>Ga0194133_10000196_pt1 | contig 129463 bp, 120 predicted proteins | sample TA2KigOf40mmetaG_FD_155448 | JGI IMG/M metagenome (GOLD analysis project Ga0194133, IMG submission 155448) | Freshwater microbial communities from Lake Tanganyika, Tanzania - TA2015055 Kigoma Offshore 40m | ecosystem: Environmental > Aquatic > Freshwater > Lake | place: Tanzania: Lake...
CCGCGGTTCTCGACGTCGGCGGGTTCGATCTCGATCGAGCCGTCGCGACGAAGCCCACGTTCCTCGAGCCAGAGTATCCCTTCGAGTGGGCGGGAACCTTCGAGGTCGAGGAGGGCGTGTACGAGCTAGCGCTCGAAGACGGCCCCGACCCGAGCATCGACTTGGTCGTGAAGTACCTGGAGAGTGACGAGCAGGCGGAGGCGCGCGCCGCCGCTGAACGCGCCGTACGCACCTGGTCGGAGCCAGTGGTCAAGGTCTCACCGGCGGGCCGGATCGAGATCGGGGCGAGCGGGCCCGCGAGGCTGCAGCTCGACTCTGCCGGCCCCAAGCGGTTCGAGCTTCGTGCGCCTCGTGAGGGGCGCATTGGCCTGTACACGCAGCACCTGCCGTCGGAGTTTGAGTTGCAGGTGCTCCGTGGGGGCATTGCGATCCGGCCGAGCGGCGAGAATGAGTTCGCAGCCGGACACTCGCACGATGATCAGGTGACCTCGGTTAGCATCCACCTCGAAGGCGAGATCGACAGCGAACGCCTCAACATGTGGGTGTCGCAGCTGCTGCGCGACAAAGGAACCGACATCTTCCGCATGAAGGGCATCCTGAATATCAAAGGCTCGCCCAGTCGGTTCGTCTTTCAGGGCGTTCATATGCTCTTCGACGGGCGTAAGGACCGGCCGTGGGGCGCGGAGCCGCGCGCCAGCGATCTCGTCTTCATCGGTCGGAATCTCGATCGCGAGGCGCTTACGCAAGGATTCGAGCGATGCTTGGCATAAGGATGGATGCGCCGCGCTGGAAGGCAGAGCTGGTGCCGCGCTGGAAGGGCGATGCGGGCGACTACGTGGCCGCCGCCGAAATCTCGAAAGACGGTCGCCTCTGTATCATTGGCGCAGGTGATGGTCGCGTGCTCGGCATCGACCTCTCGACGGGTCGTGAGGTTTTTCGGCAGCTCGCGCACGAGGGCGGTGTTCTGGGGGTGAGTCTCTCGCCCGACGGGACCCAGTTCGCTACGTGCGGGCAGGAGCCGAACGCCAAGCTCTGGCGCGCTACGGGTGAGCTGGTCCGCGAGCTGCCGGGCGGCGGCGCGCAATGGGTCGAGCACGTCGCCTGGGCTCCGGCAGGCGGGCGCATCGCCACCGGCGCCGGACGAAAGGTCCGCGTCTGGACCGCCGAGGGCGAGCAAATTGTCGAGACCGAGCCGCTGCCGAGCACCGTGAGCAACCTCGCCTGGCGCGCCGATGGCACAGCGCTCGCTGCGACCTGCTATGGGGGGGTGCACATCTGGCCGTTCGTGCCCGGCGCTCAGGCCCGGCGCTTCCAGTGGAAGGGCTCGCTCATCTCCCTCGCCTGGAGCCCCGATGCCAAGGTCATCGCCTGCGGAAGCCAAGACAGCTCGGTCCACTTCTGGCGCCTCGCCTCGGGCCAAGACTCCCAGATGAGCGGTTACCCGCTCAAGCCCAAGGCGCTCGCGTGGGACAGCGAGTCGAAGCTCCTCGCCACCTCCGGCGATACGATCGTCACGGTTTGGGACTTCCGCGGGAAGGGACCCGAGGGAACAAGGCCGCTGCGGCTTGAGTCGCACAAGGGCGTCTGCACGCGGCTCGCCTTCAGTCCAAGAATGGGGGTCCTTGCCAGTGGCGCGCAGGATACGTCGGTGCTGCTGTGGGAGCCTCGTCGCGGAACGCAGCCGATTCGTTACGCGTTCCTGGAAGATGAGGTGACCGCGCTATGTTGGCACCCCGAGCACCGTGGCCTGCTTGGCGGAGACGCGAGCGGCAACCTCTGTTTCTGGGATGTGACCTGATGTTCGAGCAGCGCAATGACGAGCGACGCTCCGCAGCGATTCGCGCCCTGAAGGCGAAGGCGCGCACGCTGTTCGAGGCGGCGGACGACGACGCTGTAGTCGTCAACGAGCTCACCTGCACAGAGCCGGGATGCCCACCGATCGAGACCGTCGTGGCGCTTCTGCGCGCGGGGAGCGAGCCGCGCCAGGTGAAGGTCCACAAGCCGGCGGTGGAGGTGACCGAGGACGACCTTCGGCACGCGATGCTGCACGGACACGCTCACGAGCCGAAGTCGTGACTGCGCCCGGCCCCGCATTCGTCGTAGGACGGAGCGAATCCGTGAGAGTGTCCCGATTCAGGCCGCCCAACCACCTGGATTCGCAGGCGGTCGCATTTTCGCGACCGTGCGACCAGAGCGATCCCGTCCCGCCAAGCGCCCTGCGAACGAGTTGGCAAGTGGCGCCGCACACGGAGCCACTTAGATTCGTTCGCGAACTTCGCGGACGGGGCTGGTAAACGAGCACCCGAGGATTGCTCCTCGGGTGCTTTGCCCTTTCTGGCCTTGTTTCCAAGGGCTTCGCGCTTCCGCGCGCGTCGCGCGGGCCTGGACGGCGTTCGCGCTCTCTTCTCCGTCCCGCGGGAAGAGAGAAGCCGAGAGCCCGTTAACAGCGAGGCCGGGAGCGTGACCCGATGTTCAACGGTCCACCGGCCTGCGCCGAGGCAAGACCGCTGACCATCGGGGCGGCGCCCCGGGCACGCGTGCAACGGGCGCCCACGTTGGCGCGTGGCGCGTCTGGGCACTGGGCATCGGCAATGGCATGGGTGCCGACGAGAGAGCACACGCCGGCCTCATCGAGCCGAAGACCACGCGCCACGACGCCTCGCCGCGGGCGAGGCACGCGATCGCGGTGGCGATTACGTCGGAGCGTCTGTCGTGCGTCCTTGCGTGCGCGCACCGTACGTCGCGCGGCCAAGGGGAACGAACGCCCCAGCGCGTCTTCGGCAGCCAGATCCCGGAACCCTTGCCCTGCTTGGCATTGCCCACCCAGTACCATTCACTCCGTGACTGCCACTGGGTGGGCATGGCCTTCCAGCCGAGGGCTTGGCTGGCCTTGATGCAGGCTTCACCCGGCAGGGTGCGAGCCCAGCGGGTCTTCTGCCCTTGGCGGACCCGGGTGGCGTGCAGGGGGGCTACCGCCTGCCGGATCCGGTTCACGATCATGCCTGTCCGGGCTTTCAAGGTCCGGGTGCAGTTGAGTGCCAGCAAGTTCAACATCACGTGGCCCTCGATGCGCTGGCCGACGCGGTGCAGGCAGGGCCTTAGCTTCCTTGGGCTCTTGAACTCGCGATGGTTGGCTTCCACCTGCTGCAGCATCTGGTCGGCGTCCTGGACCTCACGCCCGAACCGGGGGGCGAGGGAAGTCCGCAGCAGCCGAGTCCCCGCGGCAAGGCGGGCCTGCCGGAAGCCTTCCTCTTCGGCCATGTAGCGACCGGCATCGGCAGAGTCCTTGCGTACCAATCTGGCATCGCCGGGCTTGCTGGCAAGGGCGCACAGGGCCTTGCCGTGCGGCTGGCCATCATCAGCCTTGGCCACGGCTTCCCGGACGGTGGCCCACATGACCTCCAGCTTGGCCAGCTGTCGCTCCCGCTCCTTGTTCTTGCCCGGCATACGCAAGGGCGCTTCTTCCTTGCCGAGGGATCGACCATCGGTCCCGTCGAAGGATTCCCAGACGAGGGCATCGGTGCGTGCGGCCTCGGCCCGCGTCCTGTCCAGCCGCTCCTCGTCGCTGACATCCGTCTCGAGATGGACGTTGGTCGTGTCGACGAGGGTAATGCCCCTGAGTTTCTCGGGAGTGATGGCGGCGAGCCGGTCGTGCATAAGGTCTTCCAGTTCTCGCCAATGCCCGTGCAGCAGGTTCATCGCCCGATAGAAGTGCAGCACCTGTCAGCCGGTGCTTTGGTATGTAGGCGAGGTCAGCAGCCCAGTGGTTGGCGGCGACAAGCTTGCCCTGGGGGTCAACCAGACGGTTCCAGACCATACAGAAGACGAGCCGCTCGAAGTCGACGTCCTGCGGGTGATGTCTGGCGAGGTCGAACAGGGCCTGCCTGATGGCCCGGTCATCTCACACTGCCTCGAGCATAAGCCGCTTGTGCAGTTGCTTACTTTCCAGCGTTTCGACGGGGCGGGCTGCCGAGACTTGCTGGCTGCCGTATCCACCCACATGACTGGCAGCGCCGGGTCCAGCCCGGGCAGGGCACGGGCGAGCAACGGCGCCAAATGCGCGGGGGCAACGCGCAGCAACTCGACCAGGACCTTGTGCAAGGGACTCGGGGGCGTGACCCCCCGCTAGCCACGCCCCGGAGCACCGTCCATTTGCTTGGCATAAGGGTTGGCGGCACGCAGCGTCATGGCAAGCCGACAGCCAACGAGAGGCTGGGGCCAAGGCGGCTCTCGCCCTGGCCTTCAGGCCGTGGGAGGCTTCGGGACCCCGATGATCCGCCGGTAACCGGCCTCGTCGAGGCCGTAGTTGGCCAGGTCCCGGACCTCGACACCTTTCATGCTCGCATGGATCATCTTGTTGTCGCCGATGTAGATGCCTACATGGCGCCACGGCCCCAGCGACGAGTTGAAGAACACCAAGTCTCCGGGCCTCAGGTCCTCGCGGCTGATGGGCGGCAGGTTGTCGCGCAGCGTCAGCGTGTAGCTGAGGACCTTGCCCTTGAGCGGCGACCCATCGGCCCATGTCAGGCCGGCGCCTAACACAGCCTGACCGATGAGGCCCGAGCACTCGACAGGCCCCACGCCGTGGTAGTAGTCCGTCGAGCGCGACTGCTTACTCTGGCTGCCCTTGTCATAGGGCTGCCCCAGGAACTGGAAGGCGACGCCAATCATCCGGGCGGCCTGTCCTGAGTCGGGTGCAGGCAGGGGCGAAAAAGGCCCCCCCACGGTTGCCGGCGGGGGAGCCGGCATCGCACCGGCCTGCCTTGGAAGGCCCTCGAGGCCGAGAGCCGCCCACGTCTCGGTGCCGGCCTCGCCATCGACGGCAAGGCCACGAGCCGCCTGAAACGCCCGGACGGCACGCTCTGTGACGGGTCCGAACCAACCATCGACAGGCCCGGGGTCGAAACCCGCATGGGCCAGCATGTGCTGCAGAATCTTGACCTCGGTGGCGCTCTCGGACGCGCGTGACTTGGGCACCCGGACCAGCCACTGCATCGGTCCGAGCATGGGTGGGCCAGCTGCTCCGGGCTGCTGAGGCGCAGCCGTCGACGGCGAGGGTGCAACCGCGAGGATCGGCGAGAGCGACAGCGAGTCGGGCGCGAGGCCAGGAGCCGGCACAGGTGCCGGGCCAGCAGATCCAGACGTGGGCAGCGGGCCCAGAGGAAGCGGGGTCACGCCGGGCAGCGCACCACGTCCGATTGCCTGAGACACGGCACATCCTCCAAGGGGCGGGCGGCTGGGGTGGAACGCCGCATCATTCTATCCCGACGCCCCGGGGATAACTTGCGCGGACGGGCGTACTCTCCGGCATCGGGAGCAAACCGGGTACATGCCTGTCATGCTCGCGCTTGAAGGCTCCCTGACTCGGGACCGCATCCTGCCCACGACCGTTGACCGCTGCCTCGACCTGTTCGGCGACCTCGCCGGCATGCTGGCGCGGGTGCCGGCCGTCTCCAGCGTCGACCCCTTCGCCCCCGACCATTGCCGCGTCATCCTGAAGCCGCTGGGGGCCCTCGACTATCACCTCTGGCTGGCGACCGACCTGCAGATGGTTCGCACGGACGATACTGTGACCCTGCAGAGCCTGGCCTTCGACCCCGAGGATCCGTGGATCGGGGAAGGCGTGCTGCTGTACCGCTATGCCAGCACAACCCGGATGAGCGAGGTCGACGGCGGCACCAGAGTCCTCCACGAAGTCTCGGTGCGCTTGGACGTGCCTCTGCCTGCTTTTTTGCAGAAGATGCCGCTGGGCATCGTCAAGAGCGCTGCCGATGCCGTGATGACCAGTAAGCTCAAGGAACTGGTGCTGCAGCTCGAGCGCTGCGCAGATGACGAGCTCGCCCGCAAGCCCTGACAGGCGGCGCCCGGCTAGTCGCGCCGTCCCCGGCGGGCGCGGGCGATCGCGATCTGCCGCCGACGCAGCATGATCTCCAGGTCCGCCCAGCGCCGGGCATGGTCCGGATTGCGGATGGAGGCCGCGGCACGCGCCCGGATTTCCGCCACGACGGCGGGTGGCAGTTCGGGGATCGGTTCTGCGGGCCTCGCCGTGCGCACCGGGGGCAGGGGTATGCCGCCCTCGGGCAACTCCACCTGCCGACGACCGCGCGGGGGGGCCTGCACGGCCCGAATGCCCGCTACCCGAACGGAAGGCAACAGCTGCCCGTAGCGCTCCAGCAACGCCGGCGCGAGGAATGCCAGCTCCTGGGCCCACACGGAGGACAGCGGCCGTACCCAGAGCGTCCCGTCCGTGAATCTGACGGGTTCGAGCTGGGCTGAGGCCGTGGGCCCCGCCACCTCGGGCCAGAGCGCGACGACCTTGGCCGCAGCCAACAGCCCCGGACGCTTCAGGGCCCTGCCCACGAGGCCACCGATAGCCCTGGGCTCGCCCCCCCTGCCCTTTCTCAAGTGCCACCCCGCAGCCTCTGGCGCAGGCCGTCCCCGTACAGCCAGCGATAAGCCCGGTACGCCCACTCGGCTCGCCACACATAGGTGCGTGTCTCGGGGTACGCCTCCTCGAGCGTGGTCCAGTGCGCGACCTTGGAGGCCCCGGCGTTGTAGGCGGCAAGCACGCGGCGTCTGTCCCCCGCGAAAGGACCGTGCAGGTAGCGCAGGTAAGCCACGCCCAGCCGTACGTTGACGGCCGGTTCGAAGAGATGACCCGAGGGGTCGGGTGCGCCGGTCCGGTCGGCCACCCAGCGGGCCGTATCGGGCATGAGTTGCATCAGGCCGCAAGCACCGGCCGATGATCGGGCCCGGCTGTCGAAGCCGGACTCGACTCGGATGACGGCGGCCACCAGCAAGGGATCCAGGTCGTTTCGGGCCGCCTCCCGCTCAATCAGGTCACGGTGCGCGTAGGGAAAGACCCAGCGGCCTCCAGCCCACGCGCCGCCCGCGCCACCGACAAGCAGCAACGCGACCAGCAGCAACACGGACCCCGTCGAGGGGGCCCTGCGCCGACGAGGACGGGCCATGACCCATACTATCAATTGACCTGCCGACGCGGGGCCAAGGCCTCCTCGGCCACGACACGGACCCGCGCCTCCAGTTCCTGACGACTGCCGTCATTCATGATCAGCCGGTCCGCCCGGACCACCTTGTCGGCGAGGGGCGCCTGAGCCGCTATCCTGGCGCGCACCTCGTCGCCCGACAGGCCATCCCGGCCCGAGAGGCGCGCCCGCTGGTCCTCATCGGGACACGCCACGACCCAGACCTCGTCGAACCTGGCCTCGAGGCCCGATTCATAAAGCAGCGGGATGACCTCGACGACGAGCGCCGGACGCGCAGCCAGCGGCAGGTCCGCCAATTCCCGCAGGCGCTCTTCGGCACGCGCCCGGATGCGCGGGTGAAGAATGGCCTCGAGTTGGCGACGGGCTCCCTCGTCGGAGAACACGTGGCGACCGAGCGCTTTACGATCGAGCGCTCCGCCGGGGGTCACGACACCCTTCCCGAAGACCCCCACCACCTCGCGGTAGGCGTCCTGGCCAGGACGGACGACTTCGCGGGCCAGAATGTCGGCGTCAATCACGGCCGCCCCCAGCCGCGTCAGGATGTCCGAAACCGTGCTCTTGCCGGTAGCGATGCCGCCGGTCAAGCCCACGTGGAGAAAGGGCAGGGCAGTCTTCAGGGGTCGATCGGGCATTGCGAATTTACCTGATTTTAACCGGAAAACAGGAAAGATCAGAACGTCTTAGGCGGATATTATCCATAGGTTAATTGTTTCCCCGGGCCTGCCGTGCACCCCGGATTGTCCCTTTCCCCCATCCCCCCGACAACCCCCGCAAGGGGGAGGAGCCTCTTCCGATGAAGCCCATCCGCTCTGCCGCCCTGACCGGTGCCCTCGTGGCGACCACGGGCCTGCTGGGCTGCGGGACCACCCCGAACGGGGCGGTGACCGCTACCGCCGCGAACGGTGTCTCGGCCCAGTCCTCCGCCGTCCTTCGCCAGGGCTTCGAGGATGTCCACAAGGCCATCTTCGGCGTCATCGACAGCAACACCGACGGCAACATCGACGAGTACGAGGCCGGTCCGTTCTTCAACCTGCGGACCGAGTTCCCCCGCGCCGACAAGTCCAAGGCCGGCATCATCAACTACAACGAGTTCATGAGCTACGCCACCAAAGGCGGCTTCCTGGGCTCGGCCGACACGCCCGAGCGCTTCCTCGACCGCGAGCGCCGCAACCTGGACCGCGCCTTCAAGTCTCTCGACGTCGCCCCCAAGAAAGGCTGGTTCGAGTACGGCGACGGTTACCTGTCCTCGACCGAGGTCTCCCGCAAGGCCGTCACGAACCTCGGCCTCGCCTACAGCTACCCCAAGCTGCATCTCGAGGTACGGGTCAAGGGCTTCCGTCGCGCCGACTTCCTGGGCGCGGACAAGACGGGCGACAAGCGCCTGTCGCAGGGTGAGTTCGAGGACCTCTACATCAAGGCGGTCGTCGACCTGATCGGCAAGTTGGCCAAGAAGCCGGGCGGCAGCCCCGCCCCGATGCCCAGCGACCCTGGCACGGCCCCGGCCGACCCCGGCGCCGGCGCCCCCCCTGCCCAGCCGGCACCCCCGGCCGCGCCGCCCACCCCCGGCATCAAGGTCGTCGACAGCGACAGCTGGGCCACCTGGAGCGACCTGCTGTAACGGCAGCTCACCCCTCGGCAACGCCGGGTCCGCCTTCAACGGTGGGCCCGGCGCTCCTGCATGACGCGCTCGACGGCCACCCTCAAGGCTTCGGGCGCCAACGAGGGCAACAGGACATCCGCACAGGCACGGATGGCCTCCGCCTCATCCCGCGCCAAGGCCAGGCGTGTCCGGATGTCAGCTTCGGCGTCCCCGCGACCCGTCAGCCGACGCCGAAGCTCTGCTTCCCCAGGACCCGCCAGCCCCAGCACGACCATCGGGCGACCGAGCCCCCCGCGCAGGTTGGCGACGCCCGGGGGGTCGACGACGACGATGACGGCCTCTCGGCCATCGCCCAAGGACGCCCAAGGCAGGCCATAGCGGTATCCGCCATACCGGGTGTGCTCGACCAGTTCGCCAGCCGCCATCATGGCAGAGAAGGCTTCTTCGGAGCGGAAGCAGTAATCCAGTCCGTCTCGCTCGCCCTGCCGCGGCGGGCGCGTCGTGCACGTCACGGCCCTCACCAGACCTGGGCCCGAGCGCACCAGCGCCTCGACGAGCGTCGTCTTGCCGCTGCCCGACGGACCGACGACCACCCACAGGGGATCGCCGGTGCCGTCGCCATAGGTCAAGGCGTCCCGCTCCGTTCGCCAGCTGGCACCCACGGACCGGACACCACCGTCCGCAGGTCATCCTTCCGGATGCGTCCCCTGAACAAGGCAATGACTCCGTCCCGGTTGACGTCGCCCATCATCCGGGCGTACTCCTCCCAGCGCGCCTTGAGGCCGCGAGGGCCATCTGCTTCACGAACGTCGAAGTGATCCATCAGCTCGGTGGCATAGCCCGCCACGCCGCCCATCGACGACAGCGAGACCGCCAAGTCACCAACCAAGGCGTTGCGCGCGTCCGCGATATCCTCGGGCGTGATGCCGTTCGGATTGCGGGTGTCGGCGGCCACGAAACCGTCGAGCACCTTGCGGAACTCCTCGATTGCCGTGTCGACGTTGTCGCGGTTGACCGTGATGCCCGTGGTCCAGACGCCATCGCGTCCCTGGACGCCACGGGCAGGCGAGAACCCGGACGTGACGCCATAGGTCAGGCCCAGCTGGTCCCGCAGACGCAGACCCAGGCGACCCGTCAGCGTCGAGCCCCCCAGCAGATGGTTCATCACGCGCATGGCGTACCAGCTGCGTTCGCTGCGCTTGAGCGCCAGGCGACAGCCGATGCGGACCTCGACGTTGGCGGCCTCGCCGACGAAGTCGGACGCAATGCCCCGGGCCTGGGTCGGCGGCGCCTTGAAGGCCGGCAAGAGAGAGGGCTCGCTGTCCGCGGCATTCGCGGGCAGGCGGTTAAGCATCTCGTTGCTGGCCAAGTCGAAGTTCGGCAGGCCACGACGCCAGCCGGCCGTCGCGTTCTCGACGAATGCGAAGACCTCATCGGCCGCGACGTCGCCGACAACGACCATCCGGGTGGCATCCGGGCCATAGAAGGCCTCGTGGAAGCGCTTGAGGTCCGCGCTGGTCAACGCTCCGAGGCTGGCGATCTGCGCATCGGGATCTGCGGGATGGTAGGGGTGCTGCTCCGAAAAGAGCTGCTGCCGCAACAGGCGCGCAGCCCTGACGCCCGGCTGATCCTCTCCCTCGCGGATGCGGGCGATCTGCTGATCGCGCAGCAACTTGAGCTCAGCCTCGGGGAATGCAGGCTGCGCAAGCATCTCGAGGGTGGCCCCGAGCAGCAGTCCGGCATCCTTCTTGACGGCACGCCCCCGGAAGCCCGTCGTCTCGTCACCGGTCGAGAACGTGACCGACGCGCCAACGCTGTCGAGGTCCCGGGCCAGCGTCAGACGGTCACGCTTCTGCGTGCCCCGCTCGAGCATCGAGGCCGTGATGGCCGCCAGGCCCGCGCGATTCCTCGGCTCTTGGCTTCCGACGGGCAGCCGGTCCAGCAGGCTGCCCGCCTGAACCCAGCCCTGCACCGAGACCGTCGGCGCACGCGGGCGCTCGAGCACGGACACGACGAGGCCGTTCTCGAGCTGCCGGACCTTCCAGTCGGGGGCCGGCCGCGACATGGGCGCCTTGCTTTCCCAAGCCTGCAGCGGCATGCGCTCGACGGTCTCGCGAGACGCCGTGGCCTTGCCCTTGCCGCTATCCGGACGCTTGATCCGGGGGCCGTCCTTGGTCGCCACGTAGCGGCCGACGGTGCGCGAGAGGGGATCCAGGAACTCGATCGCCGCTACCTTGACGGCTTCGGGTTCGACGGCTGCCATCTGCTCCTGCAGGCTGAAGAACCGCTTCCAGTCACCCAGAATCCACCACTGGCCCAAGGCCGAGGCGAAGCCCGAGGTACTTTCGACGCGATAGGCCGAGGCGGCAGCAGCCTGGTTCTTGGCCGCCGCGACCTCGGCAGGCGTGACGCCCTCGGCCCGGACACGCTCGATCTCCTCGGTGATGGCCTCCTCGACCTTGGCGTGCTGGCCGCCCTGAGGCAGGGTCGCTTCGATCCAGAAGAGGCCGGCGTCCCGCAACTGCTCGGCATCGACGGAGACATCCGTGGCGAGGCCGGAGTCGACCAGGCGACGCACGAGACGGCTGTTCGATCCGCCGCCCAGGACCGACTCGAGGATGGCAATCTGGGGGGTCTTGGGCGACAGCGCGCCCGGAAGCTTGTAGGCCATCGAGACCAGGTTGGTTTCGCCACGACGACGCAGCTCGATCCGGCGCTCGCCGGACTGGGTCTCTTCCTCGGTGTAGGGCTCGGCCACGTTCGGCCCCTTGGGAATGCCCCCGAAGGCCTGCTGGATGCGCCGCACGGCGTCGTTGCGATCAAAGTCGCCGACCAGCACCGCGACGGCATTGTTGGGGTGGTAGTAGCTGTCGTAGAACTTCTTGAGCTTGTCGGTAGAAACCCCCTCGACGTCGCTGCGGTACCCGATGATCGGGTGGCCGTAGGGATGCGACAGGAAGGCCACGTCGCGGACGGATTGATAGAGGATGCGGCTGGGTTCGTTCTCGCCCCGCTCGAGCTCGTTGCGCACGACCGTCATCTCGGGACGGCGTTCGGCATCCAGGATCAAGGCATCCCGCATCCGGTCGGCCTCGATGGCCAGGCCCATGTCGAGCCGGTCGCTGGCATAGGTCTCGAAATAGTTGGTGAAGTCGTAGCTGGTGCTGGCATTGAAGCGGGCACCATTGCGGCCGAGCACCTGGGCAATCTGGCCCTTGCGGAAGGACTTGGTCCCCTTGAAGAGCATGTGCTCGAGCAGGTGGGCGCTGCCCGTGATCCCGGCGCCTTCGTTCCGGCTGCCCACGCGGTACCACACCATCCACGTGACGACGGGCGCGGCCCGGTCGGGCTTCAGCAGCACCGTAAGGCCATTCGGAAGCTTGAGTTCCTCGACCTGGGCCGCGTCGGAGGCCACAAACATCGGCGGCTGGGCCTCGATGGCCGCCTCGGGAGGCTTCGCGGCTTGGCCGCAGCCCACCACCAAGGACACGGCAAGCGCCAGAGCCAGACGGATGGAACGATGCATGCGAGTTATCTCCGGCGGGCCGCCTCCGAGCGGCGACATCCGAAGCATCATGCCCGGAATCTGCCTCCCCTCACGAACCCTCTGGATTTCCACCAAAGAGAACGCTTCTCCACCGTGCGAAGCTGTCATACACTTAGTTACTCCCCATGGTGAATAACTCTTTGTCATCAAGGAGTTTATATGCTCCATGGAGAAGCGGAGAACAGATGCTCCGCAGCCATCGGCCGGTGCCGGCAGCCCCAAGCAGACAGGACAAGCTTGGGTCCCATGGGGTACAAGCCGTTGCATGTCCCCCTCCGAGAGGTCGCTGAGCCTCGGTACGCGCATCGGCATGGCCGCGGCCTTCCTCAAGGCAGCCGGGAGCCGGTTCGTCGAGGAGCTGGCCCAACCCCAGCGGAGCCGCGGTGATGTCCCGCCACCCGGCACGGTGCGGATCTGGGCACGCGAGACGACGTTCCACCTCGAGCCTCATGTCGCCCTGCACCTCGAGGACCTGGTCGCGGACCTGGTGGCCCATGACGCCAGCCGGGCCCTGCGTCCGGGGGACCGGGACAGCTATATGTTCCGCATCCTGTCCGGCCGCATCCGATTGGCAGCACCCACGGTAGAGTGCCTGGTCGCACGGATGCTCGACAAACTGGAGCCGAAGCCGCTCGACGAGGTCTCGGTCCAGGTCGAAGGCCGGGGGCTCAGGCTCACAGGAGCGGTCCGGCTGGGGCCCTTGCGGGCGCCCGTCCTGCTGGCGGGCCCGCTCGACCTGGACCCCGACGGCCGGATCGCCTTCGTCATCCGACGGCTCGAGGTCAGCGGCCTGCGCGTCGGCGGCCTCTTCGACCTGCTGTCCGGCGGCCTCGACCGATGGCTCAGGCTGCCTCCCGGTGGCCCCGTCTCGGCGGAGGGCCAACGCATTCTGCTGGATCCTGCCGGTATCGTGCCTTCGCCGCGAAGCGAAGGCCGGGTCTGCGGCCTCGAACTCGGCGACGGCGAGATGGTGCTGACCTATGCCGGAGAGGCACCGCCCCTGCCGCCCTCGCTGGCTGGCGATGACACCCCGGCAGCGTGGTTGCACGCACTCGGCCACGACATGCACGTCGGCCGGATGCAGATGCATGACACCCACTGCCACGTCGTGCCGCTGGCCCCTGACGCGGCGTGGTTGGACCTTTCGCTCGACGTACTCGACGAACAGCTGCAGGCGGGCCGCAGCCGCGTGGTGCGCCGGGGAGAGCTGCTCGTCAACCTGCCCGGCCTCGACGAGTTGGCCGAGGCCGAGACAAGACAACATTAATCCAAGCTTGGGCGTGGCTTAGCAGCCTTGGCGCATCCCCTCCCGTTCAGCAGCCGACAAGTCAGCAGGACCATCGGCCCACGCACCGGAGAAACGCATGCCGCGCACGACCCTTCCCTGGCTTTCCCTGGCCGTCGCAAGCTCGATGCTGGTGGCCTGCGGACGCCAGGTCCCGGCAGCGGCGCCCGCGACCGCCGTGCAGGTCAGCCAGGCACCGACCGCCCCCAAGGCGGCACCGGTCATCGAGCTGCCCTCGATGCTGCTGGGTACCACCCCGGGCAGCGCCGCGATGGCCCCGGCTCCGACCTTTGGGGGCCCGGTCACGGCACCCGCGCCCGTTGCCGATGACGAGCGCCCCGCGGGTGCACCGCAGGACACCGCCGACTTCAGCGCCCTGAGCGGCATCGTTGCCGGCCAGGTGATCGTCCAGGTGCGCCAGGGCGCCACCTTGGGCCGCGGCATCCAGAGCTTCGGCACCCGCAAGCTCGCCTCGCTGTCCATCGGCGACACGTTCCAGACCCTCGAGTTGCCCGCCGGCATGAGCTTTGCGCAGGCGCAGCAGCGCTACCTCGCCGATCCCGCCGTCGTGGCCGTGCTGCCGAACCGGCAATACGGACTGTCCGGCATGTACGACAGTGTCGCCGACGACGCCTCGACGGACCCCTATCTCGACGACCAGTGGGGCTACAAGCAGATCAAGGCCGCCGATGGCGCCGCCCGTTCGCAGGGTGATGGCATCACCGTCGCCGTCCTCGACACCGGCATCGACTACAACCACCCCGACCTGGCCGGCCGCGTGCTGATGGGCTGGAACTTCGCGGACAAGAACAAGGACATCATGGACCGCTTCGGGCACGGCACGCACGTCGCCGGCATCATCGGCGCGGCAGCCCGCAACGGCGTCGGCATCGCCGGCATCGCCCCCAAGACCTACCTGATGGCCATCAAGGTCCTTGGCGACAACGGACAGGGCTCAACATCGACCGTTCTCGAAGGCATCAAGTACGCCGCCGATTACGGCGCCAAGGTCATCAACATGAGCCTCGGATCCGCCGACACCAGCATCGACGCCGCCCTGGGATCGGCCATCGCCTATGCCCGGGCCAAGGGGTGCGTGGTCGTCTGCGCCGCCGGCAACAATGGTGGCGAGGTGGGCTCACCTGCCAATGATCCCGGAGCCATCGCCGTCAGCAGCACCTCCAAGTTCCTGTTCTGGGAGTACCTGTCGGGCTTCTCGAACCGGGGCGCCAAGGTCAGCGTCGCCGCCCCCGGCAACGGCATCTGGTCGACCGTCCCGCTGACCAGCAACAAGACGGGCAAGACCGGCTACGCCAAGCTCTCGGGCACCAGCATGGCCTGTCCGATGGTCGCCGGCGAGGCCGCGCTCATCGCCCACCGCCACCCCGAATTCAGCGTGGATGCCATCCAGGCCCGCATCGAGCAGGCCGTCGACGACAAGGGCAGCAAGGGTCGCGACAGCAAGTACGGATTCGGGCGCATCCGGGTCGACCTGGCCACCCAGTAGCGCCCCCCGCTCGCAAGGACCCGCGCCAGACAACGGACGGGTCCTTCTTGCTACGATGGCACCCTATGGAAACCCTCGTCGCCAATCCCTACCACGGCGTGCCCCGCCTGCCCGACCTGCCGATCGCCACGCACCTCGAGACCGATGCCCGGGAATTGGTCCTGACGTTTGACGATGGCCCCCATCCCGACTGGTCCGGCCCCATTCTGGACGTCCTGGCCCGGAAGCAGGTGCCGGCCACGTTCTTCCTGGTGGGTCACAACGCCCGCAACCATCCGGACCTCGTCCGAAGGATGGCGGCAGAGGGACACGTTCTGGCGAATCATACGGACACCCACCCCAAGCTGCCGGAGATCGCCGATGCCGCGGTAGATGACGAGATTGCCCGCTGCCAGGAGACGCTGGAGGCCCTGACGGGCCGGCGACCCAGCCTCTTCCGGCCGACCTACGGCCGCTACGACGCCCGGGTGGCAAGGGCGCTGGATCGGGAAGGCCTGACGGCCGTACAGTGGTCGATGATGACATGGGACTGGCTGGCTCCGACCGTTGCGGAGGCGCTGGCATGGCACGGAGCCCAGCTGGCACCCGGCGGCATCAGCCTGCTGCATGACGGCGCCAACATCCGGCGTGACAGTCGGGAAGCGACGCTCGCGATGCTGCCCCACCTGATCGATCAGGCACGCGAGGCCGGCTACACGTGGGTGGCTCTCGACCAACGGGTCCACCAGCTGGCCTGATGCATCGAGGCCGGACCTGCGTCAGCGCAACGATCCCAGCAGCACCACCGGAGCATCCGAAGCCAGCCCCTCGAGCTCGGCCTGGCCCAGCGATACGACCTGTTCCGCGGACGACAAGCCCGAAAGATCCACGATTCGCCGGCCCACCAGCAGGAAGACGTCCGGGATCTCCTTGCCCCCGTCCCCGTAGCGGGCCCGGGTCTCGAGGAAGCGCTGCAGGGTGGCCGCCAGGTCGCCGTGTCGGGTCGTCTCCACGGCCCCATGATTGGTCTGCAGGCGGATGACACCCTCGCGATCGACGACACGCAAGCCCAGGCGCCGCTCACGCCACAGGCCCAACAGTCGAGATTCATCCCGCTGCGCACCCAGCACCTCGTGCGCCTCCGTCCCGGCAAGCTGGCGCACCTGTTCGGGCCCCACGCCCAGGGAGCGTGCGGCCAGGGCCAGCCGCTCCTCGGGCGCACGCTCCGCTTCGGAGAGGTCCCGCGTGCGCAGCTCGGTGGCACCCGTCGCGACCGCGCGCACCAGGTTTCGTTGCGTATCGACCTCGACCTGGACCTCGATGGTCCCGGGTGTCGCCCCCAGACGCTGCACGGCCTCCTCGGCCTCGCGCCGGATACGCAGCAGGTCCTCGGGGCGCGGATCGAGCACGGTGCGCTCGATCGTCTCGCGGACGAGCGCGAGGGCCACGCCGATGGCCGAGATCACGTCGGCGTGGTCGGCGACGACATGAGGGAGGCCCAGGACCCTGGCAACATAAGGCACGATGGCCGAGGCACCGCCCCCGCCCCCGACCAGTGTCACGAGGCGGGCATCGAGCTTGTAGTCGGCCATCAGGCGACGGACCACCGGGACGACCATGTCCGCCGACAGGCGCTGGACCCGGTCGGCGACCTCGTCCGGCGACATGCCGAGGCCCTGCCCAAAGCGCAAGGCTGCCTGGCGAGCCTGATCGGCGGAACCCTCCGCGGCGTCGCCGGGCGCGACGAGCCCCAGCACATTGGCCGCGCAGGTGTTGGTGAAGGTATGCCCGACGAGGTCTCCCGTCCGCAGGGCCACGTAGTCGTCCGGATCCCCCGGCAGGGGCTGGTGGCGGACGACCTCGGCCATGCGCATGTCGGCCTTGGGGAACGCGGCATACGACAAGCCGGCGATGTGGGCGCTCCGCGGCCCCACCCGGACGATGCGGCCGCCCTGGACACGCACCATCGACCCGCCCGCGACACCCAGCGTCCGGACATCCAGGGTCCGCAGGTACAGTCGGTGGCCGCCCAGCTGGGCCGAGCGCACCTGCGCCTTCCCGTTGCGAATGACCGAGATGTCGGTGCTCGTGCCGCCTACCTCGAGGAAGATGCCGTCCGTCAGGCGCACATGCATCATGGCGGCCGCGACGCCGGCGGCCGGCCCCGACAGCATCGTCAGGATGGGGCGCTTGCGCATCTCGTCGACGGCCATGACGCCACCATCCGACCGCATGACCATCAGCGGCGCCGCAATCCCTGCCGCCCGCACGCTGGCCTCGGTCATGTCAGCCGTCTCGACCATCCGAGGCAACATGGCAGCATTCAGGACCGCCGTCCGCGTCCGGGCCCGAAGCCCGTAGCGCTGGGAAATCTCATGACCCGCGCAGGCTTGGAGACCCTTGGCGCGCAGCAAGGCGACGACCTCCTGCTCGGTCGTCGTGTCATCGACACCAAAGGCAGCCGTCACCGCGAACGCCCGGGCACCGGCGGCCTGCATGCGTTGCACGGCGAGGTCGACCTCACGGGCCACGAGGCCCCCCGTCAGATCGAGGAAAGCATGATGCGTCTCGAGGGCCTGGCCTTCGCCCAAAGGGACCCGACCCAGTCGGGTCGCCGCACGGGTCATGCCCCGGTCCAGGCCAGCAGCCATGGCGAGGATGCCGACGGGTGCCACGTCGCCCTCGAGCAGGGCATTGGTCGCCTGGGTCGTGCTGTGGGCAATCAGGGCAATCTGCTCCGGGGCGATGCCACCCTCGTCCAGCAGGCGGCGCAGGGCCTCGACGATACCAGCGGCCACGCCTTCGGCGGCGCGGTGGGTCGTCGGCACCTTGCACGACGCCACGATGGCCAGCGTCTGGGCATCCAGCGCCACGGCATGGGTAAACGTGCCGCCCACGTCGATCCCGACGCGCACCTTGCGCGAGGCATCCAGCTTCGAGGTCAAGGGCTCGTCGGCAGCAGCGGGCGCCACCAGCTCTCCGGTTCCGGGACGAAAAAACAAGTCCTGCAGCTTGGCCAGCCAGCCAGGTCGTTCGCTCATGCCAGGTACCTCGCGGCCGAGAGCACCAAGCCAAGCAGCGCGGCCAGCCAGGCCCACGGCAGCGTCTGCCGCATCAGCCTCGCCGGCGAACTGCCGACCTGGTTGGCAATCCAGACATTGGCCGTGTTGGTCGGATCGCAGACACCCTGCACCTGGCCGACGGACTGGAGCATGCCCATCACGGCAGCGCCGGGCAACTGGCCCGTGGCCAGGATCAATGCGGCAAGCCCGCTGCCGAGCCCGAACAGGTTCAGGGGGCCGCGATACAGCGAAAGGGGCGCCGCCAGCCCGAAACCTGCCACGTAGGTCAACGCGTGGCTGGGTGTCGCCTTGGCCAACACCGGGCCGAACTGGGCCGAGACGACCGGGTGCATCATCGCGCTCAGGACCATGCCGATGCCCATCATCAGGACCAGCACGGGCACGACGGCCTGAATCCCCTCGAAGATGGCCTGGGTCGCGGCATTGACCCGACCCGGCTTCCACGTCGCCATCACGCCGTGCAGGATACCCACGAGGAAGGCCGGCACGATGTCCATCTTGAGGACCAGAACACAGAAGAGCGGCAGCACGGGCGTCAGGAGAGCGACAAGGGGTACGTCGTCATCCGGACGCAGGCGCCTCTGCCACCACGAAAGCACAAGCAGCGCGGCCCCTGTGCCCTGGACCAAGGGAAGGGCTGCAGCCAAGGCATCCGTGGGCCAAGGCAAGGCTGGCCCTCGCCACCACCAAAGGGCACCCGCCGCCACCAGGCCCACGACCATGGCCAAAGCCCCGAAGCCACGGCGGCGATCCTCGGGCGAGCCCTGCACGTAGACGAACAGCGCCGCCACCACGGCAAAGACCAGCGAGAACGGGCCCACGAAGGCCTGGATCTCGGCCTGGGGCACCTGCAGGACCTCCATGAATAGCTTCCAGTTGGCCAAGTTGAACATGCCGCCCAGGGATATCCCGAAGAGCAGCACACCCGCGGCCGCAGGACCGGGCAAGCCGACCGAGAGCAGCACGGGCAGGACTACCGAGCCCACCATAATGACGGCACCCAGGCCGCCCATGCTCGAGAACAGCACGGCCGTCACGAGCAGCAGGCCCATGGCCAGGACGAAAGGGTTGTCCCCGCTGAACTCGGCGGCCCAGCGAACCAGCTTGTGGCCGATGCCGAACTTCGTCATGACCTGCGCCAGGATGGCCCCGATCATCGTGGTGATCATGGCACCGGACAGGCGCCCGACACCCTCCTGGATGACCTGGTGCATCACGTCGGCCAAGGGCACCTTGCAAACCAGCGCCACGGCAAGCGCCATGGCCGGCAGGGCCAGCAGGGCCGAGAGGCGTCCCGTCGCCATCAGGCCGGCAAAGGCCAGGAAGACGACGAAGCAGGCGAGGACCGTCAGCATCCCCTCACGATAGCATCCCGGACGCCCTCGGCCGTGGGAGCCTTTGCCACCGCACGGACCGGCACGCCCAGCGCGGCCAGGGCGGCCTCGGTCGTCTCGCCCAAGGCCACGACGGACACGTCACGCCAAGGCCATGGCACGTACCCCAAGGCGGTCCGGGCCGTGGCCGGGCTGGTGGCGACGAACCAGCCCGGCCGGCCTGAACGCGTGGCCGTCCAGTCCTCGAGGATGCGGGACCCCGCGGGCTCCGGCCTCATCCGGTACGTCGTGACGGCCTCGACCTGCACGCCCTTGGGCGCAAGCACGGCCGCGACGTCCACCGCCACCTCCTCACCCCGCAACCACAACACGCGCTGGCCCGGCATCCAAGGGAGTGCCTCGAGGGCTGCACGCAGGCCCGTGTCGGCCCCGGCCAAGCGGACATCGGTGGCGCCGACCCGGCGCGCAGCCTCAGCCGTCCGGCGGCCCACCGCCAGCACGGGTCCCGACCAGTGCCGCAACCCGTCCGGCCCGACTTCGCCCAGTGCAGAGGCCGAGCCCAGCACGAGCCAGGTGTCCGGCTCACGGCCCGCAAGGCAACGCGCCAGGCCCTCGAGACCCAACAAGGACTCCGGTTTCAGCAGCGTGACGGTCGTCGTCTCGAATCCCGCCTCGTCAAATACCGGCATCCAGCGTTCCGCGCGCTGCCCGTCGGCAGGCAGCAGGACCGGCAGGCTCAACGCCCCAGCCGGCCGAGGATGGCCTTGCCGCCGGCCTCGAACAGGCGATCGGCCAAGGCCTCGCCTAGGGCGACAGGCTTGGCCAGCGGCCCCGTCCACGAAAGCCGCACGTGATCGCTGCCGTCCGGCATGCCGAGGAAGGCCTCGAGCTCCATGCGGTCGTCCCGCACGCGGCCTAGGGCACCCAGCGGAATCGAACAACCGCCATGCAGGCAAGCCAGCAGGGCACGCTCGGCCGTGACGGCCGCCCGGGTAGCCGCATCATCGACAGCCGAGAGGCGCGCACGGAGCGCGGCATCCTCGGAGCGGCACTGGATGACGACGGCACCCTGACCCGGCGCGGGCAGCATCTGCAGGAACGACAGGCGCTCGGTGATGACCGCGCCGCGATCCAGGCGATCCAGGCCGGCGCAGGCCAGCAGGATGGCGTCGAAGGCCCCCTCCTGCAGCCGGGCGAGACGCGTGTCGACGTTGCCCCGAAGGCCCCTTACCTGCCAAGGGCGCCCCTGAACGGCAAGCTGGGCCTGCCGGCGGGAACTGCCCGTCCCGATCCGGGCCTCGTCCGGCAACTGCCCGAGCAGGGTTCCGGCAGCCGAAATGAAGGCATCCCGGGCGTCCTCGCGCGGCAGGATGGCCGCGAGCTCGAGGCCGTCCGGCTGCGCCGTCGGCAGATCCTTCAGGCTGTGCACCGCGACGTCGATGCGTCCGTCCTCGAGCGCCCGCTCCAGTTCCTTGACGAACAGGCCATCGCCACCGACCTGGGCCAACGGGACATCCTGACGCACGTCACCCGCCGTCCGGATGAAGACCGTCTCGACCTCGAGGTCAGGATGGGCGGCCACCAAGGTCGCCATCGTCTGCGCCGTTTGCGTGGTGGCCAGAAGGCTGGCGCGGGTCCCGACCCTGATCTTCACGACGTCACGACCTCGCCAAGGATCCGCCGTGCCTCGGCGACATCCTCGCGGATGCGGGCCACCAGGGCATCCGGCCCCGCGAAGCGTTGCTCGCCGCGGATGCGGGCTACCAGTCGGGTCTCGACCGCCAAGCCGTACAGGTCGACCGTACGGTCCGTGACATGGACCTCGAACCGACGCTCGCGCCCACCGAAGGTCGGCCTGTACCCCAGATTGACGACACACGGAGCCTGGGACTCGCCTTCCCAAGAGGCCCATCCGGCGTAGACGCCCGTGTCCGGAAGCAGTCGCGCATCAGGCACGGCGACGTTGGCGGTAGGAAAGCCCAACTCGCGTCCCCGACGATCGCCGGGCACCACGATGCCCGACACGCTCCAGGGCCGTCCCAGCAAACGGGCGGCAAGCACCACATCACCGGCCGCGACGGCATCGCGCACGGCCGTGCTCGACACCGTGACCTCGCCATCCATGAAGGGCGGCACCACCGTCACGCCCAAGCCGTACTCGGCCGCCACGCGCGTCAGCAGGTCGGGCGTGCCTGCGGCGGCCCGACCGAAGCGGAAGTTGAAGCCGACCACGCCGTGCGCCATCCCCAGATGCCGGATCAGGACCTCGCCGATGAAGGCGACCGGATCGAGGCCAGCCAGGCCGGGCGTGAAATGGAGACCGATGACCTCATCGGCACCCGCCGCACGCAACAGGGCCTGCTTCTCGTCCCAGGTGGACAGGAGCGGCACGGGGTCATCAGGCTTCAGGACCGTCCGCGGATGTTCGACAAAGGTCAATGCGGCAACGGGCAGGCCGCCCGCGGCCTTCGCCACGCGACGCGCTTCCGCCAGAACAGCCTGATGGCCTGCATGCACGCCATCGAAAAACCCGATGGCCACCACCCGCGGACCCGGGGGCACCGGCTCCAGTTCGAGGGACGGCAACGCGCTCATGAGACAAGTGCCATGCTACACCAGCAGGGCATCGAGGGCCTCGCGATACTCGGCCAGCGGCATCGGCCCACCCCACCAGGCCGCCTGCGCGGAGGCGGCCTGTCCGGCCAGCATGGCTCGGCCATCCCGGGCCTCGAGTCCGCACAAACGGGCCCAGCGAACGAACGGCGTCTCACCGCGGGCATAGACCAGGTCGTGCACGAGGGCACCCGCACGCAGGCGACCGATCGCCTCGGGCTCGAGCGGCGTAGGCCCCTCCCGGTCGGCACGTCGCCCGAGCTCACCCGGCGGCGTCCCCGGCAAGCCGAGACCGATGGGCGTCGCATTGACCACGAGGTCCATGCCCTCCAGGCCCTGATGACGCTCATGCCAGGGGCGCACGAGGCCTTCGATGCCCAGCGCATCCAGCAGTTCCTGACCTGCGGCCGGTTCGCGGACCGCGACCGTCAGCCGGCAACCGACGAGGCTCAGAGCATGGGCCACCGCACGTGCGCCTCCGCCCGCACCCAGAATCAGGGCCCGTTCCGGCGTGGCATCGGCCAGCATCACTTGATAACCGAACAGATCGGTATTGTGGGCCAACCAACCGCCATCTCCCCGGATCAGGGTGTTGGCGGCACCCAGGATACGCGCTTCCGGAGTCACCTCGACCGCAAGGTCAAGCGCCGCCACCTTGTGCGGCATCGTCAGATTGACGCCACGTGCACCCAGCACCCAGAGGCCACGAATGGCTTCGGAAAGGCGTGCCGGCGGCACGTCGCAAGCCACGTACGCACCCGCGCGTCCCAGTCGGCCCATCGCGGCGCGGTGAAGGTCGGGCGACCAGCTATGGGCCACGGGATGCCCGAGCAGGGCGAGCAGGGACGGATGGCTCACGGCCGTTCCTCGCGACCGACGGGCAGGGTCCGATTGGCGAGGTGCGCACCACCCTGTGCGGACACCGCGAGGATGCCCAGATCCCAGGCCTCGGGGAAATCAGCAAGAACGCGCCGGCAAGCCGATTCAGGATCGAGGCCGGCGGCAAGGCCCTCGTAGACCGAGCGCGCCACCATGCGCCGCGTGATCTCCTCGCCGATGCCCGTGGCCACCACGCCGCCATGCGGCCCCGCAAAGAAACCGCACCCGACGAGCGGGGCATCGCCAATCCGGCCCCGCAGCATCGGTGCCGCGCCCCCGGTCGAGGTCGCGACCGCGAAATGCCCGTGCCGGTCCCGGACGACGGCACCTACCGTATCGCACGCGCCTGCCGCAAGCTCGGGGTCCGTCAGGAAGTTCCAGTCCCGGCGCCAGTCCTGCTCCGCCCACTGGGGCATGTCGGAAAAGTCGCCCTCGGCCAACTCGCGCATGATTTGCCGATGAAGCTCACGCGCCCTCGGGCCCGGTTGATGACGGTACTCGGGAATGCCCCGCTTGCGGGCAAAGGCGACCGCACCCTCGCCGGCCAGCATGCAGTGGGGCGTCGAAAGGACTTCACGCGCCAGCAGGATCGGATGCTCGACGTCCCGGATGCCTGCGACGGCCGCGAGATGACCGGCATCATCCATCAGCGCGGCATCCATCTCCATCGACACGCCATCCATGCGCAGGACCGAACCCTTGCCTGCATTGAAGCGACCGTCGCCTTCCAGCAGGTTGACCGCGGCAACGGCAGCCTCGAGGGCCGTCCGCCCCGCGTCGAGGGCCTGCATCGCGACATGGGCCGCGGCATCGCAGCCGTCCGCCCACTCCATCCGGGCGCTGGCCCCCCCGTGCGTCAACACGATGGCATTCATGGAACCTCCTCGACCGCCGGGTCCGAAGCGCGGACAACACGTTCGGCCCGCTGGCGCACGGCCTGATCCGGATGTTCGAGCAGATGCCTGAGATAGGGCAAGGCGGCGCCGCCACGCGCGATCAAGGCGCGGACGACGACCTCGGCAATCCGAGGGTCATCCTCCTCGAGGCCCTTGGCCATGATGATGAGCGCCCGGGGATCGTCAGGCAACTGCAACAGGTCGACGACCAGGTCGCGCACGGGGTCGTCGGCCCGACGAAGCACCTCGATGAGCGGTGCCACCGCCATGTAGCCCAGCGACCTGACGCGCTCGGGCAAACGTTCCCGGACATCCTCGCCCGAGATGGCCACCTGGACCAGCAGGCCGAGGGCGGCAGGTGCCTGGCTCGCGAAGAGGGCTTCGCGCGCACGGCCACGCAACGGGTCATCGGTCTGAACCAAGCGCGCCATGGCCCTGAGCGCCTGGGGACCACCCTGGCGCCCCAAGGCCTTGAGCGCCGCCAACCGCCAGGCCTTCCGGTCGTGCTCGAGGTAAGGCAGGAGCGGTGCCGCATCCGGCGGGTCGAGCCGACCGAGGACTTCGAGCACGCGCACGCCCAGCCTGCCGTCGCGGGTCCGGGCCAACAGCCTCAGCAAGCCCGGACGCGCCGGAGCACCCAGCTTCCGCAAGACACGGCGCACGGTGCGGCCATGCACGGGATGCCTGAGCCAACGGCCCATGGCGCCCGACGCAGAGGGGCCCAGCCTGACGAGGCTGCCCGCACCCTGGCGCAGCGCCCACCAGACCCGCAAGGAGATCCATGGGCCCATGGGTCCAGTTTAACCCGGCCATCCCCGGGATGCCGCCAAGGATTGGCGGGCGGGCCACTTACCTTTGGCGTCGCCACGCAATTCCTCGAGGTCACGAGGTGTCAGGAGCCGGGAGAGTTCGAGGGCCCGGACAGTCCGCCTGAGTGCGCCGACATCCCTCGGACCGAAGACGAAGTGCTCACGGATCAGACTTCGCAAGGAAAGCCGGACTTCACCCAAGGGGCAGGGTTGCCATCGACATCGAAAGTCAACACGGCGCCCTCGCCGGACACAAGGACTCATTTGCAGCATCACAAGAGCAAACTTTTTCAATGTCGGCTCTCTGGGGAACATATCCATGGCATGTCCTCATGACGTTTGTCATTCCGCAGGACGGTCGGATACCTGTCAGTTCTCTGCATCTGCACGGTGGGGTCTGGTTGTGGTGTGGCGAAGGAAACTGCCGAGACTCGAGCAGCGTCGCAGGCTACGCTTGTTGCGCCTACGGACAATCGATTGATCCTGGCGAGGGTGCTTCCCCCGCTAATGCGGAGACTCCAGACACCTACGCCCAAGGTCCCGCGTGTGACGCCAACACCCAAGCCAACGCCCACATCGTTGCCATCGCCCACACCAAGCCCCTCGCCATCGCCCATACCCTTTCGATACACGTTCACATTGCTTGGACGACCGAGCCCAAGCCTGAATCGGGCAAGTTGACAGGACACCGGTCTCGCTGTGCCGGCTGGCATGACCGTGACACTCACCGCGACAGGTCTGATTGCCCACGGTGGCGGTTCTATCGGCCCTGCTGGAACAGCGGGCACGTGGGGCGACACATTGGTCCCGTCGCTACGGGCGTTAGCCCTGATCGGCAAAATCGGTACCAGCGGCACTCCCTTCCATGCGGGATCCCAGTACGTGATTTCTGGTTCCGGTCAGAGGCTCTTCCTCGCCATCAATGCCTCGTGGGTTGGTGACAACTCGGGATCCTGGGAGATTGTGCTCCAGTGAGCTCCGCCCGGATGGCCTGAGCAGTCCCGATTTGCCGCGTCAGGCCAGCTGCCGCGTCTCGGGCCCCTGGAACAGCCCGGCAACCTTGTCCCGCACCTTGGGCCAGGCCTCACGGGCGAAGGACCACGCCGTCAGGCCCACCTGGCCCGCGCTGGCCGCGATGTAGGCCCCCCGCAGGAACAGGCTCTGCGGCAGGAGATACAACGTAAGCTTGAGGGCGCCGAGGGCAACGAGCAAGCCCTGGCGGACCCGATCACCCGTCGTGGCCTTGGCATCCTTGGCCAGCTTGACCATGTGGACGCTGTCCGCGATGACCATGCCGACGTCCGCCACCGGCAACAGCACCTTCATCACGCGACCGAGGGCACCCGCGACGCGACCCAGCAGGGAACCCCCGACCGAGGTACCCGCCTGTGCGCCACGCATGAGGCCATGAATCGTCTCGAGGCCTGTCCGGATGCCGTTCCCGGCGATGATGACACCAGCAGCACCACGCGTGGTGTCCGCCACGGCATTGGCCTTGTCCATGTTGCTGGCTGACGGATTGTCGAGGACGTCCATCATCCGGCCGCCTGCGGCTACCGTACCCTTGACGAGTCCGGGCAGCGTCACGACCCCGAGGCCGACGCCAGCAACCGAACCGGCAAAGGCGACGGTTCGGGTCAAGGGTGCCAAGGTCTCGTTCGTACGGCCCAGCAAGTGCATCAGCGGCCGCGCAGGCTGCGTCAGCTTGCCGTAGACGGGACTGGCCGAGAGATAAGCCCGGTCAGCGGCACTCATCGACGACAGCAGCTTGCTCTGCTGGTCAACGAAGGTGGCAGCGCTCTGCGTCGCCTTGGCCGAGGCCAGAATCCGCATCGAGGTGGTGGCGTACGGGTCCAGCAAGACGCGCTGCAGGTCGTTGAAATCCCGGATGGCAGCTTCATGGGACCGCGCCAGGCCGGCGACGGAACTGGCAACGTCAGCGGTCCTGGAAACCTTGCCCAGAACGGGATGCTCTCCGGGTTGACTCGTACCCTTAGGTTCCGCACCGACGACCACGCCGCCCCCGGCCCGGACCCGAGTTTCGCGCTGCAATTCCTTGAGGGCACGCGCCGTGTCGGCAAGACCAACAGCCGTATCACCGAGGGTGCCCAGCAGGGGTTGTGCGGCATCGGTTGCCAGCCGACCGATGACTTCTTCCGTCCGGGTCGGCAGAACGCCGATCCGAGACTTTCGTGTCACCGCTCCAGACATGATCCCCCCCCTGTCCGGATTATCCGGAGGGCAGGTGCTTCACTTGACCAAGGTCAGCCTAAGCTTTGGAAAAAACGCGTCAGCGTGCGGCGGCCTGAACGGTCCGCGCCTCGGTCTCGGCCGAGATGCTCAGGCCGAAATCCTCGCAAGCCTGGCGCACCACGTTGTGGAAGAGCAGCATGCCCTCACCCTCGACGGGCAGGGTCCGGACGCCTTGCTGGAACAGGCGGACCTTCTTGGCCGTCCAATTCGGGTGATTGTTGAAGAACAGGTGCGCCTCCGGATGAGGCATCAGCCCGAAGATCCGGCCGGTCTCGTCGCACAGGCCGGCGATACCAGCCTCGGAACCCGTCGGATTGTCGGGGTGTTGCTGCGTGGCTTCGCCGTGGGCATCGGCAAACTGGAGGGGCACGTAGCCGTTGGCCAGAACACGCTGGCGGACATCATCGCCCAGCACGATGCGACCCTCGGCCGTGCGGCAAGGCAAGGTCAACTCGGTGAGTCCACGCGTGTAGACGCAGGGAGAATCGGCGTTGACGGCGAGCCGTACCCAGCGGTCCTCGAACTGACCCGACGGGTTGGCCTCGACAAAGACCTCGGGCTCTCCGACACGGCCTTCGACCATGGGCAGAAGGCCCAGCTTGACCATCACCTGGAAACCGTTGCCGATGCCCCAGATGAAGCGCTTGTCCTCGACGAAGCGGCTGAGTCGCGACCAGAAACCCTTGGTGACCTTGAGCTTGTCGGCCAAGGCACGACCCGCGGGCAGATGATCCCCGAAGGAGAACCCTCCCGGGAAGTTGAGGATGTGAAAGTCCTCGAGCGCGAGATCTCCCTCGAGGATATCCGAGAGATGGGCGACCGTGACGCGGGCTCCGGCCAACTTGTAGCCGTGGGCCATCTCCTGCTCGGAGTTGATGCCGTAGCCGGTCAGGACCAGCGCACGAACCCTTTTGTCGGTCATCCAGGAGGCTCCAAGCGGATCAAAGGATCATCAAGCGTTGCCATGATACAGCCGGAGCCCGTTTCAGGCGAATGAGAGCGGCTCGATATCGTGGACGTGGCCTTCCTGGACGGCCGCGGCCGTGATCCGCAAGAAGCGCGCCCCCTTTTGCAACTCGGCGATGCTCCGGAAGCCGGTGTAGCCCATGCCCTTGCGCAGTCCCCCCACGATCCGATGGAGAATCTCGGCCGCCGTGCCCTCGAGCGGGACCAGGCCCTCGACGCCCTCCGGGACGGGCAGGCCTGCCTCCGGGGTTTGGCGACCATAGCGATCGTTGCCCTCCTGCTGCAGGGCACCTAGGGAACCCATGCCGCGGTAACGCTTCCACATCCGTCCGGCTCGCTCGAGCGTCGGGGCCGCGCTCTCCGCGGCACGCGCGAGGAGACCACCGAGCATCACGATGTCGGCACCGGCACCGATGGCTTTGGTCAGATCACCGGGATGACGGATACCCCCGTCGGCAACGACCGGCACGCCATGCCGCCGGGCCTCGGACACGACGGCACGAATGGCCGTCATCTGCGGGACGCCGACCCCGGCGACGATGCGGGTCGTGCAGATCGATCCCGGACCGATGCCGACCTTGAGTCCGCATGCTCCTTCCTCGATCAGGAGCCGGGCGGCCTCGGCCGTGGCGATGTTGCCCACCAGGACCTCGATGTCCGGCGCCAGCCTGCGCAGCGTGCGCAGGGCCTCGACGACATTGCGCGAATGACCATGCGCCGTGTCGATGACGAGCAAGTCGCAACCGGCCTCGACAAGGCCCGAGGCGCGTTCCCTGACGTCACCCGCTCCGACGGCCGCCGCCACGAGCGGACGTCCGGCAGCGTCCAGGCTTGGCCTGCCGCCTTCCGGCAGCTTCGCCGCCTTGACCCGGGCCACCTCCTCAGCCTGGCGATCCGCAGGCATGTTGCGGTGGATGACACCGAGGCCACCTGCCAGAGCCATCGCCAGGGCCATTGGCGCCTCGGTCACGGTGTCCATGGCCGCGCTCAGGACCGGCACGGAGAGCCGAAGGCCACGCGTGACCGGGCTCGAGAGATCAACCTCGTGGGGCAGGAAGTCGGCATAGCCGGGGACCAGAAGCACGTCATCGAAGGTCAGACCCTCATCCAGGGCGGCGGCGTCGAGCGTCTTCATCACGATCACTCCCACTCGATGGTCGCGGGCGGCTTGGGCGACAGGTCATACACCACCCGGCCGACACCCCGGACCTCCTCGACGATCCGGCCCGAGATGCGCAGGAGGGCATCCCAGGCGAAAGGATGAACCTGCGCGGTCATGCCGTCCTGGCTATCCACCGCACGCAGGGCAACGACATGATCGTAGCTGCGGCCATCGCCGACGACACCGACGGACCGGATCGGCAGCAGGACGGGAAAGGCCTGCCAGACCTTGTCGTAGAGACCCTCGCGTCGCAGCTGGTCGGTGAAGACGGCATCAACCTCGCGCAGCAGGGCGAGGCGATCCGGCGTAACCTCCCCCAGGATGCGGATGGCAAGGCCCGGGCCCGGGAAGGGATGACGATCCACGAGGTGTTCCGGCAAGCTCAGGACGCGACCCAGATCCCGGACCTCGTCCTTGAAGAGATCCTGATTGGGCTCGACGAGCAGGCCTGCGGCACGCTTGGCCGCCACAAGCGGCGAACCGACGTTGTGATGGGTCTTGATGGTTACGGCCGCCCCGGCAGTCCCATGCCCGGACTCAATGAGATCCGTTTGCAAGGTGCCTTGGGCGAGGTAGACCCGTCGGTCTCCCAGACCGAGGTCGCGAACCGCCTCTTCCTGGATGCGAATGAAGAGATCCCCGATGCGATGGCGCTTGACCTCGGGATCGGTGACGCCGGCGAGCGCCTCGAGGAAACGATCCTGCGCCTCGACCAGATGAAGGCGACGTACTCCGACCGCTGCCAGGGCCTGCATGACCTCGGCACTCTCGTCCTTGCGCATCAAGCCGCTGTCGACATGCACGGCCACGACCTGTTCGGCCGGCAGGGCACGGGCCAGCAAGGCGGCGACCACTGTTGAGTCCACTCCGCCGGAAACGAGAACAAACACGGGATCCTCCCCGACTTGCGCACGGATGGCCTCGAGTCGGGCAGGCAACTGATCCCGGACATTCCAGTCGGGACTCAGGCCGGCAACACCAAACAGAAAGTTACCAAGCAACCTGAGCCCGCCTGGCGTATGCGTCACCTCAGGATGAAACTGTACGGCGGTCCGCAGGCCATCCTCGCGCGCCGCAGCCGCCAGCAGACCGGCTGACGTCCGTGCCAAGGCACGCCAGTTGCCAGGAAGCACGGCCACATGATCACCGTGGCTCATCCAGACCGGCTCCTCGTTGGCCATGTCCGCCAAGAGTCCGTCCTGCTGCTCGCACCGGATCACGGCAGGACCGTACTCGCGCCGAGCACCCGGCTCGACCGAGCCTCCCTCCGTATGGGCCAGAAGCTGCATCCCGTAACATATCCCGAGCATCGGCTTGTCGAGATCAAGCACACCCGGGGCGGGTCGCAAACTGTCCGGACGGTGCACGCTGTCGGGACCTCCCGACAGGATGATGGCACCCGTTTCCGGACCTGCCAGCCTGTCGAGCGGCACGTCGTGGGGCAGGATCACGCTGCGGATACCCAGTTCGCGAACCCGTCTCGCGATCAGGCGCGTGTACTGGGAGCCGAAGTCGAGGATGGCAACGGTGGACATGAGAACCCGCAGGATACCCCATTCCGGCTACAAGCTGCGACGTCCGCCATAGGTATCCGAGGACTGTCGCTCGATCCGGGTGAAGACCAGCAAGTGGATATCGCTCGAACCCGCCTGTCGAAGGGCCTGCGTGGCCAAGTCGAGCGTCGTGCCGGGGCAGATGGTGCCGTCCAGCATTGGACCTTGCGTCCCTTGACGGCATCCGTTGCAGTCACCTGCAACGTACCTCGGACCATTTCCTGCTCGGGATCGCCGTATTCGGAAATCAGACCTTGGCGATTCAGGATACCCACGGCCCTCGGTATGCCCGTCAGTTGGCTGAGCCAGTTGACCAGCAGATGCGTCGGGTCGTAGTCGACGCTGAATCCGGTCGAGGGTACCGGGATCAGCAGGTCCGGCTGCCGCAGCGACGGTGTCTCCTGCAAGGCGCTCTGGGCCCATCGGGACAGCGCATCCACCAGATACCACTGCTTACGGTACTGATCGCGGTAGATGGCCTCACCCAGTAGGGTACAGCCGCCCTCGGGCCGATTGTAATGGTGGATCGCATAGCCCAGATCCCAGCCGCCCGACAACGTGATCATGGTTCCTCCACCCTCGCGCGGCGGACGCTCTGGCCATCGCCTCCCCACCTATGGAATGGGGTACTGCCGGACGCCATGGTTCGTCCGGACGGAAGATTTACTGCCTTCAGGTGACGGACGGGCGGGCGATGTGTCCCGGCGCGACTTGGCAGATATCCGCCCGGGCACGCCAAGCGCCGTGCAAGTCAGACAGGTGCGTGCTGGTCACAAAGGTCTGGACACCATCGCCGATGGCCTCGAGCAACGCTTCCTGACGGGAAGGATCCAACTCGGCCAGCACATCGTCCAGCAGCAGCAAAGGTGGCTCGCCGACGGCCTCACGCAGCAAGTCACGTTCGGCCAATTTCAGGGCCAGGACGATCGATCGGCGCTGACCGGTCGAGGCAAAGCCCGCAGCATCCCGGCCATCCAGCCTCGCCAGCCAGTCATCCCGGTGCGGTCCGACCGTCGCATGCCCGCGCGCCAGATCCTGGGCGCGCGATTTTCCCAGCGCCTCGAGCACCGAGGCGACGAACTCGGGACCTTCAATGGACATAGATTCATCACCGCCCGGAATGCCCGGCTTGTATCCGATACCCAGCGCCTCACACCCGCCCGAGAGCACCTCGAGCCAGCGTTCGGCCCTGGGCGCCAGGCTCCGGACCAGTGCCGCCCGCCTGCGAGAGACCGCGGCAGCCGCAACGGCGAAGGGTTCATCCCACGCCTCCAATTGGGAAGCCGTCGCCGCGCCGGTCAGGATATGGCGAATCAGGGCATTACGCTGCACGAGCAGTCGCGACCAACGGGCTTCCTCGTCGTGGAAGAGTGGTGCCATCTGGCGAATGATGCGGTCGAGCATCTGGCGTCGACCCTGCGGCGATCCCTGAATCAGATCGAGATCGGCCCTGCTGAACAGAACCACCGTCACCTTGCCCAGCCAATCCACCATGCGCCTGCACGGCACGCCGTCGATCTGCGCCGCCCGGCGCCCCTGCGTCCGGAAACACAAGTCAGCCCTCAGTGGATAACCGCCACGCCGCAGGCTCGAGCGGATGATGGCATCCTTGGCACCGAAACGGACCACCTCCGCGTCCTTGCGTGCGAAGGGAGGCTGCGCCGTGGCCAAGGTCGCGACGGCCTCGAGTAGGTTGGTCTTCCCCTGCGCATTACCACCCAGCAAGATGACCCGCTCCGAGGCGAACGTGGCGTCAAGCCGTTCGTGGTTGCGCCAATCCGCCAGTTCGAGCCGTTCGAGGAACAGCTTCAGCTCCGGATGGGCATCACGAGGGAGGTCAGACGATCGTCGGCACCTTGGAACATCGTGGCCTCCACGGGCCCGTTGGACTTGATGACCACGGTCTCGCCCTCGACCCGTTCAAGTGCCTGCTGCAGATACTGGGCATTGAAGACGATGTCCTGCGTGTCGCCACGCAGTTCGGCATCGACGCGCTCCTCGGCCTCGCCGCTTTCGGCATTGCGGGCTTGCAGGACGAGCGCCCCGTCGCCGAATGTCACGCGCAGGGCACGGCCATCGCGCTCGGAAGCCATCGTGCCCGTCCGATCGACGGCCTTGAGCAGGGACAAGCGATCGACCATCGTCTCGTTACGGAACTGGGCCGGGATGACCTGACGGTAGTTGGGGTACTGGCCCGAGATCCTCCGGGTCGTCAGCTTGCGGTTGCCGCTCGTGAAGACCATCTGGGTCCCGCCGACCAGGCCATCGTCGCTGCGCGCCGCCTCGGCGAGCCGCACATCGCCCTCGTCCTGGCCCAGCAGGCGCTCGAGCTCGCTCATGGACTTGGCGGGAATCGTCGCGGAGAAGACCTGCGGACCGACACCGCCGTAACGCCACGCCGCAAGGCGATAGCCGTCGGTGGCAACCATCTCGAGCACGCCGTCAGCCATGGCGATGTGCACGCCCGAGACCACCGACATGTCATCCCGGTTGGCCGCGGCATAGACGGTGTTGTGGATGCCCTGGCGCAGGACCGAGGCCGGCAAACGGACCTCTTGGGCGACATCGGGCTGGGGCAGGCTGGGGAACTGGTCCGCCGGCTCGGTCGCCAGCGTGAACTTGGCCCGCTGGCAAGTGACGAGGATGTTGCGCTCCGAAACGGAAAGCGTGACCTCGGCATTGGGCAACTTGCCGACGATGTCGGCGAGGTTGCGGGCCGGTACGGTGATGCTGCCACCGGTCGCGATGTCGGCCGGCATGTGGGTCTCGATGCCCAGGTTCAGGTCGGTGCCCGAGAGCCTGAGACCCTCTCCCTCGGAGGTCAGGAGCACGTTGGCGAGGATGGGCATCGGGCCACGGGCGCTGATGGCCCTCTGGACGGACGAGAGGGCGCGGGCCAGTTCGTCCTTCTGACAGGTGAAGCGCATCTCGAATCTCCCATCCGTCTCCAGGGTCGGGCCATTGTACCAGTCCTCTCCCGATGAAGTCCCTTGGCCATGACGACCCGGACAGGACCTTGGATCATGAATATCTAATTAATAAATATCGTCGTAGTAGGTGGAGTGAATTGGAGGGAGAACGTCCCTTGGGCCTTGCGAGGACTGCTTTTTCGGGGAGGGGACAAGGGATGGGTGGCAGGGCTGGTTGTGCACCATCGGCATCTTCCACCGTCGCGTCCGCTCCTGATTGACTCCGTGTTCCCCTCCGAAAGGCCGGGGAATTCCCAGGAAATTCACTCCGGTCGATGATGCGTGACGGATTTCTGGTTCACCAAGCTTGTCGAGACTTTTCAACCAGACGGTGGAAAGTCGGCGGAAAAGGCGTCATTGCTTGTGATCCGAGTCACGAACACAGGGATCGGATGATGACGTGAAACACGGAATTCACTCCTGCTTCCCCTCCAGGGGCGACTTTATCCCACAAGCATGTTGATGGGGAGTGGTGAGGAGACAACTTGTTACATGCGCGTAATCCCCCAAATCCACCTTTTGTTATCCCCTCCTTGAACAGCTTCGTGTTGCGTGCCGTGTCAGGTTCTTGGACGGCAATTGGTGGAAAACTCTCGGGTTTTCCACAGGGCCGTGCGAGGGCTGTTCCTGACGCTCCGTGCGGTTAGAAAGCCTTTAAAGCCAAGCCCTGAGCGGATTTGAGCAAGCTTGTCAAAAGCGTGTTCAAGGGCTGTGGACGTGCATGGTCCACTTATCCACTCCGGCGTGAATCTTTTCCACCACCGTAGGCAGGACGCCCCGAGGATGTTAATTCAGTCCTGAGGCCACGCGACCGCGGAGATACGTGATCTGCGCCGCAAGCTGGGGGTCTTCCTCGAGCAGCGTCTTGATGGTCTTGACGCCGTGCATGATCGACGTGTGGTCGCGACGGAAGAAGCGGCCGATTAAGTGGAAGCTGGAACCCGTCATGTCGCGGCACAGGTAGCACGCGATGAAACGGGGTCGGGTGATGTCCTGGCTACGCCGCTCGGAGATCAACTCTTCGACGGTCACGTCATAGGTCTTGGCGACGATAGCCGTGATGCGCTCGATGGTGATGGGCTGGATATGGTTGGTGCCCAGCGCCTTGTGGGCCAGTTCGAGGGTGGGTGAGACACGGTCCATCTCGGAGTAGGCAATCACCCTCATGAAGGCGCCTTCGAGGGCGCGAACGCTGTCATGGAACGTACCGGCAACGAAGTCCAGCACGTCCTCAGGTACGACATGGCCTCCCTCGTCCGCCTTCTTGCGCAGGATGGCGATACGGGTATCGAGGTCGGGGGCCTGGATGTCGGTCAACAGGCCGGATTCGAAGCGGCTGCGCAGACGGTCTTCGATTTCGGGCAGTTGCTTGGGGGGTTTGTCCGAGGTGATCACGATCTGCTTGTTGGCCATGTGCAGTTCGTTGAACGTATGGAAGAACTCTTCTTGCGTGGCCTGCGTGCGCTCGATGAACTGGATATCGTCGATGAGCAGCACGTCCGTCTCGCGGTAGCGCCGGCGCAGTTCGCGCATCCGGTCTTCCCGGATGCCGTCGATGACCTCGTTCGTGAACGTCTCGCTCTTGACGTAGCAGACCTTGGCCCGCGGATTGGCCGCGAGAACGCGTTGGCCGATGGCGTGCATCAAGTGGGTCTTGCCCATCCCGGTGCTGCCATAGATGAACAAGGGGTTGTAGGCCAGGCCGGGCTTGTCGGAGACGGCAAGGGCCGCGGCGTGGGCGAATCGGTTGTGGGTTCCGATGACGAAGCTGTCGAAGGTGAAGCGCGGGCTCAGGCCGACAACGCCCGGTTGTGGCTGGACCACCTGGACGCTGGAAATGGCCGCATGCGGTGCTGGGGAGGGCACGTTGTTCACGCGGAAGCGCACCTGGTAACGCACACCGTCCGAGGCCTCGTAGATGGATTCCTCGATGATGGGCCGGTCGGTCGACTGCTTGTCCGTGGAGTAGAACCCCGGGACTTCCAGTGTGAACTGGTCGTCGACCACATCGACGCCCTTGCAGAACTGGAACGTGGAGTTGTAACGCCCCGGCATCCTCATCTGGAGGAGCGGCAGCGTCTTGGTCCAGAGCTCGTTGGCCAGCATGGGGTCGGGATGGTCGTGGGGGTTGGAAAAGGGGGGGAACCGGGAGGCTGTCGACGCCCGGAAGGGTTTGGAGATCCGGTCCGTCCTTGTCCGGGCCGTTCTCCGGCGGGTGAAGCCGATGGTAACTCCGCATCGGAGAGCCTGCCAGATCCCTTGAGGCCTACCGGGATGCCTGATGGGCCCCATGATCAGCCAAGCATGGGCAGCCCGGGCCATTTCAGGGAATCTCCCCAAGGCTGGAGAAGCCTGTCGGGGCCTTGTCCGTCTCCCGTCAGCGTGTTAAAGTTGACCTGATTGTGCTTGGGCCACGTTATCCGATGGCTCGTTTTCTCTCCGAAGGAATCTCGACATGCTCGCTCTTACGTTCCAGCATGGTGGCAAGAAGCGGAAGCGCGCCCGTACCCACGGCTTTCTGGTGCGCATGAGCACCAAGAACGGTCGCCGTGTCATCAAGGCCCGCCGGGCCAAGGGCCGTCAGCGCCTCGCAGGCTAGTGCTGCCGCGGACCCTGCGGCTCAGGGGCGGGCGCGACTTCGAGGCGGTCTACGCCTCGGGCAGGCGTTCGTCCTTTGCGCTTTTGGGTTGCCACGTCCTGTACGGGCCCGATCCGGATCGGCGACCCTCGCGCTTCGGATTCGTGACCAGTCGCAAGGTGGGCAAGGCCCATGTCCGTAACCTGGTTCGCCGCCGCATGCGGGCTGTCGTGGCCTCGATGCAGGCCTATCTGGCTCCCGGAGCGCGTGTGATTCTGGTTGCGCGGCCGGCTGCGGCGACGGCGACGCAAGCAGAACTGGCCGTCGTCATCGGCAAGTTGCTTGTGCGTACGGGCCTGCTTCCGTCGACGCCGGGGGACCCTCCCGGTAACATGAACCCTGCATGAATCCCGAACGGTGGGTCGAACAATCGGTCCTAGGTTTGCTCAGGGGCTACAAGCTTCTGATCTCTCCTTGGCTGCCCCCCTCTTGCCGCTTCTGGCCCACGTGCTCCGAGTACGCCCATGAAGCCGTGGTCCGCCACGGTGTCCGCAAGGGTGTCCTGCTCGGAGCGAAGCGCCTCGCGCGCTGTCATCCCTGGGGGCCTCACGGCCCCGACCCCGTTCCTTGATTACCTCTTTCAGGTCGTAGAACCGTGAATCCCATCGATGCGCTGATTCAGAGCGTGATGATCCCCGTCATCAGGTTCTTCCATGGCTCGCTGCCGTGGCACAACTATGGCCTTGCCATCGTCTGCCTGACGGTGCTGGTCAAGACCCTGCTTTTCCCGCTCAACGTCAAGCAGTTTTCGAGCATGCGCATCATGCAGCGCCTGCAGCCGAAGCTTCGCGAGTTGCAGGAGGCCCACAAGGACGATCCACCTGCCATGCAGGCCAAGATGATGGAGCTCTACAAGGAGCACAACACCACGCCGCTTTCGGGTTGCATGCCCGTGTTGTTCCAGCTGCCTGTGCTGTTCGCGCTCTATGGCTCATTGAACGACAAGAATCTGATCGCCAGCATCAAGGCGGCGGCCGATTCGGAGAGCAGCTTCCTGTTCATCCGCGACTTGCTGGCCGTCGGCATCAAGACCGGCTCGACCCTGCACTGGGACAACATCGCCCTCATCGCGATCTTCGCGTTCACCAGCTGGATGACGCAGAAGATGATGATGACGAACCCCAACGATCCTTTCCAGCGGCAGATGCTGTTCATGTCGCCGCTTATGGCGCCGCTCTTCGGCTACCTGATGCCGTCGGGCGTCCTCCTCTACATCGTCGTGTCGGGCTTGGTCACCATCGTCCAGTACACGTATCTCCTCAGGCGCTTCCCGCCTGATCCGTCCCTGGCGACCCAGACGACCTTCGGCCCCGGCTTCGGCATGCCCAAGCCCGGCGCCCCGGGCGTCGTGGACGTCAAGGCCGAGCCCGGTCCCAATCGTGCCCAGCGTCGTCACGGAGGTGCTTCATGACTGCATCCACCATCCCTGCCCCCTTGGATCAAGCTCGGGACTGGCTGGTTCAGACGCTTCGGGCAATGGGCTTCGATCTTGCGGTGACGGCTTCCGTGACCGAGGAAGGGCCGCTTCTCCACATCGTCGACCATCCCGACTCCGCCATGCTTATCGGGGCCCGGGGACAGACCCTCGATGCCTTCCAGGTGCTGGCGAACACGATGTTTCCGATCGAGGACGGCGAGCGTATCCGGGTCGATTGTGGTGACTATCGCGCGCGTCAGCAGGCAAGGCTTGCCGAGCAGGTTGCGGCTGCCGCCGCCGAGGCGCTCGAGCGGCAGGAAGGCGTCTGCTTGTCGCCGATGCATGCGGCGGACCGCAAGAAGGTGCACGACCTGGCCAAGGAGCATGCGGGCGTCGGTACGCTTTCGGTCGGCGAAGATCCGGCCCGCGCCGTCGTGATCAGCCCCTTGGATGCCGATGGCAAGCCCATGCCTTACGAGGGCCCCCTGCCCCAGCTGCCCCAGCGCGGTCGGGGTGGTCGCGGGCCCGGCGGTCGTGACCGCGATCGTGGTCGTCGCGGCGGGGGTCGCGACCGCGGCTGACGCTGCCTCATGGCAGAGACTATCGCGGCCCGTGTGACGCCTCCCGGACAGGGTGGTGTGGGCATCGTGCGGGTCTCTGGCCCTGAGGCCTGGTCCGTCGCCCGACGGGTCTTCCGGGCGCGTGGCGAGGGCCTGGATCGGACGCGTCGCGGCTTGGCCCTCGGGGCCTTGGTCTCGCCGCGGGATGGCGCCGTGATCGACGAGGTGCTGGCGCTTTGGTTTCCCGCACCGCGCAGCTACACGACGGAGGATGTCCTCGAAATCCAGGGGCATGGCGGGGTGATGGTGCAGGGTCGCGTGCTCGAGGCGGTCCTTGCGGCCGGGGCGCTCCCGGCCAGTCCGGGTGCCTTCACGCGGCGTGCGTTCCTGGGTGGACGGCTCGACCTGATGCAGGCCGAAGCCATCCATGACCTCATCACGGCACCGGGGGACCGCGCCCTCGAGGCGGCGCTCCGGCAGATGGACGGGGCGCTGTCCCGAATGGTGGCTGCTGCGCGTCAGGCGGTCATGGAGGGGGTGGCCGCGCTTGAAGGCAGCCTCGATTTTCCGGACGACGTTCCGGATGACGGACAACTCGCGGCAAGCCTGGGGGCCATCCGCGGCGAGTTGGCCGCTCTGGTCGGCACCGCAGGGGCCGGCCTCCGTGCCCGCGAGGGGTTGGACATCGTCCTCCTCGGTCGTCCGAATGCGGGCAAGTCATCGCTGCTCAACGCCCTGCTCGGCGAGGAACGGGCCTTGGTCGACGCCCAGCCCGGGACCACGCGGGACCGTATCGATGCGTTGTTGAGCGTGGGCGGCTATCCGGTCCGTCTCATCGACACGGCCGGCCTGCGCGAAGCCACGGAAGCACTCGAGGCCCGGGGCATCGCCATGGCGCGCGACGTGGCGCTTCGGGCGCCCATGCGCTTGTGGCTGGCCGGTGTGGACGAGGTTCCGCCTTGGCCGTGGGAAGAATCGGATGCCCCGGCCCATGCGTCTGATTGCGACCTCGTGATTCGTACCAAGGCGGATATCTTGTCCAAGGGCTCCGTCCCGGACGGCCCCGGTGATGTCTTGGTCTCGGCAGTGACGGGTGAAGGCCTGGATGACCTGCGTCGCGCCATCGTCGCGCGGATCGAGCCGCAGGAGGAACGCTTGGGTCACGGTGTTCTGGTGGACGCCCGTCACCGTGCGGTCCTCGAGCGGGCGATGGCCTGCCTCGACGAGGCTCGGGGTCTCGTTGCCGAGGGCTGGCCCGTCGATCTGGTGCTGTTGCCGATGAAGCGCGCGGCCCTGGAACTCGGGACGCTTACGGGGGCCGAGTTCAACGAGGACTTGCTCGATCAGGTCTTTGGCAAGTTCTGCATCGGCAAGTAGCGCGTGCAAGCGTCACAACCGTTGCGATACGGTTAATTCGTCGTGACCCGAGCCACAACGGAGCACCCGCCGTGGAGGTATCCTCCGGAAGTCATCCCCCGGATGGCATGTCCTGACAATCGACGTCCCGCCTTAGGGCATCGGGCAAGCGGTCCTTCACGAAACGCAAGTTCGTGAACCGTGCCTGACGCATACCGCTCCTGCTAGGATCGGCTTTGGTGGGCTGGCTGGGGCTGGGTCTCGAAGGCCCGGACTGCGGAGGTTCGGCGTGGAGAAGACCCGCAAGTGGGCCAAGACCTCGGAAGAGAGGGAAGCCCTTGTGCTGGAGTACCTGCCGCTGGTCCGCAAGATTGCGCGAGGCTTGGCACGGCGCAGCACGGACCCCATCGAGGATCTGATCCAGGTCGGCTCGATTGGCCTGCTCGAGGCGATTGATCGCTACGAGTACGGTCACAATACCGAATTCAAGACCTTTGCCGTGCATTACATCACGGGCCATATCCGCCATTATCTGCGGGATCGCCAGAGCCTGATGAGGGGACCTCGTGCCCTTCAGGAGCTTTCCTACCGCCTTTCCCAGGTCACGATGGCCTTGTCGCATCAGCTTGGCCGGGATCCCACGGACGCCGAACTGGCGGCCCAACTCGATATCCCCGTCAAGCAGATCGACGAGGTCAAGCAGTACGACAATCGCGTCTCCGTCTATTGGCTGGATCAGGAGACGCGCTCGGACGAGGACGACTCGCGCAGCCTGCTCGAGACCTTGCAGGATCCGCGCAGCCATCGCGTCACGCAGGACGATCAGGACGAGAAGCTGACGCTCCGGGATGCCATCGCGTTGTTGTCCCGTCAGCAGCAGGAGCTGCTCGAGATGCGTTACTTCCATGACATGACCCAGGCTGAGGTCGCCCGTCGTCTGGGTGTCAGCCAGATGGAAATCTGCCGCCGCCTCAAGCGTGCGATCAAGCAGTTGCACACCATCATGCAGGTCAGCCCCGCGGGTCAGGCCGGTCTCGCCGACCTTCGCTGAGCCTCTGGCCGTCAGAGGCCGACGCGGATGATCGCCGAAGCGCCCCAGGCCCTGCCGGTGGCGCCACCAAGCAGGTTGTTCATTTCCTGGTCAGGAAGGCCCCAGACGGAGCCTTCGAGGTCGAGCAGGTCCAAGAGAGCGAAGCGACCTCCGGCCACGAGGCCGTAGGCCCCGGGCATGTTCCGGACGGGCGCCGGTCCCACGGGGAACCATTGCTGCGCCATGACGCCGGCCATCGTCGTGATGGGGCCGAGCGGTACCTCGAGCACCAGGTCACCCCTGGCACCCACCGAATGCCACGCTTCGGTGCCCGTCAGGGCATTCCAGCGTGCATAGCCGCCCTGCAACTTCAGCGCAAGCGGGCCCACGGGCCCACCCAACCAGATGATGGGCACCTGCACCGAACGTGCCTGCACGGGTTCGTCGGCCACGCGGGTCTCGATGACCTGCCCACCCACGGGAAGCGTGTAGAGGCTCATCGGGTCTGGGGCACCGTGGGGTTGGCGAGTTTGATGTCCGTGCGGAACAGGTGAATGGTCAGCAGCACCATCCACAGGGGGCTGATGTCCTCGGGCAGGTCGATATCGGCCTCGATGGGTGCTCCGGCGACTTTGTGTATGCGCCGCACCTTGCCCACCACGGGGTCCAGACTGGGAGGGTTGCGTATTTCCATCGTGATTTCGTCGCCGATGCCCAGTCCATCGTGGACCCCGACCAGCCGAAGGCCGAGAGCCGACAAGTGACCGAGTGTGGCCAGCCGGTAGAACTGGCCGGGTACCCTGTAGCGCAGCGGCAGGTCCGAGGCGCGCCGGAAGCGCTGCTGGCGCTGGCTTCTGTGGGGGGGGCTAAGCAGGCGCACGGAGAGCAACTCGGGGTCTTCGCCCTCGGGCAACAGCACGATGCGCCGCCTTGTCGCCATGCCGTCGCGGTCCTCGTACTGCAGTTCGCCCTCCGTACCGGAGCCGTGGGCCAAGCCTGCCTGCTCGCCCCATGCGGGACGCTGGATGAACAGGACCTCATCGGCCTGACCGCGCGAGACCGTGTTGTAGGTGCGACTCTGGTCGTCCAGTTGCAGCGTCATGGGCGTGTCGAGCGGATGATGGTCCCCGGCAACCCGATTCAGCCGCTGCAGCAAGGTCTTGCCGTCCAGCGGCTTGGGCAGTAACTCGGAGGCACCGGACTCGATCGTGGCCTGCAGGACCTCGGCCGTGGTCTTCGAGGACATCATCACCACGGGCATCTGGCTGGTGAAGGGGTTGCAGCGGATGGCCATCGCCAGCAGCGGGCCGGGCAGGCCGCCTAGCTCGTAGTCGATGAGGGCCATCGAGGGCTGCTGCTTGATCGCGGCCGAGATGGCCTCGACGCCGTCCCCGACGGACACGCAGTCGTAACCCTCACCGGCCAGCATCGCGACGAGATTCCTGCGGTGCTGGGTGGAAGGGTCGGCAAGAAGAAGGAGGCGTCCCAAGGCAACCCCATATACCCCGAGGGCCCCGCAAAGCTAACCTCCACGCCTGACAGGGCCTCCGAGGGCGTAGAATGGGACGGTGCCGACGACACGAGGAGGTGGCGATGGCGACGCTGGACAAGCTGGACGAGACGGGCCTGGAGCGGTTACTGGCCGGGGAAGAGGGGCATCTCCTGCGCGCGCCGCGCGGTGCGACGCGGCTCTGCCGGGGCTGGGTCCAGGAGGCGGCCCTGCGGATGCTGCTGAACAACCTTGATCCTGAGGTGGCGGAACATCCGGAGCGTCTGGTGGTCTATGGCGGCACGGGCAAGGCGGCCCGGGGCTGGCCGGAGTTGCGGGCCATGGTGCGCACCCTGCTGACGCTCGCGGACGACGAGACGATGCTGGTGCAGTCGGGTCGGCCGGTCGGGGTTTTCCGGACGCATGCCGATGCGCCCCGGGTGCTCATCGCCAACAGCAACCTCGTCGGCAAGTGGGCCCATTGGGCGCATTTCCGAGACCTCGAGGACCGCGGCCTGATGATGTACGGCCAGATGACGGCCGGAAGCTGGATCTACATCGGGACGCAGGGGATTCTGCAGGGCACGTGGGAGACCTTTCGGGCGCTGGCCCGCAAGCATTTCGGCGGCACGCTCGCCGGCCGCTGGGTGCTGACGGCCGGCCTTGGCGGTATGGGTGGCGCCCAGCCCCTGGCCGTCACGATGAATGACGGCGTGGCCCTGGTGGTCGAGGTCGACGAGACGCGCATCCGGCGCCGCCTCGAGACACGCTACGTGATGGAGATGGCGACGGACCTCGAGGACGCCGTGCAGCGGGTGCGGGCTGCGGTGGCCGAGCGTCGCCCCTTGTCCGTGGGGCTGCTGGGCAACATCGCCGAGGTCGCCCCCGAGCTGGTCCGGCGGGGCTGGATCCCCGACGTCGTGACCGACCAGACCTCGGCCCACGACCCGTTCTGCGGTTACTTGCCACCCGGAACCGATCCCCGCTCGGCCAAGGATCTGGCTGCTACCGACCCCGAGGGCTATGCCCGGCGCGTCGGCGAGGCGGCGGCCACCCACGTGCAGGCCATCCTCGCAATGATGGAGGCGGGGGCTGTCGCCTTCGACTATGGCAACAACCTGCGCCAGCTGGCCAAGGACCACGGCGTCGCCGACGCCTTCGACTATCCCGGCTTCATTCCCGCCTATATCCGGCCGCTGTTCTGCGAGGGCAAGGGACCGTTCCGCTGGGCGGCGCTGTCCGGCGACCCGGCCGACATCGCCCGCATCGATCGCTACATCCTCGAAGAGTTCGGTGCGGACGAAGATCTGGCTCACTGGATCCGCCTTGCCCGGGACCAGGTTGCCTTCCAGGGGTTGCCGGCCCGCATCTGCTGGCTTGGCTACGGGGACCGCGCCCGACTGGGCCGGGCCATCAATGACCTCGTCGCGCGAGGCGAGGTCTCGGCCCCGGTCGTCATCGGCCGGGACCATCTGGATTGCGGCTCGGTCGCCTCGCCCAACCGCGAGACCGAGGCGATGCGGGACGGCACGGACGCCGTGGCCGACTGGGTCTACCTGAATGCCCTCGTCAACACCTCGGGCGGTGCCTCGTGGGTCTCCCTGCATCACGGGGGCGGGGTCGGCATCGGCTATTCGCTGCACGCCGGCATGGTCATCGTCGCCGACGGCACGCCCGAGGCGGACCGCCGCCTGGAGCGCGTGCTGACCAGCGACCCCGGCATGGGCGTGATCCGTCATGCCGACGCCGGCTACGACGAGGCCGTCGCCTGTGCCGACGAACGGGGTGTCCGGCTCCCCATGCGGGAAGGCTGATGGTTGCGGCCGTCGACTGGTTGCTTCGCGGGGCGCGGCTGGTCACGCCTGCGGGCGAGGTCGGCCCCCTTGCCGGCAGCCGCCAGGGTGACCTCGTCATCCACGACCGAGGTGCCGTGGCCTTGGCCGGCGGCCGGATCGTGGCCGCGGGTCCCGAGGAGGCTTTGCTGCAGGCCGTGGGAACCGGACCGGGTACCCGCGAGGTCGACCTGGAAGGCCGGCTGCTGACGCCGGGCCTGGTCGACGCCCACACTCACCCCGTCTATGGGGCCATGCGCCTCGATGATTTCGAGCGTCGCGCGCGTGGCGCGACCTATGCCGAAATTCTCGCGGCGGGCGGCGGTATCCACGAGACCGTGCGGCGCACCCGTGAGGCGATGGTGGCCGAGTTGGCGACAGGGCTCGAGGCACGGCTGGATCGATTTCTTGCCTGCGGCACGACCACGATCGAGGCCAAGAGCGGCTATGGCCTTGATACGGCTGCCGAGCTGGCCCAGCTCAAAGCCATCGCCGCAGCCCGGCATCCGGTGGCACGGGTCCCCACTTGGCTGGGTGCCCACGCGGTGCCGCCCGGACGAGACCCCGATGAGGTCATCGACCAGCTCATCGGCGAAAGCCTGCCTGCGGTCGTCGCCCAAGGCATCGCCCGCTTCGCCGACATCTTCTGCGAGCATGGAGTCTACACGACTGGACAGGCCGAGCGCCTGCTTCTGGCGGCCCGCGCGCACGGTCTGGGCCTCAAGCTTCATGCGGACGAGCTGGTCGATACGGGCGGGGCGGCTCTTGCGGCCCGTCTCGGTGCCCTGAGCGCCGACCACCTGCATGTGGCCAACCCTAAGGGTTTGGCGGCCATGGCCGCAGCGGGCACCTTGGCCGTGCTCTTGCCGGGAACAAGCATGTTTCTCGGCATGCGTGAGCCGGCACCGGCCCGCGCGATGATCGAGGCGGGCGTGCCCGTCGCCGTGGCGACGGACCACAATCCCGGTTCCTGTCCGGCTGTTTCCCTGCCCCTGATGATGACCCTGGCCGTGACGCAGTTGCGCCTGACGCCGGCCGAGGCTTTCGTGGCCACGACGGCCAACGGGGCTGCCGCCGTGGGCATGGGCGACCGCATCGGGCGCATCCGCCCGGGCATGCGGGCCGACGTCGTGGCGTGGGACCTGCACGATTGGCGCGAACTTGCCTACCACGTGGGTTCGGTCCGTGTTGCGGGCGTATGGGTTGCCGGGCGTGGCGTGCGCGGCGCTCTGGCGCATGCGTCACAGGATGCGGGTTAGGCAGGGGTTAGACTGCGGACATGGCCAAGCTCATCGAATGCGTACCCAACATCAGCGAGGGTCGTGACCCCGTCCGGATTGAGGCCGCGCGCGCCGCGCTGGCCCGGGACCCCCGCATCACGGTGCTCGACGTCAAGCCTGACGAGAACCACCACCGGACGGTGCTGACCTTCGCGGGTCCGGCCGAGGCGATGGAAGATGCCGTGCTCAGGCTTTTCGGGGAAGTCATGGCCTGGATCGACCTGCGCCAGCATCAGGGCGAGCATCCCCGGATGGGTGCCGTGGACGTCGTCCCCTTCGTGCCGCTGGGAGAGGCCACCATGGCCGATTGCACCGCATTGGCCGAGTCCGTGGCGCGGGTCGTGGCGGCGCGCTTCCAGGTGCCGGTCTACCTGTACGCCGAGGCCGCGCGCCGCCCCGAGCGCAAGGTGCTCGCCAACATCCGCAAGGGCGAGTTCGAGGGCCTCGCGGCCAAGATGGCCGACCCGGCGTGGGCGCCAGACTTCGGCCCCGCGGCGCCCCATCCGACGGCGGGGGCGGTGGCCGTCGGCGCCCGTCCCTTCCTGATTGCCTACAACCTGCAACTCAACACCCGCGACGTGAAGGTCGCCCAGGAGATTGCCAAGGCCGTCCGAGCCTCGGGCGGCGGCCTGGCCAACGTCCAGGCGATGGGCGTTCACCTGGCCGACCGCGACGTGGCGCAGGTCTCGATGAACCTGCTGGATTACCGCAGGACGCCCATCCGCCGTGTCCAGGAGCTGGTCAAGGCCGAGGCGGCACGCTTCGGGGCGAGCGTGACGGATGCCGAGATTGTCGGCCTCGTCCCCGAGGACGCCCTGCTCGGGGCGGCTGCTGATTACTTGCAGTTGCCGGGATCCTGCGCCGAACTCATCCTTGAGCGGCGCCTCGAGGGAGGGGCGCAGGCGGAACCCGAGGTCGGGGGCTACCAGCCCGAGCGCATCGGGGAGCTTCGGCTCGCCCGGTTCCTGGCCGACATGGTCTCTCGCCAGGCCGTCCCGGGTGGCGGCTGTGCCGCGGCCTTTGCCGGTGCCATGGGTGCCTCCCTTGTTGGCATGGTCGGGGCCCTGACCGAGGGTCGCAAGGGTTTCGAGAGCGTGGCCGTGACGGCCGAGAACCTGCGGGAGCAGGGCGGGGAGCTATCGGAGGCCCTGCTCAATGCCGTGGCCGATGACGCTGGCGCCTTCGAGAAGGTGATGGAGGGATTCCGGCTGCCCAAGGCCACGGATGAGGAGCGGGCGGCACGCACGGCCGCGCTCGAGGAGGCCAACCGGGGCGCGACCGAGGTTCCCCTGCAAGCTGCCCGCGAGGCTTTGGCTGCAGCCGAGTTGGCCTTGTCGGCGCTCGAGCACGGGGTGCCCCAGGCGGCATCCGATGCCGGCTGCGGGGCCTTGCTGGCCTTGGCGGGTGTCGAGGGTGCCCTGCTGAACGTCGCGATCAACCTGGGTGGCCTGGCGGACGCGGCCTGGGCGGCCGAGCGGCGCGAGGAAGCCGTGGCGATGCTGGTCCGTGCCGCTCGGCTGCGTGAGGACCTCTGGAGCTTGCTGCGGGCGCGCGTCCCGGTCATCGACGCGATGGCAGAGGAAGCCGCCGCGGCCCATCTTGCCGAGGGGGCTATTTCGTGACGGGCGCAGGGCCGCTTGGCGTTCGGGGCCATGGCCTGACGCTGAGCGAGGTCCGGGAGGTCGCCCGCGAGGGTCGGCGCGCCGTGCTCGACGACGGCGCCCGCAGCCGGATGCAGCTGTCGCGCGACCGGATTGAGGCCGTGGTCCGGGGTGGTGAGGTCGTCTATGGCGTCAACACCGGATTCGGGGCCCTCAAGGACCGTCGCATCCCGGACGGCAGCCTGGCCCAGTTGCAGCAGAACCTGTTGCGCAGCCATGCGGCCGGCGTGGGCGAGCCGTTCCCGCCCGATGTGGTGCGGGCGATGCTGTTGTTGCGCGCCAATGCCCTGGCGGTGGGTGCGTCGGGCATCCGCCCGCTGGTCGTGGATCGCCTCCTCGAGATGCTGGCCCGGGACCTGTTGCCCGAGGTGCCCTGCCAGGGCTCCGTCGGGGCCTCGGGCGATCTGGCTCCGCTCGCACATCTGGCCTTGCCACTCACGGGAGAGGGCTGGGTCCTGCACCGGGGCGTTCGCCGTCCCGCCACCGAGGCGCTTGCTGCCGAGGCGCTCGAGCCGCTCGTGCTCGAGGCCAAGGAGGGGCTCGCCCTGATCAACGGCACGCAGGCCATGACGGCTGTCGGTGTCCTCGCCGCCGAGGACGCGCTCGCGCTCTTCCGGCTCGCGGACGTGGTCGCGGCCCTTTCCGTCGATGCCTTGCTCGGATCGCGGCAGCCCTTCGATCCCGAGTTCCATGCCCTGCGACCCCATGCCGGCCAGGCGGCCAGCGCCGCCAACCTGTGGCGCCTGCTCGACGGTAGCCCGATCATTGCCTCGCACCTCGATTGCGACCGGGTGCAGGACCCTTACTCGTTGCGCTGCACGCCCCAGGTCCACGGGGCCAGCCGCGATGCCCTGGACCATGTTCGCCGTGTGCTCGAGGTCGAAATCAACTCCGCGACGGACAACCCGCTGATCCTCCCGGGATCGGGGCAGGTCCTTACCGGCGGGCACTTCCACGGTCAACCCGTTGCCCTCGTCATGGATTTCCTCAAGGTCGCGGCCTGCGAGGTCGCCAACCTGTCGAGCTGCAGGCTCGAGCGCCTCGTCAACCCACACTACTCACAGGGCTTGCCGGCTTTCCTGACGCCGGACGGCGGCCTGCATTCGGGTTACATGATTGCCCAGTACACGGCGGCGGCCCTCGTCAGCGAGAACAAGGTCCTCGCTCATCCGGCCAGCGTGGATTCGATCCCGACGGGTGCCGGCCAAGAGGACCACGTAAGCATGGGCACGATCGCGGCACGCCAGGCGGCCCAAATCGTCGGGAACCTGACGCATGTGTTGGCCCTTGAATTGCTCTGTGCCATCCAGGCCCTTGGCTTCCGGGCCCCGCTCGTGCCGGGCGCTGCCGCGTTGGCGCTCGTTGCCGAGGTCCGGTGCAAGGTGCCCCCCCTTGCCGAGGACAGGCATGTGGGCGATGACGTCGCGTCCCTGGTGCGCCTCGTGCGCGGGGGGCGTCTCCTCGCAGTTGCCGAAGAAGTCGTGGGGGCCCTCGCGTGAACGCCTTTCTCGCCCGCGTCCGGGGCAAGCTCATCATTTCCTGCCAGGCTCAGCCAGGCGAACCGCTGCACGGCAGCAGCCACATGGCCGCCATGGCCCGCGCTGCCGCCGAGGCGGGCGCGGGTGCCATCCGTGCCGAAAGCCCGGCGGACATCGCCGCGATTCGTGCGGCCGTCGACCTGCCGATCCTCGGGCTGTACAAGAAGAAGGTCTTCGAGGGCAACTGGTGCCGCATCACGCCGACGTTCGAGACGGCCCGCGAGGTCGTGGCCGCCGGTGCCGATGCCATCGCGACCGAGGCTACGGGGGCTCCGCGCCCGGATGGTCAGGCGCTGACGCAATTCCTGACGCTGTGCATGCTCGAGCTGGAACGTCCGGTCATCGCCGATGTCTCGACGGTCGAGGAGGGCCTGATGGCCGCTGAGCAGGGTGCCGTGGCCGTGGCGACGACCATGGCCGGTTACACGCTGCAGAGCGGGGGCCCGCGGACGACGCCGGACTTCGACCTGCTCGAGGCGCTCGTGGCGCGCTGCCCGGTGCCCGTGATCCTCGAAGGCCATGTCTGGGAGCCGGCGCAGGTGACGGAGGGTTTTCGCCGGGGCGCCCATGCCGTGGTGGTGGGCTCGGCCATCACCCGCCCCCAGCTGATTGCACGACGCTTCGTCGACGCCGTGCCCCCGCGGGAGGCCTGAAGATGCCTGCGGCTGGCTGGACTATCGGCCTGGATGTCGGGGGCACCAAGGTGCTCGGGGGCCTCGTCGCCGAGGATGGTCGCGTGGCTGCCACGGCGCGTCGCGACACGCCGGTTGGCGAGGGAGCGGCCGGCATCCTTGCCACGATGGCGGCCGTTGCACGGGATCTCGTCCAGGGTGCCGTCGGGCCCGTGGTGGGCGTGGGCGTCTCGACCGCCGGCCATGTCGAGGCTGCGACAGGTACGGTCGTCGACGGCACGCCCAATCTGCCTGGCTGGGCGGGGACACCCGTCGCGGCCTGGCTTTCGGATGAACTTGGCCTGCCGGTATGCGCAGACAATGACGCCAATGCCGCGGCGTGGGCCGAGGCATGGTGCGGGGCCGGCAAGGGCTTGCGGACGGTCGTGGCCGTCACGCTAGGGACCGGTTTCGGCGGGGGCGTCGTGGATGCCGGCCATGTGCTGCGCGGCGCGCGCGGGGGCGGGGCCGAGCTGGGTCACATGATCTTGGTGCCGGATGGCCGGCCGTGCAATTGCGGTCGCTCGGGCTGCGTCGAGGCCTATCTTTCGGGCACGGCGCTCGGGCGCGAGGCCGAGAGGCTCTGGGGCGCCGGTGCGGATGCCCATGTGCTCTTCGCACGGGCCGAGTCCGGCGATCGGCTGGCGCGTGAGGTGCTCGAGGTCTTCTCGGCTCACCTCGCGACCGTGATGGTCAGCCTGACGAGCCTGTTCGACCCCGAGGTGATCCTGATCGGCGGTGGCCTGTCGCGGCGTGCAGAGGCCTACTTGCCACGGATGAAGGCCCGGATGGACCTGATTCTGGCGGGGCGACGCTGGTCGTCGGACATGGTGAGGCTGGCGGCATTGGGCGAATCGGCCGGGTTCATCGGGGCGGCGGGGCAGGCGTGGCAGCAGTCCGGCATCCTTCGCTGATCCTGGCGGCCGCGCTGGCCATCGCGGCGCCCGTCCTCGCGACGCTGCCCCAGCCTGTCGCCATGGCTGCGCCCATGACCCTGGGCGAGCCCGCGTGGGATCCGGCGGCAGGAGTCCTGTCGCTGCCTGTCGGGGGGCCTGTGGCCTGGGTGGTTCGCACGGCAGGTTCCGAAGTCGTCGTCGAGATCCTGGATGCCCGCCTGCGCCGTTCCCTCGACCGCAAGGTCGCCACGCGATTCGGGGCGGTCGGCTTGTCGCTGCGGTCCGTTTCCGGCGTCGTGCCGCGGGTGCGCCTGTCATTCCGGTGGCCTGTGGGCCTGCGGCCCGATCTGGTCGTGCAGGAAGGTCCCGGCGTGCTGATCCTGAAACCCGGCGTCCGACGGGCGGGCGAAGCCGAGCTCGAAACCCTGCCCGGCCGTGTCGGCGACGCCCGACCCCTCTTGCGGACGCCCCCCCCGCAGGTCGAGCCGACGCCCGGGCCTTCGCTACTCACCGTCGCCCAGCCCGAGATGACGCCTCCTGCCGACGGCGACGATTCGTCGCGCAAGGCCGTGCGGCGCGACAAGGCGTCCTCGTCGCGGGTCCGTCCCCGCTCGATGGCCGTACTCTTTCTCGAGCAGGTCGAGACGCTGGACCAGCGGGCGAGGGGCCTGCACGTCGGCTATCCGCTCGGCCTGAGTCAGGCGTGGCTGGAGCACTGGTGGACCCCGTGGCTGGGATCGAGCTTCTCGTGGCGGCAGCTGGGCTGGACGGCAAGAGGCCCGGAGGGTCTCATCCAGCGCCAGGACGATCGCATTCAGGCCGGTGCCGGCGCGCGCTGGGTGCCCTTCGACGGCCTCGACGCGCAGGTGTGGGCGGGACTGGCCGCGCGTCAGTCCGTCGTCCTGCCCGAGCCGCCCCGGTCCTCGTTCGATCCGTCGCTTGGCGTCGTGGTCCAGGTGCTGCCGCTGGCTCCCGTGACGCTGCGCGTCCATGGGCAGGCCTATGGCCCGGCTGCGGATGGCAGCCTGCCCTACCGGGCGGGTGCCGATCTGCTGATCGACGCGGGTCCCACGGTCTGGACCTTTGGCTACGACCACGACGAGGGGCCGACACCGGGCGGGCAGCAGACCATCTTGGGCGCGCTGCGGCTTGGCGTTGGCTGGAGCTGGTAGTGTCGGGGCCCGAGAGGCTTTGACGAGGCCTCTGGGTCATGTTATGAAGAGCTGGCTTTGGCACTCGCGATGCCTGAGTGCTAACGGGAAACCCTCAGGAAACGACCTTGCTGAACCAGCGCCAGCGGGACATTCTTCGCGCCGTCGTCGATGACTATGTCTCGACGGCGGAGCCCGTCGGCTCGCGCACGCTCTCGCGCAAGTACGGCCTCGGCCTGTCTCCCGCGACCATCCGCAATGCCCTTGCCGACCTCGAGGACGAGGGCCTGTTGCGGCAGCCGCACACCTCGGCCGGCCGGGTTCCTTCGGACCAGGGCTACAGGGTCTTCGTCGAGGAGCTGATGGCCCTCTCGCCGCTCGCGCCTTCCGTGCGAGCCGATCTCCTGCGGCGCCAGGCCGAGGCGGAAGATCTGCGCGACCTCCTGACGCAGACGGCTCGTCTGGCCGCCGTCCTCTCCGGGTGTACGGCGATTGTCCGGTCGCCGCGGCCCGCAGGAGCCCGGATCCGGGCTCTTTCGCTGGTCCCCGTGACGGATCGGAAGCTCTTGCTTGTCGTCGTCTCTTCCACGGGGGCCGTGACCCATCGGCAGGTCCTGCTGGAAGAGCCCATCGCCCCGGAGGAGGTTGCCGCGTTGGCCGTGGGCTTGCAGCAGCACCTTCTCGAGCGTCCCCTCGATGCCTTGACCGGCCGCGTGCTCGAGGGCCTCGCTGAGCGCATGGGGCGTCATCGGGACCTGATCCGGCAAGTCATCGGCAGGGTCGAGGCCCCGGACGACGCGGTCGTCATCGCGCACACGGCCCATCTGGCCCGCCAGCCCGAGTTCCAGCAACGCGTCGACGGCTTGCTCGACTTCCTCGATCGGCCCGACCGGGTCTTGCGCTGGATGCAGGAGGTGCGCGGCGGCTCGTCCTCGCCGGGCGCCGTGACCATCCGCATCGGTGCGGAGCATCGCGATCCTGAGCTGCAGGGGTGCAGTGTCGTCGCCGCATCCTATACGATAGGAGATGAAGTCGCCGGCGAGGTGGCGGTCCTTGGCCCGACCCGGCTGGACTATGCGACGGCGGTGACGGCGGTGTCGGCACTGGCTGCCGGCTTGTCCGAGGTTTTCGGTGCCCGGTTGCCGGGCGAGGGGAGGCAGTGATGGGTCCGGGGGAGCCGACTGAAGGCCCGCAGCTCTACACGCTCGACGCGGCGTCCGGTGAAGTGCCGCCGCCTTCGGGACGTGAGGCCGAGCTCGAGGCCCGCCTGCTCGAGGTGCAGGGCCAGCTCCAGCGCATGGCGGCCGATTTCGAGAATTTCCGGCGGCGTTCGGCCACCGAACGTGAGGAGCTCGTCCGGTTCGCGGCCCAGCGCGTGCTCGAGAACCTGCTGCCCGTCGTCGACAATTTCGAGCGGGCCCTCTCGCACGCGCAGGGTGCGGATCCCTCGACGCTCCTGCAGGGCGTGACGATGATCCACCGCCTGTTCATGGACACGCTCCGGCAGCAGGGCGTCGAGGCCATGAACCCCGTCGGCGGCCCCTTCGACCCCCGCCTCCATGAGGCGGTCGGCAACATCGAGACCACCGAGCACCCCGACGGCACGGTCCTGACCCTGCTGCAGCAGGGTTATACGCTCGGTGGCAAGGTCATCCGCCATGCGATGGTCCAGGTGGCCAGCCGGCCGGCGGATTTTGCCCCAGCCGCGCCCGTTTCGCCCGCCCCGGCGGTCGAGGGTCGCGAAGACATCACACTCGAGGATCTGATGGCGGAGGCCTCAGTCACGGATAGCCCCAAGGAGGACGCACATGGGTAAGGTCATCGGCATTGACCTCGGCACAACCAACTCGGTCGTGGCGGTCATGGAGGGCGGCAAGCCCGTGGTGATCGCCAATGCGGAAGGCAATCGCCTGACGCCGTCGATCGTCGGCTTCACCAAGTCCGGCGAGCGTCTCGTGGGCCAGGTCGCCAAGCGCCAGGCTGTCACCAACGCCGAGAACACCGTCTACTCGATCAAGCGCTTCATCGGGCGCGCCTTCGAGGAGTGCGAGGACGAGCGTTCCAAGTCCCCCTACAAGACGGTCCGCAACGCCTCGGGCGGCGTGTCCGTAGAAATTTCCGGCAAGGAGCATTCGCCGCAGGAGATCTCGGCGATGGTCCTCGCCAAGCTCAAGGCCGACGCCGAGGCCTACCTGGGCGAGAAGGTGACTCAGGCCGTCATCACCTGCCCGGCCTACTTCAATGACGCCCAGCGCCAGGCGACCAAGGACGCCGGCACGATCTCGGGTCTCGAGGTCCTGCGAATCATCAACGAGCCGACGGCCAGCGCCCTGGCCTACGGGGCCGACAAGGAGTCCAGCCAGACCATCCTCGTCTTCGACTTGGGCGGCGGCACCTTCGACGTCTCCCTGCTCGAACTGGGTGACGGCGTGTTTGAGGTCAAGGCGACCGCGGGCAACAACCGTCTGGGCGGCGACAACTTCGACGAGCGCATCATGGAGTGGCTCATCGACTCGTTCAAGGCCTCCGAGGGCATCGACCTGTCCAAGGACAAGATGGCTCTGCAGCGCCTCAAGGAGGCCGCCGAGAAGGCCAAGATCGAGCTGTCGTCGACCGTGTCGACCCAGATCAACCTGCCCTTCATCACGGCGGATCAGACGGGGCCCAAGCATCTTGACCTGATGCTGACCCGTGCCAAGTTTGAGGAACTGACGGCCGACCTCGTCGAGGCTTCGATGGGCCCCACCCGCGAGGCCATCAAGGAGGCCAAGCTCGACGTCAAGGACGTCGACAAGATTCTGCTCGTGGGCGGCTCGACCCGCATCCCGGCGGTCCAGGAAGCCATCCGCAAGTACCTGGGCAAGGAGCCGGACAAGGGCGTCAATCCTGACGAGGCCGTCGCGGCCGGTGCCGCCATTCAGGCGGGCGTGCTGGCCGGCGAAGTCAAGGACGTCCTGCTGCTCGACGTGACGCCGCTGTCCCTGGGCATCGAGACCCTGGGCGGCGTCTTCACCAAGATCATCGAGCGCAACACGACCATCCCGACGGCCAAGAGCCAGGTCTTCAGCACCGCGGCCGACGGCCAGACCCAGGTCGAGGTCAAGGTCCTGCAGGGTGAGCGCGAGATGGCGGCGGACAACCAGAGCCTCGGGACCTTCCAGCTCTCGGGCATTCCCCCGGCGCCCCGCGGCGTGCCCCAGATCGAGGTCACCTTCGACATCGATGCCAACGGCATCGTGAAGGTCTCGGCCAAGGACAAGGCGACGGGCAACGCGCAGAGCATCAACATCTCCAACAGCGGCAACCTGTCCAAGGACGATGTCGAGCGGATGCGGCGCGAGGCCGAGATGTTCGCGGACCAGGACAAGCTCCGCAAGGATCTTGCCGAAGCCCGCAACTCGGCCGATGGCTCGGTCTACGCGGCCGAAAAGCTGCTCAAGGATGCCGCCGACAAGATCGCCTCGGACCAGAAGGCCCGGGTCGAGTCGGCCATCGCCGCGGTCAACGCGGCCAAGGATCGCGAGGACCTCAGGGCCCTGCAGGAGTCCACGGCCAACCTGACGAAGGAGGTCTACGACATCTCGGCGGCCATGTACCAGAAGCAGGACGAGGCCGAGGCCGTGGCCGAGGACGCCCAACCCGCCGCCGCCGCCGCCGCTGCGGGCAAGGCCAAGGGTGATGGCGACATCGTCGACGCGGACTGGGAAAGCTGAAGCCGCCGTTGCCACGCGACTGCTATGAAGTCCTCGGAGTGTCCCGCACGGCCTCCGAGGACGACATCAAGAAGGCCTACCGCAAGCTGGCCCGCCAGTTCCATCCGGACGTCAACAAGGACCCGGACGCCGGCGAGAAGTTTAAGGAGGCCACTGAGTCCTACGCCATCCTCTCGGATGCCGAGAAGCGTTCCCGTTACGACCAGTTCGGGCACGCCGGGGTCGAGGGGGCGGCTCGGGGCTTTGATCCCCATGCCGCGGGCTTCGGTGATCTCTCGGATATCTTCGAGGCGTTCTTCGGCGGCGGGATGCGTCGAGGCGGGCGCCGCGGACCGGAGCGGGGTGCCGATGTCCAACTGGGCGTCCGCATCACCTTCGCTGAGGCCTACGCCGGGACCGAGCGGACGCTCGAGGTTGCGGCTATGGCGCGCTGCGATACTTGCCGCGGTTCCGGTGCCAAGGAAGGCTCGTCGCCCGTGACGTGCGCGACCTGCCACGGCGTCGGGCAGGTTCAGCAGACCCAGCGCACGCCCTTCGGGCATTTCGCGACGGTCGTCGGCTGTCCCGCCTGCGAGGGCGAGGGCCGGACCATTGCGGCCAAGTGCGGCTCCTGCAAGGGACAGGGCCGGGTGCGCAAGACCCGCGAGATGAGCATGCGCATTCCGCCCGGCTCGGACCAGGGCCTTCGCATCCGTTCGACGGGCGACGGGGACGTGGGGCCGCGTGGTGGGCCGCCTGGTGACCTGTTCGTGCACGTCCAGGTCGAGGGCGACTCTCGCTTTGTTCGTGAAGGTACCGAGCTGTTCCACGAATTGCCGGTGTCCTTTCCCCAGCTGGCGCTCGGCGACGAGGTGGAGGTGCCCACGATGGAGGGCAGCCACAAGATGGTCATTCCCGAGGGGACGCAGACGGGTACCGAGTTCGTCCTGCGTGGCCAAGGCTTTCCGGCCTTGCGCGAGGGACGCCGCAAGGGCGATCTGCACGTGATCCTGCGCCTCGTGGTGCCGCGCAAGCTTTCGGAGGCCGAGCGCGAGGCTTTGCGGCAGTTCGACGCGGCTCATCGTCAGGAGGCGACCAAGGAGGGCCACGGATTCATGGACTTCCTGCGCGGGGTGCTGGGCGGACGCTGAGGCGAAGGCTTCAGGTCTGGCCGGCCGGGTTTGCGGCCAGGCGGCAGCGAGTGATTTCGGCTTCGAGGTCTGCCAGGATCTGTCGCGCGCGTGTGACTTCGGCAGCGCGATCGGAGGCGGGTTCGACGTGGCGACGCCCGAAGGGGAAGAAGCGCCAACCTGACGGCCGGAGTTCGGGCGTTGCGGCCTCGAGGGTCGCCAGCTCCTGTCGCAGTTCCTCGGCACGCCGTGCCAGCTGATCCGCACGCGTGGCCATCAGGGTTCGTCTCGCGTCGTCCTCGGCCCGCTGTTCCTGTCGGTGTTGCCACGCCCTCAGGCGCGCACCGGCCTCGGCGCCAAGCGTCACGCGCCGGTCCTCAGGCAGGAGTTCCCAGAGCCTTCCCAGGCCCTCGCGCAGGGTCTCGCCTTCTGCGTCGTCCGACATCACCCGGGCCATGCCTTGCCAGAGGGGCGATGCTTCCGTATCGATGCCGATAGGGCCTTCCGGCAGCCGTTCCAGCAGGGCGGCCCAGTCGGGGCCGAGCGGCCCCCGGGCTCGCTCGAGCCGGGCCACGGCCCTGGATGCCCGCCCCAGCCGATCGAGGCGCTCCGCGCGTCGCGGGGACTCCTGGCGCAGGGCGTCCCTCAAGATGCCCGCCACGACCGGCGCCAGCACCAGGTGTCCGTCATCGTCGTGATCGAGTGCTTCGGCGTGTGTCGTCAGCCAGAGGAAGGCCGATTGCGCCTCGCCGGGATCGGCCAGGACGATCTCGAGGGCATCCTGGCTGATGGGGCCTAGGAAGGCGGCGGCTTCCATCCAGCGGATGCCTTCCTCGGACTTCCACCAGCGGATGCGGCGGGCGGCGTGCTGCAGCGCAAGCCCGCGCCCCCTGCCGTCCGTGTCGCACCAGAGCGCCAGCAGGAACGGCAGGCCGCCGGTGGCTTCGAGGGCTTCCCCGGCCCGATTGGGTGCGAGGCCGCGTGCTTCGAGGTAGGCGGCCACGTCCTCGGGGCCGAACCGCGCAAGGTCCACTTCGCGAATCTGGTGCATCAGGACGTCCCACCGGCGCAGGGGGTCCGTATCGCGCAGGCGTTGCCGGCCGCACACGAGCATGCGGAGGTCGATGCCCGAGCCCGGGGCGTCGAGCGTGGGCAGGCCCCAGGCGAGCAGCCAATGGCCCAGCGTGGGATGGAGTGCCTCGTGTGTGTCGAGGACCATCAGGACCCGGGCGGGGGGCTGGGCGACCGGCGCCTGCAGCAGTCGCTCCCAGCCCTGCTGGGGGCGCAGGCCTTCCTTGAGGTCCTCGCGCAATGCGTGTGCCAAGGCGCGCATCGGCTGCAGCATGAGGTCCTGTTCTTCGCGGTCCCTTGTCCACGCGTGCACCGCCGCTTCATAGCCCTGCCGCACCCGGGCATCCGGGGTCTGTCCGGTTTCTGCCGTGGCGTCCAGGGCTTCGTCGAGGCCGGCCAGAAGCCCCTCGGGGGCTCCGCCGTCGACAAGGCGGCCGCGCAACCTGCGCAGCATATGGAGGGCCTGGCGCAGCCGTGCGAAGCGCAGGGGGGGCAGGTCACGCGGGGCCACGGAGCGGTCCACGAGGCCTTCGAGCGCGTCCAGCAGGCCGACGCGCCCGCCCGTTTCGTCCAGGGCGAGGCGGGCCGTTTCGGGTGCGGCCTGGTCAAGGCGCTCGAGGACGACTTCCTTGAGCGTCGTCTTGCCGATGCCGCCGGGGCCGTGCAGGTTCACGAAACGTTTGCCCGGTGGGCCGGAAAGGTCACGGGCGACGGTGGCGAGCACCTGTTCGCGGCCGATGAAAAGGCGCATGCTGTCGAGGTTAAGGTCGGTCGTGCATCGGGGTCAAGGTGGTTCGTGAAGCGTTTGCGCGTGCCGGCACGTCGCCTTGGCCTGACGGCGATCCTGCTGGCAGGCTGTGCCGGTGCCCCTGACCGCTATGTGGCCACGCTCGAGGTGGCCATGCTCGGGGCCGAGCCGGGGCGAAGGGTTGCCTTGGCCATCCGGGACGGCGTCTGGCGGGTCGATTTCCGGGATGCCCAAGGCAGCTTTGCCCTCGGTTGGCGAGGCCGCCCGCGCTGGGTGCTCTTTGCCGGTGGCTTGTCTCGCCAGATGGACCTCGAGCCGGTCGTGCGCCGCCACGGCTTGCCCGACCCCGGGGATCTGGCGACGGTACCCTTCTCGTCCAGCGCCTGGATGAAGGCCGCCCGGCCCATCGACGTGCCCGGTCGCATCTCGGGCGTGGCGTGTCGCCTTTGGCAATGCGAGGCCTCAGGGTCCGTGGAGCGGTTCTGGCTGGCCGAGGAGGACGGTGTGCCCCGGCGATTCGAGCGCGCGGCGCCGGACGGCACCCTGCTGGCGCAGCTTGACTGGCGCGACGTGGCGGTCGGGGGCGATTTGCCCGACGCCAGCTTCTCCGTTCCCGCAGGGACCCTGGGCCTGCCTGCGCTGCCTTCCGGCATCTAGCCGGCGGGATGTCCCGGTTGGGAGTTCCTGTTGGCTGTTGCGCGATTATCTAGGTCGCGACAAAAATTATTACTGAAGCTTGACATTGCGGGCGGAGGGAGGTTGTCTATGGTTTGTATACCTCTGACGGCTTCAGATTGGAGAAGCGCCCTTGAACGCCTTGCCCACATTGACAGCGGACCAGTTTTCGCTGGTCTACAACATTCTCAGCTTTACCATCGCGACCATGGGGGCCTCGTTCCTCTTCTTCGTGCTGGGCCGGCAGCAGGTCGGTATCCGCTACCGCCCGGCCCTGCTGGTCTCGGCGCTCGTCGTGGCGATCGCCTGCTACCACTACTTCCGCATCTTCGACAGCTTCGAAGCGGCCTATTCGCTTGTCGACGGCGCCTACAAGCCCAGCGGCAAGCCTTTCAATGACGCCTACCGGTATGTCGACTGGCTGTTGACGGTGCCCCTGCTGCTCGTTGAACTGGTCGCCGTCCTGCAGCTGTCGCGGACCGAGAGCGGCCCGATGCTTCGCAACTTGGCGATTGCGGCCGTCCTGATGATCGGCCTCGGCTACCCCGGTGAGATCGAGCACAACAACATGATGGTTCGTGGTGTCTGGGGCGCCCTCAGCAGCATCCCGTTTGCCTACATCCTGTATGTCTTGTGGGTCCGGCTCGGCGAAGCCGTCAAGGATCAGACCGATCGTGTCCGCAACCTGCTCGGCACCACGCGTCTTGTGCTCCTGGCCACCTGGGGCGTCTATCCCATCACCTACTTGCTGCCCCAGCTGGGCGTCGACACTCAGGCGGCGACGGTCGGCATCCAAGTGGGCTACGCGTTGGCAGACGTCGCAGCGAAGGCGGGCTACGGCCTCCTTATCTACGCGATTGCCCGGGCCAAGTCCGAGGCGGACGGCAGCGCGCCCGACTTCCAGCCCGCGGCTGCCTGATTGTTCGGGGCCCGGTCCGCGCTCAGCGCGGGCCGGGCCCTTCCCCATGAGAGAAAGGAGTCCCGCCTTGGAATTTGGACAGCGCGATTGGCTGAGGGTACCCATGGGTCTGGCTGCCGGCGGCGTGGCTGGTGCGGCCTTTGGTGCGGTTTTCGGCTGGCTGGCCTCTTGGTTCGCCATGGGGCCGGGGGCTTGGCAGGGGGTATGTGAATCAGCGCCGTGGTTCGCCGCGGTAGGTGCCCTTGGCGGTTTCCTGATTGGTCTCGAAAGGCCGGAAAAGGCAGGCCAGACCCGCGGTTGACCGGCCGGTCGGCCCGGCGGACGTGCGCTTGGTCATCGACCGGGCCTGTCGTCCGGAGGACAATCTGGTCCTATGCACGATTTGCCCTTGCTCAAGTCGACGTTCCGGAGCTGTGGCCAACGCCTGCAGCGGACGGAGAGGATTGGCGGGGGCGGTGGCTGGGAAGACCTCTACACCGTCGTGGACTACGCGGCCTTTGCCCTGTCCCGGGAGCTTCCCGAATTGCCGTGCAGCGCCGGATGCGCAGGCTGTTGCCGCAGCAAGGCCCTGTTTCAGGTGACGCAACGGGAGTGGGAGCTGGTCCGCGAGGCCGTCGATGCGTGGCCTGAGGCACGCCGGGCCGATCTGGCGTGCCGGGTCGTGGCCGCGCATGGGCCCGATCGCGAAGCGCTCGAAGCCTTGGCGGCGGCCTGGGGGGAAGCGGGTCTGGGGGCGCGCATTCCGGTACCGGATACCCTGAGGGATGGCTGTCCCCTGCTGGGCGACGATGACATGTGCATGGTCTACGAAGCGCGGCCTCTCGTCTGCCGGGCTTATGGCGCCTTTTCCGTCACCCTCGACGATCGGCCCAGAGTGATGATCTGCCGGGAGTTCGGCCCGGACTTCCTCCAGGTCCTGCATGACACGGACATGCCCGAGCTGCCGTTGCCCGTCTACGAGCGTTACGTGAGCCGGCTGGGGGCCTTGCAGCCACCGGGGCCGCTTCGTCCCATGGCCCTGTGGTTGCTCGAGTGGGCAACGGCCATGCAGGGTGTGCAACCGGCCTGAGCCTGCGGGGGGGCGAGCGCTTGACGAACATCCGTTCGATGTCTATGCTTGTGGAACAAGCGTTCTAAAGCGGGGGCGACCATGAACGGGCAGGTGCTCTGGGACCGGCGGGGAGACGAAGTGCGCATGAGCCGTGAGGCCTTTCGCTTCCTTCAAGAGGTCATTCGTCGGACCTCCGCGAGGGTCGCCGCGTGCTTGCGCCGATGCCGGATGATTCTCGGGGTTGGCGGCTTGCTGCTCGAATGTGCACCCGAGGACTTCTTTCTGCTCAACCTGATGCAGGATGGGCTCGATGCCGCCGTGCAAGCGGTGTTCGGGGGCCATTGCCGTCTCGAACTTGCCCCAGTGGCGCTCGTGCCGGCTCGCCGGGAGCCTTGCGCCGGTCGCTTGGCCCGCGCGGCGCGGCGCGCCAGCTGAGGTCAGGGGGCTTCCGGCGCTTCGGGCGGGAGCTCTTCGGTTGCAGGCGCGGTTTCGTCCGGTGTCGGCCAATGCAGTATGGTCTGGCCCTGGATCTGCGCGAGCTTGTCCTTGTCTATCCTGAAGTAGTCCCCGAAGCGAGGCCCCAGTTCCAACAGGGAGCTATTTCCCTGTGGCGTTTTCCGGACGAGTCCGCGTTCGACCAGGTCCCGGACGTGGTCATAGGCGCCAGATCCTCGCACCTCGACCACATCACGCTGTAGGACCGGCTGACGCATCGCGATGAAGGTCAGGGTCTTCAGTACCGCTTGGGCGAGGTCGCTCGGCAACAGGCGATCCACGACTGGCTGGTAAGCACCCTTGACCTGCATGATCCAGCCCTCTTCGGACCGGGCGACTTCAAGACCGCTGTCGGCGTTGGTCTCGTGTCGCTGCACCAGCGCGACCAAGCCTTCGAGGCAAGCCTTGCGCGAGATGTCGAGCAGCTCGCACAGGGCTTCGAGCGGCAGGGGCTGGGCCGTCGTGAAGAGCGCGGCCTCGAGCATTGCCTGCAGCGGCCCCTGGCCGTGGGCCGGCTTAGGCGGCGGCCTCTTGGCCATGGCTTTCCGGGCGCTCTTCTTGGGCGAGGATGGTCAGGTCGGCATAGGGTTCCCGCTGTCCGACCTCGACCACGCCCCAGTGGGCCAGGAACATCAGGGCGAGGAAGAGAGACGGTGTTTCCTTGTGGTCCGTGGCGAGGCCGCGGAACGAGATCTCCGGCTGCAACGTGAATTGGTCGGCGAGTCGCTCGGCCAGGCGCTTGGCGTCGCCATCGAGGTCCTCGTCGTGGACGAGACCTACGGTCCGGGCCTTGATGTCAGCCCTCCGCATCCGTCTGAGCGTGCCGGGCTTCGCCGGCTCGGGAAGCTCCTCGGCCTCGAGGCGCCGGAGCTCCGCGATGAGCTCTCCCAGCGTCACCTTGCGCCTGCGTGGCTGGCGGAAGCCCGCGCGACGCAGCAGCGTCATGTCGATGATGATGGGGCCGTCTCCCTCGCCCTGCTCGAAAGCTTCCGTTCCGTCGAACCAGTCGTCGTCATCGGAGGGTGGTGCGAGCCAGTTTTCCAGATCGTTGCGGATGGCTTGTGCCTTCAGGCGAAGCATGACCGTGGCGCAGTGCAGCGCCTTGCCGCACGAGCGCAGGTCCTGGCGGTCGGTGGCATCCAGCTTGGCAAGGACCTGGTCGGTCGCCGTGATGATGTCGACATCCCACGGGTCCAGCTCGCCCCTCTGGGCCATGCCAAGCAGGATCTCGATGCCCGGGTTGTCGTCGACACCGCGGGGCATCTCGGGCAGGTCGCCCGCTTCCGGCATGAGATCCTCGGTCATGCGCCGGCCGCCCGGGTGGTGTCCCAGATGATGCTGCGGACGCGCGTGGTCTTGTCCGAACCCAGGTAGACGCCCACGCCTTGGTCCGAATGGCCGATCATGGGCTTGCGGTGCGAGATGACGACCATCTGGGCAAGCTCGGACTGGCGTCGCATCATCTGGCCCAGGCGGTCGACATTGACGCCGTCCAACGCCTGGTCGACCTCGTCAAGCGCGTAGAAGGGCGCCGGCTGCGTCCGCTGGACCGAGAACAGGAAGGCAAGGGCCGTAAGGGACTTCTGTCCCCCGCTCATCGCGTCAAGACGCGCGATGGCACTGCCCGGGGGTTGGGCCGTGATGATGAGGCCTCCCGCGAAGGGGTCTTCCGGGCGCTCGAGCGAAAGCTCTCCGTAGCCCCCGGCCAGCTCCCCGAAAATTTCGGCAAAGAAGCCGCGAATCTGGTCGAAGGCCGTCACGAAGACGGCGCGCTTCTGGACGGAGATCTCCGCGATCCGGTCCTCGATGCCTTGGCGCTCCGTGCGCAGGGCGGCCAGGCGGCCGTCGAGGGAGCGCGCCTCTTCTTCCTCGCGGGCATATTGCTCCACGGCCAACTGGTTGACCGGCCCGAGCGCCGCGAGGCGATGCTCGACCTTCTTGCGCGACACGTCGAGGTCATGGACGGAGAGCAGAGGGGCTTCCGTCGGCAGAGGAATGTCCTCTTCCCAGAGCTCGTTTTCGAGGCCCTGCCATTGCGTGCGCAATTCGGCCAGCCGGCTCTCGCCCTGGCGGACGGCATCCTCCAGCAGGCTGATGTCCCGTTCGCGGATACTGACGGTGCTCTCGGCCTGGACTCGGGTCGCCGTGGCCACGTTCCGCGCCTCGACCAGTGCTTCGAGGCCCTTGCGCGCTTCTTCGCGGGCCCGCGTCAGCTCCTCGATGCGCGCCGCCAACTCGGCGACCTGCTCGTCGGCATGGGCGGAAGTCCGGCGTGAGGCCTCGGCTTCCTTGCGGTTCCGGACACTCAGCTCGGCCTGCTCGGTCGCGGCCTGGCGGTTGGTCTCGCGTGCGCCTTCGCGACTTTCCAACGTCAAGCGATCCTTCTGCGCCTCGGTCTCGGCATCCTGCTGGGCCCATTGGGCTTCGCTGGCCTGGTGTCGCAGTTCTTCCGCCCGACCGTCGCCGAGGCTGTCGTCCAGATCGGACAATGCGAGCTCGAGGTTGTTGTAGGTCTCCTCCAGCGGCAGGCCTGCCTCGATCAGGCGTTCGGCCTCGCGACCGAGTTCCGCCATGCGCTTCTGATCGGCCTTGAGTTCCTGGTCAAGCCGCTGCAGCTCTTCGGCGCGGCGCTGCAAGTCGTCGTTCAGGGCGGCACGTTGCCGCTCGGCCTGGGCTGCCGTGTCCTCGGCCTCGCGCTTTCGGGCTTCGGCACGGACCTGGCCGGTCTGCATGGCCTGCAAGGCGCTTTGGTTGTTCTGCACCCGCTGCGATGCGTTGCGCAACGCGACCTGACGCTGCTCGTGCTCCTGACGAAGATTGGCAAGGAACATCGCGGGTGCCTGTTTCGAGCGCCCGACACTCATGGCGCCCGTTCGCTCCAGGACGTCGCCATCGAGCGTGACCATGCGGTAGCGGCCGATGTGGGGGCGGGCCGCGGTCATGGTCTCGAAGATCAAGGTCTCGCCCAGCGCCAGCGCGAAGGCCGGGTGATGTTCGGGCGCAAAGGAAATCTTGTCGATGGCGTACCCGAGACAGCCCTCGAGGCTGACCTTGGAGAGCTGCCTGGGAGGAGCCAGCTTGTTCAGGGGCAAGCACGTCACGCGTCCGCCCTCCCGCTGGTGAAGCAGACGACCGATCTGTGCGGCCACGCCATCGTCCGTGACGACGATGTTGCGCATGCGGCCGCCCGCGGCCTCCTGCAGGGCGCGCGCAAAGGCTGGATCGGCCTCGCCCAGCATCGACAGCGTGCCCAGCACGCCCGGCATGTTCTGGCCCAGCACGTACTCGACGGCGGGACCCAGGCTGGCTTCCTGTGCCTGCAACAGGCCCGAGACCTTGGAGGCCTCCTTGTGGGCCGCGCGGAGCGCCTCTTCCGCCGCCTCCAGCGTCTGCTTGAGGCTGGTGACGTTCTGATGGGCCCGTTGCTCGTCGGCGCGCGCCGCCTCCGCCTGCTTGGCGGCCTCGGCAGCCTGCGCTGCCAATTGATCCACTTCCTTGCCCAGATCCCGGACCTGCTCGGCCAGGTCCTTGCGGCGGCCGCGGGCATCCTCGACGCGGTCCTCGACTTGCTGTTGCTCGAACTGGGCACGCATCTGGCTGACCTGCAAGTCGCTCATCTGCTTCTCGGTGGCTTCCTTGCGCGCCACAAGGTCCTGCCGCGCGGCCACAAGGTCCTGTCGCCCCGTCATCAGTTGATCGAGTTCGGCCTGCAAGGCTTCCCGGCGCTGCCGGTGGCCGTCGGCCCGTGCTGCCACTTCGGTGATGCGCGCGCGGACCTGCGCCATCTCGAGGTCGAGGGCAGCGCCCTCCGATTCAAGGTCCCTGCGGCGATCGTCGGCCCGGACGGCCAAGTGATCCAGCTCATCCGCGCGACGATGGGCGTCGCGACCTTCGAGGCGAACGCGCTCGCGTTCGCCCGACGTTTCGAGCAGCTGGTCTTCCAGAGCCTGGAAGCGCGCCCCGCCCTCGCGGTGGAGGCGCTCGGCAAGGCGCTGTTCTTCTTCGCGGGCGACCCCGAGTGCCGATACGGCGGTGCGCAGGGCTTCGTCGGCCTCGCGGCGGCGCAAGCGTCCCTGCTGGACCGTGCCGTCCTGGAGGTTGACCTGATGCTGGAGCTCCCACCAGCGACCGGCCTTGAGGTCGCGATCCATCTGACGCAAGCGTTCCTGCAGGTCGAGGAACTCGACGGCCTTGTCGCGCTGGCTGCGCAGGGAGGCCAGCCGGGCTTGCAGTTCGGAGAGCAGGAAGACGGTGCGGTCCTCCTGCTCGGCGACCGTCTGCAACTCCTTGGCCGCCATGTCGATGCGGCTGTCGAAGTCCGCCACCCCGGCCAGGTCGTCGATGATGCGGCGGCGCTCATGGGGCGTCATCTTGATGATGCCCATGACGTCCATCTGCATGACGACGTTGAAGCCCTGCGGGCTGATGTGATGTCGGCCCAGCAACTCGTGGATGTCCGACAGGGTCGAAGCCTTGCCGTCCAGGTAGTAGGTGTTGTCGGCCGTGGGTTCGCCGCCGTCGGGGGACTTGCGCTCGCGCACGCGGCGCGCCACCTCGAAGGCCGGGGACCCGTCCTCGTGCCCGAAGCGCACGGTCACACGGGCCTCGCGGCGGCTCGAGGCGCCATTGATGAAGCCCGTGCTGTTGGCTGCGCGAAGGGTCCGGGCGTTGCCCAGGCCAAGGCAGAACATCAGCGCGTCGAGAATGTTGCTCTTGCCGGATCCGTTGGGGCCGGTGATGGCCGTAAAGCCCGGCAGGAGGCGAATCCGCTCCTGCCGGAACGTCTTGAAGTTGTCGATCTCGAGCTCGACGATGCGCAAGCCGCCCACAGCCCGACTTTAGCACGCGAGGGGGCGTCCGTCAGGTGATTTGTCGCACGGTCTCCTTGGAGTGTTCGTCTCCACGGAGAGCCGGGGCCCAAAGCACCGAAGGGCCCACCTTGCGGGGAGCCCTTCTTGCTGCCGGCGGGGAGAAGGCCGTTGCCTCGTGGGCCGCCCCTCGCGCGGGGCTCGTTGGCATCCTGTCCCGTCGGTCTTCCTGACTGACAACTAGAGCATGCTCCCGGCGCGTTTAGGGATATTGGCCTTTTTGTATGGGAGGGCTTTCTTGTGGATGAAAGGTTTGTATTTCATGGCGTTTGCGGCATTCATCAAGCTGTTGCGCCAATGTAAGCGGGCCTGAAAGCGTTGGCGGATACATTGCGGATGTGACCGATGAACCATGGCTCGGTCGTGATTCTGATACAGTGAAACAGTCCCTCTCCGACTTCTGATGTAAGGAATCTCCCGTGAAGAAACTCCTGCCCCTCGCTGCCGTCGTTGCCGTGACTACCGCCTGCCCCGGCGGTAATACCACCGCAAGCAATCCGACCCCGGCGCCGGCTGCGCCGACCGTTGCGCCGACCGTTGCGCCGACCGTTGCGCCGACCGTTGCGCCGACCGCTGCGCCGACCGCTAAGCCTACCGCAGCCCCGAACTCCAGCCTGGGCGGCGGCAACTAGGCAGAGAACCTGCGGGGCGGCGGCCTGATCCCCTTGGTTCAGCTGCCGCTCTCGCGACTTTTCCCTGATTCAATGCCTAACCGCACCTTCCCTTCCAAGACTGGCAGCGTACGCCCCAGCCATCTGCGGGTGGTTTCCGGCACCGCTGGCCTGCTTGGTCGGCGGTCTTGGGAAGATCGGCTCGCCTCGATGGGTGTGGCGCGGCACCCGTCCCTCGTGGGTGCCGGGGGCGTCGTCAAGCGCTTGCTCGACATCTTGGGTGCCGTCGTCGGTTTGGCCGTGATGTTGCCGGTCTTTGCGGTGGTGTCCTTGGCGATTCGGTGGGATTCACCGGGCCCGGTGTTCTTCACGCAGGAGCGTGTGGGTTGGAACGGCCGCCGGTTCCGGATTCTGAAGTTCCGCACCATGGTCGTCGATGCCGAGGCAATGCGTGCTGCGCTCGCGTCCCGCAACGAGATTGCGGACGGGCCCATCTTCAAGATGAAGGAAGATCCCCGGGTGACGCGCGTAGGGCTTTTTCTGCGCCGGTCCAGCCTCGACGAGTTCCCCCAGCTATTCAATATTCTGGCCGGGGACATGTCGCTCGTGGGTCCGCGTCCTCCCTTGCCCTCCGAGGTCGACGACTACGCCGACCGGGATCTGGAGCGCCTTCGGGTGATGCCGGGCGCCACCGGGACCTGGCAGGTCTCGGACCGCCGGGGCGGGACGAGTTTCCGCGAGATGGTGGACCTCGACTTGCAGTACGCGGCGACGTGGTCGCTGCTGCTCGACGTGTCCATTCTCTTGCGGACCGTGCTGCTGGTGCTTCGCCTGCAGGGATCGCGTTGACGCTGCCCGCGCGTGCGGGCTACGATGAGCAATTGCACCTGTTCTCAGTTTCAGGGTCGCCGCGCCACGTCTGGCGGTCGGGCAATCCCCTGCAGGAGGCCTGAGTTGGGCACCCCAAGACGTCGACTGTTCACATCGGAGTCCGTGACCGAGGGTCACCCGGACAAACTGTGCGACCAAATCTCGGATACCGTGCTCGACGCGGTACTTGCCCAGGACCCCTTGGGGCGTGTCGCTTGCGAAACGGTGGCCAACACCGGCTTCATCCTGGTCACGGGCGAGATCTCGACCCAGGCCCAACTCGACATCCCGTCGCTCGTTCGCAAGGTCCTGCGCGATGTTGGCTACACGGACGCGCGTTACGGGATTGATGCGGCCTCGTGTGCCGTTCTGGTTGCGCTCGACCAGCAGTCGCCCGACATCGCGGCAGCCGTCGATCGGTCTTGGGAGGTCCGGGGCGGCCTGTCCGAGCGAGAGCGGGACGCTGCGATCGACGCCATCGGCGCCGGCGATCAGGGCTTGGTCTTCGGTTATGCGTGCGACGAGACGCCCGACGGCATGCCGTTGCCCATCGACCTGGCCCATCGTCTGGCGATGCGCCTGACCGAGGTGCGCAAGTCGGGCTTGCTGCCGTGGCTGCGCCCGGACGGCAAGACGCAAGTCACGTTGGCCTATGAGGGCGACCGTCCGGTGGCCGTCGATACCATTCTGCTTTCGACGCAGCATGACGAGGGCGTGACGCTGGGCGAGATCGAGGAGGCCGTGCGTACGCACGTCATCGCGCCCGTCGTGTCGGGTGATCTGATGACGGGAGAGACGCGCATCCTCGTCAATCCCTCCGGGCGTTTCGTCACGGGCGGTCCCCAGGGCGATGCCGGCCTGACGGGGCGCAAGATCATCGTCGATACCTATGGCGGCTACGCCCGCCATGGGGGTGGGGCGTTCTCGGGCAAGGATCCCACCAAGGTCGATCGCTCCGGCGCTTACGCCGCGCGCCATGTGGCGCGCCATGTCGTGGCGGCGGGCCTCGCGCGCCGTTGCGAGATTCAGGTCAGCTACGCCATCGGCAAGGCGCGTCCGGTCTCGGTTTCTGTCGAGACCTTCGGGACAGCCGTCGTGGACGAGGCGCTCATCGAGCGGGCCGTGGCCGAGGTCTTCGACCTCCGTCCTGCCGGCATCATTCGTGCCTTTGACCTCAGGCGACCCCTCTATCGCCCGACGGCGACCTACGGCCACTTCGGGGATCGTCCCGGCGACAGGCCTTGGGAGCGGCTGGATTGCCTTGAGGTCCTCAAGGCCAGCGTGTCCGGGGTGGTGTCGGCTTGAGCTGGCGCTGGCCTGCGGCTTGCCTGATGGCGCTGTCGGTCGCCATGCCCTCCTGGGCGGTCGAGGACGCGGTCCTGCGTGGCCCGGCGGTGGCGGGGCCAGGTCTTCAGCCCGTTGTCGCACCGGCGAACGTCGTCGGGCCAGCGCCTGCGCCTGTTCCCACCCCCGAGGCGACGCCCGAGCCTCTGTCGCCGGTCGAGCGCTACATGTCGCAGGGCATGGACAGGCCTCTGCGTCAGTACGGCTTCCGTGCCCTGGCCCAGCCGGCGTCGTCCGGTGTCGTCAGCGAGGCCGATGTGCCCGAAGATTACCCCTTGGGCCCCGGCGACCAGATCATCCTTGACGTGCCCATGCTGGCGGCGCCGCTCGACTCCGTCATTGCCAGAGATGGTTCGGTGTTCCTGCCGGGATCTGGGCCCGTGGTTTTGGCTGGGCTGACGATGCAGGCGGCCGAGCAGGCGCTGCGCAAGCGCGCTCGTGGTGCGGCCATCAAGCTGCGACTCGGTCGACTGCGGCAGATCTCCGTCGTGCTGGCGGGGCGCGTGCAACAGCCCGGCCTGCATGCGGTGCCGGCCGTGACGTCGATGCTGGGCCTGCTCCAGCGGGCCGGCGGCGTCCAGAAGGCCGGCTCGTTGCGGCGCATCCAGATCCAGCGCAGCGGGCGCAAGGTGGCGACGGTCGACCTCTATGGGCTCTTGCTGGAGGGCCTGGGGGCCGATGTGCGCCTGTTGCCCGGTGACACCGTCTTCGTGCCCGAGTCCGGGCCGACGGTCGCGGTGGCCGGTGAGGTGCGGGAGCCGGCCATCTACGAGATGCTGCCGGGCGAGACGCTCGGCAGGGCGCTGGCCCTCGCGGGTGGTGCCTTGCCCGGGGGCTTCCTGCCCGGAGTTTCGCTGCTGCGCTCCGGTCGTGGGGACGGCCGCGAGGTCAGGACCCTGGATCTCACGCGTGATGCCGACCGTTCCATGCCGGCCCGCGATGGCGATGTCGTCGTGGTTCAGGCCAGTGCGACCGAACTTGCCAACGGCGTGGACCTGCGCGGCCATGTCTACCGGCCCGGCCCGCGGGCGTGGACGTCGGGCATGCGCGCCTCCGAGGTCCTGGGTGCGCCCGGCCTGCTCAAGCCTGACGCCTGGTTGGGCCATGCCCTCGTCGAACGTGAGCGGGGACGCGATCGCCACCGTGAAGTGCTGTCGTTCGACCTGGGCAAGGCGCTCGAGCGGGATCCGGCACACGATGTGGTGCTCGAGGCCCGGGACGTCCTGACGGTCTATCCCCGTGAGGCCTTCGAGCGCGAGCCTCAGGCCACCGTCGCCGGTGCCGTGCTGCGGCCGGGCACCTACAGGGTTTATCCGGGCATGCGGATGTCGCAGCTCATCGAGGCCGCGGGTGGCCTCGCGCCAGAGGCCGACCAGCTCGCGGCCGAGCTGACGCGTCGACGCGTCGAGGGTAATGGCCTCGTCAGCGAGCGTGTCACGGTGCGGCCCGGCCTCGCGGTTTCGCGCAGGGGCACCGAGGTCGACGTGCCCGTCCTGCGGGACGATGCCTTGCGCATCAAGCAGGTCGAGAACTTCCGCGGTCTGCGCAACGTGGTGGTTCGGGGTGAGGTCGCTCAGCCGGGCGCTTACACCCTGCTCGAGGGGGATACTTTGGCGTCTCTGATCGAACGGGCCGGGGGCTACCGCAGCCGGGCGTTCCTGCCCGGCGCGGTCTTCACGCGCGAGATGGTCCGCAAGGTGCAACGGACGCAGTTGGACAACCTCACGCGCAAGCTCGAGGCCGAGTTGGCCGCAGAGGCCGGCAAGGCCGCATCGAGCGGCCAGTCGGCAGTGGCGGCGCAGGCGGCCAAGCAGGCCCTGGTCGCGGCCCTTCGGGCCCAGGACGTCTCGGGGCGCGTCGTCGTAAAGCTCGACGACCCCGGCAAGATGCGCAGTGAGGGCAATGACCTGCTGCTCGAGGATGGCGACGAGCTGGTCGTGCCGCTACCGAACGAGACGATGACCGTCATTGGTGCCGTCTATACGCCGTCGGCCGTCACCTACAGGCCCGGCGTGCCCGTGCGTGAGTTGCTGCGGATTGCCGGCGGCGCCACGGCGATGGCCGACCTCGACAACATGTATGCCGTGCGGGCCGATGGCCGGGTGCACGCCCTGCCCACCTATCGCGAGGGCTGGTTCCTGCTGTCGCGTGGCCTGATGGATTCCGAGGTCGGCCCCGGCGATACGCTGGTGCTGCCCGAGCGCATCGAGCTCAGGGATCCGCTGACGATCTGGACCCAGGTGGCCCAGATTGTCGGCCAGAGCCTGAACTCGGCTGCGGTCCTCTACGGCATCCTGCGCAACACCGGCAACTAGTCCGGCGCGTCGAGGCGCTCCCGTAGCCACGCCGCGGCCATCCGCTGGCGCACGTCGCCGAGGCCCGGTGCCGGCGCGAACCCGTTGGCGGCCAAGTACCCCGTTGCCGCGTAGGTGTAGGTGAACATGCCTGGCCAGCGCACGCGGACCGGGCGCGGGGCGTCGGCCGGGCGGGGACCCATATCCAGACCGATGCCCAGCGTCAGGCTGGTCCCGTGCTGGTCTGATCGCGCAGCGGCGGCCTCGATCCAGCCTCGCGCGAAGGTCCGTCGGACCGCCCCGAAAGGTGCGCTGTCCCCCAGGGGAAAGCGGCCCCACCCTGCCTTGAGCGTCAGGCCCGTGCCAGGCAGATAGGTTTCGCCCCAGGCCCGCAGCTCTTGCCGGCGTCCGGCAAGCAGCTCTTGCCCGACGCGCCCCCGCAGCGCAAGGACGCCGCCCCACGCATCCCATCCGGCTTCGACCCCGGCGTGGGGTTGCCAGGTGTCGCCCAGCACGCCGGCGGGCCCGCCGCTCGCCAGCCACGCGACGACCAGCCATGGCCCGAGATCGCGTTTCTGCCAGCCCAGAAGGCCTCGGATCGGGTCCGGCGGGCTGCCATCCAGCGGCACCTGAGCGCGCCCTTCGATCCATGTGCCCGGGGCGATGGGGACCGTGCCCTCGACGCGCAACAGGGGCGTGACGACGTAGGGATTGAAGCGGACCGTCGGGTGGACGGACAGGTCCGGGCGCCACCACGGCTGGCCGTCATGCGGCGCGGCTGCCGGTGGCTCGAGGGGGCCCAGGATGTGCCACGAGGCACCTTGCCCGTATCGGCGGGACGCGCGCCACGATCCCGCCGTCGTCGAGACGGCGCAGGGGACCTGACCCAAGAGCATGGGCGCCAGCACCCACGTCGCCTCGTCGGGGAGCGTCCGGTCCAGCACGTCCGCGACTTCCGCAAGGGCCTGGCGGGGATCGGCGTGGCGGCGGTCCATCCAGGCCACGAGCCAGCGCGTCCCGTCGACCTGGATCCGGACATCCTCATAGCCCAGGGCGAGCAGCCTGTCCTGCAGGACGACCGCCTGCGGGACGGGGACATCCATCGGCATGGGATGGGCGATGCTACCATGGCCCCCGATGACAGGTGACGGGCTTCTTGCGGTGTGGGGCGAAGGTGCGGTGGCGGTCCTCGGCTACGGGGCCCAAGGCAGGGCCCATGCCCTCAACCTGAGGGACAGTGGTGCCGCGGTACGGGTCGGGTTGCACGCGGGGGCTCGTCGGGCCGAACTGGCCCGGGACGATGGCTTCGTGCCGGGCGACGTCCGAGAGGCCGTCCAGAGTGCCTCGATGGTGGCCTTGATGGTGCCGGACGAAGTCATCCCTGCCGTGCTCGCTCAGGTTTCGGACCTGCTCGAGCCCGGCGTGGCCGTCGTGCTGGCCCATGGCTATGCCTACCGCTATGCCTCCGGGGCATGGCGCGGGGATCTCGATGCGCTGCTCGTGGCGCCGATGGGTCAGGGCCGGGCAGTGCGTGATGCCTACGTGGCGGGCGGTGGCATCCCGGCTTTCCTTGCCGTCCACCATGACGCCACCGGCAGGGCGCGACCGCGTGCCGAGGCCTATGCCCGCGCCCTGGGGGCCCATCGGGCGGGGCTGCACTGGGGCACTGTCGCCCAAGAGACCGAGGTCGACCTGTTCGCGGAGCAGGCCGTGTTGGTCGGTGGCGTCGAGACGCTCGTGCGCGAGGCCTTCTCGGTGCTGGTCGAGGCCGGCTATCCCGAAGACGTGGCTTACTTCTCGTGCCTGCATGAGCTGAAGCTGGTCGTCGACCTGTTGCACGAGGGGGGCCTGGGCGGCATGGCCCGGCAGATCAGCAACACGGCCGAATTCGGTGCGCTAAGGGCGCGGGAGCAGTATGCCCGTGCGCCCGTTCGCGAGGCCATGGAGCGCCTGTTGGCCGAGATTCGCGACGGTACCTTTGCCTCGGCGTGGTCGGCCGAGGCTGCAGCGGGCATGCCCCTGCTGGCGGCCGCGCGCGAGGCGACCGCGTCAGCGCCCCTGGAGCGGGTCGGCGAGGCCTTGCGGGTCCGATTGGCCCGGAACCGGGTGTGAACGTTCCCGACCAGGACGGGATGGCCTTGGCGGGTTGGACAGGCTTGCTGCGCGTGCCGACGGCCGAGGTCCGCCCGGATCTCGCCCTTGGGCTGGCCTGGCAAGAGGGCTCCGATCCGCCGCTGCGCTACGCCGTGACCCAGCGGGTCAATCGACATCTGGTGCTTTGCGTGCCCCTGTGGTCGTGGCTCGAGGTCGGGATCGGGATGTTGCAGGTGCCGGGCTGGATAGATCCCCTCGTGCCGGCACTCCCCGCAGGGGCTGTCCATCGGACCAGCCACCTCAAGCTGCGCGCGCCTTGGTCGCCGGGAGGCTGGAGCCTGGCAGTGGGCGTCTTCGATCCGCTGTCGGCCAACGGCCTCGTCGGCCTCGACGGCACGCGCTACGGCATGGGCACGGCTTATGCGGTGGGCACGCGCGTGCTCGGGGCGACGCGGCTGACATTGGGATGGGCCACGGGCGACCCGTGGCGTCCGGGCCAGGCTGCGGCCCCGTGGTGGCCGGGACCCATGGCCGGACTCGAACATGCAGTCGCCTTGCCCCTCGGTTTGCCCGATGTGCGCCTGCTCGCTGACTGGAACGGCAGGTCCGCCTGGGCTGGCTTGCGCTGGTCGCCCGCCAGCAGCGTGACGTTGCAGGTCGGTGGCGGTGACGGCGTCGTCTCGGCATCGTGCGTCGGACGGACGCCCCTCTAGCCCCGGTTTACCGACCCGGAGGGCAGGGAACGGATCGCCCATGCAGTCCTCCGCCGCAGGCACGTCCTCGACTTCTTCTCCCCGTCGTGTCCTGGAGGCCCTGAGGCCCGCTGTCGTGGGCCACGACGAGGCACTGGCCCATGTCGTGGCGGCCCTGCTTGCCGGGGGGCACATCCTGCTCGAGGACGTGCCCGGCGTCGGCAAGACCTTGATTGCCCGGACCCTGGCCCAGGTCGTAGGCGGTGAGTTCAAGCGTGTCCAGTCCAGCCCGGACCTGATGCCGTCGGACATCACGGGCACGCATGTCTTCCAGCCGGCCGAAGGCACCTTCCGGTTCATGCCGGGGCCCGTCTTCGCGAACATTCTCCTGGCCGACGAGATCAACCGCGCCTCCCCGAGGACCCAGGCCGCCCTGCTCGAGGCCATGGAGGAGGGGGCCGTCACCGTCGATGGCGTCCGGCATCCCCTGCCGCGACCGTTCCTGGTGGTCGCGACGCAGAACCCCGTCGAGTTCCAGGGCACCTTTCCCCTGCCGGAGGCCCAGCTCGATCGCTTTGCGCTCAGCTTGACGCTGGGCTATCCCGCGCCCGAGGACGAGGTGCGCCTGTTGTCCGGCGTCTGGGCGCGCCAGGAGCAGCCGACACTGGCCGAGCCCGTGGGCCTCGAGACCCTGTTGGGCTGGCAGGAACAGGTCCGGGCGGTTCATATCGATCCGTCGTTGCAGACGTATGTCGTCCGGGTGCTGGGTGCCACGCGCGACCACCCCAGGGTCCTGCTGGGCGTCAGCCCCCGGGGCGGCCTCGTGTGGCAAAGGCTGGCACAGGCCAGGGCCTTGCTTGAAGGCCGTGACCACGTCGTGCCGGGCGACCTAACGACCATGGCGCCGCTTTGCCTGAACCACCGGCTGGTGCTTTCGGGGCGCTCCGGCCGCGCCGTGCGTCAGGAGGTTCTGGACGACCTGCTGACGGCCGTGGCGGTACCGCTCTGAGCCGCAGCAGGGCATCCCGGTGACGGCGCGCGCCCTCGTCCTTGCCTTGGTGGCCCTCGCCACCCTCTTGTCGGCCGTCAATGTCCAGGCCGGATGGCTCTTCGTGCTGGGCGGGTTGTTCCTGGGGTCGCTCGTGCTCTCGCTGGCCGGAAGCCTCTGGGCGCTGAGCGGGGTGCGGGCCGACGTTCTCCATGAGGGCCGCGCCATGCGGGGAGGGGCCCTGACCTGCCAGGTGCGCCTGCGCCATCCGGGGCGCTGGCCGCGATGGTTCCTGGCCGTGGGGGGGCCGCCGGTCGGCCCCGTCGTCCGTGGGCCCGGGTTTCTCTTCAGGGTTCGGCCGCTGACCTGGTCCTGCGTGCTCCTGCCCGAGCTGCCCCCGCGTGGCGAGGCCACGGTCGAACTGGCTCTGCCCGCACCGCGGCGCGGCCTTCATGATCCCCCCGCCGTATGGGTCCAGGCCTCCGTGCTGGGCTTCATGTTCTGGCGCCGCAAGGCCGTATCCGTCCTGCCCGTCCGCGTCGTGCCCCGGATTCATCCCCTGCGCCGCCTGCCGTGGTTCCGGGCTGCCGGCGCAACGGGGGACGACCATCCGCAGGCCCGCACCGTGCCCGAGGGTGAGCTCGTCCGCGGGACCCGGGACTACCGGCCCGGCGATCCCCTCCGGGCCATCCACTGGCGAGGCACGGCCCGGCGCAATCGATTGGTGGTCAAGGAGACAGAGGGCCTCGCGCCTTCGGGTGGGGCCTGCCTGATTCTGGACCTCGCGGGCCACGAGGCCGACACCTTCGAGCATGCGCTCGAGGTCGCGGCCTCGTTGCTGGCGCATTGGAACGCCCAGGGCATCTTCACCCGGCTGCTTCTGCCCGAGGGCATCCTCGAGGGAGACCTTTTCGACCTGCTCGACAGGCTGGCCGAACTCGAGCCCGGGGATGCCTCGCTGGCACCGATGCTCAGCCGGATCGACCCTGCCGGTGTCGTCGTCGTGGCGCGTCGTGCCGCGGGGTGGGGGGCGCTGGCCTCGGCCTGGGTCCATGTGGGGCGCGCGGACGAGAGCGTCCCGGCGGGGGCCGTGGGGTGTCCCGTCGGATCAGACCCGGGCCAGGCCTTGGCGGAGCTGCGCGGATGATCGCACGCGAAGCCTTGCAGCGGCGAGGGCTTGCCGCCCTGATTCATGTGGACGATCCGCTGGGCCCCTTGCGGCTGGCGACGTTCTGCCTCGTGACGACGGGTATCTGCGGCATGGCCCTCGTGACACCGGATCCCGCACAGTTGCTGGCATGGCTCCTGACGGCCGCCGGCAGCTGGTTCAGCCACTGGTTCCGCGGGCGTAACTGGCTGGTCAAGGCCTTTCTTGCCGTCGGTATGCTCTACCTGCTGTACGACTACCTGCGAACGCTCTTCCTGTCCTCGCCGGATGCCCGCCTGCCGCTCGCCAACCTGCTGCTCTGGCTGCAGGTCCTCAACAGCTTCGACTTGCCGCGGCGGCACAACCTGCGCATTGCCCAGCTGGTCGGTGCCATCCTGCTCGTGGTGACGGCCAGCGTGTCGCGGGACCTCTTGTTGTTGCCCGTGCTGCTGGCGGCGACCGTCGCCTTTGTCGCCTGTTCGCACCTGGATACTCTCTTGGAATTTCCGGCTTTACCGCTCGGACGCCTCAACCTCAGGGCCGTCGCCTCGGGGGCCGTGGCGTTGATCGTCGCCTCGGGCGTGGTCTTCGGGCTGGTGCCTCGCGGCAAGGGCGGATTCCTGACGCAGTTGCCGATGAGCCGGATGATGGATATCAAGGGCCCCATGTCCGGGCGCATCACGGGGCCGGACGGGGGCGGCGGCGGTGGTTCGGGCGGATCCGGCGGCGGCGGTGGCGGCAGCTACTACGGATTCTCGGAGCGCCTGGATCTCAATCACCGGGGCGACCTGCCCGATGAAGTGGTGCTCAAGGTACGCTCGGGCGGCCCCCAGTACCTGCGCGGCATGGCCTACGACACGTACGACGGCAGTTCGTGGCAGCTGTCGCATCCGGACAGGGTCGAGACCCTGACGCTGGCGAGTCAGCCGTGGCGCCTGCCTGTCTCGATGATCGGGGCGGGCCGACCGGATCTGCTGAGTGTCTATGTCGAGGCAACGCAGAGCAATCTGGTGCTGCTGCCGGGGTTCGCGGCCGAACTGTACTTCCCGACGCCGGTCCTCTTCCGGGACGACCAGGGGGCCTACCGCAGCCCGGTGCCTTTGCCTGACGGGCTTTACTATTCCGTGCGTCACGAGCGGGTCGCGTGGCAGGAGGCCTCGCTGGCCGGGGCCAACCCCCTGACCCCCAAGCTGAAGCTCCAGTACGTCTCGTGGCTGGGGCTGCCGGAGGGCCTGCCCGGTCGCGTGGCCGCACGGGCGCGGGAATGGGCAGGGGGGACCGCAGCGCCGCCTTACGCGCAGATACGGAACCTGACGCGTCGCCTGCAAGCCACCTATGCCTACGATAGCGACGCCCCGAGGATACCGGCGGGCAGGGACCACGTGGATGCGTTCCTGTTCGACGTGCGCCGCGGGACGTGCGAGCAGTTCGCGACTTCGCTGGCGGTGATGGGCCGGACGCTGGGTGTCCCGACACGGCTGGTGACGGGCTACGCCCCGGGCCGGCACAACCTGCTGACGGGGTTCCACGAGGTGCGTGGCAACGATGCCCACGCCTGGGTCGAGGTGTTCCTGACAGGGGTGGGCTGGGTGCCCTTCGATCCGACGCCGGGCTGGTCCGGCCCGCTGACCTTTGTCGTCGATGGCGGCCCGCCGCCCCTGCTCTCGGCCATCGGCGCGGTCTACGACCGCCTGGGACATCGCTTCTGGTTCCTGCTGGCGGGCTTGGGCGGCCTTGCCCTGCTTGCCGGCTGGTTTTTCAGCGAGGAGCAGGCTGCCCTCAGGCGGTTGCGACGGACGGCGCGATCTCCCGGGGCCTACCGGGCCACGCGTCTCTGGCTGAGAACCTTGTCCCGCCTTGCCCGGCATGGCCATGGGCTGTCATCGGCCCGATCCGCCCGGGAGCATGTGGCGGCTGTCCAGGGTCACCCCGTGCTGTCCGCGGTGGCGCCGGCCTTCGGGGCCATCGCGGCGGCCTATGAACGGATGCGCTTCGGAGCCCCGCTGCCGGCGCCTGAGGCGGTCAAGGCGCTCGAGGCCGATGTCCGCGCTTTTGAGGAGCAGCTTGCGACCTTGCGCCGCGAGCTGGCGCGAGGCAGCCAGACAAGGCTGGCCCAAGGCGAGGCGGGCATGGGACACTCCACACCTTGATGGATGACAGGGACAGGGTGCGGGACGCGGCGCGCATCGCCGAGGTCATCGGGACCTATACCGTCCTCAAGCGCCGCGGGCGCGGCTGGTCGGGCCTGTGCCCGTTCCACGGGGAGCGCACGCCCAGCTTCAGCGTGCTTGAGGATCCTCCAGTCTTCCGCTGCTTCGGGTGCGGGGAGAAGGGCGATGTTTTCACCTTCCTGATGAAGAAGGAGGGCATGGACTTTCCCGCGGCGCTGCGGCACCTGGCCGAGCGCTACGGCATCACGTTGTCGGAACGCCCGGCCCAGGACGGCGATCGTCGGCGCCTGTTGCGCGAAGTGGTCGGTGAGGCCGCTCTGTTCTTCCGGCGTCAGCTGCGCGAGGCCCCCGAGGGCAAGGCCGCGCGCGACTACATGGAGCAGCGCGGCCTCTCGGCCGAGACGGCCGAGCGCTTTGGCCTGGGGGCGGCACCAGCGGCCTGGGATGCCCTTGCGGTGCAGCTGCGCCGGCAGGGCTTCGATCCCGAGGTACAGGTCGAGGCCGGTCTCGTCCGGCCCAACGACAGGGGCGGGTGGCGTGACGTGTTCCGCAACCGGCTGATCTTTCCCATCGCGACCGAGATGGGGGCCGTCGTCGCGTTTGGTGGGCGCCTGCTGCCCGGTGACGAAGGACCCAAGTATCTGAACTCGCCCGAGACCCCCATCTACCAGAAGGGTCACCAACTCTACGCCCTGCATCTGGCCAAGGAGGCCATCCGCCAGGCCGACCGTGCCTTGTTGGTCGAGGGCTACATGGACGCCGTGGCCTTGCATCAGGCGGGCATCCGCGAGGTCGTGGGCGTGCTGGGCACGGCGCTGACGCCGGAACAGGCGCGCAGCCTGCTGCGCTTTACCGAGGGCAAGCGCGTCGTGGTGGCGTTCGATGCGGATCAGGCCGGGCGCCAGGCTGCCGAGCGGGGCGGAGCCGTCCTCGAAGAGGTGGCGCGGGCCGCCGGGATCGTCCTGCGGGTGCTGACGGTTCCCGAGGGCAAGGATCCGGATGCCTACGTGGGCGCGTTCGGTGCCGACGCCTTCAGGAATCTGCTGGATGAGGCCCCGGACCTCGTCGCGTTCCGGGTCGATCGGCTGCTGGCCTCGGTCGACGACCCGCGCAGCGTCGAAGGCCGCGCCCGGGTGCTCGAGGGCCTGGGCCCCCTGCTCGGGAGCTTGGGCAGCCAGGTCATGGCCGAGCCCTACGTCCGCGACGTAGCCCGTGTGCTCGCGGTGTCCGAGGATGCACTGACGCGGGACCTGCGCCGCTTCCTGCCCGGTCGCCCCGTGGTGGCCCGCAGGACGGCCATGGCACGGCCCGTGGCGCGGCAGCGGGCCGTGGAGGCCCGGCGTGGTCTGCTCGCCTACCTGGTGCTGCATCCCGAGGGGCGACCCTGGGTGGCGGGCCAGGTGGCACCGGCCATGCTGCCGGATGAAGTGGCGGCGGAACTGTTGGCCACCTTGCTGGCCGACGAGGTGACGTCGGGCTGGACCGACTGGCTCGCCCGCCTGGAAGGGACGCGCGCACACGAGTTGCTGTTGGAACTGTGCTTCGGGGAGGACCTGTTGCCGGAGCACGATGGTGAGCAAGTCGTGCAGAATTACATGGACGCCCTCCATCTCGATCACTGGGAACGGACGGCGACACGCATCCGCAACGACCTGTCGCAATCCGGACTGGACCGGGACGTGGCGAATCAACTGATGGTGGAGCACCTCGAGGCCATCAGGATGGTGAAGGAATTTGAAGCCAGGCTTGCGGGGCGAGTCCCCGGACAGGGTATGGGGCATGGATAATGGGTAACGCCGACGCTGACGTGATGACCAACGAACGCTTGCAACCGGAGGCCGATGAGGCCCACCTCGCCCTTCCCGGGCTTCCCGGGACGGTGGCGGGTGATGTCGACCTGGGCGCGGATGTGCCGGCCGAGGCCTTTTCTCTGGACCCGGAGGAGGGGGGGGAAGAGTTTGATCTGGGCGACGAGACGATGGTCAAGGAGCTGGCTGCGCTTGCCTCCAAGGGGATGCCCAATGACGACCCCGTACGGGTGTACCTGCGGGAGATCGGCCAGAAGAAGCTGCTGAGCGGGGCGCAGGAAATCGAGCTGGCCCGCCGGATTGCCGCGGGGGTCGAGAGTCCCGAGCTGGCTGCCGACGCGGAAGCCGCCAAGCGCCAAATGGCCGAGGCCAACCTCCGCCTCGTGGTGTCCATTGCCAAGAAGTACAACGGTCGCAGCAATATGCAGTTCCTGGATCTGATCCAGGAGGGCAACCTGGGCCTGATTCGGGCGGTCGAGAAGTTCGACTATGCCAAGGGCTTCAAGTTCAGCACCTATGCGACGTGGTGGATTCGCCAGGCCATCACCCGTGCCATCGCCGACCAGGCGCGCACGATCCGGATTCCCGTCCACATGGTCGAGACCATCAACAAGATGCGGCGCATCAGCCAGGAAATGGCCCAGGCTATGGGACGGACACCCACCGACCTCGAACTGGCCGCGAAGCTGGACATCACGGTCGAGAAGCTGCGCGAGATCCGCAAGATCTCCGAGGAGCCCTCCTCGCTCGAGCAGCCCATGGGCAAGGAAGAGGACGCGCGGCTTGGGGACACTGTTTCCGATGACACGAGCGAGCTGCCCATCGACCGCGTAAGCCGGGAGATGCTGCGCGAGCACATCAACGAGGTGCTGGAGCAGCTGCAGGATCGCGAGCGCGAGGTGCTGCGCATGCGCTTCGGGCTCGACGACGGCCACAGCCACACGCTCGAGGAAGTCGGCCAGCGCTTCAACGTCACGCGTGAGCGCATCCGCCAGATCGAGGCCAAGGCCCTGCGCAAGCTGCGTCACCCCAACCGCAACAAGCGCCTGAAGGGCTATATCGAGGACTGAGCGGCCCCGTCAGGGTCGGCCATTTCCGGGGGGATCGCTGCGGCGATCCCCCTGAAAGCTTGGGCCCATCTCCTCTCCGAGGCCCCATGATCGCGAAGCGAAGCATCATTCTCCAACATGAGCGCGGGTTTTCCACCGAACAAACGCTCTCCCTTGATTGATCCGGGGAAAATTCGCAAAAAAGTGTGATCCATGCACCAGATTCTCCGAAATCGGGGTACACTTGGAGAAGAATCATCGGTACCACCAAGGAGGATGCCCCGTGCGGAAGATTCGTTCCGAGACCCAGAAGGGCCTGCAGACGTGCAAGTACTGCGTCCAGTGTTCGGCATGGTATCCCCTGACCGAGTTCTACATCGACCGCGCCAAGGCCGACGGTCTCCGCCCCTACTGCAAGGTGTGTGACATCGCCAAGGCCAAGCGGGCGGTCTGAGCGCACTCGGCTGCTTTCGGGCCGCTTGCTCCAGCGGGGCAGGCGGCCTTTGCCATTGGGTGGCTTTCGCTCGGCCGGATAGGGGATGTGCCCAAGGGGCGCTGGACGTTCGGCCGCGGTCAATCCACCATGGACAGGAGAGGTGACCGGTTTGGCAAAGCGAGCGTTCATCACGGGAACGACGGGGCAGGACGGTTCCTACCTGGCCGAGTTGTTGCTTGAGAAAGGTTATGAGGTACACGGCCTCAAGCGCCGGGCCTCCAGCTTCAACACCGAACGCGTGGATCACCTGTACCAGGACCCTCATGTCTCGGATCGCCGCTTCGTCCTCCATTACGGGGACCTGACGGATGCAACCAACCTCATCCGTATCGTTCAGGAAATACAGCCGGACGAAATCTACAACCTTGCGGCCCAAAGCCACGTTGCGGTCTCTTTCGAGACGCCCGAATACACGGCAAATTCTGATGCAATTGGCGCGCTAAGGATTTTGGAGTCGATACGAATACTGCGCCTGGAAGATAAAACACGATTTTATCAGGCATCAACGTCGGAGATGTACGGAAAGGTGCAGTCCATACCGCAGGATGAGTCCACGCCGTTTTATCCGAGAAGCCCCTATGGTGTTGCCAAACTTTACGCTTATTGGATAGCCCGGAACTATAGGGAGGGCTACGGGATACACGCATCCAATGGCATCCTGTTCAACCACGAGAGTCCGCGTCGGGGCGAGACGTTTGTTACGCGAAAGATAACGCGGGCAGTGGCTCGCATTCACCTGGGTCTCGAGGACAAGTTGCATCTGGGTAACCTGAACGCCCTGCGCGACTGGGGTCACGCCCGTGACTACGTCGCAGCCATGTGGTTGATGCTGCAGCAGGATGAGCCTGATGACTACGTCATTGCCACGGGCAGCCAGATTTCCGTCCGTCAGTTCGTCGAGCTTGCCTTTGCCGAGGTGGGTCAGGCCATCGTCTGGCAAGGTGATGGCGTCGACGAGCAGGGCCTGGATCCGGCCTCGGGTCGATGCCTGGTTGCCGTTGATCCCCGATATTTCCGGCCGACCGAAGTCGAGACCCTGCTGGGCAACCCGGCCAAGGCAAAGGCACGCCTTGGCTGGCAGCCTCGTATCTCCGTCGGGGAGCTGGCCCAGGAGATGGTCCAGCACGATCTGGCACAGGCGCGTCAGTTCAAGGTGGCCCGAGAGCAGGGCTTTGCGGTTCATGCGGCTCATGAATAAGGATTCAAGGATTCTGGTCTTGGGCCACAGGGGCCTCGTCGGTTCGGCATTGGTTCGACGCCTGCGATCAGAGGGCCACGACCGTCTCCTCCAGCAGACGCGGCAAGATCTGGATCTGCGGGACTCCGTCGCCGTGCGGCGCTTCTTCCGGACCGAACGTCCGGAGATCGTGTTCCTGGCGGCAGCCCGGGTCGGGGGTATCCTGGCCAATGACCGGGCTCCAGTGGATTTCCTGATGGAAAACATGGCAATCCAGCAGAACGTCATTTCGGCAGCCCACGAAGCCGGCGTTGCCAAGCTGCTGTTCCTCGGATCGTCTTGCATCTACCCTCGGGATTGTGCCCAGCCGATTCGGGAGGAATATCTGCTTGGCGGACCGCTCGAACCAACCAACGAATGGTATGCCGTCGCCAAGATCGCGGGCATCAAGATGTGCCAGGCCTACCGCAAGCAATACGGTGCGGACTTCATCTCCGTGATGCCGACCAACCTCTATGGACCGGGGGACAACTTCGATCTCGAGACCTCCCATGTCCTTCCGGCCATGTTGCGCAAGTTTCACGAAGCCAGGGCCTCAGGCCTTCCCGTGCAGCTGTGGGGGACAGGATCACCGCGTCGCGAGTTCCTGCACGTCGACGATCTTGCCGATGCTTGCCTTCACCTGATGCGGTGCTATGCCGACGATCGTCCCATCAACGTGGGGGTCGGGGAAGATGTCTCCATTCGAGACCTTGCAGGACTGATGGCGAGAATCACCGGTTTCGAGGGCGATGTCCTCTGGGACGCATCCAAGCCCGACGGGACGCCACGCAAGCTGCTGGATGTCTCCCGCCTGGCCGAGACGGGATGGTCGGCGCGGATTGGCCTCGAGGAGGGCATCCGGGAGACCTATCGGTGGTACCTGGCCCATCAGGCCTGATGTTGCTTCAGATGTCCCGGTGCCTGCGCCTGACGGCTTGGCCGATGGCCTGAGGAATCGCCCGAACGATGAACGGCAGGTTGGTCGAGAGGTAGCGTCGCCACAGGCGGTCGGGTTCGAGCGCCAACCTGTAGGTCCATTCGAGTCCCGCTTGGCGCATCCAGGCAGGCGCCCGTCCCTGGTGGCCTGCGAATACCGGAAAGGCACCGCCCAGGCCGATCATCACCGCGGACAGCAAGCCCTTGTGTTCGGCCATCCAGCGCTCCTGGCGGGGACAGCCAAGTGCAACCAGCACCAGGCGTGCGCCGCTGGCGCGGATGGCTTCCTGCTGGGCGCGAACTTCTTCGGGAGACATGGCGCGGAAGGGAGGCGATACGGCACCCGCCACGACCAGGCCCGGGAATTCTGATTCCGCACGCCGGACGACAGCCTTGAGCGTCTCGGGTGTCGCGCCCAGGAAGTACACGGGCAGCCCCAAGCCTCTCGCCCGCTCGAGCAAGGCAACAAGCAAATCATAGCCTGCGACGCGTGTCTGCTGGCGCGCACCCGCCGATCGCATCATCCAGACCAAGGGCATGCCATCGGGTGTCACCAGATCCGCTGCCTCGAGCACTCGGGCGAAGGAGGGGGCACGCTCGGCTTCCATCACCATATGCACATTGGCGACGCACACATACCGGCTCTCACCGAGCGCCGCCCACCCGGCGATGAGGTCGGCCATGGACTCCGTGTCGCCGGTCGAGACAGGTTGTCTCAGGACAGCCACGCGCTTGGGGGTGTCAGGAGGATGCATCGATAACGTGCTCGTAGAGGGTCGTGAGGGACTTGTAGTTGCTGTCGGGCGCATAGTGCGCGGCATAGGTTGCCCTAGCTTTCGCGCCGTGTCGACCAAGTGCCTCGGGGGAGAGGGCGAGGATGGCCTCGAGGCCCCGGCCCCAAGCCTGTGGATCCCCTGGTGGCAACAGCCAGCCTTGCTCGCCCTCGTCGATCAACTCGGGCAGGGAGCCGATCCGGGACGCAGCCACGGGCAGGCTGTGCGCCATGGCTTCCAGCAGTGTGGCGGGCATGCCCTCGTACCACGTGGACGGAAAGGCAAGGATCCGGCTTCGAGCCATCCAATGGCTCACCCCGGGAGGCGCCAGTCGACCAACGTAGCGCATCCGGCCTTGCGAGGCCTCACAGGCACGGCTGACTTCCTCCTTCATGGGGCCGTCGCCGGCGATGGTCAGGGTTGCCTGGCCACGGACCAGGCGAAAGCCTTGAATCAGCGTCGAGAGTCCCTTTTCTTCGGAAAGGCGGCCGATGAACAGGACATCGGTATCCTTGGTGGCCGCTGGTGGCGAGGGGGTTCCGGGATAAAAATTGGGCTTGATGTGCATCTTCTCGAGTGGAAGGCCCCACGCGGCCATCTTGTCTCTTTGGAATCGCGTTAGGAGGATGTAGGCATCTACGTCCCGGTGCCAGGTGCCCATCCGGCGGTGCAGGCCCGTGGCACCTGCGACGATGGCCGATTGGATGGCGGAACCGCGATAGCACCCATGGATGACGGCAGGCGCGGCTAGCTCCAAAGGCAGGCATGACTCGCAGGGCCTGCCGCCTCTGTAAAGCGTCCCCGCCGGGCAGGCGAGCCTGAAGTTGTGCAGCGTGGCCACGACCGGCACGCCGGCTGCCTTGCACGTTCCGAAGACGGATGGAGACCACTGGGGAAACCAGTTGTGCACGTGGATCACGTCGGGTTGATGCGTCCGGATCAATTCCCGGAGTTCCGCCTGTGCCCTTGGCGCGTGCCACGTTCGTACGCCCGTGAGGGCTGCATCCAGGGTGGAGCGGATGTCCCGGTTGTCCTTGAGTGCCAGGGTAACGGCATGGCCACGGTCCTGCAGCAGCGCGACCTCAGCGTCGACCACGCTGTCTTCCCCACCACGTACCTGGTATCGGTTGTGGAGGACGAGGATGTTCAATCGGGCTGATCCGGATGGGGGGCGAGGCAGATGCGGACCATGCCCTTGCTGTGGGACCCTATTCTAGCGCCCCGCCCGAAAAGGACGACAGCGATGTCCGATAGTCTGCAACCTGCACGCCGTCGTCGCAGGCTCCCGATTGGGGCGGTAATCCTGTTGTCCTTGGTGCTGTTCGGACTGTCTGTGCGCTCGGTCCCTGCACTTGCTGCGGAGACCACGTTCAGGTTCATTCCAGGCGACTTCATGGGCATTCACGTCCACGACTGGTTGGCCCCCGGCCATATTCCCCCCCATGTACCGCTCTGGCGAGCCTGGGATGCACGCGTGACCTGGCCGGATCTGGAGCCGGCAAAGGGCGTCTGGCAGCCGGCGCGTCTGGAGGCGCTCCTTCGCGCGGCCCGGTCACGTGGGACGCGCCTGATCCTGCCACTCGCCCTCACGCCTACCTGGGCCTCGGGACAGCCCGCGATGTCCAATGCCTATGGAACCGGTCGCGGCGGGCCCGTGGCCGACGTGGAGGCGTGGGATCTCTACGTGGCCCGTATCGCGGAGGTCGCGCGGCAGGAAGGTGCTGATCTCGAACTGTGGAACGAGCCTGACTTGCCCGACTTTTCCCGCATCTCTCCTGAGGAGATGGCCTCGCTGGCACGTCGGACACGGCAGGTTATGGATCGGGTCTGGCCGCAGGGGCGCCTCGTAGGTCCTGCCGTCACCCTGCGTCATGGCCTGCCTTGGCTGGCTCGATACTTGGCGGCCGGAGGTGCCGCGCCGCTATCGGCCCTGACCGTCCACGCCTATGTCACCCCGGACGGGCCCGAAGCTCTCTGGCCGGCGCTCGATGCCCTGCGTGCCGTCCTTCGCCGAACGGGAGCGGATACGCTGCCGCTATGGTGTACGGAAATCGGATGGCGTATCGAGGCTTCGGGGCGAACCGTATCGCCCCAGTTGGGAACTTCCTTCGCCCGGGTCTTGTCGGAGAGGGAAGCGGTGGACTTTTTGCGCAAGGCCGTGTTCACGCTTGCAGCATCCGGTTTCTCTCGAGTTTGCTGGTACGCTTGGGACAACCGCGACATGGGTTTGGCTGCAGTGGAGTCCGGCTCTCCCAAGGCCGCGGGCAACGCGTGGCTAAAGCTTGCGGCGTGGCTGCCCGGCAAGCGAATTGGCGTAGTCCGGAGTCCCGGCGGGACGTCATGGCAGTTCCTGATCCGCGAGGCCCGGGGGGACACCCGCGCATTCGTCTGGACCGCAGCTCAGGAGATGCCGGGGTTCGATCCACTGACAGGAGTGCCCTGAGCCTGTTTCTGTTGTGGCTCACCGGTTTCGCGGGGGCTGCCTCAGGCACGCCAAGGTGCCGTTGACGAAACGCTCGGCCATGGCTTCCGCGGAGAAGCGTGTCCCCGAGGCTCGCGCCCTTTGCGCAAGCTGTCCGCGCCAAACGGGGTCCGACATGACAGCCAGGATGTTTCGGGACAGCGCCTCGGCATCTGCCTGCGTCATCACGGCATTGACGCCGGGCTCCACATAGTCGAACTCGGCACCGTGCCCCGGGCAATCGGTTGTCAGGATGGGCAGGCCGGCAACAAGGGCATCCACGACGGCAAGACCGGCATAGGCAGGAAGCAAGAGGGCGTCGGCGACCAGGAAGGCCTCGGCCTTGTCGGTGCCGAAGCGCGGTCCCAGGGCGTGACAATGCGTGTCCACGGCCGACAACGCTTCTACGAGGGCAGCGTCCGGTCCCTTGCCAACCACGATGAGATGGAGGCCCGGCAGGCTGCGCTTCGCCAATCGGTATGCATCGAGGACAAGGTCGAGGCGCTTGCCCCGGTACAGGGAGCCGCAAAAGAGCAGGACGGGTGCGTCCTGTGGCAAGCCAAGCTTCAGCCGTGCAGCTTTCCTGGCCTCGGATGGATCATCCGGGATGGCCGCCCTGAAGTCGGCCGTGTCGATCGAGTTCCATAGGGTCGAAATCCTGTCTGCGGGAAAGCCTGCCCGCTCCAGGTACCTTCTGCCCCCTTCCGTGTAAGGAAACCACCAGTCGGCATCCTGCGCGACGCGGACCTTGAGTCTTTCGGGCCAGGAACTGGGAGCACCTTGCGTGGGTCGAGCGGGTCCCATGAAGGCGAAGCGCTTCCTTGCCACGCGTTGGCGCCATCTCTGCCAAGGCTGAAGTGCGTGTTTGAGGGCCAGCTCCGCGACGAGCAGATCGGGCGGTCGGGAAAACCCGGCGAGCGGCTGAATGAGGATGCGGTCCGAGAGCAGCCATTGGCCGGGAATGCGCTTGCCGATGGGCCAATCCAGATCGATGTTGTCTCCCTTGGCGGCCTCGCTTGGTGGGGGCACGCTGTAAAGGCAGTGGAAACTGATGCCTTCCTCGCCGAGGAAGGCATGGACGTTGGCAAGGAAGCGCCGTCGATACTGCTTGGCGACGGCCTGCATCAGGATGACCGTGCTCATCCGAGGGCCTCGTCGTAGAGCAACTCCAGCTTTGCGGTCTGCTTGTCTACGTCGAAGTTCCGCGCGACCCAGTCACGGCCGGCACGTCCCATTTGCCTTGCCTTGTCTTCGTGGTCTGCCAGGAAGATCAGGGCCTGCGCCAGCGCATCCGGGTCGTCGGGGGGAACGAGCAGTCCGGTCCGGCCATCGTCGAGGGCCTCGGGGATGCCGCCGAGTTGGCTGCCGATGACAGGTGTGCCACAAGCCGCTGCCTCCAGCAGCACCATGCCGAGGCCCTCTGTCTGTCCATCCGAAGCCTGCCGGGAAGGCAAGATGAGAGCCAGGGACTGACGATAGAGCCGAGGCAGTTCCGTTTGAGGAACGAATGGTGTGAAGTCGACAAGTGAAGATGTGCCGAGCGATGTCACCAAGTCCTTGAGAGACTGGGTCAGGGGGCCTTGACCCACCAAGACAAGCCTGATGTCGGGGTGGATCCCGGCCAGTCTCGCATGGGCGCGGATCAGGATATCCAGTCCCTTCACCGCGATATGTCTGGCAACGGCAACCAAGATGCGCCTCGGACCGAGGTCAAGCTCGACTGAGTTGAACCGACTTGTGTTAATTCCTGTGTAGATAGTAACGATTTTTTCGGCATCGCATCCAGAGGAAATCAAACTTTTTCCGATGAAGTTGGAAACAGCTATTACTCGTCTCGCCATCTTATGCATGGCGCGTCTTTGTGCCACGAAGGCCCAATTTGTCGGTTTTTTTGTCAAAAGTAACGACAAGGGGCGAATGGTGGCATCAAAGCCGTGATAGGTGACAAAAAGAGGACATCCCCAAGCCCGGGCGATGGGCATGGCGGCAACGCCATCGGGACCGAAGTGAGCGTGTACGAGGCTCGGGACCGGTCCTGACCAAGCCTTGATGTAGGGCCAGGGGGAGCCCAGACGGGCGAGCAGGCGCAGGGATGCGTGTGTTGTGCTGACCGTGAGGGTATCGTCGATGCGTCGCGCTTCACGGGATAACACGGTGGCTTGGTAACGACGCATCGCCAAGGCTTGGATGGTGATGAAGGGTTCCTGGTCGGGCGACCAGACCGTCCTGAAGATGGCAACTCCGGGTTTCATCCTGTTGCCTCCCGGGCTTTCGATTGATCCGCGACCCGCGCCGCCAGAACCTGGGGCAGGATGGACAAGGCCAGCCAAATGAATGGGGACGAGACGCCGGCCCCGGCGGGTTCGAAAATAGCTTCGCCCACCACGGCGAGCAGCATGGCCATGCCTGTTGCCGGTCCGAGCGGCGAGTCCGACCCGCGGCAAAGTCGCCACCACGCACTGGCGCCCGCCCCGGTAACGGCCAGATACCCCACGAAGCCCGGAATTCCGTAGTAGAGAATCTGGTTCCACCAAGTGCTGTGGCAATTGGGATAGGACACGCGCGACAGCAGCAAAGTCCAGCTTTCCATGTCACCCGACGGCTTTCCGATCAGCCACGCTATCGGGTCGGTGCCCAGCGCCGCGGCTCCGGCAAGCCACATGTTGACACGCGTGAGGACGGTCGGTGCCTCTATATGGCCCTCGGCATCCGGCCAGACGGTATAGAAGAGAATGGCCATGTCGAGCAGGGCCATCAGCAGCAGCGGCAATTGACGGGACCAGGTTGGCCCGACCCTCCAGAAGGGACCGAGGAAGCAAAGCAAGAGTCCGAGCCCGGCCCAGATCATGACCCCCTTGGCGGCGGTGCACGACAACGCGGCCAGCACCAGGAGGATGGCGGGCACGGCGAAGGAGCGACTTGCCGGATGCAAGGCCATGCCGCCGAGACCGACGGTGGCTGGTAGCAGGAGCAGGGCCAGGCCGTTCGGGTGATTGAACAGGCCGACAGCAAAGTGCGCCATCAGTTCGCCGCTGAAGTCGGTCTTGGCGGCAAGGTTTTCGGAAACTGGTTGCAGGAACGGGCCATCGAGCGTGAATTGGCTGATACCGAGGCCGGCCTGGATCAGGGCGCCTGTCAGGGCGCCCATGGCCAGGCTCTGCCAGGAGCCTCCCCGGATGACCCAGCGCGCCATGATTATGGTGCACAACCCGGCGCCCGTTACGTCTCGTGCAGCCCGGAGCGCCTCCATGCCTTGGCCGGACGATGCCAGACCCGCTGCGCAGATCCACGCGAGGTAGCCCATCAGCACGAGCAACCCACGGGGATATGGCTTCATGGCCCGCTTGTCCTGAGATACGGGCAGCAGAAAGAGACAGCAGAGCTCCAGCAACGTTGGCCCCGGAAATCCCGAGCCTCCGAGGCGAATCTCCGCGGTTCCGGCAAGACCGGCCAGCCATCCGGCCCACATCATCACGCAGCCCTCGCCTTGTCGCGGAAGCGTGTGATGATTAGCCAGCCCGCACCGAGGCTTGCCGTCAGGGCGCATGCGGGCCACGCACGTACCTCGCGGGCTGCCGCCAACATCATCAGTCCGGCAAGCCACGGAAGCAGGCCAAGCCAGATTTCTTTCCCCAGAACGCCGGGAAGGATGGCGTTGGAAAGTCTGCCCTGGGCGACAAGGAGCACAAGGGCCACGGTGCCGGTTGCGGCAGCGATGGCCGTCGGCGAGGCTGGGGACGGAAGCAGGGCGAATATTGCGGCCTGAGCAGCGAATCCGACGGCCTGGACGGCCGGTATTCCCCACGGGCGTGGGGCGATCAGTTGCCCGAAGGAGAAGATGCCCGCGAGGCCCTGTGCCCCGATGACGGATATCAGCAGGGCAAGCAGTCGCAGATCAAGCGTCAGTCCGGGTGCCATCCATGCCAACAGGTAGGGACCGGCAAGAATCAGCAGGGTCGCCACCGTGATATAGGCAAGCAGGATGTGACGAAGCGCCCGGGATAGCTTTCCGACGGCAACGGCGGGCTCCTCTCCCTGCAGACGAAAGACGAACGGGGGCCACCACAGAGCAAGTGGCGCGATGATGGTCGGGCTCATCACTGCGGCGACCTTGAGATGCAGGCTGTAATGGCCCAGCACCTCCGGTGACCAAGTCGCGACCAGCCACCACCTGTCCAACTGAGTGGCTGCCAGTCCCAGTAGGCTGGAAAGAAGCAGTGGGGCGCCATAGGCCACGGCCGTCCGCCAATCGGGAGCGGGGGGCGCTTCTTCTTGCCCGGTGTCTGTCGTTTTCCCCTGTCCCCACGCTGCGAGGAACGAGATGCCCGCAGCCAGCCACGCTGCCGTTGCAAGACGCATGCTGAGGGTGGTCAAGGGTGACGCGCCCAGGTCCGGGGCCGCATGGAGCCATGTCAGGACCGTGCATTGGCGCGCAAGAACCGCGAGGGCCCAAGCCAAGGGACGCTGTTGTCCCCTCAGGCAAGACTGGCCCACGAGGAAAAGGCCCTCTCCGACAATCCAAAGCATCAGGGTCGGCACAAGGGCAACCGGCATCAAACCGATCGCGGCAATAACGGCAAGGATACCGAGGACCAGCAAGATGCCCGGCGGTAGCAAGCGTCCCAGCAGCGGCAGCAGTGCCGCTGCTCGCCGCCTGTGCTGCCCGACGATGCGGATGGTGAAAAAATTCAGCCCCAAGACGACAAACTGGGCCAGCAGGGCAGTTGCTGACTCAAGCAGCCCCCAGAGGCCAAAGTTCGCAGGACCCGCTGAGCGTACCACAAGCGGTATGGTCAGGAAGGTCAGCAAGGCGCCTGCCCCGGTTGCGGCAGGGTAGGCCAGCGCGCCCAGCCTAGCGATCACGGGATTCGTCCAAGTGGCGAATCCTCCTTGCCGGGAGGCCGCCGACCAATGTGCGATCTTCGACTTCGCCACGAACAACCGCGTGGGCGGCCACGACGGCATGGGCTCGGATGGTCGTACCCTTGAGGATTGACACCATCCTGCCGACCCACACGTTGTTCTCGACACGAATGGCGGCGGCGTTCATGGGCTGGTTGCGATAGGGCCGGTCTCCAGAGAGGCCATGATCCGCATCCCGAAGACAGGTCCCCTCCCCGAAGATGCTGTCGCGGCCGACGGTGATGCCTTGTACGGCAGCCAGAACGTTCAGGCCCGTGAAGCGAACATCGTCGTCGAGGACCAGGTCCGCCTCCGGACCGATGTCGAGCGTGATGTGCCGACCGAAGTGCACGCGGGCGCCAATCCGGTAGCCCTGATGGGGCGGTTGCTTGAAGTGGATGCCCTTGGCCACGCGAAGGCCCGGTCCGCAGCGGCCACCGCAAAGGATGATCAGGCCCCTGATGCAGACGCCTCGCCAGAGGGACTCCCAGCGATTTGCAAGCCTCCAGGTGGCCGGAAGCAGTCGGTCAAGCCGCAAGCTGCTGCAGTCCCTTCCGAATGTCACCCCAGAACACGCCGATCAGCAGGCCCGCGAGCGCACTGGCAATCGTCATGGCCGCACGTTTCGGACGGGCGTGTCGGTCCGGCAGAATCGGGGGATCCAGGATGGCATAGGGTGCCAATGTGTTCTGGCTTGCCATGTAGGCCGATTGGTACTGCTGGGTGACGACCAGGAACGTAGCCGTCTGAATTTGAACCTCGCGTTGCAAACGGGCCAATTTGAGGGCCTTGGGCGGCAGTTGGCCGAGGAGCGTGTTCAGGCGTTCTCTGGCCTGCCGCAGGGCCTTGTCCTGCCCCATCACGCCAGCCCGGCGTATCTCGGCTTCCTGCAGGGCTGAGGGTGCGGCTTCGAGGCGGTCGACGCGTTGGTGCAGGTCCCTGACAAGGCTGTTCATCGACTGCAGTTCGGCCTCCGACTGCAACTTGGCGCTCTCGAGCTGGGAAAGCGTGCCCATGGCGGCCTGCAGGGTTTCCGGCAACGAGGCCATCTTGTTTTCGGACTGGAATGTCGCCAAGCCGTCTTCAGCCTTTGCGAGGACCTCCCGGGTGCGATCGAGGCGCAGCGCGGCGTCTGCGAGTCGTCGCTCGCTGCCCTGCCGGTCGAGGTCAGACGAGAGCTTGCGCAAGCCCTCGAGGTAGGCCCGAGCCAACTTCAGTGCGTATTCGGGGCGATGCGCCTCGACCGTCACCACGATCAGCTTGGACTTCAGGCCTGGCTCCTGGATGACCGTGAGCTTGCGCAGCTTTTCCCGCAGGAGGCTTGGTTCCTTGCCGGGGAACTCGGCTGCGAGGCCGGAGCGGCTGATGACGTCATCTGCCAGGGAGCGGCTGCGCAGGTAGGCCACCAGGTTCATCGTCGAATCACCACCGGACCCACTGCCCATAAGGGCGCCGAACGCACCCAGCTGCCCCTGAAGACCTGCGCCCAGGTTGCTGGCGAGCAGGCCTTGGGAGACCGGGGCCTCGGGCAGGATCGAGAAGCTGCTCGCCCAGGTGCGCGGCCACGCGAGGGCCAGCATGACGCCCAGCGCGCCGCCCGCCACCAAGCCCGTCAGGCCGGGCCGGATGCGGCGTGTCAGGTTCTCGAGGCTCACAAGGTCTCCCGTCGGGCAGGGGGCGAGGCGTCGAAAGCCACGCTAGATCGACACGATGCGCTCGCGTCCGGAGGGCACGCGGGCCGTTGCATTCCGGGTGTCCACGACGACCTTGGCGTTCTTCACCACCTGCGCGTAATCCACCCGGCTATGATCGGTCATGATGACGGCGCAGTCCGCCCAGGCCAGGCCGGCCTCCAGCTCGACGGACGTCCGTTCCGTGCCTTGGTCGACGAAGGCAGGGACGAAGGGGTCGTGGTAGCGGATTTCAGCCTCATCGCGTTCCAGCAGCTCGATCAGCTTGAGGGCCGGGCTTTCCCGCCAGTCCGAAATGTCTTTCTTGTAGGCGACGCCGAGGAGCAGGATGCGCGACCCCGCCACGCTCTTGCGCAGCTTCCCCAAGGCCTGGATGACTTTCTCGCGGACGTGGTGGTGCATCAGGATGTTGATCTCGCCAGCCAGTTCGATGAAGCGGGTGTGGAAGTCGTACTGGCGTGCCTTCCATGTCAGGTAGAAAGGGTCGATGGGGATGCAGTGGCCACCGACGCCCGGGCCCGGGTTGAAGCGCATGATGCCGAATGGTTTGGTGTTGGCCGCCTCGACCACCTCCCAAACGTCGAGGCCCATCCGATCGCACAGCAGGGCCATCTCGTTGACCATCGCGATGTTGACGGCGCGAAAGGTGTTCTCGAAGACCTTGGTCATCTCGGCGACACGAGGGCTAGAGACCGGTACGACATCGAGAATGGTTTGGCGATAGAACGTGGTGGCGATGTCGAGGCATGTACGGGTTACGCCGCCCACTACCTTGTTGGTATTCCGCGTGGTGTAGCGTGCGTTGCCCGGATCGACTCGCTCCGGGCTGAAGCTGATGAACAGGTCCTTGCCAACCTCCAGCCCGCTTTGGGCGAGGATGGGCATCAGGACTTCCTCGGTGGTCCCCGGATAGGTCGTGCTTTCGAGCGAGACCAGCATGCCCGGCCGCAGGTAGGGCACCATCTGTTCGGCCACGTGGACGATGTACTGGATATCCGGATCGCGGTTGGCATTCAGGGGTGTCGGCACACAGATGACGACGACATCTGCCTCCCCGATGGCGGCAAAGTCCGTCGAGGCCTTGATGCGGCCAGAAGCCACGAGGTCGGCAAGTTCCCGGTCGTCCACATCCGCGATGTAGTTCTCACCCCGGTTGATGGACGCGACACGCTCCGCGCTACGATCCAGACCGACGACGGGGAAGCCCACCTTGGCTTTTTCCACGGCCAGAGGAAGCCCGACGTAGCCAACGCCGACGACGGCAACCCTGGCCTGACGGGTTTCAATAGCCTGCTTCAGGCTCGCGCCCGCCTCTTTTGCAACAATTTCCAAAGGCCTAGTCCTTCCCGAGTCGGGGGGGCTGTCGGACCTTGCTGCCGTGGGCGGTTCCGGGCGTGCGCCTACAGCCCGTCAGGATGCACGCGTCTCGGCGTTCTCAATTCCACCACGAGAATGCCGAACCGTGCACGGAAATGGCCGGCTGACCGTCTTGGCCCACATGGCTCCGGAGCCTGGCCCGCCAGTCCGCCTCACCCCCTACGGCTACCCCCGCTCTTTCCAGCTGGATGGTGGCGCCCTCGCCCCCCTTCGTGATGTTCAGGAAGTCCTTGAGCACTTGGTCCGAGCCCTTGTCCGGAGCCTCGCTGGTCAGGCTGCTGACGGCTTCCGTGGCCGCGCCGGAAAGCGGGGCCAGCCTCTGGGTGGAGCTGACTTGGGACGAAACATTGTTCAGGGTCATGCGTGTCTCCTCAGTGGGGCACCTGCGACATGTGTACTCTTGGGCCGGGATCTTGCTAACGGCGGATGTGGAGGGATGGCGGGTGGCGAGCGGATTGCGGGCGCTGGGCTGGCTGGTCATGGCCCTGGCGCTGCCGGGTGCCTCCAAGCCGGCTACGGTTTTGGCGCCCAGGGATGCGCTTGAAGTCCGCCTCGACGCCATCCGTACCTGGCCCGGTGGTATCCTGCCGCCGCGCGCTCCCGGCCTGCCCCACGGCTTGCCCGCAGGCGCGGACTGGGTCGCAGTGGGGCGTCGCCTCTTCGGGGATCCCCGGCTCTCGGGAGATGCCGATATGTCGTGCGCCACTTGTCACGTGCCGGGCCAGGGCTTTGCCGAGCCCCGGGCCTTGGCCTCGGGCCATCGCGGCAAGCGTCTCGGCCGCCACACGCCTACCGTGGTCGACACGGCCTTGCTGGGCCGCCTGTTCTGGGACGGCAGGGCCGGTTCCCTGGCCGAGCAGGCCCTGGGTCCCATGCTGTCGCCCGACGAGATGGCCGGGGATCGTGTGGCCATCGGCCGGTTGCTCGACACCGATCCCGGCTATCGTGCGGCCTTCCGTGCAGCCTTTCAGCGCGGCGGGACCGTCGAGGATGCGGCCTTGGCCCTCGAGGCTTACGAGCGGACCCTGGTGTCGAGGACGTCGCGGGTCGATCGCTACCTGGCCGGGGACAAGCGGGCCCTCGACCGTCGCGAGAAGCTGGGCCTGTTCGTGTTCACGGGCAAGGGGTCCTGTACGGTCTGCCACGGCGGCCCCGCGCTGTCCGACGGGGCCTTTCACGCGCTGGGCCTGCGGCCGGGCGAGGACCCGGCGGCAGCTGACGTCGGCCGGATGGGCGTGACCGGACGCGAGGCGGATCGAGGTGCCTTCCGGACGCCTCCCCTGCGCCAGGTGGCACGGACGGCTCCCTACATGCACGATGGCCGCCTGCCGACGCTCGAAGCGGTCGTCGACTTCTACGACAGGGGAGGGGGGGCCGGCCATGACCCGGTTGTCCAGCCGCTTGAATTGACGGCCGAGGAGCGCACGGGCCTCGTGGCGTTCCTTAAGGCCCTCGATGGCCCTGTCCGCCCCTGACGCCTCTCCTGCGACCCCATGGGAGGCCATGGCGGCACCGCGGGGACATCTGCGTTTATCGTGGGTCGGGGCGTGGTTCCGCATGGTGGCATGGACGCTCGCGGCCGTCGGCCTCGCGGTCTGGTTGTGGGTTCCCGGTATCCGGGTCTGGGCGACGGACCCCGTCGGCACATGGACCGCGCTCGAACTCGAGCAGGTCACGGATGTGTTGGACCGTGAGTCCCGCCGCGACACCGCGTCTCCGGCCAACAGCCGGATCAAGGCCCGTTCGGGCGAGTTGCGCCGCATCGACGACTTGAGAGCACGCTGGCGTCGCCTGCGCCTACCGCTGGAGCGCCTCCTGATGGTGATGGCGGCCTGGGGTGCCGGAGGGCTGTTGGCCCTGTTGCTTGTCGAGCCAGGGGGGCAGGCAGCGGCTCGGGTCGCCCGGATGGGAGGGCTGCTAGGTGTCCTCTGGCTGGTTCTTCAGGCGGGATGGGATGCAGGGGGCGCCTGGTGGCCGATCCTTTGGGTGCTGCCGGCGACATGGGCCGTCGAGCGCGCCATGCTCCGGTTGCTTCTTCTCAACCGTTGCCCCTGGCCCTTTCCCGCCCATGCACCGCCCGTCGATGCGTGGCGCCCCCCACACCCCGAAGCGTCAGGCCCTACGGCAGCGGCTCCGCAGTCCGGGGAACCGTCCAGTGCGCCCTTGCCGGCACGCGGGACGGGCGAGTCCCTGCGCAGCCACGCCGCGCGCTTGCGGGAGTTGGCCCGGCAGAGGCAGGCGTGGCCGGAAAACCGCGTGGCGCCTCCCTTGGGGCGGCGCTGGCGCGAGGCCTGCGCCAGTGGCACGCCCATCGTCCGCGTCGATCTGGCGCGCGAGGCCTTGTTGGTCCGTCCGGCCTGGCTGGGGCTGATGGCCCATGACGACTTCGACGCCGTGAGACAGGCGTTGCTGGAGGAAGGTCCGGAGGGGCGTGCGCGTGTAGGTCGGCCCCTCTGGCGCAAGTCTTTCCTCGGGCGCCTGCATCCGTCGGTTTGAGCCTGGCACCTTTGGCGGTATGACGATCGTGTGACTATCAGACGATTTCTGATGCGCGCGTGCGTGTTCCTCGGCGTCGCGGCGGGCGGCTCCGCGCTGTCGGGCTGCGAGGATGCAGCCAACGCGGTGGGCCCAGCCCGGACATCGGCACGCGTGACGACCCAGCCGACGCCCGCGGCTACCGCGCCCCAGGCGACGGCGGCGCTGCTTTCCGGGAATGTCCAAGGCCAGATCAAGCTGCCCGGGGGCAAGGCAACGGCCGCGGGCATCGCCATCCATGTCTACCCGCTGGATCCGGGCGCTCCGGACACCGTGTTCCGCCAGGGCGTCGGGTTGATTTCGAACTCGGCGGGTGCTCTTATCTCCAACTCGGCGGGGGCCCTCGTTTCGAATGGCGCCGGCATGCGCCGTACGCTGGGCGTCGAAGATGCCCCGGGCGCCGTGACTTACACCGATGCCCAGGGACGCTTCCAACTGGATGTGCCGGCAACGGTGCGCATCAACGTCGAGGCCGTGGCTTCCGCCGACCTCAAGGTCCTGCTGCGCGACATCGGCGCGGCGTCGGCCTCGCTCAACCTCGAGTTGGCCCCGGTCGGCACGCTGGAAGGCGTCGTGACGACGACGGCCACGGGTGTCACGGATCTGCTCGATGCCGAGGTCTTCCTGCCCGGCACCTCGTACATCGCCCGCGTCGGCCAGGGCGGCGTCTTCCGGATACCGGGCCTGCCCGTGGGCAAGCATCCCGTGGTCGTCATCCATCCCGTGCTGGGCCGCGGGGGGGCCACGGTCGACATCGTCTCGGGCAAGACAGCCAAACTGGCCAACTTGCAGATTGTCACCCAGCCCCCTGTCATTCGCTCACTGTCGTCACAGGTCGGGGCTCCGGGGCTGCGGATGCGCCTCGTCGGCGATCACCTGGGTATCGCCTCGGGCAAGTTGCCCGAAGTCTATCTGGGCGGCCTCAGGGCCGAGGCTGCCGTCATCGACGAGGACGAGCTCTCCTTCGTGGTGCCGGCTGCTGCCCGGTCCGGTCCGCTGGTGGTGTCGGTGGGGGGCTTGGCGAGTGCGCCGACGAATCTGCCCGTCCTGGCTTCGCTGGCTCTCGAGGCGCGGGACTCCACGGTTCACGCGGGGCCTGTCTTCGAGGACACGGTTTCACTCGGCGTCCGGCGGCGCTACGTGGTGGTTGCCCGGGACACCGAAGGCCAGGCGAGGGAGTTGGCCGACGTGCCCTGGTCGTCCACCCAGCCCGACGTGGCGACGGTGGGTCCTGATGGCGTGGTCGTGGCCAAGGCCCCCGGCCTGGCGTGGATTCAGGTTCGCCTCGGTGACCTGACGTTGCCCCTGCCGCTGGGACTTCAGGTGGTGGAGGCGGTCGCCGGGCTCGAGATCTCGCGCGATCCGCTCGGCTGGTTGCATACCCGTGCTCCTGACGAGGAGTTGGTCGGTTTGCCCGTGATGGCGACGTTGCTTGCCACGCATCGCATGCAGGATGGCTCTGCCCGGGAGCTGCCTGTTCATTGGTGGTCGGACGACCCGCGCGTGCGCGTCGTGGACGACAGGCTCGAGGTGCTCGCCGACCAGGCTTCGGGGGATGTGTGGGTCTACGGTGCGTCCTTGGCGGATCCGGCTCGTGTCGCGTCGCTGTCGATACCGATCGAGCGCCTGGGTGGTCTTGAGGTGGGTATCCGATGATGCGCTTGTACGGAACGTTCCTGCTGGCCGTGGCTCTGGTCGGCTGCCGGGTGACGCCTGACGCGACCGTGTTGCCGGCCGTCAACGCCGAGGCGCCCTCCGTCGTGCCGGCGGCCATTGCCGAAATGCCCGCCCAGGGGTTGCCGGGCAAGGTCCTCGTCAGCATCCAGTGGCCGGGTGCTGGTGGCCGGGGCATCCAGGCCATGCCCGACTCGGTGCAGGGGGTCCGCGTGTCCATCGAAAAGGTCGCGGGCCAACCCCTCGCGGCCCAGTGGGTGAAGCGGGGTTCCGGCCAAGTCACGACCGTGGCCCTCGAGGCACCCTCGGGCGAAGGCTATCGCATCCGTGCCGCAGCCTATTCGGGCTGGAACGAGACGGATCCCGGCAAGCTTCTGGCGGACGGGGTGGCGGCCCAGGTGACGGTGCCGTGGGGCAAGGTGGCCAGAGTGACCCTCGACCTCACGCCGGTCAACATGCCGCGCATCGTGTCCGTGGATCTTGCTGCGGCCGGTCCGGGCGCCCAGCTTGATCTCGGCGTCGCCGGCGCCGGTGAAGCGACCTCAGGCGTCGTCATCTTTCCGTCGGGTCGCGAGGTCGACGTGGCACTTGCAAGTGGAGCGGCCAGCGTCAAGGTACCGCAGGATGCCGGGGTCGGGTCGTTGCGCCTGCGCGTGGACGGCATCCTCTCGGCGCAGGGGCCTGTCTTCCGGCAGTTGCGTGACTTGCGAATCGTGGCCCTGGACGATCCCTCGAACGAGTTGCCCGGCCCACGGAATGATCCGGATGACAAGGCTATCCACTTGTGGCCGGGTGCTGCCTCTCCTCTGGTGGTGGCAGGTACCGATGTCGAGGGAGTGGATGTACCTGAGGTGCGGGGCGTCGTCTGGAGCAGGGCTCTTCCGGGCCCATACTCATTGTCGGACTCGGGGCGAGTGGTCTGTTTGTCGCTCGGTCGCGGACGTATCCGGGCCGCCTCGGGTAACCTGACAACGGACCGAGACCTTGAGCTGGCGCCCTTCGAGGGGCCTGTTGTGATGCTGGATGGCCCCAGCGATGGCAATCACGGCCCCCGAGCCGTGGTTCTCGACGAGAACCGGCTGCTTGTCCTATGGCGCAATGCGGACTTGGGGCGTTTGCGCTGGCGTATCGTGACGCGGATGTCCGACGGCAACCTGTCCGTGGGGGCCACGCGTGAGATCCCCGGATCAGGGGTGGCCGAGGAGAGGGTCGCGGCCGCTGCGGCGGGGCAGTCCGTCGTCGGCTTGTTTCACCGGCAGAGCGTGACGGTCAATGGTGCGGTCCGCAGTACGCTCTATTTCAATGTCCTTGACAAGACCACCGGGGAATTGTTGGCGTCACCATCCTTCTTCATTCCGGTTTCGGAGCTTTACGACGGCTACCATCTTGGCTCAATGGCTGCTCAGGGCGACAACTTCCAACTAGCCTACAACAAGTGGGATGGCTCGATCTACGCCAACCAATGGTTCAACATCGATGTCACGATGCAGCCGGAACCCACGTGGACTATGAACAACGGCTTAAAGGTCGAGGTCGGCAAGGCTGCGCGCGGCCCCATGGTCGACAGCGCCGAGGTCGTCCCTGGTCCCGCTGGGTCCTACCTCTTTGCGAGGACCTATCAGGAAGGTACCAGTAACCCTATGTACCTCTCGGCGTTGACGGCGAGCGGCAGCAACAATGTGCTGACAGGTTGGTCCTTCGACCGTGCCGTGTCTCAGCCTGCGATCGCGCATGATGGCAACCACTACCTCGTGGTGCGCTATGTGGACGGTACGGCCGGACCGAGTGTAGAGGCCTCCCGTTACCGCACGGATACCTTGGCCTCGGTGGACTTCCCGCCGGTGTTTCTCGAGGCGGTTCGCCAGCCCGCTTGGGTGGTGGGCCTGAGACCCACCTCGGCCATGTACGACCCTGTGGCCGGGCGATTCGTTGCCGGATATTCTCGGGCTATCCCGGGCGTGGAGCCCACCGGTGTCACCGAAGGCTACCAATCCGTCGTCCGCATCATCGATCCGGCGACGGGCAAGCCCGAAGGCCCGTCCTTCCCGATGCAGGCCCGCAGCCACTCCGGGACCGTGGTGCCGGGTTGGGCCGTCTACATCCGCGATGGCGCCGTCATGGTGCGTCACCTCAAGTTGAAGTAGCACCCGGTCGGGCCGGGGTGCGCGCTGCGCCCCGGCCTTGCACCGCGCCTACCTGTAGGTGTCTCCCGCAAGGGCGCCAGCAGGCAGCACGTTCCAGTTGCGCCGGAAGACATCCTTTTGGCGGACGACCCGCTTCTGGCGGAGGTATTCGATCATCAGTTCGCGGACGTTGTCCTGGCGGTCGAAGACCACCGGACAGTCGCGGAACATGTCGAATCCGCCGCCGCCGCGCTGCCGGTAGGTGTTGACCGCCAGCGTGAATTCCTGCTTGTCCGACACGGGCTTGCCCTGCCACATCAGCTTGACCAGGCGCTTGCCTGGCGGTCGCCGGACATCCAGCGTGTAGTCGACGCCGCTGACCATGTCGTAGTTGTAGCCGCGAACTCCATCCGCCATGACCTTGGCACCGGGCGCATACGGCGCGTAGAACCTTGCCGACTGCTCGATGTAGGCTCGTAGGCGGCTGCCCGTGATGCGCACGGCCACCAGGCCGTTTTCGTAGGGGTACAGCGCCGCGACGTTCGCGATCGTGAGCGTTCCGGCCGAAAGGCCGGCCTCGGTCGTGAAGGCGGCCGCCGCCGAAAGCTGGGCTCCGGTGCGCCAGCGCTGCACCTCGTTGACGAGGTCCACGATGGGCGTGTCCTCGAGGCGGACTCGTCCTGCGGCCCAGGTCTCCGGCGTGCGGGCGATAGGTGCCGCGACGTAGCGGACTGTGGCCTCGTGAACCCGCCGGCTGCCCTCGAGGACCTCGGGATCGGGCGGCACGCCCTGAACGCCTTGGGTCGTGACCTCGCGGGAGACGATGCGCCATGGCTCGCCGCTGCGGCGCGCCAGTTCGAGGCGGGCCACCGCCAGACGCTTGCCCCACATCTCGGCCTGGGCCAGAGAGACGCCGTTGCGCTCGAGGCCGGGGACGTCCTGGTGGCTGTGTCCGGCGAAGACCACGTCAAGGCCGGGCACCTCGTCCGCCAGACGCAGCACGACATTCTCGGGCGGCAGCCCGGCAGACGCCGAGTAACCGCTGAAGGTCGGCCCGTAAGGACCGTCCCCGCCAAGGCCCGAATGCGGGATGCCCAGGACAACCTCGGCGCCGCGGGCCTTCATCTCGGGGACCTCGCGCTGGAAGGCCTCGACGATGTCGCCGAAGTCCAGCTTGCGCTCCACGTGGAAGCGGTCCCAGATGGCCACGCCCGGGGGCGTCGCCCCGATGATGCCGACCTTGACCCCGCCGACTTCCCGGATGATCCAGGGACGGAAGAAGGGGTCCTTGGTGCCGTGGTGGTAGGCGTTGGCCGAGACGAAGGGGTAGCGGGCATCTGCCCGGGCCTTGCCCAGGATGTCGAGTCCGTAGTTGAAGTCGTGGTTGCCGACGTCCCAGGCGGTGTAGTCCATCAGGTTCAGCACGTCGACCATCGGATGGGTGTGCCGGCGCGGGTCTCCGTGGCGGATGTGCCAGTCCGTCAGGGGCGAACCCTGCAGCAGATCGCCCGAATCGACGAGCACGACGTTGGGATTTTGGGCCCGCTCCCGCTTGACAAGGGTCGCGACCTTGGCGAGCCCAAGGTCTTCTTCGACGCTGCCCTTCAGGTAGCTCGTGGGCCAGATATGCCCGTGGAGGTCGGTCGTGCCCAGCAGCGTCAGGCGCGTGCGCTCCTCGTCCGGAGCCGCCATCGCGGCCATGAGGGGGACCGAGAGGGCGAAGAGGGCCACGGGCGGGAGGGACTTCATGCCCTCATTCTAGCGGAAGCCGGGCCAGCGTCCTGCGATCGCGGTCCAGCAGCCAGAGATGCCGTGTGCTGCAGGCCATGGCGCAGATGGCCGGCTTGCCCCGTCCGGCCAGGACAAAGGTCTCGCGTCGCGACTTGTCGAACTGGACGAGCCGCTCGCCCGCATCGAGCCAGAGCCGATCGGCGGTGTCCGTCGTGGCTTGGTTCGCCGGGCGCGGCAACAGCCAGCAGGCTTCCACCGCTCCGCTTGGCGAGAGGCGGGTTGCCACCGTTCCGCCCAGGGCCCAGCAACTGCCCTTGCCGGCCGGCGGCACCCGTCTGCGGACGCGAAGCCGGCGGCTGTCGCATGCGCCGGCAGTTGCACCGCCAGTGGATTGTTGCCGTTCCTGCCGAAGACATGGCCCACGTGCTTGTGGCCATCCAGCGTCTGCCACCAGAACCGGCCTTCCTCGCCCGGGACGAGCCGCAGGCTGCGGCCGGGGACCTGCCTGCTCCAGCGCAGCTGATTTCGGGGGCCTCGACAGCTCGGGCTGGCGTGCCACGCATCCTGCGTCAGCAGCACCGTGTCGTCGCCGTAGCCGCCCGTGAGCACGGCAGCCACCAGTTCTTGGCCGAGGGCAATCGTCATGGCCGCGCCGATCCGGCCCTCTTCATCGATGCGCGAGGCACGGTGTCTGTCGTGGACCAGCGGGCCGGCTCCTCCGGTCATCGTGTGGCAGGCGGCAGGCAAGGACACGATCGTGACCCCGAGTGGTCGGGGCTTGGCGGCCGGGGGCCAGGCCTCGAGTCTCCGGGGGTCGAGGCCCCCGATGTTTAGGCGACGAGCTGCTGCCCGGTTGTCGGTCTCGCCATCACGCAACAGGGCAACGGGCAGGGGGTCGGGGCGAAGCCGGGGTGCGGGGTGGGCGCGCATGGATACCTCCGCCTCCCAGCTTCGGGTTGCGGAGAGACCTTCCGGTGACCGGCCCTGACGAGGCCGCGCGAAAGGCTTATCGGGCGCTGATCGTCGGGTCGGCGATGCCGGCCTGTGCAAAGCCCTGGGCGCGAAGCAGGCAGCTGTCGCAGTGACCGCAAGGGTGGTCGCCCCCCATGTAGCAGGACCACGTCAGGCCGTGCTCGACACCCAATTCGGCGCCCAGCTTCACGATCTCGGCTTTGGTCAGGCGCATCAGCGGAGCCACGATCCGGGGCGCCCGCCCGCCGTCGCCCACCGCCGTTCCCAACTCGATGACCCGGGTGAAGGCCGCGATGAAGTCCGGCCTGCAGTCCGGATAGCCGCTGTAGTCGAGGGCGTTGACCCCGATGTAGATCGCCTCGGCGCCGCGTGCCTCGGCAAACGAGGTCGCAAAGGCGAGGAACAGCATGTTCCGTGCCGGGACATAGGTGTTCGGGATCGATGCCCCGATGCCGGACACGTCGTCGTGTTGCGGTACGGGCGTGTCGCTCGTCAGGGATGACCCGCCCCAGGCGCCCAGGTCGAAGCGCATCACCACATGCTCGACAGCGCCCACGGCACGGGCGACGGCTTCGGCCGAGCCGACCTCGCGGGCCAGGCGCTGGCCGTAGTCGAAGGACAACGCATGAATCCTGTAACCGTCGCGCCGGGCCAGCCACGCGCACGTCGTGCTGTCGAGTCCGCCCGAGAGCAGGACGATGGCGGAGGGTTGGGTCATCGGGGCACCTCTTCGGTCCTCGTGGGCCGCCTGCGGACCGTGTGCAGGTCAAGTGCCTCGGCAAGCTCCTGCGCGTCCGCCAGCGCATGGCGGCCGTCGGTACCCGGCCGGATGAGGCGGGCCTCCTTCAGGAAGGCATAGGCTTCGCGCAGGCCGTCCTCTGTCAGGGGAACCTCGGGTCCGGCAAGGAACAGGTCCAGCCCGGTCCGACCCTCCAGATGGCGCCACAGAGTGTGGACCGATGCTGCAAGATCGTGGTCCGGCTGGGCGGCTGGCTCGATCAGCGCCATACGGTCGAGGGCGAGATCCAGCTCGCGTTGGCCTTGCCATGTCCGGATCCGCACGTCCATGGAGAGGGCCAAGTCCCGACCCGCTGCCAGGCCCTTGCCTGCGGCGTTCCAGCATTTCAGGGGCAGGCTTGCCGGTAGTTCCGCGAGTGTCAGGAAGACGTGGCGTTCCTTGACCGTGCGTGCCGCGAGAATCCGGGTGCGCCGCCAGCCGAGCCGGGGAGCTTCATGGCCGCGGCCGGTCGGCTCGAGGCGTTCAAGATCCTCGGCGAGGGCCACGGTTACGTCCTCGGGCGCCAGTTCGACATCGAGCGTGACGATGCCTGTCGGGCGGGGCGTCCAGTCCTGCTGGCGGGCGTGCTGGTTGATCGCGTCGCGCAGGTGGGCGAGGTCTGCCTCGCGGATGGCACAGCCGGCGGCATTGGCATGGCCGCCGTGGCCAAGCAACAAGCCCCCGCAGGCTGCCAGGGCATCGGCCAGATGGAAACCATCGGGCGCCCGCCCCGAGCCCTTCCAGAGGCCGTCATGGCCGGGTGCGAGGAGCAGGGCCGCTGTCCCGAAGCGCTCGACCAGCTTGCTCGCAACTAGGCCGGCAGTACCCGGATGGATATCCTTGTCCCAGAGGACCATCACGGGGAGGCGCGGCAGGTCCCACGCCTCGGCCAACGGCATGATCCGGGCGACCTGTTCGTCCAGGACGGCGCGTCGCTCCTGGTTGACGTCCTCCAGTTGCCGGGCAATCTCTGCCATCTCGTCCTTGTCGTTGCTGGTCAGCAAGCGGAAGCCGGCATCCGGCGTCTCGAGCCGGCCCGGGGCATTCAGGCGCGGCACCAGCTGGAAGCCCAGGTTGCGCGCGGTGATGGTCGCGGCATCGACCTTGCAGGCTTCGGCCAGTGCCAGCGTGCCCGGGGTGCAGCGACCCTCCCTGATGCGGCTGATTCCGGCCCACAGCAACGGACGGTTGACGCCGCCGATGGGGACCACGTCGCCCACGGTCCCGAGGGCCACCAGATCGAGCAGCCACATCAGCTCGGGCGTCAGGCCGCCCTCCAGGGCGACGACGAGGGCAAAGGCCACGCCGGCCCCGCACAGATCAGACCATGCCGGGAAGTCCACGCCCGGATGCACGAGGGCCCGGGCAAAGGGCAGGTCCGGACCGATCCGGTGATGGTCCGTGACGACGAGGTCCAGCCCCAGTTCCCGGGCACGTTCGGCAGCGGGATAGGCCGAGATGCCGTTGTCACACGTCAGGATCATGCGGCAGCCGGCGTCGGCGAACTCATCGACGGAGGCGGGCTTCAGGCCGTAGCCGTCGACGAAGCGGTCGGGCAGTCTCAAGACCACCTGACCCTTGCGCCGGCGGGCCAGATAACGCCACAGGATGGCGCTGCTGGTCACGCCGTCGCAGTCGTAGTCGCCGTACAGGCCGATGCGTTCGCCGTGGCGCAGCGCGTGCTCGATCCGAGCGACGGCGGCCCGCATGCCCGGGCTGGCGATGGGCGTCCGGATGGCCGAGAGATCGTCACGTGCTTCGAGGAACGTACGTGCCGCGTCGGCCGTGCGGTAGCCGCGGGCCGCAAGGATGCCGGCCAAGGTCGGCGTTGCGCCAAGCGCCTTGCCGAGGGCGGCGACTTCTTGGGGATCGGTTTCGCGCAGCTGCCACATCTCGTCGCCCTCCTGTCCTCGGCCCGTCCCAATGATACGGTCGCGGGGTACTCCCGGCGACGCGCCGGGTTGCAAGTCGGGGACGGCCGGGTAAGGATGGTTCCATGCGGAAGCGCGGCGAGCATGCGGACGGAGGTCACGGAGAACCGTGGCTGATGACCTATGCCGACATGATCACCCTGCTGATGGCGCTTTTCATCGTGATGCTGTCGGTTTCCACCATCGATCAGCAAAAGGCCGAGGAAATCACGGCCGCCATGAAGCAGAGCGTCAGCAAGCGCAAGAGCCAGATGCCCTTCCAGGACATGAAGGCGCGTATCGACAAGATCGTCCGCGAGAACAAGCTGGAGCGTCAGGTCACGGCCACGCTGACCCCCAAGGGCGTCGACATCGAATTCGCGAGTTCGGTGTTCTTTGCGCTGGGTCAGGCCGACCTGCTGCCGGAGGCCGGTCCCATCCTCGACAAGACGGCCATCGCGCTCAAGGGGCTCAACATCGCGGGCGTCACGATGAACATCGAGGGTCATACGGACGATACCCCCATCAGCAGCCCCCGCTTCGCGTCGAATTGGGAGTTGTCGACGGCGCGCGCCACCAATGTCGTGCGCTACCTGATCGATCGCGGCGTCGACGAGAAGATCGTGCAAGCCCTGGGGCTCGCGGCCACGCGTCCCAAGGTGCCCAATCGGGATCAGGGCGGCTACGCCATCCCCAATAACCAGGCCGCCAACCGGCGCGTCGTGATCCGGCTCGTCCGAAGCTGAATCCAGGAGGTTTTGTTCCGTGACGTTATTCGGCTTTGTCCTGGGCTTCGCCATCTTCATCGGCGCCATCCTGCACGAGACGCAGGAGGCAACGCTCTTCGTCAATCCGCACGGCCTGCTGATCGTCTTCGGGGGGTCGCTGGCCGCGGCATTCGCGGGGTTCCACGGCGGCGAACTGGTGCGTTCCGTGACGTCGCTCAAGTTCATCTTCCGCAAGGTCAGCGAGGATCCGCGCAAGTACGTGTCGATGTTCGAGGGTCTGGCGCAAAAGGTGTCCCAAGGGGGGCTGTCGGCCATCGAGGAAGAAGTCTCGGCCTTGCCCGAGGGCTTCGCCAAGGAGGGCCTCGATCTGCTGGTCAACGGCTTCAAGCGGGATGAGATTGTCGACATCATGGATACCCGCCTCGAGACGATGGCGCTTGCCGAGCAGTCGGACTCCAACCTGTTCCGCACCATGGCGACGCTGGCGCCCGGCTTCGGCCTCGTCGGCACGCTCATCGGCCTCATCATCATGCTGACCAAGCTCGAGGATGTCTCCAAGGTGGCGCCGTCGATGGCGACGGCCATGACGGCAACGTTTTACGGCGTCATCCTCGCCAACCTCATCTTCCTGCCGCTCTCGGTCAAGATTTCCCGCCGCCTGGATTCCAAGCTGTGGCTCTACGAGCTGATCAAGGCCGGTGTGCTGATGCTCTACGAGAAGCGAAACCCGCTCTATGTCCGCGAGAAGCTGGGCGCTTACCTGGATCCGTCCGTACGCAAGAAGATCTCGGTCGAGGCCGGCGCTGCCGTCCGGGCCTCGGTTGCCGCCCGCAAGCCCGCCGCGGCCAAGGCCTGATGTCGCTGCGGGTCACCCGCGCCGAGTCCCCCGAGGCCCTGCTCGAGATCCAGCGCTTCCGCTACTCCGTCTATGTCGATGAGATGGGCAAGCCCATTGCCCATGCCGATCACGACCTTCAGGTGCTGGCGGACCCCGAGGACGCCACGGGTCAGGTCTTCGCATGTCATGACGATGCCGGCCTGATCGGCACGATTCGTCTCGCGACGGGGCCGGATAGCCCGGAAAATGCCCATGCCGGACTCTACCGGCTGGATTTGTTTCCCGATGTCGCACGCCCGCAGGTTGCCTTTGCGTCACGCTTCATGTTGCGGTCCGATCACCGGGGAGGGCTCGCGGCACATCGGCTGTGCCTTGCGGCGCTCGACGCGGCCCTCGATGCGGATGTCCGGCTGGTCTTCTGCCATTGCGCGCCTTACCTGGTGGGTTACTACGAGCAGCTCGGCTTCCGCCGCTACACCGATAACTTCCACGATGCTCTCGGCTATCGCGTGCCCATGCTGCTGGTCCTGCGCGACAAGGCGCATCTCGAGGCCGTGCGCTCGCCGCTGGCGGCGCGCATTCCCGATCCGGTCGACGAAGCCTGGGGCGGCTGGTTCGGGGCACGGTTCCCCGACTTCGTGTTCCCCGCCAACGCCCGGCTCGTCGCGACTGACGCCTTCTACGAGTTGCTCAATCGCAAGCTTCATGATGATCCCCGAAAGACCATCCCTCTGCTTCGGGGCCTTGAACAGGAGGAAGCCGAGGCCGTGCTGCGTGCGGGCACCATCCTTGGCTGCGCCGACGGCGACCGCCTGTTGCGCGAGGGCGAGCTCAGCGGGGAAATCTACCTCAACCTGTCTGCGCTGGTCGGTATTCGTCATCCGGATCGCCAAGGATGGCTCAGCCTGCTCGGCCCCGGCGAACTCATCGGCGAGATGGCGTTCCTGATGAGCAGCCGGCGGACAGCCGACGTGACGGTCATCCGGGGCGGCGAGATCTTGCTGCTCTCAGAGCGGACGCTCAAGCGCCTGATGGACGAGCGTCCCGGGGCGGCCTCCAAGGTGCTCTTCAACCTTGCGAAGATTTTGTGCGAGCGCCTGGCTTCGACGACGCGGTCGCTGGTCGATACGGCCCGGCAGGCCTGAGGGCTTCCCTTGGATGCCCTACCCGGGTATCATTCCTGCGGGGGGGGGGAGCCATCATGTCCGATACCCGGGTCATCCAGAGCCTCAAGCGGATCGAGGGCCAGGTCAAGGGCCTGCAGAAGATGGTCACCGACGAGCGCCCCTGCGAGGAGATCCTGGTCCAGATCATGGCGGCCAAGGCTGCTCTGGATCGCGTGACGCGCGATCTGGCCGATACGCATCTGGATGCATGCTTCGCCAATACGCCGCCCGACGAGCTCAAGGACAAGGTCGCTCGGACCATCCAGATGCTCTGCAAGATGTAGGCTGGGACAGGTGTCGTGGTCATGTATACCTGTTGACGAGCCTTCTGCCTTGCAGGAATATGGTACCGTACGGGGGTATTCAAGAATGTCCGAAATGCAAGCCGACAAGGTGCTGGACGCGCAGGGCCTCAAGTGCCCGATGCCGATCGTCAAGGCAAGGAGGGAGCTGGATGCGCTGGCGCCCGGTGCGGTTCTGAAGGTGATCGCGACGGACAAGGGCTCGGTGCTCGATTTCCAGGGCTGGGCGCGCACCAACAAGGTGGCCGAGCTTCTTGGCCAGGAGACCGAGAGGGCTGCCGACGGCAGTGACCGTTTCCTCCACTTCTTGCGGCGCAAGTAGGAGGCCTCCGGATGATAGACGAGAAGAAGGCGATCGAAGCCAGCGCCGTGATGGGTTTGCTGGGTGACCTGAAGGATCGCGTGGACGCGCTGGAGAGCAGGCTCGACACAGAGGTGGCCGACATCCGCGCACAGTTGCCGGCCGAGCGGGCCGCCATCGTGTTGTTCTCGGGGGACCTCGACAAGGTCCTTGCGGCCTTCATCATTGCAACGGGCGCCGCGACCATAGGCCTTGAGACGACAGTGTTCTTCACGTTCTGGGGGTTGACCGTCCTGAAGCGCAAGCGCGTGCTCAAGGGCAAGAACCTGATGGAACGGATGATGGCCGTGATGACGCCGGAGACCTCCCGCGGCCTCGACCCCTCCAAGATGGCCTACTTCGGCGCGGGTGCGGCCATGCTGCGCCAGATGATGAAGGCGAAGGACGTGACCTCGCTCGAGGACATGATCGAACTCTCGCGTGAATGCGGCGTCCGCTTCGTCGCGTGCGAAATGAGCATGGACCTGATGGGCGTTAGCCAGGACGAACTCCGGTCCGATGCCGATCTGGGCGGTGTCGCGACGTTCCTGGGTGAGGCCGTCAACGCGCGCCTCGCGTTGTTCATCTAGGACGCCGCGGATGCCCGTTTGGCTGCCCGGTCTCGGCTTGGCCGCGGTGCTTGCCGTCGCTAGCACGATGCTCGCGTGGTTGCCCGGCCTGAAGGTCATGGGTGCCCTGACGGTTGCCCTTCTGGTCGGGATGGCGTGGCGGGCCGCCGCAGGCCTGCCGCCCGTGCTGGTTCCGGGCACCAAGGTCGCGGCCCGGACCGTCCTGCGAGCCGGCATCGTCCTGATGGGGGCACGGTTGGACTTTGGCCTGGTTGTCCAGGCTGGCCCCAGGATCCTGTTGCTGGACCTGCTGGTCATCGTCGTGGGGATCACGGGCATCTCTTGGCTGACCCGTCGCTTCGGGGTGCCCGAGCGACTCGGCATGCTGCTGGCGGTCGGGACCTCGATCTGCGGGGCCAGTGCAGTCGTGGCGGCCGCACCCATCCGTCGCGCGGATGAGGAGGAAACCTCGCTGGCAGTCGCGCTCTGCGGCATCTTGGGTACGGTCGGGGTCCTGTTTTTCGTTCTGGTTGGCCCGATGCTGGGTTTGACGGAGATGCAACTGGCCGTCCTCTCCGGCTCGACCCTCCATGAGGTGGCGCAGGTCATGGCTGCCGCCTTCACGTGGGGTCCACAGACCGGGGACATGGGCACGTTGGTCAAGCTCACCCGGGTCGTGATGCTCGCGCCGACGCTCGTGGTCCTGGCGTGGCTGGGTCGGCGGGCAGGGGGCGAAGCGGGCATGCGTTGGTCGTGGAAGGAGCCGCCGGTGCCCTGGTTCGTCATCGGCTTCCTCGCGGTGGGTGCGCTGGGGTCCGTCGGCTTGGTCCCTGCGGCCGTCAAGCAGCATGTCGCGCAGGTCAGTGTCTTCCTGATGGTGACGGCGATGGCGGCCATGGGCCTGAACACGCAACTGGCCGCAGTACGTCGTGCTGGCATGAAGGTCATCGTGGCCGGCTTGCTCGGTTTCTTTGCCTTGGTGGCCATGGGGTGGGCCCTGATCACCGGGTTCGGGATTTCGGCCTGACACGAGGAGATCCGATCGTGCGAACTGCCTGCGGGCTGAGCGTGGCATGGGTTCTGCTTACGTTACCCGCGCTCGCCTTGGAACTCGAAGCGGCGCTTTCTCCGGCGCCCGAGGCCTTCCCGATGCCCGAGCGGGTACCCGACACCCTCAAGGACGATGCCCACGGCAAGCTCGTGCGTGACGGCCTCGACATCCTGCAGCGCACCCGCATTCGTCTCCCTGCTCACGTCGGCAATCGCCTCAGTTGCACCAACTGTCACCTCGACCTCGGGCGTCGCGCGGGTGCCGCGCCATGGGTCGGCGTGCACGCCGCCTATCCCCAGTATCGCGCGCGGACCGGGGGCGTGGATACCCTCGAGGACCGGGTCAACGACTGTTTCGAACGCAGCCTGAACGGCAGGGCCCTGCCGGCTGGTGCCCCCGAGATGAAGGCCATCGTGACGGCCATGGCGTGGCTCTCCGAGGGGGTGCCCGTCGGCCGGCTGGTCAAGGGTCGTGGCGTGCCGCCGCTCAAGCCTGCCGAGCCACCCGATGCCAACCGGGGCAGGCGCCTCTATGCCCAGCACTGTGCCTGTTGCCATGCCCCCAATGGGCAAGGGGTTGGCGAGGCCCCCCCGTTGTGGGGGAACGCATCCTTCAATGTCGGGGCAGGCATGGCCCGCCCGTGGACGGCGGCTTCTTTCATCCGGGCCAACATGCCGCTGGGACAGGGAGGAACCCTGACGCCGCGCGAGGCCCATGACATCGCCGCCTGGGTGCTCGCACAGCCTCGTCCGGACTTTCCGGCCAAGGTAAAGGACTGGCCGCAAGGCGGCAAGCCGCCCGATTGCCCGTACTGATAGCTCCCGACATTGGCCCTCCTGCTTGACGGAGGCCATGGCCATGCTATGCTTTAGGTACCCCCATGGGGTATAAGAGGCAACAGCGCCATGGAAATGATCTGGTCGGTCGAGCGGTTGTACGCAGCCCTGAATGAGGGCGGCGCGTTCGCCATCCTCGACGTCCGTAACGAGGACGAGTTCGCGGCAGGTACGGTCGCGGGTCGCCACGAGGTCCCCATGGCCCACGTGCCGTATTTCGATTTCATCGATGATGCGGATGCCGCCCTCGCGCGCATCCCGTTCCCTAAAGAACTGCCCGTGGTCGTCGTCTGTGCCAAGGGCGGCTCATCCGAGTTCGTGGCCGATCTGATGCGCGAGACGGGCTGGCAAGCCATCAATATGGTGGGGGGCGTGGCCCGCTGGGCGGATGCTCTGGTGCCCGTATCCGTTACCCCGGCCGGCCATCCGTGGACGCTTGTCCAGTTCAACCGGCCCGGCAAGGCAGCCCTGTCCTACATGATCGTGTCCGATGGCGAGGCGATGGTCGTCGACCCTGCCCGAGATCCCGAGCCCTACCTCGCTGCGGCTGCCGCGCATGACGCCCGGATCACGCACGTCATGGACACGCACGTCCACGCCGACTACGTCTCGGGTGGCGTTGCCTTGGCGCGCTCGGCAGGCGCGACGTATCACCTCAGCGGTGCCTGCGGCTATGAGGGTGACCTGGCCGTCAGCGGCCATCCCGGTCCGATCCGGGTAGGCCGCGTCAAGGCGATCAAGCTGGCTACGCCCGGCCATACGCCGGGCAGCACGAGCCTGCATGTGGATGGTCATTGGTTGCTGACCGGCGACACCCTGTTCGTGGCCAGTGTCGGGCGACCGGATCTGGGGGGAGAGGTCGACCCTTGGGCGCGGGAACTGTACGCTACGCTCTCGGGCGTGCTGGCCGACCTGCCGGACGATACCGTCGTCCTGCCGGCCCACTACGCCTCGTACGCCGAGATGAGGCCGGATGGCGTCGTCGCGGGCACGCTTGGCGCCCTCAGGCGTGACAACGAAGGCATGCAAGCCGGGGACCTGCCCGCGTTCCTGGCCTTCATCCGTGCCAACATGCGGCCGTCCCCCGAGCACTACGCCACCATCCGCTGCATCAACCTGGGCGCGCTGGAACCGACCGAGGATCAGGTCTTGCAACTGGATCAGGGCAAGAACCAGTGCGCGGCCAGCATGGCGCGCAAGGGCTGAATCACGTCGGATCGGGGAGGGGCGTGGTCGTCCTTCCCCCTTATCGGGTGATGCGGCAAGCAAGCCTCCAAAGAAACCTTTCGATGTAAGCGGTCCGAAAGCGGCTACGAGAGCAGGCATGTAGGCCCGCGTCGGCAAGGTGGGGTTGTTACCCGAGACGGCGACGCCTTCCCCCAACCCAGGAGAAAGCCCACGATGCTCAAGCGCACGCTGCTCGGCGTCCTTGTCGCCGGAACCCTCTCGGCCTGCGGTACGCTGCCCGGCGCCACGAACTTCGGCGCTGCCGACGACGCCACGACCACGGCGACCCGGAACTTCCATGCGGTCTTGGAGCTTTCGGATGCCGCCCCGGCAGACGCGACAGCCTCGGTAGGCGCCCCGGTGGCCGGCAATCAGGCGAGCCGCGAAGCCCGCACGGAGGACCGTTTCGCGAAGCTGGATGCCAACTGCGATGGTCAGGTCACCTACGAGTAATTCATGGCCGCGGCCCCCGGTGCCCGGCAGGGCGTGTCGAACGCCGGTGCGGTCTTCGACCGCATTGATGACGACGCCAGCGAAGGCATCGGCCACGACGAGTTCCGTGCTGGCTGCGACCGCAAGGGGCGTCCGGGCTCTGGCGAGATGAAGCGCGGCAAGCATGGACGGGGCCACGGCCAGCCTTCGATAAGTCGTCCTCCTTTCCCGCCTCCGTTCGGTCATCCGGGTCGCCCGCCCTTCCCGCCCCCGGGGATGCCGCCCGCATCGGGAGACCTCCCGTCTGCGCCGCCTGCTTCCGGTGATGTTCCCCCTCTGCCCGGTCTCCTTGCGGCCTCGGGGGATTTGCCTCCGGCGCCACCGCCGGCCAGCGATGATGCACCGTTCGAGGCCCCGCAGGGCTGATTGGCATCACAAGCCCCTGGCCGCTGCCGGTCGGGGGGCTTTTGCCGCCAGCCCTTGCTGGGGATGGCGACCCGAAAGGAGGGACGGTGCGATGCTGATGTTGGTTTCCCAGCCGTTGCCGGCCTGAAGACGCCAATCCCTCTCCGTGCGGGCGATCTTGCACGGATTTGGTGATCTCCGTCGCTTTTCCGGAACGCCCGCTCGGTCACGATGAAGGTTCATGAAGTCCGCGTGGACCGATGCGACCCAGGCGCTCCGGGAAGGTCGCTACGACGACGCCCTGCCCGTGCTCCTCGAGGCCTCGGGCGGGCAGTTGGACCGTCTGCGCCCGTTGGTCCGGGTGCTGTGCACCGCGGGTGCCCTGCCGAGGGCCGTCGACCTGGTGCGCGGCGTGCTGGCCCGGGGCCATGCCGCGGCCGCCGAGGCCCTCGCCAACGAACTGCTCGACGCCGGCCATCACGAGGCGGCCGTCTACTACCTGCAGGCGGGGGCCGTCGCGGTCCTGGGTCGTCCTGAAACCGCCATCGATCTGATTCGTGTGGGGATGGCCTTTGACGGGGACCCCGGCCGTGCCCAGGCCGAGCTTGCCCTGCTCCTCGTATCGATGGGGCGCCACGCCGAGGCCGTCGAGGCCTTTGCCTCCGCGCCCATGGATCGTGCCCCCGTCCGTTGGCGCGAGGGCCAGGGCCTCGCACTGGCGATGATCGGGCGACAGGCCGAAGCCCGGGCAGTCTTCGAGGGCATCCTTGCCGAGGAACCCGGTCATCCGCTCGCGACGCGCGCCTTGACGCGGCTTCAGCCCATGCGGCAGGAGAGCATGGCCGCGCGCCTGAGGCAGCGTGTGTCGCCCCGGGCAAGGCCCCTTTATGACCGCCTTCTCGAAGGCCCCGCCACCGAGGCCGATTTCGTCGAGGCCCTGCGTGCGGCAGGGCAGCCGGCGACACTCGTGCAGGCCCTGATCCGCGACATGGCGCGGACGCTGACCTTTGGCCGGGTGTCCCTGCTGGTGGCGCGCGAGGGTCTGCACGCCCTCGACTGGAGCCTGCTCGACTTGGAGGAGGCGCGGTGATGGCCGTCGCCTCACGTGCGCCCCGGGTGCGTCTGTCGCTCGAGGACGTCCAGTGGATCGCAGGTTTTCGTGCGACGCGCCTGCTGCTGGCTGCCGCCCGACCCGATGACGCCTTCGTCGAGATTCGACAGCTGCTGGCCAAGGTGCCGGCTGTTGTCCGTGCCTTCGGGTGGTCGTGTCGGCCGGCCGAGGTCGAGGAAGCCTTCGGGCGCCTGTTCCACCGGTTGGACTGGGAAGCCCGCAAGGGCCGTGACGCCCGCAAGTTCGTCCATCTGGCCGACCGCTACGGCCAGAGCGAGCCGTTTGTCCTCATCAAGCTGCAGGAGAATCCATGACCGTTTCCGAGACCACCACGGCCGAAGCCGTTGTCGATACGCCCGTGCCGACCCGAGAGGAGCGCTTCCTCGCCGAGGGTGTCATCCGCGCGCTCAAGCTGGGCCTGGTGCCCCAGCGGGGCGTCGAGCGTGTCGTCGTCGGACGTCGGCGCGAGATGGATCAGATGCGCCGCGATCTGGAATACGTGGCCCAGGGCGGAGCCGGTGTGAAGTTCCTGTCCGGCGACTACGGCTCCGGCAAGACCTTTCTGTGCAGCATGCTCCGCGAGGCGGCGTGGGGGCAGGGCATGGTCGTGTCGGTCGTGGACCTGGGGCGAAACGTGGCCCTGCACAAGCTAGAGACCGTCTACCAGCAGGTCATGGCCGGGATGCGGACGCGCGAATTGCCCGGCACGCCGGCTTTCGACAGCTTGGTGCAGCAGTGGCTCTACGGGCTCGAGGACGAGGTCCAGCGCACCGAGGGGCTCGATCCCCTCAAGGACGAGGACCGTCCTGTCATCGCGACCCACGTCGAGCGGCGCATCCAGTCCGCACTTGCCCAGGTCAGCGTCTTCGACAGCAGCTTCGCCAATGCCTTCCGGGGCTACTACGCCGCCATCCAGCGCGAGGACGGCATCACGGCCGATGCGGCCCTGGGGTGGCTCAAGGGCGAGCAGAACATCCCGCAGGAGCTCAAGGGGCGTCTGCACGTCAAGGGCGGCGTCAGCCGCGCCAATGCCTTTGCCTTCCTGCGGGCCATGAACAGCCTGCTGCTCTCGATGGGCTACAAGGGCCTCGTCATCCTCTTCGACGAGACGGAGCTGATCCGCGGCCTCAACCGCGCCGACCTGCGCCAGGCGGCCTATGAGAACATCAAGATGTTCCTCGACCGCTCTGCGATGGGCGACCTGCCTCACGTCTATGCGCTCTTTGCCGGCACCGAGGACCTGTTCGCCGACGAGCAGAAAGGCATCCCCAGCTACCAGGCCCTGCATGACCGCATCCGGCCCCGGCACCCGGGCATCGCCGACGGCACGGTGCAGGAGGTCCGGGGCGCCATCCTTCGGCTCGACGGCTTCTCGCGCGACCGGCTGATCGAGGTCGCCATCAAGGTCCGTGACCTGCATGGCCGGGCCTACGCCTGGGAGCCTGTCCATCGCCTGGACGAGGCGTTCCTCGCGGATTTCGCGGATCATCTGGCCACGCGTTTCGGCAAGGCGGCGCCCACCTTCCCCCGGGGTTTCCTGAAGACCCTCGTCGATCTGCTCGACCTGTGCGAGCAGGACACCGCCTACGATCCCCGACGCGACTTCGCGCCCTCGGAGCGCACCGTCGCCGCCATCGAGGCCGTCGAGGAGCAGGAGGCGCACCTGCTTGACTTCTGAGGCCGTCGCCAGCCCCGAAGAGGGGCGCGAGACCGACCTGCTGCATCCGCAGATGCGGCGGCGCATCGCCGATCGCCTGGGTTGGCCGGATCTCAGGCCGGCCCAGAAGCTGGCCGTCCCGCCCATCGTCGCGGGCCAGCACACCTTGGTGATCGCGCCGACGGCAGGTGGCAAGACGGAGGCGGCCTTTTTCCCGTTGCTGTCCCGGATGCTCGAGGTCGGGGCGGCCCCGATGTCCGTCGTCTACGTCTCGCCGCTCAAGGCGCTCATCAACAACGTCGAGCCTCGCCTCGCCCGGTACGCGGCTATGGCCGACCGGGCGGTGTTCCGCTGGCACGGTGATGTGGGGGCAGGTCAGCGCGCCGCCTTCGTCCGTGAGCCCGCCGACGTCTTGCTGACGACGCCCGAAAGCCTCGAGGCCCTGTTCATGGGCGGAAGACAGGGCGTCTTCGCCGAGGTACGGGCGATCGTGATCGACGAGGCGCATGCCTTCGCGGGCACGGACCGGGGCGTGCAACTGGCATGCCTGCTGGAACGCCTCGCGGCTGCGAGCTGCCATCCCGTGCAGCGCATCGCGCTGTCCGCCACGCTCGGTAATCCCGAGGCCTTCCTGGACTGGCTGTGCGGCTCGGACCAGGGCGCAAGGGCCGTCGTCAATCCGTCGCGATCGGGCATCCAGCGGCACTTCCTGCTTCGCCACCTCGAGGATGCGGGCGTCGAAGACGTGGCGCGTGCTGCGGCTGCACACCTCAAGGGGCGCAAGGCGATGTTCTTCACGGACGCGAGGCGTCTCGCCGAGGCCCTCGTGCCGGCCCTGCGCGCCGAGGGGATTCCGGCCGTCATTCATCACGCCAGCGTCGATCGCAGCCTGCGCGAGGAGGTCGAGCAGGAGGTCGTCCGGGCCGAGGAGAGCTGCCTCGTCTGTACGAGCACGATGGAGATGGGGGTCGATGTCGGCGATGTCGAGGCCGTGTTGCAGCTTGATGCCCCGCTCAGCGTGGCCTCGTACCTCCAGCGCATGGGCCGGGCGGGCCGACGGGGCAAGCCGGGCCTGATGGTGGTACTGACGGACGACCGCGAGGCCTTCCTGCGGGCCGTCGCGCTGACCTCCCTGGCGCTCCGGCGCTGGGTCGAGCCCGTGGCCCTGCCCGAAAGGGCGTGGACGGTGCTGGTCCACCAGGTGCTGGTGCGGGTACTTGCGGGGCGGCGCGTGGCCGTCGACGACATGCACGCGGACCTCGCGCGCAACGTCCCGTTCCGTGGCATCCGGGCCGCTGAGTTCGCGGTGCTGGTGGACCACATGTGCGCGCTGGGGCTTCTCGAACGCGTCCGTCATCAGGTCCAGCTGGGCTACGAGGCCGAGCGCCAGTTCGGCCAGGCGCACTTCAGCAGCCTTTGCTCGGTCTTCGCCGAGGGCGAGGAGCAATGGCAGGTCATCGCGGGCGGTCGGGCGATCGGGGCCATGGATGCGTCCTTCCTGCGCAAGGCCGCGGCTGAGGGTGGCTTCATGCTGGCGGGCAAGGCCTGGCGAGCGGTGCGCATCGAGGAAGGGCGCAGGCGTGTCGTGGTCGAGGGACTCTCCGGTGGCGAGGGCGGTCGTGCGCCGCGCTGGCGGCAGGCGGGAAGCGTCGGGATGGACGGCATGGTGGCGGAGGAGATGCGCCAGCTGCTGGTCGGGGACGGCGTGCCGGAATGGCTGGATGCACCCGAACAGCGCCTGCTGGCCGAGCTGCGTGCCGAGGCGTCCGTCCGGGGCCTGCGGCCGGATGTCTTTCCCGTCTGGAAAGTCAGGGGCTTCGTCGAGCTCAGGACCATGGCGGGTGAGCGGCGCAATCGGGCGCTTGCCTTGGCCCTTGCCGATGCGTTCACGGCGCGGGCCACGGTCCGATGGGACCGCGTCACGCTGCGCTCGGCGCGGCGCGGGGTGCGCCTTTCGGCAGAGGAGGTCGTGCAGGTCGTCGGCGACTGGGCCACGCATGGCCTGACCTCAGCGGACCGGTCGGCAATCCTGCGGGGCCTCGGGCCTACGCCTGGCTCGCGCTTCGAGCCTTACTTGCCGCAGGCTTTTGCCGAGGAAGTCCGCGCGGGCGAGCGGGCCGATGCCGATGGCCTCGAAGCGTGGCTGGGCGCCTGTCGGCCCGTGCTGGTCGTGCCGGCGGTCTATGCGCCGGATGAGGGCACGGGGGAAGTAGATGACCTCGTGGACGTGGCTGAGGCCTGACGTCCGTTGATCCGGGTCAGCGGGCCCAGGGCTTCAGGATGACCAGGGCGACGATGCCGATCATCAGCAGCGTCGGCACTTCGTTCAGGATGCGCAGGCGGACATCCGAAGGCACCGCAGCATCGGCGGCCAGACGCCTCCTGAGGGGCAGGGCGGCGTGGTGCACGCCGGTCATCAGGACCACGAGGGCCACCTTCGCGTGAAGCCAGGGCTGCTGCCAGAGGCCCGGCTGGACGGCCGTCATGCCGAGGCCCAGCAGCCACGTTGCGGCCATGGCCGGATTGGCGATGTAGGTGTAGAGGCGGCGCTCCCATTCGACGAGACGGGTCCGGACGACGGGCTCGGTCTCGGTGCCGTGGTAGACGAACAGGCGGAAGAGATACAGCAGCCCCGCCATCCACGCAATGACGGCGACGACATGCAAGGTCTTGAGGACCAGGTAGAGGTTGTCCATGGGGGTCATTCTCGCACGACCGTGAAGCCCTCTTGAAATCTTGGGCCCGAGGCGCCTGCCGCGCCGATAGCCCGAGAGGGGGAACTGCCGGATGAGCGTGACGATGCGTGGCGTGGCGGCAACGTCGGATCTGCGTGGCCGCACCGGAGCCATCCGCATGCCCTCCGCCGCAGGGGAGGTGTCCGTCGCGGCGCGTTCGGCCACCGACGTGCTGGCCCTTTCGGGGGCCGTTCGTCCGGCGGCCTATGCCGGAGTGGCCGCCTCGGTGGCCCCGCAGCCGACCCCCGATGGTGGGATGCTGGGGCGCCTGCGTCAAGGCTTCACGCAGGCGAGCGCAGGGGCCCGTAGCCTGCTGTCGCAGGTCTGGCAGCGCTTCCAGCAGGTCTTCCTGGGTGGGCGCCGGAACATGCCTGCGGACCTCGAGCAGCGGTTGGCCACCCAGTCGGTGCAGCGGGCCATCGCGGAGGTCGGGGCCCGCAACGGCAACTCGGGCCTGGTCCGGGATCCGGCCGTACAGGGGCGGGTGCAGGGCATTCTCGACAGGCTCGGGGCAGCCGCCGGAAACGGGCGCGCCTACAAGGCCGTCGTGCTGGACGATGCCCAGCCCAATGCCTACTCGATGGGCGGTGGCCATATCGCCATCACCAAGGGCATGCTGGCCAAGCTGCAGTCGAATGACGAACTGGCCTTCGTACTGGGCCACGAGATCACGCACGACCGCAACCGCGACGTGATGGGTGGCGTGGCGCTCGATCAGGAGAAGGGTCGCCTGGCCAGCCTGCTGTCCCGGATTCCCGGTGGCCGGCAGGTCGTGGGGATGTTCCAGAAGATGACGGAAGCCCTGACCCGGGCGGTCGAGCACCAGGCGGATGCGGGCGGTCTGGATCTGGCCCGGAAGGCAGGCTTCGACGGCGGGGCATCCGTGCGCATGAACGAGCGTTTCCTGCAGGAGCTCAAGGCCGGGGGCGGCAGGGATGTCGCGACCACCCATCCTCCCTTCGCCGAGCGGATCCAGCGCCTCTGGCAGCGCCTGCGGGGAGCGTAGGCTGCTGCAGGGTGCCATACTGGCGGCCATGAAGCTGGAAGCTCCGACGTCCCTGTCGTCCACCCGCCCCTTGCTCCACGGGGGGGCGCTGCCGTGGGTCGGGCTCGGGGTCTTCCGCGTACCTTCGGGCTCGGATGGCGTGGCCGTTGTCCTGGCGGCGCTGGATCAGGGTTATCGCCATGTCGATACCGCACGCCTGTACGGCAACGAGGTCGAGGTCGGCGAGGCGGTGAGGGCCTCGGGGCTTGCCCGAGACGAGGTGTTCGTCACCAGCAAGGTCTGGAATGACGACCATGGCTATGACCCGACGATGCGGGCCGTCGAGGGCAGCTTTGCGCGCCTCGATGTCGGGCCGATTGACCTGATGCTGGTGCATTGGCCGGTGCTTGGCCTGCGGCGCGAGACGTGGCGCGCGCTGGAACGTTGCCTGGCGGATGGCATGGTGAAGGCCATCGGCGTCAGCAACTATATGGCCCATCACCTCGAGGAGATGACGGTCTACGCCCACGAGAAGCCCTCGGTCAACCAGATTGAGGTCCATCCGTTCCTGCAACAACGCGAGGCAAGGGGCTGGTGTCGTGCCGAGGGCGTCGTCGTCGAGGCCTACAGTCCCCTGGCGAAGGGCCGTCGCCTCGATCATGCCGAGGTCCGTGCCGTGGCGGCCGAACTGGGGCGCACGCCGGCCCAGGTGATGCTGCGCTGGGGCCTCGAGCGCGAGATGGTGGTCCTGCCCAAATCGGTCTCTCCGGACCGGATGGCGGAGAATGCCGATCTGTTCGGCTGGTCGCTGGGCGAAGCGTGCCTCGAGCGACTGGATGCCTTGGAGGAAGGCGGCGTGACGGGCTGGGATCCGCGTCAGATGCCCTGAATGGCCTTGTGCTATCCGGGGTCTGCTGCCTGTCGTACGTGGCGATACGTCAGGTTGATGCGTGGCCCGTGGACCCCGGCCATCCGCGGCAGGCTGTGCCGCCAGCCATCCTGCGTGCCTGGGCCCATCCAGAGCAGGCTTCCGTGCTCGAGGACCAAGTCGACGGTTTGACGGCCATCGTTGCGGTGAAGCTTGAATCGCCTCGATGCCCCGAGGCTTACGGAGGTCACGATGGCCGCCGGGCCTAACTCCCGCTCGTTGTCGGCGTGCCAGCCGATGGCATCGCGTCCATCGCGATAGAGGTTGGCGAGCACGGTGTTGAACCGGATGCCAGTCTCCTGCTCGATTCGATTCCGGATGGCTTCGAGCGGGTGTATCCACGGCCGCGGTGCGTGAAGGCGACCGGAATAGCGATAGAGGCAGCCGCTGTCGCCGTGCCACGAAGTCAATCTGGGCGCCTGCACCTGTCGGCCGCAAATCCGCAGGATCGGTTGCTCCCAAGGTATCTGAAGCAGCAGTTGGACAAAGAACGCATCGGCCTCGACCGGATCCAGCCACCGGGGCGTCAGCGTGAAGGGCGGCGCCGAGGACGTCGGTCTCAGGGCTGGGGTCGCTGCCAACTGCAGCGTGGTTTGCTTCTGATGCGCCGGGTTGCGTACGCGTGCTTGTAGCAAGTTAGGACGGTATCTCCCTTGGCTGTCGCCAGCACGGTGAGTCCGACAAGGTGCCCGTGGGTGCGCAGGAGGGCTGCAGGTAGGTCCTTGCGGCGGACCGTATAAAAGGTCGCCCCGGCGCGATGGAAGACTTTCCCGAAGTGCCGCGCGAAGGAAATGGCTTCCTCGGCAATGGCACGCTGACTCATCCGCTTGCGGGCATGGTTGGTCAGGTTCACGGCCTTCTCCGTTGCTTGCCGAGGGTACTGTTTGTTGCATCCCCGGATCAGCGCGTTCTTGTGTTCAGGTCGTGAAAAATCTCTCTTGCAAAATGATGTAGGTGGGTGACACGGGCCCGTAGCGATGGCGGGATTGGGTCAAAGGGCCTTCGAGAAGAATGCGACCACGCGGCTCCGGTAGGCTTCCGGGGCCGTACCGTCCGAGTTCGCATGACCGGCCCCGGGCACCACCCAGAGACTCTTGGGTTCCTGGGCGGCCGCGTAGTTGACACGGCTGTTCTCGGCAAGGATGAAGGGGTCTTCCTCGCCATGCACGATCTGCAGGGGCCGCGGGGCGATGCGGCCGACCCAGCGATCGGGATCGGCCTCGGTCATGTCCGCACCGACCTTGCGATTGGCCGATTCGAGCACCGCCGCGACGACGAGGCGCACGAAGGGAGCCTGGAACCGCGAGGCGGCGCTCAGCACGGCCATCCGGAACGAGGCAAAGGCACAGTCGTCCCAGACGGCCTTGAAATCGGGATCGGCCGCAGCCGCCCTGATGGAGGATGCTCCCCCCAGTGACAGGCCAAGAAGGCCAAGCGAATCAAGGCCCAGCTCCCGCGCCCAAGCCTTTGCCGCCGCGATGTCCCTGGGTTCGTGGAGGCCGAAGGTCACATGGTCCCCGGTCGAGGCACCGTGCCGACGCAGGTCGATGGCAATGATGTCGAAGCCCGCCTCGTGAAGGGCTGGCAGGACGACGGACTGGAGCCAGATGGCCTTGCTCGCTCCGTGGCCGTGCACGAGGATGACGGCCTTGCCCGTCTTGCTTGCTGCCGGAATGTGCCAAGCGGCGACCCGGATGCCATCCTCGGCCGTCAGCGTTCGGGCGGTGTAGGTCAGCCCGAGATCGGCGGGCGTTCGCCTGTCCTCGTGGCGCTTGGGGTGCAACATGAACTCGGACCCGTAGTGGCCGACCAGGCGCAGATACCGCCCGAGCAGCCAGCCGCCGATCGTGCGGCCCTCGCGTGCATCGGCCACGGGCTCGGCAGTTGCCGGTTCGTCGGCTGCAGCTGCTGCAAGGCCACCCTGCGCCTTGGGCCGCAACTGGTCGGCGAGGCGATCCATCTCGGATCGTGCGGACAGGGCCGAGGCCTTCAGGCCCTGAGTGCCGGTGGGCATCGGGCGCAGCAGTTCGTCCCGCGTCAGGGTGCCGTTGCCGTCGGCGTCGAGTGTCCGGAAGACCGCCTGAGGCAAGGGCAGCTGGCGGTTGTCGAGGGCGCCGTGCTCCTTGACGAGGCGGTCGAGGGTGGCTTCCGCGAAGGGCAGAGTGGCCCCGGCCCCCGTGGTGGCGCGCACGGCGGCCGGCTGGCCGCACGCAGCCGTCGTCGCGGCGAGCGCCACGGCGACCAGGATGCGGGGCAAGCGGATTGGCATGGTGGTCTTTAGGTTGTCCTAACTTTCCCTTAACGACTTGCGTCTTTTGAGGAGACGGGGCCGAAATTTCTCCAAGGTGCTCCGTCGGGGTTGACGCTTGTCGTCCGGCCGGGGTCCGATGACGACGGCACGCGCTGTGCCGAACCGTCGGAGGTGCCTCGAGCATGACTTTTTCCCCTTCGCAGCCTGCGCTTGAGGCGGCCCATGGGCGTGTGTCCCATCGTGAGTTCCTGCCCGGGCCCCTGCCGCGCGAGCGGATCGAGGAGTTGCTCGCCGCCGTGGCGCAGGCCCCCTCGGCCTACAACATCCAGCCGTGGCGTTTCGTGGTCGTCAGCGACCCCGACCTCAAGGACCGCCTTGCGGAAGCTGCGTATGGCCAGCCCCAGGTGCGCTCGGCCCCTGCCGTCATCGTGCTGACGACCGACATGCGTGACGTCATGGCTCATCTCGACGAGGTGGCCAACCCCGCCATGGGCGAAGCTGGTCGGCAGGGTTTCGTGGCGCGGGTCCAGAGCGCCTATGGCGCGTTGCCGACCGACGCGTTGGAGACGCTCGGTGCGAGCCAGGGCGGCATTGCGCTCGGCTACCTCTTGTTGCTTGCGGCCAGCCTTGGCCTGGGGACATCGCCGATGCTCGGCTTCGATCCGGCCAAGGTCCGGGCTTTGCTCGGCCTTGCCGACCACGTGCCGATTCCGGCGCTGGTGGCCATCGGCCTGCCGGCGAGCGCGGGCATGCCTCGGCACCGGCACGCGCTGGATCGCATCGTGACCTGGCGCTAGGCGCAGGGACGTCAGGCCGCGGATTCCGGCGCCTCTCCGGCGCATGTTTGCGCAACTTGAAATCTTTCCCGGGTACACCTTTCTTGGGCGATGAGAGAAGCACGAGGTAAACCCGACATGTCCATTCAGTCCGTTGGCGCGACTTCCCAGGCTCCGCGCGCCGCTGCCGCCACCAAGGTTGCAGAAACCTACGTGCAGTCCTTCGGCATGGAGGACACGCCCGACCAGCCCTCGCTGCCTGCCTTCTCGGACGAGGCCTCGGTCGTCCCCACGGGCCGCGGTTCTTCGCTGGAACTCGAGGCCCAGGTGCCCGGGCCTGCAGGGGCCGCGACCGATGCCTCGGCCGTGGTGGGGGATTTGCTGGCTCGGCATCCCGAGATGCCTCGGGAGGTAGCCGGGGTCAACGTCGGGGGGGTCCTGCAGGACGTGCTTTCCGGCAAGGTCAGTCAGGAAGATGCCCTGAAGAACATCTTCCCGCTCGAACTGCGCCAGATCATCGAGCGTCTCCTGTTCGCGCTCAAGCAGAACCCGCCTGACCTTGCGGAGGCAGGCAAGGCCGTCAAGGCGCTTTGCGACTTCGCGGCGAAGCAGCAGGCGGTCAACGACTTCTTGAGCGGCAAGTCCAACTCCGTACCGCCTGAGATGATGGCCGAGTTGCAGCAGACCTTCGGGGACTGGAAGGGGTTCGGCCGTAACGTCGATCCGACGCAGGGCACGGGGCCGCAGGGCGGAGCCCGCCTGCGTGCGGCCATCCAGGCCTATCAGCAGGGCGACATGGAGGCAGCCAAGTCGTCCTATGCCTCTGCCCAGCAGACGGCTTCTCCGGTTGCCCTCGATCTGGACGGTGACGGCAAAATCGGGACGACCGGCGTCTCGACCGCCAAGAACCGGATCGACGGGCAGATGGGCAAGACCGTCTCCTTCGACATCGACGGGGATGGCGACAAGGACAACATCGAATGGATGGCCGGTCAGGACGGTCTGCTGGTCGATGACCGCGACGGCGGTGCGACGGCGGCGGCACAGGGCGATGGCGAGATCGACGGCAAGCGCCTCTTCGGCGACGAGGGTGGCAAGTACGGCAGTGGTTACGACAAGATGCGCGCCCACGATGCCGACGGCGACGGTCGCCTCACCGGCACCGAACTCGAGGGCATGAAGATCTGGGTCGATGCCGACGGCGATGCCCGCGTCGATGCCGGTGAGCTGAAGACCATGCAGGAGCTGGGCATCACCGAGTTGTCTGTCCAGAACCGTGCCGAGCTCAACGAGCGCGGCGAGACGCTGGACAGGGCCAGCATGGTCCGCAACGGCGAGCGCCAGATGACCGAGGACGTCTGGTTCGGCAAGAAGTAGGGATGCGGGGGGCTAATCCCCCGACTCCTACGGGTCCAGCAAGACCGCTTGAGGCCCGTCTCCGACGTTCGTGCGCCGGATGACGACCCCCTTGGCGAGGTCGAGCGTCGTGACCTTGTCTTCCGCGAAGTTCGGCAACCACGCCACGTTCCCTTCGATGGCCAGGCGCGAGGCCGACGAGTCACCCGTATCGAGGGTCCAGTCCCGACGGGAATCCGTCAGGAGGGTGCCGGAGGCGGGATCGAAACGGACGAGGCCCCGACCCTCGCTGCTGCCATCCGTGGCCGCGCCGAGGCCGGCCCAAGCCTTGCCGTCCCCGTCCATGGCGAACGAGGCGAGGCGTGCCTTGGCATCGATGCGTGCCACGACGTTGCCGGTGGTCGGGTCGACGATGGTGGCGCCCGATTGGGTGCCGACCACGATCTTCTTGCCGGGCAGGGTCGCGATGGCCCAGGGCGTCTCGTCCGTGTCGAGGACAATGGGCGCAAGGAAAGTACCGGTGCCGATGTCATAGACGTGGATGCCTGACCACGCCGTCGTGGCATTCCAGTTGGCGTCATAGGTGACGTCCGCAGCTGCGAGGTACAGACGATTCTCGAGGCGTGTCACGCCGCCCTGGCTTTGATGGCCGTCGGGCAAGTCGAGTGTCCGAAGGGTGGTGCCGTCGCTCAGGCGCACCAGCAAGGCCTGCTTCCTGACGACGGAGGTGACGAGCCCTTCGTCAGGCCGCGTCTCGATGACCTCCATCGGATTGAAGCCGACCTCGAGGCTGATCCTTCGTGCGACACGCGCGCCGTCGGCCGGTCCCACGGCCAGCGTCGCATCACCGGATTCGACCGTCAGCAGGTTGCTGCCGATCCGGACGAGCTGATTGGGGTAGAGGCCCGTCTCGAACAGGCGCGTGACCTCGCCCCCGCCGGGCGCCACGCGCTCGACGGTTCGGGCGAGCCCGTTCATCACGAGGTAGCCAAGGTTCTCGGGCGAGATGGCCCGGGGCGTGGCACCGGGTTGCGGCGATGCTTCGCCCGCCTTGCGTCCGGCCTCGTTCGTATCGACGATCGACGTTGGTCGTGCCGCCAGGAAGGCATCGGGTAGCGTGCAGGCGGTGACAAGCAGGGTCGTGGCCGCCAGGAGGGTGCGTTCGGTATTCATGGTGGAGTGCCTTGGTGGTGCAGGGGGGTCAATAGGTCCGGGACCAGGACAGGAGACCGCTCCTGCCGGGTGTCGGATAGCCGGGCTGGTAGACGGGCCGGCTGTCGGCCAGATCGTCGAGGTTGAGCGTCAGGATGCTGCCGTCGGGGACTTGCCAACCAAGCTGCAGGCCCAGGACCGTCGCCGGATCGAGCCGGCCGGTCTCGCTGGCCGTGCTGAAGCGGCGGCCCTGATGGTCCACGCGGAACGTGCCCCACCCGTCGGTGCCGGGTTGCCACGTCACGCTGCCACCGGCCACGTGGTCCGGCCGGAAAGGCAGCTCCCGGCCTGCCGTCGCGCCGCTGGATCCACCATCGATCGTGCGTGACCAGGTTTCGTGCAGCGTGACCGAGAGTCCGGGCAAGGGGCGCCAACCGAGGCGCGTCTCGAGGCCCGCGCCGACGGTGCGGCCGATGTTGGCCGGTTGCCAGCGGCCACCGGCACCCGGTTGCCAGACGATGGTATCGACGCCGACCCGGCTGAAGGCCGTCAGGTGGACGTCCCAGGTCTGGTCCGGTTCCCAGTCGAGACCGACTTCGTCCTGCCACGTCCGCTCGGGACGCAGGTCCGGGTTACCTGCCGCGTCCGGGCTGGATGGCCAGTAGAGGTCGTTCAGGGTCGGGGCCCTGAGCGTCTGGCCACTGCGCAACCGCCACAGGACGCCGGGGCCGGGGGCCCAGGAGAGGCCCAGCCTGGGCGATAGGCCCCCTTGCCGCGCGAATTGCTCGAAACGCACGGACGCAACGCTGGTCCAGCCCGCGCCCAGATCCCAGAGGTCCTCGAGGAAGGCGGCTTGCTGCCAGCGGTCCGGAAACCGGGATGCCTCGTGGTGGGTGGTCGTCAGGCCCGCATCGAGGACGTGCGTGCCGACTCCGGCCTGTTTGCGAAATCGTGCCTCGGTGCTTCGGTAGCCGGAGGTGGAAACGGGCGGCCCGAAGACACGTTCCGGGTCCGCGAGCCGGGTCTCGCTGCCTTGCTGGGAGAGTTGCCACTCTTCTCCCAGACCGCGTTCGTCCCGGGTGTCCCACGTCAGGGCGGCGAGCCAGCGATTGTCGCTCTGGCTTGCGCGGGGACTGGGTTGCCGGATGCTTCCGGGCAGGCCCTTGGTGAACTGTCCGCCCATCCACTGGACCAACAGCCTGCCACCGGGCAGCGTGCGCTCCAGGTCGAAGGTCCCCTGCAGTTGGTCGGTTCCGGCGTTGGCGCGCAAGCCGGCATCCCGGCCGTCGCGGGTGAAGGGGAAGGTGTTGGTGGCCCGCATCTGTCGCATGGACAGTCCGTGGCGTCCGTTCGTGTCGCGATCGGTCACCGTGAAGCCGAGTGCTTGTTCCCCGAGGGTGCCCACTCCGGCATCCAGGCGCCGAACAGGCCGGCGTGCCGAGGTCAGCAGGATGACGCCACCCGCAGCATCGGCACCATAGGGGCCAGAGCCGCCACCTGCCCGGATTTCGACTTCTTCGAGACCTTCGAGCGGGATGCTGCCCAGGTCTGCCTGGCCCAGTCGCGGGTCGTTCAGGCGGACGCCGTCCCGGACCACCAGGACACCTTCCGCTCCGACGCCTCGCCACGAGGCCGTGGCCAGCGCCCCGGGCTCTCCGTAGCTGCGGATGGCGAGGCCCGCCTGACGCCCGAGCAGCTCGCCCAGCGTACGGGCACCCGAGCGCCGGATGGCCTCGGCCGTGATCCGGATCGTGCCCTGGGTCCGGTCATCACGGCGGGGGCGATGGGCTGCGACGGTGACCTCGCCGAGGTCCGGCAGCTCCGGCGGGACAGCCAGCAGCATGGGGGTGCGCGGGTTCCTTGCCTCGAGGAGGTACCGAGCGGGGGGACAGGTCCTGATGCTGGTCGGGCTCGGGAAGGAACTCCCCATACCGTTGCGGGACAGCGCCGGCTTCTCACCGGACTTCACGCATCACAAACCCCATGCTACCACGGTCGGGTTGGGTGGTCAAGTCCCAACTCGTGGTGTAACTTCCGCAGTCCTTCCTTTGGGATGACGGGTTGGTTCAGGCCACGAGCATCATGGGTTCCTCCTTGGGGTTTCCATCCAGCAGCTCGAGGCTGACCAGGGTCAGGCACCGCTTGCCCACCAGCCACTCGTCCGACTGCTCGGCCAGCACCATCCCGACGAGGCGCGTCAGCGCCTGACGGTTCGGGAAGATGCCCACCACCGAGCAGCGACGGCCGATCTCGCGGTTCAGGCGCTCAAGGGGATTCGTGGACCGGATCTTCCGCCAATGTGCCTGCGGGAAGGCCATGTAGGCGAGGATGTCTTCCTCGCCCTCGTCCAGCAAGCGGGAGA
>Ga0194133_10000199_pt1 | contig 128677 bp, 125 predicted proteins | sample TA2KigOf40mmetaG_FD_155448 | JGI IMG/M metagenome (GOLD analysis project Ga0194133, IMG submission 155448) | Freshwater microbial communities from Lake Tanganyika, Tanzania - TA2015055 Kigoma Offshore 40m | ecosystem: Environmental > Aquatic > Freshwater > Lake | place: Tanzania: Lake...
CATCGGTCGATAAAGGGCGTGATGACCGCGACCGTGCCGGTGCGTCCGCTCGCCAGGCGCGACGCGCTCGGCGACACGACGTAGTCCATCTGCTGAGCCACGCTGCGCACGCGCTCGCGCGTCTCGGGATCGACGTGCGGCAGCCCGCGCAGCGCGCGCGACACGGTGGCCGTGGATACCCCGGCGGCCTGCGCGACATCGCGGATGGTGATGGACATCGTTCCCCTTGCACAACGTTGCAGAGGGATTCGGCAACGTTCGCGGAGTGTACGGCCGCCGCCCCGCCTGCCGCAACCGCTTACATCACTCGCGGGACAGCGCCCAGGCGATCCCGTCGAGGATGTCGTGCTCGCTGACGATCACGCAGGCGTGCCCCGTGCGACGCATGATCTGCCGCAGAATCAGGGTCCCTCCGCCGATGACGTCGACGCGTCCTGGGTGCATGACCGGAAGCGCCGCTCGCTGCGCCCGCGTCATGGCCAGAAGCCGCCCGGTCACCTCGTCGACCTCCTCGGCGGAGATGACGCTCCCGTGGAGGGCCGCGGAATCGTAGGCGGGCAGGTCGAGGGCGATGGCGGCGACTGTGGTCACGCTTCCGGCCACGCCGATGAGCGAGGCGGCCTGCGGGGCGGGAACGACGTCTACGGCGCGCGCTATCGCCTCGTCGATGTCAAAGGTGGCCGTCGCAATCTCGTCAGTCGTGGGTGGATCAGAGCGCAGGCATCGCTCTGTCATCCGCACGCAACCGATGTCGACGGAGATCGCGTGCTGCGGCACGAAATCTCCCATCACGAACTCGGTGGAACCCCCTCCGATGTCGACGACCAGTCGCGGTGAGTCGGCACCGGGTAGGCCTCGCACGGCACCGGTGAACGACAGATGCGCCTCCTCGTCGCCGGTGATGATGTCGGGTCGGACGCCCAAGCGCTGGTGGATCCCCCGTGCGAAGGCCGAGCGGTTGGTGACGTCGCGGCTCGCACTCGTGGCGACGAAACGCACGCTCTCGGCCGCCTCGCGGCGAATGGCCTCCGCGTATTGATCGCACGCCGCGAAGGTGCGATCCAACGCCTCCTGGGAGAACCCGCCCGTGCGATCCACCCCCTCACCGAGCCGGACGATCTCCATGCGCCGGTCGACATCAACTAAGACGCCGTCGGCGACGTCGGCGATCAGCAGTCGAATGGAGTTGGTCCCGCAGTCGATGGCCGCTACTCGCACGAGACCGGCTCCCACCACGCGCCTACGCGTTGGCGCACCTCGTCGCCGAGGGGATTGGCCCCAGGTCCTTCCGCCAGGGCCTGTGCGAGGAGCACGTGGAGACACTTCACCCGATCGGGCATGCCGCCCGCGGACACCCCGGCGATCTCGGGAACCTCCTCGATGGAGTTCCGGCGGGCCAGATAGGCCGCGTGCGCGCGGGCATAGGCGGACGCGAGTGCCGGGTCCTGCACCAGGCGCCGCTCCATCTCGCGCATCACACCAGTGCCCTCGAGCCTCCCGACCGCCGAGCACGCTCGGGGGCAGGTCAGGTAGTACACGGTCGGAAACGGAGTGCGGTCGTCGAGGCGGGGAGCGGTGAGTACGACATCCGGCTGGCCGCAAGGGCAGCGGTGCGCGACCTCAAGCATGCCCCGCGGCTCGCGACCAATCTGCCGCTCGACGACGGCGGCATCGGCCGAGTCGATCATGGGCCGGAGGGGTCTGCGAGATCGGCTTGACGAGTCGACTCCCACAGTTGGGTGTACCAGGGAATCGAACGCTGCTCCGCTGTCGTCTCGGGAGTGATGGGTCGATCATCACTGCCGAGGACGACGTAGCCGACCTCGCCCGGGAAGACGAAGTGGAGCCGACTGCGCGCCTGGGCGATGACAAAGGCCGGATCGTTCCAGTCCTCGAGTTCCTTCTCCAGGTCGGCCACACGGGTCTGAGCAGCCGCTACGTCAGCCTCGAGGGCAGCAATCTCCGCCCGCTGCGACAGCCACGCTCGGACCGGGATCGCCAGTGTCACCGCGAGGGCGGCCAGCACCACGATGAGAACGACCGCCCGACCAGTGTGGACATGGCGAGACATCCCGCCATGATCCCACGCCTAGAGGCCAGAACGCGGGAATGCCGCAGCCCCGGCGTAGGTAGCGGCATCGTCGAGCTGCTCCTCGATGCGCAGCAACTGGTTGTACTTCGCCACCCGCTCCGATCGCGCCGGTGCACCCGTCTTGATCTGGCCGCAGTTCACCGCGACGGCGAGGTCGGCAATGGTCGTGTCTTCGGTCTCACCCGAACGATGGCTCATCATGCAGCTGTAGCCATTGGTCTGCGCGAGGGTCACCGCATCAAGGGTCTCGGTCAGCGACCCGATCTGGTTGACCTTGACGAGCAGGGCATTGGCCGCGCCCTCCGCGATACCGCGCACCAGTCGCTCGGGGTTGGTGACGAAGAGGTCGTCGCCGACGAGTTGCACGCGGTCGCCGATGGCATCGGTGCAGTGCACCCAGCTGGCCCAGTCATCCTCGGCCAGCGGGTCCTCGATGGACACCAGCGGGAAGTCGGCGAGCAGGCCCTCGTAGTAGCCGGTCATCCACTCGCTCGATCGCTGCGCGCCTTCGAAGGCGTAGGCGCCATCTCGGTAGAACTCGGTGGAGGCCACGTCGAGGGCAAGGGCGATGTCGCGACCGAGTGCGAGCCCGGTCTGACCGATCGCCTCGGCAATGAGATCGAGGGCCGCACGGTTGTTGGGCAGGCTAGGCGCGAAGCCGCCCTCGTCGCCCAGGCCGGTGGCATAGCCCTTCTGCTTCAGCACCGACTTGAGTGCGTGATAGGTCTCGGTGCCCCAGCGCAGTGCCTCGCCGAATGTGGGTGCGCCGACAGGCGCCACCATGAACTCCTGGATATCGACCTCGGTGTCGGCGTGGGCGCCACCGTTGAGGATGTTCATCATCGGCACGGGAAGCACGTGGGCATTCGGGCCGCCGACGTAGCGATAGAGAGGCAGGTCCGCCGAGGCTGCGGCCGCTCGGGCGACGGCCAGGGACACACCGAGCACGGCATTGGCGCCGAGCCGGGACTTGTTGGGCGTGCCGTCGAGATCGAGCATCACCTGGTCGATGAAGCGCTGCTCCGTGGCATCGATCCCGAGGATCTCGGGCGCGATCTCGTCGTCGATCGCGCCCACGGCACCGAGGACGCCCTTGCCAAAGTAGCGCGCGGTGTCGCCATCGCGGCGCTCGGCGGCCTCGAATGCGCCGGTGGAGGCGCCGGACGGGACGGCGGCACGCGCCGCACTGCCGTCGTCGAGGATAACCTCGACCTCAACCGTGGGATTGCCGCGCGAGTCGAGGATCTCCCGCGCGATGACGTCGTCGATGCAGACCATGGCCCGACCCTATCGACCCGCGGTCACAGTCCCAGGAGTGCCCGCAGATGCCTCGGTCCCGGCGATCCGTGCGCGAGCAGCAGGTCGTGTATCTGCCGATCGCTCCAGTCGGGATGGAGGACGCGCAGGTCGTCCACGATGCCCCGCACGCCGAGCCAGCCGACGAAGTAGGTCGGAAGCTGACCGGCCGTCAGCAGCGCGCGACGCCATTTGCCGACGGCCTCGCCCTCCTCCTGGAACCCTCGCCGCATGAGCAGGTCGATGGCCCCCGGCTCGTCGATATCGCCTCCGTGAACTCGGGCATCGAGGATCGCATTGAGCGCCATGCGCGCCTGCATCTTCAACTGCTGCAGGCGAAGGCGGAGGGCAGCGTCCGGGCGTCGGTCGGGAACGTAGCCACGCTCCCACATGAGGTGCTCGGCGTAGACAGCCCAGCCCTCGACGAATACCCCGCTCATGCCAAAACTGCGCACCAGCGACGTTTCAGCCGCCCTCGCATGAGCCAGCTGCAGGACGTGCCCCGGCATGGCCTCGTGCGCAGTCAGGTCATGCAGAAGCACCCCGTTGTACTCCCGGTAGAAAGACGCAACCCTGTCGAGGCTCCAGTCGGCCGGGGTGGGCGCCACAGCGACGAACGTGGCCGAATCGGCGGTTTCGAGCGGCCCCGGCGCATCGCAGTAGGCCACCGAGACCCCTCGATGGATCTCCGGCATCTCGATGACCTGAGTGTCACTCGAGGGAATCCTCACCAGGTCGTGATCGCGTACAAACGCCGTGAGGCGCTCCATCGCGCTCCTGACCTCGGCCAGCACAGTGACATCGGTGACAGGTGACTCGTCGGCCACGCGAGCCAGCGCGCGGCGCACGATGTCGGGGCTACGGACCGACTCGCCCATGAACTCGCCGGCCACCTCGCGAAGGGATGCGTTGACCTCGTCGAGGTGAGCCTCGGCGCTCTCCAGGACCTGGACCGGCGTGAGCTCCTCATCGAGGTGGTGCCACAGTGCGGCGCTGTACAGGCGCACCCCGAGCCGCGGATCCCACCGGGCCTCGGGAAGTCGTTCGGACAGCCAGGCGGCGTGCTGGACTACCGCGGCGCAGGCCCGCTCTGCCGCGTCGGAGAAGTCCGCAGGGGGTGCGCCTTCGGCGAGTCGTGCAGCCTCCTCGACCACGGCCGGGAAACCCGACGAGCGGGCGAGGGCCGTCTCCACGTGGAGAGGCGATACCTCCCTGAGCGTTCGACGCGCCTGCGCCAGATGCTCCGGGACAGCGCGAAGACGCGCGACGATACTGACCAGGCGATCCTCGGCCGGTGCGAAGTCGCGCACGGCAAGAAGGCGTATCGACGTAGCGGGATCCCACACCATCGGATCCCAGCGTTGCCGACGTACGTCAGTCAGATCGAAGTGCCGCGCGGCGACCTTGGCCCGGAGTATCTCCAGGTCCACCTGAGCGTCTCGCGGCAAGCTCACGTCATCGATCGCATCCAGGCGGGTGATGTGATCGCCGAGGCGCTGCACCACGTCTTCGATGGCCGAGTCGCTGAGGCCTGGGAGCTGAGCGTCGAACCTATGATCGCCCATCGATGTCGCTCCGACGGGATCGGCGGCCAGCATGTCGTCGATGGCCGCGCGCGCCACTCTCGCGAAGGCTCGCTCCTGGTCGTCTGCCGTCGAGCTCATCGAGTCTCGGCCTCGCGGATCCGATCTCGGTGCCGACGGGCTGCATCTCTCGCGGCGGCCTCGGCATCCCAGCCGCGCGCGCGGCCGGCCGCGACCAGCGCCAGCAGAAGATCTCCGTAGGCGGCCTCGGCCGGGAGGTCTCGGAGGATCTGAAAGGCCTCCTGCTCTCCCGGCACGGGCACCTCGATCCCATCGCTGCGAGCGAGGAGCTTGGCGGCCGTCAGGAGGGCGGGCAGCGAGACGGGGATGCCGTCGGTCACTGACGCACGGCCCTTCTCGGCGGCCTTCAACTCATGCCATCGGGCCTCGACCTCCTCGGCTGTCTCGGCTGAGGTATCGGCGAATACGTGCGGGTGGCGCGTTACGAGCTTGCGCACGATGCCGTCTGCTACGTCATCGATGTCCCAGGGATCGTCGGCATCCTCCTGGGCGATGCGCGCATGGAAGACGACCTGCAGGAGGAGATCGCCGAGTTCCTCGCGCAGGTCGCCACGGTCTCCGGATTCGATCGCCTCGACGGTTTCGTAGGCCTCCTCGATCAGGTATTCGACGAGGCTTTGGTGGGTTTGTCTCGCGTCCCAGGGACATCCGCCCGGCGAGCGAAGCCGGTCCATGACCTGGACGAGCTCCCGCAGGCTGTCGCGACCCTGCGGCATCGATCAGCCGGACGGGACCAGGTCGGCGAGTCCGTCTCCCTGCGGTGCCTGGGGAGAGGCCAGGTCGGTGGGCACGGGGCCAACCTGTAGCTCATCTGGAACCCAGGTGCCGTATCGCGGGCTGACGCGCGCGTCGAGCTGCTTGCCCAGGTCGACGGCATAGCGGAAGACCGCCTCTTGCCGGGCCTGGTCCTCGGCTTCGGGTGCCAACAGGGCGCCGAGGCCATCGACCTGAAGTGACAGACGGAATTGGGTCGGGATCGCCGACGGCGGCACGTTGCTGTCGAGGAATACCTGGCGCAACTGGTCTTCTCCCCCCAACTGGGCCTCCGCTTCGGCTATCGCCTGGTCGATCTGACCCTGCGTGACAACGACGCCCTTTCGTGCTGCGCCCTCGTCGACAAGCTCGGTGATCACCAGGCGCTGGAGGATGTCGGCAACGAGAGCAGCATCAGGTGCGCCGGCCCCCGTGCCCCGCGCGTCGAGAACCTCATCGACCTGGGTGGTCAGGGTGTCGTTGCCGATGTCACGCGAACCCAGGGTGGCGGCGGAGCCTGCGCTCGGCGTCGATGAGCAGCCGGTTGCGGCGACGGCCATCGTCAGGGCGGTGAGCACGGCCCCCGCTGCTCGGTTCACACGTCCGCGCGCCTTCACGAAGCACTTCCACCCTCGGTCGAGGGGTCGATGACCCCGATGACTTCCGCCGCCCATCCCAGCAGTGGCACGTCGCGCAGCCCGTCGCCCCGTGAGGCGCGGGCCGCTCCCTCCTCCGTGGGACGCGGCACGAGGATCGTACGGACGGCGGGCTTGACGATCGAGCCCGGGTACAGGCGCGCCAGACGCAGCGCACGCGACTCCGCGAGTTCGACCGGGTGGAAGCGGACCTGCGACCCTGTGAGGACGACCTCGTCGAGTCCCGCGGCCCGGGCCCGACCGCGCAATCGCGCGACTTCGAGCAGCGCCGACACCGGATCGGGTAGGGGCCCGTAGCGATCCAGCAATTCCTCCGCCACGGCATCGACATCGGTCGCGGTGGCCGCGTCGGCGAGTCGACGGTAGGCCTCGAGGCGGAGCCGCTCCTCCGCGATGTAGTCGTGTGGAATGTGCGCATTGACGGGAAGCTCGACGCGCACCTCGAGGTCGACGCTCTCGGCCTCTCCGCGCGCCTGGGCGAGCGCCTCGCCCACCAGCCGGACGTAGAGGTCGAAGCCGACCTCGGCGATGTGGCCGCTCTGTTCGCCACCAAGCAGATTGCCCGCTCCGCGGATCTCCAGGTCCTTCATCGCGATCTGCATGCCCGCACCCAGGTCGGTGTGCTGGGCCACGGTGGAGAGGCGCTCGTAGGCCGCCTCGGACAGCGCCTTCTCCGGCGGATACAGGAAATAGGCATAGCCGCGTTCGCGGCCCCGCCCCACGCGGCCGCGAAGCTGATGCAATTGGGCCAGACCGAGGACGTCAGCACGATCGAGTATCAGGGTGTTTGCATTGGCGATATCGATGCCGTTTTCGACGATGGTGGTGCACACCAGGACATCGATGCGACGTTCCCAGAAGTCCACCACCACCCTCTCCAGATCGTGCTCATTCATCTGACCGTGAGCGATCGATATGCGCGCCTCAGGAACCAGGTCACGCAGCCTTGATGCCGCTCGATCGATCGACTCGACGCGGTTGTGCACGTAGAAGACCTGCCCGTCACGGAGCAGTTCGCGCCTGATGGCGGCGGCAACCTGCTTCGCGTCGTACGGCCCCACATAGGTCAGGATCGGGTGACGCTCCTCGGGTGGAGTCTGGATCGTCGACATGTCCCTGATGCCGGTCAGCGACATCTCGAGGGTGCGCGGGATAGGCGTGGCCGACATGGTCAGGACATCGACCGATGTGCGAAGTGCCTTCAGGTGCTCCTTGTGCTCGACGCCGAACCGCTGCTCCTCGTCGACGACGACCAGGCCGAGATCGCGAAATCGCACGTTAGGGGTCAGCATCCGGTGCGTGCCGATGACCACGTCGACCGTGCCCTCGGCCAGGCCCTTGAGGGTCTCGCGCACCTCCGCATCGCTTTGGAAGCGCGAAAGTCCGGCCACCTTCACCGGGAACGGCGCGTAGCGACCCGCGAAGGTGGCGAGATGCTGCTGGACCAGCAGCGTGGTCGGCACGAGGACCGCGACCTGCTTGCCGTCCTGGACCGCCTTGAAGGCCGCTCGAACGGCAATTTCGGTCTTTCCGTAGCCGACGTCTCCGCAGATCACCCGGTCCATGGGAATCGTTCGCTCCATGTCGGCCTTGACCTCGTCGATGCAGGCCAACTGGTCGGGGGTCTCCACGTAGGGGAATGCGTCCTGGAGTTCTCGTTGCCAAGGAGTATCGGGGGCGAAGGCGTGACCGGCCGTGGCCACGCGTGCGGCGTAGAGCCGGATGAGCTCACCGGCGATCTCCCGCACCGCTCGGCGAGCCCGCGCCTTCGACTTCTGCCAGTCCGCTCCCCCCAGTCGATGGAGGCTGGGCGCCTCGCCGCCCACGTAGCGGCTGACCTGATCGAGTTGATCGGTCGGCACGTAGAGGCGGTCGGCCGGCTGCCCGCGCTTGGACGATGCGTATTCGATCACGAGGTATTCGCGAGTGGCTCCTGCCACGACGCGCTCGGTCATCTCGACGTAGCGACCGACCCCGTGCTGATCGTGGACGATGAAATCACCTGGTGACAACTGCAGGGGATCGATGGTGCGACGTCGACGAGAAGGCATCCGCGCGAGATCGCGCGTGGCCGCCCGCTGCCCGAGCAGGTCGGTCTCGGTGAGTACAGCGATGCCGCCTGAGGTCGAGACGAGACCGTCCAGCATTCGGCCGGTTCCGACGATGACCTCGGTGAGCTCATCCGGTACGTCGTCCGTGGCCCGCGCGGCGATTCCCTCCTCGGACAGTGACTGCGCCAATCGCTCCGCTGAGCCGTGGCCTTCGGCGACCACCACGACCGTCGTGCCAGCGCCCCGCCATCCGCGAATGTCGCCGAGGGCGCGCTGCAGGTCTCCCCTGTAGTCGTCGGCGGCCCGTGCCTCGACGACGATGTCGTCAGCGTCCTCGAGCGCGAACGGATCGGTCGTCCACCACCCCAGCCGGTGATCGCGCGCGGCTCCCACGACCTCGTCGAGTGAGCGGTAGGCCGCTGCCGACAGGTCGAGGGGCTCCAGGTCCAGCGGAGCGGCCTGGCCTGCGGCAGCGTTGTGCCATGACGCCTCGAGGAACTCCTGTGAGGTGCGCTGCAGGTCTTCGGCCCGAGTGCGGACGCGCTCGGGGTCGCAGACCAGGACGATCGATCCCCGCGGAAGGCTGTCGACGAGCAACTCCATCTGGTCGACCAACACCGGGGCCAGTGCCTCCATGCCTTCCACGGCCACGCCATCGGCGATCCGCGTAAGCACGTCGCCCAGCGTGGGATGCACTGCCGCGAGTTCGCGTGCGCGTGCTCGGACGCCCTCTGTCAGCGGCACCTCGCGCACGCCGAGGATGTCGACCCCGTCGGGCACGTGCGCCAGTGACCGCTGATCGGCTACCGCAAACGAGCGAATCTCCTCGACGGTGTCACCCCAGAGCTCGATCCGGACCGGATGCTCGGCGCCTGCGGGAAAGACGTCGATGATTCCGCCGCGCACGGCAAACTGCCCGCGCCGCTCGACCAGGTCCGTGCGCTCGAACCCGCGGGCAGCGAGGTCGCGTACGAAGGACTCGAGCTCCAGGGGCTCGCCCTCGAGCACGCGCAATGGCTCGAGGCGCCCGAGGGAGCCCACCAGGGGCTGCAGGACTGCGCGCACCGAGGCCACCACCACGCGCAGGGGATCGTCATCGGCATTCGCCAGTCGACGGAGCACGGCCAGGCGCCGCCCAACAGTGTCTGCCGAGGGACTCAGGCGCTCGTGGGGCAGCGTCTCCCATGACGGGAAGTCGATGGCCGCACCAGGTCCGAGCAGATCTTCGATCGACCAGGCCAGGTCCTCAGCCTCGCGCGCACCGGAGGTGACGACGAGGAGCACCCCCTGTACGGTGCTGGCCGCCGCCGCCGCGATGACCGGCCTCGCAGACGGGACAGCGGTGACGTGTGCGCTCGACGTGCGCGTGGCAGCAGCGACGGCCTCCACGCCTGGGATGCCGGCGAGGAGGGGCCAGAGCCCACGCAGCGTCATGCACTCCCGTCGGCGGCCCGACGCATGGCCTCACGGAGGTCATCTGCCACCGATGGAATGCCCACCAGCAGGTCGGTGACATAGGGCCGCGGCTGGTTGAAGGCGATCGCGGAGGTGTCGATGTGCGAGGCCACGAGCCCCTGCGCGTGAGCCACTGATAGCGGCGCCGCCACGTCCCACTCGTAGAAGCCCGTGTCGTGCACGTAGGCCTCGGCGTGACCGGTCAGGATCTCGTTGACCTTGGCGCCAACCGAGCCGACGTCCATCACTTCGACCCCGTGCCGGTGACCGCGCGTCGCCAGTGACTCGGCCAGGAGGGCGACCGCGGCATCGAGGGTGGCCGGCGGCCGCGTGCGCGATGCGACGATCCGAACCGGTCGGTCTTCGGGCAGCCCACGTGGCGGGAGCGGTGCGTCAGCCACCTGGCGCGACAGGCCTTGCGCGGGCAGGTCGACGGTGCCCGCGGTGAGGCGCCCGCCACCTGGCGCCGTGGGATCGCGATTCCACAGGACGACGTGAACCGCGAAGTCCGTGCGGCCCTGGCCGAATTCCCAGGTGCCATCAAGGGGGTCGACGATCCAGACGCGATCGGCCTGAAGGCGAGCCGGGTCGTCCGCGCCCTCCTCACTCAACACCGTGTCGTCGGGACGGGACTCGGCGAGCCGGGCGACGATGAGTTCATGACAGGCCCGGTCGGCAGCCTTGCGGAGTTCATTGGCCCGATCCTTGTCGTCGACAGGTCCGAATGACTCCCGCAACTGCAGGAGCAACCGCCCGGCTTCGGCCGCAACCCGCGCTGAGACCCGCATGTCGTCTTCGGTCATTCGTCCCCTACCTCCGGGTCTGCGTTGAATCGATTCTGAGCGGTGGCGACGCCTTCGGCGATCACGCATTCGATCGCGTCGGCGCACCGGTCGAGCAGAAGCGGGAGTTCTTGCCGCTCCGCGGCGGTGAATGGATGCAGCACGAAGTCTGCAGGGTCCTGGCGACCCGGCGGCCGGCCGATCCCGATGCGAAGGCGCACGGTTTCTCCGGTGCCCAGCGAGCGCCGGACGCTCTTGAGCCCGTTGTGCCCGTTGTCGCCACCGCCCTGCTTGATGCGCAGCGCCGCGAAGGGGATGTCGAGTTCGTCGTGGGCAAGCAGAACGTGGTGCGCCTCGACACCGAAGTGGTCGGCCAGCACCGCCACGGGGCCACCTGAGTCATTCATATAGGCGCGACCTCGGGCAAGGACTACCCTGCGGCCGGCCCAGCGGGATTCGAAAACTTCGCAGCTCGTGTACTTGTGGGCCGTCAGGCGGCCACTCCATCGGCTGGCCAGGGTCTGGACCGCCATCACTCCCACGTTGTGACGGGTGAGGGCGTATGGCGGACCCGGATTGCCGAGGCCCACCACGAGCCACGGATCCATGGCGGATCAGGCGTCGTCGGCCGACGCGTCGGAGTCGTCGTCCGATGCGGCTTTGGACTCATCGCTGGACGTCGCAGTCGCATGTGGCTCGGCCGGGTCGTCCTTGGGACCGGAGAAGGCCGGTGCAGAGGCTGCAGCCTCTGCTGCGGCAGCCGCCTCCGCGACCAGCACCTCGGCCTCGGCAGCGCGCTCCCGCGCCTCTGCCGCGGAGACAATGACGAGGTCGATGTGCTCAAGGGTGCGCTTGACCGGGTCGCGCTGGATGTCGCGCGGCTTGGCGAGGGTGCTCGACGAGCCCTGGATGATCTCGAGGGTGACCTTGGGCTTGCGCAGTGCCTGCTCGAGGTCATGCCCCGGAAGAGACATATGCACGAGCGTGGCGCCCTCGCCGTAGAGAACAGCGGGGATGCGACCGTCTCTGCGGAGCCGACGCGCGGCGCCCTTGCCGAAGTCAGAGCGCGGCTGCGCCTGAAGGCGCACGTTCATGATTCCTCCTCGGGTGCCGTCCGGTCGCGCTCCGCAGCGAGGCCCGACCGGGGCAGCCACGTCAATCACGGTGCGGGACCGCCACTGGTGCGGCCCGGTCACCCTCGCCGAGGAGCGACCAGAGCCTACCCGATGGTTAGGGGGTCACCGACACCTGCTCCTCCACCTCGAACATGCTCGTCACCGATCCGTCGGTGAAGACCTCGTAGATGGCCTTGGCCAGCAACGGCGCGATCGACAGCACGGTGAGATTGTCGAAGCGGCGCTCCGGAGGGATGGGCAGGGTGTTGGTGACGACGACCTCGCTGATCTGCGAGGCAGCGAGGCGCTCAGCAGCAGGCGGGCTGAGGATGCCGTGGGTTGCGACGACGATCACATCGGCCGCTCCGTTGTCGAGGAGGGTGTCGGCGGCTTTCACAATGGTGCCACCGGTGTCGATCATGTCGTCGACGACGATGCAGATACGGTCCTGCACATCGCCGACCACCTCGAAGACCCTGACCTCGTTGGGTGTGTCGGGGTCACGCCGCTTGTGAATGATGGCGAGCGGGGCGCCCAGAATGTCTGTCCACTTCTCGGCCACGCGCACGCGCCCGGCGTCGGGCGAGACGACGGTGATGCGCTCGCGGTCGACCCGCGACGCCACGTGCTGGGCCAGGAGGGGAAGAGCGAACAGGTGATCGACAGGACCGTCGAAGAAGCCCTGGATCTGCGACGTGTGCAGGTCGACGGTGATGAGTCGGTCTGCCCCCGCAGCCTTGAACAGGTCGGCCATCAATCGCGCCGAGACGGGCTCACGGCCGCGGTGCTTCTTGTCCTGTCGGGAGTAGCCATAGAAGGGAGCGATGACCGTGATGCGCTTGGCCGACGCTCGCTTGAGCGCGTCGACCATGATGAGCTGCTCCATGATCCAGGTGTTGATGGGCGTCGTGTGGCTCTGGATGATGAAGGCGTCGCAGCCTCGCACCGACTCCTGGAACCTGACGAAGATCTCGCCGTTGGCGAAGTCATATGCCGACACCGGACACAGGTCAGTGCCCAGGTGGTCGGCGACCTCCATGCTCAGCTCAGGATGCGCGCGCCCGCTCAACAGCACGAGTCGCTTGTTGGGCGGGACCGTGAGGTGAGTGCTCACCGAGTCTCCTCTTCGCCGGGTGGTGGTGATTGTGCCAAGGCCTCGGCGGCAGCCTCGGCCGAACTCGAACCGGCGCGTCGCCGCGCCACCCAGCCGGGGATCGTGCGCTGCTGCGCTCGGCCCACGGCCATTGCCCCCGGGGGGACATCCTCGGTGATGACGGACCCCGCGGCGGTGTAGGCGCCATCCCCCACGGTCAAGGGGGCCACCAGCATCGTGTCGCTGCCGATGCGGACGTAGCGGCCCACGACCGTGGCGTGCTTGTCTACCCCGTCGTAGTTCACGAAGACGGTGGCAGCGCCGATATTGGTGCCCTCGCCGATCTCGGCGTCTCCGACATAGGACAGGTGCGGGACCTTCGCACCTTCGCCGAGGGAGGAGTTCTTCATCTCGACGTAGGCGCCCACCTTGGCTCCGGTCCCGACGCGGGTGCCGGGCCGGAGGTAGGAAAAGGGACCTATCTCCGCCCCCCGACCGATCACGGCAAGCTCCGCCCACGTGTGGCGTACCTGCGCATCGGCCCCCACCTCGCACGCGGTCAGGCTCGTGCCCGGTCCGATGCTGGCCCCCGATGCCACCGACGTGGGGCCCAGGAGCGAAGTCTGGGGTAGCAGCGTCACGTCAGCGGCGAGGTCGACATCGATGTCGATCCACGTCGACGATGGCTCGAGCATCGACACACCCTCGAGCATCCATCGACGATTGATTCGGTCGCGCATGAGCGCTGCGGCCTCCGAGAGCTGCACGCGGTCGTTGACGCCGAGGATCTCGTCGGAGTCCGGCACCCGGAGGGCAGCGACGGGCCGGCCCCCCTCGCGCATGAGACCGATGACATCGGTGAGGTACTCCTCGCCCTGGTCATTGGCCGTCGTGAGGCGCCCGAGGGCTGGCAGCAGGTCGGCCGCGTCGAAGGCGTACGTGCCCGTATTGACCTCGTCGATCTGCAGGGTCTGCGCGTCGGCGTCACGGTGCTCCACGATCCGGTCGACCCAGCCCTGCGGGTCGCGCACCACCCGTCCGTAGCCGGCCGGGTCGGACACCTCCGCGGTCAGCACAGTCGCCGCTGCCCCGTCGACGACGTGCCGGGAGAGCAGGTCGGCGACCGTAGAACCGGTGAGCAAAGGGGTGTCACCGCTGAGCACGATGATGGGTCCGTCACTGAGCGCGCCGGCACTCGCCAGTGCCTCCACCGCCAGTCGCACCGCATGCCCGGTGCCGAGTTGCTCAGACTGCACGACGGTGTCGACCCAGGGCGCAATCTCTTCGAGATGCGCAATGACCTCATCACGACCGTGGCCGACTACCACCATGAGATGCGCTGGCTCGATCGCCGAGGCTGCCTCGATCACGTGGCCCACTAGGCTTCGCCCGGCGACACGGTGCAGGACCTTCGGAGTCGCCGATCTCATACGCTTGCCTTCGCCCGCCGCGAGGACGATGACGACGGGGGCTGCCGATGTCACCGCGAACACACCTCCGGGGGGAGGGGCCGTCCTGGAAGGCCGGCCGTCGCCAAAACACTATCGCCGCAGGTGCCGCGCTCCCGGCGGAGGAGTCGAACCCCCATTCAGAGATCCAAAGTCTCTTGTCCTGCCATTGGACGAGCCGGGACCGTCGCCGCGCGAAGAGGCCATCGGGCAGCTCCGCGGGCCACCGGGGAAGTCTCCCAGCACGCTCGCCCACGGGTTTCAGTGAGGGGCTGGACTGGCTACGACTGCGTAGGTTACGGTTGCGTAGGTTTTGCTTCGCCCACGGCAGGAGACCTTCGTGACCCTCGCTCCCCCCGAGCGCACCGGCGGCGCGGCCCGGCGGGACGGCCACGCCGTCCTCGTCGGGCCCATCCCGCGGCTCGCCACTGAGCCCATGGCCCCCGGCATGCGCACCACCATCGCCGTCTTCGTCGCCGTCCCTCTAGCAGCGGTGGTCCTCGCCATTCCGGTGGCCTGGGGCGGCTGGCTGGGCTGGACCGACGTCATCCTCGCCACCGTCTTCTACCTCATCGCGGCGGGCGGCATCACCGTCGGCTTCCACCGCCACTTCACGCACGGCTCCTTCAAGGCACCGCAGTGGGTATCGGTCGCGCTGGCCATCGCGGGCTCGACCGCGGTGCAGGGATCGCTCGATCAGTGGGTTGCCGACCATCGACGCCACCATGCGCGCAGCGACGAGGAGGGGGATCCGCACAGTCCCTGGCGTTACGGCACGTCAAGGCGCGCCGTCGCCAAGGGTCTCGTGTTCGCGCACGTCGGCTGGCTTTTCGACGGACAGCAGAGTTCGATCGAGCGCTACGCACCCGACATTCGCGCCAACGCGGCTCTGCGCCCGGTGTCACGCCACTTCCCCTGGATAGTCGTGGCCACCATCGCGATTCCCGCGATCCTCGGCGGTCTCATCACCTGGTCGTGGGTGGGCGCGCTCACCGCGCTCTTCTGGGCGGGAATCGTGCGAATCGCGCTCGTACACCACATCACCTGGTCGATCAACTCGATCTGCCACGTCTTCGGCCAGCGCCCATTCGCGACCCGCGACAGGTCGACCAACAATCGCTGGCTCGCGCTCCCCTCCCTCGGGGAGTCCTGGCACAACCTGCACCACGCCGAGCCCACCGCTGCCCGGCACGGCGTTCTGAAGGGGCAGCTCGATCTTTGCGCTGCCACCATCCGGGTGATGGAGCGACTGGGGATGGCGCGCGACGTCCGGTGGCCTAGTCCGGCACGCCTGGCCGCAAAGCTCCACGACCCGGCCATGCGCCGGCGGATACGCGGCTGGAGCGAGCCCGACAACGCGGCCCTGGATACCTCAGGCTAGCCAGCCATGCGCATGTCGGGGCGCGAGCGCCGAGAACAACTCATCGACATCGGTCGCGCTCTCTTCGCGGAGAAGGGCTTCGAGGTCGTCAGCGTCGAGGAGATCGCCGCCAAGGCGGAGGTCTCCAAGCCTGTGGTCTACGAGCACTTCGGCGGTAAGGAAGGGCTCTACGCCGTGGTCGTCGACCGCGAGATGAATCACCTGCTTGCCTTGATCAGCGGAGCCCTGCGCGGGACCCATCCCCGGCAACTCCTCGAGCAGGCGGGTCTGGCGCTCTTGGACTACATCGACGCCAATCCGGATGGCTTCCGGATCCTCGTCCGGGATTCACCCGTCTCGCAGCAGACAGGGTCCTTTGCCAGCTTGCTCGCGGATGTTGCCGGTCAGGTCGAATACCTGCTGGCCGAGCAGTTCGCGGCACACCGCATCCCGACGCGCCTGGCCCCCATGTACTCGCAGATGCTGGTCGGCATGACGGCGCAGGCCGGGCAGTGGTGGCTCGACGTGCGCAAGCCGCGAAAGGCAGAGGTGGTGGCCCACCTGGTCAACCTCGCGTGGAACGGCCTGGCTCACCTCGACCCTCAGCCGCGGCCGCCGCGCTGAGCCCACCTGTCGATGACGAGATTCTCGTCGACCAGGAATCTTGTCATCGAGAGATCACCTAGGCTGGCCCAATGAGCGCGGACTCCGTCGACGGGATCGTGCGCGCCTGGCGGCGTGAGAGGCCCGACCTCGACGTCGCTCCACTCGAGGTCCTGTCGCGCGTGACTCGTCTAGCCCGGCACCTCGACCTCGCGCGCCGGGAGGCGTTTGCGCGGCACGGACTAGAGACCGGTGAATTCGACGTCCTCGCGGCGTTGCGCCGCAGTGGGGCTCCCTACGAATTATCCCCGGGCCGACTCGGCACCGCCACCCTCGTGTCGAGCGGCACGACCACGAATCGCCTGGATCGACTCGAGTCAGCCGGCCTCATCGAGCGACTGCCCGACCCTGCCGACCGTCGCAGCATCCGCGTGCGCCTCACGCCCGCCGGACGCCAACGCGTCGACGCTGCCCTCACCGACCTCCTCGAGAGCGAGCGCCACCTGCTCGCCGCCCTCCCGCGTAGCGACCAGCTTCGCCTGGCAAAGCTGTTGAAGAGCCTGGTCCTTCCGTTCGACATCGACGAGGCGACCGTCATTACGCGATGACACGGGCCCCGTCGACGGGCCCGGCCGCATGTCGCACCAGGCGCACCAGCCCGGTGGTCGTCAGTCCCACCGCGATGTCCAGGGCGTGATCGCGGTCGCGGGCGAGGAAGGCACACGTGGGGCCGCTGCCCGACACGATGCCGCCGAGAGCCCCCAGCTCGATTCCGGCATCCAGGACCCGAGCGAGCGTGGGGCGAAGCGACAGGGCCGCCGACTGCAGGTCGTTGTGCAGGCGTCGTGCCAGGGCCTTGGCGTCACCCGCGCGCAGGGCCCGCAGGAGGGCGTCGTCTCCGCTCGGCGGCGGCACGTCGGCCCCTGCTCGCAGACGGTCGAGTTCGGCGTAGACGCCAGGGGTCGACAGGCCGTTATCGCTGACGGCAATCACCCAGTTGAAGCCCCCCTGCGCGAGGACGGGGGTGAGGATCTCGCCCCTCCCCGTGCCGATCATGGTGCCCCCGTCGAGAAGGAAGGGGACGTCGGATCCCAGCGCGGCGGCGATGCCCGCGAGATCGTCGGCACGCAGGGTCCCCGGCCACAGGGCAGCACAGCCGACGAGCGCTGCCGCGGCGTCTGCGCTGCCGCCGGCCATGCCGCCCGCGACGGGGATGCACTTGGTGATCGTGATGGCGAGGTCGGTAGGCTGGCGCGCTCGATGGGCGGCCTCGCGGACAGCCCTGACCGCGATGTTGTCGTCATCCACGGGAACGGCGGACGCGTCTTCACCAGCCACCTGAGCCGAGACTCCTGAGCCAGCACCGACCCGGGTGATGGATATCTCGTCGTAAAGACCGACAGCGTGGAAGACCGTCACGAGATCGTGGTAGCCGTCGGCCCGAAGCGGCCCGACAGACAACCGAAGGTTGATCTTGGCGGGCACACGCACCCGAACGCTGTCGATCACGGCATGACCCTAGACGGGTCGCGCGCTCGTAATGCGGGCGAAGGCCTCGACACCGAGCGCCTCGCCCCGGGCCGAGGGGTCGACGCCGGCCAGCAGCAGCGCGCGCTCGGCCTGCGCCGCCGACCCTGCCCAGCCCGCGAGTGCAGCGCGCAAGGTCTTGCGGCGCTGGGCGAACGCCGCATCGACGCAGGCGAAGACCTCCTCCCGCGACGCGACCGAGGAGGGTGCGGCGCGACGGCGGAACGCGACGAGGCCTGAATCGACGTGGGGCATCGGCCAGAACACGCTGGGCGGTACCGATCCCACGCGCTGGGCATCGGCGTACCACGCGAGCTTGACTGACGGCACGCCGTAGATCCGGCTCCCGGGCGCAGCCACCAGCCGATCAGCGACCTCCGACTGGACCATGACGAGGCCGCGATCAAGGGTCGTGAACGTCTCGAGGAGATGCAGGACGATGGGCACGGCGACGTTGTAGGGCAGGTTGGCCACAAGCGCGGTCGGTGCGACGGCCAGCGCCAAGATGCGCATGGCGTCGTCGCAGATCACCGTGAGCCTCGATGCGTCGTCGGGGCGGAACTCCGCGACCGTGGACGGTAAGGCATCGGCGAGCACGGGATCGATCTCCACCGCGATTACCTCGGCTCCCGTCGCGAGGAGCCCAAGCGTCAGGCTGCCCAATCCCGGTCCCACCTCCAGGACACTGTCGCTAGGGCCGACATCGGCGAGCCTCACGATGCGCCGGACGGTGTTGGCATCGATGACGAAGTTCTGGCCACGCTGCTTGACCGGGCGGATCCCACGGCCTTCGGCGATGGCCCTGATGTCTGCCGGTCCGAGGAGCCCGTCTGACATGACGTCTACAGCGGCCCGAAGGCGCGCTGGGCGTTGCCCCACAGGTCGTCGCACAGTTGCTCGACCGATTCGTCACGCAGCTCGGCCATGGCCCGCACCGTGAAGGGGATCAGGTAGGAGGCGTTGACGGCGCCACGATGCGGGACAGGCGTCAGATAGGGCGCGTCCGTCTCGACGAGGATGGCCTCGCGAGGAAGCACGCGCAGAGCCTCGCGCAGCCCGTCGGCGTTCTTATAGGTGACGACTCCCGCGAATGAGCACCACCACCCGCGATCGGAGCAGAAGCGAGCCATCGCGGCATCCCCGGAGAAGCAGTGGAACACGACCCGACTGGGTGCGCCTTCCTCGTCGAGGATGGACAGGATGTCATCGTGGGCATCGCGATCGTGGATGACGAGCGTGCGATCCAGACGCTTGGCCATATCGATGTGCCGGCGAAAGGACTCGTGCTGAAGAGCCTGCGCATCGACATCACGGGTGCGGTAGTAGTCCAACCCCGTCTCACCCACGGCACGCACGGACTCCCTGGCAGCCAGGGTCTCGATGGCGGCGTAGGCGGCATCGAGACCGGCACGTCCCTCGCGCTGGGCGATGCGCGGCACTTCATTGGGGTGCAGGGCCACGGTGGCGGCGACGTCGTCGCGAGCGCCGGCAAAGTCGGCGGCCCAGGTGGACGACGCGACGTCGCAGCCCACCTGGACCACCCGCGTGATGCCCGCCTCTCGGGCGAGTGCGAGGGCGTCATCGGGCAGGGGACCATCGCCAAGTTGCCGGTCGACGACGTCTAGGTGGCAGTGCGTGTCGACGACGGGCCGCGGCAGCGGAGCGGTGACAGGCGGGCGCTCCCTCACTCCGCGGACTCCTCGAGGCGGGGGAAGAGGATCGCGCCCTTCGACACCGCCGTACCGGCCGGCAGCTGACCCCATCGCGCCACGGCGTCGATGCGCTGCTCGCCCAGCGGACCGATCGAACGCCCGGCGCCCAACTGATCCCACAGCGACGACATGGCCTTGGGCATCACCGGGTTGTAGAGAACCGCGATCGCACGAAGGGCTTCGCACATGGTGTAGAGCACGGTGTCGAGGCGCTCCGACAGGGCCGGATCCTTGGCAAGGACCCACGGCTCCTGCTCGGTGACGTAGAGATTCACCGCGTCGATGAAGCGACGCACCGCCCCGATGCCGGATGCGAAGTCGAGGGCAAGCATCGCGTCGTCGGCCTCGGCAGCCATCACGGTCATCATGGCCTGCAGCGCCTCCTCAGCGGAGGTCGCCGGACCCGGCGTCGGAAGGACGCCATCGCGGTAGCGCTGCACCATCGCGGTGGCCCGGGATGCGAGATTTCCCAGCCCGTTGGCGAGTTCGGAGGTGTAGCGCGCCGACATATCCTCCCATGAGAAGGACCCGTCCTGGCCAAACTGGATAGCGCGCATGAAGTAGTAGCGGAAAGCATCGGAGCCAAAGTGGTCGACGATCTGCGAGGGGGCGATGCCGGTGAGCCGGGTCTTGCTCATCTTCTCTCCGCCGACGAGGAGCCATCCGTGGGCGAAGACGCATTGGGGCAACGGCAGGCCAGCGGCCATGAGCATGGCCGGCCAGTACACCGCGTGGCACCTCAGGATGTCCTTGCCGACCAACTGAACATGAGCCGGCCAGGTCTCGTGGAAGAACTGCGACTCATCTGAACCGTCAGGTGCGCCATAGCCAACGGCGGTGATGTAGTTGAGCAGCGCGTCGAACCACACGTAGACGACCTGTCGCTCATCCCAGGGGAGCCCTATCCCCCACGACACGCTTGAGCGTGACATCGAGATGTCGACGAGGCCGCCGCGCAGGAAGCTCATGACCTCGTTGTAGGCGCTCGTGGGCTGCACGGCCTCCGGATGACGCTCGTAGTGATCAATCAGCGCATCGGTGAAAGCCGACAGGCGGAAGAACCAGTTCTTCTCCTTCAACATCTCCACGGGACGGCCGTGCACCGGGCAGAGCGGCACCCCGCCACCCTCTGGCTCGACCAGGTCACCGGGCAGCTTGAACTCCTCGCATCCGACGCAGTAGGGGCCTTCGTAGTCGGCCTCGTAGACATAGCCGTTGTCTCGGACGACCTCCCAGAAGCGCTGCACCCTCTCCTTGTGCCGCACCTCGGTGGTGCGGATGAAGTCGTCGTTCGCCGCGTCGATGGTCCCGACCACGGGCTTCCACGCCTGGTCGACGAGCCGATCGACCCATTCTTGGGGCGCGACACCACCCGCCTCCGCGGCCCGCTGGACCTTGGTGCCGTGCTCGTCGACACCGGTCAGGTACCAGACGTCCTGACCGCGCTGGCGGTGCCACCGAGTCAGGACGTCGCCCGCGGTCGTCGTGTAGGCATGGCCGATGTGGGGGGCGTCGTTGACGTAGTAGATCGGCGTCGTGACGTAGATGACGGCCATGGTGCGCGATCCTACTTTCGCTCACCGGATACGTCGTCGCCCGCATGCTTGGCGCGCACGACCGCCTCGTAGACCTCGCGCCTGGGCACCCCGCGTGCCTCGGCAACGCGGGTGACGGCCACGCGACGATCCTCGCCCGACTCCACGAGCGTCGCGACCTCCTGCGCCCAGTCCTGCGCGGACCCGCGTGCCTGGGCACCGGGCGCGCCACCGACGACGAGGGTGATCTCGCCCCTTGTCCCTTCCGCCCCCTCGGACAATTCGCGAAGGGAGCCACGACGTGTCTCCTCGTAGGTCTTGGTGAGTTCACGGCACATCGCCGCTGGCCGGTCCGGACCAAACACGGCAACCATGTCTGCCAGGACATCGACCAGCCGGTGGGGAGCCTCGAAGAACACCATGGTGCGCTGCTCGTCAGCCAGGCCGGCCAGCCGTCGCCGCCTCTCCCCCGAGCGCCGCGGGAGGAAGCCCTCGAAGCAGAAGCGATCGACCGGCAAGCCCGACACGACGAGGGCCGCCAGGACCGCGCTGGGCCCTGGCAGGACCGTCACCACAATCCCCGCCGCGATCGCCATGCGGACGATGCGGAAACCCGGATCGCTCACGGCGGGCATACCGGCATCTGTGACGACGAGCACCCGCCGACCCGCAAGCAGGTCGTCCAGCAGGATCGCGGAACGGACCCTCTCCACTGAGTCGTGAAGCGAGACCACGCGACCCGTGATGGTCACACCGAGGTCATGGCTCAGTCGCCTGAGACGTCGCGTGTCCTCTGCCGCGACGACGTCGGCGGTGCTGAGCTCCTCGCGGAATCGGGCAGATGCGTCGCCCGGATGACCTAGCGGCGTTGCCCCGAGCACGAGGATCCCCTGACCGCTCACCCGCACATCCTCGCAGCACGCACCTACGATGTCGGGATGGCCGCAGGCACGCAGCAGGCGCCGTCGCGCGAGCACCCGCAGGCAACCGCGACGGCCGCCTCGCTCTTCGCGCCCCTGCCTTCCGTGGGCTGGCGTGGCTGGATCGGGCCGATCATCGTTGCCTTCATCGGCGGGATCCTGCGCTTCACCAACCTCGGGAGACCCGATGCGTTCGCCTTTGACGAGGTCTACTACGCGAAGGACGGGCTGTCACTGCTCCGCTACGGCTTCGAGCAGCAGTTCGACGACAGTGCCAACGACCTCATCCTGGCCTCCGACGGCAACTGGCGAGCCATCGACGTCTTCAAGGCCGACCCTGCCTTCGTGGTGCATCCGCCATTCGGCAAATGGGTCATCGGATCAGGGGAGTTCCTCTTCGGGGTGACCCCCTTCGGCTGGCGCTTCGCCGTCGCCGTGCTGGGCACCATCGCCGTTCTCATGACCGCCCGCATCGCGCGCCGACTCACGCGATCAGACCTCGTCGGCATCGTCGCCGGACTCCTCCTCGCACTTGATGGCATGCACCTGGTGACAAGTCGCACGGCTGTGCTCGACATGGTTCTGTCCTTCACGATCCTGGCCGCCTTCGGCTGCCTCCTGCTCGATCGCGATCAGGTACGCCGACGATGGTCCCTGCGCCCCCTGCCCCCACCGAGCCAGTGGGGTCCGCCCCTCGGGTCGCGGCCATGGCGCTGGGCTGCGGGGATTGCGCTCGGCCTCGCGTGCGCCGTGAAGTGGTCGGGGCTGTGGTATCTCGCCGCGTTCGGACTTCTGACGGTGATCTGGGACGTCGGCCTGCGGCGCAGGCTGGGCGTCGCCAACGCATGGTCGGCGACGCTGTTGCGCAGCGCGCCTCCGGCGATCCTGACCATGGTCGGCTCCGCGGTCGTCGTCTACGTGCTGTCCTGGAGCGGCTGGTTGCTCACCGAAGGCGGCTGGGGACGCCAGTGGGCCGATGACACTGCCTCGTGGATCCCCGCCGGGCTGCGATCACTGTGGCACTACCACGCGGAGGCATGGCGCTTCCATGTCGGGCTGGAGTCGGACCACTCCTACCAGTCCAACCCGATGAGCTGGTTCATGCAGACGCGTCCCACGTCGTTCTATTGGAACAGCGCGGACAACGGCACCGGCACATGCGGTGCCGACACGTGTGTCTCCGAAGTGCTAGCCCTCGGCAATCCCGTGGTGTGGTGGTTTGGATCGGTTGCTTTGCTGTGGCAGGTGTGGAGGTGGGCGGCACGCCGCGACTGGCGCTCGGGTGCGCTCCTGCTCGCCGTGCTCGCCGGCTGGGTGCCGTGGCTTCTCTACCTCGATCGCACCATCTTCACGTTCTACTGCGTGGTGTTCGTCCCCTTCATCGCGATCTCACTGGCCATGGCTGTCGCGGCTATCGTCGGACCCCGCGATGCATCCCCCGAGCGGCGTCGGTGGGGGGCCGTGGGTGCCGGGGGCATCGTCCTGCTGGCGGTGGTCCTGGCCTGGTGGTTCTACCCCATCTGGACTGCCGAGACGCTCCCCTATGCCCAGTGGCAGTGGCGCATGTGGATGCCCACCTGGGTGTAGTGCCGGGGCGTGGAGCCCGGGCCTAGCGCTCCGGGCAATCCTCAAACGTGTCCTCCGGCATCAGACACATGCCGTAGTCGACGACCGTCTTGCCGTAGGAGTAGGGGGTGCTGTCGTTGAGAAGGCCGCTCGTCGCGGGCATGACCATGCGGATGCGCGTCGTCTGCATCTCGCCCAGCAGCGACGGGTTCACCGTGATGGTGGTGCGGTAGGGGTGGCTTCGATCGCAGCTCTTAGCAAGGCGTGCACGGATGGTGATGTCAGCACTGCGCACCCACCCCATCTCGGTCTTCTGGCGCACGTAGGTGCGGGGCGACACGGGGTATTGCCAGCATTCGATGATCTCTGCCTTGATCACGGTGTCGCCAAAGTCACCGCACGAGTACGTCGAGTCCTGCAGACCCTCCTCCCACTGGCAAACGGCCAATGGCGCAGCCTGCGCGGGAAGCGCGGAAGGTCCAGCGCAGAGCAGGACGGCACCAAGCACCATGACGACAGGGCGAGCGAGAGAGATCACGGTTCCTCCGGTGTCGCCAACACGCTACGCGCTCACCCGATCAAACGTCGACTCGAACGGCCGGTCCGTGGGGAAAAGCCCCGGATTCAATGGTGGAATCCGGGGCTTTTGTGGAGCTGAGGGGATTTGAACCCCTGACCCCCTCGATGCGAACGAGGTGCGCTACCGGACTGCGCTACAGCCCCGAGGGATGCTCGCGCACCCGACGTGGTCGCACGGAGATTGATCGCCGTGGACAGTGCAGGAGCCTAGCAGTCAACGCGCGGCGTCATGCCGTCTGGTCGAACACCTCATCCCATGCCTCGCCCTGCACGGACGGCGAGACAGCGGCGGGGCGATGGTGGACAACATCGGGCGCGGACGGGACCGGTCGCATGCGATGTCGATCGCGGCGCGCCTCGCGTGCGGCACTTGAGCGTTCGAGTGCGCGCAGTGACTCTTCGCGATTTTGAAGTCGATATGCGACGAAGGCACCCGCGGAGTATGAGGCGAGAAGCACCATCGAGGCCGTCACGAACCAACCGCTCGCGTATCCGAGCGCCCAGACTGCACCGGTGGCGACCACGAGACCGGCTAGCGCCCCCAGAACGACGTTGCGGCGGCGTGCCGCCGTTGCGGCTGCGCCTCGGCCGGTGGTCTCAGGCAAGCGCGCAAGCGCTCCCATGGCGGTTCGATGACGCTCGATTCGCCGGGCCTGGTCGTCGTCGTGGCGTCGCAGCCACATGGGAATCAGAACGGCGGCCCAGAGGGCAACGATGGCTGCGTAGAGAAGGCCCGTCACGACCAAGAACGGTATGCGTCACAGGGGTCAGATCCGGGTAATGACACCCCGACTCTCGGCCGTGTCGCGCGGGGTCCTACCCGCCCGCGGCCACCCGCTGCCGCCGCCATCGGGCCAGCAGACCGCCCGGCACCTCTTCGGCGCACAGCGCATAAGAGGCGTGGTCTCGCCAGTCGCCGTCGATATGGAGATAGCGCGGACGCATGCCCTCGAAGCGAAACCCCAGCTTGTCGACCACGCGCACGGACGCGGCGTTCTCGGGCCTGATGTTGATCTCTATGCGGTGCAACCCGACCACGTCGAAGCAGTGGTCGGTCGCCAGGGCAACGGCCGTGGGCATCACGCCCCGACCTGCGTAGCGCTGGTCGATCCAGTAGCCGATATAGCCGCTGAGCAGGGATCCGCGAGCGATACCGCCCACGGTCACCTGGCCCACGAATGCCCCCTCGTACGTCAGGGCGAAGGGCAGGGAACGTCCCTCGCGCGCCTCCGCGCGCGCGCGGCGAACCATCGCGCCGTAGGTGTGTGGCACGTTGCGGTCGTTGATGGGGATGGTCGCCTCCCATGGCCGCAGCCACGCGGCGTTGCGCGTGCGGACCTCACGCCATGCGGTTGCGTCGCGCATGCGCAGGGGACGGAGGCCGACCGGGCCCTCCTGAAGCCGCGCCGGCCACCCCGCGGTCATGTCGGTCGCGCCCAGTGACCACGCCGGCCACCTGACTTCTCGACGAGCATGACGTCGGTGATGACGGCAGCGGGGTCGACGGCTTTGACCATGTCGATAAGAGCCAGGGCAGCGACCGAGACGGAGGTGAGGGCCTCCATCTCGACACCGGTCCGGTCGGCCGTGCGCACCGTCGCTTCGATGGCAACGTGGTCATCACCCACCATCACGTCGACCGTGACCCCGTGGATCGCGAGCGGGTGACAGAGTGGAACGAGCTCAGGCGTCCGCTTGGCCGCCTGGATGCCTGCGATGCGCGCGATAGCAAGCGCATCTCCCTTGGGCACCCCGGGGCCGCGAAGCAGGCTGATGACCTCACCGGACACGAGCACTCGTCCCGTGGCCGTGGCCGAGCGGACCGTGACCTCCTTGCCGGTGACGTCGACCATGCGCGCAGCACCCGAGTCATCGAGGTGCGTGAAGCCTTCAGTCATCTCTGCCATCCGTCGCTAGTCATCGGGCGATAGGTCGATCAGCACAAGCGGGTCGCCCTGCTCGACGCGCGTGACGCCAGGCGGGACAACCGCGAGGGCATGCGCGCGAGCAAGCCCCCCGAGGATATGCGAGCCCTGCGATCCCTCGGGAATCGCGGTCACGCCGTTGCCGTCCACCTGGATCGTCACACGAGCGAACTGGGTCTTGTCGGCGGGCGAGTTGAAGGTGTGCCCGCAGATCGCATCGATCCGCGCGCGTTCGACGCGCGGGCATCCGCGCAGCCGCCGGATCAGGGGGCGCACGAAGACCTCGAAGGAGACATAGGCACTCACGGGATTGCCCGGCAGGGTGACGATCGGCGCCTCGCCCACGTGGCCGAGGCCCTGCGGCATGCCGGGCTGCATGGCCACCTTCACGAACTCCACGCTCCCAGTCTGGGAGAGGACGGACTTGACCGTGTCGTAGGCGCCCATGCTCACCCCGCCGGTGGAGATGATGAGGTCCGACCGGGCTGCCTCTGCCTCGAGAACGGCGCGTAGCGCCTGCTCGTCGTCGCGCACCGGACCCGCACGGTGCGGGATCCCGCCCGCCTCGATCACGGCGGCCATCAGCATGAAGGAGTTGGAGTCGGCGATGCGCCCCTCCGCGAGCGGCTGGCCCGGCTCGACGAGCTCGTCCCCCGTGGACAGCACCGCTACGCGCGGGCGTGGGTGGACGCTCACCTCGCCCCGGCCCGCGGCGGCCAGGAGGGCGACCTGACGAGAGGTGACGACGATTCCCGCGGGAATGAGCGGGTCACCCTCGCGCACGTCTTCGCCCCGAATTCGTACGTGTGCGCCAGGGTCAGCGGCGAGGGTGATCGCGACGGCTTCGGTGCCGCCATCGGTCCACTCGACCGGCACCACGGCGTCAGCGCCCTCGGGGATGCGCGCCCCGGTCATTATGCGTATCGCCGAACCGGGGGCAAGGGCACGCGAGGGAAGATGGCCCGCGGCCACATCGTCGATGACGGGGAGGGTCACCGGAGTCGATTCGCTCGCTCCGGCGAGGTCGGCCGCGCGTACGGCGTATCCGTCCATCGAGGTGTTGTCGAATGACGGAAGTGGCCATGCTGCCGTGACCTCCTCGGCGAGCACGCACCCCAAAGCATCAAGCAGAGGGACGCGCACCGGAGCGAGGGGCGTGCCCAGCGCGAGGGCCGCATCGCGATGGTCGTCTACGCTGCGCATCGCTAGCCGCCTTCGGGATCGAGCACCGTGGGCAGCCAGGCCCGCAGTGCGGGGCCCAGGTCGTCGCGTTCGAGCGCCATCAGGATGTTGGCCTGCAGATAGGAGAGCCGATCCCCCGTGTCATATCGGCGCCCATCGAACAGCACGCCGCGCACGCCCCCGCCCTCTGACGCGGTCATGCGGGCGAGTTCGCGCAGGGCATCGGTGAGCTGGATCTCGCCACCACTGCCCGGTGGGGTCCGCGAGAGGACCGCAAACACCGCCGGGTCGAGGACGTAGCGCCCGATTACGGCAAGACTGCTCGGCGCATCCTGCGCATCGGGCTTCTCCACGAGATCGGTGACGCTGACGACATCGGGCGCGTCGGTGGGGACAGTCGCTGCGCAGCCGTAGAGCGAGATCTGATCGCGCGGCACCTCCATCAGGCACAGCACCGAGCCGCCATGCTGCTCGCGCACGGAGATCATGCGTGCGAGCACGGGATCACGGGGGTCGATCAGGTCATCGCCGAGGAGCACAGCGAAAGGCTCATTGCCCACGTGGTGCTGCGCGGTGAGCACCGCGTGACCGAGGCCGAGCGCATCGCCCTGACGGATGTAGTGCATCTTGGCGAGGTCGTTGGAGGCCATGATGAGGTCCAGTCGATCGACATCGCCCTTGGCCTCGAGCGCGGCCTCGAGTTCGACATTGCGGTCGAAGTGGTCCTCGAGCGGCCGCTTGCTGCGGCCGGTGATCACCACGACGTCAGCGAGGCCCGCGCCCACCGCCTCCTCGACGACGTACTGAATCGAGGGCTTGTCGACGACCGGCAGCATCTCCTTGGGGGTGGCCTTGGTGACTGGAAGGAAGCGCGTGCCGAATCCGGCCGCGGGAATGACTGCCTTCGTGACGCGCACCCCCACACCCTAGGAGAATGGGGCCGTGTCGTCAGCCGAGGCCAAGCAGATGCTGCGCTCCCTCGTGCGCGCGGCTCGTCGGCAGGGGTCCGCAGCCGACCAGGAGTCTCTCGCCTCCACCTGCCTGACTTTCGTCGATAACCTTCCCGGCCCGAAGCGCGTGACCTGCTACGCGTCCTACGGCAGCGAGCCGGGGACCGGCCCCCTCCTGGACGCGCTGGCCGCGGGCGGCTACGAGGTGCTGCTCCCTCGCGTGGTCGGCGACGATCTTGAGTGGGTTCCTGCGGGCGGCGACACGGTCGTCTCGAGCATGGGCATCGCCGAGCCTGCGGGCGCGGCCGCATCTCTTCTCCCGCTGCGCGCGATGCTGGTTCCCGCACTCGCGGTCGGCATCGACGGTGCACGTCTCGGCAAGGGCGGCGGCTACTACGACCGCGTCATCGCCGGCCTGCCCGCCGAGCAGCGGCCGATGGTTATCGCCGTCGTGCGAGATGAGGACGTCATGCCCGTGGCCACCGTGCCCGTGGACGCACGTGACTGCCCGGTGGACGCGATCCTCACTCCCACGCGTGTCATCCCGTGCTCCAGTCCGTGAAGCCCTGCCAGACGGTCACGCCGTCCATGTCGGGCCAGACCACCATGCCGACCGCCAGCCCCGCGGCGGCGGCGGCGACACAGACGACGACCGAGGCAGCGACATTGGCGACCGCGGCACGGCTGTTGCCCTCGCGGGCCAGCACCAAGGTGTCGAGGGCAAACGTCGAAAACGTGGTGAGCGCACCGCAAAAGCCGACGCCGACTAGCAGGAATGTCGCGCGCGGCACACCTGCTATAAGGAAGCCGAGCAGCAGCGAACCCGCGACGTTGGCGACGAGGATGCCGTAGGGGAAACCGGGTGTGCGCCACAGGTAGAGCAGGTAGCGGGCCATGGCACCCGCAGCACCACCCGCAGCGATGAGGGCCAACTCGATCATGGCGCGCTTCCTCGCCGAAGAGCCTGGCCCGCGGTAATGCCCGCCCACGCGGCCAGCAGCGAACCGCCCACCGATGCCACGAGATAGCCCAGCGAGATGGCGTAGTGACCTTCGCGAGCCAGGACCACGAGGTCGACGGCAAACGCGGAGAACGTCGTGAAGCCACCAAGCACGCCGACACCCAGGAACGGCCGCCACAGGCCGTGCCGGGCCGGGTGGGCGAGGACGTATGAGACGAGCACGCCCATCAGAAGGCAGCCGGCGATGTTGACGATCAGAGTTGCCCAGGCAAGGGGCACGGCCATCGCGTCGATGCCAATCTCGACGGCCCAGCGCGCGAGGGTGCCGATGGCACCTCCGAGCGCCACCACCACGAAGGCATCGCCTCGCGAAGGCTCGGCCCGTGGCATGCGCTAGTCGTCGCGGCGCTGGAACAGGATGAGGGCCGGCATCGCGAGCACGAGGAACCACAGCAGGAACACGCCGAGGTGCCCCCACGCCTCCAGGCCCTCGGCGTTGACACCGGCGGTGGCCCCGGTGAAGGGCAACGCCCAGTCGATCCAGCCCCAATCGAGCACGAATGCCACCGCGCTGATGATGGGCTCGACGAGTACGGCGAACACGATTGGCAGGATGATACCCAGCGGCTGATTGCGAGTCAGTGCGGTGATGGCAAAGGCCATTAGCGAGAAGATGACGACGTAGATCACTCCGCGAAGTCCCGGAAGGCCGAGGGCCGTCTCCTCCCAGACGAATCCCTGTCCCGCGAGGGCACTGCCGAGCGCCCCGCCCACGACCATGGCCGCGATTGCCAGCACCGCGGCCACGATGATGACGGCGATGACCATGAGCGCCTTGGCGACGAAGACCGGCGTGCGGCGCGGGTAGGTCGACAGCGTGATGCGGATGAGCCCGTGCCGGTATTCCTGCCCGAAGGCGGCAGCCCCGATCGTGCACAGGACCGCGGCGGTGAGGGGCAGGAAGCCCGCGAAGCCGGCGGTGCCGGCTCCCTCCGGTGGACCGCCTGCCTCCGAGCCAGCGGCGTTGACGATCCACGTCACGAACAGCGCGAGTCCTGCGGGCACGAGGGCGCCGAGGGCCATCAGCGCCCACGTCGACTTCACTGTCGAGATGCGCACCCACTCGTAGCGCAGCGGCCCCCTCATGACGACTCCCCGAACGCAAAATCCTGCGCATCGCCGGTGAGTTCCAAGAAGGTGTCCTCGAGGCTTGCCTTGCGCTGGGTCAACTCGCGCAGCGCGATGCCTGCATCAAAGGCAAGCCGGCCGATCTCATCCGTGGTCAGGCCCGTCACCGCGAGGCCGTCGTCACCGTCGCGATCCACCTGGACCCCCGCACCGCGAAGAGCGTCGGCCAGGCGGCCCGAGTCGGCACTGCGCACGAGCACGTCGCTGCGTTGCGAGACCAGCTCGTTGATGGTGCCGTCGGCGACCAGGCTGCCCTTCGCAATGACGACCACGTGCTGAGCCATGAGCTGCATCTCGGTCAGGAGGTGGCTCGAGACCAGAACGGCGTTGCCCTGCGCGGCGTAGGCGCGCAGGAACTCGCGGAGCCACTGGATGGACTGCGGATCGAGGCCGTTGGCGGGCTCATCGAGCATGAGCGCTCGCGGGTTGGCGAGCACGGCCCCGGCCAGGCCAAGTCGCTGGGCCATACCGAGCGAGAAGCCCTTGGGTCGCTTGTCGGCGACATCGGTCAGCCCCACCATCGCGAGGACCTCCTCGATGCGCGACTTAGGCAGTTTGGCATCGGTGGCGAGCATGCGGAGGTGGTCGTGCGCCGTGCGACCTGGCAGGAAGGGCCGAGCGTCAAGATGCGTGCCCACCACCTCGCTTGCGTGCGGGTGCTGGATGAGCGGCTTGCCGTCGAAGAGCGTGCTGCCCGCGCCACGATCGAGACCGAGCATGAGCCGCATGGTGGTGGACTTGCCCGCACCATTGGGGCCGAGGAAGCCCGTGACGACGCCGTCGGGGACCTCGAAGGAGAGGTCATCGACGGCGCGCACCGATCCGAAGGACTTGCCCAGCCCTTGGGCGACGATGGCCATGGCTGGACCCTAGCGCCGCCGGGCAGCCCTCATCGCACTTCGCCCACAGCCATCGCGGTCGTTAGCACTCCCTCGTCTTGAGTGCTAAAATCCCGGCACCATCCAGGGAGGGATAGTGCCGACGTATCAATACGCCTGCACCGCCTGCGACCATGACCTCGAGGCGGTCCAGTCGTTCATCGACGACCCGCTGACCGAGTGCCCGGAGTGCGGAGGCGCACTGCGCAAGGTCTTCGGCAACGTCGGCGTCGTCTTCAAGGGCTCGGGCTTCTACCGCACCGACTCGCGCGGCAAGTCCGAATCATCATCGACATCGCCGGACGCCACCGAGGCGAAGAAGTCCGATTCGACGACGGCCCCCAAGACCGAGTCGTCGAGCACGTCCACCGGCTCGTCCACTCCCTCCCCCAGCGGCACCACCGCCGCCTAGCCTGTGGACAGTCGTCGACGCCTTCGCGCGAGGGCGACTAGCGTCCTTGGTCCATGGATGTCCGTAGCCTTCGTCGGCGACTGACCTACCTACAGCGACGTCATCGCCGTGGGCTCGCCGCCATTCTCGCATTCGCCGCCACCTTGGGTGTGCTCGCCGTAGTGCGTCCGTCGCCGCCCGCCTCCGTCAGTGTGCTCGTCGCGTCGCACAACCTCCCAGCCGGCGCGACACTCGCCTCCGACGACGTGCGCATCGCCGAGGTGCCCGCTGACATCCTGCCTCCCGGAGCATTCACCAGCGCCGATGACCTCAGCGGTCGCACCCTCAGCGCGCCCATGAGCGCGGGCGAGGTGGTCACGTCGACGCGTCTCGCCGACGCAGCCCTGTCCTACGAAGAGGGGATCTACGCCGTTCCGCTGCGGCTGGCCGACGCTGAGGTGGCGGGCCTGCTGGCACCCGGCGTCGTCATCGACATCGTCCGCGATGAACGTGGGCGTGTCGAGGTGATTGCCCAGGCGGTGCGCGTGATCACGGTGCCGCGCCGGGGCGCCATCAACTCGATGGGCAGCTCGCCCAACTCGACTCCCGGTAGCCTCATCCTCGTCGCCGCTGATCGCACGACGGCGATACGGCTAGCGGCAGCCGGTACCGCCGGCGATCTCGCAGCCATCATGCGCTGAGAGCGCCGCAGTCAACGGGAGAGGGCATGATCAAGGGGTTCAAGGAGTTCGTCTTCCGCGGCAACGTCATCGACCTGGCAGTTGCCGTCGCCGTGGGCACGGCACTAGCGGCGCTCGTCGCCGCGGTGACCAAGGCCCTCATCGAGCCCCTCGTGGGATGGGTCCTGCACTTCATCGGCGGAAGTGACGGGGTCGGCGGCACGATCCTCCTGTCGGACGGCTACGAAATCGACTTCGCCCTGCTCATCGGCGCGATCATCACGTTCTTCACCACACTCGTGGCGCTCTACTTCTTCTTCGTGGCACCCATGAACAAGTACCGCGCTCTGACCGGCCAGGGCAGCATCGACACCCGCCCACCCGATGTCCAGCTGCTCGAGGAGATCCGCGACCTGCTCAAGGAGCAGCAGGCCAAGGGCGGGACATCTAACTGAGAGGCGCAGCGCCGGCCAGCCTCCTGTGGCGGCTTTCAAAGGTGTGGTGAAACCACCGCTAGGAGTAGTGCGGTGGCACCTGCTCGAGGTAGTGGCGATCGTCGAAGCCGTCGATCCCCTCGTCTGTGGTGATATCCGGCAGGAGCGTGACATCGAGGGGTGAGGGGGCGACTCGCGACGACTCGACCGCCTCCAGGGCGCCTTCGAAAGCCGAGGCCAGGAGGCCAAGGTCAGCGTCGGTGACGACGAACGACGGAGACACCTGAATGGCCCCGGATGCAAGGGTGCGCGTGAGCACTCCGCGCTCTCGCAGACCGGTCAGCACTCGCGGGGGCACGCCCTCGGCGATCGCATCCGGCGTGAAGTCCACGGCGGCCAGCACACCCACCCCCGCGCGCACCTCGCTAACGACATCGAACGCCGTGAGAGGGCTCAGTGCGCGGGCAAGCGAGTGCTGAAGTACCGCGGCCGTGTCAACGAGGTGCTCCTCGTCGAGGATGTCGAGATTGGCCATGGCTGCGGCGGCTCCCGCGGCATGCGCGGAGTACGTATAGCCATGCCGCCACATCACCGGTGCCGGGCCGGGTGTCCAGAAGGGTTCGGCTACCCGGCCAGACACCAGGACGGCGCCGAGGGGCACGTAGCCGCTCGTCACGCCCTTGGCACTGAGGAGGACGTCGGGATCGAGACTCCAGCGAGTCGAGGCGAACATGTCACCGGCGCGCCCGTAACCGCTGATGACCTCGTCGGCCACGAAGAGCACATCGCGCTCGCGACACGCCTCCCGCACGCGGTCGAGGTAGCCCTCCGGCGGCGCATAGACCCCCCCCGCTCCGATGATGGGCTCGCAGAAGAACGCCGCGACGTCATCGCGCTGGTCGAGCAGGTCGATCAGGGCATCCGCGTCGCTCCAGTCGATCTGCAGCACAGCGGGATCAAGGTCGCCATGGCCCTGCCGATTGGCCGGGATACCCGCCAAGCTGGTGCCCGCGAGATGCATGCCGTGATAGGCGTGCGTGCGCGTGACGATGACATTGCGGTGCGGCGATCCGACCTCCGCCCAGTAGCGACGCGCGAGCTTGACCGCGGTGTCGACCGAGTCAGATCCGCCGCTGGTCAAGAACACCTTCGCGTCCGCCAGGGGTGCGAGGGCGGAAAGGCGCTCAGCGAGTTCGAGTGCTGGCCGAGTCGCCAGGTCGCCGAATGCCGAGTAGGCGGCCAGCGTGCTCATCTGTCGTGCAGCGGCCTCGGCGATGCGCGTGCGCCCGTGTCCCACATTGCAGTACCACAGGCCCGCCGATGCATCGAGGTAGCGCCGGCCGGACTCATCTGTGACCCAGGCACCCTCGCCGGAGGCCAGCACGAGTTCGCCCTTGGCGGAGACCGCGGCCATGTCGGCGAAGGGATGCCAGAGGGCGGTCTGCGGGTGCGAGGTCACGCGGCCAGGCTAGCGTGGCGCACATGCGCATCGTCCTGTTCGGCGCCACCGGATACACCGGTCGGCTGACCGCCGAGGCCATGGTGCGGGCGGGCCTCGCACCCGTGCTCGCCGGTCGCCACCACGATGCAGTGGCCAGGCTCGCCGATCGCCTCGCGCCGCTTGCCCCGTCGCGCGACACCGAGCCCCGCATCGCGCTCGCCGACGTCTCGGATCCCGCGAGCGTGCGTGCACTGCTCGAATCGCCGTCCGACGTCCTCGTGACGACGGTGGGGCCGTTCATCGACCTTGGCGCTGCCGCCGTCGAGGCCGCCATCGACGCGGGTGCGGCCTACCTCGATTCGACCGGCGAGCCGCCCTTCATACGCCGCGTCTTCGACGAGTGGGGGCCGCGCGCGAAGTCGACAGGGGCGCGACTGATGACGGCCTTCGGCTACGACTACGTGCCCGGCAATCTCGCGGGCGCACTCGCCCTCAGGCGCTGCCGAGAGGCGGGGGTGCCCGCTGCGCGCGTCGACATCGGCTATTTCATCGATGGCCAATTCGCTATCAGTTCGGGCACCCGGGCCAGTGCCGTGGGCGTCCTGCTCGCCCCGTCCTACGGCTTCAGTTGCGGCACGGTCGTCGAGAGGCGCTCACCCGGCGGCCGCACGCGCACCTTCGACCTCGGTCGCGGTCGCAAGTGGACCGGCCTTCCCGTCGCGGGCAGCGAGCATCTGTCGCTCTCTCGCGTGGACCCGGCGCTGACCGACGTGGACGTGTGGCTCGGCTGGGCGGGCCGCTGGACAAAGCCCGCGTCCTACGCCGGCACGGCATTGGGTGCGCTTGCTGGAATCCCCGGGCTAGGCAGCGGCGCAACGAGCTGGGTGAGCAGACGAGCCGCGCGCACGACCGGAGCCGGGCCCGACGCAGCCGCCCGCGCCGCCGCGCGCACGATCGTGCAGGCCGATGCGAGTGATCCGGTCGGCCGAGAACTGGCATCGGTGCGACTGGAGGGCCCGTCGCCCTACGACCTCACGGCCGACCTCCTCGCGTGGGGTGCCGCGATGGCAGCGACGCGCACGGTTGCCCCTGGCGCTCACGGCCCCGTCGATGCCTTTGACCTCGAGGCACTCGAACGCGGATGCTCCGACATGGGCCTGGTTGCCGTCACATGAGCACCGCGCTCGAAGAGGCTGCGTGGCGCGAGCGGCAACGCGATCACGCGGAGCGCGTGAGGCCATGGGTCGAGCCGCGCCTCGAACGGCGGCGTCACGGTCGGCGCCACCCCGTCGACGACTTCCTCTTCGACTACTACACCTTCCGCCCCGGTCAACTCGCCACCTGGCACCCGGGGGTCGGTGTTGCCCTCACCGGCGAGGTGAGCGAGTGGGAGTTCGTTCGCGGCTATGCCGTCGGTGACGGTCGGGCACACGTCGATCCGAAGGCGATTCCCTTCGACTCGCTTCGTGCGTTCGCCGAGCTCCTGCGTCTGACCTCGCAGCGCGAGCCGCAGCACGGCTGCTTCGGTCGGCATGAGTGGGCCATGGTCTATCGGCTGCCACAGGACGAGATCCGACACGCGGCCTGGCCGCTTCGCGTCGCAGCGCAGGAGATCGCCGACGTCGTCGAGTCCTCTCCCCTGCGCTGCACACACTTCGATGCGTTCCGCTTCTACTCTCCCGGGGCGCGACCGCTCAACGTCGTCACGCCCACGCGGGCGACCCAGCCCGACCTCGAGCAGCCCGGCTGCCTGCACGCCACGATGGACCTCTACAAGTGGGCGTTCCGCTCCTACCCCGTGGTCGGTGCCGACCTGACGGCCGATTGCTTCGAGTTGGCCCGAGAGGTGCGCAACGTCGACATGCGCGTGGCTCCCTACGACCTCACCCCGCTGGGGCTCGCGCCCATCCACATCGAGACAGCCGAGGGGCGGGCCGAGTTCGTGCGGCACCAGAAGGCGTTCGCCTTGCGCGGGGCCGATCTTCGCCAGCGCCTCCTTGGCGTCATTGACGCAGCGCTCGCCTCCCTGACGCCCGTATGACACCGCAGTCCGCGGGAGTCGCCCTGATCAGGCTCGCCGCCGTCGCACTGGCCGGCGTCAGCATGGGGCTCGTGCTCGCCACGTTCGGCACGGGGGCCTCGTCTGCCGACGAGGAAGCCGGGCTCGCGACCGTGCAGGTTGCCGTGCTGTTCTTCGGACCCATTGCCGCGCTGCTTACGCTGACTTTCATCGTCGTGCTGGCACTCACCCGCCCAGCATCGATGGCCATGCCATCGCGTCGGCGCGCCGCTCGGAGCGTCTGCGTGGCCTACGGCGTAGCCGGACTACTGGCGGGTGTTGCGCTCATGTCATTGGCCTGGGCATTGATCGGCAGCGTCGTCGCAGCCGGCTGTTCGGCCGGCGCCTGGTGGATGCTGCGAGAGCAGCCCGCCAGGGGCCGGCCCCGTGTCTAGGCAGGGCGCGGCACGCCTCGTTGGTCGAGTTCGGCCACGATGCGCGCGTAGCGCTCATCGATCCTGCGCGCAGTCTTCTCGTCATAGTCGCGACGCCAGCGCCCCACATGAGCCTGCTGGGGAAGGACCTTCCCGTCGAACCATCGGCGCGTGCGGCGCGTGGGCTCGAGGCCGAGGGCACCGAGCAGCCGTTCGAGGGTCTTATCGCGGCTGGCAACCGCGAGTTCGTGCAGTTCGATGCGAACGACGCTCCCCGGCGGACTCGCCTGCTCCGCGCGCCAGGCCTCGATCATTCGGTCACGCCAGGCATCGAGGCCGGCGAAGACCTCGGTGGGCCCGAAGTGCTTGGAGACAAACGATGCTGCGACGTCGCGGCCGTCACGCATCATGTGGACCACCACGCCGTCGGGGAAGAGGGCCAGCACACGATCAGCCGCTCGCGCATTGGCCGGGGTCGTGTCGACCCAACGCAGGCCCGGGTCTCGCTTGGTCCGCGCCGAGACGATCGTCTCGGTAAAGCGGCGGGACGCGGCATAGGAATCGGTGGGGAACTCGGCGAGGTAGCGATCGCACACGACGGTCATCTCATCGCGGGTCAGCTTGCGAAGAAGGCCGCCCACCGCACCGGAGGGCTTCACCCGCTCGTACCAGTGGTTCCACAGCGTGTCGACTACCTGCTCCGGCGTGACCGTGCGCCCGGAGGTCTGGCGACCCGTAGCCGTGGCATATGCCTCCGCGACGCCTCCGGCCGATGCGATGAAACGCAGTTCGCGAGGATTGGTCGTGCGCAGGTCGCGATGCGAGCCCAGGAGCCTGCCGGCGATCGTCGTGCCACTGCGACCGGTGCCACCCACGAAGATCGGTCGAACGGGGGCGTCGCGAACGACGACCTCTCCTTCGACTCTCACTTGCGCTTGCGATTGGCTCGCGCCGCCCGGCGACGCTCCGCCCGGCTGGCATTGGGACCGACCTCGACGGGATCCTCTCCGTCAGATAGCAGTGCCTCGCGAGCCACGCCTCCCTCGGCCGTGGGCGCGGAGTACTGCAGCAATGGGGGCCGAGACGGGCCAAGGCCCTTGGCGGCCACGATCGGCGTCGGGGCTCGGCCCGGCGCCGCCTGCGCCTTGGCCGCCGCCGCGATGGCTGCCACAGCCTCCTCCGCGCTCGGCGCGGGTTCCGCGGGCTGTTCGAGTTCGGGTGCTTGAGTTTGGACCTCGACATTGAAAATGAAGCCGACGGTCTCTTCTTTGATCCCGTCCATCATCGCCATGAACAGGTCGTAGCCCTCGCGCTGGTATTCGATGAGGGGATCGCGCTGGGCCATCGCGCGCAGGCCGATGCCGTCGCGCAGATAGTCCATCTCGTAGAGGTGCTCGCGCCACTTGCGATCGAGGACCGACAGGATGACCCGCCGCTCGACTTCGCGCATGACCTCTTCGCCGAGCTGCTCCTCACGGCGGTCGTAGGCCAGGTGCGCATCATTGCTGAGTTCCTCGACCAAGAACTCGGTGGTGAGGCCGGCGCGGCCCCCACCGGACTGCTCCTCCAACTGCTCGACCGTGACGCCGACGGGAAAGAGCTGGCCAAGCGCCGTCCAGAGCTGTTCGAGGTCCCAGTCCTCAGGGTAGCCCTCCGTGGTGGCGCCGCGCACGTAGCCTGCAACGACCTCGTCGAGGAAGCCCCGCACCTGCTCGTGGATGTCGGCACCTTCGAGGACGTCACGGCGCTCGGCATAGATCACCAGGCGCTGGCGATTGAGGACGTCGTCGTACTTCAGCACGTCCTTGCGGATCTCAAAGTTCTGCGCTTCGACGGATGTCTGCGCGGAGCGGATGGCATTGCTCACCATCTTGGCCTCGATCGGCTGGTCGTCGGGGACGTTGAAGCGGCGGAGGAAGGCATCGACCATATCGGCCTTGAACAGGCGCATGAGGTCGTCCTCAAGCGACAGGTAAAAGCGTGACTCGCCCGGGTCGCCCTGGCGACCGGATCGACCGCGCAACTGATTGTCGATACGACGCGACTCGTGGCGCTCGGTGCCGAGGACGTATAGACCGCCCCGCTCCACCACCTCGTCGTGCTCGTTCTCGACGGAGGCCTTGGCGGCGGCGATCGCCTCGGGCCACGCGCTCTCGTATCCCTCGGGATCCTCGATAGGGTCGACACCGCGGCGCTCGAGCTCCTGGGCGGCCCGGAACTCCGGGTTGCCGCCCAGCATGATGTCGGTGCCCCGACCGGCCATGTTGGTGGCAACCGTGACCGCGCCCTTGCGACCCGCCTCGGCCACGATCGATGCCTCGCGCTCGTGGTTCTTGGCGTTGAGCACCTCATGGCGTACGCCGCGCATCTTCAACTCATGGGAGATGAGCTCGCTCTTCTCGACGCTCGTGGTGCCCACGAGGACCGGCTGGCCGAGCCTATTGCGCTCCTCGATGTCATCGATGACGGCGGAGTACTTCGAGGTTTCGGTGCGGTAGACGACATCTGCTTCATCCATTCGCACCATGGGGCGATTGGTGGGGATCGGCACGACACCGAGATTGTAGATCTGGTGGAACTCGTTGGCCTCGGTCATTGCCGTGCCGGTCATGCCGGAGAGCTTGTCGTACAGACGGAAGTAGTTCTGCAGGGTGATGGTGGCCAGGGTCTGGTTTTCGGCCTTGATCTCGACGCCTTCCTTCGCCTCGATCGCCTGATGCAGCCCCTCGTTGTAGCGCCGCCCCTTGAGCAGACGCCCCGTGTGCTCGTCGACGATCAGGATCTCGCCGTCAAGGATGACGTAATCGCGATCGCGCTTGAAGAGCTCCTTGGCCCGGATGGCGTTGTTGAGGAAGCCGACCAGCGGAGTGTTGACCGTGTCATAGAGGTTGTCGATGCCCAGCTGGTCTTCGACCTTGTCGATGGCCTCCTCGAGCACGCCGATGGTCTTCTTCTTCTCGTCGACCTCGTAGTCCTGATCGCGCTTGAGCATGGTCGCCATTCGTGCGAACTCGGCGTACCACTTCGTGGGCTGGTCGGCGGGGCCGCTGATGATCAGGGGTGTCCGGGCTTCGTCGATGAGGATCGAGTCGACCTCGTCGACGACCGCGAAGTTGTGCCCCCGCTGGACCATCTCGTCCTTCGACCACGCCATGTTGTCGCGCAGGTAGTCGAAGCCGAATTCGTTGTTGGTGCCGTAGGTGATGTCTGCCGCATAGGCCACGCGACGCTCCGCCGGCGTCATGTGGGCGAGGATCACGCCCACCTCGAGACCAAGGAACCGGTGGATGCGGCCCATCCATTCGCTATCGCGCTCGGCGAGGTAGTCGTTGACCGTGACGACGTGCACTCCCTTGCCGCTGAGTGAATTCAGGTAGCAGGGCAGCGTGGCCACGAGAGTCTTGCCCTCGCCCGTGCGCATCTCGGCGATGTTGCCCAGGTGAAGCGCGCCACCGCCCATGATCTGCACGTCGTAGTGGCGCTGGCCGAGGGTGCGCCTGGCTGCCTCGCGCACAGTGGCGAAGGCCTCCGGCAGCAGGTCGTCGAGGGTCTCTCCGTCGGCAAGCCGCCTGCGGTATTCCGGGGTGAGGGCCTTGAGCTCCTCGTCGGTCATGGCGAGGAAGTCCTCCTCGATGGCATTCACCTGCTTGGCGATGCTCTCCAGGGTGCGAAGGGTCTTGCCCTCACCGGCGCGAAGGATCTTGTCGAAGATGCCCACCGCAGCAGTCTAGACGGGGCCCCTGGGGACGATCTCCACGAATCCCTCCTGGGCGGCCCGCACGACCGCTTCAGTGCGTGAGTGCACCTGAAGCTTCTCGTGAAGGCTGCGGACGTGGTTCTTCACGGTGTTCTCGCTGATGAACAGCTCATCGGCGATCGCGCGATTGCCAAGCCCGCGGCCCATGAGTTCCAGCACCTGGCGCTCACGGCGCGTCAGCGCGGGCACGCTGCCCCGCGCAGCTGTGCCCGCCTGCTCCCACAGCGCGCCCCGATCACCGGCGGCGAGATCCGACCGCCCCTGAGCGGCCGATGACACCACCCTGGCGAGTACGTCTTCGTCGACATCGCGATCGATGATGCCTATTGCGCCCGCGCTCAGTGCGACCGTGAGGTCGAGGGCACCTCCCTCGCGGCCGACGACAACCACGGCGATGTCGTCGCGCGAGGCCCGGATCGCCCGGACACCACGGAGCGCGCCATCGTCGAGCGCGACATCCCACAGGCAGACGCAGCGCCCGGCCAAGCGGACCACTGCCTCGGCATCGGCCGGCTCGCCGATCACCGACACCCCGGGCGTTGCCTCGAGGACGGCGCGAACGCCGCGTCGGAAAATGGGCGATGCGTCAGCGATCGCCACACGCACGTCATCGCTCACCCCCGCAACGCTAGCGTGACCGGTGCCCGGACTTCCGCAAAGTCGCGGCGATAGCGGCTGCGAGCTGAGGCGGGCGACCAGATTCGGTGAGGGCTCGCGCAGCCTCCGCGAGAGTGGCACCCGTGGTGACGATGTCATCGACGAGGACGATCGCTCCGCTGCGGATCGCGCCCCGGACGCTCATCGCACCGCTCAGGTTGGCCTGGCGCGCTCGAGCGTCAAGCACAGCCTGATCGCGCGGTGTGCGCACGAGCACCAGCGATGAGCGCACCGATGCGCAGATCCCCCCGGCGCGTAACTCTCGCGCGGCCGCTCGCGCCACCCGGGCGAGCACGTCCTCGCCGCGAGCGCGCAAGGAAGGGCGCGATGGTGGAATCGGCACGAGCACGGCGTGCCCGACAATCCCGCTCGCCTGCAGTCCCGCCGAGACCGCGGATGCGAGCACCATGCCCAGGGCTCCCGCCATCCCGCGCTGACCACGCTCCTTCCACTCCAGGATCGCCTGGCGCGCCGGCCCCTCGTACGGCACGGCCGCGTAGACGGGCGGACAGCCCGACGGGCACGGGCTCGGGCGATGCGCGAAGGGATCAGCCCCCAGTCGCCCGGCACACGCTCGGCACAAGACGTCAGCGGGCTCGCGGCAGACGAGGCATTCGCGTGGATGGACCAGGTCGAAGGCATCGGCCATCAGCCGGGAGAGCGGGCCGCTCGGTCGGACGTGACGCACGGGACAGGTGTGCCACGACCCATCCCCGCGGTCTAGGCAGGGGAGCCAGCCTGTGGAGAGGCGGGGATGCCGATCGCGAGTATGCTGGGCGAACCTGCCGGGAACCATCGAAGCCTCGTGACGTTCGCCGGGTCACTTCACGCAAAGTCCGAGGTGTACGTCTATGTCCTCTTTGACCCCCGATTTCAAGGTCGCCGACCTCTCGCTCGCTACTTTCGGCCGCGACGAGATTCGGCTCGCCGAGCATGAGATGCCCGGCCTCATGGCCATGCGGGCCGAATTCGGCCCGACCCAGCCCCTGAAGGGCGCCCGCATCACCGGATCCCTCCACATGACGATCCAGACCGCCGTGCTCATCGAGACGCTCGTCGCGCTCGGCGCCGAGGTGCGCTGGGCATCGTGCAACATCTTCTCGACCCAGGATCACGCCGCGGCGGCAGTCGTCGTCGGCCCCAACGGCACTCCCGACAGTCCCCAGGGCGTGGCCGTCTACGCTTGGAAGGGCGAGACCCTTCCGGAGTACTGGTGGTGCACCGAGCGGGTCCTCATGTGGCCTGACGGTGGCGGCCCCAACATGATCCTCGACGACGGCGGCGATGCCACGCTCCTGGTCCACAAGGGCAAGGAGTTCGAGGCCGCCGGTGTCGTGCCCAGCACGGACCCCACGGACTCCGAGGAGTACGCCGTGATCCTCGACGTCCTTCGTCGTTCGCTGAGCGAGGACCCGCAGCGTTGGACCCGCATCGCGGCCGGTATCCGCGGCGTGACCGAGGAGACCACCACCGGTGTCCATCGCCTCTACGAGATGGCAAACGAGGGGCGCCTGCTGTTCCCGGCCATCAATGTCAATGACTCGGTCACCAAGTCGAAATTCGACAACAAGTACGGCTGCCGCCACTCGCTCGTCGACGGCATCAACCGCGCGACCGACACCCTCATCGGCGGCAAGGTCGCCGTCGTCGCCGGCTACGGCGACGTCGGCAAGGGCAGCGCCGACTCGCTCCGCGGCCAGGGGGCCCGCGTCATCGTCGCCGAGATCGACCCCATCTGCGCTCTCCAGGCGGCCATGGACGGCTACCAGGTGGCGACGATCGAGGATGTCATCGACACCGCCGACATCTTCATCACCGCTACCGGCTGCAAGGACGTCATCACCGCGGAGCACATGAAATCCATGAAGCACCAGGCCATCGTCGGCAACATCGGGCACTTCGACAACGAGATCGACATGGCCGGTCTGGCGCAGGTGCCCGGCGTGGTGTGCCGCACGATCAAGCCGCAGGTCGACGAGTGGGCGTTCCCCGACGGACACTCGATCATCGTGCTGTCCGAGGGACGCCTGCTCAACCTCGGCAACGCGACCGGCCACCCGTCGTTCGTCATGTCCAATTCCTTCACCAACCAAGTGCTGGCCCAGCTCGAGATCTTCACGCAGCCGGATGCATACCCCATAGGCGTCTACGTGTTGCCGAAGCACCTCGACGAGAAGGTCGCGCGACTGCATCTCGACGCTCTCGGCGTCCACCTCACCGAGTTGACCAAGCAGCAGGCCGAATACATGGGTGTCGACGTCGCCGGCCCCTACAAGCCCGAGCACTACCGCTACTAGGACACGCGGAAAGACCGGCGGTCATGGAGCAACCCGCGCCGCCGGTCCCTCGCGTGCGCCCCCCCGCCGACTACCCCGGGTGCCCCACCACGGTCGACCTGGCGCTGCGCGCCGGACTATCGCTGCGCGCTCCGCGCTGGGGCATCGTCGACTTCCTGATCAGCCTCCTGGGCTTCGTCATCCTGTCCGTGCCGATCGTCCTCATCGGCGAGTCGGTTGACCTCCCGCTGTCGATGATCGTCATCCTCGGCACGGTCGTCCCGTGGATCGCTCTGGGTGGCTGGCCCCTCATCACGACGTGGTTCAAGGGCAACGGCCCGCGCATCGACCTCGGTCTCCGGCTGACCTGGGGCGACCTGGGATGGGGGGTGCTCGGGGGCTTCGCAGCGCTGATCATCGGTGGTGTCATCGCCGTCGGGCTGCAAGCGCTGATCCCCGACCTCAACTCTGCCGCCGCGGAGGTCGGCGAGGAACTCAAGGCCGACTCTTCCATCGCCGTCATGGCCATCTTCGCCCTCTGCATTGGCATCGGTGCTCCAATCGTGGAGGAACTGGCCTTTCGCGGATTGGGCTACGGCGCACTGCGCAAGCGCGGGGTTCCCACTCTGTGGGTCATCGTCATCACCACGGTCGTATTCAGCCTCTTCCACCTGGAGCTGACCCGGATTCCGATCCTGCTGGCCAGCGGCGCAATACTCGGGATCCTGCGCTGGCGGACACGCGGCCTGGGTGCCCCGATCGTGGCTCATGCCGTCAACAACCTGCCAGGAGCGGCATTCCTGCTCCTGGGGTGACACCATGGTCGACATGAGAGGCAGGGTCCTGGTCGTCGATGACGACGTCGCGCTGGCCGAGATGCTCGGAATCGTCCTGAGCGGTGAGGGTTTCGACGCCACGTTCTGCACCGATGGGGCACTCGCCCTCGACGCCTTTCGCGACAGCAGGCCCGACGTCATCCTGCTCGATCTCATGCTGCCTGGCATGGACGGCGTCGACGTCTGCCGGGCCATCCGCGCCGAGTCCGGCGTCCCCATCGTCATGCTGACCGCGCGCACAGACACCGTCGACGTGGTGCTCGGCCTAGAGTCAGGTGCCGACGACTACGTCGTCAAGCCATTCAAGCCCAAGGAGCTCGTCGCCCGACTGCGCGCGCGAATTCGACGTACGGACGAGCCGGGCGTCGGCACTCTCAGCATCGGCGACCTGACCATCGACGTGGCTGGCCATTCAGTGCGCCGCGGCGACGCTGTCCTTTCGCTGACGCCGCTGGAGTTCGACCTGCTCGTCTGCCTTGCGCGCACGCCGTGGCAGGTCTTCACACGCGAGGTGCTCCTGCAGGAAGTCTGGGGCTACCGGCATGCCGCTGACACCCGCCTGGTGAACGTCCACGTCCAGCGCCTGCGCGCGAAGATCGAGCACGATCCGGAGCACCCGCAGATCGTGCTGACCGTGCGCGGCGTGGGGTACAAGGCCGGACCGCCATGACCCTCGGCCCGACGAGCCCGCCCGCTCCGCGGACTCGGACGGCACGCACCGGGCCACGCCCGACCCGTGTTTGGCGCCAGTCGCTTCTGCTGCGGGTCACTGTCACCACCCTGGTGCTCTCGCTCATCGTCGTCGGCCTTCTCGGCTTGCTCCTGCTGTCGCGCATCACGACCGGCCTCCTCGAGTCCGCCGAGCGCACGGCGATCACCGAGGCGAGCGCGGGCCTGTCCGACGCGCAGCGGCTATCCAGCGCCGCCGACACCGGCGGCTCCACAGCGTCGCCGTCGAGCATCGTCGACACGATCGTGGCATCGCTCGCGACGCGAGCCGGTTCTCCCCCGCAGTACGACGTACTCCTACTCGCCGACGACGCTGAGCTCTCCGGCGCTCCCGAGCGCGGCACCAACCTGGTGTCGGATGAGAGCGTGCCGCCCACGCTGCGTGACGCGGTCACAACATCGGGCCGGCAGTCGTGGACCTACACCGAGATCCGCTACCTCGATGGACGCGCCGTGCCGGGCATCGTGGTTGGCGCTCCCCTGAGCATCTCCAGCGTCGCCGCGTATGAGCTGTACTACCTCTTCCCGCTCACCGAGCAGTCCAGCACGCTCGACCTGGTGAGGAGTGCCGTCGTCGGCACGGGCATACTTCTCGTCCTCCTCCTCGGCGCCATTGCCGTCATCGTCACGCGTCAGGTGGTGGCCCCGGTCCGGTCGGCCGCTCGCACCGCCGAGCAGTTCTCCGAGGGCCACCTCAGCGAGCGGATGCAGGTGCGCGGCGAGGATGACCTCGCGCGCTTGGCCACGTCATTCAACGAGATGGCCACCAGCCTCGAGGATCAGATCCATCGACTCGAGAACCTCTCGGCCGTGCAGCAAAGATTCGTCTCCGACGTGTCACACGAGTTGCGCACGCCGCTCACGACCATCCGCATGGCCGCCGACGTCCTCTTCGAATCCCGCGACGCGTTCGACCAGCCCACCGCACGCGCCGCCGAGCTCCTGCAGACCCAACTCGATCGCTTCGAAAACCTGCTAGCGGACCTGCTCGAGATCTCGCGCTACGACGCGGGGGCCGCCATCCTCGATCTGGAGACCGTCGACCTCGACGACCTCGTCGCCCGAGCGGTGGAGGGTGTGCGCCCGCTGGCCGATCGTCGCGCGACCCGTATCTCGGTAGAGACCCAGTCGACACCCCTGCCGGTCGAATGCGATCCGCGTCGAATCGAGCGCGTCCTGCGCAACCTGCTCGACAACGCGGTTGAGCACGGCGAGGGCGAGCCGATCGACATCACGCTCGGAGGTGACGACGACGCCGTGGCGGTCACCGTGCGCGACCACGGAGTCGGACTCGCCGACGACCAGATCCAGCACGTCTTCGATCGCTTCTGGCGAGCAGATCCGGCGCGCGCGCGCCAGACCGGCGGCACCGGGCTGGGTCTTGCGATTGCCCTGGAGGACACCCGGCTCCACGCGGGGATGCTCGACGCGTGGGGCCGACCGGGCCAGGGGGCGTGCTTCCGGCTCACCCTGCCGCGCCGCGCTGACGTGCTGCTCGACGCTTCGCCGCTTCCGCTCCCCGACGACGGCGAAAACCACGACGCTCCCGTCGACGCGGTGGTGCTGGAGGACGCGCGATGAGACCGGGAGCGCTGGCGCCTTTGCTCGCCGTCGCGGCCCTGGTCGCCGGGTGCGCCAGTATCCCTACCTCCGGTCCCATCCAGCAGGGACCGGAGGTTCCCGATGGGCAGGCCGACCAGGTCATTCGCGTCATCGTGCGGCCACCTCAACCTGACATGACGCCCACTCAGATCGTGTCGGGCTTCATCGAGGCATCCGCGTCCTTCGAGGACGACCACGCCATCGCGCGCCAGTACCTCACCGCCGATGCGGCCACCTCGTGGAACCCAACCGTGGGCACCCGCGTCTACGACGGCGTTCCGACCCTCGCGCCCAACGGCCCCGCCGACGTGGACATGACAGCAACGCTGGCCGGGTCCGTCACGGCCGACGGGCATTTCCAGGTGTCTCCCGGACGACTGCTCACCGAGTCCTTCACCCTCGACTACGTCGAGGGTCAGTGGCGCATTGCCAACCCACCGCCCGGCCTGCTGCTGGCGCGCTCCGATATCGACCGGGCGTTCCGCTCGTACGACGTGTACTTCCTCGACCCCGAGTTCACGACGCTGGTGCCCGATCCGCGGCTCATCCCCGCCAACGGGGCCGGCCTGGCCACGTCGCTTATGCAGGCGCTGGCCGCCGGTCCCACCGATTGGCTCGCCCCGGCGGTGCGAACGGCGCTCCCCGACGGCGCGGGACTCGCGGTCAACGCGGTCCCCGTCGAGGAGGGAGTCGCCGTGGTCGACCTCGATGCGTCCGTGCGACTGGTCAACGACGCCACGCGTCGGGCCCTGTCGGCCCAAATCGTCTGGACGCTGCGGCAGGTGCCCGGCGTCCTGGCCGTGGACCTGCGTGCCGGCGGACAGGCACTGCCGGTGCCGGGCGCCACGAATCCGCAGCCCGAGGACACCTGGCGCGGATTCGACCCCAATGCCATGTCCGCCGATGCCATGGCCTACGCGGTGCGCAGCGGACGCGTCGTGGAGGTCACCGGACCCGCACCGCGAGCCGTGCCCGGTGGCGCGGGCCTGGGGGCGCCTCCGCTCGATGGCATCGCGGTGAGCTTCGACGGCAATCACATCGCCGGCCTCGATGAACAGGGGGCTCTCTGGGCGGCCGAGACACGCGCGGGCGCACCAACGGTCGATCTGATCCGCGACCCGGGCCAGTCGCGCCCATCGTTCGGTCGGGGCACGTCCGCCTGGGTCATCGACCCGCAGCAAGAACTCAAACAGGTCCTGTCCGACGGCACGGTCTTCACGATCCCGGTCGAAGGGCTGTCGACCAAGATCCGCATGGAGTCGGTGTCGGTAAGCAGGGATGGCACCCGGATCGCTCTCGTGGTGAGGCGCGGACCGCACACCTTCGTCATGCTCGCACTGATCGTGCTGCGCGAGGGAGCAGCGCGCGTGCAGTCGCCAGTGCGGGTCGATGCGCGATTGACCACGGTCACCGATGTCGCCTGGGCCGAGGATGATCGCCTGATAGTGCTCGGGGCCGAAGGGGCCGGGACGCCCGCGGTCTACGAGATCGACCTAGCCCGCGCTGCCGTGCGTTCGCTGGGGGCTCCGCCCGACCCACTCCGCGTCGCGGCCGCACCCGGCTTCCCTCCCCTGGCGGCCTCCGCCGACGGACAGATCTACTCCTACGCGGGCGGACCGTGGATCTCCGCCGGGTTCGGCGGCAGCCCCGCCTACCCGGGCGGCTGAGGATCCTGACCGACAGGGGCGGCTGTGCCGCCGGGCCAGTCCGAGCCGATTCCCCCACGGGCATGGCGGCCATCTCGATGGCCAGGAAGACGTCGATGACCACGAGGAGAGTCCCGACCGCCATCGCTGCGATGCCGTCCCACCGGCCGTCGCCGGTGATCACCGCGGCGCTCACGCCGACAAGGGCGAAGACCAGGCCGCATAAGGCGCCGAGGTATTCGAGCAGGGTGACCGGGAGTTCGGGCTGACGGGCGTCGCGGATGTAGCCCATGAGCGGCCGCTGGCCGCGCGGCCTATTGGCCTCACGCAGCGCCGTGCGGAATGAGAACGCCTCCAGCACTATCGCCACGCTGAGCACGGCGAAGGCAATCCATGCATCGCCGAGATCCTCGGGATGCTGGAACTTGTGCAGGCCCTCGTAGAGCGAGAACAGGCCGCCGATCAAGAAGAGCACGATCGACACGACGAAGGCGTAGACGTAGCGGCGACGGCCGTAGCCGAGGGGGTGCTTCGCGTCTGCGGGCTTCTGCGACCTCTTGCGGCCAATGAGCAAGAGCACTTGATTGGCGGAGTCCGCTACCGAGTGGATGGCCTAGCACAGCATGGACGACGAGCCCGTGAAGGCGAAGGCGATGAACGTGCTGAGGGCTATGCCGAGGTTGGCTGCCAGGGCGGCGACAACGGCCTTCATGACGCCCTTGGTGCTCACGCGACTCCGGTCACGACGACAGCGCTGCCCTCGGGCTCGACGATCAGGTCGGCCTCACCCGGTGCCGCGACAGCGGCCTCCCCCTCGGTGAGCGACACGTCGCTGGGGCCCGCACCTGTCACGCGTGTCTGCCGGTGCAGGCTCATGACAACGCGATGGGTGCCCGTCGGGACGCGCACGGGCTGATCGGCGATGACGAGATCGAAGGGCATGCCCGGCGGATCGAGGACCTCGCCGACGAAACCACCCAGCGGCATCGGATGGCGATCCGCTCGCACGGCGGCCAGCGCCTCGTCGACCGCCACCGGCTTGGGGGTGAGACCTAGGCGCAGGACGTTGTCGGATGACGTCATCACCTCGATCGCGAGACCCACCACGTAGGAGTGGATGACGCCGGCCGGCACCGCGACGCCCTCGCCGGGGGCCAGCGTCGCGTGATCGAGGAGGACGGCGAGGAGTACCCCCGGGTCGGCGGGATGAGTCGCGGCCACGCGCGCCAGGGACGACACGGCCGACGACGACCAACCGCCCGCCGTAGCGGCTGCCACGAGCTGCGGCTCGATGCGCGCGCACTCCGCGCGGTCGAGATCGAGCACCGCACGCACGGCATCGCGTCGGTCAGCGGTGGCGACGGTCCGGACCAGCGACTCGGGTGCGCCGGCCCTGGCGAAGACGTCAGCCGCCTCCTCGGGATCGCGCCACCCAGCGTGCACATCGAATGCCGTCAGCGCGACGAGCATCTCGCGCTTCTCGGCATCGTCGGAGTAGAGCCAGGTCTCCCTCGGCTGGTCGGCCTGCCGCAACCACCCGGCCCCTGCCGTCTCGGCATCGGGATGCACCTGCAGGGACAGCGGCGTGGAAGCGGCGAGGATCTTGACCAGCGGCATGCCGGCATGCTCCGGTAGGTCGGCGAGGGTACGACCGGTGTCGGGACCATGGACGACCGGAGAGGGCCCGGCCGGATGCGCGCCGAACCACAGCTCTGCCTGCGGCCCACCGGTCGATGCACCGGTCCACCGAGAGAGACCATCGACGGCCCCCCAGGCGTAGTCCTTGAGTACTCCCCGGACGACGTGCACGCCGCTAGCCGCGATCTGGCGGGAGCGCCTCATCGAGGAGCATCACGGGTATGCCGTCGCGCACCTTGAACCCACGGCCGCAGACGGTGCACACGAGCAGGCCGCGCTCACGGTCGGGGCGTACGGGCGCGTGATCATCCGACGGGCACGCGAGGATCTCCAGGAGCACCGGATCGAGTCCGAGGGTGTTGCTCATGCGTTCGCCTCCCTGACCAGCGCGAGAACGTCGTCGCGAATCCCCGCCATCATCTCAGCATCCCGCGCCTCGACGTTGAGCCGCAGGAGGGGCTCAGTATTGCTGGGACGCAGGTTGAACCACCACTCGGGCGCCGCCACGGTAAGGCCGTCGAGCCAGTCCTGGGTGACCCCCGGGCGGTCCGCGAACTCCGCTGCCACTCGCTGCGTCGCTTGGGCGGGATCGCTGACCTCGGAGTTGATCTCGCCGCTGACGACATAGCGGTCGTAGGGCGCGAGCATGCCCGAGAGGGTCGTGCCCTCGGGGGTCTCGCCAAGTGCGGCGAGCACGTGCATGGCCGCGAGCATTCCGGAGTCGGCTCGCCAGAAGTCGGCGAAGTAGAAGTGACCGGAGTGCTCGCCGCCGAAGACGGCGCCGGTCTCGACCATCCGTTCCTTGATGAAGGAGTGGCCGACCCGTGTGCGCTCCGGCGTGCCGCCTCCTTCGAGGATGACCTCCGGCACGGTCCGCGACGAGATGCAGTTGTAGATGATGGTGGCGCCCGGATGCTTGGCAAGCTCGCGTTGGGCTATCAGAGCCGTGATCGCCGACGGCGTGACCGCACGTCCGGTCTCGTCGACGACGAAGCAGCGATCGGCGTCTCCGTCGAAGGCAAGCCCCAGATCAGCACCATGGTCGAGCGCCGCGCGTTGCAGGTCACGTAGGTTGCTCGGCTCGATGGGGTTGGCCTCGTGATTGGGGAATGTGCCATCGAGTTCGAAGAACAGCGGAATGACCTCGAGAGGCAGGGCCGGCAGACCGGCAGCCGTGCCGAGGACCGCGGGCACCGTGAGCCCTGACATGCCATTGCCTGCATCGACGACGACGCGCAGCGGCCGCGACGGTCGAAGATCCACGAGGCCGCGAAGGTGCTGGGCGTAGCGCGGCAGCATGTCGAGCGCGCTCACCGCGCCCGGCGCCCCATCGAATGCGGGCACACCTGTCTCGACCATCCGGCGAATCTCGCGGAGCCCGGTGTCCTGGCCGACGGGCGCGGCTCCCGCACGGCACAGCTTTATCCCGTTGTAGTGGGCCGGGTTGTGGCTGGCGGTGAACATCGCGCCGGGAAGGCCGAGGATCCCGGAGGCGAAGTAGAGGCCATCGGTGCTGGCCAGGCCGATCCGGATAATGTCGCACCCTTGGGACGTCACTCCGGCGGCGAATGCGTCGACGAGGTCATCGCCGCTGGGTCGCATGTCCTGGCCCACCACGACCGCCCCGGGCCCACCGTCCCGACTGCGCGCCGAGAGGACCTCGACGAAGGCGGCGCCCACATCGCGCGCCAGGTCGGCGTCGAACTGATCGGGAACAACGCCCCGGACGTCATAGGCCTTGATGACAGCGTCAAGGACGCGCGGATCGCGCCCCGGGGAGCCGTGGCCCATGGCCACGCGGATCAGCCTTCGATGTCGTGCGCTGCACGACCGGGGAGGGCCCACAGGTGACCGCGTCGAATGCCTTCCGCGCCTACCGCGCCTGGCAGGCGGTCGTCTTCGTCATCGAACAGCGTGTCGGCACCGCTCGCCTGTGCCGCCTCGCGGACGGCATTAGCGAGCGCCACGAGATCGTCACCTGACGGGCCTGCAGGCAGAGCATCGGGCTCGATGCGCACGACCTCCCAACCACGCGGCGCCGAGAGGCGATCGCCGTGAACCTGGCACATGTCGTAGGCATGCGGCTCGGGAGTGGACGAGAGCGGACCGAGGACGGCGACGGAGTCGGCGTACACGTAGGTCAGTGTAGAGACGGCCTGGCGTCCGCACGAGGGGCGGGAACAGCGACGTCGGTATCCCACGCCTCGCGACGCTACCGCGCGGACCGGTCAATGACGGGCAGGCACGCCGCGCCGCGCCGTCGAGGTCTAGCGAGGTAGGAGATCGGCGGCATCCTGGTAGGCGCGCGGCACCGGCACCGTCGTTCGGAGCGGGCGCCACGGATAGCCCGTGATGAGAGAACCGTCGGGGTTGCGCCTCACGGCCCGATGGGCCACCACGACCGCACCGTCGGTCGGCCGCACCACGGCTGTGAACCACGACGCGCCGCGAGGACGCGGGATCTGCACGGCGACCAGCCGATCGCGCGAGACGGTGACGACTATTGGCTCCGGCGGGGCAATCACCGCGTCGGGGGCGAAGGGCAGGATGGTGATCGTTGCCGTCACGGGTGTGTCGTCGACGACTACGGATGTGTCGTCGCCCATCGGCATCGCCTCGCTGTGCGACTTGATCTCCTGCAGTGCGCCAGGTGCCGTGATCCACAGGGTCACCGACGTGATCTTCTCCGCTGGCAGACCAGCGGCCGCCGCGACGTCGCTGATGCCCACTGCTCCTGCGGTGAACGATGTCTCCTCGAGGAATCCCTGACGCGCATCGATGCCGGGGTGACGCTGCCGGATGCCCGCGACGATCGGAACATCGGACACGAGGTCGACGGTCGCGGCCTGACCCTCGAGGGCACCGTCTAGGTCGACGGCGGTGACGGTGCCGGCGGGCACATCGACCTCCGAGAGCGCAGCCGGGACATAGGCACCCCCCTCGGTGATGAGGCGCACCTTGACGGTGGCGTCGATGTCTCCCGGCGCGTGGACCAGCAGCTGCCGGCCGCCCTCGCCGGGGATGACGCCGGGGATGAGGACACGGGACGCCGGGTCCGACGACGGCGGAATCCAGTCGGCACCCCTCGGCACGAACCCCTGGATCTCGATGTCGGAGACGGCGGCCACGACTCGCCCGGACCGCGCGACGACGTGCCACGCCACCGCGGGAAGTCGCGGAGCGATGCGGGTCAGCGACACCACCATGCGCCCGCGGGGCTTCACGACTACGCCGCGCAGGCTCGGCGTGCTGATCTCGCCCTCGGGTCCGCTCAGCACGACGTCGACCTCGGCCGGACTGGTCTCAGGATTGACCAGGAGCAGGCGGGTGTCTCGCCCGGCAACGGAACCGCCGCCCACGAACCACCACGAGGTGTCAGGGCCCAGGCACGCCGTGCTGGCGAGTCCACGGCGCTCATTGAACGAATCCTGCGTGACCTGCGCGGCAACCAGGCCCGGGCCCAAGGACCCCGTCGTACGAATGTCGAGGGGCGGTAGCCGGCGCGACTCGGCCACGACCTCGGCCGAGTCACCGGGGTCGGCCAGGGCCTCTCCGGGATCCTCGACGTCGGGAGCCTGCGGATCAGCGAGGTCGGGATCGTCCGAGCCGCGCAGGTAGGTGATCGATGCGGCACCCTCACGGTCTTGGCCGGGAAGATCCGGCACCACCGTCACCGCCGACGTGGTGCGCGCTCCATCAATCGAACCGGGCTCCGGGCATACGGCCGTGGAGGAGTTCACGGGTTCGGTCACGACGACCTCCCCGCCGGACGGCGACGCCTTGGGCACCAGGAGGCCGATCAGGACGATGAGAACGAGCGACCCGAGCAACACGGCAGCGGCGCGCGGGCCCCGCGGATCCGGCGGCATCGCCTGCGCGTCGGACCTGGGACGACGGCGCCTGCGCCGGCGCGCTTGGGATGTCGCGCCGTCGGTGAGATCGGGCATCAGCGGCTCAGTCATGGCGCTCTCCTACCAGGGCGTCAGGCTCGACCGCGTCGGCGTCTTCATCGGCCGGGGCGTCATCGTCGTCTGCTCGACGTCGGCCCGGAAGCGCAAGCACGATCACCACGATGAGCGCGATCGCCTGCAGCCAAAGCCAGCGCACGCGCGACGAGCTGTCCACGTCGACGAGGAGTGCCTCGCCAGCGCTCGCTGTCGCCGGGATCACGAAGCGCTGAAGGGACTGCTCGCCGTCGTCTTCGACGGCCAGCGGCACACCCCCAAGCGTGGCACGCCACGCGGGATCGGTCGACTGGGCCAGAAGCAGGCGTGCGGGCCCCGGCGCGGCGAGATCGGTCGAGACGAGTGGCTGAGCCGAGCTGATGTCGGTGACGGCAACCGGCGAGTCGGCGCCGTCGCCCGTGTCTACCTGCACGCGCGCGGTGTCGCCCTCGACCTTCCAAAGCACCTCACCCTCCTGCCCGGCGATCCGCCGCAGGCCCGGGGCAGCGTCGAGCGTGCGCACGAGCCGGGCGGCTGCCGCATCGCCCGCCGCGCCATCGAAGACGACGTAGCGCACCGCATAATCCGCGAGCCCGGTCACCTCGTCGCCGCCACGCCCCGAGACGAGCCCGGCGACGAGCGCATCGAGCGGCTGCCAGGCCTCGGTACCCGGGAGCACCTCGGCGTCGCCGAGCTGAGGCCCGGCGCCATTGATCAGCGCGTAGGTGACGTCGCCTTCCTGCTGCAGCACCAAGGTGCGCGGCGCCTGCGGGCCGACGGCCTCCGCCACGACGAAGGGCGGGAGCACGCTTGGATCCCCGCGACGCAGTGGATTGCCCGCGCCGGGCAGCCACAGCATGCCGGCTGCGATCGGGGTGAGGACGGCGAGGGCGATGGCGATGAGCGCGACGGGTTGACGCCATCCGAACGCCTCGGACGAGACAGTCTGGCGAAGACCATCGCCCGCTACCGCAGCGGCCAAGATGAGCGCCCCGCCGTAGACCGCCACGGCCATGCCCGGCCAGACAGGCTGCGGCTGCGCGACACCCGGCAGCGTGGTCGAGAAGCGCGTGGCGGCGACGGCGAGGAGGAGTGCCACGAGGCCGGTCGCCCAGGCGGCGAGCACGAGTGGACGGCGCGCCTCGCGCAGCGGCGCGGCCAGTGCCGCTGCGACGATGCCCACCGTGACCCACAGCGGAACCATTCCAGGGCCGCCCGGATGGAGCAGCGCGAGCCCATAGGACGTCGATCCCGGATCGGTGAGGGCCGGATCGGGCAGGCCGACCTCGCCGAGGAACAAGGTCGGACGTGCGAGGAGATACCTGGACCAGGGCAGCAGGGTCACGATCGGAACGGCCAGCACGACCAGGGCCCGCAGACCGATCAAGCCCGCCGGGGGTGGCTCCGCCAACCCGCCGGGCCACCTCGCCGATCCGCCAATCGGTCGGTCGCTGTCGTGCTCGCCGCGACCGCGCCGCACGGCCAGGATGAGAGCGGCGATGCAACCCAGGAGCGCGAGCAGCCACGCGAATGGCGCGCACGCCATGACGATCGCCAGCAGCAGTCCGGCGCCCCACGCCGTGCGACCACTCGGGGCCGGCAGCGTCGTGCCGGCCAGGCCGACCGCCCGCACGATGGCGCGTACGGCCGGTGGCAGCAGGACGATCGCGATGACCATGCCGATGCGACCTGCGGCGATGGATCCGAAGAGCACCGGCAGCAGCGCGTAGGTCAGGGCCGCCCACCCGCGCACGCCCGCGCTCTGGCAGACACCGGACAGGCTTCGCCATGCGGTCAGCCCCGACAGCGGAACCGCCAGGAAGAAGACCATGCCTACGGCGACGCCGGCCTTGCCCAGCATTACTGTCGACAGGAGGGCAAGAAGTGCGGTCAGCGGCGAGGCGGGCACCGATGACCCGGGCCCTACGTCATGCCAGGCCTCGAGGTAGGCGGCCCACAGGTCGCTCGCACCGGTGGGCGCGGGCAGGAGGGCGCCGCCGAAGAGCACGCCATCGCCCCACCACAGGGCGCGCCCGGCGATGAGCGCGAGCAGTGCCAGGACGAGGGTGATGAGCACCGACGGACGCCCCAGGACGCGGCGCAGGAATCCTCCTGCGGGGTCGTCGAAGAGATCGGCGTCATCGGACACCGGGCCGCTCTCGAGCGCTCCTCCCCCGGGACCCGAGGCACTGCGCCCGGAGATGACCATGCCCCCGAGGGCTTCGAGCGCGGCCCGGGCCTGGCCGAGCGACGTGGGACGAAACTCCCCGACCGCCGCACGCGAGCTCATCGTGGAGGTCGCGCGGACTCGTCGACGCGAAGTGGCGAGGCGACCGGGGTGGGCGATGAGGCTGCCGAGTGCCGCTACGTCATCGCCCGCGCGGCGCAGGTCCTTGCCCAGCACAAAGAGCAGTGAGCGGACGAGCGACCCGACAGCGAGCCGAAGGGCCGTGAACGGCAGTCGCCACGCCGGCACCTGGGCGAGTAGTGCATGCATGGCCGCACGGCGATCGAGCTGATAGCCCCCGACGGAGGAGGCCGTCTCGTCGCGGCGGCCGTGATAGGAGGCCTCGCGATGGTGGACGACGGCGGTGGGAACGACGCGCACCTCGTGGCCAGCGCGCCAGGCGCGCCAGCACAGGTCGAGGTCGTCGCGATAGAGAGGAAGGGCCGGGTCGAATCCGCCGAGGTCCTCCCAGACGTCGCGCCTTACGAGCATCCCGGCCGTGCCGACGGCGTGGACGGCGCTGCGATCGTCCTGCTGGCCCTGATCGTGCTCGCGCCGCTCGAGCCCGGTGACTCGTCGACCGGACCCGGAGATCGTGAAGCCCACTTCGAGCAGGAGCCGGCGATCGTGCCAGCCGAGGGCCTTGGGGCCCAGCACGGCGGCCCGGGGGTGGCTATCGGCGGCTTCGAGCAGTTGCTGCAGGCAGTCCGGGACCGGGGCCGAGTCGTCGTGGAGGAGCCAGATCCACTCCACCGCCTCGACGTCGAACATCTCGTCGGAATCCGAGCGCAGGACCCCGGAGGCCAGGCCCGCCTGGACCGCCTCGCCGAAGCCCGGCGGTCGCTCGCCGGCGGCAAGGTGCACGACACGATCGGCGCCGAGGGACTCGGTCAGCATGGTCGCGGAGGAATCCGTGGAGCCCACGTCGACACCGACCACAGCGTCGGGATGCCGGATCTGCCCGCCGAGGACAGTGAGCACGGCGGGCAGCCAGACCGCACCGTCTCGGGCTACCACGACCGCCGTGACGCGATGGCGCCCCGAGGTGCGGGGATCTGACGTCAGACCGCCTGCTTCTTCAGGCGACGGCGTTCGCGTTCGGACAGTCCGCCCCAGATGCCGAAGCGCTCATCGTGCTCGAGTGCGTATTCGAGGCACTCGCCGCGCACGTCGCAGGACAGGCATACGCGCTTGGCATCGCGCGTGCTGCCACCCTTCTCAGGGAAGAAGGCCTCGGGGTCGGTCTGCGCGCAGAGGGCTCGCTCCTGCCACTCGAGCCCCCCGCCGGTGGTCAGCGGCAGCAGCACGGGATCTTCCACTGCCGTTCCTCCTCCCTTGTGGCCCGCACCGAGAAGGGGACCCGGCGGGGCGGGCCGCCCGGAGGCGCCCGAAATAACACCGCTGTTATTACATAGGTCGAAGGGCCGCCCGTCAAGCCTGTGGGGGAGGTTTACTCAGGCGGCGACCGGAGCAAAGGCGTAGGTGGTCGTTCGCTGACGGGCCGGACGCCCCGCGCTGGCGATGAGCTGCCGGATCTGCTGGGGGGTGCGGGAGGACCCGTGGGCCGAGCCCGCCATGCGACTGATGGTCTCCTCCATCAGGGTGCCACCGATGTCGTCGACGCCTGCCGACAGCATCACGCGGGTGCCCTCGTCGCCGAGCTTGACCCACGAGCACTGGACGTGGTCGATGGCGCCATGCAGCATGATGCGAGCCATCGCGTGCACCGCGAGATTGTCGCGAGCTGTTGGCCCTGGTCGCGCTGCGCCCGCGAGGTAGAGCGGCGCATTGTGGTGGACGAAGGGCAGTCCCACGAATTCGGTGAATCCCCCGGTGCGCTCTTGGATGCCGCGTAGCACGCGCAGGTGTGCCACCCAATGGGCCGGATTGTCGACATGGCCGTACATCATCGTCGAGCTCGAGCGCAGTCCCACTTCGTGCGCCGTTGTGACGATGTCGATCCACGCCGCGGCTGGCAGCTTGCCCTTGGTGAGGATCCACCTGACGTCGTCGTCGAGGATCTCCGCCGCCGTGCCCGGGATGGAGTCCAGGCCCGCCTCGCGGGCCGCGATGAGCCACTCGCGCGGGGAGAGCCCGCTGCGAGCCGCACCGTTGGCCACCTCCATGGGGCTGAAGGCGTGTAGGTGGATGTCCGGGGCCGCCGATTTCACGGCCCGAGCGAGATCCAGGTAGGCCGTGCCCGGCAGGTCGGGGTGGATGCCGCCCTGCATGCAGATCTCGGTGGCCCCCGCGGCCCGGGCCTCGCGAACGCGGTCGGCCACCTCGTCGAGCGACAGGGTGTAGGCGTCGACATCCTGCGCCCGCTGGGCGAAGGCGCAGAAGCGGCAGCCGGTATAGCAGACGTTGGTGAAGTTGATGTTGCGGTTGACGACATAGGTCACCTCGTCACCGACCACCTGGCGACGGAGGTCGTCGGCCAAGGCGACGACCTCATCGAGCGCCGATCCCTCCGCCGACATCAGGGCGACAGCGTGCGCGTGGGCATCGTCTCGGGCAAGGGCAGCCGGGTCTCGGTGAGCGAGGTCGAGGGCCGCGCGTACGTCGGACGTGAGTCGCTCCGGCGCGGCCGAGGCGGCGACACGCTCGCGGATCTCGGCCCAATCGCCGTAGACGTCCTCGAAGTCCGCGCGTCGGTCCGAGCGGCGCCCCTGCGTGTCGATGGCCGTATGCAGGTCGACGCGACCGCCGGCCTGGCGGCGGGCGAAGTCGGCGTACGCGTCCTGGTCGTCATCGGGTTCCTGCCAGGGACGCCCCGCCGCGCGTGCGCCTTCGGCGACCAGTCCGTCGGCAGCGGCCAGTGCGTCGACATGGCCGCGCAGGCGCGGGTCGATCCAGGTCTCGGCCATCACGTAGGGCGGATGGGCGGTCAGGCGCGGGCGCAGGGCGAAGCCCGCATCGGCAGTGCGCGCCCGCAACTCCTCCAGATGGGGCCACGGCCTCTCGGGATTCACGTGATCGGGTGTCAATGGACTCACGCCGCCCCAGTCGTCGACACCGGCCGCGAGAAGCGCCGCGAGGTCGTCGCCCTCCGACAGATTGGGCGGTGCCTGCAGACGCATGGCCGGACCCAGGATGATCCGCGCTGTCGCCAGCGTCGCGAGGTAGTCGTCGCGATCGAGGTCGGGCACCTCGCGCATCGCGGTGTCGCCCTTGGCGCGGAAGTTCTGGACGATGACCTCCTGCACGTGCCGATGCCTGCGATGCGAGGCGCGGATGGCGAAAAGTGCGTCGATGCGCTCGGCCGGGGTCTCGCCGATGCCCACCAGGATGCCGGTGGTGAAGGGGATGGTGAGCCGGCCGGCATCCTCGAGCACGCGCAGCCGGACCGCCGGCTCCTTGTCGGGGCTGCCGAAATGCGGGGAGCCGGGCTCGGCCCACATCCGCTGCGAGGTCGTCTCGACCATCATGCCCATGCTCGGGGCGACCGGCCGCAGGCGACGCATCTCCTCCCAAGACATCACGCCCGGGTTGAGGTGCGGGAGCAGCCCGGTCTCCTCGAGCACGCGAATCGACATGGCGCGCACGTATGACAGCGTGCTGTCGTATCCGGCCTCGTCGAGCCACGCGCGGGCGGCCGGCCAGCGGTACTCGGGTCGATCGCCGAGGGTGAACAGTGCCTCGGCACAGTCGGCGTCGGCACCCGCCTGCGCGATCGCGACAACCTCGTCGGGTGAGAGGTAGGGGGCCGGCAATCGATGCGGAACCGTGGCGAAGGTGCAGTAGTGGCACCGGTCGCGGCACAGGCGCGTCAGGGGAATGAAGACCTTGGGCGAAAAAGTGACGACCCCCTGGCGGCCCGCCTCGGCCAGGCCTCGGTCGCGGAGTTCGGCGGCCACCGCCATGAGGTCGACGAGAGCCTCGCCGCGGGCGGCAAGGAGCGCGGTGGCCTCGTCGGGGGTGAGGGTGGCGCCTCGGCGGGCGCGGGCGAGGGAACGGCGTACCTCTCCCGCGGTTGCCTTGGGCTCCACCGTGACACTCTATGCGCATGCCCTCGACCTCCGCCGCTCCACGGCGCATCACCGCGCTGGCTGGCGGCATCGGCGGTGCTCGCTTCGTGCGCGGGCTGATCGCGGCCGCGCCCGGGGCCGAGGTCACCGTGATCGGCAACACCGGCGACGACATCTGGATCCATGGTCTGCGCGTGTGCCCCGACCTCGATACCGTGATGTACACCCTCGGGGGCGGCATCAGCGAGGAGCGCGGCTGGGGGCGCGAGGACGAGACCTTCACCGTCAAGGATGAACTCGCCGCCTACGGTGTCGAGCCCGCGTGGTTCGGGCTCGGCGATCGCGATATCGGCACCCACCTGGTGCGCACGCAGATGCTCAACGCCGGCTACCCGCTCTCGGCGGTCACCCAGGCGCTGTGCGCTCGATGGCAGCCCGGGGTGCGGCTGCTGCCCATGACCGACGAGCGTGCCGAGACGCACGTGGTTGTCAATGTGCGCGACGGAGACGGACGTCGCGCCATCCACTTCCAGGAGTGGTGGGTGCGCTATCAGGCCCGCCTCGAGGCGCACGCGATCGTGCTCGTGGGCGCCGACGACGCCAAGCCGGGTCCGGGTGTCGTCGAGGCCATCGAGGGTGCCGACGTCGTCGTACTCCCGCCGTCCAACCCCGTGGTCTCCATCGGCACCATCCTGCAGGTGCCCGGGATCCGCGAGTCCTTGCTGCGTACGCCGGCGCCGGTCGTCGGCGTCTCCCCCATCGTCGGCGGGCGTCCCGTGCGCGGGATGGCTGACGCATGCCTGACCGCCATAGGGGTCCAGACGACTGCCGCGGCGGTCGCGGCGCACTACGGATCGAGAAGCTCAGGCAGCGGCATCCTCGACGGTTGGCTCGTCGACACCTCCGACCGCGATGCCGTGGCCGCGGTGGAGGCGTTGGGCATCGCCTGCGAGTCGCGGCCACTTCTGATGTCCGACCTGTTGTCCACGACGGCGATGGCGACCGCTGCCCTCGCCCTCGCCGAGCACAACGCCGTGCCGTGACCGAGCACCTGCAGGTTACGGCCATCCCGGGACTGCCCGAGTTCGGCGCCGGCGACAACCTTGCCGCGTGCATTGCGACGCAGGCCTCAGCCACGACGTGGCCGGATGCCTCGACCGGGCTGCGGGATGGCGATGTCGTCGTCGTCACGAGCAAGGTGGTGAGCAAGGTCGAGGGTCGGGCGATCCCTGCGGCCGACCGCGATGCAGCGCTCCAGGCACAGACCGCGGACGTCGTCGCGGTGAAGTTGACCCCGCGCGGCGAGACCCGGATCGTGCGCACCCACCACGGCCTCGTGCTCGCTGCCGCGGGGATCGATGCCAGCAATGCTGTCGACGGCACCGTGCTGCTGCTGCCCGTCAACCCGGATGCCTCCGCGCGCGACCTGCGCGCGCGTTTGCGCGCGGTGCTGGGAGTGCATGTCGCGGTCATCATCACCGACACCCTGGGCCGCGCCTGGCGCGACGGGCTAACGGATTGCGCCATCGGTGCAGCGGGCCTGCGCGTCCTCGACGATCAGCGCGGCACGCTCGACACCAGCGGTCGCCCGATGGAGGCCACCGTCATCTCCATCGCCGACGAGGTCGCTGCTGCCGCTGACCTGGTCAAGGGCAAGACTCACGGGCTTCCCGTCGCGGTCATCCGCGGCCTCGGAGGCTTCGTCACCGACGACGACGGGCCCGGTGCCGCCGCAATGGTGCGCCCACCCGAGGAAGATCTCTTCCCACTGGGCACAGCGGAGGCGCGCACCGAGGGTCGCCGCGATGCCGTGCGGCGGCGGCGTACCGTCCGCGGATTCACCCAAGACCCCATCGATACTTCACTCATCGACACCGCGATCGCCGACGCCATCACGGCACCCGCACCGCACCACTCAACCCCGTGGCGCTTCCTCGTCATCGTGGATTCCCGGGTGCGAAGCCGGCTGCTCGACGCCATGCGAACGCGCTGGATCGACGACCTGCGCACGCGCGACGGCTTCGACGAAGCCGCCATTGAGCGCCGGGTCGCACGCGGCGACATCCTGCGCCGGTGTCCGGGCCTGGTGCTTGCGTTTGTCGACCTCGCGGCCGGTGCCCACGACTACCCCGACCCTGAGCGATCGGCCGCCGAGCGTGACCTCTTCCTCGTCTCCGGCGGTGCAGCCGTGCAAAACCTGCTCATCTCCCTCGCGGCCCACGGACTCGGCGGGGCATGGATCTCCTCGACGATGTTCTGCGCCGATGTGGTGCGCGATGTCCTCGACCTGCCGGGGAGCTGGCTGCCCCTCGGTGCTATCGCCGTCGGCTATCCGGCGGATAATCCGACGCCCCGCACACCTCGCGATCCAGCCGAGTTCACCCAGCGCCGCTAGACCCACCCCACCCGACGGCCTGCGGACTAGGCGTCGGAGGAGAACCGCACGGATGTCTCGCCCAGCTGCGTGCCGGGCCAGACGCGCACACCATGCCGCAACTCGTTGCGGGCCCCGATCACGGCGTCATCGCCGATGACCGCTCCCACCACGGTGGCTCCCTCGCCGATGCGCACGCGCTCCCCGATCACGGAATCGATGACCGCAGCACCCGCCTCGACCACGGCGCCGTCCATCAGCACCGATCCCTCGATCACTGCATCGCCTATGACGCGCACACCACGGCCGACCGTCGTGCCGTGGCCGATCACGGCCTGATCGGACACCTCAGCACCATCGAGCAGCAGGTAGGGAGCGGGCCGGTGGCCCGCCCACGGCGCGATCCCGCGGACCAGGTCGGCCGATCCCTTCACGAAGTCCCACGGCGTGCCCAGATCCAGCCAGTACGCATCGTCGACGACACCGCGTACGAGGACGCCATTGTCGAGCAGCGCGGGAAAGGTCTCGCGCTCCACAGAGACCGGCCGGCCGGCCGGGATCTCGTCGATGACCGAGCGGGTGAAGACGTAGCAGCCAGCGTTGACCTGGTCGGTAACGATCTCCTCGGGCATCTGCGGCTTCTCGCGGAAGGCGAGCACTTGCCCGTCGTCGCCGGTCGGCACGAGCCCGTAGGCGGTCGGGTCGTCGACGCGCGTGAGGTGCAGCGTGAGCGCAGCGCCCCAGTCGACGTGACCGGCCAGGAGCGCGCGATAGTCCACGCCGCTCAGCACGTCGCCGTTGAGCACCATGACCGGATCGTCCGGGCCGCAGGTGAGGAGGTCGGCAGCATTGCGGATCGCACCGCCGGTGCCCAGGGGCTGGGCCTCGACGGCGTAGGCGATCTCCACTCCCAGGTCGCTGCCATCGCCCAGGCGCTCGGCGAATACCTCGGCGCGGTACGACGTGCCGAGCACCACGCGAGTCACTCCGGCGTCGCGCGCGCGCTCGATCTGATGGATGGTCACCGGCACGCCCGCCACCGGCAGCATCGGCTTGGGCGTCGAGATCGTCAGCGGACGAAGTCGGGTCCCCTGGCCCCCCACGAGAAGGATCGCCTCGGTCATGCCGTCATCCCACCACACTCACGGGTCCCCTTCGGACGCCCCGTCGGTCAGCAATGCGAAGGGGCCCCGGCATGCACCGGGGCCCCTTCACGTGTCGCTATCGGGTCAGGACGCGCCGGTGCCCTCGAGCCACTGGGCGACGATTTCCGGGTGAGCGTCGATCCACTTCTTCGCGGCTTCCTCGGGTGACATGCCACCCTCGATATCGGCTGCGATCGAGTTCTGATCCTCATTGGTCCAGACGAAGTTCGTCACGAGCGTGGCGAAGGGGCTGCCTGAGTCCATCAGCTTGCTGCTCGCCAGCTTGATGAGGGGAAGCTCGGGGTAGTCGGTGAGGCCGCTAGCCTCTGCCGCATCACTCCAGTCGTTGGCGGGGAAGTTGACGCGGCAGACATCGGCGTTTGCCATGTAGTACCAGGGCTCCCACCCGTAGGCGATGACCGGCGTCTTGTTTTCGATTCCCTTGTTGAGGGCCTCGATGAGGGCTGCCTCGGAGCCGGTGTAGATGGCCTTGAAGTTCAGGCCGTTGGCCTCGATGAGCTTTTCGCCGATCGTGGTGTATCCGGGCGGTCCCTCGAGCCATGCACCCTTGTCGCCCGACTCCGCCGTCTTGAACAGGTCGGCGTACTCGTTGAGGTTTGCACCGTCAGTGATGTCGGGGTACTCGTCACACATCCACTGCGGCACGAACATACCGATCAGCCCAATGTTGCCGCCAGGCCCGAGTTCGACGACAGCGCCGCGGTCGATCCACTCCTGCCAGCGGCCGCCACCCCAGTCTTCGATGACGACGTCGATCGTGCCGGCCTCCATGGCGTCGTATGTCGTGGCACCTTCGTCAAGCGTGGTCTGCGTGATGTCGCAGCCGAGCCTCTCGCGCGCCACGTCGCTCAGGACCTGGGCTGAAGCCGTGTAGCCCACCCATGCATGCATGGCCACTGACCACGCGCCGCAGTCTGCGGGTGCCGCTGCCTCGCTTGATGCCGGGGCGGCGGCACTGGACTCCGCCGGGGCGGCCGCTGAGGAACTCGATCCGGAGTTCACGCCGCCACCGCAGGCCGCCAGGGCCAATCCGGCAGTGGCGAGCGCGACCATCAGGCCCGCGCGTGTGCTTACTCGCTTCATACTTCCTCCAAGGAAGGTAGATAACTGCCAGCATCGTATGAAGTGCGGGAGGCCGTGGGGCGATATTGGGGGTAACAGATCCGTATCGGCCCCTAGCGGGTGCGGGGCCGTGCCTCCTGGGGGCGCCCCTGGGCGATTCGGTCGAGGATGATCCCCAGGAGCACGATGGCAATTCCGGCGGCCAGGCCCTTGCCGGCAAGCTCGGGCTTGGACTGGCCCACGATCACGAGGTAGCCCAGGCCCCCAGCGCCAACGAATCCGCCGATGACCACGACGGCCAGCACGAAGATGAGCCCCTGGTTGACGCCCAGGAGAATGGATCGCCGCGAGGTGGGCAACTGGACCTTCGTGATGACCTGGAGGTTGGTCGATCCTGCAGACACGGCCGCCTCGACGGTTTCCTTGGGCACCTTGCGGATCCCGTCGGCCACGAGGCGGATGACCACCGGTGCGGCGTACACGACGCCGAGGACGATGGCGGCAAAGCGGGTCGGTCCGAAAAGCGCCAGGACCGGGACCAGATAGACGAAGGCAGGCATCGTCTGCCCTGCGTCGAGGAAGGGTCTGAGAACCCTGTCGACCCGCGCACTGCGACCAGCCCAGACCCCGAGCACGATGCCGATGAGCACGACCACGCCCGTGGCGATCAGGGTCATTGCCAGAGTGACCATGGTGTCGTTCCACAGGCCGGTGGCCATCACGAGGATGAGCAGGCAGAAGGTAAGGATGCCGATGGTGCGTCCGGCGAGGATGAGCGCGAGCAGGCTGATGGCGATCAAGGTCAGCCACCATGGCGAGTTGGCCAGGAGATCCTGCAGCGGGTTCAGGAACCACACCGTGAAGCCTTCGCTCCCCGCGACCGTGAGCAACTCCAGATTGGCGGTGATCCACTCGGACAGCGAGTTGGCGACGGCGGCCACCCGCTCGCCGAAGTCGAGCTGCTCGGGCCACACCGCGAACCACAGCACGAACCTCGACAGGTAGATGGCGAACAAGGTGACGACCGCGAAGACGCCGAGGCCGATGCGGCGGCGCACCTTGACCGCCTCTGCGGCCGCGTAGCCGGACTTATCGCGGTTGACCGCTGCGCTCGTCGACCGGTCGATCATGATCGCGAGGAAGACCACTGCCAGGCCGGCGACGACGCCGTCCCCGACGTTGCGAATGGTGAGTGCCTCGACCACCGGCTTGCCGAGACCCGGCGCACCGATCAAGGCCGCGATCACGACAAAGGACAAAGCGGCCAGCATGGTCTGGTTGACAGCCAGGATGATGGTGCTCTTGGCCATGGGCAACTGCACCTTGAACAGGATCTGGCGCGTCGTGGAACCTGCTGAGCGTGCCGCCTCGATGGGGCCCTCGCGCAGCGACTTGATGGCATGCGCCGTGATCCGGATGCAGATGGGGATCGCGTAGATCATCGTGGCGATCGTGGCCGAGGCGATTCCGATGAGGAAGAAAAGCGCCAGTGGCGCCAGGTAGACCAGGGTGGGCAGCACCTGGGCCAGGTCGAGCCACGGTCTCAGCACCTTCATCACGCGATCGTTGAGGCCGGCCCAGACGCCCAACGGCAGGGCGATCACCAGCGAGAGGACGACGGAGCCGATCGTCATGGCCAGCGTCTCCATGGTGAGCAGCCACATGCCGAGCATCCCGCAGATGGCCAGCATCGCCATGCTGAACAGAGCCATGCGCAAGGTCGAGGCCGCGTAGACGATGAAGCCGATCAGGACGAGGGCGCCGAACCAGCCGAGAAGCGGAATCAGGTCGCCCTTGGCGGGCACCGCGATGACGCCCATGATGGTCTCAATGAAGCTTTGTATGCCGACCCGGATGGGGTTGAAGAAGTAGACGAAGATCGGGCTCTCCGTGCGATTGCCGCGAATCGACGAAGCGAAGTCGCGCAGGATGGTGGTGAACCAGGAGTTCTTCTGCGTCGAGAGTTCCTGCGTCTGCACACCCTTCAAAACGGTGGCCAGCATCACCCAGAAGATGAGCACGAGCAGCGCCTGCACCCAGCGCTTCGCCAGCACCGCGCGGAGTTCCACGATCAGTCGTCCAGATCCGAGCCGGGGTCGCCGGCGATGAGCGTGAGCACGTCGTCGCTGCCCACGAAGCCGACGATCTGGCCGCCGACCTGCACGCGAATGGGGGCGACGCAGTCGATGATCGCGTGGGTCGCGTCCCGCACGATCGTGGCGCCGTCGAGCACCGGGCCATCGCCCAGCTCGCCGTCGCGCAAGGGCCGCGCGATGACCTCCAGCGGCAGCACGTGGCTCTTGGGAATGTCGCGCAGGAAGTCCGCGACGTAGTCATCAGCGGGGTGCAGCACGAGGTCCATGGCGGTACCCATCTGCACGACGGCACCGTCGCGCATGATGGCAATGCGGTCTCCGAGCTTCATTGCCTCGGCGAGGTCATGGGTAATGAAGACCATGGTCTTGCCGAGCTCACGATGCAGGCGGATGACCTCGGCTTGCATGTCGCGGCGGATGAGCGGATCGAGAGCGCTGAATGGCTCGTCGAGGAACATCACGTCGGGATCGACGCTGAGCGCCCGCGCGAGGCCAACGCGCTGCTGCATGCCGCCGGATAGTTGCTCGGGATACGCGTTGGCATAGCCGACGAGACCCACGAGCTGGATGACCTCCTCGGCCCGGGAGTACCGAATGTCCTTGCTAACCCCCTGGATCTCGAGCGGATAGGCGATGTTGTCGATGACCTTGCGGTGCGGGAAGAGCCCGAAGTGCTGGAAGACCATCGAGAACTCGGCGCGTCGCAGTTCGCGCAAGCGCGCGGGGGAGGCGGCGAGCACGTCCTCGCCCTCGATGACGACCTGCCCGGCAGTGGACTCGATCAGGCGTGTCAGGCAGCGCACCAGCGTGGACTTGCCAGAGCCCGAGAGGCCCATCACGACAAAGACCTCCCCGGAGGACACCTCGAAGGAGACATCGCGGACCGCAGCAGTGCAACCGGTCTCCGCGAGGAGCTCGTCGCGGGTCAGGTTTTCGTAGGGCGTGCCGATGATCTTCCCGGCGTTGGGACCGAAGACCTTCCACAGCCCGCGCACGGAGATGGCCGGGGCGCTAACAGGTGTGTAGGTCACGGTCACTCCTCTTCGCCACCGAACCACCCGCTCGGTGCGGGTACGAGGTTGCGGTAGACGTGCTTGGCCTCAAGGTATTCGTGCATGCCGGTCGGTCCGAGTTCGCGCCCCACGCCCGATTGCTTGAACCCGCCCCACTCGGCCTGGGGGAGATACGGGTGGAAGTCATTGATCCAGATGGTGCCGTGACGCAGGGTCCGCGCCACGCGTTCCCCGCGGCCGGCATCCGAGGTCCACACCGCTCCGGCGAGACCGTACATCGTGTCGTTGCCTAGACGGACCGCCTCGTCCTCGGTGGCGAAGGTCTCGACGGTCAGGACAGGTCCGAACGACTCGTCCTGCACGCAGGTCATCTTGGTGTGGCACTGATCCAGCACAGTCGGAAGGTAGTAGGAGCCGGACGCGAGCCCGGGGTATTTGACGGGATCGGGTGCTGATCCGCCACAGCGCAGGACCGCACCCTCGGCCAGCGCGGCGGCAACATAGGCGGCAACCTTCGCTCGATGCGCTTCGGATATCAGCGGTCCGGTCTCGGCTCGAGGGTCTAAGGGACCACCCAGGCGGATGGCTCGCGCCCTGGCCACGACGCCGTCCACCACTTCGTCGCGGACGGACTCCTCGACGATGAGACGGGCACCCGCCGAACAAACCTGCCCGGAATGCAGGAAGACAGCGGTCACGGCATTGTCGATGGCCGCCTGGAGATCGGCGTCGGCGAAGACGATGTTGGGGTTCTTGCCGCCGAGCTCGAGGGCGACCTTCTTCACGGTGCCTGCGGCCTCCGCCATGATGCGTCGCCCGGTCACCAGGCCTCCGGTAAACGACACCATGTCAACGGCCGGATGACTCGCCAACGGCGCCCCGGCGGAGGCTCCAGCGCCCAGCACCAGATTGGCCACTCCCGGCGGCAGCCCGGCTTCGTCGAGCAATCGCAGCAGGTGCATCGTGGTGCTCGGCGTGAGTTCGCTGGGCTTGATGACGAGGGAGTTGCCCGCCGCGAGCGCGGGGGCAACCTTCCAGGAAGCCTGCAGGAGCGGGTAATTCCATGGCGTGATGAGCCCGCAGACGCCCACCGGCTCGTAGTCCACACGCGATCGCACGTTGGGATTGCCCGCATCCACCACGCGGGCGCCCACGCAGTCGCCCGCTGCGAGTCCGGCAAAGTAGCGGAAGCACCTGACCACGTCGGCCACGTCGTACTGCGACTCCACCATCCGCTTGCCGGTGTCGAGGGATTCCGCACGGGCGATGTCGTCGACATCGCGCTCGATGAGGTCGGCCACCCGCAGCAGCAGTTGCGCGCGCCCGGTGAAGGGCACCTCGCTCCAGCGGCCATCGTCGAAGGAATGCCGCGCCGCCATGATCGCGCGATCGGTGTCTACCGCTGTCGCCTCGTCGACGACGCGCACCAGCTGGCCGTCGGCGGGGCAGCGGATCTCACGCGTGCCACCCTCGGCAGCGGGGACCCATTGGCCGTCGATGTAGAGGTCAGGCATGGGCCTGCGCGTCGTGGCGATGCCGATAGAAAGGCGCATCGTCCGGCGGCAGCGGGGTGTTGCCGCGAATGAGGTCGGCCGCCTTCTCGGCCACCATCATCGTAGGCGAATAGAGGTTGGCGTTGGTGATATAGGGCATCGTGGACGCGTCGACTACGCGCAGCCCCTCGGTGCCGTGCACGCGCATGGTGAGCGGGTCGACGACAGACATGCCATCGACGCCCATGCGGGCCGTGCATGAGGGGTGGTAGGCGGTCTCGCCGTCGCGGCGTACCCAGTCGAGGATCTGCTCGTCGGATTCCACCTCGGGCCCGGGTGAGATCTCGCCGCCACTGTAGGGAGCGAATGCGGGCTGCGCCAGGATTTCGCGCGTCTTGCGGATCGCCTCGACCCACTCGCGCCGGTCCTGCTCCGTGGACAGATAGTTGAAGCGGAACGCCGGTGGCGCGAAGGGATCCGGACCGGTGATCCAGAGCTTGCCGCGCGCATCGGAGTACATCGGCCCGATGTGCACCTGGTAGCCGTGGCCGCCGGAGGGGGCGGTCCCGTCGTAGCGCACGGCGATCGGCAGGAAGTGGTACATGAGGTTGGGGTAGTCGACGTCGTCATTGCTGCGGATGAAGCCGCCGGCTTCGAAGTGATTGGAGGCGCCCGGGCCCGATCGCAGGAAGAGCCACTGCGCGCCGATGAAGGGGCGGCGCCACAATTGCAGGCTGGGATTGAGCGACACCGGCTGCGTGCAGGCGTGCTGCACGTAGACCTCCAGATGATCCTGGAGGTTCTCGCCCACTCCCGGGAGGTGATGCACGGGAGTAACTCCCACTGAGCTCAGCTCGTCGGCATTGCCGATGCCTGACAACTGCAGGAGCTGGGGAGAGTTGAAGGCGCCTCCGCACAGGATCACCTGGGAGCCGCGGACGCGCATGGGCTTCTTGCCACCCATGGACACGTCGACGCCCGTCGCCTTCGGGGAGCCCGAGGAGGTGTCGAAGACGACGCGCGTGACCCGCGCTCGAGTCTTGACCGTGAGGTTGGGTCGTGCGGCCGCGGGACGCAGGTAGGCCTTGGTCGCGGAGTAGCGGCGTCCGTTGTGCACGTTGCGGTCGAAGGCCGCGAAGCCCTCCTGCTTGAAGCCGTTGACATCGGAGGTCAGGTCGTGGCCGGCCTCCTGCACTGCCGCGAAGAATGCCGCGAACAGCGGATTGCGCGTCTCGCCGCGCTCCACGATCAGCGGGCCGTCCTTGCCGCGCCACTCGTCGGCCCCGGCGCGGCAGTCCTCCATCTTCTTGAAGTAGGGCAGGCAGTGCGCGTAGCTCCACGTCTCCATGCCGGGGTCGGCGGCCCAGCGCTCGTAATCGAGGGGGTTGCCGCGCTGGAAGATCATGCCGTTGATGGAGCTGGAGCCGCCCAGGATCTTGCCGCGCCCGTGGTTGACACGACGACCGTTCATGTAGGGCTCCGGCTGCGACGCGTACATCCAGTCGTAGAGCGGATTGCCGATGGGGAAGGTCAGCGCGGCAGGCATGTGGACGTAGACGTCAAAGGGGTAATCAGGTCGCCCGGCCTCCAGCACCAGCACCGACGTCGACGAATCCTCCGTCAGGCGATTGGCGAGCACGAGACCGGCGGAGCCACCACCCACGATGATGTAGTCGTATCCCCTGGCCATGGCAACATCTTATATCGCCATCACCGGCCGACGGTACGCTTTGGCGGATTTGCAGCCAGCGCCCTGCCCCGATCACCTCGACGGTGCCGCGAAGGCGTCCGTTGGCCACCCACCCCGTGACGGCGGGCGCGAGTACCGCGCCATCCGAGCGGGTCATCATCACCAGGTCGCTCACCGGACCCGTCCCGTCGGCGGAGATCTGACTGCACATCCGCTCGACGCTGGTCGAGCGACGCACCCCAGGTCGTCATGCCCGCCAGGCGCCCCTGGCCGTAGGTCAGGTGGTGCGGAAGGCCGTAAATGTCGGACCCGACCGGCTCCAGCTCGAGCGTGAAGACCAGCGTCTTGGCCGACGGCTGCGCCTGGCATGGCGAGGCGGTTAGTCTCCGAGCTCGGCACGGCGTTTGATGACGTACTCCTCGAGTTCGGCACGGACCGCGTCATCGAGGGGCGGCTGCTCGTAGTCCTCGAGCTTCTTCTCGTAGATCTCCCGGGCACGCTCGACCACGTCGCGCGCACCTAGGCGCGTCCAGCGCTCGAAGTTGTCGGAGTTCCACAGGAACGGGCGGTAGAAGCATGTGCGGAAGCGTTCCATCGTGTGCTCGGCGCCCAGGAAGTGGCCGCCGGCACCAACCTCCTCATGGGCGCCGAAGGCGAGGGCCTCGTCGTCGAAGTCGACCGGGGTGAACTCGCGCTCGAGCGACTCCAGCATCTGCACGTCGATGACGTACTTTTCGTAGCCGGCCACGAGGCCGCCCTCAAGCCAGCCAGCCGTGTGCATGACGAAGTTGGTGCCGGCCAGGAAGGTCGGCAGCATCGTCATGAGCGACTCGAAGGCCGCCTGGCCGTCGGCCGTCTGCGATGAATTGAGGCCACCGCCAGTGCGGAACGGCAGGTTGAAGTGCCGCGCGATCTGGCCGGTGCACAGCAGTCCGACCGCCGACTCGGGCGTGCCGAACTGCGGCGACCCGGACTGCATGTCGATGTTGGACAGGAATGAACCGAAGACCACCGGTGCACCCGGACGGATGAGCTGGCTCAGGGCGATGCCGGTGAGGGTCTCAGCGATCTGCTGGGCGAGGGTCGACGGGATCGATACCGGCGACATCGCACCCATGAGCAGGAACGGCGTCAGAATGACCGGCTGCATTGCCTTGGCGTATTCGAACTGGGCCTCGAGCATGCGGTCGTCCCACCGCAGCGGGGAATTGCAGTTGATGAGCGAGATGCACACGGGCGTCTTCTCGATGGCTTCGCGGCTACCGAAGAGGATCTCGCTCATGCGGATCGTGTCGAGCGCACGGGTGCCGCTGACGACATTGCCCATGTAGAACTTGTCAGTCAGCGTCATTGCGGCATAGAGCATGTCGAGATGTCGCGAGTCGAGGGGGGCATCACTGGGCTCGCACACCACACCGCCGACGCTGTCCATGGCGCTGAACGATTGGGCCAGCTTGGCGAAGTTGCGGTAGTCCTCCATGGTGGCGTCTCGACGTGTGTCCCCCTGGCGCACGAACGGCGGTCCGTAGACGCTCGAGAAGACCATGTGGTCGCCGCCGATGTGCACGGTGTTGGCAGGGTTGCGCGCCTGAATGTCGAACTCTCGCGGGGCCTTGGCCACCTGCTCGAGCACGAAGTCGGGGTCGAAGAACACCTTGTCACCGTCGGTGCGCATGCCGGCAGCCTTGAAAAGCTCGACGGCCTCGGGCTTGATGAACTCAATGCCCAGCTCGGAGACGATCCGACGCCAGCCGCGGTCCAGGACGGCCATGGAGTCCTCGGAGAGGATCTGGTAGCGCGGGAGCTTGTTGACCAACATGGTGAGTCCCTCCGTCTTGACCGACCTGGCATCTGATCCTACACTCAGGTTTTGGCACGTATGTTCCATATGGTGAAACTTCTGGAGGCGGGATGGCGACCACGGTGCCCGTGGGCACGCAGGCGGTCGATCGTGCCGCCCTGCTCCTTGTCTTCGTGCTCGAGTCGACCGGGCCCATCGCCTCCGCCGAGCTCGTGTCGGCCACCGGGCTCCCCAAGAGCACCGTCTCAAGACTGCTCTCGAGCCTGGAGCGCAGCGGACTTGTCCAGCGCACGACCGAAGGTGCCGTCATCGCCGGACCGCGCATCACCCACTTCGCGCTGTCCGTGCGCCCCGAGGACACACTCGTGCGGCTAGCCCAGCCATCGCTCGATCGCCTGGGCGAGTTGACCGGAGAGACCGTCAACCTGGCCATCCCTCTCGGCGGCGAGGTGCGCCAGATCGCACAGGTCGATGCCGTCTACCTCCTAGGCGCGGTCAATTGGCTCGACCGCCCGGTGCCCTTCCACTGCAGCGCACTGGGTCGCGTCTTCCTCGCCCACGGGCATCCCATTCCCACCGGCCGCCTCCCTCGACTCACCGACCGCACCATCACGTCGCGCGCGCAGTTGCAGCGCGCCCTGGATCGTGTCGTCCACGTCGGCTACGCCGTGGTCGACTCCGAGCTAGAACCCGGCCTGGTTGCCATCGCGGCGCCCATTCGATCCGCGGACGGTTCCGTGAATGCCGCCGTCTCGGTCTCCGGACCCTCCGTGCGGCTCACCCCCGACGCCCTGCCCACGGTCGGGGCCCTCGTCGTCGAGGCAGCCGACACCATCAGCCGCGCCCTGCGCCACGGCCAGTCGAGCACCTCACGCAAGGGAGCAGCATGAGCCCCGACGACATCCTTAAGGGCCTGTACGACGAGACCATGATCGGCAACAGGCCGGCCGTGCTCGAGTTGACCCAGGCTGGCCTCGACTCCGGCGTCCTGCCCGAGACCATGCTCTTCGAAGCGCTCATCCCCTCGCTCGAAGAGGTCGGCGCGCGCTTCGAGCGGGGCGACTGGTTCGTGCCCGAGATGCTCATCGCCGGCAAGGCGATGGCCGCTGCGCTCGACCTGCTCCGCCCCCTTCTGGCGCAGACCGGGGTCGAAAGCGTCGGCACGTTTCTCATGGGCACCGTCAAGGGAGACGTGCACGACATCGGCAAGAACCTCGTCAACATCATGCTCGAGGGAGCAGGCTTCACGGTCATCGACCTCGGCGTACAGGTGCCGCCTGAGAAGTTCATCGCAGGTATCGAGGAGCACAACCCCGACATCGTCGGCATGTCCGCCTTCCTCACTACTACGATGCCGATGTTCAAGGCCAACATCAACGCCATCGAGAAGGCCGGTCTGCGCAACAAGGTGGTCGTCATGGTGGGCGGCGCGCCCGTCACCCAGGAATACGCCGATGTGTGCGGGGCTGACGGCTACGCCGCTGATGCCGCGACAGCTGTGCGCAAGGCCAAGGACTTCGTGGCGGCAAAGCGCGCCGGATAGCGATGCCCAAACTCCTTCCCCTCATCGAGCACGCCGTCAAGAAGCCGGTGTGGGACTGCCGCATGTGCGGGCAGTGCGTCCTGCACTCCACCGGTATGACCTGCCCAATGACATGCCCCAAGACGCTGCGCAACGGCCCGTGTGGCGGGGTGAGGGAAGACGGCAACTGCGAGGTCAAGCCGGAGATGCGCTGCGTCTGGGTCAAGGCCGAGCAGCGCTCCCACTCACCGGCAAATCCCCATCACTGGGAAGAGGAGTTCAACGACCTGCGGCCGCCGGTCGACAACCGCCTGCAGGGCACGTCGTCGTGGGTCAACCTCGTGACCAAGCGCGATCGGCGCACACCGGCCGGCTGGCAGGGGCTATCTCGCGAGCAGCATTCGGCGGTGCCAGGCGCGAGCATGGTCGAGGTCGACGAGGTCGCTTCCCTGCCGATCGGATTCCACTCGTGAGCCGCCTGTCTGAGTTGCTTGCTTGCTCTGAGCGCCCCGTCGTCACCGCTGAATTTCCCAGCATCGACGGCGGCGGGCTTGAAGAATTGGAGAAGGCAGCTGATGAACTGCGGCCCTTCGTCGATGCCGTCAACGCCACCGATAATCCGTCAGCGCACGCTCACGCATCCAATACGTCGGTCGCCATCGGCATGATGCAGTTCGGGCTCGAGCCAATCATGCAGGTGGTCTGCCGTGACAAGAACCGCATCGCCATGCAGGCTGACGTCATCGGGGCCAGTCTCTTCGGAGTCGAAAACGTGGCCTGCCTAACCGGTGACGACGTCACTGCCGGCGACGAGCCCGAGGCGCGCCGGGTCTTCGACCTCGACAGCACCCAGCTCATCAAGGTGGCCAGCGGCCTGGCCGAGGGTCACTACCTGTCCGGACGAGCCATCAAGCAGCCTCCCGCTCTCTTCGTCGGGGCCGTCGAAAACCCGTTCGCTCCCCCGCTGGACTACCGCGTGCTGCGCGCCCTCAAGAAGGCCGAGGCCGGCGCACGCTTCCTGCAACTGCAGATCGGCTACTACCCCGAGCGACTGGAGGCCTTCGTGCGCGGGTGCGTCGAGGCCGGCCTCACGAGCACCACAGCGCTCATACCCACTGTGGTGCTCACTAAGTCGGCCAAGGCACTGTCCTTCATGGACAAATCGGTGCCGGGCATCTCCATTCCCGCCGACATGATCGCTCGCGTCGCGGGGGCAGGTGACAAGGACGCCATTGCCGAGGAGTCCTACCAACTCACCCTCGAACTTTCTCGCCACGCACTCTCGCTGCCTGGAGTCTCCGGTATCCACCTCACCGACTTCCGGCACGACGGCTCCCTCGAGCGGCTCGTCCGTGACCTGGGCATCGGGCCAGCCTTCGACCCAATGGCAACCGTCGCCGGTACCACCACGGGATAGGAGTCCCATGCACACCGTCCTGCGCTCCGCCAAGGCTTCCGTCACCATCGGGCCCGATCAGCCTTTCTGCATCATCGGCGAGCGGATCAACCCCACCGGGCGGAAGAAGTTCCAGGAGCAGTTGCGTGCCAACGACCTGTCGGCCGTGGAAATCGACGTGCACGACCAGGTTGCTGGCGGCGCGATGATGCTCGACGTCAACATGGGAGCCCCGCTCGTCGACGAGGCCAAGCTCCTCGGCGAGGCCGTCACCCTGGTGCAGTCGATCACCGACGTGCCCCTGTGCATCGACTCCTCGGTCATCGAAGCCCTTGAGGCCGGGCTCGCGGCCTACCAGGGCAAGGCCCTGGTCAACTCGGTCACGATGGAGCGCGATCGCATCGAGTTGATCCTGCCGCTGGTCAAGCGCCACGGCGCCGCCGTCATCGCGCTGCCCAACGACGAGGAGGCGATCCCGGAAGATCCGCACCGCCGCCTGGAACTCGCCAAGCACCTCATCGGCATTGCCACCGATGAGTTCGGCATCCCCATCGAGGACATCGTCGTGGACCCGCTAGCGATGCCTGTCGGCGCCGATCACACGCTCGCCTACAAGACCATGGAGGCCATCCACCTGATCTCCAGCGAGATCGGGGTCAATACCACCCTGGGCGCATCCAATGTTTCCTTCGGAATGCCCGACCGTCACACGCTCAACGCGGTGTTCCTGCCCATGGCTATCCAGGCCGGCCTCACCAGCGCGATCATGGATTCGCGTACACCTCAAACCGTTACCGCTGTCAAGGCTGCCGACCTAATGAAGGGCAACGACGAGTGGGGTGCCAACTGGATCGCGGCACATCGCGCTAAGCAGGCGGCAGCCGGCACATGAACGAAGGACCCGCTCGCGTCACGCTCGCCTTCGAGCCCGCGGGCAAGTCCGTGCGCGTGCCGAGCGGGGTATCTGTCTTCGATGCTGCCCTGTGGAACGGCATTCCCGTTGATTCCACGTGCGGTGGTCACGGCACCTGCAAGAAGTGCAAGGTTCGGATCGCCGATGGATCGATGCCCATTAGCCGGCTCGACGAGCGCGCATTCACCGCCGAGCAACTCGCCGATGGCTGGCGCCTGGCATGCATGGCCAATGCCGTTGACAACCTGACGGTCGACGTCCCCGAGATGACCACCCGGCCCAAGGCTGCCACCGTTGGCGTCGGGCGGCAGGTCATCCTGCGGCCGGCCGTGCAAAAGCGCCTCATCACCCTCGAGGAGCCAACGCTGTCGGATCAGCGCACCGACATCCGCCGGGTCCTCAACTCGCTCGACGACCTTGAACTCACCGTCGACCCCCTCGTGCTGCGCACGCTTGGCACGGTCCTGCGACAGGCCAAGTGGACCGTCACGGCTGTCGTCGTTGGCACCGAGCTAGTCGCTATCGAGCCCGGCGACACAACGGCCTCCATCTATGGCATCGCCTTCGACCTTGGTACGACGACCGCCGTCGGCACGCTTATGGACCTCGCGGCTGGCGCGCCGATCGCGGTCGCATCGATGCTCAACCAGCAGCAGCCCTTTGGCGCTGACGTGATCAGCCGCATCAGCGCAACGATGCTCGAGCCTGAGGCACTCGAACGCCTGCGCGACTTCGCGCACTCCACTCTTAACGAGCTCGCCCAAGACGTCTGCGAGCAAGCCGGCATCTCCCCCGACCAGGTCTACGAGATCGCCCTTGCGGGCAACGCCACCATGGCCCAGCTCGCGCTCGGCATCGATCCCGAGCCGCTCGGCGTCGCGCCCTTCATCTTGGCCACCGAGTCCTACGAGGGCCTGCTGGCAAGTGACATGGGCGTGCAGATCCATCCGCGTGCCCGGGCCATGGTCTTCCCGCACCTCGGCGCCTACGTCGGCGGCGACATCATCGCGGGCGTGCTGGCCGCAGGGATGGACCGCGACAAGCGACTGCGCCTGTTCATCGACATCGGCACCAACTGCGAAATCGTCCTGGGCAACGGCGAGAAGCTCATGGCCACTGCCGCTCCAGCCGGGCCCGCATTCGAGGCGGCATCGATCCGGTGTGGTATGCGCGCGGCGCCCGGTGCCATCGAGGTCGTCGCCATCGGCGAGGACGGCGTGACGCTGCAGGTCATCGACGATGTCGCGCCTATTGGGCTATGCGGGTCGGGCCTCGTCGACGCCATTGCAGAGCTCCACCGGTCGGGGTTGATGGACGACTCCGGTCGCTTCCTGCCGCAGGACGTCATCGAGGCTGCGTGTCCCACCATGGCGTCGCGATTCGTCGAACGCGACGGTGAGCGGCTGTTCATCCTGGCCACGGCTGACGAGTCAGGAGACGGCCAGGACATCTTCCTCAGCCAGCGTGACGTCCGCGAACTGCAATTCGCGAAGGCCGCCATCTCCACAGGATGGAAACTGCTGCTCGAGGAGTTCGGCACCGACGAGTCCGAGATCCAGCAGGTGCTCCTCGCCGGTTCCTTCGGCACCTACCTGTCGGCCAAGAGCGCCGTGGGCATCGGCCTGGTGCCCAAGATCCCGGTCATGCGCATCGTCAGCGCAGGCAACGTCGCGGGAGAGGGAGCCAAGATGGCACTGCTCTCAGACTCCGAGCGCCACGGTGCGCATGCCCTGCTCGAGGAGATCCACTACGTCGAGCTCTCCGACCGCGGCGACTTCAATGATCGGTTCGTTGATGAGCTCGCGTTCCCGCGATAGCTCGCGCACTGCTCTCATCCTGTGCGGCGCCCTCAGCGCTGACGCCACCGCGTGGATCGAGGAGTCCGGGGCCCGGGTCGACATCCATCCGCTCCCACCGCTGCTCCACAACCGACCCGAGCGCATCGCTCCCGAGGTCGAACGCCTCATCGGCGAACTCCGCGGCAACTACGACGAGATCGTCATAGGCTACGCCGACTGCGGGACCTACGGAGCCCTCGATGAGGTTTGCGATCGGCTCGGCGCAAGACGTCTCCCCGGGCGCCACTGCTACGACATCTACGCCGGCGAGCAGGAGATGACAGCGATCTGGGAGGCCGATCCCGGCACCTACGTCCTCACCGACTTTCTCGTGCTGTCGTTCGACCGTGTCGTATGGCGCGAGCTCGGGCTCGACCGGCACCCCGAACTCCGCGATGACTACTTCCGCCACTACTCCCGGGTAGTCTGGCTGGCGGGGCGGCGTACGCCTGACTTGGAGCGCGCGGCGAGGCGCGCGGCCGAGCGCCTGGGCTTGCCGCTGGAGATCGTCGACGCCCCGGGGCGCCTGCATTCGCACTTCAACGCTCTCGGCTAGACGCCGGGACTGTCCACAGGAGCCTGCAGCGTCTGAAGAAACCTAGCGCGGGGTCGCAGGATGCGACCGGGGTAGGACCGCGCGGCCGTGGATCATCTTCCCCGACCAGACCCTGCAGACTGGCTGCATCACCGAGAAGCCGTCGTACGCATAGGAGTCGGGCGTGCGCTCATCTGCTTCTCGGCACCTCATTCCGGCCATGGTGGTTGCGGTGGTGCTGGCCGTCATCGGCACGGCTGTGGCGGCAGTGGTCACTCCGGGGCGGTCGCAGGCCGCCAGCCTGGTGGGCAAGCCGTGCCCCATGGTGGGGATAGCGAAGGGCGACGGACCCCACCTGAGGAATCTGATGTACAACTCGCTGCAAAACTGATATATCTGTCGCATGACCGCCGCGACCCTCATTCAGCCCGAGCTGACGGGTGGGGAGTCCCAGGCCGACCGCGCCTATCGCGAGATCCGCGCCCTCATCGTCACCCTCGATCTCCCGCCCGGATCGGTCATCAGCGAGCCCGAGCTCCAGGCACGTCTGGGTCTTGGGCGCACCCCCATCCGCGAGGCACTGCGCACGCTGGCCAATGAGCGACTGGTCGAGGTCTATCCCCGCCGCGGGATGTTCGTGGCCGCCCTCGACCCGCGCGACCTGTCGTCGCTGTCGGAGGTCCGCGAGGAGACCGAGCCCTTCGCAGCGCGCCTCGCCGCGCAACGCCGTAGCGATGACGACCTCGCCGTCATCGAAGAGCTGCTGGCCGCCATCGATGAGGTGGCCAAGGCACCCGACATGCTGTCGCTGATCGAGCTCGATCAGCGCATCCACCACCACATCTACCGATGTGCGCACAACGAGTTCCTGCAGTCGGTGTGCGACCAGCACTACATGCACGCTCTGCGCATCTGGTTCCTGGCACTCGACCGCGTCACCCACCTCGGCGATGCCGTGGCCGAGCACCGCGACCTGCTGATGGCCGTCCGCGACGGGGATCCCGACCGGGCGGCCGAGGTCATGTCCATCCATGTCCGAGGCTTCGAGGCCGAGGTACGCCGGGCCCTCTAGGGTCGGGCACCACCGCGAAAGAGGAAGAAATGAGCAACCTGCCGAGCAAGGCCAAGTGCGTCGTCATCGGCGCGGGCATCGTGGGCAACTCCGTGGCCTACCACCTGGCCCGCCTGGGCTGGCGCGACATCGTGCAGATCGACAAGGGCCCGCTGCCCAATCCGGGCGGATCCACCGGCCACGCGTCGAACTTCATCTTCCTCGTCGACCACAACAAGGAGATGGCGCTCCTCACCCTCGACAGCCTGCGTCAATACAAGGAACTCGACACCTTCTTCGAGTCGGGCGGCATCGAGGTCGCGCGCACGCCCGAACGCATGCAGGAACTCACCCGACGCATCACGTCCGGCAAGTCCTGGGGCATCGAGGACATGAGCCTGATCACTCCCGATGAGGTCAAGGAGATGGTGCCCTTCATCGACGAGACCGTCATCCTCGGCGGCTTCTACACCAAGGGCGTCGGGGTCTGCGACTCGCTACGCGCGGGCACGCTCATGCGCGAGAAGGCCATCAAAATGGGCGCACTGCAGTCGTTCGCCAACGTCGAGGTCGAGGACCTGACTGTGGCCGATGGCCACATCAAGGCTGTCGTCACCGACCATGGCACTATCGAGGCCGACTACGTCGTCATCGCGTGCGGCTGCTGGAGCCGTCGGATCGCCGCCATGGCGGGGGCGCAGATCCCGCTCACGCCTGCGGTGCACCAGATGAAGGACATCGGGCCCGTGGCACGGTTCGCCGACGCCAAGGGCGACCTGGAGTACCCCATCGTGCGCGACATGGACACCAATATGTACGAGCGCCAGCACGGCACCGGCCTGGAGATCGGCTCCTACGCGCACCGACCGATCCTCTACGACGCAGAGGACATCCCCTCGAACGCCGAGGCCGCGCTCTCCCCCACCGAGTTCCCGTTCACCCCCGAGGACTTCGCCGACCAGGATGAGCACGCCCTGGAGCTCATGCCTGAGATCGTCGGCGATGAGGGCGCTCAGGAGAAGTACGCCATCAACGGGCTGCTCTCCCTAACCCCTGACGGCATGCCCATCCTCGGCGAGACACCGGAGGTCAAGGGCCTGTGGTCGGCTGCAGCCGTCTGGGTCAAGGAAGGACCCGGTGTCGGGCGCGCCATGGCCGAGTGGATGGTGCTCGGTCAGCCCGAGATCGACCTGCACGCCTCCAACATCGCCCGCTTCTATCCCGGCCAGACGGCGACCAAGCACATCAAGGACCGCACCTCCGAGGGCTTCAACAAGACCTACGGCATCGTGCACCCGGCTGAGCAGTGGGCATCCAACCGCGAGGTACGCAAGTCGCCCTACTACGACCGCGAGAAGCCGCTGGGAGCGGTGTTCTACGAGACCGCGCAGTGGGAGCGCCCCTTCTGGTTTGAGTCCAACGCCAGTCTCGTCGCAAGGTTCGGCGACGCCGTGATGCCGCGCACCTCAGAGTGGGAGTCCCGCTGGTGGTCGCCTATCGTCAACGCCGAGCACCTGCAGATGCGCGAGACGGCGGGCCTGGTCGATCTCACGGCGTTCTGCATCTTCGACATCACCGGTCCCGGTGCCCTGGCCACGGTGCAGCAAGTCTGCGTGCGCCAGATGGACGTCGCCATCGGCAAGGTCGTCTACACCCCGGTGCTGGCCCCCAACGGCGGCTTCGTGTCGGATCTCACCGTGATGCGCCTCGGCGACGAGCACTTCCGCGTCGTCACCGGCGGCGCCCACGGCATGTGCGACCAGAAGTGGTTCAAGGACCATGCGGCCCCCGGCGCGACGTTCACCGACCAGACTGAGGCGATCTCCACGATCGGGGTCTGGGGGCCCAACGCCCGCAAAATCCTCGCCGCCGTCACCAGCGACGACATGAGCAACGAAGGCTTCCCCTTCGGCACCTGCCGCGAGATCACCGTCAGTGGCAACACCGTGCTGGCCTCGCGCATCTCCTACGTCGGCGACCTTGGCTGGGAGATCTACGTGCCCATGGGCGAAGGCCTCACACTCTGGGATGCCGTCTGGAACGCCGGCCAGGATCACGGCCTCATCCCCGTGGGCATCGGCGTCTACGGCACGACCGGTCGACTGGAGAAGGGCTACCGCGCCTACGGCTCCGAGCTCGAGACCGACTTCACCGCGGTCGAGGCCGGCATGACCACGAAGAAGGTCAAGGACGCCGACTTCATCGGTAAGGAGGCACACCTGCGCCATCGCGGGGAGGCCCCGGTCGCCACGGCGTGCGTCCTCACAGTCGACGACCACACGTCATCCACGGGCGAGAAGCGCTACATGATGGGCGGCGAGCCGATCCTCACCAAGGACGGCCTGGCCATCGTCGACGCGCACGGCCGGCGCTCCTACGTCACCTCGGCCGGGTCGGGCCCCTCAGTGGGCAAGCACATCCTCATGACCTACCTGCCCCCGGAGCACTCCGAGCCGGGCACCCATCTGCTCGTGGAATACCTCGGTGAGCAGTACCCCGTGACGGTGACCGGTTCTGGCGCCCTCTTCGACCCGAACAATGATCGGATCCTGTCGTGAACATCGCCGTCTGCATAAAGCGCGTGCCGCTGTCACCCGGCCGCTGGACCCTGACCGCCGATGGCACGGCGATCGACACTAGCGGTAGCGCCATGGGCTGGACGCTGAGCCCGCACGAGGAGTGCGCGGTGGAGGCAGCAGTGCAGCTCGCCGAGGGAGGGGGCACGGTCACGGCCATCTCCCTCGGCACGCCCGAGTCGGCGGAGCAGATACGCGATGTCATGGCGGTCGGCGTCGACCGTGGCCTGCTCCTTGAGACGGACGGCGCCGAGTGGGATCCGCAAGCCACTGCCGGCGCGATCCTCGACGCCATTCGCAACGACGACACGGCGTTCGACATGGTCATCCTCGGCACCGAATCAGCTGACACCGGTGACTACCAGGTCGGTGTGCGCATTGCGCATGCCCTCGGCTGGCCGATCGTGACCAACGTCAAGGGACTCTCGGTGAGCGACGGGGTCGCGCGCTGCGAACGCGTCGCCGGATCGGAGCGCGAGGTCTACGAGGTGGCGCTGCCCGCGGTGATCTCGGTCAAGGACGGCCTCAATATCCCGCGCTATCCGTCGGTGCCCGGTCGCATCAAGGCGCGTAAGAAGCCGATCGACACCAGCACGCCCGCGCACCCCGGCCAGCGCCTAGAGAAGAAGTCGCTGGCCCTGCCGCCGCAGGAGGTGGGCACCGCCGAGGTGATCGGCTCAGGGCCCGATGCAGCACCCAAAGTCGTCGAGATCCTCAAGGAGATCGGAGTGCTCACATGATCCTCGTCTACGTCGATCACGATCGCGGCGTTCTCGATGAGCTATCACTGCAGGCGGTCTCTGCTGCCGTGGCGCTCGGCCAGCCGGTCGAGACTGTGCTCATCGGGGCCAACGCCACCACGGCCGCCCCGCGCCTAGGCGAGTTCGGCGTGACCAACGCGCACATCGCGATCGATCCGCGCCTGACTGACTACGCGCCGCAGGCTGCCGGCCGCGCCGTCGCCGAGCTCGTCACCTCGCTCTCCCCGGTCGCCGTCCTCGCCGTTGGCTCGCCGCGCGGCAATGAAGTGCTCGCCCATGTCGGCGCGATCCTCGACCTGCCCTTCGCGGCCGACTGCACAGGCATCTCCCTTGGCTCTGGCTCCTTCGACGTCACGCGCAACCGCTGGGCGGGCAACGTGATCGAGGAGGCCGTCGTCCACGCATCCACCCTGATCGCATCGACCGCGCCGCACGCCTTCACGGCCGATCCGGTGATCGGGAGTACCCCAGCCACGGTGCATGAGTTCACTCCCACACTGACCGATGCCGACGTCGCCGTGCGCATCATCGACCGCACAGGCGGTGGCGGCGGAGGTGGAGTAGGCCTGGCCGAGGCCAAGGTTGTCGTCTCCGGCGGCCGAGGTGTCGGCGGGGACGGCTTCGGCCCGCTCGAGGAGCTCGCCGAGCTGCTCGGCGGCGCCGTGGGCTGCTCGCGCGTCGTCACGTCAGCCGGCTGGCGTCCGCACGCCGAGCAGGTGGGTCAGACGGGCACCAAGGTCGCGCCCGATCTTTACATCGCCTGCGGCATCAGCGGCGCCACGCAGCACATCGCCGGCTGCAAGAACGCCAAAACCATGATCGCGATCAACACCGACCCGGAGGCAACGATCATGTCGTACGCCGACTACGCGATCGTCGGCGATGTGTCCACCGTCCTACCCGCTATCGTCGACGCCGTACGCGCAGCCAAGTCCTAGGAGTCTCATGCCCTCCGATATCGAGATTGCCCAGGCGACCCAGATGGATCGCATTTCGTCGGTGGCCGCCACGCTCGGCATCCCCGACGAGGCCCTCGAGCCCTTCGGCCACTACAAGGCCAAGGTCTCCAACGCCTATCTCGACTCCCTGCCGGAGCGGCCCGACTCCAAGCTGATCCTCGTCACCGCGATCAGCCCCACTCCCGCGGGCGAGGGCAAAACGACAACGACGGTCGGCCTCGGCGATGGCCTCCGGCGGATCGGCAAGAGCGTCATGATCTGCCTGCGCGAACCCTCGCTCGGTCCGGTCTTCGGCATGAAGGGCGGCGCCGCGGGCGGTGGCTACGCCCAGGTGGTGCCCATGGAGGACATCAACCTGCACTTCACCGGCGACTTCAGCGCCATCGGCCTCGCCAACAACCTCCTCGCTGCGCTGCTCGACAACCATGTGCACCACGGCAATCGACTCGGGATCGACGTACGCCGGGTCACCTGGAAGCGCGTCATGGACATGAACGACCGTGCCCTACGCGACATCGTCGTCAGCCTCGGTGGCCCGGGCAACGGCTATCCGCGCGAGGATGGCTTCGACATCGTCGTCGCGTCGGAGATCATGGCCATCTTCTGTCTCGCCACATCGCTCGACGACCTCAAGCAACGCCTCGGCAACATCATCGTGGCCTACAACCACGACAAGGAGCCCATCCGCGCCCGCGATCTCGACGCCGACGGCGCGATGACGGTGCTGCTCAAGGATGCTTTCAATCCCAATCTTGTGCAGACCTTGGAGCACACTCCCGCTTTCGTGCACGGCGGACCCTTCGCCAACATCGCCCACGGGTGCAACACGGTCGTAGCCACTCGTGGAGCGATGAAGCTCGCGGATTACGTCGTCACCGAGGCCGGCTTCGGCGCCGACCTGGGCGCCGAGAAGTTCATCGACATCAAGTGCCGCAAGTCGGGCCTTCGCCCCTCGGTTGCCGTCATCGTCGCGACGATCCGGGCGCTGAAGTACCACGGAGGTGCCGACCTCACGACGATCACCGACGAAGATCTCGGGGCCCTCGAGAAGGGCATCGTCAATCTCCAATGCCACATCGAGAACGTGCGTGACGTCTACGGCGTCAACTGCGTGGTCTCGATCAACCGCTTCACCTCCGACACCGATGCCGAGATCGAACTGCTCACTGGGCTCGTCAGTGACTCCGGGGCCGACGTCGTTCTCGCCAATCACTGGGCCGATGGTGGGGCCGGCGCTGAGGATCTGGCACGCAAGGTGGTCGCGCTGTGCGAGTTCCCCCGCGAGGTCACCTTCGTCTACCCCGACGAGGCGAGCCTGTGGGAGAAGATCAACGCCATCGCCACGCGCGTCTACCGGGCATCGGAGGTGACCGCGAGCACGAAGGTCCGCAAGCAGATCAAGGACCTCGAGGAGATGGGCTACTGCCACCTGCCCGTGTGCGTGGCCAAGACCCAGTACTCCTTCTCGACGGACGCGTCACTGCGCGCCGCACCTACGGGGCACGTGCTCGACATCCGGGAGGTGCGCCTGTCGGCAGGCGCGGAGTTCGTGGTCATGGTGTGCGGCGACATCATGACGATGCCGGGCCTGCCCAAGGTGCCGGCCGCCGAGCGCATCGACCTCGTCGACGGCGCAGTGGTCGGCCTCTTCTGACCTGACCCCTACTTCTGCACCGCGAGTGTGCAGCTGTGCCGAGTCTTCCCTCGTGAACATGCGGCACGGCTGCACACTCGCGAAGGGGGAGGTGACCGGTCAGGGTTCAGCCAGGCGGGTGGTAGCGAACCGCGAAGCGGCGGCCCGCCGTGGCCGCTGCGTTGATGCCGGCAACAGCAGGCATCAACGCCCAGAATGCCGCGGCCTGCACCTGCCCGGTGCCCACGTAGGTGACCACGGTCATGATCACCGCAGTCACGATCGTCAGGGTGATGATGACGGCTGCCTGCATCAGTCGCTTCGTCATCGGCATACCCTTGCGGGCGCGGCAGCCGTCGTGGTGGTCATGGTGCCTCACCCTAGGTCCGCGGAAAGGGGACAGTGTGCCTTTCGGCGCGCGGCGCGCGAGGTCTTCGCCGTCTGCAATGCGAGAGCCCCCGGTCAGGATTGAACTGACGACCTACCGCTTACAAGGCGGTTGCTCTACCACTGAGCTACGGAGGCGGGCCGCCCCATCCTGCCAGGCGTCCTCAGTCAGCAGCGAAGCCACCGTCGACGATCAACGTCGTCCCCGTCAAGAAGTCCGAGGCGGCCGATGCCAGGAAGACGGCGGGCCCTCCCAGGTCGCTCGGCACACCCCATCGACCCTCGGGGGTGCGCGTCTGGACCACCTCCTCGAGCCCCGGCAATTGCTGTCGGGCTCCCCGCGTCAGATCGGTGTCGATCCAGCCGGGCAGGATCGCATGGACCTGAATGCCGTCGGCGGCCCACGCAATGGCGAGGGCCTTGGTCAGTTGCACGACCCCGCCCTTGGAGGCTCCGTAGGCCGATGCCTTCGCGTTGCCGAAGATCGACATGAGCGAGCCAATGTTGATCACCTTGCCGCCACCGCCCGCCTTCATCGCGGGATACGCCGCCCGGCTGCACAGGAACGGCCCATCGAGGTTGACCGCGAGCACCTGATGCCACTCATCCGGTGTGAGGTCCTCCGGGCGCTTGATGATGTTGATACCGGCGTTGTTGACCAGGATGTCCAGGCGGCCGAATTGCCCGACTGTCTCGTCGACCAATGCTTGCGCCGCATCGGGGTCGGACACGTCGGTGGGAACCGAGACTGCAGTGGCGCCGGACGCCTCCAACTGCTTCACCGCATCGGCCGACTGATCGACATTGGTTGCGGCAATGACGATGGTGGCGCCTGCCCCGGCGAGTGCCTGCGCGATGCCGAAGCCGATGCCGCGGCTACCGCCCGTGACGACGGCGACCTTGCCGGACAGATCAAACATGTTCATGGCCGTGACCCTAGACCCCCCCTAGACTCCAGGTTCACGCATTCAGGAGGTCCCATGAGCCACCCGCCCGTCGTCGCATCGACCTGGCAGTCCCTCTTCGACCGACTCGAGGACTGGGGCCTGAAGCCAGGAGCCGACTCTGGCACGCCGATGACGCGCGGCTGCGTGCTCAAGACGTGGCAGAACGTCGAGACGGGGCTGTGGGAGTGCACACCAGGTGGATGGACGGTCGAGGACCGGCCCGACGAGGAATCGGTCATCATCCTCGCCGGGCGCGCCCGCGTGACCGATGCCGATGGCACGGTCAACGTGATCTCGGAGGGAAGCACGGTGGTCTTCCCCCGCGGCTGGTACGGCCGCTGGGACGTGGAGGAGACGATCGTGAAGTACTACGTCTCCATCAAGTAGGGCTAACCCTCGATGATGATCTCGCCGGCCTCGGCGACCAGGTTGCCGTCAGCGTCGTAGACATCCACGACGTCCTCCTCGACCACGAGGTTGCCATCGGCGTCGAAGACATCGATGGTCTCCTCGACGATGGAGCCATCCTCACCGGTCACGACGATGACGTCGTCAACCACCGTGCCGATGACGTCGCCGGACTCGTCGACGAGCGCACTGACCTCGACGGACTCGCCTACCTCAATGTCGTTCTCTGCCATGACGTCTCCTTGTGGTGTCGGAAGGCCTATCCAACAGGCATCCGCGCTGCGCGACCGGCGAATGGGGAGAACTCACCCCTGGTTCACAGACTGGTCAGACCTGGTGCTGGGCCTGCAGTCGCTCCAGGGCCCCGAGCACGACCGGGTCGAGCTCGTCGGCGTGCCCGCGGGCGTAGCCGCGGAGCTCATCGACCATGGCGGACGTCCAAAACGTCTTGAGGTGCTTGGCCACCCGCTCGATCGCCTCACACTCGCCCACGCCCTCATTGTTGATGGCGATCTGCTGAGCCATGCGGGTCAGCGTCTCGATGCGCACGACTAGCCAGCCACCGACGAGCCAGCGGCGACGCCCACGGTCTGCTCGCCGGGCCCGCGCAGGGTCGGGGAGACCTCGACGGCGGTCACCTTGTACTCGGGGCAGTTGGTCGCCCAGTCGGAGTACTCCGTCGTGACGACATTTGCACCGCTGCTGGGGAAGTGGAATGTCGTGTAGACGACACCGGGGGGCACCCGATCGCAGATGCGCGCGCGCATCACGGTGGAGCCCACGCGACTCGCGAGGGTCACCCAGGTGCCGTCGGCAATGCCCCGGGCCTCGGCGTCTGCCTCGTGGATGTCGAGCACGTCTTCCTCGAACCACTCGACGTTGGCCGTGCGCCTCGTCTGTGCGCCGACGTTGTATTGGCTCAGCACGCGCCCCGTGGTCAGGAGCAGCGGGTAGCGCCGCGTGCTGCGTTCCTCAGTCGGCACATAGGGGGTCACCTGGAAGGCGCCCTGCCCCCGCACAAACCGGTCGACGTGCATGACCGGGGTGCCGAGCGGATGGTCGGCGTTGCACGGCCACTGCACGCTGCCCACCTCGTCGAGCAGGTGGAACGACACGCCCGCGAAGGTCGGGGTGAGAGTGGCGATCTCGTCCATGATCTGGCTGGCCGAGTCATAGTGCATGGGATAGCCCAACGCGGTGGACAGGTCGCAGGTGACCTCCCACTCCTGCTTGCCGGTCTTGCTCGCCATGACCGGGCGCACGCGGTTGATGCGGCGCTCGGCATTGGTGAAGGTTCCGTCCTTCTCGAGGAACGACGTGCCGGGCAGGAAGACGTGGGCGTAGCGGGCAGTCTCATTGAGGAAGAGGTCCTGGACGATGACCAGCTCCATCGCCGCGAGGGCTGCCTGCACGTGGTGGGTGTTGGGGTCGGACTGGGCGACGTCTTCGCCCTGCACGAACAGTGCCTTGAACTCCCCGGTGACGGCGGCATCGAACATGTTGGGGATGCGCATGCCCGGATCGCCTCGCAATTCAGCGCCCCACAGGGTCTCGAACTGCTCCCGCACGACATCGTCGGACACGTGGCGGTAGCCGGAGAACTCGTGGGGGAACGAGCCCATGTCGCAAGATCCCTGCACGTTGTTTTGCCCGCGCAGCGGATTGACGCCCACGCCCTCGCGACCGATGTTGCCGGTGGCCATCGCCAGGTTGGCCATCGCCATGACCATCGTCGAGCCCTGGCTGTGCTCGGTAACGCCGAGGCCGTAGTAGATGGCGGAGTTGGGGCCGTCGGCGTAAAGGCGTGCGGCGGCGCGGATGTCTGCTGCTGGCACGCCGGTGATCGCCTCGAGGGCCTCCGGGGAGTTCTCGGGACGCGCGATGAACTCGCGCCACTCGGCGTAGAGGATCGGATCGCAGCGGTCGGCGACGAAGTCATCGTCGATGAGGCCCTCCTCGGCGATGACGTGGGAGATGGCGTTGACCACGGCGACATTGGTGCCCGGCTGCAATTGCAGGTGGTAGTCGGCGGTGATGTGGGGCGAGCGCACAAGGTCGATGCGGCGAGGGTCGATGACGATGAGTCGTGCACCCTGGCGCAGACGCCGCTTCATCCGCGAGCCGAAGACCGGGTGGGCGTCGGTGGGGTTGGCGCCGATCACTACGATCACATCGGACGCGGCGACGGACTTGAAGTCCTGCGTGCCCGCCGAGGTGCCGAACGTCGTCTTGAGGCCGTAGCCGGTCGGTGAGTGACACACGCGCGCGCAGGTATCGACGTTGTTGTTACCGAAGGCAGCGCGCACCATCTTTTGGACGACGAAGACCTCTTCATTGGTGCACCGCGACGACGTGATGCCGCCGATGCTGTCGGTGCCGTGGGCGGCCTGGATCTCCTTCAGCCGGCGCGCGGCGAAGGCGATCGCCTCCTCCCAAGAGACCTCGCGCCACGGCTCGGTGATCGAGTCGCGCACGAGCGGGGAGAGCACGCGGTCAGAGTGGGTGGCATAGCCCCACGCGAAGCGGCCCTTGACGCACGAGTGGCCCTCGTTGGCGCCGCCGGACTTCGACGGGACCATGCGCACGAGCTCGTCGCCGCGCAGCTCGGCCTTAAAGGAGCAGCCGACGCCGCAGTAGGCACATGTGGTCTCGACGGTGCGGGTGGGCATGCCGAGTTCGATGACCGACTTCTCCTCGAGGGTGGCCGTCGGGCAGGCCTGCACGCAGGCGCCGCAGGAGACGCATTCGCTGTCGAAGAAGCTGCGCCCGCCGGGGCTGACCTTCGACTCGAAACCGCGGCCGACGATGGTGAGCGCGAGGGTGCCCTGGATCTCGTCGCACGCGCGTACGCACCGACTGCACACGATGCACTTGGACTCATCGAAGGAAAAGTAGGGATTGGACGCGTCCGTCGGCGCATCGAGATGGTTGGCGCCCTCGTAGCCGTAGCGCACCTCGCGCAGGCCGACCACGCCCGCCATGTCCTGCAGCTCGCAGTCGCCGTTGGCCGGGCAGGTGAGGCAGTCGAGCGGGTGATCGGAGATGTAAAGCTCCATGACATTGCGGCGCAGCCGCTCGACCTTGGGAGTCTGGGTGCGCACGACCATGCCGGGCTCGCACGGCGTGGTGCACGACGCGGGCGTGCCCTTGCGGCCGTCGATCTCGACAAGGCAGAGGCGGCACGACCCGAAGGGCTGCAGCGAGTCGGTGGCGCAGAGCTTGGGCACCGACAGGCCGGCTTCGGCCGCCGCGCGCATGACGGAGGTGCCCTTGGGCACGGTGACGTCGATGCCGTCGACCTGCACCCTAACGGTCTCGTCGCAGACGGCCGCGGGCGTGCCGTAGTCGGACTCGTGCAGCAGTGTCATCGCTCCATCGCCTCCGGTGACCGGTGGAAGTCCTCCGGGAAGTACATAAGTGCGCTGCGCACCGGGAGCGGAGTAAGCCCGCCCATGGCGCATAGTGAACCGTCGGTCATAGTCTCGCACAGCTCATCGAGCAGGACGAGATTGCGATCACGGTCGATTCCGGCCGTGATGCGGTCGATCACCTCGATGCCACGGGTCGATCCGATGCGGCAGGGCGTGCACTTGCCGCACGACTCGACAGCGCAGAACTCCAGGGCGAAGCGAGCCTGCGCGGCCATGTCGACGCTGTCGTCGAAGACGACGATGCCGCCGTGCCCGAGCAGCCCGCCCGCGGCGGCGAGCGCCTCGTAGTCCATGGACACGTCGAGCGCGTCGCCCGGCAGGTAGGCGCCGAGGGGTCCGCCCACCTGCACTGCGCGCACCGGGGCGCCGGTGAAGGTCCCTCCGCCGTAGTCCTCGACGAGCTCGCGAAGCGTGACGCCGAAAGCCAGCTCGACGATGCCCCCGCGCGCGATGTTGCCAGCAAGCTGGAAGACCTGGGTGCCGCGCGAGCGGTCGATGCCGAGGGCCTGGTAAGCGGCGGCCCCGTCGGCGAGGATGCTAGGCACCGCTGAGAGCGTGAGCACGTTGTGCACGAGCGTCGGGTTGCCAAACAGGCCCTGCAGCGCCGGGATCGGGGGCTTGGGTCGCACCATGCCGCGCTTGCCCTCGAGGCTCTCCAGCATCGCGGTCTCTTCGCCACAGACGTAGGAGCCGGCGCCCTCGACCACGCGGACATCGAAGGCGCGGCCCGATCCCATGACGTCGTCGCCGAGCCAGCCGTCCACCCGGGCGATGTCGATGGCCGTCCGCAGGGTCCGGATGGCATCGGGGTACTCCGAGCGCACGTAGATGAGCCCGCGCGTGGATCCCACCGTGGTGCCCGCGATCGCCATGCCCTCGAGCAAAGTGAAGGGGTCACCCTCCATGAGCATGCGGTCGGCGTACGTCCCGCTGTCCCCCTCGTCGGCGTTGCAGCAGACGTACTTCACGTCGCTCTCGGCCTCGAGGACCGTGCGCCACTTGATGCCAGCGGGGAAACCCGCCCCGCCGCGGCCGCGCAGGCCGGAGGCCAGCACGTCGGCCGCGACCTCCTCCGGTGGCATCGCCAGGGCCCGCTCGAGGCCGACGAGCCCGCCGAGGCGGCGATACTCGTCCAGGTCGAGGGGGTCGTGGATACCGACTCGCGCGAAAGAGATGCGCTGCTGGGAGGCCAGCCACCAGATCTGGTCGACCGGACCGTGGCTGAGGGCGTAGGCACCGCCCTCCAGAAGGCCGGCGTCGAGCAGCGGCTCGACGTCCTCGACGGTGACCGGCCCGTAGCCGATGCGGCCAGCCGGTGTCTGGACCTCGACAAATGGCTCGAGCCAGAGCATGCCGCGCGAACCATTGCGCACGATCTCGGCGGCGATACCGCGGGCGGCGAGCGCGGACTCGAGCGCGCGCGCAACGTCGTCCGCGCCAACCGACACGGCGGCGGAGTCGCGCGGCACGTAGATGCGCGTCATCGCGCCGCCTGGATCGCCGTGCGCAGGCGACGGGTGTCGCATCGGCCCACCAGATGACCATTGACCATCACGGCGGGCCCCAGCGCGCAGTTGCCGAGGCAGTAGACCTTGTCAAACTCCACATCGCCTACAAGAGTGCGCTTGCCGACGGCCACGGCGTACTCCCCCTCAATGCCGCGCAGGAGGTCGCGCACGCCCTGCGCCTGGCAGGCCTCGGCGACGCACACCTGCACGACCACGGCGGGCGGCGGAGTCTCGCGCAAATCGTGGTAGTAGGTGAGGACGCCGACGACCTCGGCCTTCGCGACGTTGAGCTCGTCGGCGACCGCGTCGACCGATCCCTCTGGCACGTAGCCGAAGGCTTCCTGCAGGTGCTGGAGCGCGGGGAGGATGAGGCGCTCGTCGGGAGGAAGCGCGGCGAGCGTCGAGCGGACGGCCTCCACCGATCCGGGCGCGTACGCCGACATTGCCGCCTCCGACCCCACGGCCCGGCGCGTCGCCGAGCACCTCAAGGATAGGTCACGCGCAGGCCCGCCCGGGAGCCCTAGCGGGGCAGCTGCGGGGAGTTCCACACTGTGAAACCGGGGCGCCGTCCCCGGAGCGGCCGCTCGGGGCGGGCCTAGTCTGAGCCGAGCGTCGATGAAGGGGTGACATGGCTTCGGTGGAGCGTCGGCGAATCGCGCGCTTGCGCGACGGCTGGCAGGCGGGCCCCGACCAGGTGGCCGTCGAGGCCCCGCTCGTCATCGAGGTCGACGGACGCACCGTCTCCACCACCATGCGCACGCCCGGCGCCGACACCGAACTGGCCCTCGGCTGGCTAGTGTCGGAAGGCGCGATCGCGTCGATCGACGACATCTTCGAGGCGAAGGAGTGCTTCGAGGAGGTCGACGAGGGCGACGACGTACGCCGGATCGTGCAGGTCACCACCCGCGGACTGCCCGCGATGGAGCCGCGACTACACACGACCTCGAGCGCGTGCGGACTGTGCGGGTCGGACCTCATCGACCTCACCTCGCGTACGCGCAAGTGGCCGCTCGAAGCCGATCACACGGCGTTCGCGCCTGAGCGCATCCTCGAGCAGCCGCGGCTGTTGCGCGAGGCCCAGCGCGGCTTCGATGCCAGCGGCGGACTCCATGCGGCAGCCCTGTTCACCCCCGAGGGCGAGTTGGTGTGCCTGCGCGAGGACGTCGGGCGGCACAACGCCGTCGACAAGGTCGTGGGCTGGGCATTGCGAGAAGGGCGCCTACCGCTGTCGGGTCTGTGCCTGCAGGTCAGCGGACGCGCATCCGCGGAGCTGGTGCACAAGGCGGTGGTGGCCGGCGCGCCCGCGCTGGCTGCGGTGTCGGCACCCACCACGTTGGCCGTCGACCTCGCTCGTGCCGCCGACCTGACGCTCGTCGGCTTCGTGCGCGATGGGTCGTTGAATGTCTATGCGGGCTGCGAACGCCTCGGGGTTACGGAGTAGCACGATGCATATCGAGTTCACGCTCGACGTCAACGATCCGCAGACCATGATCGACTTCTGGTCGCAGGTGCTGCGTTACGACATTCTCGACCAGGACCGATACGACGATCCCGATCAGGTCTACTGGATGATCGCCGACCCCGCGGGCCGCGGACCGCGCCTGGTAATCCAACGCGTGCCCGAGCCGGTGACCTGCAAGACCCGGGTCCACATCGATGTGCACGTGCCCGACATCGAGGCCGAAGCCCGGCGCGCGATCGACCTGGGCGCTACCCGCGTGGACGAGTCGCCCCTCGAAGAGGTAGGCGCCGCCTGGATCCGCCTCACCGACCCTGAGGGCAATCTCTTCTGCTTCGTCCGGGAGGCCAGCGACTGATCCGCCGGGCGACACGACACGTAGAACTCGATGGTGCTTGTCTGCCAGGGCACTTGTGTCGCAGTCTTCCCCCATGGGCATCGAGGTGTCTGCCTTCTCCGGTAAGGATCGCAGCCTGGCCGGCTTCCTCCTGTCGGGCCGGTGGCCGGAGAACACCCGCGAGTGGACCCAGTTCCTCGCCATCGCAGTGCGCTTCGCGGCCATGCCGGGGCTGGTGCCGACGACGATGGTGTTTCGTGCCGTCGAAGAGTTGCCAGATGATCCCGACCCCGAGACCGTGGGCCTGGTGACCGTTGCGGGACCCGTGCTTGGCGAGGGCGCGCCTCTTCCGGGCCAGTTCGCCGATCCGCAGCCGCCTGCGCTCCTGGTATTGCATCCGCCGTCGGAGACACGCCCGTCCACGCCGGAAGCAGAAGGCGTGGCGTCGGGCTGCGTGCTGCTGCCCGGTGTACCCCACCTGGGCCTCGATCACCGGGCGGGCTGGGTCGAGGCCCAGGCGGATGGCACCGTGACACGGCTGGTGAGCCGGGTGGGCGTCACGCTCGGCGACGATCCCGATATCGCGGTGCTCGCCACCCTCTGCGGCTAGACCGACTGGCTTCCGCCGTTCGACTCGTCGCTGTCGGCGTAGATCACCTTGATGCGCTCCATTGCGTTGCCGAGGTCGAAAAGTGTCACCGCGTGCACGAGCGGCCGTCGCGCGTCATAGAAGGTGGAGTTGACCTCAGGCTGCTCACGGAACCATTCGTCGGGATCCTGGCTCGCCGCATCGAGGTAGGCGACCCAGGCGGCGTTGTGCCGGAGGTAGGCATCGCGGGCCTCAGCCACGTTGCCCTGCCACGGGAGCACGTTGGTAGCACCGACACCGACCCCGGCGGCGGCGATCGAATCGCGGCCACGCGCAGCAACGTCGGCAAGGTCAGCGCGCAGCTTCTCGCGATCGGCGTCTGACATGTCACCGGCCGAATACGGCTCGATGGTGGCCGTGAACTCGTCCTGCGCGGCCTTCATGGCGGACTCCGAGGACTCCACCTGAGTGAGCAGGTGGTCCATGGTCACCGTGCGGGCGACGAGGTCACCTATGGCCAGGACATAGCCGAGGGTGATGACCGCGAGCGCGACACCACCGATCGCCCACACCACCCACGCGGGGATGCCGTCACGCGACGGGGGCGCACCGGCTTCAAGGACCTCCTGGCTCACGGGACCATCCTGCGCCAGGGCTACCTTGTGAGGCATGTCGGCCCAGATGCAGTCACCCCACCAGGTGGCTCCCCCGCCCTGGCGTGCGTCGTACGACGCGCGAGTCGCGGACCTGCGCCGGCAGTACGCCGCGATCCCCCAGGGTGCGCCCGTGCGACTGGCCAAGCGCACGTCCAACCTTTTCAGGCAGCGTGTGGCGACGATGACGCCCGGCCTCGACGTCCAGGCATTCGACGGTGTCCTCGAGGTCGATCCGATCAACCGCACCGCCCAGGTGCAGGGCATGACGACCTACGAGCACCTCGTGGCGGCCACGCTCCCCTACGGCCTGATGCCCCTGTGCGTGCCGCAGCTGAAGACGATCACCCTCGGCGGCGCCGTCACGGGCCTGGGCATTGAGAGTTCGAGTTTCCGGTGGGGCCTGCCCCACGAATCCGTCATCGAGATGGACATCCTGACCGGTGAGGGGCGGGTGCTCACTGTGAGCGGTGCTCCCGACGACCCGCACCGCGACCTCTACTACGGCTTCCCCAACTCCTACGGCACCCTCGGCTACGCCCTGCGGCTGAAGATCGAGCTCGAGCCGGTGCTGTCCTACGTGCGGCTGCGCCACGTGCGCTTCGACTCCGCCCAGGCCATGGCCGATGCCATCAGCCAGATCGTCACGTCGCAGGAGTGGGACGGCGTACCCGTGCACTTCCTCGACGGCACGATCTTCTCACCGAGCGAGCAATACCTGTCGCTGGGCCAGATGGTGTCCGACCGTGGCACGATGACACCGAGCGACTACACCGGGATGCACATCTACTACCGCTCCATCCAGACCAAGCGCGACGACCTGCTGACGATCCACGACTACATCTGGCGCTGGGACACCGACTGGTTCTGGTGCTCGCGCGCCTTCGGCACGCAGAAGCCACTCGTGCGCCGCCTCTGGCCCAAGGGCAAACTGCGCAGCGACGTCTACTGGAAGATCATCGCGTGGGATCGGCGCACGAAGTTCTCCAGCAAGGCAACCCGCGTACGCCGCAAGCCGGCGCGAGAGGAGGTCGTGCAGGACATCGAGGTGCCCCTCGGCAAGCTGCCGGAGTTCCTCGACTTCTTCCACCGCGAGGTGGGCATCGAGCCCGTGTGGATTTGCCCGCTGCACCAGCGCGACCCCTCGGAGCGCTGGCCGCTCTACGAGTTCGACCCCGCGGTCACCTACGTCAACGTCGGCTTCTGGTCCACCGTGCCGCTCCCGGCGGGGGTGGGCCCCGCGGAGGGCCGGGTCAATCGCCGCATTGAGCAGGTCGTCACCGAGATGGACGGCCGCAAGTCCCTCTACTCCTCGGCGTACTACTCACCTGCGGAGTTTGGGAGCATTTACGGCAGCGGGGCCTATGAGGGGCTCAAGGCGGCCTACGATCCTCAATCGCGGCTTCTCGACCTCTACGACAAGGTCGTGCGGCGCAGATAAGGACGGAGTGCGCATGGATCTGGCCACGGCCTTCGCCACGGTCGTGCCCGCGGAGCGCCGCGTGGGCTTCAAGGCCTACGACGGCTCAAGCACCGGCCTCATCGGCGCCGAGGTCGTGCTCGAGATCACCAATCCCCGGGGCGTGCAGTACATCGCGAGTGCCCCCAGCCAGCTCGGCCTTGCCCGCGCCTACGTCACTGGTGACCTGGAGATCCATGGCGACGTCTACGAGGCGCTCAAGCGGCTGTATCCCCTCCCCCTCGACCACGTCTCCCTCGTCGGTCGCGCGAAGCTGGCCAAGCGTTTCGTCAAGGACGCGATCTCCCGACCCGAGCCGCCCGCGATCGAGCGTCGACTCCGCGGTCGCCGCCACTCCAAGGGGCGCGATGCCCAGGCCATTCATCACCACTATGACGTGAGCAACCACTTCTACTCCTTCGTGCTGGGCCCGTCGATGGCCTACACCTGCGCGGTCTTTCCGACGGAGGATGCATCGCTCGAATCGGCCCAGGAGGAGAAATTCGATCTCGTCTGCCGCAAGCTCGGGCTTCAGCCCGGTCAGCGGCTGCTCGACGTCGGCTGCGGCTGGGGCGGCATGGTGCTGCACGCCGTCAAGAACTACGGCGTAAGCGCCATCGGCGTCACGCTGTCAAAGCGGCAGGCGCAGTGGGGCCAGGGGGCCATCGAGGACGCCGGGCTTGCCGATAAGGCCCAGATCCGCCACAGCGACTACCGCGACGTGCGCGAGACCGGCTTCGATGCCGTCTCGTCCATCGGCCTCACCGAGCACATCGGCCGCGACAACCACCCCGCCTACTTCTCCTTCCTCTATGGCAAGGTCCGCCCCGAGGGCCGGCTGCTCAATCACTGCATCACCCGGCCCAACAGCCTGTGGCCGTCGCACTACAAGCGCAGCTTCATCAACCGCTACGTCTTCCCCGACGGTGAGCTCACCCCGCCCGGGCTGATCATCAGCGAGATGAACGACGCCGGGTGGGAGATCCGCCACGAGGAGAACCTCCGCGAGCACTACGCGCTCACGCTCAAGCACTGGTGCGAAAACCTTGAGCGCAACTGGGACGCCTGCGTGGCCGAGGCGGGCGAGCCGACCGCGCGCGTATGGCGCCTCTACATGGCGGCATCCCGCCTTGGCTTCGACATCAACACGATCCAGTTGCACCAGGTGCTCGGCGTCAAGCTCGGCGAGCGTGGCGAGTCGGGTATCCCGCTGCGGGTCTCCGGGGAGACCTGGTCGCTCACGCAGCCGGCCTGATAGCGTCCGCATCCCCGGACGACCGCGTCCCCTTCCCCGGGAGCACTCATGAGCGCCGTGCAGGATCCCCAGGCCGACGGCCAGGCTCTCTACCTCGAGTTCATCGGCGCGGTCGCCGCCAAGGACTGGGCCGCCGTCGATGGCATCTTGGCCGCCGACTTCCAGTCGGTGCACACCGATGGTCCCCGCGACAAGGCCAAGGAGCTGGAGATGCTCAAGGCCGAGGATCTGGGCGAGTACTCCCTCACGGACTTCACCACCACCCGCGCCGGCGACACCCTGGTCGCGACCCACTGGCTCTCGGTGGCCGAGACCATCAATGGCTCGCGGCTGTCGACGAAGCCCGCCCCGCGTCTGACCGTGTGGCGCAGCGGCCCTGACGGCTGGAAGATCATCGCCATCGCCAACCTCAACCCCGCCTAGTAAAGCGCGGGGCCGGCGAGGTTCATGCCGCCGTCGGCCACCAAGGTGATGCCGGTGATGTAGTCACCGGCGGGACTCATCCAAAAGCCGATGAGCGCCGCCACTTCATCGGCCGTCTGCAGGCGCTTCAACGGCATGACCTGAGCGACCTGCTCGGGATCGAGGCCGTAGCCCTCCCACGCATCGGTATGCACGACACCGGGCGCGATGGCGATCGTGCGCACCCCGCGCGGTCCCCACTCCTGCGCCCAGGTGGCCGTGAGGCTCTCGACACCTGCTCGCGCGGCCGACGAGTGAGACATGCCCACGATGCCGCGGTGCGGCGTCATCGTCATGGTGATGCTCGCGATCTTGCCGAAGCCCTCGGGGAGCATCGAGCGCTTGGCGACCTGGGTAGACAGGTACCAGGTCGCGTCGAGGTTGAGCCGAGTCACGGCCCGGAATCCCTTGGGGCTGATGTCCTCCGCCGGCGACACGAACTGCCCCCCGGCATTGTTGACCAGCAGGTCGATGCGCATCTCGGCGTTCAACACCTCGTCGAGGAGGGCGTCGACGGACTCGGGCTCGCGGATGTCACTTGCGTAGCACGACGCAGACCCGCCCGCCTGCACGACCTGGTCGACGGTGGCCGCGAGCAGATCGTCGCGGCGTCCGGTAACGACGACTCGGGCACCCAAGCGCGCCAGCAGCAGCGCGGTAGCGCGGCCGATACCCGTGCCGCCGCCGGTGATCAAGGCGACGCGGCCATCGAGTGATCCGGAGGCGAGGACGTCGAGTGCCTCGGGAGAGCGCGGCCCAGTCATGCCCGCAGCCTAGAGATCCCCACTCGACACCGCCGAGTGCGCACCCCCCACCGCCGAGTGTGCGAGTGGCGCGCGGGGGTGGCGCGCGATTGGCGCGTGAACGAGCGCGTGGATGTGAAGATCAGGCGAGGGCGAGGAAGAGCTTCTCGAGCTGCTCCGCCGACATCGGGGGCTTCTCGCCCCGACCCTCGGCGGCCGCACACTGCTGCAGCCCGTTGGCCACGACTTTGAAGCCGACCCGGTCGAGCGCACGCGACACCGCCGCGAGCTGCGTGACGACGTCGCCGCAGCCGCGACCCTCATCGATCATCGTCACAATGCCGGCCACCTGGCCCTGCACGCGGCGCAGCCGGGTGATCACCTCGCGTCGGCACTCGTCGTCGAGGCAGATGTCGGCCATGGGACCCGTCCTTCGCTCCAAGATCCCAGGGTTCCCCCGGGGGTAGCCACACATCTGTCCCGGCAGGGGCCACGCCGCCCCATCGGGCCTACGCGAGCGGCTCGACGACGACGTGCGCGGCCAGCTCGGGCGGCAGCTCGACGTATTCGCCCCCCGATCCCACCAGCACGCCGGTGGCGGCTCGCCGCACCTTCACCGTGGCCCCGGGGGCGATGCCAGCGCGGCGCAGCAACGCCACAGTGTCGGCATCGGCCTGCGCTGGCTCACCGATGCGATGCACGGTCACGTGCAGGCTGTCAGCACCGTCGATCGCATCGAGTGGAATCCACGTCGTCGACGGCGTGACCGGAACCAGGCCGGGCATCAGCGCATCGAGGCCAGGAATCGGGTTGCCGAAGGGTGACTCGGTGGGCGCGCCGAGCATCTCAAGGATGCGGCGTTCGACCGACTCCGACATGACGTGCTCCCAGCGGCATGCCTCGGTGTGCACCTCCTCGAGGGGCATCCCCAGCACCTCGACGAGCAGGCACTCGGCGATGCGGTGCTTGCGCATCACCTGGGTAGCGTATTCGCGGCCCCGCGCCGTGAGCTCGAGGTGGCGGTCACCGGAGACGGTGAGGAGCCCGTCGCGCTCCATGCGAGCCACGGTCTGGGAGACGGTGGGCCCGCTTTGGCCGAGGCGCTCGGCGATGCGGGCCCGCAGGGGGACGACCCCCTCCTCCTCGAGTTCGAACACCGTGCGGAGATACATCTCCGTGGTGTCGATGAGGTCGCTCACCCAGGTATTCAACCGCACCCGGCGTGCTCCCACCGCCCGGACGGCCTAGCCTGCCAACGTGCCCGCCGTCGCCTGGTTCCGCCGAGACCTGCGCCTTGGCGATAACCCGTCTCTCGCGGCTGCGGCCGCGATCGACGGCACGGTCGTTCCCCTCTTCGTCGTCGACCCCAATCTGTGGGAGCCCGCGAGCAACGTGCGCCGCGCATATCTCGTCGACTCGCTGCGATCGCTCGATCACTCACTCGGCGGCAACCTCCTGCTCCAGCACGGTGACCCCGTGACGCACGTCGTCGGGGTCGCGCGCGCGGCCAAGGCGTTGCAGGTGCACATTGCCGCCGACTACGGCCCCTACGGCGCGCGCCGCGACGAGGCCGTGCGCGCCGCGCTCGCCGATCACGGCATCGAGCTCGTCACGACAGGATCGCCATACGCTGTTGCGCCGGGGCGCGTCACCAAGGACAACGGCACGGCGTACCGCGTCTACACGCCCTTCTATCGCGCCTGGCTGCGGCATGGCTGGCGCGCTCCGGCTGCCGACGTCGACGCGGAGTGGGTGATGCCCGTGGACTGCCACGGCTACCCCGAGCGACCCGACCTGCCCTTCGACCTGCCGGCCGCCGGCGAACAGGCGGCCCTAGAGCGCTGGAGCGCCTTCCGCGCCAAGCGGCTGAAGGCCTACGACGACACGCGCAACCTGCCGGCTATCGACGGGACCAGCGTGATGGGCCACCACCTGAAGTGGGGCGAGATCCACCCGCGCACGATCCTGGCCGACCTCGGCGACAGCGACTCCGAGGACGTCTACCGCAAGGAAATCGCATGGCGGGAGTTCTACGCCGACGTGCTGCACCAGCGTCCGGAGAGTGGGCGCGTCTCGCTCGACGCTCGCTTCGACGATGACTTCGCGTGGGACTCCGGCAAGGAGGCCGACCGGATGTTCGAGGCATGGGCCAACGGCCGCACCGGCTATCCCTTCGTCGATGCCGGCATGCGTCAGCTTCTCGCCGAGGGCTGGATGCACAACCGCGTGCGCATGGTCGTGGCGAGCTTTCTGGTCAAGGACCTCCACCTGCCCTGGCAGCGCGGAGCCGCGCACTTCATGCGCTGGCTGCGTGACGGCGACCTAGCGAGCAACTCCCACGGCTGGCAGTGGACCGCCGGCTGCGGCACCGACGCCTCGCCCTACCACCGGGTCTTCAACCCCGTCGGCCAGGGCGAGAAGTTCGACCCCCACGGCGACTATGTGCGCCGCTACATCCCCGAGCTCGCACACCTGCCCGGCAAGACCGCGCACACGCCGTGGGATGTCCTCGGGGGCTACGACCACGACTACCCCGAGCGTATCGTCGACCACGCCGCCGAGCGCGTCGAGGCCCTGGATCGATTCGCGGCCATGAAGGCCGCCACGGCGTAGGGGCTCCTGCCGATCTCCGGGCGTAATGCGCAGATGAGCTGCACATCTTGCCCGAAGAACGACCGGTGATGCGCACCTGACACACTCGCTCCTCGTGACGACGGTGGCGGTGCTCTCCCTCAAGGGCGGGGTGGGCAAGTCGACCACCACCCTCGGCATCGCCGGAGCCGCGTGGGCGCGTGGCGATCGCGTGCTCGTCATCGACCTCGACCCGCAGGCCAACGCGACGAGCGCGCTCGATGCCGCGCCCCACCCCTTCACCATGAACGACGTCCTGGCCGACGGGCGTCCGGGCATCGCAGCGGAGGCGCTGGTGAGCTCAGGGTGGGGTCGGGGGATCGACGTACTCACGAGCGAGGAGGCCCTGGCGCATCGCAACCGGCCCGAGGGGCCCGACTCAGCCACCCGTCTGCGGATCACGCTCCAGGGGGTGGCCGAGGCTTACACCCTAGTGATCATTGACTGCCCGCCCTCACTAGACGAGCTCACGCGCAACGCGCTCGCGGCTGCCGATCGCGCGTTGATCGTCACCGAGCCCGGCTATTTCGCGCTGCAAGGCACCGATCGAGCGCTTCGCGCCGTCGATGTCGCGCGCGACACCTTCAACCTGCGCCTGCGCCCGGCAGGAATCCTCGTCAATCGCGTGCGGGAAACGCTCGGTGAGCACCGGCGCCACCTGCAGACGCTGCGCGATGACTACCCGAGCCTGCTCGTCGGCATGGAGGTGCCGGAGTCGCCGGAGATCCCCGAGGCACAGCGGGCCGGCGTTCCCATCCAGGCATGGCCCTCGCCCGGAGCGCGGATCGTGGCCAATGCCTTCGATGACGTGCTGGACGTCCTGATGTCCTGACACGATGGGGCGGTGTCCACGCCCGAGCCGCTCGGCAAGGCCCCCGATGCTGAGGTGCATCCGGTCACCGGGCCGGCCGCGACGCCCCGGTCCGCTGCCGGGGCACCTGCGCCGACGCCTGCAGCGCCCGCTCGGCCGGAGCGGGCTGCGGCCGACGGCAAGGGCAAGCGCAAGTCACTCAAGCGCAAGGGCAAGGCAACCTCCGACGCCCTCCTGGGCGCGCCTAAGGACAAGCTGGTCGACCTCGACGTACGGGTGCCGAAGTCGGTGCGCAAGCGCTTGCGCACCGAGGCGAAGGCGCGCGGTCTGTCAACCGATGCGATCGTCACCGCGATCCTCGACGCCGCACTCGACAACCAGCCCTAATCGGCGACCGCCCCTCACCCACGTTGTGGGAGAAACAGTCGATGTAGCGACCAACCCGGCCCTGTTTCCACCGTTTGTCCCACAACGTGGGACAAACGGCAGGGGTCGGGGGCATCGCTAGGGGATGGGGCGCTGGGCGTCATAGCGCAGGAATGTCGGTACCGCGGCGACCAGCACCCCGGCAAAGAGGATGCACAGCAGCCCGCCGGACACCGCTGACACCGCCTCGCCGAACACCGCGGCCACCGCACCGGACTCTACGTCTCCCAGGCGCGGGCCGCCCACGACGACCACGGTGAAGATGCCCTGCAGTCGTCCGCGGTACTCGTCGGGGGTGGCCGCCTGCAGGATTGTCGCGCGAAAGATCGCGCTCACGGTGTCCGCCCCGCCCGCGATGGCGAGCGCCAGGAGCGCCGCCGGCAGCCAGCGAAGCAGGCCGAAGACGGCGATTCCCGCGCCCCACACGAGGATGCAGAGGACGACCGCGAGTCCCTGGCGCTGGATGCGACCGAGCGGGCCCGAGAAGATGCTGGCGAAGAAGGCCCCGACGGCCGGCGCTGCCGACAGCAGGCCAACAACAAGGGCTACATCAGCGACCGATCCGCCGTACCACATCGTGGCGATGGCCGGGAAGAGCGCGCGTGGCATGCCGAAGACCATCGCGACAAGGTCGAGATAGAAGGTCATCTGCAGATTGCGCTTGCCCTTCAGAAAGCGCAGACCCTCGATCACGCTCGCCCAGCCGCGCGGAGCGCCCTCGACCGAAGCCTCGGGCGGCAGCGCGGGAAGCCGCCACATCGCCCACACCGCGACGCCGAACAGCACAAGATCGATGGCGTAGACGATCGTGACGGTGCCAGACGCCGCCACCAAGAGCCCGCCGACGACAGGGCCGAGGGTGAAGGCGATGCTCCAGGTCAAGGTCGTGAGGGCATTGGCGGCTGGCAGCAGCTGGATTGAAATGAGACGCGGGATGATCGACTGGCGAGCGGGGTTACTGAACGCGAAGAATCCGGACTGCACGGCGATGAGCGCATACAGGACCAGCACCGAGTCCAGGCCCAGCACCGCTTGAGCGACCAGTCCCAGGGTGCAGACCCACTGGCCGACCGTCGACCACAGGGCGACGATGCGGCGGTCGAAGCGATCCAGCACCGCACCGGCGTAGAGCCCCAGCACAACGAGCGGGACGAGCTGAAAGAGACCTGTCAGCCCCACCGCCCACGACGACCCGGTGATCTCGTAGATCTGCAGGGCGACGGCAACGGTTGCCATCTGCTGGCCGACCGTGCCAATACTGTGGCCGATCCACATCCGCCTAAAGGGCGGGCTCACGCGAAGCGGCGTCAGATCAGCGAAGATCGAAGCCACGTCAGGGCGACAGCCGTTCGACGATCCAGGCGTCGGCATCGTCCAGGAGTGCATCAGCGCGAGTACGCCGGAACCGCAAACGATCGTGCAGCCGCGACGCGCGTCCCTGCCAGAACTCAACCGACTCGGCGACGACGATCCAGCCGCCCCAGAAGTCCGGTAGCGGCACGTCGCCCGGGAAGCGCTCGGCGAGCTCGGCGTAGCGCTCATCAAGGACCGAGCGGTCGGCGATGACCCGCGACTGATGACTGGTCCATGCGCCCAGCCGGGACTCGCGGGGGCGGGATGCGAAGTAGTCGGCGGCCTCCTCGCGCGGAACCTCGACGGTCTCGCCGACGACGACCACCTGCCGGTGCAGGTCGTGCCAGGGGAAGACAAGGGAAGCACGGCGCGTGGCCGCGAGCTCAGCGCCCTTGCGCGACGTCAGGTTGGTGTAGAACGCGAAGCCTCGGGCATCGACGTCCTTGAGCAGGACCGTGCGGGCGCTGGGCGCGCCATCGGGCGACACGGTGGCGACCACCATGGCATTGGCCTCCGCGAGGCCCGCGGCGGCGGCCTCGGCGAACCACGCGCGGAAGTGCTGGAGGGGACTGGGAGCCAGATCCTCCTCCGACAAGGTGCCCATGTCGTAATGGACCCGCAGGTCCCGCAGATCGCGCTGCTTTGGCACGCCGCCATCCCATCACGGCGTCCCCGCCAGCGCCTCCCGGGGCTCGCGGGGTTGAATGGGGGCATGACGGAGTTCGTGCCGGGCCTCGAGGGCGTGGTCGCCTTCCAGACGCAGATCGCCGAGCCTGACCGCGACGGCGGAGCCCTGCGCTACCGAGGGGTCGACATCGAAGACCTCGTCGGTCGCGTGTCCTTCGGCAACGTCTGGGGACTGCTCGTCGACAACGAGTTCAACCCGGGCCTGCCTCCCGCCGAGCCCTATCCGATCCCCGTGCACTCCGGCGACGTGCGGGTCGACGTTCAGTCGGCCATCGCGATGCTCGCGCCGGGCTGGGGCCTGAAGCCGCTCCTCGACATAGACGACGACACGGCACGCGAAAACCTTGCTCACGTGTCGGTCATGGCAATGTCATTTGTGGCGCAGTCTGCGCGGGGGCTGGGCATGCCCATGGTGCCGCAGACCCGGATCGACGAGGCGAAGACGGTGGTCGAACGGTTCATGATCCGCTGGCGCGGCGAGCCAGACCCCAAGCACGTGCAGGCGGTGGACGCCTACTTCGTGTCGGCGGCAGAGCACGGCATGAACGCGTCCACCTTCACTGCTCGGACGATCGCATCCACCGGCGCCGACGTGGCCGCCGCGATCTCCGGCGCCGTCGGTGCCATCAGCGGCCCGCTCCACGGTGGCGCGCCCTCCCGGGTGCTGGGCATGATCCAGGAGATCGAGCGCGCGGGCGATGCCCGCGGCTACGTCCGCGGCGTCCTCGATCGCGGCGAGCGCCTCATGGGCTTCGGTCACCGCGTCTATCGGGCGGAGGATCCCCGCGCTCGCGTGCTGCGGCGTACCGCGCGCGAATTGGACGCGCCCCGCTACGAGGTGGCCGCTGCCCTGGAGCAAGCAGCTCTGGAGGAGCTCCGCGCACGACGCCCCGACCGCATCCTGGAGACCAACGTCGAGTTTTGGGCGGCGATCGTCCTTGACTACGCGCAGATTCCCGCGCAGATGTTCACGTCGATGTTCACCTGCGCGCGATTGGCGGGCTGGAGTGCCCATATCCTCGAGCAGAAGCGCACCGGACGCCTCATCCGTCCTTCGGCCCGCTACGTCGGAGCCGTTCCGCGCGTGCCAGAGGACGTACCCGGATGGGACCCCGACATGGTGGCGCCGACCGGCTACACCCCGTCCAAGCGGGCGTCGCAGCCGACCACCGTGCGTCGCTGACGTCCGCTCCTCATAGGGTCAGTGTCGTGAACGACGACATTCGCATCCCCGCCGACCTCCTTCCCGCTGACGGCCGCTTCGGCTCCGGCCCGTCGAAGGTGCGCCGCGAGCAGGTCTCCGGGCTCCTCGACGTTACCGGCACCTACCTCGGCACCTCGCACCGACAGAGGACGGTCAAGTCGCAGGTGGGCCGCCTGCGGTCGGGTCTTTCGCAGTTGTTCTCCCTGCCGGAGGGCTACGAGGTGGTCCTCGGCAACGGCGGCTCGACGGCGTTCTGGGATATCGCGACGTTTGGCCTCATCCGTGATCGCGCGCAATTCCTGTCATTCGGCGAGTTCGGCGCCAAGTTCGCGCAGGCCGCTGCGGAAGCCCCGCATCTCGGTCATCCGACCATCATCAAGGCCGAGCCCGGCGACGCGCCCGACTTCCAGGCCGAGGCCGGGATCGACGCCTACTGCTCGCCGCACAACGAGACCTCAACCGGCGTCATCGTGACACCCCGTCGCGTGGCAGGGGCAGACCCCGATTCGCTCGTTCTCTTCGATGCGACCTCCGGCGCCGGGGGCCTGCCGCTTGACGCAAGCCAGGTGGACGTCTACTACTTCGCGCCTCAGAAGAGCTTTGGATCCGATGGCGGCCTATGGCTCGCACTCATGTCGCCGGCTGCCATCGCCCGCGTCGAGCAGATCGCGGCGGGCAACCGCTGGACACCGGCATTCCTCGACCTGAAGACCGCGCTCGACAACTCGCGACAGGACCAGACCTACAACACCCCGGCCCTGGCGACTATCTACCTCATGGCCGAGCAGGTCGACTGGTTCCTCGGCAACGGCGGTCTCGACTGGTGCACGTCGCGCACCGCCGAGTCGTCCGGGATCCTCTACGACTGGGCGGACGCCAGTGACTTTGCTACGCCGTTCGTTACTGATCCGGCCAAGCGCTCCGCCGTGGTGGCAACCATCGACTTCGATGACCGCATCGACGCCACGCAGGTCACCAAGACGTTACGTGCCAACGCGATCGTCGACACCGAGCCCTACCGCAAGCTCGGCCGCAACCAGATCCGCGTGGCAGTGTTCCCGGCAGTCGAGCCCGACGACGTACGCCAACTCACGCGGTCGATCGACCACGTCGTCAGCCGCTTGAGATGACGACACCGGACGACCACGCCATCCATGCGCCTGTCAGGCCTATCCGTGACCGTATGACGCTGCTCGCCTATGCCCAGCTAGGCCTGCTCGGCTGGTTCGTCTACGGCTTCAGCGCCTCGCTGACGCTCCTTCGTGACGACGAGGGACTGACCCGCACCGCAGCCTCGCTGCTGAGCATCTGCCTCGCCTCGGGCGGTACCGTCGGCAGCGCAACCGCCCCGCTCATCGTTCGTCGCTTCGACCGCGCCACGCTCCTGCGCTGCAGTTCGCTGTCGATCGCGATGGGTGCGCTCATCTACATCTCGGGTGCTCCACTGTGGTTCGTCGCCGCCGGGCCGTTCCTGGGCTCAATGGGTTGCGGCTTCGCGGTGGTCGGGGCAAGTGCCTACCTGGAGGCTCGCCAGGGCCAGGCCGCCGACGCTGCCCTCACGGAGGCCAACGTCACCGCGTCTTTGTCGTCACTGCTGGCCACCTTCGCCATCGGCATCGGCGCAACCTTGGTCATCGGCTGGCAGGCCGGGCTCGTGCTGCTGGCGGTGCTTGCTCTGGCCCTCGAGGTGCTCCGCGGACGCGGCAGCGGAGCCTTCAACGTCGGCACCGCCGTCGAGAGGCGACGCGACGCCCCGAGCATGCCCGGCCTGGTGTGGTGGGCGATTCTTCCGCTCATCCTCCTCACCAGTGTGGAGATAACCCTGCTGCAGTGGGGCCCGGATCTCCTGCGCGAGCGCGGTGGGTTCGGACCAGCGGCTGCCTCCGCAACGATCGCAGCCATCGTCACAGGAATGATCGTCGGGCGCCTCCTCGGTTCGCGAATCGTCGAGCGGGTGAGCTCTGAGGTTGTCTTCGGCGCCTCCATCGTGTTTGCCGCGGCAGCCTTCGGCTACACGTGGCTCGTCACCGGGGCTATTCCCCTGATCGTCGGACTCGTGCTCGTCGGGTTCGGGATCGGCGTGCACTTTCCCCTGGGCATCGGCCGTGTCATGCGCGCGTCCGCTGGTCAGCCCGATCGCGCCGCCGGCTTCGCCAGCGCTGGCGTCGCCATCATGAGTGGCATCACGCCCTTCGTCCTCGCCGCATTGGCCGACGCGTGGGGGGTGCACCCCGCCTTCGGGACGATGGTGCTCTTCTTCGCGGCCAGCCTGGCGCTCATCGTATGGAGGCGCGTGCCAGAGGAGTTCGCTAGCGCACCAGCGCCGCGATAACCACGCCCACGCCGCAGGCAGCCAGCACCCCGAGGGTGATGAGACGACGCGTGCGGTGATCCACCCCGTCACTGTACGGCGTTCGCGCTAGCGTGCTGCCATGAGCACGGCGTCCGAACCGTCACCCATGGACCGGATCCTGGCTGATCCCGCCCTGCGCTCCCGCGACGACAACGGGGTTGCCGCTATTGCCATCGGCACGGTCGCGTGGACCCTCGCCCTGATCGTCCTCGTGCTATTCGGGAGTGACTCAAGCGGAATCGACGTCGACCGATGGATCCTCGTCTGCGCCATCGGCGCTGCTCTCGGGATCCCCGGACTCGTGATCGTCATCGCCCGACGCGCTCGGCTGCGTCGACGTCGGGCCTGACGTGTCGATGATTTCCGAGTGGGCGCCGCATCCGTAGTTGAGTGCGACGACACAGCCGTCAGCGGGCGACATGTCGTGCGCGCATACGCCGAACGCCTGGCCGAGCGGCCCGCCGATGGGAATGAGGAAGCCGCAGGAGGAGCACGTAAGCGAGACCGAGCGCGCCATGGGGGAATCCGGGCCGCGCTCGCCCTCCACCCAGCGCTCTGCAGCGACGTCACGGCCGTAAGACGACAGCACCCGCACGCGGCCCAGTCCGATCTCCCACTGTCCGGGATGGACCGGCGACTGACTGGCGGCCCCGTCGAGGTCTGCGCTCGCGGTGAATCCCGCGGTCAGTCGGGGATCGTCCGCGGGTGTCGCCCACACGGTGCCGACGCCGAGGTCGCCGGGTCGCACGCGCTCACTCCAGGGCACCCACGCGGGCGCGATGAGCGCGTCCGCTCCGGGGAGGAGCACGACCTCGCTGACCGTCGCCGCTCGTGCGCGCGATGCGCGAGTGACTACCACGGCCCAGCGCCAGCCGACGTAGGCAGGATCCAAACACGCGAAGTAGTGCGTGACCACGCGCTCATCGTCGGAGTCGAAGCCGAGATGCTCGCCTACGGTGCCGACGGGGGCATCCTGGTCAGCCGCCTCGCGCGCAAGAGAGACCGCCTTGGCCATCACAGCATCGGTTGCCATCAGGAGGCTCCGCTCGGTGACGAATCGCTGGTCGGCGACTCGCTGGTCGACGACTCGGAAGGTTGGGGGTCGGGTGGGGCGCCTGTGGTGGGGACGATGCGGAACACCCGCAGTCCCAGCGTCTCGGTGCCCTGGCCGGCGACGACTTGGAGCGCCACGCCCTTGGGCGGAACGGGCTGCAGATCGGAGTAGGTGGATCGGTAGTAGGTCGTGAAGACCGGCTCCTGGGTCAGCCGCTGCGATCCAACGACCGGATACCAGCCCAGATCCGCCACCTTGGGGTCCACGCTGACGCCCACGACATCACCCGACAGGACCGGCAAAGTCGCGACCTGCTCACCTTCGAGCGCCTGCGTGAGGACATTCTGCGCGCACGTGTCGGATTCGAGCGGCTCGCCGCCGAAGGACCAGCACAGTGCCTCGCGATATGCACTGATCGTGCCCGAGACCACGCTCACTCCAGGGGCTGGCTTCTCGCAGGCCGCAAGGAGAAGTGACGACGCGACCGCGAGGAGTGTGATCACCGCGGGCGCAGCGAGGCGGCGCACAGGCATGGTGGCCTGCCTCAGACGTCGAAGTCGTCGGCGACGGCGCGCAGGACAGCGGCGATCTTGCGAGACTGGTCATCAGCCGGGTAGCGCCCTCGCCGGAATTGGTTGGACGCTCCGTCGAGCAACTTGATGAGATCCTCGACGATCACGGCGATGTCTTCGGCCGGCTTGCGTCCTGACTTCACCAGGGAGACCGGCTGCTCGAGCACCGTCACCGTGAGCGCCTGCTTGCCGCGCTTGCCATCGACGATGCCGAACTCGACCCGGGCGCCCTGGCGGAGCGAGGTGACGGCAGGGGGAAGCGCCGAGGCGTGCACGAACACATCCTCGCCGTCGTCCGTGGTGAGGAAGCCGAAGCCCTTCTCCACGTCGTACCACCTGACCTTGCCGGTCGGCATGGTGTCCCCTCTATCTCGCCGTGCGGTGCCACATAAGGCTAGTCGGCGGCGCGCGCCAGCGCCTTCTTGGGTGGGGCCGTGACCAGCCAGGGCTCATCGCCGACCCCCGGTCGCCACCTCATGCGTGCGGGCGTGGTGACCGTGGCGGGCAAGGTGACCCCGGCTGCGGATGCCACCGGGTGTGAGAAGGTCATCGTCAAGGCGGAATTGTCGACATCTGATTCCACCAGGCCGGCCTCCACCGAGCGGACCGCGCCGTGCAGTCGCAGGTAGGCGACGACTAGACGCTTGCCAGGTCGATCACGGCCGACCACGTCGTGAGCTCATCGAGGATCGCGGGCACCGGATCCACGCCGATGCCCGGTGCCGTCGGCACGCGAAGGCGCCCGTCGTCGAGCACGAACGGCGGGGTGATGTCGAACGCGTAGTAGCGACTCGATGCGCTGGTGTCGCCCGGGAGGGTGAAGCCGGGGAGGGCAGCGAGGGCGACATTGGCGGCCCGGCCGATGCCGGTCTCGAGCATGCCCCCGCACCACACCGGGACCCCTCTCTCGAGGCATAGATCGTGGATCTCGCGCGATTCCAAGTATCCGCCTACGCGACCAGGCTTGATATTGATAATGCTCGCGGCCTTGAAGGCGATGGCGGTGTCGGCCGTGGCCACGGAGATGATCGACTCGTCGAGGCACACCGGCGTGGCGATCTGCTCGGCCAGCAGGGCATGCCCGAGAAGATCGTCTTCGGGCAGCGGCTGCTCGACGAGCAGCAGGTCGAACGGATCCATGGCGGCCAGCACGTGGCCGTCCGCACGTGTGTAGGCCTGGTTGGCGTCGGTCTGCAGCGGGATGGCGGGCCAGGCTTCGCGGATCGCGCGTACGGCCTGCACGTCCCAGCCGGGCTGGATCTTGAGCTTGACGCGACGATAGCCCGCTTCGACGTAGCCGCCCACTTCCTCAAGCAGGGAGTCGATGCTCTCGTCGACGGGGATGCCCACTGAGACTCCGCAGTCGACCTCCGCCCGCACTGCGCCCAGGTAGCTGGCGAGCGACTGCCCGTCTGTGCGCAGCCACGCGTCAAGGACGGCCGTCTCGAGCGAAGCCTTCGCCATGGGGTGACCCATGAGCCGGTTGAGGCGGCGGTTCACCACGTGTGGATCGAGGGTGCCATCTGGCACTGCGACGGGGATGAGGTGCTCGGCGAGCACGTCGACCGCTCCGTCGACGTACTCAGACGAGTAGCCGGGCCACTCCATCGCCACACACTCGGCCCAGCCGGAGACGCCGTCCTGCGTGACCGCCTGCACCAGTAGCACGTCGCGCGTCTCCTGCGTGCCGAACGACGTGCGAAAGGGCCGCACCAGGGGTATCTCAATGCGGTGGAGCCGGATCTCGGCCAGCCTGCTCATGCGGCAACCTCTCGGGAGAAGACATACGAGCCCTTGTCGGTGACCGTGGTGACGCTGAGGCCGGCTGCGTAGGCGGCCTCGATGGCCTCGCGCACGGCAAGTCGCCAGCGCAGGGCGCGGTCGGGATCGGCCCGCCGGATCGCCACGATGTCATCGGGGAGTGCCACCAGCACGGTCTCGTCGATGGATGGGTCCACAGCCCGCACCGGCTCGCCATCGATGTCGGCAAGAAGGCTCCGCGCATACCCCGCGAGAGATGCCTCGTCAGGAGCGTGGACCTCGCCCGCAGCCGCCAGTGCCGCCAGCGGCGAATCGACTACCCACCAGGCGACAAAGCGGTCGGTGCGGTCGCCGGCATTGATCGTGTCGGTCATCTCGCCGTAGAAGTCGCGGTGGTATTCGCGGACCTCCACGCCCAGGCGGATGGCATTGAGAAAGGCGTTGCGGCGTACGAGCGGATCGAAGGTCCACGAGACCACGGGGATGCCCTGATCCATCGCCCACCAGCGCTGATGCAGCTTCAGCGCGGTGCCGACGCGACGATTGCGCAGGCTTTCGCGCACCGCCGCCATGTGACTGTGGAGGTAGAGACGCCCAGGCACGTCCGCACGGTGACCGGGGAACCCGAGGGCGGCACCGATGGGCTCACCGGTCGTGGAGTCGAGGGCCATGGAGGCGTAGGAGCCCGAATGCACGAGGGCGTGGAGGAGATTGGACGTGACCTGGGTGCCATCCTCCAGTGTCGGCCATACCTCGTCGAACACCGCGCGCACCGCATCCTCGTCACCGCGACCCTCGGCCAGCCGCACGGTCACCCCCGAGCGCCGGGCTGCCGCAGCGGCCGCTTGGCGCGCCACGACGACGGGGACATCGGCCATGCGAGGACGCTACGACATACGGCAGGATGGGGTGATGCGGCCAGCCTCCCTGCCCGAGCTGCGTGCGGCCGCGCAGTCTCGCGCCGCTGACCTGATCGAGGGCATTCGAACGCTGGTGGAGGTCGAGTCGCCCAGCTCTGATGTCGCCGCGTGCACACGGGTGGCCAGCGTGACCGCAGACCTCATGCAGTCCTGGCTCGGCTCGCCCGCGCGCATCCGCGAGTATGGCGGTCGCCCGGTCGTGCAGTGGGGACCCGATCGACCGCGCATCCTCCTGCTCGGGCACATCGACACCGTCTGGCCGATCGGCACGCTCGAGCGCATCCCCTGGGCCATCGATGGCGATCGATTGCGCGGGCCGGGAGTCTTCGACATGAAGACCGGCGTGATGCAGGCCATTGGTGCGCTGGCACTTCTCGAGGCCGATCAGGCCGATGGCGTGGCCATACTGCTCACCACCGACGAGGAGATCGGCTCGACCACCTCACGCGACCTCATCGAGGACACCGCGCGCGATGCGGCGGCCGTCCTCGTGCTCGAGCCCTCCATCGAGGGCGACCTGAAGAGCGCACGCAAGGGCACCTCCTGGTACGTCGTGCAGATCACCGGCCGCGCCGCTCACGCCGGGCTCGATCCCGAGCGCGGCATCAACGCCCTTATCGAGGGTGCCGCGCTGGTCACCGAATGCGTCGCGTGGGCCAATCCCTCGGTCGGCACGACGGTCACGCCCACGACGGCCAAGGCCGGGGTCACCGACAACACCGTGCCGGATCGCGCCGTGATCGGCATCGACGTGCGCGCTTGGTCGGGCGAGGAGCAGGAACGCATCGACGCGCTGATGCGCTCCTGGCGGCCGAGTCATCCCGAGGCGGAAACGGCGATCATCGCCGGCGGCATCAACCGCCCGGCCATGGAGGAGTCCTCCGGCCGAGCGCTCGCGGAACTCGCAACCTCCTGCGCCTTTGGCATGGGATTGACGCCGATCGCCTCGCGTGCCGTGGGTGGGGCCAGCGATGGCAACTTCACCGCGGCGATGGGAGTGTCTACGCTCGATGGTCTCGGTGCGGTCGGTGACGGCGCGCACGCTGACCACGAGTGGGCTTCGGCAGCAGCGGTGCCCGAGCGCACGGCTCTCGTGGCCGCAGTCGTCGCGTCGCTCCACGACGGGGCTGGGTCATGACCGAGAGCACTACATCGCCGGAGAAAACGCGGCGTCGCCTGTCCGACGCCACCCTCGCGATCTACGCCGCCATCACTCTCCTCGGCGTCATCGCGGCCGCGAGCTGGGAGGGACTCTTCGCCGACGAGAAGGAGCTATTCGTGATCATCGTCGGCACCGCCGTGACCTTGGCCGTGGGCCACGCCTGGTCAGCGGTGGCCGCGCACCGCCTGGTGTACGGCACGAAACTCACATCGAGTGAACGTCGTCTGGAGTTGCGCGGGATGGCGGTGACCCTCGCCGTCGGCGGGGCGGCCACGGCAACCTTTGGGATCTCAGCGCTCGTGAGCGACAACCTCGACCAGGAGGTCCAGCTCACGCTCCTGGTGCTCGTCGCGGTGCTCTTCTTCGTCGGCCTCGTGGGCTCGCGCCGCCGCAGGGATGCGTGGCCGCGAGCCATCGGCTGGGGTCTCATCGATGCCTCCATCGGCATCGCCATCTTCGAGCTTAAGGTGCTCGTCGGCAGCTAGGCCGAGCGCAGCCCCACCGTGCCATCGAGGCTGAAGGTGACGCTGGTGATGCCGCTCAGTCCGGGGATCGGGATCGAGATGTCGTTCATCGTCACCGAGCCGCCAAGCAGAAGCTGCCGCGGGTCATCACTGGGCTTGGGGGTGGCCTCGACCGACATCGGCACATCCACCTGCCCCGCCTTGGCATTGCCCGCGACCGTCCACGGATGACTGCTGGCCGTGCCCTCGGCGTCGAAGACCAGTAAGTCGCCGTCGAAGCGCTTGACCAGCGCACGCGCGGCGCCCTGCATCAGGAAGTTGGACGCCTTCAGCCTCTCCAGCGACATCTCGATGCGCAGTCGCACCGACGCCGTTGCTACGTGCAGCTGTCCGCCCGTCACGGGGGCGCTGACCTCGAGTGACGTGGGGAACTCGTGAGTCTGCAGGGTTATTGGGCTGCCGGGCTCGACGGTCCAGGCGCCATGCGGGGTGGCCATGGGGGCGAGCCTGCAAGTCAGCCGCGCACGCGCGCGCGTTCGGGGTCGTAGAAGGGCGCGAACTGCACCGTCGCCGGATACGCAGTCCCGTTGACGACGACCTCGAACCCACCGCTAGCCAGCCAATCGGCGGTCACGCCGTCAGCGTTGTCGACAGTGGCCAGCCCGACTGAGGTACCTAGCGTATGACCGAAGCCGCCCACCTGCAGGTGGCCCACGCGCCTCCCGTCCTTGTGGACGGGCTCGCTGCCATGAAGCAGCGGAGTCGAGTCGTCGACTCGCAGCGGCACCAGTCGGCTCGTGCGATCGGCGCGCAGCTTCTCGAGCGCTTCCTTGCCGCGGAATTCCGTGGGCTTGTCCCAGGCGACCGCGAACGACAGCCCCGCAGAGACGGGAGTGTCGGTGACGTCGATGTCGACGCCGTAGTCGCGATAGGCCTTCTCCAGACGCAGACCGTGCATCGCCGCAAGCCCGACAGGCCGGAAGCCGAGATCGGATCCGGCGGCCTCGAGGGTCTCCCAGACCGACTGCGCCTGATCGCTGGGGATCAGGAGCTCGAAGCCGAGCTCGCCGACATACGTCACCCGCAGGGCGCGAATGCGGGAGTAGCCGATCTCGATCTCCTGCGTCGTGAGGTAGGGGAATGCCTCCTCGGACAGGTCGTCAGGACTCACGCGCTGCAGGAGCTCACGCGATCGTGGACCCTGGATCGTCAGCAGGCAGTACGCCGAGGTCATGTCGGTGACGGTCGCGAACTCGCCTTCGCGGTGCTCATCGCGCAGCATGCGCTCGACGCGTCGATGGCTGATGTCGGAGACGATGACCATGAACTGGTCGTCAGCCAGGCGCGTCACCGTGAGATCGGCCTCGATGCCACCTCTCTCGTTGCACCACTGGGTGTAGACCACTCCACCGACCGGACCGGCCACCGCATTGGCACTGAGTCGGTCGAGGATGGCTGCTGCCCCGGGGCCTTGCACGAGGAACTTCGACATCAGCGTCATGTCAATGGCACCGACGGCCTCGCGGATGACGCGGTGCTCGTCGGCCACCCAGGGGCTCCAGAAGCCACGCCCCCAGGTCCAGGGGATCTCGCGCACGGGCTCACCGGGAGGGTAGAACCACTCGACGAACTCCCAGCCCGCCGAGTCGGCGAAGTGGGCGCCCTTGTCCGCCCACACATGATGCAGCGGCGTGCGTCGGATATCGCGAGCCGTGTGCTGGTGGAACGTCGGATATCCGCCGTCACCGAAAAGCACGCCGAGTTGCTCCACGATCCGCTCGGAACGAAATCTCTGGGTGTTCTGATGGGGAACCGCGCGCTCGATCGTGTAGCCGGCGTTGTCGAAGGGACACACGCCATCGACCAGCCACGACGCCACCATGTTGCCGACTCCGCCGCCGAGTATGATGCCGACCGAGTTCAACCCCGCAGCCACCCACAGCCCGTCCACTTCGGGGACTGGGCCGACCATCGGGGCGATATCAGCCGTGAAGCTCTCGGGGCCGCAAAAGAAAGTGCGCACTCCAGCCTCCGACAGCGACGGGATGCGGGCCATCGCCCTCTCCAGGTGCGGGGTCATGCGGTCCCAGTCGGGGGGGATCGTGCCGAAGGCGAAGTCGTCGGGAGCGCCCTCCGGGTGCCAGCCTGCCGCCACCGGCTCGAATAATCCGACGAGCATTCCTCCGCCTTCTTCGCGGAAGTAGCCGTAGCAGTCAAGGTCCTCGATGATCGGCAGGTCGCGATGCACGCCCGCCATTGGCTCGGTGAGCAAGTAGTAGTGCTCGGCAGCCTGCAGCGGAATGTCGACACCGGCCTTGCGTGCCAGTTGCCTGGTCCACAGCCCTGCGGAGAGGATGACCGTGTCGGCCTCGATATCTCCCCGGTCCGTCGTCACGCCGGTGACACGTCGGCCATCCATCAGGAAGCCGGTGACGCGCACACCCTCCTCGATCGTCGCTCCGCCCATCTTCGCGCCCTTGGCCATGGCCGTGGCGACACCGACCGGATCCGCGCGCCCCTCATCGGCCACGTAGGCTCCGCCAACGAGGTCGTCCACATTGGCAAGCGGCCAAAGCTCGGCGATCTCTTTCGGATCGACGATCTGATTGGGCACGCCGAATCCGACCTGGAAGTCGCGCTCACGCACTAGCGTCTCCATGCGCTCGGGCGTGGTGGCCACCGACAGATGCCCGACGGCGCGGAAACCTGTCGAGTGCCCGGTCTCCTCCTCCAGCCGGGCATACAGATCGCGGGAGTAGCGGCACATCCACAATGAGGTCTCATCGTGGAATCCAGCGCTCGTGATGAGCCCTGCCGCATGCCAGGTCGTGCCGGCCGTGAGGTTGTGCTTCTCGAGGAGCAGGACATCGTGGACGCCGAGCTTGGTGAGGTGGTAGGCGATCGAGCAGCCGATCACGCCGCCACCGACGATCACAACCTGGGCCCGTGCGGGCAGCGTGCTCACGATCCCTCCTCGTTACAGGTTGCCGGCAAAGGAGCCGAGGTCGGTGGCCTGGCCCTGGCGCTTCAACCAACGACGGTAGAGCAACCATCCCAGGACGATGACCAAGGTTGACACTACCAGAATAATGGTTGCCATCGCATTGAGCGCAGGAGTGGGTGCGGCACGGGCCGTCTGGTAGATGCGCATAGACGTCGTCTCGGTCGAGGCGTCTGACGAGAGGTAGCGCACGATTACGAAGTCGTCGAGCACGTCGGCAAAGACGAGGGTCGCGCTGACGAGGATTGCCGGGAAGAGCATGGGCAGGATAACGCGGCGCACGGCGCCGATCGCCGATGCTCCAAGATCTCGCGCCGCCTCCTCGTAGTGGGAGCCGATGGTGAGCAGGCGAGCCCGGCATATGACGATCGGATAGGCGAGTTGGAAGGTCACCAGGCCGATCACCTGCGCCCAGGCGCCGAGGCCGAACGGTGTCGCGAGATAGGTGACCATGAAGAGCAGGCCGATCGCCAGAGCGATCTCCGGGATGACGAATGTGATCAGCGCAAGGAAGTTGGCGCCCGCGGGAATGCGCCCGCGCCAGCGGTCGAGCGCCAGGGCAAAGAGCACGCCGAGCGGCACGGTGATGCTCGTCGCAATGATCGCGAGGGTGACCGTGTGCATGAGCGCCGTGCGTATCGACTCGTCGTTGAGCACCGATCCCGTAGGATCCCAGGTGTACCAGCGCAGCGAAAACCCTTGCCAGGTGCTGCGAGAACGGCCCTCGTTGAAGGAGAAGAGCACGGTGATGGCCACCGGCACGAGCGCCCAGAGCAGGTAGACGACCGTGATCGTGCCGAGCCCATAAGCGCGAGCGTCCGAACTGCCGCGCAGCCGCCGGGGGCGGCTACCCCTGCTCTCCTCGAGGATGGCCTCGGCAGGCGCAGCGGACACGGTCACGACCGCACCTCCGCCTTCGCATTGCTGCGCGTGTAAAGCACCATCGGCGCCAGCAGCACGAGAAGCACGAGGATGAGCAGTGCCCCGGCCTGCCCGGCCTGCCCGGGCGTGACGATCGACAGGTTGACCAGGTTGCCGATCATCGCCGTATTGGGTGATTTAGACAGCATGTCAGAGGTGAAGTAGTCGCCCATCATCGGCAGCGCGATGAGGAGGCTACCCGCGACGATGCCGGGGACGCTCATCGGCAGGATCACTCGGCGGAAAAGGTCCATCCCGGTTGCTCCCAGATCACGCGCCGCCTCGATCAGGCTGGGGCTGATGCGGTCAAGGGCGGCAAAGAGGGGCAGGAGCATGTAGGGGATGTATCCGTAGATGAGCCCCATGACGACGGTGAAGGGGTTGCCGCTGAGCCAGTTGATATCGATGGGTATCAGGCCCCCCATCGTGATGACCGTGTTGACCAGGCCCTCCGGCTGCAGGAGGTTGATCCACGAGAGCATGCGCATCATGTAGGAGATCCAGAAGGGCGCGATCAGCAGTGCAAGTACCAGTCCGCGATATTTGCCGGCGTAGCGTGCGGTGAAGTAGGCGACCGGGAAGGCAATGAGCAGGCATGAAGTGACGGCGATCGCGACGTAGACCAGGGTGCGAATCACCGCTGGCAGGTAGAAGTTGTCAGGGCCGACCAGGCGGTCCCAGACGACCCCCATTTGGCTGAACTGCCACTCGAGGGGATTCCACACGGGGATCGGCGAGCGGAAGATCGGGTCGACCACCCCGAAGGCCACGCAGAGCACGACGTAGAAGGGCACGAAGAAGAACAGGACGATCCACACGATTGCCGGCAGTCCGAGGATCGGCCAGAGGGGCCGAGTGGAGCGATCCTTCACATCACGCCCCGGCCTTGAACTGCTGCCAGATCGCCTGGTATTCAGTCTCCACCTCTGGCGATAGCTCCAGGAGCGGGTAGCCCACCTGGAACCACTCGGGCTTCACGACGGCACTCGCGAGATTGGCTGGCACAAGCCCGTCGGCCACCATCATGTCGGGCGTGAGCGATCGCAGCGGCGGCTGGTAGCCGATCCACGAGGAGTTCTTGCGCGACACGGCGTCATTCAGCATGTAGTTGATGAAGTGGTGGGCCATAACAGGGTTCTCGCCGCCCTTGAGGGCCAGCATGAAGTCGTTGCCGATGACGCCTCGGCCATCTGGCGGACTCCAATAGCGCAGGACCGATGGGTCCACACCGTCCGGCATGTAGAACTGACCGGTGAGCATGTCGCCGGACCAGCACTGCGAGAGCGACAGGACCCCCTCGGGGATGTCTGTGTATCCCGTGATGGTTACTCGCGGCCGGCTGATGGACAACATCTCCAGCATCGCATCGCGAGTGGCCCTCAACACAGCCGGGTCGCTCGTGTTCACGTCGGTGCCGCCGTCGCGCAAGATGGTCATGCCGATGACCTCGCGGTCATCGTCAAGCACGGCGATCTCACCGGCGTACTTGCTGTCCCAGAAGACGTCGTAGGGGTCGGGACGAGCACCGATGTCCTCAGGGATGATGTCCGCCCTCCAGCCGATACCGGTCGTGTAGATGACGTAGGGGGCGGTGTATTGCCAGCCCTGGTCGTACCACGGGTTCTGGAACTCCTCCCAGACATCGGAGATATTGGGGATGTAGTCGTGATTGAGCGGACGAATCAAGTTGCCGTAAACCAGGCGTGCCATGTAGTTGTAGGACATGAACGTCACGTCGTAGGGGACGCTACCGCTGCGGATCTTCGTCAGGGCCTCGGGATAGTCATTGAAGCTGGAGTACTCGACCTTGACGTTGTAGTCGGCGTACTCTTTCTGGAAGTCCTTGATGACGCCCTTGTCGAGATAATCCGGGTAGTTGTAGACACGCAGGGTGGCATTGCTCTCCGGCTCAAGACCACTGGCGATGGGCTCGTTGCCGGGGTTGATCGGCCACTTGACGGGGTTGGTGGGCGACGCGATCTGGAGTTCGGCGGGAGCTGACGTGGCTCCCCCGGCAGTGCCGCCACTTGCTGACGCCGCACCCGTGGGCCCGCCGAGAGGCTGCGCACGCGCGCATGCGGCCAGCGCCCATGAGCCCGGGACGGCCAGCGCCGAGGTCTGCAGGAGGCGGCGTCGGGAGAGCGGACGGCGGGGCTGAACCATCGGCTTCCTCGACCTCCCTCGGGGGATTCAGGACAGGTGTCTAGACTGTGCCACCAGCAAGGCTTTGGCAAGTACTTCTGCGCTATCTCGCGAGAGGAATCGCATGACACGACGCGATGGGACCGGCGGCTAGGTGCGCGGCGGGCGAGTGCAGGTCACCGATCTGCAGAAGCACTACGGCGATGTCCCCGCCGTGCGCGGGATCTCCATTGATATCGCCGCTGGCGAGTTCTTCAGCCTTCTCGGCCCATCCGGATGCGGCAAGACGACGACCCTGCGCATGATCGCGGGCTTCGAGACGCCCACGTCCGGCGACATCCTCATCGATGGGTCCGACATGTCGCGGGTCCCCGCCAACGAACGTCCCGTCAACACCGTCTTCCAGAACTACGCGCTCTTCCCCTTCCTCTCGGTGGAGGACAACGTCGCCTTTGGCCTTCGCTATCAGAAGGTCGGCAAGTCCGACGCGAAGCGCAAGGTGGGCGAGGCCCTCGAGATGGTGCGCATGGGCCAATACGCCAAGCGCAAGCCGGGGCAACTCTCGGGCGGTCAGCAGCAGCGCGTTGCCCTGGCGCGCACGATCGTCCTAGGGCCGCGCGTACTCCTGCTCGACGAGCCCCTCGGTGCCCTCGACGCGAAACTGCGCAAGGCACTGCAGATTGAGCTCAAGTCCCTGCAGCAGTCGCTCGGCATCACGTTCATCTACGTCACGCACGACCAGGAAGAGGCACTGACGATGTCCGATCGCCTCGCGGTCATGGCAGGTGGCCTGGTCGAGCAGGTGGGCACTCCAGCCGAGGTCTACGACTCCCCCGCGACGGCCTATGTCGCCGACTTCCTCGGCAACGCCAACGTTCTCGACGTCGAGGTGGCCGGGCCGGCCGGCACCGGGCGTACGACGGTGCGACTCGCAGGACAGACCCTCACCTGCCAGGGTGACGCGGGGCCTGGTGACGCGGTCAAGCTCGTCGTCCGACCTGAGCGCCTGCGGCTCGAAGGGGCGGCCGCAGAGTCCAGCGCGATCGACGGCAGCGTGTCGCGTGTCGTCTACCAGGGGCCGACCACCGACATTCATGTGCGCCTGGGCGATGGCGAGGAACTCGTGGTGCGGCTGCCCAGCGCGCGCGCGGGTCAGCACTCCACGGGTGAAGTCGTCACGGTGCACTGCCAGCCCGACGCCCTGCGGCTTCTACCCCGCGGCGCCCTGTCCTAGCGGCGTTCTTCGGGAATTCCCGGGCAGAATTCGCCCTGGATCTCCCGAAGGAAGCACTCACGCATTGGCCCTCTCCGGCTGCGGTCGTACGCCGAGCGGCTGGCCGAGGTGGCCCCGCGCCACCATTGTCACGAACTGGTAGTCGGGCGGGAATGCCCAGGCGCACTCCACCCACGTCTCGCGCGGCGAGACAGGGATGGCGCGATGCGTCATGACGTAGTCCGGGTGCAGGCTGATCAACAGATTGGGGAACGCTCCGATGTAGTCGACGCGGCGTAACTCCTCATCGTTGGGGCCGGGGATGAACGCGCCGTTGATGTGGCCGTCAAGCGACATCGTGACCGCCTGCTCCGGCAGCTCAAGGTGGCCGCCGACTCAGGCACCCTCCGTCGCTCCCCAATTGGCACCGCTCTCCGGCAGACTCACGACACAGCGCTCGGGGTGGATTGACGGGCAGTGGTCACACTCCTGATACTTCTCGGTGATGGTCTTGTAGTTGGCCTGGATGACGAATTGGTAACTGCCGCGCACCTGGAGAGTCTCAAGGCGATAGGGAGCGACGCGCTCCTCGAGTCCGGCCAGGTGCGCATCGAGTGGCCCAGCCTGGCCGGAGATATCGACGGACGAGAAGCCGTGCCACTCCGCCACCTTCAGCGAGCGAAGCGGAAACTTTGACTTGTCGAACGACGAAAGGCCACCGTAGCCCGCAGCGCTGCAGAGCTCTCCGTCGAGGCGATAGGACCACGAGTGGTAGGGGCAGGTGATCGCGCGCGCCTGCGCGGAGCCGCCGCAGGGCCGGATGTCGTGGCCTCGGTGGCGGCAGACCTCGGCGAAAGCGCGGAGGACACCGTCTTCGCCTCGCACCAGCAGAGCAGTAGTGTCCCCTGCACGCTCGGCGCGCTGCATGCCCGGCTCGGCGATGTCAGCGCTGCGCCCCACGCAGATCCAGCCGCTGAAGAAGTTGCGCCTCCCCACTCGAAGACCTCGTGCGACGAGTCCGCCTCGACCGGGAGCATGCGGCCCTCGCCGAAGGGGGCGAGAGTGCGGGCGAGTGCGTCGGCGGGCAGCGGAGGGGGTGAACGTGAAGGCCGACGATCAGCGTAGACGCGGGAATGGGCCCCCACCACGGCGATGGCGCCCTAGGCGATGATCGCGTCGACTGCAATCGATTGCGTGGCGCCGACAATGCAGGGGTTGACCTCGATGAGACGGCACTGCTGGGTGAGAAGGGCGTCACCCACCCCCGAGGCGAGGGCGCACAGCCCATCGACGTCATACGCCGTCCCGCCGCGGTCGCCTCTGAGCAAGCGCACGGCGCGCAGTGACTCCACAGCCACCCGCACGCGATCGATGTCAGCGGGGAGCGGGATCACAGCAACATCGGAAAGGGCTTCGGTCCACACGCCACCCAACCCGATGGTCAGTGTCGGCACTACGCCGTCGCGGCGCGCGCAGACGAGGACTTCGAGCCCCGGCTCGACCATCTCCTCGACGAGGATTCCACAGCCCGCATGCACCGCCAACAGGCGACCAGCCTCTCGCTGGACATCCTCCGCGGTTCGAACGCCCACGACGACGCCGCCCACGTCGGACTTGTGCAGCAGTCCCGGCACGACGGCCTTGAGCACGACCGGGAAACCCACCTCAAGGGCGGCGTCGACGGCCTCGTTCGCCGACACGGCGACCTGACCTCGCGGCACGGGGATACCGTGCCGCGCGAGCATGGCCTTGGCCTCAGGTTCTGAGATCGGCGCGTTCTCGCGCCCGACCACTGAAGCAGCGGTCGCCATGTCAAGCAAACGGTGCTGCGACGATCGCGCACCCTGGAGCGCAGCCAGTGATCGCAAGGCGTTGTCGAGTCCCTCGACCGCATCTGCGGCACCCTGCCCCGGGAGCGTAGCCACGACCAGCGTGTCGTGGCCCGCGCGTTCGCCGCCTACGACGCCCCCCAGGCGAGTCGCGCGCCACTCGGCCAGAGACCCAGCAGGCAGACCAGGCGGCTCGTCCTGCACGTAGACCAGGTGACCGACACCCGGATCACGCCCGACCGTCTCCGCGAGCGCGGCGATGGCCTCGGTGTCGGCCCACACCAGTGCGGTGTGATCCAGCGGATTCGCAACGGTCGCGGCCGGCGGCAGCAGTTCTCGCAGCCTCTGCTCGGTGGCATCCGACAGGTCGGCGAGCCCCACACCTAGATCGGCGGCGAGGTCGGCCGCGATGGCCGCATCTCCGCCGGAGCACGTGAGCACGCCGGCCCCCCGCGGATCACGACGGCCCACGGCCAGCGCACGCGCCGTTTCCAGGAGTTCGAGTGGTTGTCGCACCATGACCGCGCCGGCTTCCTCCATCATCGCCGCGAACACCGTCTGGTCGCCGACGATGGCCGCGGTGTGCGCCTGGCCGACAGCTGCGCCGCGCGAACTGCGTCCGACCTTGAGGACCACCAAGCGCACATCGCGTTCACTGCACGCCGCGAGCGCCCTGCACCAGCTGGTCCCGTCGCCGTCGGCCTCGAGATACAAGGCGATGGCACGCACTCCCTGGAGTTGGGCCAGGTGTTCGACCGCCATCGCCGAGTCGACAACCGCGGCATTGCCGATCGATATCACCGTATGCAGCCCCAGGCCGCCGCGATGCCCCATGCCGATGACACCGACGTTGCCGCTCTCCGACACGAGCGCGATACCCCCCGCCGCCGCTGGCAGGGCGACGGCGTCGCCCCACAGCGGTGCGCGCGCCGCCACACTCACGAGTCCGTTGCCGTTGGGTCCGATGACGGCGAGATCGCCGGCGGCTGCATTCAGCTCATCTTGGAGGTCGCCGCGACCGCTCTCGGCGAAGCCCGCGGCGTAGACGACCGCTCCTCCGCAGCCGCGCTCGCGGGCCTGTGCGACATAGGCGGGAACGGTCTCGGCCGGCGTGGCGATGACCACCGCGTCGACCGGGCCGACATCGAGGAGGCTCGGCACGCAGGGGAAGCCTGCCGCGGAGGTGCGCGTCGGATGCACGCCCACGACGTCGCCCGCGAATCCCGCACGCGCGAGGTTCAGCAGGGTGGCGTTGGCATAACTGCCCTCACGGTCGGTCGCGCCGACAACCGCCACCGATCGGGGCGCCAGAAGTCGAGTGAGGTCAGGCATGCGATTAGGTGAGCATCGCGCGTACGCCGCGCCGCTCCAGCGAGCGCGCAACGATCAGCCGCTGGATCTCGGACGTGCCCTCCCAGATGCGGTCGACGCGCAACTCGCGCCAAAACCGCTCGGCCGCCGTCGTGCGCATGTAGCCCCGGCCACCGAAGATCTGGACAGCACGATCCGCGCAGCGGTTGGCCGCCTCCGAGCAGAAGAGCTTGGCCATCGACGCCTTGCCGTGCACCAACTTGGGGTCAGCACCCTCATCGGCGAGCGCGGCCACGTCAAGGCCGAGCAGACGACCCGCCGCGGCATCGGCAGCGCTGTCGGCAAGCGGAAAGCTCACGCCTTGATGATCGATCAGGCGCGCGCCACCCTGCTCGCGATGCATGGCCCAGTCGATGCTCTCCTCGATGAGGCGCTGCATGGCACCCACGCAGCGAGCGGCGATACCGAGCCGCTCCTCAGTGAACCAGCGGCGCTGAAGCTCGTCGCCCTCGCCCACCCCGCCGATGATGTCGTCGTCGGTCACGATGACGTTGGTGAAGCGGAGTGTCGGGTGCCCGTGCGGGTAGCTGTGCGTGAACGGCACGTCGGCGACGGTCTCGATGCCGGGAGCGTCGGCTGGCACTGCAAAGAGAGTGGGAAGCGCTCGTCGGTCTGGATCCCCGTATGCCATCACGACGATGACAGCCGCGATGGAACCATAGGTGACGAACCACTTCTCACCGTTGATAACCCATCGGCCATCGCCGAGCGGACGCGCCGTGGTGGTCATGCCCGACGGATCACTGCCCGCCTCGGCCTCGGTCACGGCGTAGGCGTCATGAAGCTCCCCGCGAAGGGCCGGCAGCAGCCAGCGCTCCTGCTGGGCGGGCGACGCGTGCTTCCAGACGTTGTACGCCGTCGGGATGTACCAGGACACCCCGTTGGTGGATCGGCCGAACTGCTCCTCGACCAAGAACCACTCCGTGACGCTCCAGCCATTGCCACCTTGCTCGCGCGAGTGGGAACCACCCTGAACTCCGTACTCCATGGCCTTGGCACGTATGCGCTCCTGGTCGGCGACGGGCAGCGGACCGCCGGCCAACTCCGCCGTCACCTCGAGCGGGATCAGCACGTCATCGACGAAGGCGGCCGCCCGAGCCTGTAGGTCGGCGTGGTCTGCGATAGCGACTGAGCGGCCCCTGTCGGGCTGGCGCGGGTCCGTGCGCACGGCATCTCCAGCCACTGGAAGGATATGGACGCGGGCTAGCGTATCTCAGTGATCGTTCAGCCCACCTGCGCTGGGAGGCTTGATGGCGAAGGGGGCCCTGTCGGCCAAGGCGCCGGAGGAACGCCGTGAACTCATCCTGCGCGCCACCGTGGCCGTGGTGAGAGAGCGGGGATTCGCCGGCACGCGTGTCGCCGACATCGCCGAGGCGGCCGGCACATCGCAGGGTCTGGTCCTCTACCACTTCGGCTCCCTCGCCGGCGCCCTCGACCAGGCGCTGACCCTGCTCGAGGATGAGTTCTACGTCGACCTTGAGCACGACCTGCAGGAGCAGAAGGGCCCCATCGAGCGCCTGCGCCACATGGCCGAACTCGGCACCGGCCTCGGCCCTGCCGTCGGCGACTGGCGACTGTGGCTGGAGATTTGGTCGCGCGCCCTGCATGACGACGATGCGCGCGAGACCCGCGAGTCCCTCGACCGACGCTGGCGCGCAGCTCTGCGCGACGTCATCGCAGAGGGAGTGTCGACGGGCGACCTGAGATCCACCGACGTCGACGGGGCCGTGGTCCGGCTGGCCTCCCTCATGGACGGGCTCGCCATTCAGTTGGCCCTTGAGGATCCCGTCATGACCCCCGACCGCTTCACCGACCTGTGGTGGGAGGCGGCCCGCCTCGAGTTGGGCATGATGACCACCTCATAGGCCCTGTTGCTTGCTGAACGACTATTCAGGGTGCTACGCTGGGGGAAATCCTGAACAACCGTTCAGGATGAAGGAGCGTGAGACCCATGGACGCTTCGCAGCGTCGAACCGGCCACGTTGGCGCCAGCGACACCCGACGGCAGGCGCGCGACCACCTGCTCCTCAACTTCACCGACATGGGCGAGTACGCCGAGGCCGGGTCCAAGGTGATCGTACGCGGCGAGGAGTGCGAGGTCGTCGACGACCGCGGTCGCCGCTTCATCGACGGGCTGTCCGGCCTGTTCTGCTCCAACCTCGGCCACTCATACGGCGATGAGATCGGCAGGGCCGCGCACCAGCAGTTGGCGACACTGCCCTTCACGCCCACGTGGTACCTCGCGCATCCGCCGGCCGCCGCTCTCGCCGAGATGCTCGTCGAGCGCGCCGCACCACTGGGCATGCAGCGCGTGTTCTTCACCAACAGTGGCGGTGAGGCGGTGGAGTCGGCGTGGAAACTCGTGCGCCAGTGGCACACGGCCAACGGCGAGCCCCAGCGCACCAAGGCCATCGCGCGGCGCATCGCCTATCACGGGACCACGCTCGGAGCGCTGAGCTTCACCGGCATGCCCGACTGCCGCGCGGGATTCGAGCCCTTGGCCGTGCCGACATCCCACCTGTCCCCGACGTACGCGTATCGCCATCCCGCCGGCGACGACCCCGAGGCCTTCACACGGGCGCTGCTCGAGGAGGCGGAGGAGGCGATCCTCTTCGCCGGCCCCGACCAGGTCGCCATGCTCATCGCCGAGCCCGTGCAAAACGGCGGCGGCGCCTTCGTGCCCCCGCCCGGCTACTGGCCGGGCCTGCGTGCCCTGTGCGACCGGTACGGCATCGTCCTCGTCGCCGACGAGACCATCACGGCCTTCGGACGCGTCGGGGAGTGGTTCGCCTCCAGCCTCTTCGGGGGCCGGCCGGACGTCATCACCTTCGCCAAGGGCGTCACCGCCGGGCACGCACCGCTCGGTGGATTCCTCATGACCGAGGCCATGGCCGCGCCCTTCGTCACCGGCGGGCACACCTACATGCACGGCCACACCTACTCCGGCCACCCGCTCACCACCGCGATCGGCGCGACCGTGCTCGACATCTACGCGCGCGACGGTGTCTTCGACAATGTCCGCGGCATCTCCCCCCGCTTCGAAGCCGGACTGCAAGAGCTGCGCCGCATCCCCCTCGTCGGCGACGTGCGCGGCATGGGCTACTTCTGGGCGCTGGAGCTGGTGAAGGACCGCGAGACCAAGGAGCGCTTCTCTGCAGATGAAGCCGATTGGCTCCTGCGCAAGGAGCTCTCCGCCCACATGGATGAGCTCGGCCTGCTGTGCCGCCTCGACGATCGCGGCGAGCCCGTCATCCAGCTCTCCCCTCCGCTGGTGAGCGACGCCGCACTCATCGACCGGATCGTCGACATCGTCGGCACAGCAGCCGAGCGGGCATGGAATGCCTGGAACGGCTCGACCGCTCCCGCCGCAGACCCGCGACGCCTTTCGCGGCGCT
>Ga0194133_10000202_pt1 | contig 127129 bp, 145 predicted proteins | sample TA2KigOf40mmetaG_FD_155448 | JGI IMG/M metagenome (GOLD analysis project Ga0194133, IMG submission 155448) | Freshwater microbial communities from Lake Tanganyika, Tanzania - TA2015055 Kigoma Offshore 40m | ecosystem: Environmental > Aquatic > Freshwater > Lake | place: Tanzania: Lake...
TTCTTCACGTGCTTTATCCTCTTCAGCAATCATTTTGGCAACTTCTTCCTCTTGTTTTTGTTTATCATATTTTGTTTCAATATTTTTAAATGTATATGATTGTTTATGTGAAGTATCCGGTATATATGTAAACATATCCAAGTCTGGTGATATTAAATCTTCTAAAATATACTGACAATCACGAAATTGTTCGTTTAACATATATAGTATTCCATTTTTAAAAGTATTATGTGTATTATCAATTTCCAAACCCATTCCATAGCTCTCATTTAATTCACTTAATAATTTGTATGCTTCGTCAATAGTTTTAACATAACTACGTTCGCCAGCACAATTATTCCAAACTTGAGTTATACAATAATTCACTTTTTCTAATTCAAAAGACACTACACCATATCTCTCTTCATCTGTCTTTTCTTTCAAGTAAGATTTTGTAGGATATCCACGACTTATTAAGTCTCCATAATATTTTCTATAAACACCTAAACCATGCTGTAAATTTGGCATTCCAGGCAAACATTTTTCTAATCCTTTATCGTTCAAATATTCTTCAAATGTTCCATACACTTTAACATAAGTAATTATTGTAAAACAACGTCTTTCTAAACCAAAATCATCATTAATCCACTGAATAATATCACCTTCCTTAAACTCACGAAAACGATTTTTATGCAATCGTCCCTCACAAGTTTTTAAACCAAGGGATACAAGAGTGAACCAAGGTTCCGATAAATGCTCTCTGTAAATAGTTTGACTTGACATATTGTAATCTTTATTATTTGTATTTAATATAAATCTAATTTTTTATTTCAATTTTTTTTAATTAATAATATTTAAATATTTAACTTATTATAAATTAAAATAAATGTATCATTTTAATTATAAACAAAAATTTTCTTTTCAAGATAGATTTAATGAAACATCTAAGGTACTATCAATATATCCTGAACGAGTGCCACTTATTTGCGAACGTTCTAGATCCGCGTCATCTGATTGTCCAGAAATAAATAAAAATAAATATCTTGTTCCGAGAGATTTAACTATAGGTCAATTCATATATGTAATTAGAAAACGTTTAAATATTACTGCTGAAAAGGGTTTATTTTTATTTATAGATAATAAGATAATGCCTTCATCTTTAATGTTTGGACAAATTTATGATCATTCAAAAAATGCTGATGGTTATATATATGTTACTTATTGTTATGAAAACACATTTGGATAAAAATTAATATTTTTAATTTGAATATATTAATTATTATTAATATTTTGTTTATTTGTGAATAATAACCCAATGAAATTAGCTAAAAGTTTCAATAGTAAAGAAATAAACATATAACTTGAGAAATTTATATTGCAATTATCATTTTGATAAACATATCCCCAATATACTATTGCACCTAATATATTCCATAATATATAAAATAATTGTATACCAGCAATTAATAATGATATAATTAACCAAGCACAATATGCTAAATTGACGTCTGAAAATATTTTTTTATAATTTGATATACACACTAATCCAATTAATGAAAATGTTAATACAATAATATTAACAAATCCAGAAACTAATAAATATAATTTTAAGCTAATTGTTTGGTTATAAGAATTATCTAGTGAACAATTATTATATATATATCCAAAATATAGATCACAAAAAATTACAGGAGCCAAAATAATTATTAATAAAAATCCTGAACAAATTTTGATAAGTTTTGATCGCATAAGTTTATCATGTTCATAATTATCATCATACTTTTTAAGAATCCCTCTCAAGGGTGTATTTAATTGTTCATCGGGAGTATGTTTATATTCATTTTGTGAGTCAATGTCAATAACTATGCTTGACATTCTCTCACCTTCTATATCTTCTAAAATAGGTAAATTAGAATTAGTATTCATTTTCTTTTATTATTGTGTTTTCGAGTTCAGATTGATTATTTAATTCAATTTTTTTAATTTCTCCATTATTATTTTTTTTATGTATTAAAAAAAATCGTTTATATTTCTTTATACCTTCTAATGTATATCCATCTGATTTTCTAATAGGTTCCATACCATAACCATAAACATGTAATATTTGTCTAACTAGATTTAATAATGGCCATTTTTGAGATTTATCTGCATTTTTTTGTAAACTTGTCATAAAAGAGGAACTATAATTCTTCTTAAGTTCAGGTATAATAAATTTTAATTCTTCGTACTTATCATCAGACAATAATGTTTCTCTTGAAATAAGTAATCCATTTACTTGATCAAAATGATTAACATCTAAGCCAATAATTTTAAATATAGATTTTATTTCATCATCCATTTAATAAAAAAAAGTATTATATTTTTAGAAAAATAACAAAAATTATAATATAATTATGTAAATTATAATTTTTTAAATAAATTATAAAAATGTAATTTAAATATTAAATTCAGGAATGCTATATATTTCCCCATTTTTAACATATTTTGCAATAATTTTTGGGTTAACTTGATTTTTAATAATATCGGCTGTATCATAAACATTATTTGTCTTATCAATATAATAAACAATACCTTGAATATCTTGTGCCCAAACTTCTACTTTATGTGTATTTACTTTAGGTTCACTTGAATTTTCAACTACAATTCCATGTGGAGTCCCTTTCATATGAGTCCCACAATATTCACTGCCATCTTTTCTACGTCTAGTGCATTGTTCATCATTAGCACGTTTAGCACAGCATCTATCATAAATAGGAACAAAATTCTTAACGCGCTTTCTTTTTTGAAAATCCTCTTTATTAAACGAAAGGCGATCATAGTCATAAATGTACTGAAGAAGTTGTGTTGATTTGACATCATTATTTAATCCCATTTGAGTAGCTTTCTCTCGAATGCTATCTTTGAACGAAGTAATATAAGTTTCAACTTTTTTGTTTAGACGTCTTTCCATTTCTTTATATTGTTATTTATAATATATTGGCTAATATTTAAATCAATTTTTTATATAAATATAAAAAACAATTTAAAGAAACTAACTTATCTTCAGGATGGCTTTATCGCTATAAGGAAACCGAACACTATTCCCCAAATTTTAATGGTATTTAAATCTTCACTAATTTTCCATAAATTATAATTTATTTCATCTAATGTTTTGTTTTGTTTTATTATTATTAAATCTTCAACTTTTTTATTTTTTGGAATATTTTCTTGTATATTTGTCTTACTATGAATGTGACAAAATCTTTTAATAATTTGTTGATTTATTTTTTTAAACATTTATATATTTTTATATAGTCTTTAAGTTTATTTAATTTTCTTTTTTCTTATATGTCCATTTTTTCTTATTTGGTTCATCATGTAATTCTTCATTTAGTATTTGCTGTTCAATTATTACATATCTATAAACAAAATTTTTGAAGAATCTAAATATTTATCTTTTAAAATAAATATTTACGAAAAAATGTATAAATATGGTGTAAACTATAATTTTGGATAATCATTTGGTAAAATTAATATACATAAAATAATAAATATATAAAATAAGACATAAACACCATAAATATCTTCTCCTATACCATAAAATTTTAATATTTGTGTAAGACTATAAAAAAATATTATAGATATTCCTATAAGTGTTATTGGGTTCATATATTATTATTTTAGATTATATTAATAATATATTATTCTAAACTATCTTATAGTTATAATTATTTGGTTCAAATTTATCCCCCAGTTTACTTTTATCAATAAAATGATAACTTAATGGAAGTTGTTGTTTATACTCTTTAACAACTATTATTGGAGCATCTTCGATAATACTTCCATCATCAAGTTCAATACATGATAAATATATACTATCATATTTTATTGTCCATAGACCATCATGATCTGATATTCTTAAAGTTAATATTTCAAATTTTTCATTTAATGATGGATCATTTAATCTTTGTTTTTTAATATCAGACTCATCGATGAAATCATTTGGCATATTTTCTACATATTTTGTTTTACCACTAAATAAAGCAAATCTTACAACACCACCTTTACAATATTTACCATTTTTATTATCTGTTATCAATTTCCCATAACTATATTCTGGGTCATAATTATTAGACCATCCTCCTTGTCTTATTGCATAATTAAAATCAGTGAAATAATAATAAGGTCCAAACATGCCTGATTTATTTTTAGAACTCTCTCCAAACGTATAAGTAAAATTTAATTTTTCTTCGGTTGATTTACCTACAAATCCTACAATAGGAATTTCATATATTTCATTATTTTTATCATATAAATAGTTTAATGAGCTATTTTTAATGAAAAATTGTATTACAGAACTATTAATTGAAATATTGCAAAATTTTTTGTGATTTATAATTTCATCTATTAAAATAAATCTAGATAATGAATTTGCAAATATATCATATAAATTTAATTTACATTTTGTAAGATCAAAAAATAAGTACAAGTTTTTTTCAAAATCATAAAATCCGTCAAAATCTATATTTTCATTAAAATCATTAAAGTTCTCAATCTGTATTAATCCAGATAAAAATACCTTTGAATATGATAATAAATTTTCATCATTAAATGCTGTATAAATTGGTAAAATAGGTAATGATAATTCATATTCATTATTACAAAATAGATATTGAATAAATGGGTATTTACCTTCTGTATTAATTGAATAAGCACACAATATAATTTTTGAATACTCATCTGTATCAGGAAACATTTTTCTATCTTTTACTAAAAATTCCTTTATTGGATAATTATAATATATCGGTTCTTCAGGATTAAATACTTCGTTAGAATCCATTATTATAATTATACTATAGTGTTTTGTTTAATTTATTTTATTTATTTATCTATTTTTCTTTTAATTGTTTCCTTTACTTGTTCTTCACGACTATCCATTACATGTTTTGTTATTTCTTCAGCAATTTTTACATCATTTTTGTAATAATTCTGTAAAGCTGATAATAATGTTTTACCATTTATTGGCTTCTTTACTTTATTTTTTTTATAAACTAAAGCACCTCCATTAATATCAAAACAATCTATACTATTTGTTTTCATTACATTTACTAAATTTTCTGTTAATATTTTCTTTTTGTTATTTCTATCCTTAATATCATTCTTTAATTGAGATATTTCATTATCAATTTTTATCCATTCCTTAATATTATTTACTAATTGATCTTTTGTGTCCATTAATTAATATTATATATAATATTTAAATCTTTAATTATTTAATATTAATTCTTTATGAACTAATAAATAATGACGTTTACACATATTTTCAGAAAATATTTTACATCCACATGGTGTCCCTTTATTTATTCCTGTTTTTAAAATTTCTACGCATCCAGTTGATTCAGTAGATATAACTGAAGGACCTAAAACAATATTTTCTATAATTTGTTTTTTAGTTATTATTTTTGCTGCTTTTGTTTCTAACTTTGCAATTATTTTTGCTGCTTTTGCTTCTTGTTTTGCTTTTTCTTTTTCTGCCTTAATTTGAACTTTTGCTTGTATCTTAGCTTCTTTTTGTTTTTCTTTTTCTTGTATTTTATAATAATTTATCATTTGTTTTTTATGTGAATAACAATATAAATTATCATCACCATAATTAGTTTGTTGTGTAGGATTAAATTTATTATATACATTTATTTTTGTAGCATAATTTGCACCACATAATACAAATTTTACGTTTGTCACTGATTCTGGTAGTAAACTATTAAATGTTGAATTTGGAATATTAAAAACACATTTATGGTTATTTACATTAATATTCTCTTCTTTTAATAATGGATCGTAAAAATTAACACCATTTATTTTTTGAACTCCCAATTCTTCATAATATGGTAATACACCACTTTGTTTCTTACGACAATATGGACATCTTAATTCGTTTATTGACAATTTACTATTTGTTCCCTCTAAATAATTAAATTTTTTTTTATGATTCAATAAATCATTATATAAAGGAATATAATTAAACTTATGACCACATGTTAATTGAATATGTTTATCAGTTAATTTTTCATTTGTTATTAGACATTTATTTTCATCGTCTTCAGTTTTTTTCTCACTTTCTTCAATATCTAATGACTTGTATAATTCAGCAAAAAAATCTATACCTCCTTCAATATTATAGTTTTTCATTTATTTATTATTAATTTATGTTATATCTTTATATTTTTTATATAAAATTGTTATATATGTCGCCACCAGAAGTTTGGGGTCCAGCTATATGGACATTATTTCATACGCTTATAGAAAAAATGAATCCAGAAGCATATACATATTTAATTGGATCTATGTTTAGAATTATAGTATCTATTTGTAAAGTTTTACCATGTCCACAATGTTCAAATGATGCAAGTATTTTTTTAGCAAAAATTAAATTAAATAATTATAAAACAAAAGATGAATTTAAAAATATGTTATATTTATTTCACAATTATGTTAATGCAAAAAAAAGAAAACCACTTTTTAATTTTGGAAATATGCAAAAATATAAATATTATAATTTAGTTTATGTTATTAATAATTTTATATCTAAATATAATACAAAGGGTAATATGAAATTATTAGCAGAATCATTTCAAAGAAATTTTGTTATTAAAAATTTTATATCTTGGTTTAAGGGAAATTCGAATGCTTTTATTTCTCCAAGAATAGTAAAAGAGATAAATAATACAAAAAATAAAGAAGATTCTATTAACAAGGAACAAGCAATTAATGAAGAAAAACAAACAATTAACAAGGAACAAGCAATTAATGAAGAAAAACAAACAATTAATAAGGAACAAGCAATTAATGAGGAACAACAAACAATTAATAAGGAACAAGCAATTAATGAGGAACAACAAACAATTACTGAAGAACAACAAACAATTAATAAGAAACAAGCAATTAATGAGGAACAACAAACAATTACTGAAGAACAACAAACAATTAATAAGAAACAAGCAATTAATGAGGAACAACAAACAATTACTGAAGAACAACAACCAATTACTGAAGAACAAGCAATTAATAAGGAACAACAACCAATTACTGAAGAACAGGCAATTAATGAGGAACAACAAACAATTAATGAGGAACAAACATTTAATGAGGAACAACAAACAATTAATAAGGAACAACAAACAATTACTGAAGAACAAAATGTAATAAAAATAATAGATGATATTCATTTAGATAAACAATTTGAATCCGAAGAAGTTTTTATAGAAAAAAAAGTAAATATTGAAGAACAAATTATTCAACAACTAAAAAAGAAAAAAGGAAAATCAAAAAATAAATAAATTATTATAGTTCACTTATCAATTGTCCATCTTTGAACATTTTACAACGAAAGGTTTGTTTACTAGGTTGGTAACAAACATCTTTTGTACTTGATACTTCATTAAAAAATAAATATTTACCTGATCCACCAACATACATTAATGTAACAATTAAAGCTGCAGATGCTGCGCCTAGTAAAACATTTAAAAATAAATCACCCGTTTTAATGATACAATTTTTATAAATTTTAATAAACATATCTAAGAAAAAATATGAAATCATCGATATAAAAACCCAATAATTGACTGAACTGTTACTAAACATAGGGTATGATAAATACATTATTGTGAATGCAAAAACAAATGAACTAAATGTTGGATTACCATATTTACTATATTGAATAGATGTGCAAATTGTCCTATCATTTACTATTGGATTTGCCCCTGATATCATATATACATAACTTCTAACAACACAACATCCAATCAAGAACCCTAAATAAATCAATCCTTTAAAGTTTTGAAATATAAAAGACATACTTGTTATACTTGTTGCAAGTATAATTGGAGAGAAAAAAGATAAAAAAACAATAATATTCATTGGTTGAAATAATTGTAAAGGAGTATCTGAAACACCTCCCATTTTCATTGTTGTATTTTCACTGCTCATATAATAATTATTTATAATTTAATTTTAATTATTATGTTTTAATTATTGGTGAATAAATTTTTAATATATCAAATAATAAATTTAACCTAATATCTAAAATTTTTGAATAACGTATAATATTACTCAATTCTGGTTGCAATTTTAATATTGTCATATTTCTAAAATATGAATTTTCATGTAAAATTATTTTTTCATTGATATTATTTAAATTATCATTAATATTATGTATTATTTCACATATTGCTATCAAGGAAAATAGTACTGGTTCGTCTATATTTTTTAAATATTCATTATTTTCTTTTACGTCAACTAAACAAAAGTTATTTTCCTTATCTGGTTCACATTCGGTTATGATAGAATTTTTCAATTCAAATTTTATATTATCATTATTACAATACTTTTTAATAATATCATTAGTCAAGCTTTCAATTACTTTTATTTTAGTTTTTAAATCTACTTCTTCAAGATGATTTTTAAATAAAACAATATCCTGATCTTTTGTACTAATAAATATATTCATTATATTTTTTGATGAACTAATTGAATTTGATAAAATATTCATTGTAAAATATAAATTATAACTTAATAATGGCAATGCTATATAATATAATTTAAAAAACTCCATAGCTAAATTTATATTATATCTATATTATTTATATAATTTATTCAAATACTATTTCAAATACTTCTTGTATAGTATTAACAGGATGAAATTTAATATTTTCTAATAAAGTTGTTCCACCATATTTTTCAATAAAATTATTGTAATCTTTTATATTTTCAAAAGGAAATAATATTTCTTTTACACCTGCCTTAATAGCACCTAAAATCTTTAAATCTAGTCCACCAATTTCAGTGACATTACCATTTAAACATATTTCTCCTGTTATTGCTATATTATACTTTATTTTTTTATTATTAAACATACTAAAAATCGCAGTTGTTATTGCTGTACCAGCACTCGGTCCATCTTTGGGTGTCGAACCTTCTGGACAATGAATATGTACTCCATTTATAGTATAAGATTGTTCTTCATATATACTGTATTTTCTATCAGAAGGTGTTAAGTCCCAAGCTAAAGTTAAAGCTACATTCATAGATTCTTTCATAACATCACCTTGCATTCCTGTTAAGTGTAATTGTAAGAATTTTTCACTTGGTCTCCATCCAACTTGAATTGGAATAACTCCTCCTCTACCAAGAGAATTAGCCCATAAACCATTAATTACACCAACTTTACTTTCTGTATGAATCTTTTTATGTTTAATTTCATGTTTATCCTTAAAGTATTTTGTTTTTATGTCATCAATGCTAATTTGAATAGGTAATTCATAATCTTTATCAGAATATTTCAATACATCTAAATTTATCTCTCCAACTATTTCAAACAATATCTCTTTTAACTTACGAACACCAGATTCGGCAGTATATTCATCGACAATAAACTTCAATACCTCGTCCGTAAAATGAATCATATTTTCTAATCCCATTTTCTTATAGACATCTGGTAGTATATGAGTGTTACAGATTATCAATTTATCTTCTAGAGTTAGGCTATTAAATTTAATTCTGTGAACACGATCTAATAAAATTTTATCAATGGCTTCCACATCATTATAAGATAATATAAATAATGCTTTTGATAAATCCAAATCAATTCCTGTAAAATATTTATCTTGAAAACAATCATTTTGAGCTGGATCTAATATATGTGTGAGAATACCTACTATTTCTTTACCATGTTCAGTGCGACTTATTTTGTCTACCTCATCAATAAAAATAATTGGATTCATACACTTCTTATCAATTAAAATTTGAACTATAGATCCCCACGTACTACCTACATAAGTGTAGTTATGCCCATGTAAAGTACTACCATTACTATCACCTCCCATTTGTATCATTGCAAACGGTCTTGAATTTCCCTTATCGTCTCTTAAACAATCGGATAAACCCCTTTTTGCTAGTGAAGTTTTTCCTACACCTGGAGGACCTTCAAAACCAAAACAATAGCCATCTTGTTCTCCATTTATCCATTGGCCAATTATTCTCTCTATTTGTTTCTTAGCTTTATCATGTCCATGAACTGCTTTATCTAATGTTTGTTTTACTTCTGACATATATTCAGTTATTTCTTTCATATTTGAATTAATTTTTTGAATATCACTTTTTATTTCTATATTATTTAACATAGGATTCATACTAGCATAAGAATCAAATTCACCTATTATATCAGCTGTTATTTTTTTACTATCTTCATCTTCATCTTCTATATAAGAATCTACCATGTCAAGTATATGGTCGCATAATTCTTCTTTATTAAGATGTGAATATTTAATTCGTTTCTTATTATATTTCTTTTTTATATTATCCAAAATTTTAGTATTTTCAATTAATTTTTTCTTATCTCCTGAAACCAAATATTCTTTTATTTTTTCTAGTTGTTGTTCTTTATTTCCTGAAATGCTATTTCCTTGTATTTTTTTTAAATTTTTAATTATTTCGATACTTGTGTATTTTTCCTTCTGTTTTATTTCTGGAAATATTTTTTCAATCCCATATTTTTTATGCAAATCTTTAAAATCATTTCGTATTATATCCATAATATTTAATATTGGTTCTCTCCTATAAACTCCAAAAGGTATTTTTAATAAACCATCTAAATATTGTCGAGCTTTTGAACCAGAATCCTCTGATTTTGCCTTTACCTCTTTTAATTTCATCATAGCTTTTTCTTTTACTGAATCTGAAACTTTTAATAGACAAATTTGTTGTTCTAATGGTATTTTATTTATATCAAAATTTGATAATTCATTTGTATATTGAATTGTTTTCTTCATTGCTTGTTTAAAAGACTGTTTTATACTCCATGGAAAACTATCAAATAATATTGTTTGCTCTTGAGTATCAACATTTCCATTTGAATCGTTAGAGAGAAGATCATATAATAAATAAGCTAAATATTGGTTTTCATAATTGATTGAACGTATTAAAAGTGTTACCAATGTGTTTCTTTTACTGTACATATCATCTGAAATAAATTCTTTTACAGCTTGTGAAATTTGTTTTTGTTTTATTAAATTAATTTGTGTTGTTGAGCCAGCAAATTTATTATAAATATCTGTGGGATTATCATAAATTAAAAAATCTTTTAACATTAACGATGATATAAATTTATCAAAAATATCTGATTGAAATTCATTTTCTTTTGGCATATTTTCTTTTATTAATTTTATTTTATTTGAAATAAATTTATTATTTAAAAAATCAATTACAATATCATCAACTGTACCATAAATTACCAAATGTTTCTTTAAAGGAACAGAATGAACATAAATCTTCATTCCGTATACTTTCATATGGAATTGTTTATATGATGAAACTACGTCAGAACATGACAAATTTTGTGTTTTATCTTCAACTTCATCTTTTTTCTTTGATTCTTCCTTTTTTGGTATAACTTTATAGCTTGTTGGATGAAAATATTTTTTTAATAACTCAAATTTATGAAATTCATTTTCATCAGTTGTTATTTTATTATTGTTGCCAAAGCAAACTAATAACAAATCTTCTAAATTTTCTGTACCATAATTTTTTAAAAGACTTGATAAATCATTATTTATCAATTGAAGACTATTAATAATAGTATCAGTTGCAGTAATTTTTAAATTGATCATATCTTCTATTTTCTTACTTAATTCACCTAATTTTTCGATACATGTACTAACATCACTTATTCCTAAAATATCCAAAATCTTATTTTTTTGAACATGAATTATTGTTTTCTGAATAACATCTTTAAAGAAATCTATCTTTCTCTCAACTAATGGTAATACATCATTTGTTTGTTTTTGATTAAACTCTTTTTTATTTATTGGTTTTTTATCAACCATCCTTATATATTATTCTTATTTAATATTTATATTTTTGTTATCTTAACTATTTCTGCTTTAAGTACTTGAATTATTTTATTGTTTACTTAATTTAATATATTTGATAACATATTAAATATTAAATTATAAATATATGTAAAAATGGGTATACCAAGTTATTTTTCATATATTGTTAAAAATCACAGTGATATTATTCGTAAATTATCTTCAAATCCTATTAAAGTTGATAATCTTTACTTGGATTGCAATTCTATTATTTATGATGCTGTTTATAAAATGGAAACTAATGTTATGACACAAGATGCATCTAATATTATTATCTCACGAGTTATTGAAATTATTAAAGAATATATTAATTTACTTAAACCTGTTAATTGTGTTTTTATTGCTTTTGATGGAGTAGCACCAGTAGCAAAATTGGAACAACAGCGGTCTAGAAGATTTAAATCTTTATATCAAAATTCATTATCTAGATCTTTATTTAAAAATATAACACCTGATTCGTGGAATACAACCGCTATTACACCAGGAACTGTATTTATGAAAACACTCGATGAAAAAATACATAATGTATTTAAAAATCCTATTGATTTTGATTTTAATATTATTATTATATCTGGAAGTAATAGACATGGAGAAGGTGAACATAAAATTTTTCAATATATTAGAGAGAATCCAGAAGAACATAAAAATAAAAATACCATTATTTATGGATTAGATGCAGATCTAATAATGTTATCGATAAATCATCTTCCTATTTCTAAAAATATTTATCTATTTAGAGAAACACCTGAATTCATAAAGTCAATTAATTCAGAATTAGAGCCTAATGAATCATATGTATTAGATATTCCTAGATTGGCTAGAATTATTACACTTGATATGAATAATGGTAATGAACTTACTAGTCAACAACAAAAAAATCGTATTTATGATTATATTTTTTTATGTTTTTTCTTGGGAAATGATTTTATGCCTCATTTTCCTGCAGTTAACATTAGAACTGGTGGGATAGATAAAATGCTTCAAGCATATAAAGCAACTATAGGAAATACAGATGAAAATTTAACAGATGGAAAAAATATATTTTGGAAAAATGTAAGAAAACTTGTTCAGTTTTTAGCAGATAATGAAGTTGATTTTTTAAAACAAGAACATAAAATAAGAGATCGTAGGGAAAAACATAAACTACCAGATATAACTCCAGAAGAAAAGTTAAATAATTTCATTAATCTACCTACATTTGAACGTTCTGTCGAAAAATTTATTAATCCATATAAAGATAATTGGCAAAAACGATACTATAAATCATTATTTGATATAGAAATTGATGAGTATAGATCTCAACAAATTTGCACTAATTATTTAGAAGGACTTGAATGGACAATGAAATATTATACATCAGGATGTCCTGATTGGAGATGGTGTTATAATTATAATTATCCACCATTATTATGCGATTTAATTCGTTTTATTCCATATTTTAATACAGAATTTGTTAAACATAAAGAAGAACAACCAGTTAACGAATTAGTTCAGTTGTGTTATGTTTTACCACGTCAAAGTTTACAATTTCTTCCTGAAAAATTATATAGAGCTCTTATAAATAAATACCTACATTTATATTCTACTGATTGTGAATTTTCTTGGGCTTATTGTAAATATTTTTGGGAATGCCATCCAAATCTTCCTCATATTAATATTGATGAATTAGAAAATTTTGTAAATGATAATAAATGAATATAAACAGAATAAATAATAATGTATATATGAACAAAGATAATTGTTCACACATACTTTTCATAAAGGTTTGGAATGATACTTCAGAATGTGCAACTGATTATGGTAATATAGAGAGTATATTAAAACAAAAATTATTAAATAATAAATTGGTCATTTAATGAAGTACATTTATATCTTGAAAAAATTAATTTATCACATATTGATAAAGCTTTAGGGCTTAGTGATATTGTTGTAAATGTACTTTATGGTCCTGATGAAATAGTATTAGTATCATTAACTAATGTAATAAAAAGTATTGAAGAAGAATTACAAATAGAAAAAAAATAAATAGTAATGATAAAATAATTTTTATCTCGTAAATTAACTTTATCATTCCATTTCCAACGATTGTTTGAATATAGTTGTATGATGAATGGTAATAATGGTGGTGGAGATTATTAATGTTTTAAGTGATATAAATAATATGTAATTTTCAGTAAATACAATAAAATATTGTAGTTTTTATATATAAATACTACATAATGTAGGTGTTTTTAAAGTTTTTTGTAATTCTAGTGTTACTTTTGCCCCTTCATATGAAGGGATATGAAGCAAAAAACGTTTGGGAAAAGTATTTTGACTTTTTCATTTTGGACATTTTTTTTGTCTATTTTGAAAAAGCCTGGATATTTTATGCAAAAATGATCAATTGTGACCATAATTGAAAATTAACGTCTCGTTGCAAAAAAAAAAAATTTCAAATTGTGACGATAAAATTTCCCGAAAAAAAGCTTGGGGATTTTCCCGTTAACCAGACAGTTAACATTTGTTAACAGATGTTAACAAAATCCTCCCCAAAAAACCCCCTTTATTTTTAAGCAAAATAATAACACCTTAAATGATCATATAATTACGTATCAAATACTAAATGTTAATACCATGTTTCATACAGTTAACAAAAGTTAACACCAGTTAACAGAAATTCCCGAAAAAATCCCCGAAATATAAAAAAAATTTTTCTAAATATATTATTTTTAAATTATAATTTAGGGATTTTTATGTTAACTTTATATATAAAAATGTTAACAAAAAAATCCTACAAGTTTAGTTGTGATAACTGCAAACTGAAAACAAATAATAAAAAAGATTTTGATAAACATTTATTAACATCTAAACATATGAAGTTAACTTGTCCCACAACTTCAATCTTAGAAAATAGTAATATTTTTATATGTTCACATTGTAATAAATCTTACAAATCACGGGTTGGATTATGGAAACATAAAAAAATGTGTGATAATAATAATTATGAATTTATTTCAAATACTAATAGTCAAAATATATCTAATCAAATAACACCTGAATTAATATTAACTGTTTTAGAACAAAATAAAGAATTAACTAATTTAGTAGTTGAACAAAATAAAACGATAATGGAGTTAGCTAAAAATGGTCAAGGAGGTAACAATATAATAAGCAGTAATAATATAAATAGCAATAATAAGACATTTAATTTACAATTTTTCTTAAATGAAACGTGTAAAGATGCTATGAATATTAATGATTTTGTTGAATCACTTAAATTACAATTGTCTGATCTAGAAAATATTGGTAAAGTCGGGTTTGTAGAAGGTATTTCAAGTATTATCGTTAAAAATTTACAAGCACTTGATATCCATAAAAGACCTGTTCATTGTACTGATAAAAAGAGAGAAACTATGTATATAAAAGATGAAGACAAATGGGAAAAAGATACCGAAGAAAATAATAAAATGAGGAAAGTTATAAAAAATGTAGCTTGCAAAAATCAACGTCTTCTTTCAAAATACAAAGAAGAACATCCAGGATGTAACTATAGTGAATCAAAATATGCAGATCAATATAGTAAAATAGTAATAGAAGCTATGGGTGGAGCAGGTAACAATGACACAGAAAAAGAAGATAAAATTATACAAAAAATAGCAAAGGAAGTTGTTATTGATAAAAAATTTGATTATGTTGATTAAAAATAAATTTAGTAGATTTTTATCAAGTATTTTGTAAAAAATACATTTAATTTATAATAAATTAATAAATTAACTTATTATAATGTCAAAACAAGTTATTAGTGAAATTGCAAATCGCGATGCCTTTTTTCTTCTACTTCAAAATAATCCTGGACTTATTGTTTTAAAATTAGGTGCTACATGGTGCGGACCATGTAAATTAATTGAAAACCCTGTCCATGGTTTTTTTGCTTCATCACCACCAGAAGTAATTTGTGGAGATATTGATGTTGATAAATCATTTGATTTTTACTCATTTTTGAAGTCAAAAAAGATGGTAAATGGTATACCAGTTCTTCTATGCTATAAGAAGGGTAATTCTACTTTTATTCCAGACGATATTGTGACAGGTGCTGATCCACAAGGTCTACATCAGTTTTTTACTAGATGTGGCAAGCATTTAATGGACGCACTTACACAACATGCGATTAAGAAGAGGTAATTATTTATTAACGAATTAGATTTTAGTAAATACAAAAAATATTGTTTAGAAATCACATAATTTTGGCTTCACCTTTTGAAAAGGTAAATAATTTTATTATAATATTATAATATATGAAATTAGGTAATCTAACAAATTTATTTATACTTTTTTTTATTCTAATTGTGTTGGGATTTCTATACAGAAGATTTGAAGATAAACGTTTGAGAGAAGAAAATAAAGATAATTATGATGAAATTCAAAATTATTTGTTGGATGATGTAACTTTAGGTAAGAGTAAAAAACCTATATTATGGATTCATGTTCCTTATGAATATAACTCTAGAAAATGGTTAAGTTTTGGTTCAAGAAGTTCATTTGATTTAAATCAACCTTATTTATATTTAACAGTCAGAAGTATAATAAAACATTGTGAAAATTCATTTACAATTTGTATTTTTGATGATAATTCATTTAGTAAATTAATACCTGGTTGGAATGTTGATATGAATAGACTATCTGATCCAATTTTATCGAATATGAGAACATTAGGAATTATGAAATTACTTTATATTTATGGTGGTCTACATTGTCCAATTTCATTCTTATGTATGAGAGATTTATCTAGTTTATATGCAAAAGGAACACGTGGAAACAAAATGTTTGTTTGTGAAACAATTGATAGAAATAGTACATCCAATAGAATGAACTTTTATGCAAATACATCATTTTGTGGAGCACCAAAAGAATGTGAAACTGTTGCTGAATTATGTAACTATATTCAAATTGTTTCTTCACATGATCATACTGCAGAATCCAAATTTTTGGGACAATATGACAGATGGTGCATGAAAAAAGTTGGAGAAAATAAAATTAATCTAATAGAAGGAATCGAAATCGGAACAAAAACAATCGATGATAAACAAATAATTTTAGATGATTTAATGTCAAATGAATATTTAGAATTATATAAGGGAACTTATGGTATTTTAATACCATCTAATGAATTATTAAATCGTTTACAATATGGTTGGTTTGTTAGAAGCTCACCAAGACAAGTTTTAGAATCTGATACAATTATTGGCAATTATTTTCTTCTCTCTATTGGTCCAGAAGAAAAGCAAGGAATTTTAGAACCATTAGAAGTAAAACCAAATTGGGTTGGTTTTTGGAAGACACCAAACTATCCAGGATTATATGGTCTAAAACCAAATTTCCTTGGAAATAATTTAAATAAAGTTACATATACAGGTCAATAATTTTATAAAGAATATTGTGTAAATATAATAAAAGATCATTATTATATTTAATAAACTATTTAAAAACAACTACATAATAACTGTATAATATGACTGAATTTACAAATATGCCTGATTGTTTAGTGTTTAAATTTGAAGAAGTTGAATGTGATAAAAAAACAATTGATACAACTTTATACGTTATATATGACAAGAAAAATCATAAATATTTAATTCGTGGAAGACGTAGATGGACACCAAAACATCAATCGTGTACATATTCATTTGAATGTGAATTTGCAAAAGATTTAGCAGATTTTATTCAATATTTGTTTTGTTCAAATAACAAGGTAAACGAAATATTATACAATTATGATAATCTTCCAGATGATCCGAATGAAATTACATTTGAATTCCTAAATGATTATGATCATAAAGATTATGAATTATCTGGTTATAATGGTAAAAGTTTAAAGAGAGATAGACTACTTAGGAATTTAAGAATGTTGAGAAATGTCTTTAATTATTATTAAATTTGTTTATTATTTAATATATATTAATGTCATAGGTAATCCTTCCTATAGTTGGAATAGTTGTAGGTGGTCTATATTTTTGACATCTGCCTTAGGTTCTTCATCATGTTTAACACCAGTGCCATCACAAGTACAATATGCACAATCTTATTCTATGAATAATCCTATATCTGGTGGTTGAATACATAGAAAAAAAATATTAATTAGTTTAGAATATAATAATTAAATTACTTATTATATTATAATTATGAATGACTCAATGTCACTTCTTTTAGCAACAACACTTTTAGCATTAGGTGGTTTAGGTATATATATGTATAAAAATTCTGATGAATCTCAAAAAGGAGGAGATGAAGAGTATAATGAAGAAGGACTTTTTGATTCAACAAATTTTTGGGGTTATACAGATGATCAAAAAGATGATGATAATGAAGAAGAGGAAGAAGTAAAACCACGTAAGAGAGGTGGAAAAACTCAAAGAAACAGAAAATCTACAGGAACATCTAGACGTAGATATTAATAATAGATATAATAAAGAATATTATATGTTGATTTATCATATTTAATTTGAGATGTATATGTAATCTGATTAAAATTACATATTTGTCGTAAAATAGTAACAAACGAATTATATGTAAGTTTTCGTTCTAAATATTTTCGTTTAGATATATGATAATAAGGAGAACATAAAGTAATAAATTTTTGTATATCTTCACTATAAACACCTTTTTTAAATGATCCAACATTAAATGTATAATGTTTTTCATTTTTAAGACATATTTTTTCTAATAAATCGAATAATAAATTATTAGGTATTTGATTTTTAAATATTTGGGTTGACATATATTAGATATTTATATAATTATTTTTATCATTAATAAATGTATTAATGTAAAAATAATATTTTTCATAATATTACTCGCTTAATATTTTAATAAGATTATTGGTAAATAACGATAATTCAATTTCATCTTCATGAATATTATGAAAAATGGTAATATATTTACATAAATATGGTATAATTTTATATTTTTGTTCCTCGGTAAGAATATTAGTAGTTTTAATAAATATAAAATAATTATCAAGAATGTCCATTACAGAATATCCTTTGTCATAAACTTCATAAATAATTTTAATAGCTGGTAAAAGTTCTGCCGTTAATATAAAATTAGTATAATCCTGAAAAGTTAAAAAACTAATATTAGAACATAATTGAGTAGCCAAAGTAAGTGTAATTTTTTGATTTAATAGTTTAAATTTTTCCATATAATTTATTAATATTTTAACAGTATTATTTGATATATTAACTATAAAATTTTGTGCATCTTCATTAATTTCAATATTTTCTTTTTCTTTAATATTATCAATAATACTTATAAGATTTTCCTTTTGAAGAGGTTTAATTTTAATTATAGTAAAACGAGACTGAAGACTTTCAATAACCTTTTGATTATTACTGCATGATGAAATAAAATTAACATTATGACTAAATTTATCAATACAGTTACGAAATACTTGTTGACTTTGTTCATTTATAAAATCAATATCATCAAGAACTACAAATTTTTTTTTACCCTTAATATTAGAACAAGTTTGACAAAATGTTTTAACATCGGTTCTATAATAATTAATTCCTTGTTCTTTAAGACTATTTATATATAAAACATTTTCTTCATATTCTTTTGGAGAGAATCCAAAATAATATTCTCTTATAAGAGCATTTAAAATAGAAGTTTTACCAGATGTCATATCTCCAATTAATAAAATATTAAGATCATCAATTAATATAAGAGTTTTTAGTATTTTGATAACTTCATTATTGGGTCCAAAATCATTGAAATAAAATGGTTGATATTTATTAATGAATAATTTATCTGTCATAATTATTATACGTAAATAATTATTTAAGTATATCTTTTAATATAATATTAAATGTCTGAAAATTTTTATAATATTTTAGGTGTAAGTGAAAATGCCACAAAAGATGAAATAAAGAAGGCTTATAGAAATTTACAAATGAAGTATCATCCAGATAAAAATTTAGGAAGTCAAGAATCAATAAATATGACACAAAAAATAAATGAAGCATATGAAACATTAGGAGATGATCAAAAAAAAGAGGAATATGATATGATGAAAAATAATCCATTTATAAGAATGAATAGTCAAGGTCCACATACCCATAATATGAGTGTACCTTTAAATGATATAATTAATATGATGTTTGGTAGTTCTCCATTTGGGATGCCAGGGATGCCAGGAATGCCAGGAATGCCACCTGGAGCAAAGATACATATATTTCATGGTGGTCCAATGAATTTTCAAGAAGCGATGAATAAACCAATTCCTATAATCAAATCATTACAAATAAATATGGAGCAAGTATTTAATGGTGCATCTGTTCCTTTAGAAATAGAGAGATGGATATTAGAAAATGGAACAAAGGTTTTTGAAAAGGAAACTATTTATGTAGATGTTCCTCAAGGAATTGATGAAAATGAAATGATTATTTTAAGAGATAAAGGTAATATAATATCTGAAAATTGTAAAGGAGATATAAAAATAAATATTCTAGTTCAAAATAATACATCATTTCAAAGATCTGGTTTAGATTTAATATTAGAAAAAACTATTACATTAAAAGAATCGTTATGTGGGTTTAGTTTTGAACTAAAATATTTAAATGGTAAGAGCTATACATTGAATAATAATAAAGGTAATATAGTCCCATCTGAATATAAAAAAGTATATCCAGAAATGGGATTAAAACGTGGAGAACATAAGGGAAATATGATAATAAATTTTCATGTTGAATTTCCAGAAAAATTAACTGAAGAACAAATTGATAAACTTAGTGCAATTTTTTAAATAGTATATTTAAAAATATATATTAACAAAAAAACAATATAAAGACAAATTATTAGATTAATATGGTGGGGTGGGGACCCCATGCTATTTTGGTTTTGTATTCGTTAACATATGATTCTTTAGATTCATGTGCACATATTGTATGTTATTAGGTGTTTCCCGAATAAGCTCTGTTTTCAGACAGAGTAATTTGCATTTAAAAATTTGATGCATCAGTTTTTTCCTTTTGGTTTTTGTATAAAGAAGCGTTGGAGTAGTAGTTTTTAAGGTATAGCATCCTCTGTAAAATGTTTGAGTTAATTCTCGCATAAATTTTCTTTATATTAAATAAGTTAAGTTTTGGAGTTTGAGCGCCTTTATTTATTTTGTTTTTGTAAAATTTAATTAAATTATAGATTTTTCTTTTTTTTGTTTGTGTTGGTCGTTATAGTGATTTAGGTAGTTTCATATAAGGAATTATAAATTTAGCAAATTATCAAGTGTTGTTTTTAGATGACGGTCTAAGATCCCACCAAAATTAGTTTTAACTTTGATGTATATTTAAATATGCATTTTAAAGTCTGTCCCCCTCCCACCACCTGCGGTCATGGTTCAATGGTAGAATGCCTGCCTACCAAGCAGAGGACTCGGGTTCGATTCCCGATGGCCGTATTTATTTATTTATTTATTTTAAATAAATACGGATATAAGTTAGTGGTAGACTACTTGACTTCCAATCAAGATGCTCGGGTTCGATTCCCGATGTTCGTATTTAAGTGCCTCTTTTGCACAGTGGTAGTGCACTAGTCTTGTATCATGAATAATGGATAACTAGAGGTCCTGGGTTCGATTCCCAGAAGAGGCTTATTATATAATTAAATATTTAGAATACTTAATTATATTTTTATAAAATCATATGTATATAAATGGCAGGTAGACCTCATAGAATTAGAAGTATTAAATCTTATATAAATAATATCGATGCTCATACTTTTTCTGGACCAATGAAAAGTGGAACAGCACCTAGTATTGGTGTAACACATTATTATTGGTATAATTATTTTAGACAATGTAATACTAATCCTAATCAGATCAAGAAAAGTTATGCTAACATGGTATTTTTAAATATTAACCCAGCTCAAACTCCTGTTAGTGCAGGTTTTAGACCAACTACAAATTATAATTATTCTTATAATGCTCCTCCTGGTGTTGCATTTTATGACGCTAATGTTAAATATGATAATCATTATTACAGACCATATTCACATCCAACACACATTGCACCTGGTAAATTTATTAATCCGTCAAAACATATGACTGGATTTGTCTCAAATCAAAATAATTAAATATATATTTAATAATTATTTATATATATATATATATTTAAATCGGATAGTTTTGAGCAGGACTAATAAGTATTGAATTTGGTTTACCTGTAGGTTCAGGACAAGGATAAAACCCATTAGGATTATAAAGGAAATTGTTATATTGTCCTAATGTCATATAACAGGGATAACAATTATTAGCACCATTAGCATTACAAATTGTAGCATATCTATTTTTAGCTCTTCTATTTGCTATACTTGTTGCTCCTACACCACCTTGTCCAGGTTTATATTTATTATATATATATTGATATGTATTAGTGGTAATATTACCACCAGCAGCAAATTTTGTTGATCTTCTACCACCAACACCAACATTTTTCTTATATAAAAATCCTGGGAAATTTGTGGTACTTCCATACCAAAATTGTCCATTTGAATTACTTCCATTTCCAAATCTTGACATTTATATATACTAAATAAATAATTTAAATATTATAAAATAAATTTATTTAGTATATATGTCTCAAGTAACTTATGTTAAAATATCATATTTATTAAAAGCTTATTCAAATCAGACAGAAATAATAAAGGATCAATATTTATTACTTCTCTCAGAATTAACATTAACAAATTATATTGATACATCTTTATTTTTAAAGAACATAGAGAGAATAAGCCAAATTGGTGAAATAATAGTTGCATATATCGGACAACCAATAAATAATAATTTTAAAATAATAGGATCTGGAACAATAATAATAGAACCAAAGATTATTAGAAATTGCAAAAATGTAGGACATATAGAAGATATTGTAGTTTCTAAAATGATGAGAGGAAAAGGTGTTTGTCAGCAAATTTTGAAAATATTAAAAACAATTGCTAGAGAGAATAACTGTTTTAAAGTAATTTTAAATTGTGTAGATGAAGTAAAAAATGTTTATATTAAAAATGATTTTCAAGTAAAAGGACTACAAATGGCTGAATATTTTTAATTATAAGTCAAAATCTATTTCTATACCTTTCTCTCTATAGGTCTTGCAATAATCACAATTATTATTCATTCCTAGATAATGATTATAATTGCTAGTACAGAAATTAGGTAATTTATATTCATTTGATAGCCAAAAATCTTCCAATTTATCTAACCCATTATTATCTGAATAATTATATGAGAAATAACTTGATCTATATCTTTGAATAAATTGAGGATGTCCGAGTGAACATCTACATATTGGACATCTCGCTACACTTGTATATTTAGTAGATAACCATTTATTTTCTAAATATTTAAAAATACATTTTTTATGATAAGTATGACCACAACAAGTAATAAATGCTTTAGTTTTACTTTCTATACATTCATAACATATTGGACAATCTTCACAAGGACGAATATAACATTTAATTTTTATATTACATGGCGAATCTTGATCGCCTATTGTAAAAGGTAATACATCTTGTATTGAATATTCATTTCCTTCATCATCTATATTATTATAATGTCGTGAATTACGTTCATACAAATAAAATACATCTTCAGATGTGGTCATTTTAATATTATTCTAATAATTCATTAATGTTACTTTAATTAATCAATTTTATTATTTAATTTTATTATATAAAATAAAATAATAAAATTGAATTTTAAATTCAGTTAAAATTTAAAGGCTAAATAAAGATAATATAATATGCAGCAATCAAAGTTAGTCCAAATGTGTAAATAATTGTTTATATTAATTCTAATAATTATATTTTTTAAGAGATCTTTCTGGTAGGAATATCACTTGCAACAAGATAAATAGAATTTTCAGTAATAATAATATATTCAGTTCCAGATTTATAAAACTTTTGAATAGTGCTAGTATATTCATCTTCTGATTTTACTAACAATTTTTCACCATTATCTTTAGCTCCAATAAGAGCTTTTTTATCAAGAGATGGAGCCCAATAATCCAACATTATTGGTTTATCTTCTACAATAGCCAGTTTACTAGCATGTTTCATAGTAATATCAGATGGTAATCTATAATTAAATTGTGTAGCTCCACCCGTGGGTTCAGTCTTTTGTGTAGATTTTTGTTCAGACATTTTTATATAATTTAATTATTTTAGTCTTTAAATACTTATATATTAAAAGTATTTTAATTTAAATAATATTAATAATTATTAATATTAATGAAATCTTTTGAAAATAAAGAAATAAATTATTCATTACATAATAGTGAAAATTACAAGAAAGAATTGTCATCTGAAATATTAGATGTAGTAGAAAAAGTTTCAAGACTATTTATTGATTATTTTAAATTTATTACTGAAAATATAAAATTAAAAAAATCAAGTTTTTCAAGATTTATAATTAGTAGAGGATTAGATACAATAATACATGTATTTAATCATATTTTATTTTATACAAAAAATTTAGACGTAACATATTTTCACTGTCAAAAAGCGTTTTATTTTTATATTGAATTTGTTGGACAAATTTCAGAAGATGAAAAGATGTTTTTACAATTAAGTTCAAGAGATGCATCAACATATGTTTACAAAAAGACAATATTCGAAATAAGTAATGAACTTAAAAAAAATAATGAAGGAATAACAGATTATACACGATATAAATTTGATATAATAAACGAATATATTGATTTATATAAAACATTATTATTAAAAATTATAAGCAATGATTTTATGATTTTAGAAAGAATAAATGATGTTGAAAATTTATACCATAAACTAAATAATTTAAGTAACAAATCAAATATAAAATTAATAAATAATATTATTGGAAAATTTTATTATGAAATTGAGGATATAAATTATTTTTTTGACATTTGTTCATTAATAATTAAAAAACTTGGTAAAAACCAAGAATTATTTGATAATTTTATAGACAAATTTTTACAAGAAGATTTTAAGAATAGAATACAAGATCATCCAGATAAATTTATAAATTGGTTTATAAATTAATTTCAATTATAATATTTTTACGTCTAATTTTTTTATTTTTATCCTTAACTTTAAAACTATTTGATTCATCACCAGCCGAATATTTTTGACAAATATTTTTATGTTCATTATTTAAAATAATCTTTAAAAATTCATATATTATCATAAGAACATTTTCATCACACTTACCAACTATTAATACACTACCAGTGCGAAATATCATAAAGGATACCTCCTTAATATTTTTATATAAATGTTTATTCTCTTCGGATATCTGACAACCATTTTGTATTCCTATATCTGGATTATAATAAAATTTACACTGAATTCCAGGATAGGAGCAAGGATCATAAATGGCTTGAATATTATATTTAAATTTCAATATATCAAACAAAGCTTCACGATTAATAAAGAATCCACAATTAAAATTAGAATTAATTAATACAGTTTCATTTGTATCAGATTTATAATTTAAATGAGAATCAATATATGGTTGTAATGTTTTAATCACCTCATCTAATATAAGATGAAATGTTGTCTCATTTTGTATACCAGGAATTTCAAGTTTACCAGTATTAAATACCTTAACATGGAATTCTTTAAATGTAGTTTCAACCTTCATTCGTAATATAATAACAAAACAATTGTAGAATGCACTCTTCTTCTTGCATCTATAACTTAGAATATCCTTTTTAGATATTCCAATACTAATTTTACGTATATCTTTAAATTTAATTCTTCCAGCAGGATTATCAATATGTGTAATTACATGTTCTTCAACATAAGGTTCATCTATAATCTTACTCTGTATAAAATCTAGTTCTTCATTAGAAATAGAATTAAATTTCATTTGTTTTTTAATGACACCATTTACAGGTTTTGAATAAGGTATAACAGGAATATTCCAAAATATAGTTTTAAGATCGATAGTTTTATCTAAATAAGCGATTTTTGTTTTAGTGCTAATATATATATTAGTAGATTTAGGAGCAACAGAATCAATGTCCATAGATATATTAGCAGAAACAAATTCTTCAGCATTTTTTTTAAGAATCTCATCAATTTGATTTAATCCATCTTCTTCATCTGATGATATATCATCATCATTACAACCTGATGATATAAAATTTTCCCATTCTTGATCAATATTCATGGCTATAGACATTAGTATATATTGGCAATTTATCTTTATATTCTTTATATTAATTTAATTTCAATTATTTTCTTTAATATATAATATAAAGGATGCAATCAAGTCATCAGTACGTCATCCGTGAAAGAACCAACATTATCCCTATTAAGCAAAATTTAACTACAACTATGAAAGAGAATTCTCCAAAAGGTGAATATAGTCTTAAGCAAAATTTTTTTGACCCTTCAAAAAGTTCACCACCAAATGAATTTATGATAAAACTCCAAATGAGAATGAATAAATATTATATTGATAAAGAGGATGATAGTCTTGATATTAAATAATTAACATGAATTTCACTATTTTGATTTTGAGAATGCATTAAATTTTCTACAAAATCCAAAAACTTACTATTCACATATTTAGGATATGTTTTAATAATATAATTTAGGAAGTCTTTTATTATATTTTTTTTGTCAATATTGTAGTTTATACTTATAGAATGAATAAAAATATTAACTGATTCTATTTTTTCACTCTGGATTATTTTTTTAATTAATTCATCCCATATATCATTATCAATTATATTTAGAGAATCATTTTCTAAATTTTGATTTGATTGCATAAAATTTATCATACTCCTTATGTCTGATTTGTAAAGCTTTTGAATACAAGAAAGCATTTTCTGTGATAATTTTAGATTTTCTGAAATAGATATATGATTTAGGAATGTTATTATTTCTTCTTTTGGCAGTTGATTGAAACGTAAACGTATAAATTCATTTTGAAGTCCTTCATCTATTTTACTAATATAATTACAAATTAAACAAAACCTTACATTACTTGTATAATTTTGTAATAAATATCTTAACGCTTGCTGAGCATTTTTGGTCATATAATCTACTTCATCTAATATAACAAATTTCATACCATTATTAAATAATGGTTTGGAATTTACAAAAAAATTTATTTGATTTCTAATTATATCTATTCCTCTCTCATCAGATGCGTTTAAATGTATAATTAAATCTTTGTTTTTTATATTAACTTTTTCTTGATATGCATTTATTAAATTTATTATTGTTGTAGTTTTACCTGTACCAGGTGGACCATAAAATAATAAATTCGGAAAATATGATGTCTCTATTATATTTTTCAAAATTTGTTTATTTAAAGGATCTAGAACTATATCTTCAAGAAATTTAGGTCTATATTTTTCTACCCAAACATATCCAGTTGTCGTCATTTAATTATATTTATTTAATTTCTTTATACTTTAATTTTATTTACTTTTAAAAATAAAATTAAAAATATTAAAGATATTTAAATGAATTATAACAATATGTCAGAAACTGAAAATCAAATTACTGGTTATCTTGAACTTATTATTGGACCTATGTTTTCTGGTAAGACTTCGCGTTTAGTTGAAGTATATAAACAGTGTAAATTTTGTAATATATCTGTTGCGGTTATTAATCATTCTATTGATAATCGTTATGATGATGAGCTATTATCTACACACGACAAAGTAAAAATTCCATGCATAAAGACAGAAAAATTATTTGATCTATGGACAAATCATATTCCACTTGAAGAATCAGTTGACGATATTCCTAGAATAAAAGATAAATTTAAAATTGCAACTAGCCAAGTTATACTTATAAATGAAGGTCAATTCTTTCCAGATTTATTGAAATTTGTAAATGAACTTCTCAATCGTGGAAAGGAAATTTATGTTTGTGGATTAGATGGTGATTTTGAGAGGAAAAAATTTGGACAAATTCTTGACTTAATTCCAATTTGTGATAATGTAGAAAAATTAACATCTCTCTGTTCCTTATGTAAAAATGGGAAAAAGGGTATATTCTCAATGAGATTAACAAATGAAAAGGAACAAACAATTGTTGGTTCAGAAAATTATATTCCAGTATGTAGAGAATGTTATAACAAAAAAAATATATGTGTTTAAGAATCCATATATCATTAAATATATTTTAAAACAATTTAAATTCAAAATGTTAAATTAAATTATAATTTTTAATGACTAAAAAAAATGGAACTATCGAAGAAACTACTACAAATGTTGTTATTAAAAAACGTGGACGAAAATCAAAAAAAGAAATTGAAGAACTTCAAAAAAAATTAGCTAATAGTGAATATAATACTCAAGTAGAAAATATTCTTGTTAAAATAGAAGAACATGAATCTATTAATCAATCTAATACAAGTTTCATTGATGAAATTAATAATTCTGATGATGATAATTCATCTTTTGATAGTAAAGAAAACGATCCAGATAATAAAACATCAGAGAAATCATTAATTGATAATAAACCAGTTGCTAAAAAACGAGGGCGTAAACCAAAAGGTGGTAAAATTATTCAACAAATTATTCCTTTAAATAATACAAAAGAGTCTAAACCCAATGTTATATTACATTTAAAATGTTCACTCAGAGACTTAAACTCAAATAATTTATGTGGACCTAACTTAGAAGGATTTTCTTTTTCAAATGCAACTAATTTAACGTATGATATTATTAATAATGAAAAAATAAATGAATATATTAATCAACCAGCAAAATTATCTGAATATGACTTGGATACAGATACAATTGAATATGATATAGAATTAAATAAAAATAAAGAAACAGATATTAAAGAAATTTGGAAGAAATTGAAGACATTAGAACATAATTTGCATATTAATAATATTGATAATAAAAAATCTGCTTGTTTTTGGGACACTTGTGAATTTGATAATCCACCTGTCTATATTCCAAAACATTTTATAAATGACACATATCAAGTATATGGTTGTTTTTGTAGCCCAGAATGCGCTGTTGCTCATTTAATGGAGGAAAATATTGATAGTTCTGTTAAATTTGAAAGATATCAACTTATGAATCACATTTACTCTAAGGTATATAATTATAGCAAAAATATTAAACCTGCACCAAATCCGTATTATATGTTAGAAAAATATTATGGTAATTTAACTACACAAGAATATAGATCATTATTACGTAATGAACGTTTATTTTTAGTTGTTGATAAACCATTAACACGTATAATGCCTGAACTTCATGAAGATAATGATGATTTTATCATTAATAATAAAATTATTCCTACTAATAATATTAAATTAAGAAAAATACAAAAGAAACAAACCAAAAATAATATATTAAGTGAACGTTTTGGATTGACTAATAATTAATTAATAATATAGTTTTCTTTTATTACTATATTATTTTTTATTTAATTATATTATGGATAATATAACTGAAAAACTAAATTTTAATTCAATAATTGAATATGTTAGAGAAAATATATTTGGACTATTATTATTATTAGTAGCTATATTTATTGTTTACTTTGTTGATTATATAAATCATTTAAATACTTTAATTTTTTCGCAACAATTTTCTATTCCAAGTTTTCCAAGCTCTATTCCAACACAAATTATGCAAAAATCAAAAGGTAAAAAAATTAAGAAACATTAAATATAATATAAAGAAAATAAATTCTATAAAAGAATATGTTAATCAAATGTGTAAAATATTATTAGATAATAAAATTTTACACCTTTTAACATTTCAAACGCCTATTTATTGCGTTCAATAAATCAATATATTATACAATATATAATATGCACGATCAAGCGAGGAACTTTACGCTGTTCGTAAAAAAAAATACTCGGTAATTATTTTATCAATAAACGTGTGTTAGATGTTGGATCAGGGGATATTAATGGGAATAATCTGTTTTTATTTGAAAATTGTGAATATGATGGAAATGATGTAATTCAAGCACATAATGTAACGATTGTATCTAAAACTAAAGATTTACCTTTTACGGATAATACATTTGATACTATTATATCTACAGAATGTTTTGAGCATGATCCTGAATATAAAGAGTCATTTATTAAAATTTATAATATGTTGAAACCAGATGGTTTGTTTTGTTTTACTTGTGCTTCAACTAATAGACCTGAACACGGAACAAGAAGAACATCCCCACTAGAATCTTATGGAACTATTGGTAATTTACCAGATATGTCGGATTATTATAAAAATCTTACAGAAATAGACCTAAATGATGTATTGTCATTAAATGATCTATTTTCAGTATGGGATACATATTATAATAATGAATCAAAAGACCTATATTTTGTGGGAATAAAAAAGGGCAATTATAATTTTAATTCTTTAGAAAAATATGTAAACAATGGAGTTGTAAATACTAAATCTAATAGCGGCGTTTGAAATGTTAAAAGGTGTAAATAATTTAGATCAAGGAATACATAATTATTTAGTATATTTAAATAAATTACCTTTAAAAATTAAAAATTTTGGCATTTGTTTATTTATGTCTAAATTTTTTACTAATTAATTATATTTATTTCTTAATTAAAATATGGTATTAGCAAATTAAGTAGTTGTTTTAGAAATTTATGTTTTTAGAACAAATTAATGGTTGAATTTCATAATTGTTTTCTATATTTCTATAATATTTCAAATATCGGAAACAATTACAAGACTCATTGTTTGTTATCACATTATAATTATTTATAAAATATTTGTCTTATTTTTCTCTATGTTCGACATTAATTTCATAAACTCCATCTTCATTTAATCTTGTTTTACCTATTTCTGATTTATATCCTAATTGATTACCAATTAGTCTTATACCATTTTGCTCAAAATCATAAGACCAATGTGTATGACCACTAATCCACGCTGGAACATTATTTAAATTAAATTTTTCAAGTGTATCATCTGGCCAAGCAAAATATAAATTAGCTATCCGTTGTTGAGACAAATAATACGGTGCAGATGTTCCAGATCTTGTAGGAGGAAAATGTGTAATAACAATTGTTTTTTTTGTTTCTTTATTTAAATAATCTTGTAATTTTGTAAATGAATTGTTAGATAACTCTTTAACTTTTAATACATCTAAATTTACAACTTGATTTAAATCCTTTTTATAATAAGATATTTTATTGTAATCATTTAAATATATTTTTGCTTCATTAGTTCTATTAAATGGTGGAATTGTCCAAAATGTTGTACCATAAATATTTATATCATTATCTAATGAAGTAAAAGAGTTATTTAAATAATAAATATTTTTATATTTATCTTTAATATGATAATTATATTCAAATTCATACTCTTCCATATTTTTATAAGATGAATAATATTCATGATTCCCAGGCACATAAAATGTTTTTTCCCAATTAATCGAACAATAATTAAGAAATTTATAAAATAATGGATGATTGATTTGACAAATGTCTCCTGCTAAAATTAAATACTTACTCTTAATAGGTAATTCAGGTAACTTATTCCATAATTCAATATGTATATCTGAATATATTTGAAATAAAATTTTTTTTGTAGTCATAATACAATATAAATTTAATTGTTTAAATATATTATGTTATATTATTTAAATTATTTTTTTACATCACCTTTATCAACTCTTTCTCGATAATCTCTCATGGAACCATCCAAATGCGTTCTTAACTGTCTATAAATTTCTTGATTAAGTGATTCAATTTTTTGAGGTGCTTTTTTTTTGGTAATTCCAAAATAATCTCTTATAACATCAGTTTCATTAAAATTAAATTCTCCTAATTTCTCTCTAGCTTTCTCTTGTGTATAGTCTGTTTGACGCATGACTATTTGAATCTTCTCATCAATTTGGGTTGTCTCAACTAAAGAAATTTTATCCATATATGAAATAGATAAATTATTTTTTAAATCATATTAAACGAATAGTTATATATTAAAATATCAAAGAATGAAAGAAACTAATTCAGAAACATTTAATGTAAATCCATTATTATATGATATTGAAAAAGTAATTAAAAGTGGACTAAATGATATGTTATCTAATTATATGAAAAGATATGAATTATTAGAAGAAACGCATAATCAAATTATGAATTTACCATCTGTTCTTCATGAATTAAGAATGAATAATAATAATAATAATAATATTAATAATAATAATAATTTAAAAATAGAAAATAACAATTTTGATACTTTTATAAGTATTAAAGATATGACAAGAGACATTGTTCAAGAAAATGTATCTAGTCTAGAAAAACGATTAGATAAAATGGAAAAGAAAAATGATGCAATTTATGATATTTTAGATAAATTATTATCAAAGATTGCATATTTAAATAATGAAATTAAAGATCTTAAAATAAATACAAATTCTAAAAATATTTCTCAATTAATTCAAACTGGAAATATAGAAAAATCATCTGTTATTGAAATGAGTAAAAATGAAAATATTGAAATCATTATAGAAGAGGTATCTGAAAAAGAATATGAACACGAAATATCAGATGATGAAAATGATATTAATCCCCTTATTACTTGTTCTACTATTATTTTGAATAAAAATGAAACCGAATCGAATCAACAAGAATCACTAGATCAAGAAAAACCTGAACAAAAAGAACAAGGACAAAACCAAGAAGAACCAGATCAAGAAGAACCAGATCAAGAAGAACCAGATCAAGAAGAACCAGATCAAGAAGAACCAGATCAAGAAGAACCAGATCAAGAAGAACAAGACCAAGAAGAAGAAGACCAAGAAGAACAAGACCAAGAAGAACAAGACCAAGAAGAAGAAGACCAAGAAGAACAAGACCAAGAAGAACAAGACCAAGAAGAAGAAGACCAAGAAGAACAAGACCAAGAAGAACAAGATCAAGAAGAACAAGACCGAGATGAACAAGACCAAGAAGAACAAGACCAAGAAGAACAAGACCAAGAAGAACAAGACCAAGATGAAGATGTAGATAATGATAGTGTTGAAACAGAAACTAAAAAAGAATTAGATCAAGAATCAGAAGACGAAGAATATGAAATATTTGAAATTGATATTGATGATAAAACATATTGCACTAATGATGAAGAAAATGGCTTTATTTGGGAACTTACTGATGAAGGAGAGCAAGGCGATAAAGTTGGTTATTTAAAAGATGGAGAACCTTTCTTCTATGCTGATGAAAAATAAAATATAAATATAATATAAATGATAAATTTATGCGCACCAGCTATTATATATTTAATATTTTGTATAACTCAAATACTTATTGACACATTTAAGGGTCTTTATAATACAGCATTCATGAAAGTTATCGTAACAATAATGGTTACACTATTATTAAATATATTATGTGAACAAGGTCTAAGTGTAGTTTCTTGGATAATTGTTTTTATTCCATTCATATTAATGACAGTTATAGTAAGTATGTTGTTATATGTATTTGGTTTAGATGCATCAACAGGAACTCTTAATTACAAATGTGATGAACAAAATAAAAAAACAGATTGTGGAGATGGTATATCAATTGATGCTTTAGGTAATATTATTATTTATGATCCTGAATATAATTCAAATAAAAATCCAGTATACTATCAATCTCCAAATATTATTATTCCGAATCCACATGCTAACGATATAGTAAAAAAAAATAATTATATAATAATACCAAATGGTTCAAGTAGTCCTGCTTATCAAAGTTAATTAATAAATGATTTAAAGGGTATAATTTATTTATTAATATAAAAAATGATTCATTTGTTATTAAACTTTTTCAAGACTGGATTTATTTGTATTTTATTACATGATTATATGAAACGAAATTATCCTGATAATTATAGTGAATTTTTAATTGTAGCTTCTTTTAAAATAATTCATTTTTATAGCAAAGGACAAATATTGTTTAATAAATTACTTTTACAATTAAATAAATTAATCGAATCAAATCCGCAAATTAAAAAAATATTAAATGATATTTATAGAAAAAATATTGAAGGAAATCAAATATGTCAAATAAAAGATAACGAAATTTATATTAAATATTATACAAACGACAGAGAAAAATATTTCGAAGATGACGATAAATGTTTTTATGAATTTATTGATAATAAAAAAGCTATTGAAAATAAATGCATTAATCATGTTATTTTACGTTCTCAGCCATTTTCAACTAATTATGAAGTATCAAACATAAAATTTATTTTAGTTGAAGTTATAATAAATGATGAAACATTTAAAATTGATCTTAAAACAGAGACATATAATTATTATATTGTTAATAATATTCTCGATGTAAATTTTTTTAAATATTTTTTGTATATTTATGGAATATGTAATTTAGATAGAACGAAGATAGATAAACTAACAATTAAAATTATTGATCATAATGTAATTACAAAAGAATTAGAAATATCTGATGATAAATTCATTATAATTAAAAAAGATGACTATATTTATTAATTGAAATTATTAATATATTATTTGAAAACAATTTAAAAAAAAATTGAGATATTTAAATACAATATGTTATCCCAGCATACAGATACAATGGAAACAGCAACTTCTAGTTCAACAAATATAGATTCATTTCACGTGTTGTCTGATAAATGGACATTGTGGGCACATTTACCTCATAATACAGATTGGAGTTTAAAAAGTTATATTCCTATTTCTACATTTACTACTGTTGAAGAAACCATTGCGGTTACAGAATCATTGCCTGCTCCTCTTGTTGAAAATTGTATGTTATTTATGATGAAACAAGGTATAAACCCTATTTGGGAAGATCCTAAAAATAGAGATGGAGGATGCTTCTCATATAAAGTTTTGAACAAAAATGTTACCAAAGCATGGACTGATTTGACATATAGAATTGTCGGAGGTTCTGTTAGTAATGGTGCTGCGTTTGTTAAGTCTGTAACTGGGATAACTATTTCGCCAAAGAAAAACTTTTGTATTATAAAAATTTGGATGACGAATTGTGACCATCAAAATCCAGTAGTTGTTTCTCCTGTTAAAGGATTACAAGCACAAGGTTGTCTTTTTAAGAAGCACACACCTGAATACTAAATATATAACACAGTCCTTTAAGGTTTAAATGAAGTAACAGTCAAAATATAAAATAGTATATGACATTTTTTATATATAATACTAATAAATTATATATAATACCTCTACGATTTACGGAACGCTTTTATATACATATAACTTTGAGCACCATAAACGATTGAAACGGCAGTAATAGTTCGCCCCCACATAGAGAAATAATAGGTAGTTCCAGGAGTGATAATTGTATTCGCATTTATATAAAGATGGTGTAAATCACCTTTGAATGATATTAATGATTGTGTAGGACTTTGCACATTATTAAGCCCGACGTCAGTTTGAGGAACCAGAGTCGCAGTCCCTGCGGGAACAGTTGTGCTCCCCAACGTTGGACTGGTTGTTCCAAATCTGACAATCGCCTGACCACCGTTATTAGTAGGAACATTACTAAACATACTTGAAGTATTTGTTTCTATATCAAAGGTGGTAAATCCTGCAGGTATTACAACTGTTAGAACTTGGCTGCAGACGAAGGTAGTACTGGTAGAATAGGCGAAGGAGTTGACCTTAGAAGCAACCGCGTAATAATACTGACCAAAGGATGGTCCAGTAGCACCTGTTGGTCCTGTTGGACCTCTTGGACCTGTGTTACCAGTTGGTCCTGTGTTACCAGTTGGACCAGTGTCACCTGTTGGTCCTGTTGGACCTGTTGGACCTGTATTACCTGTTGGTCCAGTGTTACCCGTTGGTCCTGTGTCACCCGTTGGCCCTGTGTTACCAGTTGGTCCTGTGTTACCCGTTGGTCCAGTGTCACCCGTTGGCCCTGTGTTACCAGTTGGTCCTGTGTTACCCGTTGGTCCTGTGTCACCCGTTGGCCCTGTGTTACCAGTTGGACCTGTGTTACCTGTTGGTCCTGTAGCACCCTGCGGTCCTGTCATACCAGTAGGACCTGTCATACCAGTAGGACCTGTCATACCAGTAGGACCTGTCATACCAGTAGGACCTGTCATACCAGTAGGTCCTGTTATACCAGTAGGTCCTGTCATACCAGTAGGACCTGTCATACCAGTAGGACCTGTCATACCAGTAGGTCCTGTCATACCAGTAGGTCCTGTCATACCAGTAGGTCCTGTCATACCAGTAGGTCCTGTCATACCAGTAGGTCCTGTCATACCAGTAGGTCCTGTACCTCCTCCTTTACATGGTACAAAACAATCACATTCATCAGGAATATATTGAACTTCATCACACCAATCACATGTATTTCCACAATCACAAGAATCAGAACCTGCATAGTTACAATCAGGGCAAGGAATATAGTAACCTTTTTTACAAGGATCATTACATAGATTATGTGTATATGGTACACCATTTATATAAGTTACTGTTAAATTCGTAACAGTTATATTTTCACTTATTATATTTTTTGCATTTATATTACTCATTATATAAATCATAATATATTTTAAATTAATTAAAATAATTTATTAATCTAAAAATTATTAATTTGGAATTGGAAAAGGTCTTTGATTATTTTCAATCACTAAAGGTTCTGGTATGTAAGTAGGTTTCTTATCATAAATATTAGCTGAATTAAGTTTCGTAATTTCAGGAACAAAACATGGAGCAGGATTGACTAAATTTGTTGAATTTATTCCAAATAAAAATGATTCGGTATCTGCAGCATTATATGATAATTTATTCCAGGGAATTTGTGCGGGAAGTAATCCGTTACCAGGAAGTCGTGTATTATATGCAGCACCATATTGTGAATTAGGATATAATGTATAATTTTCTGATTGATGATATTGTTTTTGTTCTAAACAATAGTTTCCAGGTGTATTTCTATTACGTGTAGAAGCCATTTATATACATTTATAAAATATTATTAATTATTTATACATTTATATAATAATTCTTTATTTTCTTCAGATATTTTTCCAGTATCTAAATATTCAGAAATACATATATGTGTTAAATACATATAATCATAAGAATATAATATGCATAATCCAAATTCATGATCTTCAATAAGAAGTTCTTTTGAAACTTTTATCATACATTCTACAAGAGGTTGACAATTTCTAATTTTACTATAGAGAGTTGAAATAATATGATTAAATATATTAAAATCATCACTACAATCTATTTCAAAAATATTAATTAAATCTTCTTTATATAAAATATTACGAACATATTCTTTTTCATCATTAGTTACCATATCGGTTTCTAAAAAAACATCATCATTATTGTATCTACATTGATATTTAGTATTATACATATTTTAGTTATTAATAAATATTTAAATTAAAAAATGTTTTAAATATTATTTATGTGGAGAATTGATTGTTTCATCAATTGAATAAAGATAATCAAATGGCTCTCCCCAATATGCTAATGGTGTAATTTTATGGACAGCTTCTAAATTATTTAGAAAACCTTTTATACCATCGCTTATTTTTTCATATGATGTTCTTAAATCAGTCCATAAAGTATCGCCACCTACTTCAGGTATTTCATCACTAATTAAAATAGATACATAATGAGGATTTTCTAAAAAAGATACATCAGTATGCCATTTGGCATTTTTTCCACCTTTTGCTCCATCAATTTCCAATATTTGAGGAAAATATTTATTTACAGAAACAACAGGATGTGCTAGTGTAGGTTCGCCAAATATATTTGCTAATTTTATTTGTTCTTCGTATGATAAATAAGTATTTTTGATTATTATTACTAAATATTCATCTAATAATTTTTGTAAAACATCTGTATGTTCTTTTAAATTTATATTAAAATTAAATATTTCAATGCCAAAATGGCCAACTTTTTTTCTAATTATTAAACTATCATTATTCATTTTTTTTTATAGTTAATTATATTTATATTATTATTTAAACTATTTATTAAATATTTTATATTTAATTGTAAAGTAAAATTATAATTATTCATATTATGATTATAATCTTATTTTTAATATTGTATTTAAATATTTAAGCATATTGATAAGTTGTGTGTTTATTAAAATAATCAGTATCACGTGTTAATTCACGAGAAGGAACACCGCCGCGAACCCATCCATCAGAAGCAACACTTTCAATTTGATTAGCTGGATTATTGATCCTTTGTTGAACAGCAGGCAATAAAGGTGTTTGATGATATTTGATGTAACTCTTCTCACTTAAATTATTAACACTACGTTTATTGACAATTTGTTCTCCTTGTTGAATTTGTGATTCCATAATAGGATTAACAGAACCACGTCCTAAAAATGGAACTGTTGCAAAAGGACGATGAAATAAATCAATACGGCATCTTGGATGTGTTTGTATAGTTCCAATTTGGAGATTAGATGATTCATTAATATTGCATCCACCTGCACCAGAACCATAACCACCATTATACATAATACCAGGTTGTGAAACTGCAAGTTCAATGGGTTTTTTCATAGAACAATCTGAAGCAAAAAAATTTTGAGTCATATAATTACAAGCAGCAACATCTTGAATTGTATCTTGATCTACACAACAAGAGTCTAATCCGATTCTTGACATGTTATCAAAAGTATATCCTGAGTAAGTAGCCATTATATATTATAATATACATTATTTTTTTATTAAAATATTTTACTAAAATATTTAATAATATTTTGTTAATTCATCTTTATCAATTGTAGTAACTTTTGATATATTTCTAATTATTTTTTCTTCCTTTTCTTTATCGTTATTTCCAATACCACCCATAGCTTCAATTACTATTTTACTATATTGATCAGAATATTTTGATTCACTATCATTATAATCAGGATATTTTTGTTTAAATTGTGGAAGTAATTTTTCGTTTTTATATGCAACATTTTTTATCACATTTCTAAGTTTATTTTTATTATCATCATCTTTTTCCCATTTATCTTCATCTTTTATATAAACAGTTTCTCTCTTTTTGTCAGTACAATGAATTGGTCTTTCGCTTATATCTAAAGATTGTAAATTCGAAGTTATTATATTTGATATTCCTTCTACATAACCTATTTCACCAACTTTAATTAAATCAGATAATTGAAGTTTAATAGAATCTACAAAATCTGTTATATTCATAGCATTTTTACATGTTTCGTTTAAGAAAACTTGTAGATTAAATGTTTTATTATGAGAATTATTATTAACATTATTTGTGGTAGTATTATTAATACCACTTTTAGTCATTTCTTTAATAGTATAACATTGATTAGATACAAGAGAATTGACTAAATCTTTTGTAAAATTTTGATTATCTTTGATAAGATTTTTTATTATATTAAGAATTTCTGTAGTAGAAATATTATCATTATTATTTTTAATATTGATATTTTCAGGTTTACATTGTTGTTTATGTTTCCATAATCCAGAATTAGTTTTATATATTTTATTACATAATTCACATTCAAAGAATTTTTTTTGGTTACTTTGCTTAATTTGCTTAATTTTATTTCCAGAAGAAGTCTTGTGATGACGAAGACTTAGTAAATGGTTATTATAATTGCTTTTTCTATCCGTATTATAGTCACATTTTTTACAATAAAATTGATTGCTTAATTTTTGCTTAATTTGATTTCCAGACATTTCCATATCACTGTATGATGTCATATTTATTTCATTATGATTGTTTTTATTAGACATTAATTCGTAACATAAATTGACGTTAGAATTTTTGCTTAATTTTTGCTTAATTTTATTTCCAGACATTTCCTATTATGGAAATATATTAAGTTTTTAAGTAATTTTACAAAAAAAATTTAAAAAAAATTATGATCACAAAATTAAATTATCACATTTGTTTGTGACGATAAATTTTCAACACAGTAAGGATTTTTTTTTGTCAGTAAGAAGTGTTTTGACTTTTCATTTTTGGACATTTTTTTTGTCCATTTTAAAAAATAAAAAAAACTTTCCCATTAAATTTTTGATTCGTCACCCTTCATATGTAGGGATTTTAAAATAGATGAAATCCAAGAATTTAAAGAATTCTCCTTCAGAATGTAGTGTTTCCGTCTTTAAGTAGGTTAGAAAATATATTATTTTATATTTTATTGTAAAAAATTTAATATAAAATCAAAAAAATTATTAATATAAAGTGTAACGATAATTGTCTTGTAGTCTTGCCATAGCACCTTCGGGAGTTGATTCCTTTGCACTAGGCATCCATCCATATAGATATTGACCATAAGCACCTTGATCATTTGCTACGCGAGTATTTGCTGTACTATAAAATACTCTATTAGATTGATCTAGTTGAAAATTTTGCCAAAGATCTCCGAATAATTGCTTGTTTGTATTTTTTATACCAGGATTCATCATTTGAACAGCACGTTTGACATTCTTAGTTATATCCTCATCTACATCAACATTAAAAGATGGCGGAGCGGCTTTTCTCTCTGGTTCATCATTAATTTGTGTTAACAAAACATTGCTAAAAGGATTTTTTTTATTACCTTCCTTAAATTCAGTCCTCAAAACAGCATCTAAAGTAACTGGATTAATAAATGATTTAGGCTTATTATCAAATAAACCTGTTACTTCATTACCTTGAACAGTAAAATTTTCTAATGTTTCCTTGGTAATCTTCTGTTTACGCATTGTATACAAAACAAATATTACTAATAATGTTAAAATTCCCACAAAAATAACTCTTTTAGACATAGTTAAAATATATCCTAAAATTGTTAATAAAATAATTAGTCTTGAAATTGCATTTAATTTTTGTTCATAGCACATAGATGTTGTAGGCCATAACTCAAATATAAAATCTTTATTGAATAAAATTGTGGGATCATTTGACCAAAATTGAATTGTCATTATATATATATAAACCTTTTAAATTATTTTATGTAATAAAATAATTTAACCTTTTGAAGATTTAAAACTGCCCTTTTATAATTTAAAATTGATTTACAGGTCAATAAATTAACCTTCGCTTTTATTTTTATCATTTTTGGTCTGTTTAATTTTGTTATAAAGTATATTATAACTATGTGGATTATTTAATTTGCATATTTTATATGTATTAAACCAATAATCTGTTTCAATAGTACCGACCCTTAAACAATCGTTCATTTGTTTTATCCATACTATATTTTGTTGATTTATAAAAGTGTTATTATCAGTTTTAATATACGATGATTTGTCGTCCATTGTAACTATTATATAATATGTCTTTATATAATTATTAATATATATATATATTATGATTAGAGGGTGCGGTTTTAAATCTTCAAGGGTGTAAAAATAATAAAGATCTTAAATTTATTTTTTGGCTTTCTTTTTTTTATTATTTGTTTGAGGTTGAGGTTTAGCACCTCTTGGAGTTCTCTCTACTTTTTCTCCAGAATTAAATAATTTCATAATTTCTTCATCATTCATGGCAGTTGTTTGTGATTGTGTCTGTGCTGCTGCTTCTTTATCAGCTCTGGCTTTAGCATTTGCTTCTGCTTTTGCTCTAATTCTTTCTTTTGTCTTTGCCATTTTTAAACGCTGATTAAGCTGAGATTCCATTGCACCTGTATTAACTTTTCCACCTAATCCACCCAAACCACCCATACCCATCTTACTTAACATTGATTGGATATTTCCCATACCAGGCATATTTTTCATTTTATTCATAATTTCAGTTGCTTCTTGAATCATTTCTGATTCCTTTAACTCTCCAGATTTTAGTTTTGAGTCCAACTTATCACCAACAGTTTTAACTAATCCCATAAGTTTTGTAGGGTTTTTCATTAGCTTACTAAATACATCTTTCATGTCAGTTGCACCATCAAAATCCATGTTTAAATTTGCTGCTGTTTCTTCAGCAATTTCCTTAGCCAATTGTCCAATTTTACCATCTAACATTCCTGTAATATGCTCATTAATTTGCTCTGCATTTGGCAAGTCAGATTGATTTAATCCTTCTCCTAAATTCTCTCCAAAGTTTCCACTTAAATCAAATAAACCTTGCATTTGACTCAATGTTTCTTGCAATTTACCTTTAAATTCCTCTTCATTAATCGCTTCAAATAACTTAGCAGTATCACCGAATGCATCCTTATTATCTAATGTACCAACAATGGAAAAAAGAAGGAGCTGCAAATATTTCCAAATGGTTTCACGTGTCTTTTGTGAAATATCACATTGCCATAAGTTTTTGAAATGAATCTTTGGGAAAAATTCAGTGTCTAGCTCTGATTCTTCCTTAAACATATCTTCATTTTGGTATAAAATATCAAAAAATCTAGGTGGTAATTTTTTCTTACAAAAATCAAATAGTAATTTTGCTGAGTTTTTTTCTGATTTTTCATATGCTTTAACTCTTTCTTCTTCATCATCAATATATTTAAAATGATCCTTAGTTTTCCACCATTTATCAATTAAAGGTGCGTATTCTGGAAATGTTATAAGTAAATCACCTACAAAATCTCTAACTACTTTAATAAATTCCTCTGGCACTAAATTTTCAGTTGACATATAATTTAATATATATTAAATTTATTTAAGTCAAACTTATGTAAAAATATATATTTAAAATCATAATATATATATATATGATTTAAAATATAAAATTATCTAATTTTGATATAGAAAATATCATAACTATTTGCATAAGTTATTTATGCAAATAAATATATTTATCTACATAGCGTAGATTTTATTTAAAAATTTTTTAAATAATATAATAAACAAAAAATAAATTTAACATAGAAAACATTAAAGCATAAATAATAATATAATTTATCATTAATTATTATTTATTCACATAGATCAGAGAGTTTTGTCAAATTTTCAATATATTTCATTACTTTAGCTTGATTTTCTGGTCCCATATTTCTAATTGGTTCCCTTAATCTATCAATAGATTCCATAATTTTATCTGAATTATTAGATGATGAAACATCTGAAGAATAATCTTTTGTTAAGAAAAATGAAATATCATGTTCATCAATTTGTCTTCTATATTTATCAGCAATAAATATTTTCCAAATTTTGACAATCATCTTTGGATTAGCTTTTCTAATAGCAATAAGAGCATTTTTTGCTGCTAACACGTCAGAATCTTCAGGAAATACTAATTGTACATCATTAATGAATTGAAGAAAATGATCATTAAACGCAGTCAATATATTAGACATTATTTATTTTTCTATAAATCTTTTTATATTAATTTAATTAATATATATTTAAATTTTTATTATTATTAAGTTTTAATTATATCATAAAAATTTAAATGAGAAATTAAAAACTCATTGGAGGTCTATTACCTGTAATAGATCGGATATCTGCATCTCTTTCTTCTTGCATTCTTTTCAATCTATCTTCCATCTGTTGATTAGCTTCATCTTCTCCTATTTTTTTTGCGCCTCTAATTGTAGTATTAAAATCTTCATTATTTCCAGTATTAGAAACTCCAGTATTAAATGCAGTATTTAAATCAACATAATTATGCATTTGTCTCATGCCACCATTACCAGTTGTTTTTAAATCTTCCTCACCTTGATCTAAAAAACTATATTGATCTGAAACAACATCTCCAAAACTACCTCCACCACCAAGTGAAAAAGCCATAGGTTCCATATTATTTTTAGTCGCGATTCTTACTTCTTGTTGTTGTTTTGGTTTTAAATATTGTAAAATTTGTTCTCCATATAATAGTTGATAACCTTGTGTTAATAATAATAATGCTGGTACTTTTGTTACATTTTCTGGTAAAATGATTTTTTGTCCATTTTCTAAAATAATATATGTTTTATTATTTGAATCTTTTACTCTTTTATCAATACATATAAAATGAATATCTTTTTGTACATCAGACTTTGATAAGAGCTGTAAATATTTTTTAGAAACTTCACAATATTTGCTATAATATAAAATGCAACTCATCTTAATATATAATTAGTTAATGTAAAATTATATTTAACTCATTTTAAAAAAAAAATGAATTAAATTATTAATTTAAATATAAAGATATAATAGATATAATGAGCGTTGAATCTAGAATGTCTTACTCAGATATTAATGAATTTTCAGTTACTCCACGTGTGGAAGTAACATCTGATATTAGAGATGATGAATTACAATTTACTCTTAGTGGAGTAAATGTAAGTATTGCAAATGCTTTGAGAAGAATAATTTTATCAGAAATACCTCTAATTGTATTCAGAGTATTACCAAATGATAAAAATAAATGTAATATTATAGCAAATACATGTGGTTTAAATAATGAAATTGTTAAACATCGTTTATCTTGTATTCCTATACATATAAAGGATATTGAAGAGTTTCCTTTAAAAAATTATATTATGGAATTAAATATTCAAAATAATACTGATACAACAATGTATGTAACATCAGGAGATTTTGTTATAAAAGATTTAGTCTCTGGAAAGCCTTTACCACAGGATAAAATTCGAGAAATTTTCCCAGCAAATGATATAACAGGTGATCATATTGATTTTGTTAGATTAAAAGCTAAACCAGCAGAAGAAATTGCGGGGAAAATTATACATTTAACGTGTGAATTTGATATTGGAACAGCAAAAGAAGATGGAGCTTATAATGTAGTATCAACATGCTCATATGGAAATACAATTGATGAAACAGCTCAAGAAGCAAAATTACAACAATTAAAACAAAAATGGAAAGATGAAGGAAAAAAAGAATCAGAAATTGAGTTTGAAGAAAAAAACTGGAAATTATTGGAAGGAAAAAGAATTTTCAAAAAAGATAGTTTTGATTTTATAATTCAATCAATTGGTGTTTATACAAATGTTGAGCTACTTGTAAATTCTTGTAAAATTATGATTGAAAAATTACAATTTTTGGATACTATTATTGATAAAGATGAATTACAAATTAATACTGCTGAAAATACATTACAAAATAGTTATGATATTATTCTTGAAAATGAAGATTATACTATTGGAAAAGTGATTGAATATTTCTTATTAACAAAATATTATGAAACAAAATTTCTAACTTATTGTGGATTCAAAAAAATGCATCCACATGATACTTATAGTTTAATAAGAGTAGCATATAAAGAACCAGTTGATGTTTCGACTGTTAAAGGAAACGTTAAAGAATGTATCATTTTATCAGTTGATGTATTTAATAAAATTAGAAAAGAATTTATGAAATTAGTTGCTCGTTAAAATAAATAATTTAAAAATATTTCTGTAAATATTTATATATGATAAAAAAAAACAATTCTGTTCCAAATTTTTTTTATGAAAAACCTATATCATGGAAACCTAAAAAAAAAATTTTTTTATCTACTGGAAATAATAAAGTATTTTCTTCTAATGAATATATTGGTATATGTAATAAAAAAAGTAATTCAATAAGAGAATTTTATAATAAATTATTTAAAATTTTGTAATTAAAAATATTATAAATTTATAATATTTTTATCACCTTTTCATTTTAAATGCCGAATTTTTCTAAAAATGTATTTAAAGGTATTTTATACCACAACATAAAATTATCTATATTATAACTTAATGTGCTATTACATTCTGTATAAATTTTAAAAAAAATATTATTTTTATCATTTAAGTTGGTATAAAATAAATATGCTTCATTCATTTGATTATAACTCATTACTTCATCGTATTTTTCTTCAAATAATATATTGCTAAGATCATCATCGTCAAATTTATATATTTTTATTCCAAAAATTTTACCATTACTATAAATTCCCATTTTATACTATAAAAATAAAATTTTTAAGTTATTATTATTATATAAATATTAAGCGTTTAAAAACTTAATATTTTTAAGCATTATCAGCTACAATAGTATCAATATTTTTCTTTCTCATCTGAAAATTTAGAGAATACATTAATAATGAAGGATGAAGCTCGTTAATATACTTCTGAACGAATGAACTATTAACAAATAATTTCTTTTCTCTAAGTTCATTCATATAATGTTGATGAATATTAAACATATGAGTTCTATATTGTTGTGAAAATTCAATTAATGGTTTTTCTTTCTTTATATAACATGATACGTAATTAAAATATAAAGTATTAGTAAATAAATGTACTTGATCTCTAAATTTTGAGAATTCTTTTTTATTTTCTGGGAAAAATTTTAAAAAATCTTTAACTTTTCCTTCCTTTCTTAAACATAGATATTGATATTGTAACTTTGGTTGGTTACCACGCAAATTTCTAACTTGTTCATATACAGGATTTCTAATTTTAGTTCTTTCACCAGTAATTGTATTGTGGATCATAACACCAACTATATCATATGATGTATTCATTGAAGCATATTTTTCTATTAATTCAGAATATTTTAAAAATGCATACCAAATAGGAAATTTAATACGTGATCCAATTTCCAAAAAATAATTACAATATTCTTTAGGTCTATGAAATTCAATTCTAATATTATCAATGTCATTGATAATTTTGTAAACTGCTACTAAATATAACTGAGGTTTACTAAATGGAACAACAATTCTATTTTCAGGATGTTGAAGAACAAAGCTATAACATAATTCCTTATCTAATTTATTAATATCCAAATTACATTCAAGAGCGGCTTCCATAAACATCTGTCTAAATGTTTTTGAGTCATTATGTTTAAAAAAACTAGAAGTAGCTCCTACTGTATTACGTGTTGATATTTCCCAACTTCCAGTTACACCAATAGTATTATCAAAAAAAACATTAATCATGGTTCCTTCAATAAATTCCTCAGCAATAATCCCATCAGTATTTTCAGAATATTTATTAATAAATGAATCAGCAGTAATTGATTTTGGTGGAGCAAATCCGATAACATTATTAGAACTATTAATTATTACAGAACGACATAATCCATAAGATGGAATAAGGTCATAGCACAAAAAATTCTTATCATATCTAATAACTCTATATTTAGAATTGTTAGTTCTACACTCAATTTTATTTAATTTTAGTATATTTGAATTACATACAACATCTTGTTTAAGTAAATCATTGAATCCAGAAATTTCAGAAAGATTATAAGTTTGATTGCTCATAGTTTTATTAATATTTATTAATAAAATGTCTTTAAACTATATTTTATATTGATTATTACTTAAGTATAAAAATATCTAATATAATTATAGAACAATGTCTGAAGAATTAAAAACAGAACCTCAAAAAGAAGATATAGAATTAGAACTTCAATTAGGGGATGTAATAAATATTACAAATCCAGTAAATGATATACTAAATGGTCAAACTTTTATAATTGATTATATTGATAAATCAAAAGCTTATCTTATAGATACCGAAACATTGAATAGAGTAAAACTTAAAATTAATGATGATGGAAGTTTAGGTGATGGTAATATAAGTAGAATTGAAATACTTAGTAGAGCTGATACTCCAAGCTATGCAAGACAAAATAGTCTTCTTCCAGGTAAATGGGTAAATATATATTTTGGTGGAGATTTTCCAGCAATTATAACTGGAGAGATAACAAATTTAGAACAAGATATGATTGAGATAAAAACTCTAGATAATGATGTATTATATATTAATTTTGATTATAAAGGAATACCTGAAAATTTACCAATTGAAAATATTGAAATAAGAGAAAAACCATCAACACCAATAAAAATACCTGAAATTATTGAGGAAATTGAAGAAGGCGAACTTATTGTTCCTCAACTTGAAAAAGAAAAACAGGTTATTGAAGCAGAAAAAATCCAATTGGTTGTTCCAACAAAAGATGTAAAAGAACAATTAAGAGAGATAATAATTAAAGCAGATCAAATAGTTTTTGGTGACGAAGAATTAGGAACAATATCTCAATACGTAGATGTATCATCAAAAATCCAAAGATATAGTATAGAAGTTCAAGTAGCAGATTTATTAGATGATTTATTATCTACAGTTCCAAATGCACAAAGAACACCAAGAGTTCTTAATAATATTCATATCATGATTGAGAGATTTAAACAATTGAGAGAATTTTTTTCATATACTGATGAATATGGTAATGTTGAAGGTGTGTTAGTCAAAGAGGCAACACACAAACCTCTTAAAAAATGGTTACATAAATTTAATATAAATTTATTATGGATTTTACCTGTTGTTAAAAATATAAAAAAGGTTTATAATGTAGAAAATATTGATGAAGATAATAATGATATTATTAATTTTGACTTGGATACTAATTTAAAAGAAATGTCTAGAATAATTGAAAATTATAACTCAAATGATTTACCTGCCGAAAGTAATAAATATACAGTATTATATTCAGATTTAGCTCCATATTTTACACCATTTAATTATATTAATGAAGAAGAAATGGATGGTATAATAATAGAAAAAAATGTTAATGAAAATATCAATGTTGTTATAAATAATCTAGAAGATCTATATTCATCCGTTTTTAGTAATAACATGATAAGAAATAAAAGATTTGTAATTTCAAAATATAATCTAGGAGAGACTAAATTAGATATTACTGATTCTACTGGATCTAAAATGACTACTGTTAGAGTTAAAATAACAAATAATGATGTGCTATCTATCAAATCTATTATGACATTACCAGAACCTACAATTAGATTTTCTAAAATAAATTTACCAGGAACTGATATACTCACTAAGGCAAATTTGAATGAAGTATTTTTAAATTATTGGCAATTATTAAAGAAAAAAACAAATGTAAGTGATGTATTTGTTGAAACACTTGAAACAGAGTTCGATTTTAATGAAAATGATTTTGTTGATAGTATAAAAAATTATGTTATAAATGTTCCTGAAGAAGAATTAAAAGGATTAACAAGAGTTAAATTATATAACAAGTATGTAGAAACTATAGTACCAAAAACTCGTATATTATTTAATTTAATGAAAAAATATATAAATGGTAAATTATCTATTATTGATGTAGTTGGATACTTAGAGCCATTTTTAATTTATCCTGATGATTTAACATTTAAGCAATATGAAAATATTGTAGAATTTATAGATCAAGAAATTTCAAAATATAATAAAAAAATGATTGAATTTTCAAGGATATTTAAAATTATTGGATCAATTAAACAAAATCCACCAATTAAATCAAAAGCATTTAGTATTATTGAAATTCTATCAAATAAATTAAGAGATGATGTAATAGAAACAGGGTATCAACTTATTAATCCAGAAGAAACATTTACAAACTCGGAAATATTACGTAAAATATTAATAAAAGATTATTCAAGATTATATACTTCATCATTAGCATATCAAAACTTGCAATTAATGATTCCAAAAGATGTAAGTGAAGTATTTGAAGTTGAAAAGAAAAATAATGAACGTAAATTGGTTGAAGAAGAAGAAAAAGATAAATGTGAAACAATAACAATTGCTAAATTATATACATCATTAGTACAATTAGAAAATGATAATGATAAATTAATATATTTTGACAAAAAATATGATAAAACAAATTATGGAATAATGGAAGATCAAAAAGGATATGCAAAAGAAGTTATAAATTTGACACCAGAGAACCTTAAAATACATATAATTAAAGATCAAATGAAAAAAAATAATTTATCTGAAGGTGATGCTGAATATTTAGCTGATACATTAATTAACGGAAATAAAAAAGTGATAGATGGTCAACATGCTATTTTATATACAGGTTATGCTGAAAATATAGCAGATGAATCTGAATATTATATTCGAAGAAATAATAAATGGGTTTTAGATAAAGAAATATCCACAAAAAATGGTATTACAGATGAATCAACATTAATTTGTGATTTACAAGAAAAATGTATAAGTAATCCAACTAATACGGGTGATAAATGTGAAAATATAAAATCAAATGAATTAAATTTACAAAATTCTCTTCTTAAAAATATTATTAGTGAATTTGATACAAAATATAAATTATCAAAAGATCAATTTGAAAAAGAAATTAGAGAAAGATTTGAATATTTCATGTCTATCATGCCTGTAATATCAAAAATTGAAACAAATTTTTTATTAAAATATAATAACCAAAAATATAAATTAGGCATGAATTTACACGATGAATCAAAAGAACAAATAGTTTCACCTTTCTCTCAATTATTGAATATAATTTTAGGTCAAAATGATTTTACTAAAAAACAGAATGATATTGTTAAGTTTTGTGATAAATTTACGCGTTCAAATAATCCGAATAATTTAAATGAACCAAATTATTGGTTATATTGTATAAAAACTGATGTAAAATTACTACCAACTTTTAAGAAAACATTGGCCTCTGCGTTTTTATTTGGTTCAAGTTATTATCAAATGAAATTAGAGGAAATAAAATCAACGAATGGTCAATTGAGTGATGATGGTGATTGGTGGACTGATAAGTACACAGGATGGCCAATTTGTCCTGGTGATTTTGATATAGAAGAAGGGTATGACGAAGGATTTAAAATAACTACAAGAGCTGTTATGGAAGATGATGCTGGAAATAAAATATTATCAGCTACAAGTGAAAAAACAATAAAATATATTACAGTAGAAACTATAATGATAAATAATATTGTAAATGCTTTATCTATTGCAATGGGTATTAATATCGAACCACAAAAAGAATTTATTATTAATTCAGTGATTGAAACAATTAAAAATACTGTTGAGAGTGAAAATGATTATAAAGAAAAAGTTAAAGCATCAAAAAAACCAATGATTTCTTATAGGGATTTTTTCAATACTTCTCTCTTATTTTATACTCTTGGAATGTTTTTAATTGCTGTTCAAACCTCTATTCCATCAGTAAAAACACGTAAAACACATCCAGGCTGTGTTCGTTCATTTTCAGGATATCCATTTGAAGGTCAAGGAGATCTAAGTAGTCTTATTTATCTAAGTTGTATAACTTATGACATTAGAGAATCAGGTGAACCGTGGAATGTGTTAAAAAAGACAAATGTTGAAAAAATACAAAATAAAATAAAAGGTGTTATAGATGCATTTTTAATTGCACTTCCAGAAGTTCAAAGAAAGTTTGAAGAAAAAACGCAATATTTATTAACTAATGCTGCAACTGAAATACCTGAAGAACATGATATTGCAACTTGGTCAGATTTTCTACCTCCTCTTATACCATTTAAAATTAGACATTTAGCAAATGTTTCAGATGAATTTAAAAGAGGTTTATTAAATGATTTAAGAAGTGGTTCAGATCGTCAGAGAGAAAAAATTCTAGTAATTGAATCAAAAATTATACAATTCTCTCTAGCTATTCAAGAAAGAATCCAAGATATTGTTAAAAAACAAAAAGTTCTTCTTCATACAGCAAATAATGAACCTTATCTTGAAAATTCTTGTTGTGATAGTAAAGAAAATGAGTCGACAATCGATTATTTTATAAGTCATAGTGCAGATATAGAAGAGTTTAATACTATTGTTAAAAAACTTAATGATATTTTAGATGACATAAGAGCTAATACAGAATCCCCTTTATTTTATAGTAATATGAACACTAAGAACGTTTATCCTCTAATATCAAATGTATTTGATGAAAAAACTATATATCTTGCTTTTATATTTTATTGTAAATTTAAATCGTTGATTCCAATTCCTGAAGATTTAATACCACTTTGTACTGATAAACCAGATTCTTTACTCATTAATCCATCAGATTCAATAGAAAGAATTATACAAAAACTAAAAGAAGATGGTAGAAATTATACAAATGAACAATTTTTAAGACTTATTCAATTAATTAGTAGAGAGAATATTGTAAATATTGAATTAGATAATCCAGTAATTTCTTGTGTAGCTAAATTATCAGAATTATTAGAAGCAATTTATGATGAAAATAATGAAGACGAAATTATAGAACAATCGTTAAGAGATTTAATTACAAAATCAATTGATACATTTGATTTTGCTACAGAGGAGTATTCTTCAGAAGTTAAGGATTTAAACAATTTTTTATCAACAAATAATGATGAAATTAAAAATGAATTAATAGATTTTGTTCAAAAAAATAGTGGATCTAAAGTTACACGTAGTTCTATCAAAAAATTTTCTGATACAATTAGAAATTTACAAGTTTGGTCATATGACAGTTCAAATAGAAATGAAGATATTAAAATATCAAATGAAACAATGTATAATATTAGTAATTTTTATAGGAATTTTATTGCAAACTTCGTAAGTATATTCCCTAATATAATATTAAATAAAGTTAATTATGATAATACTCTTATACCAAACTATTATGGATTTTCCAAAAATCATACAAATAAATTAAAGAAATATATTTCAGAATATTTTGAAAAATTAAAACCATTTTATGATGTTCATGTGATATCAAAAATATTAACAACTATGATTAATAATGGTAAAAATGTAATTAAATTAGCGAGATCAACTCCATGTTTCTCTAGTATTAGAAATGGTGATATTATATTAAAAGGTGTTATTGATGAAAGAACAAGTAGATTTTTATTTGAATATTATTTTCTACGTATTTTAATGAATTACATTGAATTATCTGATAAAGATGATATGATCGTTAATGAAATCAAAAAGACAGTTGAAATTACAGATATTTTTTCGGTAGATTATATTGAAGAAACTGAAACTAGAATAGATTTAGGTATGACAAGTCGTTCTGAAACAGATACTAGGGTTCTTACTGGTAATAAAAAATTATTAAAACAAAAAATTGCGGAACTACTTATTGCATTTATTGACATATATAGAAATGAAAAAGAAACAATTGATACAACATATGAAGAAATTCAAGATAGAGTTTTTAAATTAAGAGAAAGAGAGAAGGATATGGTAACTGATAGATTGAAATCTATGACCGATGAAGGAAGAGATGCCGATACAATAATGAAAGTTATTAAACAAGGTGTTTATAGTAAAGGATTACAGAAGGGTTTAACTATGTATGATAAAGATTTTTATGAAGAAGAGCAAAATCTTAGAGATGAAATGGAAAAAGCTGAGAGAAAAATTAGAAAAAGAAATAAAAATGCAACTGATGAAAATATTGATATTTTAGTTGATGAATTTATAGAACAACAAGCAGCTAATGCAGAAATAGATACTGATGCTTATAATTTAGGAGATCTTAATGATGATTTTTATGATGGTGTAGATATTTTTGGCGAAGTTGATACTGAATTTGCTGGTGATTTTAATGAATATGATTAATTTTATTTAAAAATTTTATAAAAATATTATATGTATATATATGACAAATCATATAATTAATGATGGAGATGATCAAACTCCAGAATCTAAAATGCAAGATGCTAATGTAGTTGTAGGTGATACTATTGAAGTTTTAACTAATAATCAATTGGGTTATAAAAAGTATAGAGTTACAAACGATAACGGTAACAAAAGTCTTACAACTTTAGCTGATTGGGATATGGGAATATTTGAAGAACCAAATAATGAAAATGTAATGACTGATGATGAAAATGGTATGACTGATAGTGAACAAGATGGTGGTAAGAGAAGAAGACGTAGAACTCGCAAAAATAGAAAATTAAGAAAGGGTAAAAAAACAAAAAAAACTAAAAAAAATAGAAAAAATGAAAGACATTAAATTTAGACAAATATAATTATAAAAAATAGTTTTATAATTATATATTAGATGTACAGAACATATATAAGAGAAAATATAACACTAGTATCGATTGTTTTATTTATTATAATTTTTGGTGTTATTCAAATGATGAGACCAGCTTGTTTTTATAATAAAGATGGAAGTATTCGTGAATTTGGCGTAGGTTATAGAAATAAAACTATTTTACCAATTTGGTTATTATCTTTAGTTTTAGGAATTCTATGTTATTTAGCAGTCATGTATTATGTTAGTTCTCCAAAAATATTTTAAAAAAATTGATTAATAATTTTAGTTTGAAATTAAACAATATAGTTATGCAATGTCTAAATCTAACTCAAAGTCAATTATTAAAAAATTTTCATATCTACCACAGGATATGATTATTATGATATTAAGTTATTTAAATATAATATCATATAGGACAGGTAAGTTTATTGATAAAATAAAAGCAAATGATGTAAGATATAAAATTTTTGAAAAAATTCCAAGACCAATTTGTATTGATAAAAACCAATATTATATAGGTTTAAGGGCTAATAGACGTAATGTAATAAAAATTGCATTAAACTATATAATTAGTAGAAAAACAAGAATTGTTTTCATAACAGAAAATTATATAGGTAAAAATGGTATGATTTATTCGGAAAAAAATAGCAGAATTTTAGTAAATATTTAACCAATTAATTAGTAATTGTATAAGTTGTAGATTGTGAAATTTTTTTTTGTTCATTAGCAGTTTTTTCTTGTTGTAAAAATTTTTGATAATTATCTTCCATAGTTTTAGGATTAGTAGCACAACCACGAGTAGTTATTTTAAGTTGAACAATGGATGTAAGTAATAAACCAGTATAAATATACCACATTGCTTCACCAATATTATCTCTTGTAAGAACTAATTCAAATAAATCATTTTGCATTTTATCAGCTTCAGGATTAGTGCCTTGATATTTATCTTTCATAAGCGGTTGAAGAATTGTCCAATATTGATCAAAATTACTTGGAACTATTTGATTAATTAATATGGATGTATTTCCACATATTTTAATTATAGTATCAGCAGCAGATTCAAGTGCTTCCTTCTTTTCTTGTGTAAGATTAGGATCTTCAGCCATTTTCTTTTCAATATCTTGATTAATTAATAATTCAGTTAGTAATTTAGAAGCAGAATTAGATACATAATAATAACCAACAACATCAGAAAATGCACTTTTAAAACCAGGATAAATAGTTAAAATAACAACAAGAACTCCAAAGATTAATATCCATGGTAGAAATGTAATTACTCCAGCAGCTCCCATATTTTCAGTGATATTTCCTCCACATGAATTAGCAATTATTGAAGAATTAACCATAAATTGTATCATAATAACAAGTAATACATATATAGCTAAATACATATAACTGCTACTTACATAATTTTTATATTCATCTTTATTTTTATATAATGTATAAGGTAATGTTGGTTTTAAAGCCAAATAATAAAAAATAGTTGTTAATAAGAATGTTACAATATTTAAGTATGAATTTGCCATATAGATAATATGTATAATTTAATTTATAATTTTAACTATATTTATTATGAATTTTGATGAAGTGTCTAAACCAACACTTACAGAGCCAGGTGTAAAATATTTTTTAAATCAAGCTTTAAAACAATCACATATTATTAAAGAAAAGTTTCATAATACAGTTTTTAATGTTGGTATGTTAATTTTTTTTCTTGTTATTTTAGCATTTATACTTATATATAAATATAAAGGTAAATTAACACCAGTTGAAATAGCACAAAAAAATAAAGAAAAACAGCAATATATTCTACAAAAAATAAAAAATTTTCAAATAGCTAAACAAAGAGCTCATCAAGAATTAATCACAGGATTACCACATTGGGAAAATGAATATTTATCACGTCCTGGATTTTAGTTACACGTCATTGCTTAAAAATTAAATTATTAACTATAATATATATAATGTTAGAACAGGAAATACCAAGTGTTAAAGATGCTTTGAATGAATATTTTAGATTAAAAGAAAAATTTGAAAATGAAAATAAAGTATACAAAAGAAAAATAATTAATAATCCAACTCTTAGTAAAAGAGAGAAACGTGCAGAGTATTTAAAACTCATGCCGAAATGTGTAAATTGTAAAAGACCATCCAAAAAAGGCACTATATTTTCAAATATATTTAATCCTTCAGATGATAATATAGAATCTTTTAGGAGTTTAAAAGCTAGTTGTGGTGTTTTAGCAGATCCTTGTAATTTAAATATTGAAATAAATCTTGGTCAATATGAATCACTAGATAAACTTATCAATGATATTAGAAATGAAATTATTGAATACAAAAATAAAATTATTAATGATAAAAATAAACTTCTATTTGGTTTAATTACATCAGAAACAGTACTTGAAAATTTTGATTTTAATAAATCATATATTAATGATTTAACATCTATTTATGAAAATTATCTTGATATATGGAATAGTAATTTAGATAATCAAGAAAAAAAACTTGAATTAGATGAAAGTATAACTATTTCTTACGAAAATATAGATAGAATAAAGGATTGTATAAAAAAAATGAACCAAACTAATGATGTTCAATTTGCAGTTGATGCAGCAAATATTTATTATACGACTCTTGAACCTTTATTAAAAAAAATTAGGCAACTTAAATATAATTCAACTACAGTTTATCATGATGATACAAATGATACATGTAGATTAATTCAAAGTAAATATACTACAGATGATTTATTATTTTCTTCTTTTACGTCTAAAGTAATTTCTTATGATGTTGGATTAAAGGCTAAAAAGATCGATAAAAAGAAAAAAGCATTATTTATTATTGAATCTGATGAAGAAAAAGATAAACCGCAAATTTTACCTTCAAGTAAACAGAAGCCACTATTTATTGAAGATGAACCTATAATTGGACAAGGTGATGATGGTATTGAATGGAACGAACCTGAATATAAAAAATTATGGTCAAGATTACCACCAAAATTGAAGACAGCTTTTAAATTAAATATTGACTGGATGAAAGAATTTATGAAAAAATGTGTAAATGAAAGAATTAGTAAACCAATAGGCTGGAATGGTTGTAAATTACCAACTCCACCAAATATTGTTATTCCACCAAAAAAAATGGAAAATGGACAATATGATTTTGGAATTTCTATTTATAACGAAGCATTTAATAAATTATCACAATCAGTTCAAAATACATATTTAACATTCTATAAAGAAGATGAAGTTACGAAGGAAAAAAATTATGAAATGTTAGAAAATGCTATGAATGAATTAATTCAAAGAGAGGTTGGATTTGTTAGAGGTTTTTTCTAAGGTTATTATATGATATTTAATTATATTTCTTTACCTATATTTGTAATAAGTTTTGCAATAGGTTTATTTTTTATTTATATTTTAGGACCAGAAATGAAGACTATTTATATATATCCAAGTCCTGAAAGTATTTATAAAGTATTATTTAAAGATAAAGCTGATAATTGTTTTTATTTTGAAGAGCAAAATGTTGAATGTCCAAGAGATGATAATTTAATATCTAAAATTCCAATACAAAGTTAGAATATTTTTAATATATTATTAATATATTAATAATATATTAATATAAATGGGAATATATCTTGATAAATTTGTTCATACTCAAAATGGAAAAATAATTATGTCTATTTTATTAGGATTTGGTTTAGCATCATTATTTAGAACTATTTGTAAAGACCGAAATTGTCTTATTTTTCATGCTCCACCTTTAGATGATTTTAAAGATAAAATATATAAAACAGATGGAAAATGTGTAAAATACATACCAGTTCCAACAAAATGTTCATTAAATGCTAAAACAGTTACATTTGAATAAATAATCTATCTTTAGAAAAATGAAGAAAGCATATAATTGCGTAATTATTGTAATCAATCATTCTTTATAATAATTATGAGCGAAGCCACTAGTATTTTAGATTTACCAACCGATCCAGTTGGAAGTGGAAATGTTACGAATAATAATATAAGTATGATAGCACAAGAGACAGGTATTCAACAAATACAATCTCAACAAGCAGGAATGCAAGGGTCATCCATGTCTTTGGATCAAACTACTATAAATCAAATTGTTAATGGATTACAACAAGCCACATTATCTGGAGCAACTCAATTACCGTCAAGAGATATTCCAATGACAACAACAGGACATAGCACAGATCCTCAAATAATTCCAAATTACGTTCCATCCCCACCATCACAAAATATGGATTATATTAGAAATCATGAACAAACATCAGATATGATAAATAATTATAATAGAAATAAAATTTTATCAAATTCATTAGATGACATGTATAATGAAATTCAAACTCCATTATTATTAGCAGTTTTATATTTTTTGTTTCAGCTACCATTTTTTAAGAAATTTTTATATAAATATATTCCATTTTTATTTTCAAATGATGGTAACTATAATATAAATGGTTTCTTATTTACAAGTGCTTTGTTTGGGATATTATTTCATTTTTTAATGAAAACTACATCATACTTTGGAACATTTTAATTTTTTATTTTCTCGATAAATCTGTACCTTTCCACATAAGCATTGATTCAATATTATTATAATGTTCTGTTTTTGATTTATAACCAGTCGAATAATTTCTATCTTCTTTAAGATCTAAATATTTATTATATTCTCTCAAATTATTAAATACAGTTCGTTTTAATTTACAAGGAAAGTCTTCATAAGATTCTGGGTTTCTGCACCTAGGAATACCTCTTACAGGAGTTAATTTTTTCCATTGACGTTCAGATGAATTAAGAGAATATTCATATAATTCATTTTCAGGAGTATTTATTTGAACGTGTTTTGAACTATTTTTTCTTTTACTTGATTGCCTTAATTTTTGAGATTGTCTAATTGGTGGTAATCTTATTTTTTTTCCTAAAGATGTTTTTGAAAAAAATTGTTTAGGTCCTCTTGCTATATTTTTTTTGTTATGTTTATTTGTTCTTGTTCTTGTTCTTCTCTTATATGTTTTCATTTATATATTAATGTAATAATTAATATATAAATGATTTAAATATTTTTATAGAATTAATTAAATTATGACAAGTAGTTTATTACATTATATTGACTCATCAAAATCATATGTATTAAGAATTATTTTATTTAATAGTATAAAAACAGGAGATCCAATAATTGATACTATTTTTGTTACATTTGTATTAAGTATATTCAGTTGGATTGTTACATGGATGTATGATAATCAAATTGATAGAATATTTAATAATTTTTCATTTGATGATATAAAATGTTTATTTTTTAAAAAAAATACAATAATAATAGAAGGAACACGAAGTTCAGTAACATCATCATTTACTTGTGCTTATAATATTTCATCAGCATATAGTGATAGATTTAAGGCTATTTGGAATTATATAATTTTAAATATCGAAAATAATAATACTATTTATAAAATTAAAGAAAATCATACTAATTATCAAACATCATTAGGTAATTTTGATGATAGAAGAAAAAATATGGATTTATTTATGGTTTTTCAGAACAAACATTTTTTATTAGATAAAAATATCTACGTTAAAACTGATATGGAACAAGAATCTGATAAAAATGAAAAAGAAAAAATGAGTGTTAAAACAGATAAAATTAGTATTTATATATATTCATATAAATTATCATTAGTAGAACTTATTAAATATGTAGATCAAATTACTAGTAAATATCTGGATTCTATTAAAAGTAATAGAACAAATAAAAAATTTATTTATTCACTTGATAAGGTTGAAAATAAAGATAAAGATGATGATGATGATTCTAAATTTAGTTGTTGGAGAGAAAACTTATTTGAAAGTGCAAGAACATTTAATAATATATTTTTTGATGGTAAAAAGAATCTTATCGATAAGATTGATTTCTTTTTAAATAACAAGGATTGGTATTATAACAAAGGTATCCCTTATTCACTTGGTATAGGATTACATGGACCCCCTGGAACAGGTAAAACTTCTTTTATAAAAGCATTAGCAAATTATACAAATAGACATATTATTGTTTTATCATTAAAAATTATCAAAACTAAGAATCAACTTGAAAACTTTTTTTTCGAGAATACATATAATGATAACAATGAAAATAATAGCATATCTTGGGATAAGAAAATTTTGGTATTTGAAGATATTGATTGTATAGGCGATATAATTTTAAATAGAGAAGAAAATATTAAAAATAAACAAAATAAAAAATCGAAGAAAAATAAGACAATTGATGAAAAATCGGATACTGTTAAAGTAGGTGATATTATTCAATCTATTTGTGAATTAAATGAAACAAGTATAAATACATCAAACCCAAAAGATAATTTAATTACACTAGATGATATTTTAAATCTTTGGGATGGTATTAGAGAGACACCAGGAAGAATTTTAATAATTTCATCAAATCATTATGATAAATTAGATCCAGCATTAATTAGACCAGGGAGAATTGATATTACACATGAATTAAGTAATGCAAGTCATAATACTATTTCTGATATATACACACATCTTTTTGGAAATAATATAGAAAAAAATGAATTATTAAAGATTGAAGAAAATTTTTATTCACCAGCTGAATTAATAAATATATATGTCTCGAACAAAAACGAAAGAGATTTTTTAAATAGACTAAAAGAAAATAAAAAAATATAAAAATTATAAAAATATGAAAATATAAAAATATGAAAATATAAAAATATGAAAATATAAAAATATAAAAATATAAAAATATAAAAATATAAAAATAGATTGTATTAAATATAAAATTCATTATAATGAATCAAATGACATAATTTATGATAAGGATCTTCTTGCTGATCATTTTCAATAGAAATCATCGGATATATTAAAGCCTTATTTCCTTCTTTTAATAATAATTTATCAATTATAAATGGTTTATAAATAAATTTAGAAAAATTATTATAATATTTATCTAATATAGTTTGAGCGTGATCTCTTGATATTAGATACATTTGACAACCTGATAAGTATTCTGGATAATCATGATATTTAAAAATTGAATTTTCTGGCATATCTCGTTTTAATTTATAATTAAAACAAGCATTATTTAAATCTAATTTATATGGTAATAAATATCCTAATAATAATATATCTAAACCTAATAAATTAAAATCTGCAATTATTTTTGATAAGAATAATTTTATATTCTTATGAATATAAATATCATCTTCACATATAATTGCGAATTTTTTATTAGTATTATTTATAAAATCAAATAAAATATCTAAATGTCCATAAAATATAGACCATTGTCGTCTAATTAATTTATTTTTTGCCATTTTAACTCGTTTGTCATTATCATAAATTCCTGAATAGAATTTGCATTCTATTTTAAATTTTGTAAATCGTTTAATCATACTATTTTTCTTATCTTCATTGTTGTAGGATAAACAATAGAATTGACAACTAGATATATTATTCATTCTACTATCTAAATATATTTTCTTTAATAACTTTTCGTTATTTTTATAAATTTGATTTTAAAAGTAATTATATGATCAATGATTATGTTAATAAATTAATTGAAAATTTACCAGAAGAATCTAAAAAACTTCAAAAAATTGATTTAGTATTAGATGGAGGAATGTTTAACGGGAGTTATTTAGTTGGTGCTTTATATTTTTTAAAGGAAATGGAAAAAAGAAAATATATTGAGATTGATAGAATATCAGGTTGTAGTATTGGTTCAATAGTAGCATTATTATATTATATAGATAGTCTTGATTTAATGCCTAAATTATATGAAATAGTGAATCATGAATTTAAAACGAAATTTACTTTAAATTCAATAAAAAGTCTTAAAACACATATTGAAGATAAAATACCACATGATATTTGTTGTAAAGTAAATGGTAAGTTATTTATTTGTTTTAATGATATTAAAAAAGGAAAAAAAATAATTAAATCAAACTATAAAAATGTTGATGAAATTTTTAATACAATTATTAAATCATGTTTTGTTCCATTATTAATTGACAATAATATTGCTTATAAAAATAAATATATCGATGGAATTAATGCATATATTTTTAAACAAGAACAAAATAAAAAAATTTTACATATGGAATTATTTGGTTATGATAAATTTATTTATGCTATTAATGTTAAAAATGAAAAAAGTAATTTTCACAGAATATTATCTGGATTACTAGATATACATAGTTTTTTTATAAAAAAATCAAATACATCTATGTGCAGTTTTGTTGATGATTGGAATATAATAAATAAATGTAATTATAATGCGAAATTATTATTTGAAAAAATAGTAATATATATCATATATTTTATAAATTACATAAAAAAATATATACATTCAGATATTAAAGATAATCTAATTATAAAAATAATATCAAAAATATCATTTGATATATTTACTTTAATTTTACAAACATATTGTTTATAATTCAATATTTAGAGATATTAATATTAAATATAAGTTTAATTTTTTAATTATTTGTAAGATATCAATATAATAAATGGATTCTATTGATATTACAGATTTAGAATTTTCTTTAGAGAATTCAGATATAAATTCTCCAATTAGTTCAGAAGGTAGTACTATTAAAGATTATTCTTTATTTATTTATATTGGCGGAGCTATTTTGATTATTATTATTGGAATGTTTATTTATAAATATTATCAAAATAAAAAACAATCTCAACCTAATATGAATGATTTAGATTGTGAAGGTGGTTTTTGTACAATGAATACAAATTCAAGTGATATATAGAATAGATCAATAAATAGCTTTCTTATTTTTTTTACTCTTTGTTCCATAAATATTTAAATAATTTTTTTTAACTGTTTTTTTTCTTTTAGAAGTTTTATTTTTTTTTATATCATTTTTTTTATGTGAGTTAATATCATCTGGTTTATAATTTAAAAACCATTCTTCAAATAATTTTTTATTTTTACTTTGTTTAAATTCAATATATTTTTTTGCTTTTTCTGCTTTAATTTCTTCAACTGATTCTTGATGACCATAACAGGTGATACTAAATCTTTTAAGTAATCCTTTTTGAGATAATCTATTTTTTTGTTGCACATCAAATAAAAATTTTGACATACAAAGAATTCTATCAATAAATTGATTATAATATGGCTTATCAGTATATAAAAACGCCAAATATAAACTCAACATAGTATCTATTGTTGCTATTTTAACTTTTTTACCATTCATCATTAAAATATTATAACTATGACATCCGATTGGTTTATAAATAAAAAGAATTGAATCTTTACCTATTCTAACTTCATAATGTTCTGGAACAATTTCACCAACTGCAGATTGTTTAATAATTTTAATATTTTTAATTCCATTATCTTCTAATCTCTCTTTTACAATATCAGCAGTTTCTTCTGGTTTATTTGAAAGAACATCAAAATCAGCTACTGTTTCGAGTTTTTTTCTTAAATTTTTTGGCATATATTGTGAATATAATGAATTAGCAAATCCACCAAAAAAAACTACACCTTGATTTATTAGACTATTTTTAACAGTTTCATAAATTTTATCTTCATTTTCTTTATTTTCCATGGAACGTTGAAAATCAATTTCATTACAATTTATATCAGTTATTGGATAATTTTTATTTAAAAGCGCTAATCTTTTTAAAACTTTTTCCCATCTACTAATATCTCCAGCTGGTCTAGATAATTCAAGATACATTGACATTCTTAGAAAATTAGGTGGAGCATATAATATACCACCAACACTAATAGCATCCTTCTTCAAAACATAAAAAATTTCTTTAGGGATATGTGTTATATCTGCTACTGGCATATAATTTACAAAAACCTTATATGTCCCATGATGTTGTCCTGATTTAGCTTCAACATCTAAAAACCCTTTTTTATAATATATATCTGCTAATTCTTTTGCATCATTTAATGCATTTTCAGAAAAAAAATCATAGTCAGGAACTTCTACTTCTTTATTATAAAATCGATCTTCTTCTGGTAAAATATTATTTATTGCTGTTCCACCATAACATATTTCCTTTTTACGTTTAATAAATTCTTCAACAATATCTATTATTTTTTGAACTTCTTCTGAATTTACTATACGTTTACCCATTTTTTCTTCTGCTTTATCGACGGCCATACGCAGAATTGCTAATTCACATTCAGCAAATGATAAATTTCTACATGTATTTTTTTCTTTTGCCATTCTTATATTACCTAATTAAAATAAATTAAGTAATATAATAATTTTAAATGTATTAAAATTATATATTTATTAAGTATTATATGGAAAATATTAAAGAACAAATTGAAATAATAACAAGTAATCCTCTTAAAAGGAGAATTAAACGTGAATTTGAAGAATTACTTTTAAATGAAATAATATATCCTGAAACCATTACAGTAAATTTTAATGAAAATTCTCAATATAATAAAAGTATATATGTAATAAGTTTTATAAAAGTTGATGATAATAAATATTATGAATTTTATATTAGTTTTGATTATCCATTTACTCCGCCTAAATTAAATATTAATTTTAAGACATATTCATATTTATATTATTTAAACATAAAATCACTTGAATTTAAAGAAAAATTACTTAAATATAAAAAATTTAGATGTTTTTGTTGTGAGACAAAATTATGTAAAAATAATTGGTCTCCAGCACATACAATGCAAATAATTTTAGATGAAGTAAAATTATATATAAGTATTTGTGAAGAAATTAGTAAACGTGTTATTATAGACGTAATTAAACGAAAATATTTAATAGAAGATATAAATATTATAGAGTGGTTATATTAAAAATTAAAAAAATTCTTAATTTCTACCATATTAGCATAAAGATTTATAAATTGACATAATTTATCAGAATCATTTTGATTATATTCAGTTTCAAGATTTTTTGTAGTTTCTTTAATATCATTATTTATATATTTAATACATATACTAAAAAACCTACGAAATAGATCTCTATTTTTTTTGTATTTTTCTGGTGAAATCATAGAATTGTTTAATACAAATATAAGCATATCTATCTCCTTTAAATTTTGTAATTGTTGAACTACTTCAATTGGTTGTTCTTTTAATAATTCTTCAAAAAAAATTCTCATTTCAGAAAGAATATTTTGTTCATTTTCATTAGTTTCATTATTTTCATTATTTTCATTAGTTTCATTATTTTCATTAGTTTCATTAGTTTCATTAGTTTCATTATTTAAATTATTATTTCTCATCATTTGAATATATTCCCAAATATCATGTGAAGTAGGTGTTACATCTTGCCATTTATTATTTAAAAATATCATTGCACTCCAAGGAGAATTATCCATATAACATTCATAATAATAATTCTTAAAAAAATCAATAATAAAATGTTCACTTGTTAAACTATTTTCATCAATTCTTTCTAAAATAAAATCAGTGATCTTTTGTATAAAATAAATTTCATATTCATCTTCTTTTATTACACCAAAATCTTGATAAAGATATGGTCTTTTATAATCAGGATTAGCTTCAGAAATTACGTAAGGAATCATAATATATAAACATTAAAATGAAATCTTTATATATTAATTTGCACTAATATTTTTATAATAGTCTGCCTTAGGATAAATAGTGTTACAACCATTACATTGACATTGTGTTGAATTAATAATAAAAAAACGTCCAGCTATATTAGGTGTATTTTTTCCTCCCTCCATACAAACAGGACAATTATAATTAACTGGTTTAATAATTTGTTGCGAAAATCTGGTTCCCATTAATAATTTGTTGCGAAAATCTGGTTCCCATTAATAATTTAAGTATTAATTTATATTTAAAGTATTTTAATTTATTTATTAATATATAGTGTTGAATTTAATTTATAAAATACAAATTAAATTAAATTAAATTAAATTAAAATTTAAAATTATAATAATCTGTAGCAGCTGTTCTAGTTGCATAAGAATACTGTGGTAATTGTGGTGTAGGTAGAGGAACTGTAACTGGTTGGTATCTTAAATCCATAGGTTTTAATGCAAATGCATAACCTGCTCTATCAAAAAATAATGTGTTTTCCATAAGGAAATTATCCACTAATTGATACCTCATAGCTACCATTTGACAACCACTAGCTCTACAAAGTAATCCACTTGGATTAGAAGGATTTGTCCCTTTATCAGGAAGAACGATTGTCATTCCACGTTTATTAAATTCGGTTAATTCATTAATATCTGGGTTATTTTTAACACCATAATAATCATACTCTCTCATAAATATTGAATTACTCGTTAAATTTACATATTCAAGCAATCCTTTATTTTCTAAAAATGCTGTATTAGTTCTGTCAATAATTAATATAACTTTATTCTTAAGTGACAATAAAGGAACATTACCTAAATTTTTACCTGCAATTTCAAAACTATAACTGGGTCCTAACATTATGTCATTATTTGATTTAAATATTTTAGCTAGATTTGAATACATAGATTGATTATTACTTTTACATCTTAAATGAATTAAAATAGGATCTGTTGGATTTGGACATGTTCCACCTGAAAATGCATAATTTCTTATTGTTTCCATTACAGTTGCAAAATTAACAGAATTAAATGTTTCTTTAATATGATAATTATCTGAAATACTAGTTGCTACAACTGGTTGATCATTAATTGAATAAACTTCAAAATCAAGACATCTTACTCCTTGTTTGATAACTGCTTTAAGTGCACAAATATCTACAAAATCATTTTTATATGAACCTCCTGAACAAGCATTTACTGCTGTTTTTATATAATAATCAAACAAATTACCAGAGCAATCTGGGTCTCCAGAAGTAATTGGTCTTAAATTTCCATTAACACTTGGATAAAGTGAATTCATATAATTACACTCGCTTACTTGAAGCTTGCTAAGATAAATCATATATCCTATGAAAATTATAAGAATAATAAATATAAATGCCATTATCATGTATGTCTGGAATTCTTCATCCATATTTTTTATAGCGCTTAAATAATCTTTTGAGTTTGATGACATTACTAATATATTATATTATTTTTAATTTTTAGAAATAATAAATAATTAAATTATATTATATTATATTATGACGAAATTAAGAATTAAAAAATAATACTATTATATAGTTAATATGCCAGGTGGATTAATGCAGCTTGTGTCTCAAGGGCAACAAAATGTAATTTTAAATAGTAACCCTTCAAAATCATTCTTTAAATGCACATATAAGAAATATACAAATTTTGGAAAACAAAATTTTCGTTTAGATTATGAGGGATCTCCAATGCTTAATTTAACAACAGAATCAACATTTACATTTAAAGTTAAAAGATATGCTGATTTACTTATGGATTGTTATATTTGTATTACTTTACCAAATATATGGAGTCCTGTTTTACCTCCACAAGAATATACTAATAATGATGGAAGTAAATTTTATTCTGATTGGGCACCATATGAGTTTCAATGGATACAAAATTTGGGTGCTCAAATTATAAGTAAAATAACAATAAATTGTGGTAATCAACAATTACAACAATATTCTGGACAATATCTTCTTTCCTCAGTTCAGAGAGATTTTAATGGAACAAAGCGTCAACTTTTTAATGAAATGATTGGAAATGTACCAGAATTAAATGATCCAGCTAATTCTGGAGCACGTGTGAATGCTTATCCTAATGCTTATTATACAACATCACCAGCTGGAGCTCAACCTTCAATTATGGGAAGAACATTATGGATTCCATTAGGTTCATGGTTTACTCTTCTCTCAACACAAGCATTTCCATTGGTAGCTCTTCAATATAATGAATTATGGATAAATGTTTCGTTTAGACCAATTAATGAATGGTTTACTATTCGTGATGTAGCCGATTATACAAATAATTATCCTGTAGTAGCACCAAATTTTAATCAATATTATATGCAATTTTATAGATTTTTACAAACTCCACCTGATGAAACATTAGGTCCCGCATCTTATACCAATACAAAAACTAATTGGTTTGCTGATATTAATTTAAATTGTACTTATTGTTTTTTATCAGATGATGAATCTACTATATTTGCAAAAAATGAACAAAAATATTTATTTAAACAAGTTTATGAAAAATCATTTCTAAATGTTACAGGACAAAATATTGTTAATTTAGATTCACTTGGTATGGTAATAAGTTGGATGTTTTATTTTCAACGAAGTGATGTGAACTTAAGAAACCAATGGTCTAATTATACAAATTGGCCATATGATTATATGCCACAAGATATTATTCCAGCTCCAACTTCTGGTGATATTCCTAATCCTGATCCTTCAGGACCACCACTTTTAGGTCCTGGTTTAAATCCAAATGGAACATTATCTGGTTTATATTTAAGTGGTGTTTATAATCCTCAAAATTTAAAATCTATATTAGTTGCTTTAGGTATCGTATTAGATGGACAATATAGAGAGAATGTTTTACCTGCTGGAGTTTATAATTTTGTTGAGAAATATTTAAGAACAAGAGGATTCGCGCCTCCTGGTTTATATTGTTATAATTTTTGTCTAGATACTGACCCATTTAAAGTTCAACCATCTGGAGCAATGAATATGAGTAGATTTACAAATGTTCAATTTGAATTTACTACTATATCACCACCAGCTGATCCTTATGCTCAAGTTTTAACTATTTGTGATCCAAATACAGGAGATATTGTTGGTATTAATAAACCAACATGGAGAATTTATGAATATAATTACAATTTATATGTTATGGAAGAGAGAGTAAATATGGTTGTATTTGTTGGTGGAAATGCAGGGTTATTATATGCTACATAAACAATAAATAAAATGGATTTAAACACGTTATGATTATTATATTATATAATGATGATAAAACTTAATATAAGATTTAATAATAAAATTATTAAACGTTCTTTTTTTAATTACAAAGATGCTTTTTTATTAGAAAATCAGCTTAGTCAAGAGGAAAAATCTATAAAAGAATTATCGTATAATTTTTCTAAAGAATTTTTATTACCAAATATAGTTTCTTCATTTAGAAATGAAAAATTTGATAAAAATATAATCAAAGAATTGGGTAAAGTTGGATTATTAGGACCAACTATTAATGGTTATGGTTGTGCAGGAGTTAATTATGTATCATATGGTTTAATAATGCGTGAAATTGAAAGAGTTGATAGTGGTTATAGAAGTTGTGCTAGTGTTCAATCATCTTTGGTAATGTATCCTATATATAAATTCGGAACACAAGAACAAAAAAATAAATTTTTACCTGAATTAGCAAAAGGTAATTTAATTGGATGTTTTGGTCTTACAGAACCAGATCATGGTAGTGATCCATCAGGAATGAAGACTAGAGCACTTTTAAACGGTGATCATTATATTTTATATGGAAGTAAAAATTGGATAACGAACTCACCAATTGCTGATGTGTTTATTGTTTGGGCAAAAGATGATAATAATGATATTAGAGGTTTTATTTTGGAAAAAGATATGGTTGGATTAACAACTCCTAAAATTGAAGGAAAATTTTCTTTGAGAGCATCTAATACAGGTATGATTTTTATGGATAATGTAATAGTCCCAAAAGAAAATATGCTTCCAAATATTAAAGGATTAAAAGGTCCTTTTATGTGTTTAAATAATGCGCGTTATGGTATAGCTTGGGGTGTTTTGGGAGCTGCTGAAGATTGTTATTTAATAGCAAGAGAATATTCACTAGAAAGAAAACAATTTAAAAAACCTTTAGCATCAAATCAATTAATTCAAATTAAATTAACAGACATGTTAACTGAAATAACATTAGGGTTACAATCTGTTTTAAGAGTAGGAAGAATGATTGATGAAGATAATTTAATATCTGAAAATATTTCTATAATAAAACGTAATAATTGTTTAAAGTCATTACAAATAGCCAGAAATGCTAGAGATATATTGGGTGGTAATGGTATATCAGATGAGTATCATATCATAAGACATATGTTAAATCTTGAAGCAGTAAATACATATGAAGGAACACAAGATATTCATGGTCTTATTATTGGTAGAGGCATTACAAGCTTAAATTCATTTTAAATATATAAAAAAATTGAATTAGATATATTAATATATAAGTTAATATATCTAAAATAATGATGAAAAGTATAATACTACATATTCGAAGTTTATTGTTTAAAACATACCATAAACCTCCTCCATTAGGACGGTGGTCTATCGAGTCTTGTCATAAAAAATTGGATTATAAAATTGATTTGGCTAATGAAGACCACTGTGGTCCTTGTGGTAAATATATTATTGAAAAAATAAATATTTCAACAATGAAAAGAAAATAATAATTTAACGTGGTGTTTGTGGTGCCCTAACATCAGCCAAGTCTAAATCGTGTGATTCTACAAATTCGGGTGGTAATTCATCATTATAATGAACAACAATAGGAATATCAAAAGAATTATTATACAATGGTATTTTTCTTCCTTCTACAATTATTTGTCTTATTTTTATTTGAGGATTATCTAATTTTTTGTTATTCCAATATAATGTAAATGGTCTCGAATTTCCGATTTGATCTTCAACAAAATCATAAATATCACTAACTTTTCCAGAAATTACTTGACTATCTTTTCCTACTCCAGTTCTTTCAAAAATTTCTGGAATTTCTTTTGTTTGTCCTAATGGTAATTTAATATATAAATGCCAATGAGGTAATCCTTCATTTGGATGGCAGCCGCTGCTGAGATTTTTTCTAATCATTCTACAATATTTTCTTAAATTTTTTTTATGTCTTTTTTTCTTTTAATATATTTTGCAAAATATATATTTTACCTACTTAAAGACGATATACTACATATTGAAGGGAATTCTTAAGTTTTCTTTAAAAAACATAAAAAACACTCCCTACATATGAAAGGTTATGAAGTAAAAATCTTTGGGAAAGTTTTTTTAACTTTTCAAAAATGGACAAAAAAAATGTCCAAAAATTGAAAGCCAAAACACTTCTTACTGACGAAAAAAAATCCTTACCATGTTGAAATTTTATCGTCACAAATTACTCTGCAAATTTTTTTTTTATTATTGTAAATTTTTTATAAAAAAACTTAAAGAAAAAAATCCTAAGATACTATATGGAGCCATTGGAGCCAAATATTGAGCAAATTGAGCAAAAAATGAGCAATGAATTTTGCTGTGTTTTTTGTAACTATAATACGTCTCGTAGGTTAAATTACGAGAGACATCTTTTAACCGATAAACATAAAAAAAAGGCCTTGGAGCCGAAAATCTACTCAATGGAGACAAATATTGAGCAAAATGAGCAAAATGAGCAAAAAAATGGTTTTAAATGCATATGTGGTAACATATATATTTACAGTAGAGGTCTTTCAAAGCATAAGAAAAAATGTAGTTATCAATTTGAAAAAAATAATACCTACAAGAATGAAGGAGAATTAAAATCATTAACTAATCTTGTATTAGAAGTTGTAAAACAAAATAAAGAATTAGTAACTTTAAATACAGAATTAACTGTTAAAACAACAGAAGCATATAAACAAAACCAAGAGCTTACTAATAAGATCGTTGAAATGTGTGGAAATACAACAAATAATACACTAATTAATAATCATTCAAATAATAATAATAAAACTTTTAATCTGAATATGTTTTTAAATGAGACATGTAAAGATGCAATGAATATAAATGATTTTGTTGACTCTCTACAACTTCAATTGTCTGATTTAGAAGAAGTTGGTAAGCTTGGATTTGTAGAAGGAATTTCAAATATAATTGTAAAAAATCTTAAAGCAATGGATATTCATAAACGTCCTGTTCATTGTGCTGATAAAAAACGTGAAATTATTTATATAAAAGATGATGATAAATGGGAAAAAGAAAATGAACAAAAAATTAGACTTCGTAAGGCAATAAAAGGAATAGCATTTAAAAATGAAAAACTTTTACCAAAATATAAAGAACTACATCCAGGTTGTAATTATAGTGATTCAAAATATTCAGATCAATATAGTAAATTAGTTATTGAAGCAATGGGTGGTTCAGGTAATAATGATATAGAAAAACAAGACAAAATAATAAGAAATATAGCTAAAGAAGTAATAATTAATAAATCTTAATAATTAGATGGTAACGGACCATCTGTTATAAACTCACCAGTTAAAGTATAACTGGGTGGATAATTTGGCATAAATTGTAAATTGTTTGGTTTATAACGTTTATTAAATAATGCCTGACTTTCATTAAAAGATTCACCCCATGTATCAACACCAAAATTTGGTTGTGGTGGCTGTGCATACATATCATCTGTAATTATTTTTTCTTGTGTTCCATAACCAGTTGTTAAAGGAGAATAAGTAGGAGTTACACCAACTGTCAATTTTCCTGCATCATCATTTCCTGGTATACAATCAGGTGTCTTAGATAATGGTGGTGAATATGGTTGACAACCTGGACAATCAATATCAGCAAAACACTGCTGTCCTGTAATAGCACATCTAGCAGTAGGACCACAAAAATTCTTACAACTATATGTAGTATTTAAGGGTAAATTAACAGTGTGACTAGTTTCAGGACCAGTACTCTCTCTAATAGGACCATTTGTAAAACATTCAATAATATATTTTTCGGCAGCTAAATAATCAATCATATTAAAAATTATATATAATAAAATAAATGTGATAATAGCAAAAAATAAAGTGTAATATTGTGCTATAGTTAAATTCATATAATAAATTGATATTAAATTTTACTAATTATTTTATATAGATTTAATATAAGTAATGTCAGATACAAGCACTATAGATCAAAAAAAAACTGAAGAAAGTTCTAGTTCAACATCTAGCTTTACATCAAATATTATGGGATTTATGACTTCATTAATATCTATAATAGTTATTATTTTACTGTATTTTTCCAGTAGTGCATTAATATTATTTGTATGTAAATTAGCACAATCAAATATATTACCAACTGAATCTAATTGTTCTCCTTATACAGATTCTAAACCAAATATAGAAAAAATACAAACAAATATTTTTACAACATTTACTGATCCTGAAATGTCGATGAAATTAGAAATTCCATATGATACTAAAAATCAAAAAAATCAAGTTATTGATATGTTTAAGAATTATAAAGATAAACCATCATCTAACTTTTTAGCAAATTATTTTATTTCAATTATAGAATCATTACTACAATTTGATTACTCTGTTATAAATACTACTATGAATTTTTTAAATGGTATGCCAGAAGCTGTCATTATTGGATTAGGGCCAATAATAGTTGGGTTTTTATTTGCTTTTGGTGTTTTAATAAATAGTTTATATTTTATTTATTTATGGTTTGCAAATATGTATTGGTTCTTTAAAACAAATGCAAATATTTCAGGTGAAGGAAATCCGAAATGGGAAGATGTAACATTAATTAGTCCAATTGATTGGGGATTAGGAGTTGGATTAGTAATATTATTTATAATATTATTTTTCTTTGCATTTCCTTTATTATCATTTATTCCATTTGTTATAATATTTTATACATTATTTTCATGTTTATTTTATAAAGGAGTATTAAATGGTAAATCAATATCGTCATTTTCATTAATTAAAGAAGTATTAAAATACTATAAAATATCAATTGTAACTATAATTAGTATATTTGTTGTTTTATTAGCTTTTTCAAAGTTAGGAACTATTCCAGGAATATTTTCAATAATTACTGTAGCATTAATATATTGGAATTTTATTTCAATAGATATTTTTAAACCTATAACCGAGACAAATTTATCACCAGCAACAAGTTATGAACAAGCAAAAAAAACATGTATATTAAAAGATAGTTTAAAGAAACATGGATTTTTATATAATTTACTTTTAGGTCAAAAAGGAGGAAATATAACAAAAGAATTAAAAAAAATTAGTAAAAATTTATCAAGCAAATAATTTTAATTTAATATTACTTAAATAATAGTTATTTAAATAATAAAATGGGAAAAAAAAATAAAGATAAAGAAAAGTTGCCAAAAAAACCTATGGTTAGTGTATGTACTCCAACATTTAATAGGAGACCCTTTATACCGATTATTATAAAATGTTTTGAAAATCAAACTTATCCAAGAGATAAAATGGAATGGATTATTGTAGATGATGGAACTGATAAAATAGAAGATCTAGTAGCACATTTACCTTATGTTAAATACTTTAAATATGATGAAAAAATGACACTTGGAAAAAAAAGAAATATAACAAATGAAAAAGCAACTGGTGATATAATTGTTTATATGGATGATGATGATTATTATCCACCCGAAAGAGTAAGTCATGCTGTAGAAACTTTAAGAAATAATCCAAAAGCTTTATGTGCTGGATCAAGTGCTATGTTTATTCATTTTAAACATATTAATAAAATGCTTCAATTTGGACCATATGGTGACAAACATTCAACTGCCGCAACATTTGCCTTTAGACGTGAATTATTAAATAAAACAAAATTTGATGAGGCATCTTCAATTTCTGAAGAGAAAAACTTTTTAAAAAATTATACAATTCCTTTTGCACAATTGGAATCAAAAAAATCAATATTGGTATTTTCTCATAATCATAATTCTTTCGATAAAAAAGAATTATTAAAGCAAATACCAAACCCAAATGTTCATGAAACAGCTTTAAATCCATATGATTTGATAAAAGAACCAGATATCCTTAAATTTTTTATGGAAGATATTGATGAATTACTTAATAATTATGAACCAGGTAAAACATATAATAAACCAGATGTTACTAAACAACTTAATGAAATAAAAGAAAACAGAGAACAGATTATGAAAGAACATATTGAAAAACAAATGGAATATCAAAATACTATAAATAAAATAAATATGTTAATGAATCCACAAGTTATGCAAGAAAAAATTAATGAACAAACATTGATAATACAACAATTAATATTTGAAAATAATCAGTTAAAAGATCAAGTAAATTATTTAAATAATAAAATAAAAGATTTAATAAATTCAAAAATTCTAACACTTAAACAAGATAATAATAATAATAATAATAATAATAATATTGTTTATTAAATTATTTAATATAAACATAAAAATACATCTTAATAATAAGATTATGGCAATAAATATTTATTAAAATAATTTAAAGAATATACATTATATAGATATATAATATAGAATGTATCAAGACGAAGATTACAATCCAGTAGACCAAAATGATTATGATAATACCTTGACAAATGAACAAATTTTGGAACAATCAAAAAAAATGGACAAAGGATATAATTCCATTTATAGAAAGATTCAAAAAAAGGATGGAACAATGAAGAATAAAAAGATTGATATTTATACTTCTAGTGGTACAGGTAGTCATATTCGGGATGCTGAGACTGGTCAGTATTATCCAAATTTTGTTGGATCAAAAGATGAAGATTTGTTTTTTAAAGTTGGTTTATCAACTGGCGAATGTAAAAGTGCAAATGGATCAAATACGTTATTTTTTCTTTCGCCTCAACATTATGCAGATCATTTACATGTTACAATTAATAATGATATGGTATCCAACTGGGAATCTAAGCGTGACGCAAGATTAGCTGAAATAAAAAGAGAAAAGTCTAAATTTTCAGTTGAAGTTGTATAATAGTATTAAATTATAGTATTAAATTATAATATAAATATATTTATAATAATATATTTATATTATGGACATTTTAAATAATATTGAGTGGTTTATTGGATCTCAACCAAAAACAGCTATAAATAAATTTACCAAAAAAAATATCACACAAAAAGAGTTTGATACAATTGTATTTGATAACTCGATTAAAGGGAGTATTAAATTTTCACTTCCATTAAATAATAACTTATTATTTTTTGAAACAAGAAAGTTATTGAGACCTATAAATGTAAAACAAATATTAAATCTTATATATAAATTTTACAAGGAACCTATTAAAAATGAAAATATAGATAAAGCATTTGAAGAAATGGAAGAATGGAAAGAAGATGTACTTTTTTATTATAAAGATGATATTTCACAGCTTAAAAAATACGACGTATTTACAGATACATGCACACCAGATTTTTGCGGACTTGAATTTAATAGTGAATCTGAAGAATATATAGTTCTTATAGGTCCTGAATAAATATATTATAAAATAAAAAATTTAAATAATTATATATAACATTTCAAATATATATTTTGTTGTATATTTTTTGTTTAGTTTTAATAAATCTTCTCCAAAAAGCATATCATATACACCCATTAATGCTCCAAGTTCTGTTGTAATCATATTATAACCTAATAATGCAGTCATATCTTTTCTGTAATAAACAAATATAGAAAAATCTATATTTGTTTCAAAAAAATCCTTAACATTATATGTTTTTTCATCATTATAATCTTTAATTATTAATATATCTTCAAATACTTTAAGTAAATCAAGCGAAGATGTAGTTAATCTATCAGCTAATTTTATAAGTCTATTATTTTCAGAAAAGTCTTTTTTATTTTTCTCATCAATCTTAATTAAAATATCGATAAGTTGTTTAACTAAATTATGAAGTCTTATCATAATTAAGAGTTTTGCTTGTTTATTTGTATATCCTCTTTGCATTATATAAAAGGTTCCAGAAAATGTAAGTTGATTAGCTTCATTAGCAGTCATAACTTTTTGAAATTCTAATTCAATATCTGATCCACTAGTTTCATAAAAAAGTTCATCGTCATAACTAAAAAAACTCATAGTAGTATCGTTATAAATGAAGTTATACTGATTCACAGTTAATTAATGAACATTTTTCATATACTTATATTACAATTAATATTTCAAGATTTCATGATGAAGAGTTGAAGATTTCATGATTTACGAATCATGATGAAGCGTAATATTTCAGGATTTCATGATACTTTATAAGTATATCAATATCATTCATTATTTTACTCCTGCGGTGGAGCATATCTTACATTCAGTTTTATAATCAACAATGAGTTTTAATTTCAATAAATTACCTAATTTTAGACCCATAGTACTTAATTCATGCTTTTTGACTTTTAATGATGCAAGAAAAATTATAAACGAAAAACGAAAATTTATTGATTGGTATATACGTCTCGACATTATCATCTATATGGATGACTACGATTTAATTGATGGTGACACGTATGAAAATTTACTTAATGAAATACAAGAAGCAAAAGATACAATTCAAAATTTAGAAGATCAACTTAGATGCTGGAATTTATGCAAATAATTATATATATATATTTTATTTTTTTGTAATTAAATTAACATTCTTCACATTCATCACAATCATCTTCTTCAATTTCTTTATCAGCAGTTCCACTTGCATTTTCTTTTATATATTTTTCAATATAACGATATATACGATTAATGTCTAATTTACCAATTTCATAATTGTCAAGTAAATTAATAATTTCAGAATTTTCGTAATTATTGTTAAGTTCAGTAAAAAATCCAAATAAATCTTTTTTGTCCATTCCAAGTTTTTGACATAATTTTTGAATAAAAAGAGAATTATTATATTCTGTAGAATATTTTGTTAATACCTTTGTGAATCTAACTTCTGAAGGTTCATATTTATTTTTTTTTTTTAAAGTTTCATGAAATGATTTATTATTTTTAAATGTCTTAATTAAAGAACTCATTTCATTAAACTGCCAAATTTGTTTTTGAAATGTTATTCTATCGATATAGTCAGCAAAACAAATATTATCAAGCTGTTTAATATAAAATGGTATTGATTGTTTTTTATCAAGTTTTTCAATAACATCAATAATATTTTCATGCCATAAAAGTCCTACACTTGTTCTATCAGTTTCATTCATAATATTATTATGTTCATTAATTGGAAAATACTCATTTATCAATTTATTCGTAATTTTTTTTGTATCATCATTATAAGATTTAATTTGAAATATATTTTCAATAATTTCACATGTAAAAAGTTCAGATTTGTTTTTATATAAATTATACATACTATTAAGTTTCCTTAAATCACCTTGAACATAAATTACAAGTTTATTTTTAATTTCATTAGTAACATTAACTAATAATTTATTAATAATATTAAACATTTGTAATTGATTAGGAGTTTTAAGTTCAACAGTATTACATACTTTCATAAGCTCTTTAATTTTTTTGTCTACTTTATAATTGCCGATACATATAATTGGATTCATAGTTACTTCTTCAAGTTTTTGTTTTTTAGTTTTTTTAGGTCTAATAAGTTTAATTAAAGAATTAATACCACCTTTATCTCCATTATTCATTCCATCAATTTCATCCATAATTATAGCAATTTTTTTAACCTTTTTATTAAATAAACTCATAATATTTTTATCAGACATATTATGTTTAGTAATATCTTCAATAACAGATGTATTTCTAATATCACCTGCATCATATTTAATAATATCATAATCAAGTTCTTTTAAAATATTAGTAACAAATGAAGTTTTTCCAGTACCAGGATCTCCATAAACATAAATACCTTTTTTAAATAATAAATTGTTTTTATTAAATTCAAAATCTTTAAGAATATTTTTGATTTCGCGTTCTTTCTCTTCTCTATTAAGAATTTTATTTATATTTAATTGGTCCATTTTATATATTTAACAACATTCTTTTTATGTATATTTTTACACAAATCACGTTTTGATAAATAGCCAACTAATAATTCCCTGCATCGTTCAGAATTATTTTCAATACAAAAATACATAATAAAATAAATATAATTATTAAAAATCATATTCTTGAATCTATATTGTTTATGGTTAATCCATTTATCGATATTCTCTATAAGTATTTTTTCAAAAACATAATAATTATCTCTTCTAATCATATCTCTAACAAAATTTTCATATAAATTTATATGTTTTTTAATAGTATAGTGATATAAATTATAATATAATCTATTAACAAATACTAATTTGTGGTGAGGAATATACTCTTTAATTAATCTTATTATTTCATTAGGTAAATTTGATAATTTTTTTACATTCATTATATATATAATTAGTAAATTATATCTATAATGTTTTATTTAATTATTTTCAAAAAAAATCATTATGAAGTTTGACAAGGATTATTAACACCATAAGTAATGCCATCCCAAGATATACCACATTTCTTAGCCCAATTATATTTAGAGCAACTAGGATTATTGCTTGTAAATGCACTAGTATTAAAATTCATAATCAAATGTTTTTGTCCACTTTGAGGAGGACATGTTCCTAAATTTTTAATATTAGTACAAGTAGTATTATTTCCAGAACCATCTACTAACCAATAATCAGGACATTCAGGAGTCATGGGTGGCCATTGTTGATCTTTGGCATATGTTAATGAAATACCTATTAATACTAAAGCAATAATTAATATAATTATAGCAACAAAAAGAATAAATTTTTGAAAACCTTCCATATAAATTAAATAAATATAATTTTTTCTATTTACTTATTTTATATAAATGGATAAAGTAAATAATGGACGAATAAATATAAAATCACCTAATACTTCAGCATTATTTGAGATGTATGATAAAATACCTGCAAATCAATGTGTAACATTTAGGAATGCTACAGAAGGAATATGGAATAATACTCCTTTATCTCAAGCATTTTTCTCTCAACAAAATATTCAAATAATACAAAATGGTATAAGAGCTGGTGTATATCAAAGATCAAATGGTCAGTATATAATTAGTCCCCAAGATTGTGATTCATTAAAAATTATAATGAGAAGTGTATTTTTACAGCATTCAACAAATCAACCATTTAATATTCAACAACAAATAACAGAATTAAATAAAATAGTATTAAATTACTGCATACAACAAGTATATAGTGAAGCTCAAGGTTATATGAAATATGTAGATGATGTAAGTACACTTGTAGTTCCTATAGCTCATCCAGTTCAAGCTAGTAATACGGATAGACAATTAGAATTTAAGTCATGGTTTTAATCTTCACATGGATTGCATTCTTTACATGTAGAACTATTTATACAAGTTGAACAATACCAATTTTTACATTCGTAACAAGGCCATCCGTTACTCCCTCTATTTACATCTCTTCTACATCTACTACATTCCCCATAACAACCACAATTTATGTTATCATTATTACGACATTTTTTACACATAATTACACAACAATCACAACATACAGTTTCAATACATTTATCACAACCATTAGTTTTACAATTAAAACATTTTAGGTCACCTTTTTCTGTATTAGTCCCTCAACAATTTTTACATTTTACTTTTCTTAACATTTATAATTATAAATGATAAATATTTAAATATTATTTAACTAATATTTAAATACTTAACATAAATTCAATAATGGATGATAAAATTGTTCTAATATGTGCTACAGGTCGTTCAGGATCAACTACAATGCAGAGACTTTTAAATACTATTCCAAATTCCAATATATGTGGAGAGAATTATGCTGCTATTAATTCACTATTGGAGTTTTATAGAAAAATAAAAAAAACAACAACTGACCAAGTTCCAGGTAACATAACACCATTTACTTATGAATATCTAATAAATAAAAATGTTAAGCCATCATGGTATAATTCATATAAAATTGAACAAATAATTTATATGATTAAAGTTATGATAATTAATATGTTTAAAAATTCAGATTCTACAAATTTATGGGGCTTTAAAGAGATAAGATATGATTCTGGTAATATAAATTACATAAAAGATTTCAAAGAATTATTCCCACAAACAAAAGTAATAATTCAAATTAGAGAGAATATTGATAATCAAACAAAGAGTGGATGGTTTAAAGGAGATAAAAATGCAAAGAATTTTTTAATAAAAACAAATAAAGAGTTAGTTAATTTTGCATTAGCAAATAAAGATTGGTGCTATTTAACAAGTTTTGAACGTATGTTTGACAGAACAAATTTAAAGAACATATTTTTATTTATTGGGTGTGGAGAGAATTATCATGAAAATAAAATAACAAAAATCTTAAATAATAATATAAAGGATTAATATAAAATTTTCTCTCTAATTATAGAAAACAAAAGTCAAATGACATGAGAAAAAAGAGTTGATAATCAATTTGATTGATGTTTTAAGACAATCATAAAGAAGTGTCATGTCTTCAAATTAAGTATTTGAATATACATTAAATAATATATATATTCAAAATTCTTTATGTAAAATTTATTTTTATTTTTATTTTTTATATTTTACTTTTATTTAATCATCTTCAACAATCAAGTTTTGCTTCTTTACTACTTTCTTTGTTGTTTTTGCAACTACTTTCTTTTTTGGTTTTGAATCATCACCATTCATTGTTCTAATTCTTTCTTCTCTATATTCCAAATATTGATCTTTTAATGTTTCTAATTCATTAAACCACATTTTATTAATTGTTGTATTCTTAATTTCTTCTAATTCAATTTCTTTATTTCCTTTATCCTTCAATAATTTTTCCACATTTTCTTCTGTTACTGAATCCATTGGCATTTTAACAAGATATTTAAAATCTCCATCATCATCAACTTTATTATATCCCTTGTTTTCTAACATTTCAACTACTTGTTCTTTCTTTTTCTTACGCAAATCAATTGTTCCATCTAAATTTTCTTTGATATATTTAGCTTTATTGGTTAATAGCATTAACTCACGTTCTAAACTTTCAATCATAAATTCTTTTCTAGTTTGATACATTTTAAGTCTTACATCATAATAAGAGTCGATAATATCTGAAACTTTATCATATTTTTGTAAAGTATCATTCGCATCAAATAAATGCATATTAGTTGTTGTATTAGTAGTATAAAGTTTCAATAATTTTTCAAGACCATTGCATCTATGATCTCCTTTAATTTTTTCTAATTCTTCAAGTTTCCCCTTTACAAATGTAATAGTAAAATCAACATTTGTATCTCTACTCATATCTTCATAATCTTTAATAATTGCAGGAATCTTATTTTTATCTTTATCTTCACCTGGACTAATCCAATGTTCAAGTAATTCTTTAAAATCTTCAGTCCAATATCCAACAGGTAATTCAGTAACTCTAATTTTATCAATACCAATTTTTTCATAGATTCCTTTGATCAAGAATTTATCATCTGGTAGCTTAGTAATTTGACCTTTAAATCCTTCATAATAAGGAATGAAATCAATATCATCTTCAATATATCTTAATTTATTTTGTAAATATTCAATAATTTGTAATGGATTATAACACATGATATCTGTACTAAAACCAGTACCAATACCTTTAGAACCATTAATAAGAATCATAGGAATAATTGGAGCATAATAAATAGGTTCAACAGACAATCCATCATCATTTAAATATTCAAGAATATTATCATCACTTTGTTGAAAGATTGTTCTTGTAAGTTTATTCAATTGTGTAAAGATATATCTTTCAGAAGCACTATCTTTTCCACCTTGTAATCTAGTACCAAATTGTCCATTAGGCATAAACAAATTAATATTATTAGAACCGACAAAGTTTTGCGCCATTCCAACAATAGCACCATTTAAACTAACTTCACCGTGATGATAACCAGATTCTTTAGAAACAATTCCTGAAAATTGAGCAACCTTAATTTCTTTACTAATATTTATTTTAAATCCTGCAAATATAATTTTTCTTTGTGAAATCTTAAGACCATCCATCAAGTTAGGAATATTTCTATCACAATCGTATTTAGAGAAATGAATTAATTCACGATTTACAAATTCTTCGTAAGATACATTTTTTTTACTTGTATCAAGATACGCATCTCTATCATAAAATTTCAACCAATCTTTTCTATCATCAGACCTTTTCTTATTAAATACCATATCAATTGCATCATCAGATTCCTTACCACTAAATTGAAATTCCACAATTTTTCTATTTTCAAAATATTCTCTAAATTCCTTACCAGTACTAGTTCCTAAACCTTTATAATATTTAATATTCCAACCCTTAACATCGTTATGTTCTTTCCATTCTTCAAATTCACCATCATTATAGAAATTTAATTCATTACTTCCTTTTTTTGCTTTCAAGATTGGAGTATTCATAAATCCAATAAATCCAGGAATTTGTGAAAGTGTAGGCCATTCACATGATAATAAATTAATACCAAGACCTTTAATATGACTACCGTCTAAATCTTGATCAGTCATAAATAAAACCTTACCATATCTTAGATTTTTATTTACATCTTCTAAATTCAAATATTTTTTACCAGTTACAAGTCCAAGAATTTGTTTAATTTCTGTGATTTCTTTATTATCAGAAATTTTCTTTAATGGCTCACCACGAACATTTAGTAGTTTACCTTTTAAAGGATAAACACCAACAATATTACGATCTTCAGATGATAATCCTGAAAGAATACCTGCCTTAGCTGAATCTCCCTCACACAAAATTAACATACAATCTTTTGATTTTTCTGTTCCAGCCCAGTTAGCATCAGTTAGCTTTGGAATACCTCTAACAGATTTTGTCTTAGTTCCATCAGTTTTCTTAGCAGCTTTAGTTTCTTTTACTTCTGTTAATTGTAAAGCAGCATCCATTACACCCATTTTTGCTACTTTTTCAATAAATTTATCACTAACTTCACATTTAGAACCGAATTTAGATGAAGGAGTATTCATATAATCCTTAGTTTGACTATCAAATGCAGGATTTTCAATATCACATCTTAAGAACAAAATTAATTGTTCTTTAATAGTATTAGGATTAACTTTTGTTTTCTTTTTCTTTTCAATAAAATCAACTAATTTTCTAATGATTTGATTTAAAATATACTCAACATGCTTTCCGCCTTTAGAAGTATGAATACCATTAACAAATGATACTTGAACAAATTCATCAGCTGGTGTAAGAGCAACAGCATATTCCCAACGTTCTCCATTATCTTCATAAACTCTTGGTGCAGTTGATTTATCACCAATATACATGCTAATATATTGTTCAAAATTTTTAACAGGAATTAATAGATCATTATATTTTACCTTAATATTTTTATCAGTAATAGCACCAATATCATAAACGCGTTTTTTTAGAAGTGATATCATATCTGGTGTCAATCCTGAAATTCCAAGTCTAGTAAAATCAGGTCTAAAAGTAATTTTAGTATATGGTTTATTTTTACACTTGATAATTGTAGGTTTGCAAATTTCATCTAAGTTATTTTTATATTCCTGAATATATTTTAATCCACGAATATGATCAACAGTTTCAATTCGACCATAACTAGACCAAATCAAAACAAGCTTAAAACCAAACCCATTCTTACCTCCAACAATTTTCTTTTCTTCCTTATTATAATTAGTTGAAGTTCTTAAATGTCCGAATACAAGTTCAGGAATCCAAACGCTATCTTTTTGAGCAACATCAATACCATTTCCATCATTAACCATTGTAATTGAACCATCAGCTTCAATACTAATGTCAATATGTGTGACAGGTAAAGCATTTTCAACATTGCTATCAACTTTGGTCTTCATTCTTACAACATGATCGCGACAATTAACAATACCTTCATCAAATAACTTAAATAACCCAGGAATATAATTAATATTTTTTTCAACAATTTTATAAGGCAAAGCAGACTGCTTATCACTATCTTCGCTCATAATCCACATATCAGCATCAATACTTTCAACAGAACCAATATATGTATCTGGATTATCCAAGATATGCTGTTTATCAGTCTTCTGTTGAACATCAAAGAATAAATCAGTATTAGCGTCGTTAGCACTCATTGTTATATAACTATGTAATTTTATTTTTAACTTAATTTTAAAAATCAATTTTTATTTAAAATATAATCAAATTAAATATTAATGTACTCATATGGACATTTTAGACCAGGTGGTAGTCGAACAACATTACGTATGATAAATTATGTTGCAGAATATAATGCTGTATATGGATCTGTAGGAGAAATTAATACTTGTTATTGTATTCCAAATAGATATGATAAAAATACACCAGGATCAGATTCATCATCAGCAAAAGTTTCAAATGCTACTAGAATAGCTCAAATAATTTCCAGTAAAAAAGGGGGTAAAACACAATATGGTAATTTTTATTTAGGACAACCATTAAATGTAAACTATTTAGGTAGAATAGAAGGAATGCCAGGTGGAAGTGGAAAACCACCTTCAAATTGATTTAATTGCGTATTTAATTAAATAAAAAAAATAAATTTTTTCTCATTTAACTTTATAATGCAAACTGTAGGAACTCGCGCTCAAGTATGGCATGGAACTGCTAAAAAAACTCCAGGTGGTCTCACTAAAAATAATTTAATGAAGAACAAACATGGTCGCATTGTATCTAGAAGAAAGCATGATTCTGGAAAGAAAAGTATTAAACATCTTAAGAAACTTGGTTATATTGCTAAGAAAGGTCAATTCAAGTTATTTCACAAAGGACATAAGAGTAGAAAGATGAGAGGTGGTGTTGGTAGTCCAATGGGTTCTGGTGAACAATTAGGTTCTCCTCTTGATAGAGCTTTAATTGCTTCAGGTGGAAGACGTAAAAGCCGTAAAATGAGAGGTGGGATGGCTATTGGTGGACCATTATCTCCTCATTCTTATGATGGTGAAGGTGTTGGAACCTCTGGTGTTGATCTTCAATTTGTTGCAGGTAATGCAGGCTAAATAGTTAAAGTTTAAATTAACAAATTTTATTTAAATTTCAATTTAAATAAAATTTAATAATAATTTTATGAAATATCCAGGTATAATATTTTTTAGATTAGAAAAATATATAAGTATTGATAAGTTTTTAAATGATAAAAGAGATCAATTAATATGTAATATTAAAATTATATCAGATCCATTAGATTTAAATAATTTATTTGATCCAAATTTTTCTATATTAGTTACATTTGGAGAGATAGATGAATATATAAATATAGTAATAATTCCATCAAGATTTAATAAACGTTGGATACATTTAAATAATTTTCCTGAGATTAATGATTTTAATAAATCAGTAAACTATTGTTATATTCATAATGTAATGAATGTAAATAATAATAAAATTTCTTTTTCAATATTCACAACATGTTATAAGTCATACGATAAAATTAAAAGAGCATATGAAAGTTTAAAAAAACAAACTTTTCTTGATTGGGAATGGGTTATTTTAGATGATAGTCCAGAAGAAGAACATTTTAAATATCTAACAAATTTTTTTAATACTAATAATGATAATAGAGTAAGACTTTATAAAAGATCAAAAAATAGTGGCAGCATAGGTAATGTTAAAAATGAAGTTGTATTACTTTGTAGAGGTAAATATGTTTTAGAAATGGATCATGATGATGAATTAACATCATATTGTATTGAAAAAGTATATAATGCATTTGAAACAGATATAAATGTTGGATTTGTTTATATGAATTATTCAAATATTTATGAAAATGGTAATAATTTTAAATATTCAGATTGGTTTTCATTAGGTTATGCAGGATATTATTGTGAAAAAATAAATGGTAAATGGTTATTTATCTCTAGTAGTCCTAATATTAATAATGTTACAATATCAAATATAGTTGCCATACCAAATCATCCGAGAGTTTGGAGAAAAGATTTTTTAATTTCGATTGGAAATTATAGTGAATTATTACCAATAAGTGATGATTATGAAGTTTTTTTAAGAACAGTTATGTCAAAAACAAAAATAATTAAAATTAATGAATTAGGTTATATTCAATATATGAATGATAATAATAATAATTTTTCACTTATCAGAAATTCAGAAATAAATAGACTTTGTATAGATTATATTTATCCTATGTATGTTTCAAAAGGTATAAATGAAAAAATTAAAGAATTAAATGCATTTGAAGATTTTGAATATTCACAAATTTGGAAAAGAAATAATTATATTCCAAAATATTATAATAAAGTTTTTGGTAAGGAAAAACAAATTGTATATATAGGTTTTGAAACATTACTTCAAAAAATACATACAATTAAGAGAGATAATAATATTGATTATATTATTTTAGATAATAATTTACCAATAGAAGTCTTAAATAATATTTTAGACAATTATAAGTTAGATTTTTTCAAGTCATATTCTTTAACAGATATTAATGAAGAACAATTAGTGAATTATTTTAAACTTTTGCTAGCAAATGATAATAACAATTATGAGATCATATATAGAGAAACTATTGATATAAAACCCATTAAAAAAATTAATATTAATTATAATATTTATAAAGAGAATAATTTTAAAATAACTATAATAACTCCAAGTATAAGACCAGAAAATTTGTTAAAAATAGTGAATTATATAAACTTTGATTATATTGCAAAGTGGATAATTGTATACGACTCATCAAAGATCAAAGAAAACCCATTATTATTTTCAAATAATAATAAGATAATTGAACTTATGTATGAAGATAAAAATAGTATAAGTGGAAATGCACAAAGAAATTATGCGTTAGATTTTATTCAAAATCATGAGGAGACATATGTATATTTTTTAGATGACGATTCAAAACTAATAGATGATATATATAAACTTTTTAATATTTTAGAAAGTGAAAAAGTGTATACGTTTAGTCAAGAGAGAAAACCAGATATATTTCCATATCTTGATATATTAAAAGGAGATATTCCAGAAGTATATTTGATAGATACATCACAAATATTGATATCATCAAAATTAATAAATAAAAATAGATGGGAAATATCAAAATATAATGCAGATGGTTTTTTTATAAGAAATTGCATTAAAGAAAATAAAAATTCATGGTTATTTGTTGATAATATTTTATCAATTTATAACAATATATAAATTATATAATAAGTTATGATATAATTCCTTATTATATAATATTATTTATAATGTATTAATTAGAAATCCATTCTATTTTAATAAATTTATCATATACAATAAATTCAGTAAATTTAAAATATAAATATTTCTCAAAATAACGTTTACTTATTATAAATTTTAATGAATTAACAGTACAATAATTTTGATAATAATTATATAAATCATCAAAGCTGATAAGCGTTAATTTATGGTTTTTAGAAAGTTCATCTTTAATATATGGAATAGAATTTTCAATATCATTTGATTTATTCCAAATTGTTGAAATAACATTCAACACATATTTATCTTCTACAATTTCAGCAATAAAAAAATGTTTAAGAACTTTAATAATATTTTCTTCAGACAGAACATTTTTACTTTTAGACCATTGTTTAAATAATGAACTAATTTCATCTATTTCAAGTTCATTTTCAAAGTCAGGACATGTAGAATTAGTAATAGTTGTATTCCAGAATTGAATAAAATCTTTATAAACAGGTAAATATTTACTAGTAATACCGATGAATGAATCTGAATCTTCATGAAATTGAAATTTATTTTTTAAATAACCCTTAAGAATATTTGAAAAAATAACATTTGGTAAATTATTATTAGAGAGAAATTGTTTCCAAATAAAATGTAAATTTTTCCATTCGATCTTAAAATCATCAGAAGTTTTTTCAATATAATTATCAATAAATTTATCGACTAAACCATCCTGTGTAGTATTTTTTAATGTATAAACATAATTCGTAAGATCTTCATCTGATCTAGTATTAATAAAATTATCAGAATTTTGATGCCTATTGGAATAATGTGCAGCTACACATAATAGATTTAATCCGATTTTTTTAAGTAAATCTCTCCAATATTCATTTGAAAAATTCTCATTGATTTTAATTAACCTACAATTATTGAACGAATGATTCTCATGATACTTAGTGACAAATTTAAAGGCAATGTTTCCATTACCAATAGATGACATAGCAACAGAGTCTAGTTCATCTAAAAATTGTCGCATTTTAGGACTAACAATAAATGTGATATCTGAATTTTTTTTAAGAATATTATCGCCTATTATAGTTAGAAAATATTTGGCAGTATTTTTAGATAAGAAAAATGTCGGATATAATGCATTTAAAATATTTTGAATAGTATCTGTTTCTGGTGTAGATGTAAATAAATTTCTTTCTTTAATTTGTTTAATAATGTTAGCTTTAGTTTTATGTTTCCATTGTAAAAGTATTCTATCTTTGGAAATAGTAGAGAGAAGTTTATGAATAATTTCATCTTCTTTTACAATAAAATAATCCTTACCATTATATTCATAATAAAAGCTATTATTAGATAAATAATAATAATTATTTTTACTAAGAAAAACTTGGATAAAAATTTGCTGTTCTTCTGAGAGATATGTGTTAAGATTTTGTCTTTTTTCATGATTTTTAGATTCATTTTGAAGTGTATTAGGTAAATAAACATGTACATGATTATAAATTCTTTGCAACATATAATCGTTATCTTTATATTTTTCATAGAGTTTTTCAACTGTACTTAGACAATCAGTTCGTTTAGGTTCTGACATTGTAATTAGTAATTAAATTGTTTTTAATATACTTTAAATTAATAACAATTTAAATAAAATATAACTATTTAATAAATTAATTTCTATAATAAAAATTAATAAACTTATATTGGTATAGTATATGAAAATTAATTTAAGATATTTACCAAAACGTCTAACACGTAAAGATAGAAAAAGTCAATCTAAAGAGCTTATGAAATCTCGTGATCTTTATAAAAGAGGTATATATCATTCAAGACCAAAAGTAAAATCTTTTAAATCAAAAAAATCTCACTTCATTAGTGAAGCAGAAAAATTATATCACGTAAATAAAATTGGTGCTACAGATGAATTAGCTAAAGCTACAAGATGTAAAAAGGAAGCTTTAGCAAAAATAATAAATAAAGGTGCTGGAGCATATTATTCATCTGGATCAAGACCAAATCAAACTGCTCAATCATGGGGTATTGCACGTTTAGCAAGTGCAATTACATCGGGTAAAGCCGCAGCTGTAGATTATAATATTTTAGAAAATGGCTGTAAACCAAATTCAAAGGCATTAACTTTAGCAAAAAGAGCTAGAGCAAAGCATGGACATGGAACAAGAAAAGTCCCAAAAGTTAAAATATAATTAAATATTTAATTGCGTTAAATATTTAAACACATAAGTATTTAAAGATTTTAAATATAAATTTACTATAATGACCACATTTTCAAATAAGAACCAAGTTACTGCATCCACTGAAGGAAATGTTTTAACAATTAAAACAGTACAAATTGCTCCATTTAGAACATTAATGACAGCATTAAAAGATATTTTATTAGAAACAAATATTACATTTGAACCAGATGGAATGAGAATTATTAATATGGATAAATCTCATACTATTTTAGTTCATTTATTTTTAGCTGCCAATAACTTTGAATTTTATGAATGTAAAAAAGATAAAATAATTATTGGTGTTAATATGTTTCATTTATTTAAATTAATTAATACAATTGAAAATGATGAAACATTAACTATTTATATTGAAAATTCTGACTATGTCGATGGAATAGTTTCATATCTAACATTAAAATATGAAAATGGTGAAATCAAACAATGTAAGACTCAAAAACTTAGATTAATTGAACCTGATCCTGAAGAATTACAATATCCAGATGTAACTTTTTCATCTATAATTAATTTACCTTCAGCTGATTTTCAAAAAATTATTCGTGATTTATCGTGTATTTCAGAAAAATTAGAGATTAAATCAGTTGGAAATGAATTAATTTTTAAATGTTCTGGACAATTTGCTTCTGCTGAAATTCATCGAGCAGAATCTGATGGATCAATGTCCTTTACATTAAAGCAAGACTCATCTAAAATTATTCAAGGCGAATTCTCTCTAAAAAATTTAGGATATTTTATTAAATGTACTAATTTATGTCAACAAATTGAAGTCTATCTTGAAAATGATTTACCTCTAGTTGTTAAATATAATGTTGCCAGTTTGGGTGAGATAAAATTGTGTTTGGCGCAGTTACCCTCGGCATAGTTTGGACCCCCCTAATTTTATTATATATTTGTAAAAGATAAAGAATGTTTACTACAAATAATTAATATATAAATAATAATTTATAATTATTATATATAATGTCAAGAATTTACCAAAATTATCCACAATATTTAGGTGCACAAAAATGTTGTGATTTAAGAGGCCAAGGCCCTCAAGGTCCAGTTGGTCCTCAAGGTCCAGGTGCTATAGGTCAAAGAGGATTTACAGGACCACAAGGTGATAGTTTTACGGGTCCTACAGGAAGAGGATGTAGAGGGCCAACAGGAGATATAGGACCACAAGGACCAACAGGAGATATAGGACCACAAGGACCAACAGGAGATATAGGACCACAAGGACCAACAGGACCACAAGGACCAACTGGTCCATCGCAATGGAATTATAATACATACACAATTGTAAAACCAACTGGTCCTACAGAATTTTCAGCAATTGGATACACAGGAAATATAGCAATATTTGGTGATTTAAATGTTACTGGGGTAATTGATACAACTACTATGTATTTAACAAATAATAATAATAATAATGTTATTACTCTTGATTCATCTTCTAATATAATTAAATTATATGATAGTATATATAGTTATACTGGTGGTATTTATTATGATATTTCGGGTAATTTTGTAATAAATAATACATCAAATATTAAAATTGAACCTTCAAGTACTATGATAATAGCTGGAAATTTATCAAGAGGGGCTCCTGTTACAAAAACTACAGCCTCAGCCTCTATTAATGATAATGAAAATTGGATAATATGTGATCTTGGTTCTCCTAGTATTCCAAATTTTATTACAATTAATTTACCTTCTGCTAATTTATATGTTGGACGTGAAATAATGTTTAAAAATATTAATACTGGTGTCGTTAATTCTAATAATTCAAATGTAGTTCCATTAATTGGAGGAGCTCCAGGAACAAATATTTTACCTGGAACACCTGGGTCAACTGCTACATTAGTTAGTGATGGAATTAATTGGATTATAATGCAATAAATATATTTTTTTATTCAAAATTATTTAATATTGGTATTTTATCTATATCAATTTTAATTAACATTGGTTCTCTATCCATTTGTGATATCCAGAATAAATATTGATTAATATATTTTGTAAAACCTATACAAAATTCAATTGGTTTATAACCAAATTTAAAAGGATTACTATATTTTATTGGTAATAATGTTATTTTATCAATTATAACAATTGAATGAAAATAAATTGGTGGACTATTAGGAATACTATAATGCACTAATCCTATTAAGGTAGTATCATCATTTTCAATAAAAGGTGTAGAACCACGAAATTTATTTATCAATTGATTATTAAATTGTTTCTCAACTGATATCTCAAAGTTATTATTATCATAATTTATAAAACCTATTTGAAAAGGAGACCATTTATATATATAAAATTGTTTATCAAAACTATTATTAAATTGAATTGGAACCCAATTTTTTTCACATCTAGACTCCCACATCATATTTACAATTAAACAATCAGAACATTTTAAATTTTCATAATCATAATTTCCAATAATAATTTTATTTTTACATTCAGGAATATAATTAATATTAGAAGCTATAAATTTAATTTTATTATTAGAATTATACAATCTAATATCTTCTAATCCAATTGAAAAAGCTGTTTTATTATTAATTAGATTATTTTCATCAACCCATATAATATTAAAATTAATTGGTTTAAAATGATCATCAAGCTCAGATACAATATTAATTGTTCTTATTTGTCTCATATCATTATAAAAATCACATTCCCAATTATCTCTATAGTAATAATTTACATATCTCGTATTAAGTATATGTTTTTTACTGATGACATCATATATATATGATGCTGATGACGGAAAAAAATTATCATTTGATTCAATTTTTGGATAATTATACATAATTATTTCATTTGCTAATTCTTTAATTTGAAATGTATATACATATTGTGGAATATTTATTATAGAATCATTATGATCACCTTCATACCATATAGGATTAAAATTTTTATTAGCTTCTAACCATGCCCAATAATTTACCTCCCATACAAGTGTATTTGTTTCTGTTAAAAATTCAACAAAATTATTTATACATAAGTCATAAAAATTAATTAGACTTTGTTTATCACCAATAAAAAAACCACCACAAAATCTCCAAGCAACACTATTTTTTATTATATTAATATCATTTATTTTAAAATTCCAACAACCAGGCATTGTTAAAAAATAATTAATAAAATTATAATTAGATATTTTTTTTATTTTATCAATTGTTTTATCAAGATCTTTAAAAATATAAGGTAAACTAAAATCAAACCAACAAAAATATTTAGTTAAAAAAGGATTTATATCAATTGCTCTTTTAATAAATTCAGGTTTAGAATGCATAAGATACATATAATTTACTTTGTCTTTAATATGACTTCTTCTTTCAGGAAGATTACATAATTCATTAAATACTGATCCCATTACAGAAATTTCAAGATCATTTATTGAAAATATTCCAGTTAATTTAATGTTTGGATATTTTTCACAAATATCTTCAAATATTTCTTTAAATTCAGGACTCGTAAAAATACAAATATTTATTCCTGTATCAGCTATTTTTAAAAAAAATTCTAAACGTTTTTCAAATGTTTTTGTCATGTCATAATCATCTTCGTATATTTTTAAATATGATGTAACAAAAGTAACATTATTATTCATATATGAAATAATAATATTATATTTAAATAATATTACTCAAAATTATTAAGTATATTTTAATAGAGAATCAATATAGTTTTTATCATAAATTCCAATTCTAGTTGTTCTATCCCAATTACTATAATTAATAAGAACTCTTGTGTCTTCAACTACAATACTAAGACAATATTCAATTGGATCTCCTTCAAATTTAAAAGGTGCTGAATATCTTAATAAATTCATATTTGAATCAAATACTGAAATAATATGATAATAATGTCTAGGAGTTTCATAAGATACAATATGACATATAAACCAAATTTGAGTCTCTTTAATATCAATAACAATATTGCCATTTTTATTTTCTCCAATTTTTTTAGTATAATTAAAACCACATGTAGATCCTCTAACTCGAGAGAAAATCTTTGGTGTTTTTTTAACTGAAGTAATATTTAATATATTGTCATATAGTTTTCCTATTCTCATAGGATACCAATCATAAATTATATGAATATCATTATCATAATCAACATAAACCCAATTTTTTTCACAAATAGTATTATTAAAATTTTGTTTTAATTCATTACCATTAAATTTTTTATTGTCAATATCATATTCACCAGATACAATACCTAATTTACAATCAGAATGATAACCAGTTCCAATATATAAAAGTTTATCGGTATAATTATTATAAAAAATTTTAATATCTTCTACACCAATATATAACCTATTATCAAAAACAAGATCCATCCATATTTCATTTTTAATATTAAAATCTGAATCAAACTCAATATATTTATTGATAGATATAATATGTTTTTCACAATTTTTATAAATACCGTTGCTTTCAATATAATAATTTACATATCTAATATTTAATCTATATCCATGAGATTGTTTAATTAAACAACTAGATGATGATATGAATTTAATTTGTTCACCATTAATATTAGTTGTAAAATCATTATCAATTACTAATTTAGTTTGAGCTTTAAGTATATCCTTATAAAATTTCATATTTGATAATAAACAATTAATCTCATTTTCATCATTACTATTATTGAAAACAATAACTGATTCGTCATTTATATTTTTATTGTCTAAATATAAAGCAAAAATAGTATATTCAAAATATATTTTATATGTATATACATCATTAAACAAGAACAAATAATGATCACGATTTTGATTTTTATTTAAAACTTCTTTTGCAATATTATAAAACCATTTACACAATTTATGATTTGAATTATTACGATAATAATGAATAATTTCATAAATAGCTTCTAAACGATCAGGATAATAATCATATCCTTTTAACCAATAAAATAAAGCATCTCCTATTTTACCCATGTGTTTATAACATAACCCAATTCTATAATAACTATACCAAACTTCTTCATTCCATCCACCAAAATTAATACGTTTTAGATAGGGATTAATTGCTTCTCCAAAACGACCTAAATCATGATAACTATTTCCAAGATAAAAGTAATAACGAGCATTTTGTGGTTCATCTTTAATTCCATCGAGAAGTAATTCAATATCTCTATGAAATTTATTTGCTTTGCTACCACCATCACCAATATCAATAATAAATATAGTATCTTTTTCAAAACATGCTATTTTATTATTTGAAGGAGTATCTATATATTCATGAGTAACACCAACATATTTATATAGTCCATTATTTTTAACTATTCTCATATTTTGATAATAAAATGAATCATTTCCTTGAAGTATGCTAAAACTATCAGCATTTAATAAAAGTTTTTTATCAAAATTACCCACTTTAAGTATCATATCAGCGTCAAGTAATAAAACATAATCGGAAAGACCAACACAAGATTGTAAAGCAAAATTACGATTATGACAAAAATTTTTAAATGGTTCAAATACGATTTTTCCAGGAATATTTTTTTCTTTAAAATAATTTTCAATTATTTGAACAGTATCATCAGTCGATCCAGTATCACAAATACAGTAGCTATTAATAATAGAAATAACTGAATCAAATAATCTTTTAATAATTTTGCTTTCATTTTTAACTATCATATTTAAACATAATGTTGGTTTTGATTTTTCACTTAATAAAATCTCCATTTAAATACATTTATTTATATAATATATTTAAATTAAAATATATTATATAAATATAAAATGGCTTTTACAAGATTTAAATATGATGATTGCAGAACAAAAAAAGCATTACAGCAAGCAACAGATCCAGGTAGATGGATTTTAAATGTTCCAGGTAATGGAAATAAACCTTGTTATATGGAAGATCCGCAAATTATTCCACAAAAATGGGGAGCAAATTTAAGAACAAATACTATAAATTTAGAAAGTGATTTAAGAGGTGTTAATAGATATTTAAGTAAAGACTGTTTAGGAAAAGACGAATACCAAAAATATAACGTGTCTAACAATGCAATTGAATATCCAACATGTTCAAATTTAACGACAGAACAATCTAGAGCTACAAATCCAGCATGGTGGTATAGAGATTTAGAACAAACAGATTGGTATTATCCTCCATTAAATCCGCAAGTTAATACTTGTCTACCTTTTCAAAATAATTTAAGTACAAGAATTTTAGAAAAAGATTACTTCACACCAAAGAGGGATTGTGTAATGAATGAAACAAAAAATATGTTGCCAACAAGTTATAGTCTAATTAGAGGAAATTATGTAGGTGGACCTGTAAATTGTATCCAAACAAATTCATGTCAAAGTATTTAATTAAATTAAATGTATTATTTAGATTATTATATATGAATTAAAATATAATACTCTATATATATAAATATGGAAATAGCAGTCCCATTAATAGCATTAGGCGGTATGTATATAATATCAAACCAAAAAAATGATGATTGTACTAAAAAAGAAATAAGAAAAAATAGTCAAGAAAATTTCGTTAATATGGGAATAAAAACAAATTTAGCTACAAAACAAAGTGAACAATTTGGAAATTATTTGCCAAATACTAATATCCCACCACAAAATTTTCCAGTTTTAAATATAAATCAACTTGTAGATACTGTTGAAAATTATCCCAATCCAAATATCGCAACTGATAAATATTTTAATCAAAATTTGTATGAACAAAAAGAGAGACAAGGAATTTCTGTTGGAAAAAATCCACAAGAAATTTTCTCTCTAACTGGAAATTATTTGGACTCTGCTCAATTTAAACATAATAATATGATTCCTTTTAATGGTGGAAAAGTAAAAGGACATCCACGTGATATTGATATAGCCGAAACACTTTTAGATAATATGGTTGGTTCTGGTTCTCAAACTATAAAAAAAATAGAGCAAGCACCTTTATTCAAGCCTGAAGAAAATATGCAATGGGCTTATGGTATGCCAAATCAAAGTGATTTTTATCAATCACGTGTTAATCCTGGTATGAAAAATAATAATGTTAAACCATTTGATACTGTTATGGTTGGACCAGGTCTAGATAAAGGATATGGAATTGATGGGTCAAATGGTTATAATGCTGGAATGGAAGCAAGAGATAAATGGTTGCCTAAAACAGTTGATCAATTAAGAGTTGATACAAATCCAAAATTAGAATATGAGTTATTAGGACATGAAGGACCAGCAGACTCATTTATTAAAACAGCCGCTACAACACAGATGCTAGGTCGTGTTGAAAAACAAAGACCAGATACTTTTTTTATAAATACTCAAGATCGTTGGTTAACAACTACAGGAGCATCAAAAGGAGAAACATTAAGATCTATCCAAGAAATGGGTATTATTAGACGTAATGATATTCCTGTAGATTATATGGGTCCCGCTGGAGCTGTAGATCTTCAAGCTGCTACAGCTCCTCAAAATTTCGAACCATCTAAACGTCATGAAGCATTTACTTGCGGTGTAAATCATTCACGTGCTGTTGGTAAAGGACCTTCGACTGATGGTGATAATTTTTTACGAAGTCATACTAATTATGAAAATCATCGTTCTACAGTAAAACAACCTGATACAATTAGAAGTGGTTTTGGTGGAGCTATAGGAGCTGTTATTGCACCTTTAATGGATATATTAAGACCTACTAGAAAAGATGAAACAATTAATAATGTTAGAGTTTATGGAGATGCTGGAACATCATCTATGTTAAAAGGACCCGTTTTTAATCCACAAGATACTACTCCTACAACAATTAAAGAAACTACATTACATAGTCTTAATTTTAATATTAATAATCAAAAAGAAAGTTTATATGTTAATAATTATACTTCTCCTGATTTAACACAAAGAGATACTACAAGTTGCGAATATTATACTTCTGCTGGAGGTTATGCAACTGGTTATGGTGATATGAATTATGATGCAGCATACAGACAACATAATAATGATATTAAATCACAGACAATCTATAACCGTACTAATCAAGGAGGAACTCAAATTTTTAATCAACAAATGAATATACACTGCAAAGATGATTGTGATAGATTTTCTGGAAGAGTAAATCCAGCATTTTCAAGATTAAGTTCTTTACCACCTTCTGTTCAAACATATGGTGCTATTCACACACCTCAATATTATAATGAGTGTGCTGGATGTGACAGAATTAATCCAGATATTTTGACAGCATTTAAAAATAATCCATATACTCACAGTTTGACTAACTCTGTTTAATAATATTTTTATAAAAAAAATTGATTTATAAAAATGATATAAAATATAAATAATATAATTACACATAATGCAAAATATGACTAAGTTTCCTAAAAACGCAAAAAGTTTTGTTTCTGCCTATAATAAAAATTATAAGTTAATCGATATTTTCAACTTAATTGGTAAGCCAAGACCATTTGATGTTACTCTTAGAGATGGTTTACAAGCATTAAATAAAAATTTACAAAAATCTTTTACTACAGATAAAAAAATAGAAATTTATAATAACATAATGTTAAATCATTACCCAAAAAATATTGAAATTGGTTCATGTGTAAATCAAAAGGTTTTACCTATTTTTAAGGACACAGAATATTTATTTAATTATGTTAATCAAAATAAAATAAATGGATTAGTAAATAATTATATATTGGTTCCTAATTTTAGTCAATTACAAAATGCTTTAAAATTTGGCGTAAAAAATTTTTCATTAATAACTTCTATTTCGGATGACTTTCAAATGAAAAATACTAAAATGACTATTAAAGAAAATGAAGAAAATATAGATATGATGTTACGATATATAGATGATTATCAAACTATAAGAATTGATGAAGAAACTGGAAATATCTGGAATGATTACACTAAAAATAATATTAAATTATATGTTTCTTGTATAAACGAATGTCCTATTAAAGGAAAAATAGATAATTCTATAGTAGTAGATAAATTGGAACGATTAAGTAAATTAAATGTAAATAAAATTTGTCTATCAGATACATGTGGATCGTTGGAGTCAGAAGATTTTGTATATATACTTAGAAAATGTAGGATTAGAGGAATTGATATTACAAAATTTTCATTACATCTTCATATAAAACCAGGAAGGGAATATATTGCGCAAGAATTATTCTTTATTGCTTTGGACAATAGAATTAATGAATTTGATGTATCAGAATTATCTACTGGAGGTTGTTCAGTTACTATGGACGAAAATAAGATCGCACCAAATATGAATTATGAACAATATTATAGATTTTTAATGAACTACTTAGTTACACGTTCAAAAGATAAATATTTAAATTAATACGTTATATTTAAATATAAAAACACCGTATAAATTATAGTAACTTTAAATGCAATTAAATATACATCAAACTATAATAGAAAAATTAAATTACTTTCATGAGATACATAAAATACCAAATATTATTTTTCATGGTCCAACTGGAAGTGGTAAGAGAACAATTATAAACAATTTTATAAATAAAATTTATGAAAATGATAGAGAACAAATAAAATTATTTGTAATGTATGTTAATTGTTCACATGGTAAAGGTATAAAATTTATAAGAGATGAATTAAAATTTTTTGCCAAGACACATATAAATTCAAATGGTGGCAATAATTTTAAAAGTATAGTATTATTAAATGCTGATAAATTAACAATGGATGCTCAATCAGCGTTACGTAGATGTATTGAATTATTTAGTCATAATACTAGATTTTTTATTGTTGCTGAAGATAAATATAGTCTAATGAAACCTATAATATCCAGATTTTGTGAAATATATGTTCCAGAACCACAAATAAATGGTGAAATAATAAATCTTTATAAATATAATTTAAATGAGGTATTTAAAATGAAAGACATAAAGTCTCAAAGAATAGATTCACTTAAAAAAGAAATTTTAAAATCAGTTAATAAAAAAATAACAATTGAAGATTTAATGTCATTATGCACAAAAATTTATGAAAAAGGTTATAGTGCTTTGGATATTTTAACTTTATTAGAAAATAATAAATTTTTAGAATCATCTATAACAATATATAAAAGATATGAATTATTAATATGTTTTAATCGCGTAAGGAGAGAATTTAGAAATGAAAAATTATTAATTTTATTTATTTTAAATTTTATTTTTTTAAGTTCAGAATTATGTTTAGAAAATATAAGTTTTATGTAAATGGATGACTTTAATGTTAGTGCACTTCATGAGTCTAAAAATGAATGGGGATCAAGATTAGTTACTTTATTAACTCCATTAATTATTGACGGTTACAAATCAATACTTGAAGAATCTATTAAACTTTGTAAAGACAATAATGAAATGGAAAAATATTTAATGACATTTCAAAATTTAATATCTAGAATACCAAAATGGAATCAACAAATTGTAGAGAATGAGAGAAAAAGAATTTGTGAAAAATCTGGATGTAATTATTTAGAAGATTTAGTAACATGTGTACATATCATTCAATTAAAAATTTTAACAGCAATGAGAGTAGGACAAAAACAAAAGAAAATTGATATTAATGTTCCAAAGTTAGATGATTTTATTCATAAAATTTATATAAATGTTGCAAGAAAAGTATATAAAAATGTATATTTATTCCAAACAGGAATTGAGCCATTACAAATACAAAAAAATTTCAGAGAATTAGAAATAATAGTTCAAGAATGTATTTTAAATACTCTTAGAGAGAGTATACCTGTTGAAGCAATATTAAAAGCTTATATGGACGAATCGGTTGAAGAAGATGTTATTGAAGAAATAAAAGAAGAAGTTACACATGAACCAATACATGCCCATATTGAAGAGCCTCCACAAAAAAATAACGGTATTAGTTTTAATGATATTGATTATGTAAAAACAGAAAATGGTGTTGCTCAAATAAATGCCCCAAAAAACATAAATAGATTAGAAGAGATAAGCACAATAAGAAATGAACAAAGAAAAAAAGAATTAGAAGATGATGACGATAATGTAAAATTGACAATTTCTGATCAAGATTTTAAATTAGATAATTTAGATATTCACAATATTGAAGAACCAAAATTAGATTTATTGCCAGATTTATTGATCGATGAAATTGAAATTTTAGATTAATTGCGTAAAATTAAAAATAAGATTGTTCTTGGATAGTTTAATAGTAAATGACAAGCATTTTTGTAACAGCTGCTATCATTTCAATAACATTTTTAGTGGCAAAATTTATTGAAATGAGATTTATTGAAAAAGAAAGCAAACCATTAAAGGAATTAATAAGAGATGCACTTGTTGTGTATTTTAGTGTATTAATAGCTAATTTTGTAATGGACCAAATTAATCCAATAATGAATGGAGGTAATCGAGTATCTGTTACACCTGTTTTTATTGATAATCCAACCTTTTAATATTCTTTTAATTAATAATTAAATAATTTAAAGAATTATCTACCAGTCCATACTTTAACTATAGCTCTTGGTATAGTGCCTTTTTTTAAGTTCACCATATACTCATCATATGAATATCCCCAAGTTTGATATTTCATTATATTACCCAATAATGATTTTTTTACCAATAAATTTCTTGATTCTGTGCAAAATATACAACCAAATATTCTCTCCAAACAACATCTATCACTTCTACAATTTACTGTGAAAATTAGATTTGTTATACCATATTTTTCTTCTATTTTTTCAAGAAATTTTAAATTTATATATGATTGAACACCAAAACAACCATGCCACTTATCAGTATCCATTCCTATAACAATATTATTTTTTACAAGTTTATTTTCTAATATCATCGAATTTCTTAACTTTCTAACAATTCTTAATGTATTATCAATATTCTCTTTATCTGAATTAAAAAACCACAATGGCAATACATTTATCCCATTTAATTTTTCAAAATTAATTCTTTTATGAATAAAAATACTGTCATGTATTATTATTGCATTATGAAAAAATTTATATTTTAAATAATAATAATAAGGTAAAAGTTCTCCTCTTTTTGGAAATTCTGATTGAATTATTTCCAAATTTTTATAATCATATTCTTTACTTACATAATCATAATTACTATTATCATCAATAATTACAATTTTTCTAAACGGATAAAATGTTCTAATTAATTTAACACATTGGTTCCAATATTTATTTGTTTTAACTGAATTAACATGTCTTGTAATAATGAATCCAAAACTATCCATAATATATATATAAATATATTCTATTATTGATAAAACAAAAAAATAATTCTAAATATGTGATGGAATTTTATCTATATCTATTAAATCTGATGAAATTTCTCCCTTAAAATTTCTATATGCATCAAATTCTGGCCTTTCTAATTGAGCTTGTGGTGTATGATTATGAACACATCTTGCAATCATTTTATATAATTTAAAATCTGGATATCTCTCTACACCATTATTTTTATAAAGCATATTTAATCCTTTATCATCTAAACACCATTCGAAAATCAATTTTTTTATAGGATCTTTAATTTTACTTAAATCTTTCATTTCTTCAAAATCATCAATTAGGTAATCAAAAATTGAACAAGCTAATCTACATAAATCAAAACTATAATTTGGTTCTAATCTAGGTTTTTTATCATTAAAATAAGGTTCCGTATTATATTGAGTAGCAGCATCTCCACCAGTTTGAAAACTATCACTACAAAATACCTTTCCATCAAACCTAAAAATACTTCTTCCAAAATCTATAATTTTAAATATACGTCCAAAAGTTGGTACTTTATAATATCTTTTCTTATAACAATAATATAAGAATTTTTTATCGGTTTGATTATACATGACATTATTTGTGTGTAAATCATTATGTGTAAAATTAAAAGCCTTTTGATAAGTTATTAAAATCATTATAATTTGCATAAATGCTGAATACCATTCTTGTTCTGTTAATTCATTATTTAATATTAAATCGTCAAATGTATTTTCACAATATTCCATAGCAATAACTTGTACAGGAAATTTTGGTATTGAAACATATATTTTCTCTTCTTCTTCATCACATTCTTCATCATATTCATCATATTCATCAGATTCATCATTTTGTAATTTGTCGCTATTAATATCTTTTTCTTGAGAACCCGATTCAAATACTTCATTTTCTTCATTCTTACAATCATCACAATCATCCAAGTCTTCATCATTTGTATGTGATGAACGAGATGAACATGTTGAGTTTGATTTAAGTGTAACTTGATTTCCTATTGGTAAAGATAAATTTGTAATATCAACTAAATCCATTGACATTTCTTTTAAATCATTTAAATCAATTGTATCATTATTTTCTTCAAAAATATTATCAAATATTTCATTATCAACTGACTTTAGAGATTTTAAACTAATATTATTACCAATTGTTATCGGTTTTAACTTACATTGTTCTTGTCGAAATAAATGATCATAGTCATCAATTTTAAATAACATATTTTTATTTTTATTAAAAAAATCAGAATTATTTAGATAATCGATGTCATCAAATACATTTATTTTAAAATCATTTTTAATAGCTAAGAAGGAACCATAATATTCTAAACCATGTATAAATTTAAATGTATTACGTAGCTGACTTGATAAAAATAAAAATAATCCATCAACATATGCTGAATTATTTAAATCCATAATTTTTGAATTACATTCATCATTATTAGAATCTAATTTTGGAAGATTAAATAATTTTGAATTTGATACATCATATTTTCCAATCATATATTTATAAGGGTCAAGCAAAGGCGCCATTTTAAAGAAAACTTCTTTATCTTTAACTTTATTAGTATCTGTATTTTTAATTCTACACATAAAAAGATTATTATTATCTTGTATTTTACTTTCTGGAGTAATATTTGAAATAAACCATTTATTATTTAAATTAATACTATTGTAGTTTGTATCATTTAAATTAAAAAACCTTGTGTAAATTGGTATAAAATTTTGAGTTTTAGATAGAAAAAGTGAATTTGGTTCACTGAAATTCTTAAAAAGATCTGAATTTTTCCTTTTCTGATAATTAATTGTTATCATCTTTAGTCAATTAAAATATAAATTAAATATGTTTTTAACTAATTATTTCAATAATATAATTAAATCTTTCTAAAAGCTTCTTAACACTTCTTTTTTATTCGTTTAGTTTAGGAAAATTAATAAATTAATAGCGTTTAAATCTTATTAAAAATTCTTTTTTAAATATTATAATAATGAGTCTAGAACTTAAGAAATTTGATATGAAAAGTATTCAATTCAAGCCTAATGAAAATAAAGGACCTGTTGTAGTTTTAATTGGAAAGCGTGATACTGGTAAATCATTTTTGGTAAGAGATTTACTTTATTATCAACAGGAAATACCAATTGGAACTGTTATATCTGGAACAGAAGAAGGTAATGGATTTTATGGAAAAATGGTACCAAGATTATTTATTCACAATGAATATAATTCTGCTATTATTGAAAATATTTTAAAGCGTCAAAGGACTGTATTGAATCAAGTTAAAAAAGAAATGGAAATGTATAAAAGAACATCTATAGATCCTCGTGCATTTGTTATATTAGATGATTGTCTTTATGATAATACATGGGCACGCGATAAATTAATGCGACTTTTATTTATGAACGGACGTCACTGGAAGATCATGTTAGTCATCACAATGCAATATCCTTTAGGTATTCCTCCCACATTGAGAACCAACATAGATTACGTTTTTATTTTGAGAGAAAATTACATTGCAAATAGAAAACGAATTTATGAAAATTATGCTGGTATGTTTCCAACATTTGAAAGTTTTTGTCAAGTCATGGATCAATGTACGGAAAATTATGAATGTCTTGTAATTAATAATAATTCTAAGTCAAATAAATTAAACGACCAAGTTTTTTGGTATAAAGCTGATAATCATAACGATTTCCGTCTTGGATCTAAAGAATTCTGGGAATTGTCTAAGGGATTACCAGATGAAACACAAGAAGAACAATATGATCCAAATAAGTTAAAAAAACGAGGTGCTGGACCCAAAATTAATGTTAAAAAGACAGCTAAATGGTAATATATATTAATTTATAATATATTCGAAATTTTTTTATAAAATTTATTTATAAAAAATTTAATAGATGAATTACTGTTATGAATATGTATTTAACAATCATCAAATGAAATTGTAACAGGATATTTAATATAACAATAATCACTCCAATTTGTTCCTGGATTATTTAATTCACACCAGTCAAATAAAATTTTGCCTGAATTTAGTTTAAATGGAAAAGCTTCCCATAAATTATATTTAAATCTAAATAATAAATTCATTATACCCATTTCATTTGTTCTACATAAAATATATGTATTCATAGCTTCTATCAATTGAGATTTATCACATAATTTTAAAATATTTGTATCATAAATCCAAATGCAGTTTAAAAAATATATTTCGTTTAAAATATTTTCACCAAAATCTCTTTTAACCTTTTCAACCATACTTAGATCATCATAACTTAACTGACAATTAAATTTTTGATCTTCATAATATTTTCCATCTTTTGGGGCTAAAAATTTATTTTTATAATCTAAATCCAATAAATATTTTATATTATCTAATACTCTTAAACCAGCATCTAAAAATACAATTCTATCCCAATTCATAAAATAATCATCAAATACGTGAAACTTTTCCCACTGATTTAATTTATTTATTTCTCTCTTATCCGAATTTGAAAATCCATTTTGTCCAATAGCTTGTAATAATTTAGACTTATCAATTTGTTCAAATTGTTTTTCTGTAATATTATAAAAATTTTTAAAATTATTATTTAAGTTAAAACCAATAGTAATAATAACAATATCACCAGTCCATTCACCTTTTGATCTTAAATCAATTATAGTTCGTTTAGTTTTATTATAATAATTTAAATTTGTTACTAAAACAAATGCAGTTTTATTTTGAATATTGTTATTTTTATTTTCTTTATTGTCATTTTTATTTTCTTTACATAAAATTTCATTGCATAAATCATAATCTTCTTTAGTCATTATTTTATGAGCTGTAATTGCATTATCTAGTTGAGATAATTCTTTAAAATGTACTATTAAAAATAATGGATTATGAATTCTATTTATTTGATTTACCGTTGACAATTCATCTATCCATATACCAATACATAAATCATCACACCAATGTTTAAATGAATTATTTATACCTTGATTTTTTACATAATTGTAAATTTCATTGTACAATTTATTGGAAATAGCATAACCTGCTCCTCCTGATAAATAATTACATAATGTCCAATTTTCATGTTCACATTGATAACCAATATAATAATATTCATTTTTATTAAACTCAGATAAATAAGTTTTTAACCTATTTTCAAAAACAAATGTATCGTCATCAATAAAAATATACCAATCATAATTTAAAATATTATGCATATTATAAATAAAATGAATGTATTTCCATGTAATATTTTTTTCATCATCCATACAATTCCAACCAAATTGTCGTTTATCAATATTTGGTTTTGATGTTAAATAATAAATATCATTTTTATCAACATTTTTTAAAAAGGTATCCATTTGATACTTTACACGAGTATCAAGATATTTATCACACGTTGAAATAATATAACATAATTTCATTTAAATATTTTTTTGTTATTTATTTAATAGATTATATTTATAATATAATATAATTAATTATAAAGATAAATATATAAATACAAAATTAAATATATAAATACAAAATTAAATATAATTATATGATACCTGATTGTACCTTAACGACAGCATGTTTTGATTTAACAAAATACAATTCATATTCAAGAAATATAGAAAAAACAATTGAAAATATAACCGCATTATTAGAAGTTCCTTGTTATCTTGTTATTTTTACTGATAATAATTTATATCAATTAATTAAAAATAAAAGAGATGAATTTAAATTAGGTTTTATAACACATTATATTATTATTGACGTAGAAACATTAGATTCTTTTAAATATAAAGATAATATTATTGAAAATAGAAAAAAATATCATCCAACAAAAGATGAAAGAACTTGTGCTGAAAGTCATTTAGTTTGCTCCAGTAAATTTGAATTAGTTTTAAAATCAATTAAACTTAATCCATTTAAAACAAATAAATTTGGATGGATTGACTCAAATATTGGTGTTAATTTTTCAAAAATATGTATCAATTATAAAAATAATATGCTTTTGGAAATACTAAATAAATGTAATGAAAATAAATTTTATTTGCAAATATTAAATGTATGCGATAAAAAATTTAAATTAGAAAATAATTTAAATGAATATTATTCACAATATAGATGGATTGTTTGCGGTTGTTTATTTATAACTGGAAAAGAAATTGGAGAAAAAATATTAACTGACTTAAATAATATTTTTATAAATCATACACTTAAAGGTTATGGACATGGTGAAGAAATGTATTATTTAGAAATATTAGATAAATATTATGATGAAATTGAACGTTCTTATGGTGATTATCAACATATATTGAATAATTTTATAAATCTATCAGTTGGTTTTGATTATATAGCAGATATATCAAACAGATATATGAATTATGGATATAATAAAGAATCTATAGATTGTTATGAAAAAGTTATAAAACTTTATGATAATTTTGAAATAGAAATGAATTATAATTTGTATTATAAATTTTTATTTAATTTATATATTTCAACTTATTATATAGATTATGAAAAATCCAAAAATACATGTAAAAAAATACTTAATTTAATAAATTTAATTCCAAAATTTAATGAAATTTATTTATCAAATAAAGATTTTTATGATAAACAATTTAGTTTTTGTTTATAAATTTAATTATTATATTATTATTAAATTTATTTAATTATTTTTTTTAGCAAATGGTCCTGATTTTAATAAACTTTGACCATTATCAGTTTTACCAATAACAATATTTTCGCCTTCAAATAATTCCTTGCAAATATCAGCTGTTGAAATATTTTCTTGTTCTTCAAGAGCAAATTCTTGAGTATTGGCATTATTTACACCAATTAAATTACCATTTTCATCAATAGTTTGAGATAATGTATTACCTGATTTTTCAGCCTTCTTAACGTTATCTTCAATCGCTTTTTGTTTTGTTTCCTTAACACGTTGTTCAAAAGCTGTTTTTGCATTCGACTCATTCTTTTGTTTCTCATGCATTAATTGATTTAATTCTTCTTCCATATATTCAACACGCCCAGTTTTATAAGCTTCAGGATCCCAAGGCATCCACATTCCTACTGGTCCAACCATAATGTCATGATTAGGATCTATTTCTCTCAACATTTTACATCTTAATTCAGCTTCTTCTTGTGTAGGATAACTTCCTCTAATTTTTAATCCTCTTGTACTAGTTTGAAAATTATTTTCAACATCAAATTTCTTTTGCAAATCATCTTCATGATTATCAATATACGTTTTATAATCATCAGCTAAATTTGATTTAGCTAAATTATCTTTTTCTTCTTGTACAAAATCCTTAAAGTCCTTATTTATATCGTCAAAAGATAAATTATATTTAAATGAAATAAAATTAATAAACTGTAAAAATTTTTCCATAGACTTATTGAATTCCCAGTTTTTTAGAAATTCTTCAAAAAAGAAAATTTCCTTTTGCTTTAGGAGTTTTTCTGGAGAACAAAAAGACATACAAACATATTTTTGACCAGCAATCGGTTTATCTTCTTCAAGTAAGTCAACATATTTAGGATTTTCTTTTCCATTCATTTCTTTTCTCTCAAAACCTCCTTTCTTGGATTGTTTAGATTTAGTGCGATCCATTTAATTATTTTAATTATTTATTTTTAAGTTTTTTATCGCATAATTATTTTTTCTTATTATTTAATATAATGAACGGTTTAATTAACGTTGGTGAACTTGTCAAGAGAATTATTAAATATCTTGTTGAAGGTTTAATGGTAGCTATTGCTGCTTATGCTATTCCTAAACGTTCCTTGAATATTGAGGAAATTATTTTGATTGCCTTAACCGCCGCCGCAACCTTTAGCATTTTAGACACATATGTTCCATCTATGGGAGTTACCGCTAGATCAGGAGCTGGTTTCGGTATTGGTGCTAATTTGGTTAAATTCCCTGGTGGTTTTTAAATTCTAAATATTTCATAATATATTTAAATCTAATAATAATATATATTATGGTAAAACGAAATACTAAACGTAAAAATTATAGAAAAGGTAGAAAGACAGTAAAAGGTGGTATGGATCCTCTTCCAAATAATAATCAAATAATGGCACCTGTTTTTGATAATGGCGTAGAGATACCAGATATTCCTCATGAGAATGAAAATTGGGGTGATTGGGGGGATGAGTTAAATATTTCCCAAGATTCAAGTAATCCAGATACTACATATGATTCTGGACTTACTGCAAATATGGAAGACCTATTTGCGAATAACAATGATTCATTTTCTTCATTTGGTACAGATCCATCACTAGATCAATCTTTATCTACTATTTCAAGAAATTCAGATGATTCTATGATGTCTGTAGGTTCTAATCTTTTTGATGATGAAAATGATGAAAATCCCATAAATGGTGGTAAAAGAAAAAGAAGAAGAAAATCCAATAAACGTAGAAAGCAAGTTAAAAAAGGAAGAAAAACCCGTAAAAATAAACGTAAACAAAGAGGAGGAATGTGTTATGGAAATGGAGTAGGTGCTAATTCATATGACCCTAATTATTCTATATATAACACAAACCTAACTAAATTATTTCCTTATAAACCTAATTAACTTATATTTTAGACATATTTAATATTTTTCTATGCATATATTAAACATTACAATTACAAAAAAAAAGAAAATATAAAATATTTAGTAAAAGCAACTGATTCTTATGCATAATATTTAAAGATTATGAATTTAAATATTATTAAACGGTTGGAATAAATTCCCAATCTAATTCTTCACAAATTTTTTTCCAAATAACATCTTGTTCCATTCTCTTTTCTGGATCTTTTAACATGGGAAAATGTTCTAAATATTTTTCTTCTCCTAAAAGTTCACATAGCTTATATGCTGTATAATAATAATTTAAAAAATTTACACGATCATCTGGACAATATTTTGAATAAGGTGCTTGAAGCTCAATAAAAAGATTACAAAGTGTTTCTTCTAATTCGGGTGACATAATTGGTGGTTTTATTCCTAATTTATCTTTAATGAATGGTATATGTTCATAATATTTATTATAACCAAGTTTTTTAAGTATTTCTTTGGTTTTAATATTAGTAATTTGAGAAATAGTAATTCTTTCCTTTTTAATTTGTAGTTTAATATTTTCCATTACATCTGAAGGTATTTGAGTGGTTTCTTTACCTTGAAATTGTGCTAATATTTCCTTAAAATGATTTATACGTTTATAAGCATAAAAACAAACTTCCTTTGGTGGTTCTTTATATGAAGGTTTTTCATTTTCAATAAGATAAGGAATACTTCTTGAACAAGTATTACAAACCATTATGCCTTCTTCTTCAAGGGGTATAAGCTCACCTTTATGGCAAAATTGACATACATCAATTTGATAAACAAAATTACTAATATCTAAAAAATCATCACTAACATTAGTCAAATATTTTAAAACAATATTATTATTATTTTTTTGAGTAATATCAGATGCATTATCTATATCTTCTTTAATTTTAAAAAAATTATTAACAAGGTTAGATTTATTTGTTACAGTTTGAGATTTTATACCAGTTGATATATTTTTTTTATTTTCAAAATATTCAAATATATATTTAGAATTATCAAGTAAATAATCTTTTTTTTTATATTTAATTTCTTTAATATTTTCTTTTAACTCATTAATCTTATCTGTAATTTCTAATTTTTCTTCAATATTTAATGTATTATTCTCTTCTTCTAATTTTTTTTTTAAATAAATAATTTCACTTTTATGATCTGTCATTTTATACTCATCTTTAGAAAATTCATTCAAAAATTCCTTATGCTTTGTGTCTAGAGTAATTGCTAATTTTTTGTTAAATTTGATCTTTTTGCTCGATTTAGGTTTAAAAGATGGCATAACTCTTTTATATTAAAAACAAAATTTATTTAATTAATTATATTAAAAAATAATTTATTTTAAATGATTAATAATAAAATTGAAATTATTTAAAAAATATAATATTATATCATAAAATATATCGAAATGATTCAAATACTCGATACTCTATTTATTAAACGATTTTGTTTACCGTCTAATGTTGATATATCAGTTTATGAGAACGGTAATAAAAAAATAAATTCATGTTTGTGCGGAAATTATAATCACGCATGCTGTCTTTTACAAGGGAAATGGAGGAATGGAAAAGGCTAGTATTTTAAATTTTGGTTTTAATAGGATGGGAGATATTGATGGAAATGAGCCAGGTGTTCATGCAGAACATGATGCTATAAATAAATTAAAGCCTTTAAAACGTAAAAAGCATTTACAAAATATAAATTTATTAGTAATAAGATTATCAAAAAATAATAAATTGCAAAATTCAAAACCTTGTGCAATTTGTATTGAAAAAATGAAAATTTTACCTGAAAAGAAAGGTTATAAAATTAAAAATATTTATTATTCAAGTGATAATGGAGAAATAATAAAAACAAATATAAAAAATTTAGAGAGTGAAAACATGCATTATTCAAGATATTATAGACGTAATCATATTACAAATATAAATATTAAAACACAATAAATAAGTAAAAAGAATCCTTATTTTTTCTTGAATTTATTCAATGGATATTATAATTAATTTAGATTCTTTAAAAGATTTAGAGAATGAAAAAATAAAAGTTGATGCAATTATATTTCAAAAAATGTTACTTCTATATAATTCTATTGAGCAAGGATGGTCTGTAAAAAAAAAAGGAAAATCGTATATTTTTGTTAAATCACATGAAGGTAAAAAAGAAGTACTAGAAGACTCATATTTATTAAAATTTATGAAGACCAATTTTGATTTAAATAAAGTTATTTCATAGTTTTAAATAAGTATTAATTTAAATTAATAATTAATTTGAATTAATTAATTTAAATTCCTTAAAATTTTTTTCTTTAGCCATATTATAAAATGGGAGGTGGATTAATGCAACTCGTCGCTTATGGAGCTCAAGATGTTTACCTTACTGGTAACCCTCAAATTACTTTCTGGAAGGTTACTTATCGTAGATACACTAACTTTGCTATTGAATCAATTGAACAAACTTTTAACGGTCAAGCCGATTTCGGACGCCGTGTACAATGTGTCATCAGTAGAAATGGTGACCTTGCCTACAGAACTTATTTACAAGTTACTCTTCCCGAGATCAATCAACTTATGGGTCTTGGAAACTACACTACTGGTCAAAATACTGGAGTCTATGCCCGTTGGCTTGATTTCCCTGGTGAGCAACTCATTGCTCAAGTTGAAGTCGAAATTGGTGGTCAAAGAATTGATCGTCAATATGGTGACTGGATGCACATCTGGAACCAACTTACTATGACCTCTGAGCAACAACGTGGATACTTCAAGATGATTGGTAACACCACTCAACTTACCTTCATCACTGATCCTTCTTTCTCTGATGTTGAATCTCCTTGTGACTCCTTGGCTCCTCGTCAAGTTTGTGCCCCAAGAAATGCTCTTCCTGAAACCACTTTATACGTTCCTCTTCAATTCTGGTTCTGTACCAACCCTGGTCTTGCCCTTCCTTTGATTGCTCTTCAATACCACGAAGTTAAGATTAACCTTGATATCAGACCTATTGATGAATGCTTATGGGCTGTTACCACTCTTAACTGCAACACCTACCCTTATAGTGGAGCTGCTGGTCAATACTCAGTTGGACGCCCTGTCCCTGCTACTATTGCCTATAACCAATCTTTGGTTGCTGCTTCCTTATACGTTGATTATGTCTTCCTTGACACTGATGAACGCCGCAGAATGGCCCAAAACCCTCATGAGTACTTGATCACCCAACTTCAATTCACTGGTGATGAGTCAGTCGGTTCTTCTTCCAACAAGATCAAGCTTAACTTTAACCACCCTGTTAAGGAACTCATCTGGGTCGTCCAACCCGATCAAAACGTTGACTATTGCTCATCCTTAACTTGTGATGCTCTCTTGTTTAAGGTTCTTGGTGCACAACCCTTCAACTATACTGATGCCATTGATGCTCTTCCTAACGCCATCCATGCCTTCGGTGGACCTGCTGCCCTTGCTGCTGATTCTCGCGCATACATTGATGCACGTGGTCTTTTCCAAGATGCTGGTGCTCTTGACTATATGCCCACTCAATTTGATGCTGGATTCACTGGATACTGGCATGGACCTTCCAACCCTTACAATGAAGCCAACCTTGGTGGTGTCCAAGTTCCTTTGAACACTGCTGGACTCCCCGCTTCTATTGTTCAACAACTCCAATCTGGAACTACTTCTCCTCACCTTGATAACTCTGGTGTATCTGATGCTGGTACATTCGTGCTCTCTGAGACTTCTCTTGACATGCACTGTTGGGGTATGAATCCTGTTGTGACTGCTAAGCTCCAATTGAACGGACAAGATCGCTTCTCTGAGCGTGAAGGAACTTACTTCTCTTGGGTTCAACCTTACCAAGCCCACACCAGAAACCCTGATGAAGGTATTAACGTTTATTCATTCGCCCTTCGCCCTGAGGAACACCAACCTTCAGGTACTTGCAATTTCTCCAGAATTGATAATGCTACTCTTCAACTCGTTCTTTCCAACGCCACTGTTGAAGGTACCAAGACTGCCAAGGTTCGTGTCTACGCTACCAACTATAACGTTCTCAGAATTATGAGTGGTATGGGAGGATTGGCCTACAGTAATTGAGCGGGTTGTTACAATTTATCGTGTCATTTTATTTTGTATATTTTAATAATTAATCTTATTACACGTATTCATTTTACATATATTATATAAATAGTCTGTAAGTTGTTTTATATAATATATAAAGCGAGTTGATTACACTTTAAAAAATACCTCCACGAAGCCGAAGTACAAGATGAAGTGTTGATTCTTTCTGGACATTATAATCATTTAATGTTCTTCCATCTTCTAGCTGTTTTCCAGCGAATATTAGACGTTGTTGGTCAGGTGGAATACCTTCTTTGTCTTGAATTTTTTGCTTGACATTTTCAATAGTATCACTAGGTTCTACTTCAAGCGTAATGGTCTTGCCAGTTAAAGTTTTAACAAATATCTGCATGTTAATACTATATAATAACATGTTAATTTTAAGTCATTTTATAGATAATTATTATATAAAAAAAATTGAAATGCTTTAATAATAATAAATTATAAATATACTAACCAATAAGAAATGACTCAAAACATTGAAGAATACGAGTTTTATTTTAAAATTGCTTATACTGAGAGAACAGTATATTTAAGATTCTATCCAGATATTTCAATTAAAAACTTTATTAAAGCTGCGAAATATCACGCAAGATATAATTTCCAATTAGAAAATAATCAAGAAATTGAAGTAGTTGAAGCAGGAAACCCAGATAATATTAATGGTCATGATGCTGAATTAGCTCCTCCATTAGAACCAATTAATCAAACGTTAAGACAAATTTATGGGAATAATTGGCGATCAAAAGCATTTTATTTAAGAATTATTTCAACAACAAATACAACAAATACAACAAATACAACAAATACAACAAATACAACAAATAATTAATCTATCCCATCAAAATTAATATTTCCCATAAAAACTATTTCACCTTTGTACTTAATTATTGTAATAATTGTTTTATAAAAATTTTTTTCATTAATTTGTCTCTTTAAAATTTTACATATCAGATAATATGTTCCAACCATTAAACGATGTAAAATATTATTTCTATCGTATACTCCTAATATTATTTCAACTTCACGTAAATTTGGAAGTAATCTAATTATCCTATCCTTCATCATTTCTATAAATCCCATAATATATTGATTTGAACCATAACAATATCCAATTTCTCTCTGGAGGTCAATTACTTTTATATCTTCAAAATCATCTTTTAATGATGTTGTATATTTCCAATGTAATTGTTCATAATGAATTAATTGTTTATTTTGCATTTTTCATTTGTTAAAAATATAACAAATAAAAAATTTATTCAATTTTTTTATTTAAATTTAAATTTTTATTTAAGTAATCATTTTAATTTTCTTCTTCATCTTCTTCTTCACTTAAAAGATCTTGCAAATTTTCTTCGGTATTTTCTATATCTTCAATTTCTTCATCAACTTCATCTTCCTCAGGAATTTCAATATACTCGCCATTTTCATATTTAACTTTATTAGTATTAAATAATTTATTCATATTTATAACTTCTGGTTTCTCTGTATCAGATGTGAATAATTTTAAAATTTGTAAATCATCTCGAAACCTGACAGTATAAGTTTGTTGAATATTATTTCTTCCAATTCGTCCCATAGCTTGAATTACCTTTTCTTGAGTTAAATCCAAATCTTTACTTAAGAATCCATGACAAAATTGATAATTAGTTCCATAAATATAATCACTAGAAGCTATGATCATATACAATTTCTGTTCATCTGCTAACTTCTTCATAATTTCCGTATAAGTTATATTTTCATGATTTATAAATACACCAATTCCCATCATAAGTAAAACTTTCCATAAATTATCTACACCATTTAAGGACATTATATCTGCTACAATTTGTTCATCAATTGAACTTGTAAATGCATTTGAAATATTTGTATTTGGAGCCCATTTATCAATATGATTTTTTTTATTAGGAACAAATGTATCATTTAAAGAAGCTCTTTTAATCATAGCTCTTAATCCATTTATTTTCTCAGTCATTTTATTTAGTGAACCTCTATTTTGGCTCTCTATTGGTGTATCTTTACTAAGTTTTTTTGGATCTTTATTTGATTTATTTCTTCCCAAAATACGTTGACCTCCATGAAAACCATTGACAGCATTTTTTGCTTTTTGTTCAATATCATTTTCTATTGTTTCAAGTTCAGTTTCTATTTCATGAATCTGTTCAGTAATAATATTATTATATTCAATCTTTTTCATGATTTCCTCCATAACAAGAGTTGGAATATTAGCTTGTTGAACACAAAACTTTGCAATTTTCTCAATATCATTTGAAATAAATATTGTTGGTCCGTCAGTTAATGTATAAGCATCTTTAGTTGTTACATAAACTCCAGATGTTCCTTGTAAACTAGGTTGTATACCCTTGGAACTAGTTATTTGTTCTGATGCCAATCTAGAAATTGGAGCTCCAGCCAATGAATTATTAGACGATGATACACCAACACCAGGACCTAAACTACGATTTTTTTGGATCCTTGTCCCTTTTGTATCCACAGAACTGTTTTCTAATATTCTTGGTTTTCTATTTTGTTCAAAATGTCTATAAACTAAAGGCCAATTTATATTACTAATATTTTTTAACATTTCAACATAATATATTTTTATATTTTTCATAGTTATTGAATCTAAATCTTCAAAATGTCTATCCAAACGCATCTTATTATTTGCATAATTATTTTTATTTACAAATGAAATAAACTCAACTACTTCTTTTAAATCAAAATATCTTAAAAGAGTTAGATAATCTCGACAATGATTTGCTATTTTTTGCATTCCTCCATAATTATCACTTAAATAATGAGGTACAACAACATATCCATCTTTATTTACAATTGGTATTGATTTTTTACAATCATGACTTACAATATTACATATTTCAGCTCCTGGAAATTTATTTAAGAAATCTGGAATTGTTTCCGTTAATTCATGACCTTTAGGAAGAGTAGCTGATGATAATACAAATGTAGGAATACAATTTTCTTTCCAATTCTTTCTTATTGTTTTATGAAATTCATGTTCATTATAATCCATAGTAATAGTCGGTTCATCCCAATAAGTAACTATATTATGTGCCGAAAAGAATGCTAACATATAATACATAGCAGGTAAATATGATCTAATATCGCAAATCATTATTTGAACATTATCACCTACACTATTATCAACTTTTTTAATACCACCAGTGCGTTTATTTTTTGTAAATTCCTTTGCTGAAAAGTAATGTAACCTAATATCATCAGCACTTGAACAACCGAAAGCAAATGCTATTTTTTTATTTACCGAAATAGCTGCTCGTGCTAAAGCTAAACCAACATGTCTAGCTGCACATACAAATATGACTTTCTTTTGTTCTGATAATGCAATTGGTGTTAATGTTTTTCCTGTTCCTGTTGGAGCCATATATAATATTAATTTTGGATTTGGCCTTTTAATAACTGTAAATATCTCTTTTTGATGCTCATAAAGAACCAAATCACTATATTTTAATAAACTCACATTTTTTTCAATAAATTCAACAGCATTTTCTATAATTATTGATTTATCAATAATATCAATAAATTTATCAAGAATTATATTTACTAAATTTTTAACATGTCTATTTAGATGATTAATATTATTTCTAATAAGTTTATAAAGGGTGTAATAATTATAATGAAATGATATATTATCTTTTTTTAAATAAGCTGACAATAAATTTTCTATATGATTCAATAAAACCAATTCATATACATTATTCTTTTTAATTGTCTCATCATCAAATCTTTCTAATCTAATTTTATCTCCAGATGTTGGTTTTATATTTACATCAATTTTCATTAATTTATAATCTGAATCAATTTCTTTTAATCTTGTTTCAATAATCTCACCTCTTTTACGAAAATATCTATTATAAATATAATCTTCAATTTTTTTCGAAAATTCTATCTTTAAAAATGTAAAGATAGAATTATTATTATTAATTTTTATCATTACATCATGATAACCTTTCATAATCAGATCTAATACATTTAATTCTGACTCTGAAACTGCGATCTCAATGGAGTCCCATTCTGACTTGTTAAGTTTACGTTGTTTTAAATCCATTTTTGGCAGTAAATTACTTATTCATATGTTATTATCTTTATATTTATTTTTAATATCAATTTTTTTATTAAATAAAATTGAAATATTAAATAGATATAAAAATTATTCCATTAAATAATACATAGAATGAGTTATCAAATTCAAATTGTTTCTATTGAAGGAAATATCGGCTCTGGTAAGTCTACATTGCTTGCTAATTTGAAAAAGTATTTCAATAAAAATACTAACATAGTATTTCTAAGAGAACCAGTTGATGAATGGAATAAAATTACTGATGAAAATGGTGTAACCATTTTGGAAAAATTTTATGCAGACCAATACAAATATTCATTCCCTTTCCAAATGATGGCATATATATCAAGACTTAAATTGTTAAGGGATACTATAAAAGATATTAGAACACAGCATTCTAAGTTTTTATCTTATGCTACTAATCATAATTGGGAACTATCTAAACCAACAAAATATATTATTATTACAGAGAGAAGTCTATATACAGATAAATTAGTTTTTGCTAAGATGTTATATGATACAGGAAAAATCGAGCATGTAAATTACCATATTTATTTAAATTGGTTTGAAACATTTGCTGAAGAATTTCCCGTGCATAACATTATTTATGTCAATGCCAGACCAGAAATATGTTATGGAAGAATACATAAGAGAGCGAGAGAGGGTGAGGAAAATATACCTTTAGAATATCTAGAATCTTGTCATAAATATCATGAACAAATGCTTTCTACTAAATTTTGCGATAATATTACAACAACTCAATTGGTTTTAAATGGTGATATCGATATTTATGAAAATAATGAAATTTTAAAAAAATGGATTAAAAATATCGAAGAATTTATTAAGTGTTAATTTTATAATATATTATAAAATATTATAGTATTATATAAATACAATGAATGGCGATAATCCATATGGTTTTATTCAGAATAATGAAAATAAAATTATTTTTACTATAGCACGTATGAATCCACCAACACCAGGACATTTATACCTAATAAGATCTTTAATACAAGAAGCATTAACAAATCATGTTGAAAACGTATATATTTTTTTATCTAAAACTAATAATAATAATGAAAACCCTATACCATGTCAAAAAAAAGTTGAAGTATTAGGGAATAATGATCAAACAACACAAACAATGATTACTGTTGAAAAACAAAAACTAAAAGATGAATATCCAGAGTCAGCATTAATAATTGACAGAATAAATGTTCATCCTATTTGTACTATTGGGGATTCACCATTTGATCCTCTTTTTAAACTAATGTCAACTAAAAAAGATGTTAGTAATATAGAACTAATTTTAATTATTGGAAGTGATAGAGTTTCTATGATGGATTCAATTGTTGGTATGTTTTTATTAAAATATACTAATGTCCAAACAGTTAAAGGAATAATTTTGAATCGTAATGAAATGGAAGAATATAAAAACTTACCGACTGAACAACTATGTAACACTGATATGGTTGTTCCGAATGATGCTATGTCTGCATCTTTTGTTAGAAATATTGTAAGCAAATGTCCTACTACTAAAGAAAAATTTATTAGTATATATTCACCTTATCTTAGTCCATTAGAAATAGATGAGTTATATGATTCAATTAAATCTGGTCTTGACTTATACCCTAAAATAGAAAAGGTAAAATCAAAAAAAACTAAAAAAACAGTAATAAATCCACTTAAGTATGAATACACAAAAGAAGAATTTGGTGATAAAACAATATTAATATTTACTAAAGAACAAGCTGATATAAATTCTAGTGATGAATCACAATATAAAAAACAAAAAAAAGGCGGTAAAAGAACAAAAAGAAAATTTAAAAAAAATAAAAGAAAATATACAAAAAGAAATAAAAGAAGATATTAATTAACGTCTATGAGTGCGTCTTTTCTTATTTTTTCTTTGTTTTTTAGACTTTCTGTATTTTTTACCACCAGACTTAACATATGATTTTGCTGAAGAACTACTGTTAATTTCTCTTGTATATTCACTCGATTCTATTAATATTTGATCTATATCATAATATTGAATACCCATTATTTTATCAAGAATTTGTTCATAATATTGTGGATCAAGTTGTTTTGTTTTGATTAAAAATTCTAATTTTGTTCTCAATTTATCTTTCAAGTCAGAAACATTATGTGTTTTAGAATATAAATCATTAATTGAAGTAAATTTAAGCATATTAATAAGAATATTTATCATTTTTATAGATCTAAAGCGATTTTTAAAACATTCTTCGTTTAATATTCTTAAGTTTCCGTATACTAAGAAATTGTACGTTTCTTGTAATCCTAATTTATTATAAGGAAAGCTTGGTTTTCTATAACTTGTATAATATTCTATTAATCTTGGTGTTGCTGGCTGAATCATTATTACATAATCTTTATAAGTAGTGAAAATAAAATCTAACATATTCTTTCCTTGTGACTTACCATTTATTTTTTCATCTTGTGTAGATTGGTTTCCACACAAATATTTTATATCAACAAAGCATCTAAATCTATTATCAACATCTACTAAAGCTAAGCAAGTTACAACATCATCATTATGAGTATAATAAATTATTATTCCAAGATCTTTTGTTGTAAAATTTATATCCGTTAAAAATGCATCTATATCTTGTGAAGGGTCAATATATTCAGCTAAATTAATTATTACTTCATTTATTCCTGTCTTTTTATTATACCACATACATAATTTATCAAATGATTTCACATATAAATTATAAAATAACTCTATTTCTTCAGTTTTAGAATTATTATCTATTTTAAAAACAGACATATATATATTTATTATATTAATTTAAAAAATAATAATAATAATTATTATTATTGTTAATAATGTCAAATAACGAAAAAGAAATAAAAGAAGAACCTGTATTAATTTGTCCAAATTGTAAAGAGTATTTTTTGATGAAAAAATTAAATTGTGGCATTTTTAGACATGGTATTTTTATCGCAAATAGAACGCAAATAGACCCACATTGTCCAAAAGATGTATGTGATTATTATACCAAAAATAATTTAATTTATGGTTGTGGTAAACCATTTCGTGTAATAATTATAAATAATAAATTTGAAGCAGAAATATGTGATTATATTTAATTATAAATATATATTATATGAGCAGTGGTTATTTTAAATCAAACTTAAAATATGCTAAAGAATATGAGTATAATTTAGGAAAAAAAATACAACAATATCCACCTGTTAATTTACAAGATTCTAATCCATATATTAAATATGCAAAACAACTTAGAGAAGGAAACATAGCATATGAAACAAAAATTCAAACAGGACAAAAATTAAAAAAAACGCCAGCACCTCCAAATATCCCAAAACCAAAAAATCAAACCCCTAAAATTAATAAATTTGTAAAGAAAGGAGGTAAAACATTTAGAAAACGTAATTTAAAAAAAAATACACAGACCAAAAAGAACAATAAGAAATATTATTAATTTATATTATCATTTCTAGCTGTTTTATCTATTTCAATTAAAATATAATGATTTATTGTTAATTTTAAGGTAGCTAATATTACAACAAAAAATAATTGTTTATAGGTCTTTATGTAAAATAATTTTAATATTTCAAGACCTAAAATAAAGGATAATGATAATGCTACTGCTTCACCTAATATTATTCTTGTATCATCAAACGCTTTAAGTGGTTTATCGTATTCATTAATATATATAATTACTGCTTTAATATAACTTGATACGATAATAATAAAAGCTATAGAATAAGTAAAAACTCCTACAATATCAACGCCTTTATGTAAAACATCATTATAATTTTCAATAAAACGCATATAAATATTATAAAGAAAATAACTTATAATATTTATAAAATCAAATCTACTACAACAGGAAAATGATCAGAATTATATTTTCCACAATATTCATCATAACCGTGATATATATATGTATCAGCAATATTCTTTCTAATAGCATTTGTTACTAAAATATGATCAATCATAGAATAATCTTTTTGAGATGAAGTTTTACAATTATTATCAGAATCCCACCAATCACTATATCTATCTTTTTGTTGTATTTCTTCTGCAATATTAGTTAATTGGTAAAGTCCTTTTAAATCACCTTGATTGCCTTTTAAAATGTCTAAAACACGTGATGTAGGTTTATTATTATTTAAATCAAGAACTTCTGGATCATAATCATTAAAATCACCAATCATAATGACTTCATAACCTTTATTAATATAACCAAAAATTACATTTTGTAATACTGAAGCTTGTGCTTCTCTCTCAGCACATCTTAATGGATCAGTTGGAATAGCAAGTAAATGTGCTCCTATAAACGCAATATTATATCCATTAAATTTAAATTCAGTTATATAATGTTTACTAACACCAGATGAACCTGCAGATCCAGTATATCCACATTTTGAATTTGGAAGTGGATAATTATATTTAAGTTCAGTTCTATATAAATTAACTAATGGATCTACTCTTGTAAGCATACCAACATTTTGTCCAGTACTTGTATCTGTCCCTTTTTTTAAATATGGGTTATATGATCCATCTAATTTATCCTTTAATATATTTAATTCATCGCAACCTTCAACCTCACAAAAATTTATAATATCAGGATTTAAATCATTTACGACTTTAGCTACATAATTCATATGAGTTTCTGCTTCACTTTGATTTACCCAAGTACATCCACTTCCTGGACAATTCATAGCACTATAATAGTCTATAAATAACCATTCAACATTATATTGAACAAGACGTAATTTATCTTTATTATTACGTCTATCTCCAATAGTTGAAATATAAGGACATTCTGTATCAGAAAAAACCAAATTAGCAACGAATGATAAAAATAAAATCCAATGTAACATTCTATATATTTACTTAATATAAATATATTTAAGTATATTTTAAAATATAAAATTGAAAGTTTTTGATATAAATAATATAAAATTAATTATTTATATTATTGAATATGTTACCAAAGATAAATACATTTTTTAAGAAATCTGATGATAAAATTATGAGAAATAAAATATTTCCTGAGACTGATTATAAATTAAATTTTGATGGTTGTAGCAAAGGAAATCCTGGACTCGCAGGAGCAGGAGCAGTTATATATAAATTTGGAAAAGAAATATGGTCAAATAGTTTCTTTGTTGGAGAGATGTTTACAAATAATCATGCTGAATATGCTGGTCTAATTTTGGGACTTCAACAAGCAAAAGAGTTTGAAATTAAAAATATTATAGTTGAAGGAGATAGTTTGTTAGTTATAAATCAAATGAAAGGTATATATAAATGTAAATCGAGTAATTTAATTGAGTTATATGAAAAGGCGAAAGAATTAGAATCTTATTTTGATAAAATAGATTATCAACATGTTTTAAGAAATAAAAATAAATATGCAGATCATTTATCTAATGTAGCTATTGAAAACTTTTTAAAAAAACTATCTTTATAATAAATATATTTAAAAATATTATTATAATATTATAAAAGATGATCAGTTATATTTTATTTTTTTCATTTTTCAGTTTTTTATATGCTTTTGAACCATCATGTAGTTATTGTAAATTTTATATACCGCATAATACAAATTTAGATTTAGGTTCATGTAGGTTATTTTCAGAAAAAGTTTATGATAAAAATTTTAATGAAATTAAATCAATTAATAATATGGTTTCACATTGTAGAAATAATGAAAATCTTTGTGGTAAATCTGGTTTTTTATATGAACCAAATATAGATCTAATAAATAAAGAAAAATTAGAAGAACTTGAAAATTTATGTTCTGCTGAATTTTATGAAGAAGATCTTAAGGAATTAGAAAAAATAGAAAAAGAGTTTTTTGATATTTTTCAAAAAATGAGAAAACATAATACAAAAACAATTATTAAAACAACAAATCAAATATACAAGCTATTTAAAAAAAAATAGAAATATTAAAAAATAATTATTAAGATATTTGAATTAATTATTTTTACTAATACCAGTAACTTTTGATATATTTTTAATTATTTTCTCATCCTTATCTTTGTCTGTAACCATAGCTTCAATAACTATTTTACTATATTGATCTGAATGACTAGAATCATAATCATTATAATCAGGAAATTTTTCTCTATATTGTGGAAGAAGTCTAATATTTTTATTTGCAATTGTTTTAATTGTATGTCTAATTTTTTTTCTCTCTTCATCTTCCTTTTCCCATTGTCCTTGATCTTTAATATAAAATGTTTCGCGTTTTTTATCGGTACAATGTATAGGTCTCTCTGTTTCATCTAGATTATTTAATTTTTTCACAATTATTTTAGAAATCCCTTCTACATAACCTAGTTCACCTACATCCATCAAATCACTGACTTGTAATTTAATGGAATCAACAAAATCAGTTATATTCATAGCATTTTTGCATGTCTCATTTAAAAAGAAATTTAGATTAAATGCTTTATTATGAGAATTAGTATGTGTAGTAATATTATTAGTAGTATTATTTGTTCCATTTTCTAATACTTTCATGATCATATTTTTAAGTTCAGAATTTTCCTTTATTAAAAGCATAATTAATTCTTTATCTGATGGGTCATTGCTGCATATTTTTTCGTTTTTTTTATTGTCAACACTTTCTGTTTCGATATCATCGTCACAATTGCTAAGTATAATGCACTTTTTTTTATGTCTCCATAATCCTGAATTATCTTTATATTTTTTGTTACAGTTTTGGCATACAAATTTGTGGCAGATTTTTGGCAGATTTTTATTGATTTCTATTGATTTTAAGTGTTTCTTACTTATAAGATGTTCACTATAGCTGCTTTTTTTAGACGTTCCATAGTCACAAATTTCACAATAAAATTTAGGGCAGATTTTTGGCAGATTTTTATTGCTAGACATTTATATATTGTCAATAAAAAATCTGCTTTAAGTTTTTTTTTCAAAAAAATATACAATCACAAATTTTTTTTTCAGTTTATTTTGTGACGATAAATTTTCAAGATGGTAAGGATTTTTTTTTGTCAGTAAGGACCTTTTTGGCAATCGGATTTTGGACATTTTTTTTGTCCATTTTGAAAAAGTCAAAAAAAGTTTCCCTTTTAAAAATCAATTCATCCCCCTTCATATGTAGGGAAGTTTTTTTGAATGAAAAACCGAAAATTTAAAATTTTCCCTTCAAAATGTAGTATAACGGCTTTAAGTAGTTTAATAATATATATTATTAAATGATTTAAAAACTTAATATTCTAATAATGGCACATTTAACACTTTATTTGGCTTATATTTTAATATATCTAATTCCTTTTTTGTAGTTGGAAATTCTTTCTCTCCATAAATATCTTGAAGCATCAACCATTCAAAAAGACCACCTGTATAAATATATACATTTAAAAAACCTAGAGAACTCAATTGATTATATTTATTATAAATTTTTTCATCATTACTATTTTTTCCATAGATTATTATTTTTATATCTTTTATTCCACGTTTAATACATGAATTTATAATATTTTCTTCATTATTTATATTTATTGTATTTATTATCAAACAATTTTGATCTGAATTAGAGAGAGTATTGATAAGTAAATGACCATCTGGATTTTTTAAAATATGTTGAATATCTTCATAATTTACTTTTATTGACGTTGATTGTGAATTTCCCATTAATTATAATATATTTTATTACATATTTTTAAATAATAAAATAATTTAATCAAATAAAAGTTTATCTACTGTTGTTTTTACACAAAATAAACTATGACTTATTATACCCAATATAAACATAAATATTAAAGTATAAATCATTTTATAACTTGTTTAAAAAGAAAGAATATATGCTGCCAAAATTGTTAAAAAAGAAAGAATATACGCTGCCAAAATTGTTAATAACACATCTACTATTGCTATGTTAAATATTCTAAATGAATGAACACCTTTACCTGGATCACCAAGTATATTTTTATATTTACATAAATCAAGCATTTATATTAAGTATTTATAATTATTTTAATGAAATTTCACAACAATTTCTACCTCCTCCTTTTTAATACTCTTAGTAGCAGAAATTGATAATTCTTCTCTCTTTTTACGAGTTTTTGAATTATCTGTAATAGTTTCTTTTCTTTTTGAAGTACTATTTCTACTATTCATATCTTTTTCAATTGTGTCATAATTTTCTTCAATATAATTAATAACTTTATTTTCGATTGCCCATTTAAAAAAATTTAACTGACCAATAGTTGTTTCAATACAAGTACCATTTTTATAAGGAATACTAATTCTATCCCATCTACAAAAAGGATCAAAACGTTTTTTTGAATAAGCCTTTAATTTCAACTTATAATCAAAATAAACCTTAAAACGTATTTTTTCACCAATTTGATTAGTCATTTCATATAAAGTATAATTTTTTTTTGCATAATTTGTAGCAAACCAATCTACAATACGTAGAGAGATTTTAGATTCACCTGTAATTATTTTTAACATTCTAGTCAAATTATCATCATTCTTATAAAATTCCAATAAATTATTTAGCAATAATTCATTTTGTGTAGTATAATTAATTGCACTGCTCATTTATTAAGATACTTTAAAACTTATTTAAGTAGTTTAAAACATATATTATTTTTTTATTTACAAAAAACTATATATATATTATATATTATAATGTCTGACTTCCTATCAACATTTTTTACACCTTTAGATAAAAGCTCTTGTGTTTATTTTTTAATTATTTCTATATTTTTTTTTGTATTGTTAGTTATAGTATTATTTAGCCAATTATATTTCATTTTTACTCACTTTAAAAATTTAAATTTTAGAGTTGCATCAAATAGTTTATTAATTTCATTTAATATTTTTATTGCATATTTTGTTAATAGATTACTTTATTCTATGTGCATGAAAACATTAGCTTAAATTTTTTTCTCCTTGAGTAGTATTTATAGGTTTTAGAAACTGATCGCGAATAGCAATATCATCTGCATAATTTGTTTGTCCTAAAAATGGATTAAAACCTATTTGTTGAACCATTTCTCTGTTTGCTAATTTATCACCTAATTCTTCTCTCTTATTTGAAACTTTAAAACCTGAACCAGAAAGAGATTGATTTAATATTTCCCAAGTATTTTCATCATGATTTAATGACGATGTATAAGCCGTTTTTTCCATATTTTTGCTAAACTCTTCATTTTCCATCTGTATTTGATGTTTCATACGTCGCGACCTTTCATAAGGTTTTCCATCGGTCCATTTCCAACTATTATCCATATTATTAATAATATTACAGCTATTAAATATTATTAATGAACTTATATCCACTTTTAAAAAGGTGGAGCCAAATATATTTTAGATTTAATGTCTACGAGATTTACGGTGTCTTCTTGACTTTCTCATTTTTCTTGATTTTTTAAATCCCCTTCCTGTGGCTCTTGATGACTTAGCACTAGTT